>ERZ1026796.55-NODE-55-length-99101-cov-7.000263_pt1 | contig 99101 bp, 74 predicted proteins | sample MGYA00520874_ERZ1026796 | MGnify/ENA primary metagenome ERZ1026796 (study PRJEB33270, sample SAMEA104284474) | anaerobic digester metagenome | biome: Anaerobic digester microbiome; feature: mesophilic sludge digester; material: Anaerobic digester biomass | place...
CACTGCTTCGGCCCCGGCCACCGGCGTACCGGGCGCGACCGGTCCGACTGGTCCGACCGGTGCGAGTGGTCCTTCGGGTGAGACCGGCCCCACCGGTCCGACTGGAGCGACTGGTCCTTCGGGTGAGACCGGCCCCACCGGTCCGACTGGAGCGACTGGTCCTTCGGGTGAGACCGGACCTACTGGTGAGACCGGCCCCACTGGCGACACAGGGCCTTCGGGTGAGACAGGGCCTTCGGGCGAAACCGGCCCAAGCGGTGAGACCGGCCCAAGCGGTGAGACCGGCCCAAGCGGTGAGACCGGCCCCACCGGTCCGACTGGCGATCTCGATCCCAGCGGTCCAACCGGCAGCACCGGCCCGGGCGCCCTGCCAGACATCGCTGATCAGACCGATGAGAACGGCAACGGCGTCCCCGATGCGGTTGAGGCCTACGTGCTTGCCAACGGAGCCGATTTCGTTCAGTGCACCAATTTCGGTCCGATCACCGTCGGCGGCAGCGGCCCGTTTGTTATCGATGACCAGTTCGCCAACGGGACGATCGCTCAGGTGTTCCTCTTCTCGACACCGGTCAAGGTTTACCAAGGCACCGTGTCGAGTGATCGTGTGGTGACAGTCACTGTTCCTTCCACCGTCGAGCCGGGGAAGCACGCAGCGGTCCAATACGGACTGAACGCAGCGGGCGAGACCGTCAGTGTCGGGTGCAATGCCGACGTGACGAGTGATTCCGATGCGGATGGCCCTGACAGCGGTCCCGACTCCAAGCCGGACACACCTGTGACCACGAGCCCAGGTGCAAACCCGGGGGGCGTGACTGTGCCAGGCGGGACCAAGCCAGGCGGAACCAAGGCAGGCGGGACTGCGCCGAATACGGTTGCGTCAGCCAGGACGGGCACTGCGACCGTGGCCGGGGTCAACCAAAGCCCCGCATCTGGCCCTCTCGCTCGCACCGGAGCCAACACCGGCGTCTTCTTCCTCGTGGCGTTGCTGTCGATTGGTCTGGGCGGAACGATTCTGGTGCTGGGTCGCCGTCGCTCCGTTCGCAACTGAGCGACGACATCAAATTGCCTTCGGCTGAGCGGCGCCCAATCTGGGGGCCGCGTTGGGCGCAGAGAAGCGTGGCGGCCGGGTGCATTGTCGCCATGTCGGTGCTGGGCTTCACGACGACTGCTGCCGGTGCAGCACCCTTGCAGGGCGGCATCCCCGCCTGCCTTGAGTTGCCCACCATGACGGCGTCAGAGGACTGTCCTTCCATCGAGGTGTTGCTCACCGGAGCCGCCGATGCGGAGAGCCTCACCTTCAAGGTTGAGAATCGTTCTGGTGAGGCATGGAACGGCAGCCCAATCGGGATGGAACTTGTGGCCGACGGTTTGACTGCGTCTGAGCCGGAGGGCAGTGTCGAAGGTGGTCCCGCTGATTCCCAGTGGATTACCCGTGGTGGCATCCTGGTGGTTCGTTGTACCTTCCCAGAACCGGTCCAGGCCCTGCCGCCGGACGCCGAAACCAGCTGCCGTCTGCCCCGCTTGGGATTGGGCGATGGCACCTACACCGCATGGATCACCGGCGCGATCGGCGGTCAGTTGGTGGGAGCCTCTTTGGGCTCGGTTTCCACGGCTGATGGGGTGGTTCCGGTGGCCCGGCCGGTCTCGGTGGAGTTCGATCTGACCGGTGACGAGATCGACATCAAGAAGGCCGAAGAACCGGCTCCACCGGTTGATGCCGGGGAGGCTGCCGAGCCGTCGGATGAGGCCTCGTCGTCGGGCGGAGCCGCCACGTGGATGCTGGCCGGAATCGTTGTTCTGGCGTTGCTTGTGGCGGCCGGGCTGGTGCTTTGGCGGCGACGTTCGGGCGGGTCCAACCCGGCGTGAGCGCCGCGCCCGGGCGGGATGCGGCCAGGAGGCGTCTAGGCGACCTCGGGCTGGTGGCGGTGTTGATTTCGCCGGCGTTGTGGGTGGTCACTCAAAGCTGGTTCTACTACGACGACTTCTACCATCTGCAGGTGGTGGATCGATCGCCGTTCGGTTGGGACGCGCTGACCCGTAACATCTTCGGTCACGTCATGCCCGGCTTGGTGGTGGCCTTTGAGGCGGTGTCCTTGGCGGGCACCGCGTCGTGGCTGGTCGCCGCTTTCCTGATGATCGGGGGCTTCGCTGCATGCTTGGCGCTCACTGTGGCCGTTGGGCGCCGCCTGGGGCTCGCACGGCCCATTCCCGAACTGGCGGCCGTCGCCGTGGCGGTCAATGGGTCGTGGCCGTCAACCCTGTCGTGGTTTTCGGCATCGATCAACGTTCTTGGCTCCACCCTGGGTTCACTGGGTGCCGTCTGGTTTCTTTTGGCGTCCATCCGTCGGCCGGGGTGGCCTGCGGCGGTTGGGGTGGGGGCCTCAGTGGCTTTGGCGCTCTCCGCGTTCGAGGCCTCGGTGCTGACCGTGCCGCTTCTGGTGGCCATCGTGGTTTTTGTGGCGCTCGCCCAGGGAGGTTCGGTGGGGTCGGCGCTGCGGCGTCAGTGGCGTGTGGGTGTGGCGCTCGGCGCAGTGTTGGGCGGAGCGGCGGTGGTGTGGATCGCCGCTGGGCTGTCGGGTTCCGACGGAGGAGTTGCCCTCCCCACGGCTGCGTGGGTGGGCGTGCGCGGCGTGCTCGACGGCGCCGTTCCGGCTCAGGTGGGGATTCGGCCCCCGGAGGCGGGATGGTCGGGCGCCGGCTGGTTGCTGGTGGCCGCGTCGGTGCTCGTGCTCGCCGGTGCCACCTGGTGGTGGGCCCGCAGGGTTGGGCGACACTGGTGGGTGTTGGCAGGTCCGGTGCTTGCTGTCGGGCTCCTTCGGGGCACTGCGCTGGGAGCTTCGCGATTCGACGAGTTGGGCTGGCAGATCAGCACGGTGAACCGCCAGGTGGCGATCGGTGCCTGGATGGTGCCGGTCATTGCGATGGTGGGGCTGGCCTGGGGACGGTCTGGGAGCGGTGCGACACCAGTCGAGGGGACACCGAACTTGCGGGACCTGGCCACTGCTCGCGGCCGGCTCGTCGCACTCAGCGCCATCGCAATCGGCCTGATGCTGGCATCGATCCCGGCAGCGTGGGCCGAGGGCCCGGCGTTTCGTTCGCGGGAGTATCGGGATCGTTTCGTGTCCAGCCTGAACCGCCAGGCCACATCCAACCGGGGGGACGTGACCGTGGCCGACACGACCGTTCCTCACGTTGTGATTGGGCCCCAGTTCGGTTCGGGCACCCACCTCTCGGTGACGCTTGGGCTCGCTGGGGTGACGGCGTCGTGGAACCAGCCCGGTGTCGACCTGCTGCTTGCCGACGACACCGGACGCCTTGGCCCGGCGACGTGGGGTCGTTACACCAGCGGCGACCTTTCCAACATCTTCGTTTCAACGGGATCCGGGACCGTGGAGGCCTCGCCGGGTGGGGGGACGTGCGTACGGGCGGGCCCCGACGGGACACTGGCGTGGATCCCGCTCAACCGCCGGCTGACACCCGCCGAGTGGACCTTGCGCCTGGATCTGGTCGATGCGGTTGACCCGGCACCGAGGTTGGCCGTTGCCGGAGTGGAGGCCCCGCGCTACATCGCCGATGAGGTGATCGACCGCTGGCCGGACGGTGAAGTACTGATCACCGGCGAGCCCTTTACCGCCGATCGCGTCGGCCTGGCGTTGGCGCCCGGGTCCAGCGTGTGCCTGCGCTCGCTGCACCTCGAACTCGCCGAGGCCACCGACGGATGAACGTCCGCCACGCCATCCGCACCTGGATACACGGCTGGGGCCGGGGCAACCTGCTGCTGATCGCCGCCACGGTCACGGCCAACGGCTGGGCCACTCGGGCGCTGTTGCAGCGGGTGAGCTACCCCAACGACGCGGGCTTTCACGAGGCGATGGTCGATTGGGCGTCGAGCCGCGTCGGCGCCGGCCACCTGCCCCTCGACGGTTGGTTCAACCGTCTCAGCTCGGGCCTCGCCCAGTTTCATCACTATCAGAGCCTGCCCCATTCGGTGACCGGGTTGCTCGGCTGGGCGGTCGGCGCGGAGTCGGCGTTTGTGTGGACCAACTGGGCGCTCTGGACCACGTGGCCGATCGCGGTGGCGGTCGCGGCCCGTGCTTTTGGGCTGCGGCCCCGCGCCGCGGCGTTGGCGGCGGTGTGCTCGCCGCTGCTGGTGTCGGCCACCGGCTACGGCTTCGAGCTGTTCAGCTATTCGTGGCTGGGCAACGGCCTGTGGTCGCAGCTGTGGGGCATGTGGGTGGCGCCACTCGCGCTGGCGTGGTCGGCCCGGGCCGTCGCCGAGGGGCGACGCTTTGGCCGTGCGGGAGCGGCGGTGGCCCTCACCGTGGCGTGCCATCTCCCCACGGCCTGGTTTGTGCTGTTGTGCCTGGGGCTGTGGCCGTTGGTGCGGCCGTCGCAGTGGCGGGAGCGGCTGCCTCGCACCGCACTGCTGGCGGTTGGTTCGTTGGCGATGTCGGCCTGGGTGCTCGTGCCCCTGCTGACCGACCAGTGGGCCACCAACGACTCTGCCTTCGATGCCGGCGGCGACTTTCCGGACTCCTTTGGTTGGCGAAAAGTGGGCGGGTGGCTGCTGCACGGCGACCTGACCGATCGGGGTCGCCTGCCGGTGATCGCGTTGCTCGGTTCGGCCGGCCTGGTGCTGGCCCTGCTGCGTTGGCGACGCCCACCGATTCGATGGGCCCGGGAGTTGCCCGCCATGTTGCTGCTGGGCTCCGTGTTGTTCGTTGGCCGAAATCCATTTGCTCCGATCATCGACCTGCTGCCCGGTGCCAATCAGGTGTTCCTGCACCGCTACCACGTGGCCATCCAGTTGGTGCTGGTGCTGTTGGCGGGAGCGGCCCTCGACCGGCTTGGAACGGCCATCTTCGACACCGCCCGCCGCCACACCGCGGTGGCCCCGAGGTTCGGGCCGGAAACCCGCCATTGGGCGGTCGTGCGCAGCGTCGGGGCCGCGGCACTGGCGCTGGTGATCCTCACGCCTGCAATGCGTGAGCGGGTGCGGTTCGCCGGAGAGGACGCTTCGTGGATTGCCCAACAGGCTGAGGCGGACCGATCTCGGGGGTCTGCACTTGAGGACCTGCTCGGGTACGTGACGAAGCGGGGGCCCGGCAAGGTGTACGCCGGACGGATCAACAACTGGGGTGACGAGTTTCTTGTGGGACGGGCTCCGGTGCCGGTGGTCCTCGCCTACTACCCGGTGTCTTCGATCGGTTTCAATCTGCGCATCGCCTCGCTGAGCGCCGATGTGGAGACCTACCTTGACGACACCAATGCGGCCGACCTGCGTCGTTTCGGAATTCGTTGGGTGATCCAGCCGGCGCAGCGGGCACGGCCCATCGGCACCCACCTGGTTGCTCTTGAGGACGGGTTGGCGCTCTATGAGGTGCCCGACTCGGGCTGGGTGTCGGTGGTAGACACGGTCGGTGAACCGCTGAACACCTCACGAGCCGAGCTGGGTGAGGCGGCCCGGACTGAGCTGGCACTGGATCGTCCCCCGTGGCAGGCACGCGTGGTGAACCTGGAGGGACGAACCCCGGCAACGCCGACCGCACCCGATGACTCATCGCTCGAGGCGTCGCTGGAGGGACCACCAGGGTCGGTTCTGGCATCGACGATCGACCTCGACGGTGGGCGCTTTGAAGCCGAGGTCGAGATGGACCGTGGCGGGGTGGTGACGGCGGCCACCAACTTCCATCCACGTTGGGAGGCCCGGGTCGACGGTGAGGTGGTGCCGACCCAGATGGTGACCCCGTCGTTCCTGGGCGTGGCCGTGCCCGAGGGCCGTCACCGGGTGGAGTTCGTGTACCGCGCCTATCCTCTCTACTGGTGGTGGCTCCTCGTCGCCGCGATAGCGCTGGCCGCCCTGTACTGGTGGCCCCGGCGGCGTGGCACAGGGCCTTCACACGTCCGGCCCGCCGTCGTGGCGTCTGCGCTGGCCGTGGGGTCGTTGGGGCTGGCCGGCTGTGCCGGCGGTCCGGGGCATCGGGTGGCGCGGGCGCCGGTTGCCCGCACGACCCAGAGGAGCCTGAGCGAGGCCACCCGGTCCACGCTGATGACGGGGTTCGATCTGAATGACACGCTGGGGTCATTGCTTGCTGCGGACCGCCCGACCGTGCTGCTGGTCACCCGGCAGGGATGCGCGTCGTGCGAGGCGGCGCTGTTGTCGTTGCGTGAGCGGGCGTTCGACGCCCCGAACTACTCGCTGCTGCTCGTCGGTGTGCCCCGGCTTGATTCTGACCTCGCCGACGCGGCGATTGCTGCCGGAGTGTCGGTGTATGCGACGTCGTCCATCGACGAGTTGCTTGCAACCGGCGACGAGGCCGTGGTTGTGGCGCTGACCCCGGATGGTGGGGTGCTCGGTACCTGGCCGCTCGATGAGTTCGACCACGACGACTTGGCATCCGCGTTGGCCGACTGATGGTCCAGTCGCAGGCCAACCTGTAAGGGCGGGTCTACGATGTCCGGCGTGACGACGAACGTGCGTGGGTGGGGGAGCCCTCGACGGTGGGCGCTGAGCCTGACGCTGATCTCGACCGTGGCGGTTGCGGTTCGGGTGGGCTACGTGGTGTGGGTGCTCGGACCGGTGCAATCGGGACTGGATGCCATCTGGTACCAGTTGCAGGGCGGTTCGATCCTGGCGGGGACTGGATTTGTGGTGCCGACGTCGCTGTTCGAGGGGAACCTGACGTCGACGGCGGCATTCCCGCCTGCGTATCCGGCCTATCAGGCGGTCTGGCAGTGGGCGGTTGGCCCCGGTGCGATGTCAGTCCGCGTGGCCGGGGTGGTACCGGGTGTCATCACGGTGGTACTGGTTGCCCTGCTGGGACGAGCGCTCGCTGACGCACGGGTCGGACTGCTCGCAGCAGCAGCGGTGGCGCTGAGCCCGACGCTCATCGCCGCCGACTCCTCGACGATGAGCGAGAACCTCACGGTACCCCTGGTGTTGGCGGCGCTGGTGCTGGCGCACCGGGTGCTCACCCATGGGGTCGGCTGGCCGTCGGTGATCGCCCTTGGTGCCGTGTGCGGCGTGGCCGTTCTGACCCGTCAGGACCTGGCACTGATGGTGGTGCTCGTCGCGTTGCCGGCGGTGCTGGCGAGCGTTGGCACGGGATTGCGAACCAGGCTGTTGGCGACGTCGCTGCTGGTGCTGGTGGTGGCGTCGGTTGTGGGGCCATGGATGTGGCGCAACCATCGGAAGGTCGGAACCTACGCCGTGTCAACCATCTCGCCGAGCAGCGCGTTGGCTGGGTCGAACTGCGATGCCACCTACGGTGGACCCGACCTGGGCAGTTGGAGCTTCCCGTGCGTCGTGGACGCGACGCCCACCGGAGGGGAGGCGGAGGTGGAGGTGGCCGACGCCCAACGGGCGCAAGCCGTCGAGTACGTCCGAAGGCACCTGACCGACGTGCCGCTGGTCCTGGGGGCACGCGAGGCCCGGGTGTGGGGGCTCTGGGATCCGCGAGACCTGGCCCGCCGCGACGCGGATGAGACCCGACGCTACGGGTGGCAGCTGGCAAGCCGCCCGCTTGACGCTGTGTTGGCCGTCGCCGGGGTCGTCGGCCTGGCGCAACTTGGTCGGAGGCGGTCGTGGGGCTGGGAGTGGCTCATCGTGTCGGCACCGTTGGTCATCGTGTGCGTGAGCGCTGCGGCAAGCTACGGCAACCCGAGGTTCAACGTGACGGCCCTTCCGGTGTTGTCGATCGGCATGGCGTCACTCCTGATGAGCATGATCGACGCAAGGCGCCCAGCGGCCGTTGACCGAGAAGTGTTGGTAGTCCACCGGGCCGGGCCAGATCCCGCCCCACTGCCACCCGGTTTGTGAGAAGGCCTCGACGACGTTGTCGCCATGGGAGATCACCGCCGTGTGGCTCGGGACGCGGTCGAGGTACCGCTCGCTCGCCGGGGGCGAGGTCATGCCCGAGATGCTGACGCAGGGGTTCTCCAGCGGGCTCAGGTCGAGCGGCGTCCCGTAGGAATGGGGCGCCGGTGCCACCAAACCGATGAATCGGGATGATCGATCTGATGGGGTGGTTGTTCTCGAACAGCTCCTCGAACACGTCGGCGAGTTGGTCCGCAACGTCGTGATGGACGATCAGGGTGCCATTGGTGAGGAGTTTGCTCAGCTTTCGGGACCCTGGTCCCGCAGAAACTCCTGAAACTCGGCGGCCAACTCCTCGCCGGACGGGAGGTTGCCGTCGGGGGACGTGAACGCCGCGTCGGCGCTCTGGCCCTGGTCCCAGGCCTCCTCCAGCTGCTCCACCAGTGGCTGATGCTCCGGGTTGGACTCCAACAGCGAATCGAGCCGCAGCCGGCCGGCCTTGACCTCGCTCTCCATCGGGTCAAGGTTGAAGCTCAGGCCGGTGTGGTGCATGACCCCTTGCACCAATGCCTTGGCTGCGGCGGGGGAGGGCAGGTTGGACGCGTAGTGAGGCACCTGCGCCCACAGGCCGAAAGCGGGGATGCCTGCGGCGTTGAATTCCTCGTCAAGTGCGGCGAAAACGCCGGCGGGGACCTCGAGGGTGCCTCGCTGAAATCCGGTGAGGCTGTCGGAAACCTCCTGGGACGCGGTGGTGATGCTCAGTCGGCTGGACCGGGTGTGAGGTACCGGTGCCGGGTAGGCACCCAGGCCGATGACCCGTTTCACGTCAAAGCTCAGGGCCAGCTCCACGGTTGCGCCCACGAAGGTTCGCCACAGCCGGTCGGGTTCTGCGCCGGTCAGGAACAGCACGTCGTTGCCGGCGGCGTCGGTGCCGCCACTCAGTTCAATCGCCGGCCACTCCAGGTCGGTGATGACGCCCTCCAACAGGTGCATGGTGGGGCGACGTGCCCGGTAGTCCAGCAACTCATCGGTGGAGTAGCTGGCGAGCGTGGCAACGCCCGCCTGATCGGCCATGGCCTCGGCGGCCGTATCGGCGGCGCCGCCCGCATCGATCCACCCGTCGAGAGCGATGATCAGCGTCGGCTCGGCCAACTCGGGTCGGAGGTGAATGTCCACCAGTTCGCTCATGTGTCGTGCTCCAATGCGTCGTAAGCCAGCTCCACGATGCCCTCGATCATGGTTCGAAAACCCTCGGCTCCCTGGCGACCGGCATCGCCCATGGCGCCGCCTGAGTAGCGGGCGTACACCCCGGCGATGATGCAGCCGAGCTTCCAGTAGCCGAATGCCACGTAATAGTCGATGCCGGACAGGTCGAGGTCGGACAGCTTCTTGTAGGCGTTCAGCAGGTCCGCCCGCCGGGGGAATCCGGGCAGCGACACCGTGGCAAGCTGGGGCATGGCTGCGGCGTCGCCCGAATCGGGCCAGTAACACATCAGCATGCCGAGATCGGCCAGCGGGTCGCCCAACGTGCAGATTTCCCAATCCAGCACTGCAACCACCGAACCGTCGGAGCCCAGCATGGTGTTGTCCAAGCGGTAGTCACCGTGCACGATCGAGCTGCGCTGTTGGGGCGGAACCGACTGAGCCAGCAGGTCGTGCAATGTGCCCAGGTCGGGCAGCGTTCCTTCGTCCACCTGCGTGCAGCTCTGCTCGTACTGGCGATTCCAGCGTTTGAGTTGGCGCGTCAGGTAGTCCTCTTTGCGCCCGAGGTCGCCCAGGCCAACCGCGTCGATGTCGACGGTGTGGATGGTGTGCAAGACCTCGATGAGGGAGCTGCCGGCGCGGGCTCGCTGCTCGGGTGTCAGGTCCGAAGCGATGCTCTCGTCTCGCACCACCACGCCGTCGACAAAGTCCATGACGTAGAACGGCGCGTCGTTGATGGATTCGTCGGTGCAGAGGCCGACCACCGAAGGCACCGGCACGTCGGTCGGCCCAAGCGCCGAAATGATCGTGTGCTCACGCGCCATGTCATGGGCGGTGGCCAGCACCTGCCCCAACGGCGGACGGCGCAGCACCCAGTGCCCGCCGGCCGTGTCGGTCACCGAGTACGTCAGGTTGGAGTGGCCGCCCGCGATCAACGTGTAGGTCAGTGGCGGGGCCAGGGTGTCGATGTGCTCGGCCATCCACGCCCCGACGGCGTCGGCGTTGATGCCTTCTGGTAGGTCGCTCACCGTCTTCTCCCGTGGTCCTCTCCCGCTTCGGCCACGCTATCGCCTCTGGGTGATCGGAGATTGCTGGGCCCGTATGATGTGGGTTCCAACCACTCCCACCTCCGAGGTTCACCCCATGGTCGACGTCACCGATGCCACCTTCGAAACCGAGGTGCTGGCACGCTCCGAACAGCTTCCGGTGGTGGTCGACCTGTGGGCTCCGTGGTGTGGGCCGTGCAAGACCCTGGGTCCGATTCTAGAAAAGGTCGTTGCCGACGTTGGCGGGAAGGTGGCCTTGGCCAAGATCAACGTCGACGAAAACCCGCAGGCATCGCAGGTTTTTCGGGTGCAGTCGATCCCGGCGGTCTTCGGGTTGGTGGACCGCCAGGTGGTCGACAACTTCCTGGGCGCACAACCGGAGGCCAAGGTGGCGGAGTTTGTGCGGGGGCTGCTGCCTGCGGACGAGAGCGAGCGACTCGATGAACTGGTCGGCTTCGGCGACGAAGGGTCGCTACGTGCCGCGCTCGCCATTGACGCCTCCCACGAGGGTGCGCGTGTGGCGTTGGCCAAGGTGTTGGTCGGCGACGGCCGCACCGAGGAGGCGCTCGCCCTCGTCGAGGGGCTCTCCGAGGGCGATCTGGAGGTTCGACATGTGCGCGCCCTGGCCGCCTCGGGTGGGTTGATCCCCGTCGGTGGGGTCACCACCGAGTTGGCGTCTCTTCTTGACCGCGTCAAGGGTGACGACGACGCCCGTACCCGATTTTTGGAGCTGCTGGAGTTGTTGGACCCGGACGACCCGGCTACGTCGGAGTGGCGCCGCAAGTTGACCGCACGGTTGTTTTAAGCCTCCGCAGGGAGACCTCACGGTTGTTCAATGGGCCCCGCTAACATGTGAATTATGTTTGTCAATACGGGACGCGCTCGGCGCTTCATCGGCGGGTTGGTGGCCCTGTGTGTAGGGGGCGCGCTCTTGGGAGCATGTGGTGGCAAGCCCGCACCGAGACCAGTTCGGCCCTCGAGGCCGGCGCCCGCATACCTTCCTGCCCCAAAATCGGCGAAGGGGTACGAGGTTTCCTGGCGGGCGCCCAGCCAGAATGAGGTCACCCGGTTGGGTCCGGTCTACGCACCGTCCCACCAGTGCCCGGTGCCGATCGGGCGGTTGGTGGTGCTCGAGCCGACGTTCTTGGACCTGAACGGCGCGCCGAGGCGTGGCACCATCCTCGTGGCCCGGGCCAAGGCAGAGACGCTGGGCCGTGCGTTTGGTGAGCTGTACTCAGCCGGATTCAGAATTGAACGGATGGATATTTGGGCCGCATGGTGGGCCCGGCTTGATCCGGCGGCAGGAGAACTCGTGAACAACACGGTTGGGTTTTCGTGTCGCAAATTGCAGAGCGGTAGCTGGTCGCGTCACTCATTCGGGGAGGCGATCGACATCAACCCCGTGATCAATCCCTACTCGCACAGGAAGTACGTCTTTCCAAAACACCCCACCATCGATTACACGCAGCGTCGCACCAGAGGTAAGGCCAGAGTCGGTGAGGTCGCACCCTACGGTCCGGTCACCTCCGCGTTCTGGCGGCTGCGATGGAACTGGGGTGGGGATTGGTTGACCACCAAGGACTGGATGCACTTCTCCGCGCCCAATGCCACGGGAGTCGAACTGATCGAGCATGATGAGCACGACGAAGTGGGTCAACCCGAATGGCAGCCGAAACGTCAGGTGGGGGCGGTGTCCGCCGGATAGGTGCGAGGCGGCTCCGGGGCGCCCTCCCCGGGGCGCCCTCCCCGGTGAGGGGTCCCCGGTGAGCGATCCCCAGTGCCAACAAGGGATTCGGTTTCTACCGTTGGCCTATGGACGATCCCTTTGACGCGCTGTCTCCCCGCGAAAAGCGCTCGCGCCCGGGTGGCGCTGCATCTGAGCTGATTGGAGACCTTCGCGCCCGATTGCGACCCCGCGGTGACCCGCTTGAGGATCCGGGTCAACAGAGGAGTGGGCCCATCGCCATGGGGCTGGTGGCCATCGGCGTCGTGGCGCTGCTCGGGCTTGGCGCCTGGTGGATGTCGCAGGGACGCGCGCAACCTGTCGATTTGCCGAGAGCAGCGGTGAAGTCGGCAGCGGCACCATCGGTGCCAACTCCGGCCGGACAGGCTGTGCCGGCTGAACAGGCTGTGCCGGCCGGACAGGCTGTGCCGGCAGTTACGACGATGCCAACCGGATCGTCGGTACCGCAGGAGGTGGTGGTGCACGTCGCCGGGCAGGTGCTCCACCCCGGCCTCTACACCGTGAACGTCGGCGGTCGCCTGGCTGATGCGGTTGCAGCTGCCGGTGGCGCCACACCCCAGGCTGACCTCGATCGTGTGAATCTGGCCGAGCCATTGGCCGATGGCTCACGCGCGTACATCCCGGCCCTCGGTCAGGCTGAGGCCCCGGGAACGATGCCTCAGGATGCGTTGGGGCCGGGTCTGGGCTCCTCGCAGGGTTCGGTGCCGGAGTCCACGGGAACGAACGAGGCCGACACGGGCAATTCGGCAACGCCAGGAGGGCTGGTCAACCTCAACACCGCCGATGAGGCCGCGCTGGAGGAGCTTCCCGGCGTCGGCCCGGTGACCGCTGAGGCGATTGTGGCGCACCGAAGCGAGGTGGGGCCGTTCACCCAGGTGGAGGACCTGCTGGAGGTGCGTGGTATCGGCGACGCAAAGCTGGAGGGTATGGCCGACCTGGTCACGGTGTGAACCTGGCCCCGGCCAAGGTTGCGGTCGGGGCCTTGCTGGGCGCCGTGGCCGGGCCGGTCGTGTACGCCAGGTTGGGTCCGATGGCGACCCGGGCTGCCTTGCTCGCCCTGTTGCTGGGCTCTGGAGGGCTGGTGTGGGCCTGGCTGGGCCGCTCGGCCGCAGGTGTGGCGACTGCCTTGATGGTGGTGGTCGTGGGGCTGTCCCTTCGGGCGCTGGCGCCGCTGGACACCCTCGACCCTGGACCGGTCAGCGGAGTGGTGGTGTTGCGCGGCGATCCTGAGGTGAGCTTTGGCGGTATCGAGGTGGTTGTCGCCGATGGCGACCGACGTTTGCTTGCCTCAATCGATGGGCCGTCGGCCGGAGAGGTGGCCGCCTTGCAGCTGGGCGACTCGATGCGGGTGACCGGACGGACACGGCGATTCCGTGAGTCAACGGGATGGCACAGGTCCCGCCATCTCGCGGGCGAGCTTCAGGTGGATTGGGTGGGGGATATACGGGTGGGTCGTGGCGCCGTTGCGGTTGCGGCCGGGGTGCGGGAGCGCATCCGGACGTCGGTGGCTCCGCTTGATCCTGACGCCAGGGCCCTGGTGCTGGGCGCAGCGCTGGGCGACGATCGCACTCAGTCCGCTGCGCAACGAGACCGCTTTTTGCGGTCCGGGCTGACCCACCTGCTGGTGGTGTCGGGACAGAACGTGGCGCTCATGTTGGTGTTGTGCGCCCCGCTGATCACGAGGGTGCCGGTGGGGCGCCGTTGGATGATGGTGACGGCCGTGGTGGGCTGGTTCGTCGTGCTGGTGCGCCCCGACCCGTCGGTGTTGCGGGCGGGCGCGGCGGCCTTGGTGGCGGCCGTCGCAGCCCGACGTGGTCACCTGGTGGATGCGTCCACGGTGCTGGCGGGCGCCCTGACCGCAGTGGTGCTGGTAGACCCGTTGGTGGTCGGCTCCCTGGGATTCTGGCTGTCTGCGGCGGCCACGTTGGGCCTGGTGGTGGGTTTGGGCGATCGGCGCGGCAGCGACGTAAACCCGGTGGCTGTCGCCCGGGCCACGTTGGCGGCGCAGGTCGGGGTGGCGCCGGTGTTGGCCGCTGCGGGCCTGGCGGTGCCGCTCGCCTCGTTTCCGGCCAACATCCTCGCCGGCGCACCCGCCGGATTCTTGACGCTGTGGGGCATGACCGTCGGGTTGGTGGCCGGGACGCTGCCCGGTCCGGTCGCAACGGCCGCCCGGCTGCCCGTGGCGATGGCTGCCTGGTGGGTCGACGGGGTGGCCCGGTCGGCGGCCTTGCTGCCGCTGGGTCGGGTGACGCCCACAGAGACCTACGCGTTGATGGCCCTGGGCTTGGCGACCTGGATGGTTTGGGGCCATTGGGAGGGGCGCTCCCGAGCCGTCGTGGCATCAAAAGTGCTGTGGGCACCACTGGTGGTGGCGGCCCTTTGGGCCGGGCGGCCGATTGCACCCACAAGCGGCGCGGTCCCCGGGGGTTGCCTGTTGGTGGACGAGCGGGGCACCGTCCTGGTGCTCGAGCGGGCGCCTCCGTCGGATCGCCGTCTGTTGGCGGCGCTGGCGGATGTGGAGGTGCGCCGGATCGACGTGCTGGCCGTGACCCCGGGTGGGCTCCGCCTGGCCGCCACGGTGGTACAGGTTCGTGACGCATTGCCCGTGGGTGTCGTCACCGACCGCGCTGTGACACCCGGCTGTGAGGTGCTGTCATGAGGCAGGATCTGTGCCGACGGCGCTACGGTGCTGCATCGTGACCGTCAGCACCACGACTCACTCGGAGGCCATCGCGCGGGGCCACCACGTGGTGATGCCCGGCAATGCCGCGCCCGTATCCCCGAAGCAGCAGGTGGTGTGCGTGCCGACGGCGTTGACCCCTGCCGCCCGAATAGGTCTGATGAGCGCAGCCTTCATCGCCGGTGTCGGCGTGGCCACCGACGATCCCCGGGCCGCCCGCAGGGTGTGCCACGTGATCGCAGCCATCACCGACCGCAGGACGGTTCGACGATGACCGCAGCCCCCCCTGTATGGCTGGTTCGTGGCGACGACCCGGTTCTGGTGGAGGACGCGGTCGGTAAACTCGTCGATCGTCTGGTTGGCGACGCCAACCGCTCCGAGACCCTGGACGTCTTCTCGGGTGCCGACTACGAACTTGGTGCCGTGGTGATGGCGGCAGAAACACCGTCGATGTTTGGTCGGAGGGTGTTGGTGGCACGTGAGGGCGGACGGTTCAACACCGACGACTGCGCAGAGGTGCTGCGTTACATCGAGTCGCCTTCAGAGAGCTCGGTGATCGTGATTGCCTGGGAACGCCCTGCGGTTTCGGGTGCCCGTCTGGGCGCCACGCCCCGCAAGTTGCTGAGCGCCGTGAAAGCGGCCGGCGGGCTGCTGGAGACCAAGGCCCCCGGTGGCGGCAAGGCGCGGTCGCAGTGGGTGGGCGAGCAGTTGTCCGCCCTGCCGGTGCGCCTGACCCCGGCCGCCAAAACGTTGGTGCAGTCGACGCTGGGGGAGGATCTGGGTCGGCTGGTCGGTCTGGGCGCCACGTTGAAGGGCGTGTACGGCGAGGGCGCTCTGGTGGATGCTCCCGACCTGGCGCACTATCTCGGCGAGGCCGGCTCGGTGCCGCCGTGGGACCTGACCGACGCAATTGACGATCGTCGATCCAAGGTGGCCATCGACAACCTCAACCGTATGGTGAGTGGCGGAGACCGACATCCACTTCAGGTCATGGCATCGCTCATCACCCACTATCAACGCATCGCTGCGCTGTCGGGCTCAGATGTGCGAACCGAGCGCGACGCAGCCGACCTGTTGGGTATCAAGGGGTCGACGTTCCCTGCCAAGAAGGCGCTGGCTCAAAGCCGACGGTTGGGCCCGGAAGGTGTGGCGCGTGCGATCGCCCTGTTGGCGCAAGCCGACGTCGACCTGCGGGGCGCGTCGGGCTTGGATGCACTCACGGTGACGCAGGTGCTGGTTGCCCGATTGTCCCGGTTAGGGCGGTAAGCACGGCCCCGGCCTCGGCCACCATCGAGGTGACGATGTCGGCCGCCGGGGTCAACTGCCCGAGTGAGCCCACGCCCTGGCCGCAGGGGAAGAACTCGCGGTCGGCGTCAACACCTTCGGTGTCCGGCCCGCCGCCCAGGTGGTTGGCGCCATCCTCCAGGGATTTGAGGAACTGACCTGGAAACGGCTGGGCCACGCCACCGGATTCCTCGAAGCTCTCGGTGTAGCGGTTACGCACCACCCGACACGTCTTGCCGGTGTAAGCCCGGGTAACCGTGGTGCCGTCCTCCCCGGTGGCCAGCAGCGTGTCCTTGTAGCCGGGCACCGCTCGGGCTTCGGGTGTGGCGATGAAGCGGGTACCCACCCACACTCCGTCGGCGCCCAGGCTGAGCGCGGCGGCCAGCCCGCGGCCGTCGACGATGCCTCCCGCGGCGACCACCGGCACGCGGTCTCCCACTGCATCGACCACCTGGGGCACCAGCGCCATGGTTGCAACCCGGCCGGTGTGGCCGCCCGCCTCGGTTCCCTGGGCCACCACGATGTCGCACCCTGCGGCCACCGCATCGACGGCGTGGCGCACCTTGCCGCACATGTTCACCACCAACAGGCCGGACTCGTGGCAGAGTTCGACCACGTCCCTGGGCACGCCCAACCCGGCGACGAACACACGGGCGCCCCCGGCGATGATGGCTCGAACCTTTTCGGTCATGTCGCCGGCGGCGGTCAGTAGGTCGACTCCGAAGGGTGCCTCGGTGGCGGCGGCCGTGAGGGCGATCTCCTCGGCCATCGACTCGTCGGACATGGTCGAGGCACCCAAACAACCGAAGCCGCCCGCATTCGAGACGGCTGCGGCGAGCTCGTGATAGCTCACCCCGCCCATGCCCGCCAGCATGACGGGAGCCTCGATGTCGAGTAGCTCGGTGAGACGAGTGGAGATCATCGCTCGAATGTAGCGCCCGGTGGGGTGAACATTCCTCGACCCCAGCGGCGGGGCGTGAGCACGAGGGCACGTGGGTAGTCCTCAAACAGCCAGCGGGCGAAGTTGCGTCGGGTCCAACCTGTTGCGCCGGCCAGCGCCAATGCAACGGCGGCTCCTTTGCGGTGGCTGAGCGCACGGGTGAGCGCAAGCGACATGCGGTGATCGGCCAGCAGGGCGGCCCGGGCGGCCTGTTCGTAGTTCGCCTCGACGCCGGCGCCGCCGGCCACCACCGCCTCGGCGGCGAGCCTTCCCGTGACCAGCGCCTGGGCGATGCCCTCGCCTGTCATCGGGTCGCCTGCGGCAGCGGCGTCGCCCACGTACAGCACCCGGTCGCCCACCAGGGGCAGGTCACCGATGCGGGCGGGTATGGGCCAGGCCCGGTGGGGTGACTCCGGAGTGGCCTCGTTGCCCAGCAGCTCGCGGATATGGGGCCGATCAAGGAGTTCGGGCCACCGCTTGGCCATGTCGTGCACGCGGTCCAGCTTGTTGCCCGGCGAGATGCCGTCGTGTCGCATGATGCCGAATCCCACATTGGCCCGGCCGTTGCCAAGGGGGAACGACCAGAAGTACCCGGGCAGGATGTCGGGCTCGAAGCTGACCCACAGGTCGTCGGCCGCCGGGCCGGTGACGCCGGTGAAGTATTGACGGAACGCGTGCCAGTCGCCCCGGTAGCGGTCGACGGTGTCCCCTGAGAGTTTGCGGGTGGCCGACCACATGCCGTCTGCGGCGATGATTCGTCCGGCTGCGATGGTGCGCCCGCCGGATGTGGTCACCTCGATGCCGTCGGCGCCGGGACCGATCGCTGCGATGCCCTCGCCCTCCAGCACCTCCACGTCGAAACTGCGGGTGTGTTTCAGCAGCGCCGCGTCCAGATCGAGGCGCCGCACGACCACCGCGTGCAGGCTGTCGTCACGGGGCAGCGGGAAGCGGACGACCGATCCGGTGGGGGAACGGACCACCACGTCCGACACCGGGGTCCAGTTGGCGACACCGTCCGGGGAGAAGCCCAGCGACTCCAGTTCCCGGAGGGCGCCGGTGGTCAGGCCGTCGCCGCAGATCTTGTCCCGAGGAAACGTGGCCTTGTCGATCAGGGTGACTGGGGCGCCGCTGCGGGCCAGCGTGATGGCTGCTGCGCACCCGGCCGGGCCGGCGCCGACGACGACGGTTGTCTTCATGAGCGTGCTAGCTGGTAGGGCTGAGCGACAGGACTTCGTCGAAGCCCTTCTGCACGCACAGCATGAGCACGTCCGGGTCGGGCACGGCCACCGGGTCGATGTTGGCGCCGATGAAGCACTCGTCGGCGTAGCTGACGAGGGTGAAGTTCATCGCCGACCCGGCATTGGGGCCGAAGGCGTATTGGCTCAGCATGCGTTGGCCCACGAGATAGATGGGGATGGGGGCACCCGGAACGTTCGATGCGGTGAAGTCGTTTCCCTTCAGCATGGCCCCGAACAGCGATGACGTCATCGAGGTTGGCAGCCGGTTGAGGCCGTTGGACAGCAACTCCATCAGATCGTTGGCGGGTTCGTCCCGGGCGGACAGCACCGCGGTGCGCACCTTTTTCATGATCTCGGCGGGGTCATCGGGGTGCAGCGGCACCTCCACTCGGGCGGGGATGAACGCATTGCCCGCCTGATTGCCGATGGTCTGATTACGGATGTTGATCGGCATGTTCATGCGGAGCGCACCGACGTTGCGCGCGTGGGCCTCGTGGTAGCGGCGCAAACCGAGCGCCAAGCCGCCGATGAAGGCATCGTTGAGACGGCCGCCTGACACCTTGGCCGCCCCTTTGGCCTGGGCCAGGGGAAACTGCAGCGTGTCGAAGCGAACCGACAACGAGCGTTCGGTGATCAGCGGGCTCATCGGTGACGCAGGTTTGATCATGCGCACCACCGAGCCGCTGAGTTCCTCCGCGTCGGCGAGCGCGCCAACGGGGTCGGTGAGGACGCCCAGTACGCCACCCAGGCCCCGCTTGGCCCAATCGGCAAACATGCCGGCGCTGCGGCGACTCTCGTGGCTGACTGCGTCGGCCACGCGCTCGGGTTGGCTCAGTACGTGGATCTCGGGGGCGTCGGGTAACTCGGGAGTTGGGTCGTCGGGTGACAGATTGAAGAGCGCCAACTGCAACTTCATGCCGCCCACACCGTCGGTGATGGAGTGGTGGATCTTGATGATCACCGCTGAGGTGCCATCGGCCAGGCCGTCAACCACCGTGAACTCCCAGAGCGGTCGGGCCCGATCGAAACCTTGCATGCCTATGGGCTCTGCCATCGACAGCACGTCGTGCAGGGTGGCACCCTCCGACACCGTGACAAATCGCAGGTGATAGGCCAGATCGAAGTACGGGTCGAACTCCCAGCGGGGCGGGGCAATCGACAACGGGTTCGCCCTGACCCGCTGCCGCAGTCGGGGGATCGCCCGACTCATAAAGTCCACCTGGTGACGGACCCGATCGTGGTCCAGGCTGCCTTCGAAGGTGCTGACGGTGACGATGGTGGACCGGAGCAGGGGGTCCTTCTCGATGCTCCACATGAGTGCATCGCTGTCGCTCATGCGGTCAATGAACTCGAAGTTCTCGATGTCTTTCATCACGTCTGTCACCGGGCCAAGTTAGTCCCCTTTGGTCTCCGGCTCCTTGCACACGTAGCTGGCATTGAACGTGTCATTCGTCGCGGCGCCGGTGGCGATGACCGTGGTGGTGCGCTGGGTGGTGATGTTGCCGCAACGCAGCCCACCTTCGCCCTCTTTTTCGCCGGTTTGAGCGGTCTGGTCGGCGTTGGCCCATTTGGTGGAGTAGAGGCTGACCGTGATGGACGTGTCGGTGTAGGTGGGCCAGATCATGACGCCGTAGGGGCTTGGGTTGGAGATCTTCAGGTCCACCCCCGGATAGGCGAGGGTGGCCTCTCGTCCGAACGGATACCGAGAGATGTACACCGAGTGTGCCTTGTACCTCGGAATGTCCAAACCGGCGAAGAACGATGCATTGAACAGCGTGGTGGCGTATTGGCTGATGCCCCCGCCGGTGTCTTTGGTGAAGACACCGTCTTCGATCACCGGTGCAGAGACGAACCCCTTTTCCTCGGTGCGTTGCCCCACGAAGTCGTTGACCGAGAACGACCCACCCGGAGGGATGTACACCCCCTGAGTGAGATCCGCGATGCGATGGATGTTCTGCACTCGGGGTTGGCCGGCCGGGTGTTCCGTGGTGAACGTGGCGACCTGCTCTTTGACGCCCGCCTGAGCAGCATCCTTGAGTCCCTGGGCGGCGCTGTACTTGGTTGTCGGCAACTTGACGTCGTGCTGAGCCTGCTCGATCGCCTTGGTGAAGACGGTGCCTGCGGTCTTGTCGCAACAGACCACCGCATCCTTGCCGCCGACGGGGGCGGGCCCGTTTGGTCCCAGCGTGAACCGCACCCCTGTTGGGTTGGAGGGGGTTGGCAGCTTGTCGGTCAGCAGTAAGGCGGCCGCCTTGGCATCGACCACAACCTGAGGCTTGTTGCCCTTGGTCGTCACCGAAAGCAGCGGGACGATCTCGCTTGGCTCCACCTCGGCGCTTTGATCGCCTGCCCGAAGGGTGAATGGTGTCCCCAAAATATTGTTGAGTTGTGCCTTGATCATGACCATGACGTCGTCGGAGATGGGCGTTGGGATGGTTCCCCGGGTGGCGGTCAGCTCAATCGGCTCTCCCAACCTGTTGAGTGAACCGGGAAGTTGATTGGTGATCGACGAGGGATCGATCTTGCGACCAGGGATTCCAGGCGTCAGCTCAGGTGTGGTGCCGGCGAAGGTGATGGCCGGGTTCACCGGATCGGTGCGGCGGTCGCCCTCAAGGGCCAGCACGGTGAAGTTCAACCGGTCCTGGTCGGTCGTCAGGGCCACGGGCAACCGGTACTCCTCGAACAGGTTGGACAACCACAGCACCGCTTTGGCCGGGCTGTAGCCCTGATGACCCTGAGCGAACGCGCGATCGACGGTGGTGTTCACGTCGATTTCGTACCCCAGGTCGCCGGCGGTGGTGTTCAAAATGAGGTCGTCGGCGGTGATGCTGACGGGGGTATCGGGGAAGCCCTCGGCCAACCGTTTCACCTGGGCCAACATCTCGGGTCGATTCAGCCCGCCGACGTCCTCGCCGGCAACGGAGACGTTGCGGACGACTTTGCCGTTCTGGAGCGCGCCGTCGATGAGGTAGCCCGCCGAGAGCACAGCCATGGCGACCAACGGCGTGAAACATGCGATCAGGACCGTTCGGCGCGACAAACTCACCGATCTACCATCGCGCATGGGGGACCAAAAGTGGCGGCAATGGCCGCACTGGCTGAGGGAGTGGGTGGGTTTGCTGGTTGGACGCAGGGGTTTGTCACCCCATGTGCCACGAACCTGCGACAGAATGGGATGGATTCGGCACCCCGTGTGGCCGTCCGGATCGAGGAGAACGACCGTGGCAATCAATCCGGACGCAGTCGGCACGACCGGCACGCCTGTCGAGTCGTCGTGGACGTCCAAGGACTCGTTGCTCTATGCCGTCGGCATCGGCGCAGGCACCACCGACCTGGCCTTTACCACCGAAAATTCGATGAACATCGCCCAGCGTGCCTACCCAACGCAGGCCGTGGTGCTGGGTGATGCCTCGGGTGCCTTCGCCAACATCGGCACATTCAACCCGGCCATGTTGGTGCACGGTGAGCAGGCGATCACCCTGCACCGGGAACTGCCGGTGCAGGGCTCGGTGGTGACCACGGGTGAGGTGACGGCGGTCTGGGACAAGGGCAAGGGTGCCGTGGTCGAGGTGACCTCGCGGTCGGTCGCGCCGGATGGTGAGCCCATGTTTGACAAGGTCATGTCGGTGTTCATCCGTGGCGAGGGCGGCTTCGGCGGTGAGCGTGGGCCCTCGGGGTCCCGCAGCATGCCGCACGAGGGGTCGACCCCCGATCTTGAGGTGACGTTGACCACCCGGGAGGATCAGGCGCTGACCTACCGCCTGTCGGGCGACCGAAACCCGCTGCACTCGGATCCGTCCTTCGCCGCGTTGGCCGGTTTCGACCGACCGATACTCCATGGGCTGTGCACCTACGGGTTCACTGGTCGGGCGTTGTTGCAGGGGCTGTGCGAGGGTGATCCTGCCCGGTTCCGCTCGATGGAGGGCCGGTTCTCGTCTCCCGTGTTTCCTGGTGAGTCGCTTACGGTGCGGATGTGGCGTGATGGCGACGGCGCAGCGCGGTTTTCCACCCACGGCGGTGACGGGCGCGTCGTGTTGGACGCAGGTCGGGTCACGTTCGATCCGGCCTAACGGGCCAACTCGCTCGACAGGGTCGAGCGACGTACCTTTCCGGTCGAGCTCACGGGGATCGAGGCGCGCACCAGAACCCGCTTGGGGCGCTTGTAGGGCGCCAAGGAAGCGTGGGCGTGCGCGTTGACGGCGTCGATCAAGGTGGTGTCAGCGGTGTGATCGGCGGCTGAGCGCGGCACCACCACGGCGTTGACCGCCTCGCCCCACTCATCATCGGCGACGCCGAACACTGCGACGTCCTCCACGCCGTCCGCCTGGCGCAACACCCGCTCGACCTCGGCCGGGTAGACGTTGACCCCACCCGAGATGATCAGGTCGTCCCGCCGCCCGTCCAGGTACAGGTAACCATCCACCAGGCGGCCCAGATCACCCACGGTGAATTCGGCGTGGCCATCCGACGTGGTTCGCCATGCGAGCTTGGTGCGCTCCGGGTCATCCCAGTAGGTGAAGGCGGCGGCGGGCGGGGCGGTGCACCAGATGTGGCCGTCGTCGTCCAGCCGGAGCCTGCGGTTGGGTCGAGCTCGACCAACCGACCCGGGCGCAGCCAGCCGATCGGCCGGCGAGCACACGGTGAACTGACCTTCGGTGCTGCCATAGAACTCCCAAACCGCTTCGTCTCCAAAGCGTCGCCTGGCTTCCGCAGACACCTCCGGTGGGCACGGCGCGCCGGCGTGGGCCAGCAGACGCATGTCGGTCCAGGCATCGTCAGGGTCGACGGCGAACAACCTTTTGAGATGGATGGGTGCAGCGAAACCGACCGAGGGGGAGTGCTCCAGGATGGCCTTCAGGGTGCGTTCCGTTTGGAACGGGCCCGGAACGACCACGGACCCGCCCGCCAGTTGCACGCAGGCTGCGAAGCGCAGCGGAGCGGAGTGATAGAGCGGACCGATCTGTACGTAGGTGTCTGCGGCGGTGATGCCCCACAGATCGATTTCCTCGGCCCAGAGCGACTGGGCCTCCGTCTCGCTGAGGACCCCCGAGTAGACGCCTTTGGGCTGTCCGGTGGTGCCGGACGTGTAGGCCATCGGCCGCCCGAGGGGCCACCGTGACAAGGCGGCACGCCGGTGATGTTTGGTGGCTGCAACCACCTCGTGTTCTCCCATCACGATGGCGGGCCGGGCGTCGCTCAGGATGTACTCGACCTCGTCCTTCAGGAGCGACGTGTTGATCAACACCGGTATCATCCCGCTGCGCAGCGCACCCAGGGCCACGTTGAGATAGTCGAGACTGCTGGGAGCCGAGATGGCGAGGCGGTCGCCAGGGCGCAACCCCGAGTTGATCAGCCACCCCGCCGACCGCGCCTGGGCCTCGTCGGCCAGACCGGCGCGCTGCACAACTGCTGCCGTCATGGCCCTCAGGTGGTGGAACCCGAGCCGGCAGCGACGAGCACAATGATCAGAATCACCACTCCCACCGCCAGCAGGGTGCCGAACCAGCCGATGATGATCCCCGCCAGCGCCAGACCTCGGCCCTCCTGGCCGGAGGTCTTGATGCGGTTCAGGGCCATGTGGCCGATAATGGCTCCGACCGGTGCGAGCAGGATCGGCAGGTAGCACAGCGGTGCTGTGGCGACGCCAACGATGGACAGCACCAGCGACGTGATCGCCATGTTGTTGGTGGGGTTGGTCGCCATGTATCCACCCGGCGTTCCCGGAGGTGCATACACGGTGGCCGATGGCGGCCCGGGAGGTGGTGGTGCCCCGTATCCAGGTGGTGGCGCGTAGGGCGGTGGGGTAGCGGGAGCTTCGGTGATCGAGTAACTCTCCAGCGACTCGCCACACACCGAACACGTCACGGCCGCGTCGAGGTTGGCGCTCTGACAGCTGCGGCAGGTTTGCATGAGGAACTCCTCGGAATGTGTCTCTAGAAAAGGGCCTGTTGTGGCGACTCGATGCCGCGCAGTGAGTCGTAGTCGACCTCGACGCAGGCGATGTCGCGGGACTGGGCCAAGACCTTGGCCTGTGGCTTGATGCTCTGGGCCACGAAGATGCCCCGCAGGGGCCGAAGCGTGGGGTCGCGCTCCATGCGGGCAAGGTAGCGGGTGAGTTGCTCCACGCCGTCGATTTCGCCGCGACGCTTGACCTCGATCACCACTGCCACCCCCGCTGGGTCGCGGCACAGCAGGTCGACCGGGCCGATGTCGGTCGAATGCTCGCGTCGCACCAAGGTGAGGCCGTCCTCAATGCGGGTTGGGTCAGCGGCCAGCAGCTCCTGAAGGTGCGCCTCCACCCCGTCCTTCTGAAGCCCCGGGTCCACCCCAAACTCCCAGGACGAGTCGCTGAGCAGTTCCTCCATGGTGATGCGCAGGGTGTCGCCCTTGGTGTTGGTCACCCGCCACTCGTCGGGCTCCTCAATCAGGCGGTTGGGGGCGTTCATCCAGTTCAGCGGCTTGTAGGCGCCTCCGTCTGCGTGGATCGCCACGCAGCCGTCGGCCTTCACCATGATCAGGCGCACGGCGCTGGGCAGGTGCGCGCTCAGTCGTCCTTCGTAGTTGACCGAGCAACGAGCGATCACAACTCTCATCGCCGTAGCTTGTCAGACCTCGGCAGCGGCGGTCAGACCTCCGCTCTGCAGCTAGGCGTCCGCCTTGGCCTTCTTGGCCGCCCGGGCTCGGACGGTCGGGTCCAGCTCCACCTTGCGCAGTCGAATCGACTCGGGGGTCACCTCGACACACTCGTCGGTGGCGATGAATTCCAGCGCACGGTCGAGGCCCATTGGCATGGGTGGCGTGATCTTCTCGGTGTTGTCCGAGCCGGATGCCCGCATGTTGGTCTGCTTCTTTTCCTTGCAGATGTTGACGTCCATGTCGTCGGGCCGGCTGTTCTCGCCCACCACCATGCCCTCGTACACCTCAACGCCGGGCCCAACCATGAGCGACGAGCGCTCCTGGATTGAAATGATGGCGTTGGCGGTGGTGGGGCCCCGACGGTCGGCGACGATCGAGCCGGTTGCTCGGGCGCGGATGCCGCCGGCCCATTTCTCGTAGCCCTCGAACACGTGGTTGAGGATGCCGGTGCCGCGGGTTTCGGTGAGGAACTTCGTGCGGAAGCCGATCAGGCCACGGGCCGGCACGATCCACTCCTGGCGCACCCAACCACTGTCGCCATGGCTGACTTCGTTCATCCGCCCCCGTCGCTCGGACAGCAACTGGGTGACCGTGCCGGAGAACTCCTCGGGCACGTCGACGGTCAGCCGCTCGAAGGGCTCCTGGCGTACTCCGTCGATCTCCTTGACGAGCACCTGGGGCTTGCCGACGGTGAGCTCGAAGCCCTCCCGCCGCATCGCCTCGATCAGCACGGCCAACTGCAGCTCGCCGCGAGCCTGAACCTCCCACGCGTTGGGCGCCTCGGTCGGAAGCACCCGCAGGCTGACATTGCCGAGCAACTCGGTGTCGAGCCGGTTCTTCACCAGACGGGCGGTCAGCTTGGAACCCTCCTTGCCCGCCATCGGCGAAGTGTTGATTCCGATCGTCATCGACAGGCTGGGCTCGTCGACGGTGATCACCGGCAGCGGTCGGGGATCCTCGGGATCGGCCAGCGTTTCGCCAAGGTTGATGTTCTCGATGCCCGACACTGCGACGAGCTCGCCGGGCCCGGCCGAGTCCACCTCGATGCGCTCGTGGTTCTCGGTGACGAACACCGAGCCGGTGCGCGCCGAGACGATGGTTCCGTCGGCCTTGCACCAGGCAACCGGCTGGTTTTTCTTGATCGTGCCCGATACCACCCGGCACAACGCCAGGCGTCCGACGAAGGGATTGGAGTCAAGGTTGGTCACCCATGCACGCAGCGGAGCCTCGGGGTCGTGGCTGGGCGGGGGCAGGTGCTCGACCAGCGTTCGCACCAGGGGCTCGAGGTTTGCCTCCTGGGTGTTGGGATCGAGCGACGCCGTGCCTGCCTTGGCATTCGTGTAGACGATTGGAAACTCAAGCTGGTGCATCTCAGCCTCGAGGTCAAGGAACAGTTCCTCCACCTCGGACACCACCTCGGCCACCCGCGCGTCGGGACGGTCGACCTTGTTGACAACCAGCACGGCAGGAAGGTCCAGCTCCAGCGCCTTGCGAAGCACGAACCGGGTCTGTGGCAGCGGCCCCTCGGAGGAGTCGACCAACAGCAACACGCCGTCCACCATGGTGAGCGCGCGCTCCACCTCGCCGCCAAAGTCGGCGTGACCCGGGGTGTCGACGATGTTCAGTTTGACCTCGCCGGCCTCGCCCCCGCCATGCTCGGCCGAGAGCGGCCAGCGCACCGCCGTGTTCTTCGCAAGGATCGTGATGCCCCGCTCGCGCTCCTGGTCCATCGAGTCCATCACCCGGGTGGCGTGCCCGTCGGGTGCATCGGTTGGATCGGCCTTGTGGTGTGCGGACATGGCGCCGGCCTGGCCGAGCAGGGCGTCCACCATGGTGGTCTTGCCGTGGTCGACGTGGGCGATGATGGCCACGTTGCGGAAGCCCTCGACGGGCACGGAACGCTCGTGGGCTTCAGCGCTTGTGGGGACGGCAGGGGAGGGTGACGTTGACACTGGGCCTCGACTCAGAGCTTGGACGTCGCTGGCCAGAAAGCAGCGCGCTGGCGACGGTGGGTGTGACCGTTGGAGTGCGGCGCGCGCGACGTGAGATTTGGGGGGTGACCAGCTTAACCGCTGCACACCGTCGACCCGTTTCGCCGTCACCGGGAGCCGCACGTTGGCCTGCAACCCCGCCGCGGCGACGCGATCGTCGAGAACTATCCAGCGTCGGGGGCGGACTCCCGTGTGATCTCCGCCCGGAGCGACTCGAGGTACGGAAGCGCAGCCTGGTCCTTGAGGCGTCCGGCGGCCCGCCTGGAGTCGATGACCGCGTCAAGGTTCGCGACCCGAACGACAAGCCCAGCGGCGATCTTGACGTCGATCGCATCGGCATCTCACTCGGCGAAGCCCTGGCGTGGGTCTGCCGGCCCGAAGGTCAGATCGATGTCTCCGTCACATAGATCACTCCGGCGTCATTCAGGGCGACGGATGTGACGGGGATTGAACGTCACGTGCGTTGGGTGTCGGCGGCGGATGCCTGAATCTCGGACCAGACGCTTACTCCATCGACCAGGGGCTGAACCCGCTCGGTTTAGCCTGAGCCGGTGCAGCATCCCTGGAACACCGCCCTCGTCACCGGAGCATCCAGCGGCATTGGCGCGGCCATCGCACGACAACTCGCCATCGCCGGCGTCGACCTGACGGTCGTGGCTCGCCGCCGAGACCGACTCGACGAACTGGTCACCGGGCTCGCCGGACCAGGTCGGGGTCAGGTTGACACCCTCGTCGCCGATCTGACCAACCCGGCCTCGATGGCTGAGGTCGTCGCCCGTCTCACCGACCCCGACCGGCCGGTGGACCTCCTCGTGAACTGCGCCGGCGTGGGAGCGAGCGGTCCGTTCGCGGAGGGTGACTTCGATGCCTACCGTCAGGTCATCGACCTGAACGTCACGGCGCTGGTCGAGCTCTCGCACGCGGCCGTGACGCCCATGCGTGAGCGGGAACGCGGCTGGATCATGAACATCTCGTCACTCGGCGGGCACGCACCGGGGCCGGGTTTCGCGGTCTACTCCGCCACCAAGGCGTTCGTCACGAGCTTCAGCGAATCGCTACATGAAGAACTCAATTCCTCTCACGTCGTTGTCACGGCGATCTGTCCCGGCGCCACGCATACCGAGTTCGGCGAGACCGGCGGCGCCACCGGCGATGATCTACCAGGGTTTCTCTGGCAGAGCGCGGATCAAGTGGCCACCGAGGCGCTGGTCGCCACCGCCTCCGGCAAGACGGTTCGGGTCACGGGCATGGCCAATCGGGTCTCCGCAGCGATCACGACCGTGTTGCCGCGAACCGCCAACCGCAAGATCGCCGCCCTCGTCGCCGATCGGCTGTGACGGTCACCGATCGAGCACTGAAGTACGTGGCGGGGACGACGATGATCTCATCCGGGTGGATGGCGGACTGCGAATGACCGTTTAACGTCCGCCCATTGCGGGTGACCAGCGGAGGCGTGCTCGATGTCGGCACCCCGCTCGTCCTCAATGACGTCGGTCTACCTCCGGGTAGCCTCCGGCTGAACCGAGCCAATTGCGCGCCGGGTCCCGGTCCACCGTTGGTGGACCGGGCGTGAGCGGTGTCTTTGATGCCGACCAAGACTGCTGGGCTATTCCCGGCGGACGAGCGTTGGTGGGATGTTGACGCCAGTTTCGGAGGGAACGGGTGTGATCGGGGTGAGGTTGGGTGATCGTGGTGGAATGGGCTTCGGCCAGGGGAGGATCGCCCAGCGTTGAAGCTTGCCGCCGACAGGTCCGAGTCGTTGCTGCTCGGGGTCGGTCATGCCGTGGGTTTGGGCGTCGTCGGTGAGCCGTTCGGGGCTGGATTCCGACGGTGTGATCGGTGGTTGGGCGCAGATCGGTTTGCCATTGGCGTTGGTGAACGTCAGCCCGGAGTAGGGGTCGCCATGGATGTGGAGGAGGCCGTGGTGGTGGGCTCGGTGGTGGGCTTTGCAGGCTGCGATGAGGTTGGAGGCATCGGTGGGGCCGCCGTCCTCCCAGTGGATGCGGTGGTGGATCTCCAAGCCGCGGGTGGCGCCGCAGCCTGGTACGACACAGCCGCCGTCGCGTCGGAGCACGATACGGCGGAGCCGGTCGGGGATCGTTCTGGTCTTGCGGCCCAGGTCGACCGGGCGGCCGTTGCGAAACCCGATGGCGACCAGGTTGGTGTCACAGAGGATCTGGCGGGCGATGGCGTGGGGGAGCGGTTCGCTCGATCCGTCGAGGTAGAGGCGCCCGAGTTGGTAGTGGAAGTGGACGAGGGAGCGGTCGGTGGGACGGCCGTCGGCCGTGTCGGCATCGGCGTGGTCGAGCGACCGTCGGGCCAGACCGATGAACGCGTCGGCCCAGGTGAGTCGGAGTTTCTCGTCGGGGTCCTCGGCAGCGTTGAACGCCAAGTCCCTGACCTGTTGGAGGGCGGTTTCGAACAGAGCGCCGTCCTCGGCTGACAGGTTGGCGTTGAGCGACCAGCGGCCATCGCCGTGGAGCCCGAACGACACCCGGTTGGGCGGGTCGGCGGTGGCCGACTCGTTCTGGGGGGCGTCACCTTCGTTGGCCGCGTCGGTGGCCTGCTCGGTCTCGTCGCCGGCTTCACCGGTTGGGTCCAGCCCTGGCTCGGGTTCCGCCTCGTCGTTTGGGGCCGGAACCGCCGGCGTGCATGACCGAAGCTGAGTCATGGTCATGTTGCGGGCATAGCCGACGAAATCGGTTTGGAATTCGGTGGGGACCCGACGACAGATCAGTTGGGCGGCTTCGAGGCTGATCTCTCCGGCGACGAGGGCGTCGATCACCTCGGGGTAGGTGTTGGCCTTCTTGGCGACGGCGATGACCCGGGTGATGTTGGCGGAGGTGGTGGACCAGTGGATCGACAGCCAGTGTTTGGCGGAGAGGATGCCGTCGCTGTTCCACCAGCCGGTTTCGAGGATTCGGCTCATGGCGAGCACCATGCGGCCGTGGGTGGCGTTCACCACGCCGGCGAGCGCTCGCACAGTCTCGTTCAGCTGGGCACCCTCGGCCTCGGTGATTTCACCGGTCGGCCCATCAGTCTTGTAAGCGCAATCGTCATGAAGCTGCGCCACGATCTCGGCATGCAATCCGGTCGGCGGGGCGGCCCAGCCGATTGTCTCGTCGGCCCCACCGGTTGCCCAGTTGGTGAACTGGGTCGCGGATGGTTCGGCGCCGACCGGATTGGCGGATGGGCCGCCGGTTGAAGTTGGGTCGATCGAGGTTGGTTCGCCCGAGATCTCCAAGTCGTACATGTGTTCGAGTATGACGGAAAAGCAGGCCGTCGTCAACCTATTTCTGAAAGTACTTCGGAGCGCGTTCGTGCCGCTACTCACCGTGAAGAGAACGGCGCCGCGGTGCCACGGAACGGATTAGCGAGCAGCCTCCCGACGCTGCCCGGTAGTGCTGCGGGCGCCACCCATCCACCAGTGCGCGGCCACGACGGTGACGACCAGGAGCACTACCGCCCCCGCCTGGTGGGCGACGCCCAACGCGACGGGCACCGCGTGCACCAACGTGAATACGCCGAGTAGGAACTGCGCCACCACGGCGACCTTGAGCGCCAACGCGTGGGGCCGTGCCCCCGCCCGGTACAACCTGGCTGCCTCTACCAACGCGCCGACGACAACGACCATCGCCAACCAACGGTGCAGGAACTGCACCGCCACGGGCGTCCAGCGGCCGCAATGGAGCCCCGGCCTGATGGCCGGGGGAAGCTGGGGGTACAAGACACGCGCGGCTGACACCGGCGGCTAGCCGCAATGGAGCCCCCGCCTGATGGCCGGGGAAGCGCCGAGAGCCTGCCGGTTTCGGGCGGAACCCCGGCGCCGCAATGGAGCCCCGGCCTGATGGCCGGGGGAAGCGGGTCCCACGTTCCGAGCCGGTCGGCGGCATCGCCGTCGCCGCAATGGAGCCCCGGCCTGATGGCCGGGGGAAGGTCGTGTGGCGTGGCGGGACAGCGCCGCGAGGTGGAGGGCCGCAATGGAGCCCCGGCCTGATGGCCGGGGGAAGATGACTGTGGCGATGCCCATGCAGAGCTGGTAGACGACGCCGCAATGGAGCCCCGGCCTGATGGCCGGGGGAAGCCGCCGTAGATGCTGTCCTCGCCGTTCGCCGCGGCGCCGCAATGGAGCCCCGGCCTGATGGCCGGGGGAAGGTCACCGCCGACGAAATCAACAAAACTCCGCGCCGCACCGCCGCAATGGAGCCCCGGCCTGATGGCCGGGGGAAGCTGACGGCGACGACCCCGGCAAGGTCCGCGACCTCGAGCCGCAATGGAGCCCCGGCCTGATGGCCGGGGGAAGTGCGCAGGCCATGACCATGAAGGACGGCGACGACGTTGCCGCAATGGAGCCCCGGCCTGATGGCCGGGGGAAGGCCGACCTGCACCCCACCGCGCCGCCGTATGAGACGTGGCCGCAATGGAGCCCCGGCCTGATGGCCGGGGGAAGCTGACACGGGAGCAGATGGTCGCCGAAGCACAGCACGCCGCAATGGAGCCCCGGCCACGGCGGCGGTAAGCCCAGGCCATGAACACCGCCTCGGTCTTGCCGCATCCCGTTGGAATCTCCAGCGTCTCGGGCAGCCCAGATTCGACGAGGCGTCGCTGCCATCGGTAGGGGGGCAAGCCCGTGATGCGCTCGAACTCGGACGAGATGTCATTCATTGGGGTGTTCCTTCATTCCAAAAACCTCGCCAAACACTCGCTTCGGGGCCGCAGGCGTCGGGCTGATCTTGCTGAGGGCCGTTTGGGGGATGGCAGAGGTCGCTCTGAGGTGGCAGCAACTTCGCGGGCACTGATCGGCTCAGCCGGGGTGGTGTGGATGGCGAGGTCATGGGGTTGGTCTCCTGGGTGAACCTCGACCGGCGGTCGAGGCGGAGCGACTCGACCCGCCGTCGTGAAGCTTCGTGAACATCATGACGCACCGCTGTGACAATGCGCGTTGGAACGCCCAACGTGACGGGATTGCGCGCGATGAACGCGATGAACGGCGCCGAGGCGCCCGCTCGCCCCACGCGCAAAACCCGGCCGCTCACCGTCCGGAGATGGGCCGGGTTCACTTCCGCTGGCTAGTGCCGTTGGCGCTGTCCATCGTACGCGCTTCGTTGGCGGTGCTCAACCACCTTCAGCCGACCAAACAAGGCGCCGCGGCGCCACCGACAGCCGGATTGCTACTCGGCGCCCTTGGAGGTGCGCAGCTCGTTGAAGGGCAGCGTCTTGTCATTGCGAGGCTCGGAGGGCAGGCCCAGGACGCGCTCGCCGATGATGTTGCGTTGGATCTGGTCAGTGCCGCCGTAAATGGACGGGCCGGGGGCGAACAGCACCATCTCGGTGACCGCACCATCGTGAGGGGCCGACGCCCCGGCGAGCTGACCGGCGGGACCCAGGATGCGCGGGCCGAGGTCGACGATGGCCCGCATCATGTCGCTCATCATCAACTTGGACAGGTTGGCCAGGCCGGGGATCTCCAGGCCGATCGCCTTGGCGGCCTTGGCCCGCTTGTTGGTCATCTTGGCCAGCTCCACCAGCGTGTGCAGCTTCATGATGTCGTCGCGCAGCACGGGATCACTCATGGCGGCTCCGCTGGACGTTGCCAGCTTGAGGATGGCGGAGGCGCCCCCTCCGGCCATCGCCGCGCCGGACCCGGAGGTGTCGCCACGGACGAAGTCACCCACCCGCTTGTCGAGGTGGCCGTGCACGGTGCCGGGCACCGCCGAGCTGGTGGCGCCCGTGCCGCCGGCGCCCAGGCCGGAGCGCTCGAACATCAGCGTGGTGTTGGCCACCGCCCAACCTTTGCCCTCGCCGCCGATCAGCGCATCGTGGGCCACTCGGGCGTCCGAAATGAACACCTCGTTGAACAGCGCCCGGCCGGTCATCTCCTTGAGGGGGCGAATGTCGATGCCGTCCTGATGCATGGGCAGCGCGAAGTAGCTGATGCCGGCGTGCTTGGGCACGGTGGGGTCGGTGCGGGCCATCAACATGCCCAGGTCGGCGATGTGCCCGGCCGAGGTCCACACCTTCTGACCGTTGATGATCCACTCGTCGCCGTCTCGGAGCGCCGAGGTACGGATCGACGCAAGGTCGGAACCGGCCTCGGGCTCGGAGAACAGCTGGCACCACGCCTCGGAGCCGTCGACGATCGAGGGGATGTAGCGCTGCTTCTGTTCGTCGGTACCTTGGGCGATGATCGTGGGTCCGGCGAGCAGCAGGCCAAGACCGCCGGGAGGGCCGATGGCGCCGGCCTTGGCGATCTCCTCGGCCACCACGACGGCCTCGCCCCGGGAGAGGTCGCGGCCGAACCACTCTGACGGCCACGCGGGCACCGACCAGTGGGCGTCGCGCAACATCGTCCACCATTCGCCGACGGTGAGATCCGGGTCCCAGTTGGCGGTCACCCACGACGACACCTCGGCGCGTAGCTCTGAGTTGTCGCGATCCGAGGGTTCGCTGGGCTTGTCGGTGCTCGTGGTGGCGTCGCTCATGGACGTTGATGCTACCGCCGGGCGTCGGCTGGGACTAGACCGCGCGGTCAAGTTTGATCTGGTGGCCGATTGGGTGGCCGATTGGGTGGCGGACGGTGACGCGTTGACTTGGATGCGCCGCGGCGCCGCTACGGTTTCGTGCCGTGACGTCGCCACCAGCGGTTCCGATGCCGCTTACAGGAGACGAGGCCCGTCGTCGGGCGGAACTGCGGCGGATGAAGGCGACCGCCGTCGGCCTCCTGCTGGTGGCCACGGCGGTGTTCGTGGCAAGCGCACTGGCTGGTGAGGATGCGCCCGGTTGGGTGGCCTATGTGAGGGCTGCGGCCGAAGCGGGCATGGTGGGCGGCTTGGCCGACTGGTTTGCCGTCACCGCGCTGTTCAAGCACCCGCTGGGCATTCCCATCCCACACACCGCCATCATCCAGAAGCGCAAGGACGACATCGGTTCCGGTCTCGGCTCGTTTGTTTCCGACTACTTCCTCACGCCGGAGGGGATCACCGAGCGCCTCGGTGAGGCTCACGTTGCCGAGCGTCTTGGTGCCTGGATGGCAGAGCCCGCCAACGCCGACAGGTTTGCCCGCCAGTTGCTGACGGTGGGCGGGAGCATGCTGGACGCCGTGCGCGAGGACGAAGTGCGCGAAGCCATCGAGGATGCGGTGGTGCGGCGATTGCGCACCACCCCAACCGGGCCCGCCGCAGCCAGGGTTCTGGAGTTGGTTGTTGACGAGGGCCGTCATCAGAAGCTGCTCTCGGTCATCCTGAAGCGCCTGGGTGAGGTGCTGGAGGTCAACCGGGAGACGCTGCGCACCCGCATGTACACCGAATCGCCGTGGTGGGTGCCCAACACGGTCGACGACGTGGTGTTCGACCGGCTTCACGATGTGGCCACCCGCTACCTGTTCGACCTGGCGGCTGATCCTGACCACCAGTTGCGGCAATCGATCGACCTCCAGATGGAGCAGTTGGTGATCGATCTTGCTCGCGATCCGGCGACCGGTCGGCGCGCCGACGAACTGCGCGACGAGTTGCTGGATCATCCGCAGTTGCGCGAATGGACCGGCTCGATCTGGGTCGACCTCAAGGAACGAATCAAGGCAACCGCTGCGGACCCCGACGAGGCCACGTTGGCCCGCATCGCCGCGGCCATCGCCGGGTTCGGACGCGGGCTGGTGGACGACCCGGCGCTGAGTGCCAAAGCAAACGGCTGGTTGACCACCACGGCCGTGTCGCTGGCCGACCAGTCTCGCGACGAGATCGGCAACTACATCGCCACCACCGTTCAGGGTTGGGACACCGCCGAAGCCGCCCAGCGCATCGAGTTGCAGGTGGGACGCGACCTTCAGTTCGTGCGAATCAACGGCACCGTGGTCGGCGCCCTCGCCGGTGTGGTGATCTACACCATCGGCCAGCTTCTTGGCTGAGACACCATCGGGCGACGACGTGCCAATCGTCCGGCCGAAACCAGGCGTTGTGGCGAACGTCCTACCGCTTGCGCATGCGGGCGCGGATCAGGTCCCTGCGGCGTCGTAACTCCTCGTGGGTCAGCGGGCTGGCGTCCTGCTCGGTGATACCGAAAGCGGCTCGAACGGAGGTTTCGTCCACCCCGATCATGTCGTCGGCGGCGATACCCAACTGGGCGGCCAATACTTCGCCGTGACGGCCGGCCATCGACATCCACAGGTTCATGATCTCGGCCATGATGTCCAGATCGGGCGCCAAGGTGGCGATGGCACCGTCGAGAAACACCAGGTTCTTCACATAGAGCATGAGGATCTTCGGTAGCCGGGCGCCCATGCCCAGGAGCGCCTTGGTGATCCGCTGCAGCTCGGCCATCATTTCGTCCTGGCTGAGCTGAGTGGGGTCGATCACATCGCCGTCCAGGCGGAGCTCGGACATCACCCAGTCGAGATCGACGTCGTCGGGCAACGCTCCCAGGTCGCGGAACGCAGCCAACTGGCCTCTGATGTCGCCCGTTGCCCCGGTGATCATCATGCGAAGGAACGCCAGGCGCTCCTTCTCGGTCATGCGGGCGGTGATGCCGAAGTCCAACAATGCGATGCGCCCGTCCTCGAGCACAAACAGGTTGCCGCCATGCAGATCGCCGTGGAAGATGCCCTGCACCATGGCGCCCTCGGTGAAGCCGACCATGCCGGTGCGCACCACATCGTGGCCACTGATCCCGGCGGCGATCATGCCGTCGATGTCCTCCCAGCCGTAGCCGGACAGGCGTTCCATCACCAGCACCCGCCGGGTCACCAGCGTGGGGTGGGGGCGGGCCACGACGAAGCCGCGCTGGTCCAGCTGAGCGAACGCCTCGGCGACGTCCAGCATGTTCTCGGCCTCGAGGCGAAAGTCGAGCTCCTCGGTGATCGTTTCGGTAAACAGCTCGACGAGCGCGGGCGGATTGGCCAACGCCGAGACCGGGATGCGACCGATGAGAAACGGCGCCAGCCAGGCCATCACCTCGAGGTCTCGATAGACCTGGGTGCGGATGGTCGGTCGCTGCACTTTGACCACCACCTCCTCGCCGGTGTGCAGCGTGGCAACGTGCACCTGGGCGATCGAGGCAGCGGCAAGTGGCTTTCGGTCGAACGTGGCGAACACATCCTCCAGCGGTCGGCCCAGGTCGGATTCGACCACCTCGCGCACCACCTCGAAGCTCTCGGCAGGCACCTTGTCCCGGAGCAGGGAGAACTGCGCCACCAATTCGTCGGGGAAGATGCCGGCACCCGAGCTGATGATCTGACCCAGCTTGATGTAGGTGGGTCCCAGGTCCTCGGCCGCCTCGCGTAGGCGGCGGGACAGGCCATCGATACGTCGGGTTGAGTCCGACAAACGGCGCTCCCGTAACAGCCATGGCGCCACCGCCCACGCCAGACGGCCCGATACCCGGGCCAGGCGGCCAAGCGGCGGGATGCGCTTGGGTGCGGTCAGCCGCGGTACCTCACGGGCCAGTGCGGCTCGAATGACCCCGAGCCCGACGTCCCAGTCCAAGTGGTCTCGATCCACCACCCATGGGGCGGCGTCGGTGAAGGCGAACCGGTCGGTGTCCGGGGCGGTACCCGGCGAGGTTGCGGGTGGTTGGGTGGGCGATGCTGCGGGCGGTTGGGCGGGGCGAGCCATGGTCCATGATCCCCCGAGAGCGTGGCCCGTGGCGAGCGGGCCTCTACAGTGCCTGGATCATGGCCCACTTGGATGACCATCGACTGGCCCACCAGCTGGCCACGGACGCCGGCTCGATGCTGGTGGAACTTCGGGCGAAACTCGCTTCCGAGGGTGCCCCGCCGAGCGTGCTGAAGGCGCAGGGCGACCGGGCGGCGCACGTGCTGCTCGTGAGGGCATTGGCCGAGGCCCGCCCCGACGACGCCGTGCTGTCCGAGGAGGGCCGCGATCACCTGGGGCGGCTGAGTGCAGACCGGGTGTGGATCGTCGACCCGCTCGACGGAACCCGGGAGTTTTCCCAGGTGCCCCGCAGCGACTGGGCGGTGCACGTGGCACTGGTGGAGGACGGCGAGCCAACCGCCGGGGCCGTCGCGCTCCCGGCATTGGGTGTCACGTATTCCACGGCGGAACCGCCCGTGATACTCGATGCGCCCAACGCTCCACCCCGGCTGGCGGTCTCACGCAGCCGCCCACTGTTGGAGGCGATGGCGTTGGCCGAAGCCTTGGATGCCGAACTGGTGCCCATGGGGTCGGCGGGTGCGAAGGCCATGGCGGTGGCCACCGGACTGGTGGACTGCTACCCCCATGCCGGAGGGCAATACGAGTGGGACAGTTGCGCACCGGTGGCGGTGGCCCGCGCCGCCGGGCTGTGGTGCTCCCGGCTGAACGGGTCGCCGCTGCGCTACAACCGCCCGGACCCCTGGCTGCCGGACATCTTGATCTGCCACCCGGGCGTGCACGAGCGCGTCGCGGCCACCTTGGCCCAACTGGGCTGGAGTTCCTGAACGAGGCAGACGGGTGCGTCAGCGGGCAACATGGGGTGTGCGGCTCCCGTCGTTGCGGTGGCCGGAGAAGGGAGCACGATGAGCGGCACCGATCAGCGGAGCGGAGCGCCAGGCGGAGCGGAGACCGCCGGTGGCACCCAGGCCGTCGAGACACACATGTCGTGGGTGTTCATGGCCGGCGACCGTGCATTCAAGCTGCTCAAGCCGGTCACCCTGCCGTTTATCGACCGATCTGAGACCGAGGTGCGAATCGCCGCCGCCGAGCGTGAGTTTGAACTCAATGCCCGCATCGCCCCTGACGTGTATCTGGGTTTGGCAGACGTCCGCGAGGGGGGCGGAGCGGAGGGTGCAGCGTTGACCGACCGGATGATCGTGATGCGTCGTCTGCCCGCCGACCGTCGGCTGTCGCAGTTGGCCGGTACCCCGGGCTTCGAGGATCAGCTTCGCTCCGTTGCACGAACGGTGGCAGCGTTCCACGCGGCGCAGGCGCCGGTGTTTGACCACGAGGCGGCGCTGGCCGGCGCGCTGGGCGACAACTGGACCGACAACTTTGCTGTCACCGATGCGCTGGTCGGAGCCGGAGTGCCCACCGAGGACATCGACCGGGTCAAGGAGTTGGCCCGGCGATACCTGGCCGGCCGAGGTCCGCTGATGCAGCGACGTGCCGCCGACGGATTCGTGCGGGACGGGCACGGCGACCTGATCGCAGATGACGTCTTCTGTCTCGATGATGGTCCCCGCATTATTGACTGTCTGGCGTTCAACGACGAGTGGCGCATCGGCGACGTGCTCCTTGACATCGCCTTCCTCGTGATGGACGTGCACCGTGTGGCCGGACGGGCGGACGCCATGGCCCTGCTCGCCTGGTATCAGGAGTTCGCCGCGGAGCAACACCCCTCATCGCTCGCGCACCACTACGTGGCCTACCGGGCTCATGTTCGGGCGAAGGTGGCCTGTCTGCGTTGGCAGCAGGGCGACGCGGCGAGCGCCTCGCTGGCACGCGAGTACCACGACCTGGCACTCCACCACCTGGAGTGCGCACGGGTGCGTTTGGTGCTGGTTGGTGGTGGGCCCGGCACCGGTAAAACCGTGTTGGCCAACGGACTGGCCGATCAGCTTGGATGGGCGGTGGTGCGGACCGACGACGTGCGTCGCGGGGTTGTCGCAGCGCAGGGTGAGGTGCCGGGTGCCGTGGCGCCGGGCGAGGGGGCCTACGGCGCTGCGGGCAGGGATGCGGCGTACCAGGAACTGGTTCGCCAGGCGAGGCTGCTGCTGAACTCGGGTGAAAGCGTGGTGCTGGATGCCTCGTGGACCAGCGAGGACCATCGGCAGGTCGTGCGCAGGCTGGCGGAGGAGACACACGCCGAACTTGTTGAGCTCGAGTGCCGGCTGGACCCCGCCGTGGCCAAGGAACGCATTTCCGAGCGTCGCGCAGCCGGGGGCAGCAACTCTGATGCCACCGCCGACGTCGTGGATTACCTGAACGGCCTCAGAGACCCGTGGGAAGCGGCGGCCGGCCTGGATACCGAGCAGGCACAGGAGGTGGTGCTCCAACAAGCGCTGACGGTAGTTCACGGCCTGGTTCGGACGCGCTGATCGGTCTCGGGCCCACGGCTCGGTCGGGCCCTTGTCCTCTAGCCTGCCGTTGGAACCCGCGCCACCCTGGGTGGGTCGAGTCGACCGAAGGAGTGGAATGAAGATCGTTGTTGGAATGGATGGTTCGGACGCGTCGATCGAGGCGTTGCGATTTGCGGCCGACGAGGCCGAGACGCTCGATGCGGACCTGACGGCCGTCACGGTGTGGGAGATGCCGCCGTTGGCCCTGGGCTATGTGTCGGCCGCGGACGCGAGCGGCGCCATGGACCCGTGGTTGGAAAAAGCGGTTGACGCAACCCTGGGCGAGGCGGGGGAGAAGGTAACCAGGCGGGTCGAGACCGGATCGGCGAGCGCCGCGTTGTTGCGGGTTGCCGAGGACGCCGACCTGTTGGTGGTGGGCTCGCGTGGCCACGGCGCGCTGGCCGGAGTGATCCTGGGCTCGGTCAGTAACCAACTGGCCAACCATGCCGACTGCCCGCTGACCGTGCTGCCTGCGCCACGCGACGGGTCCAGCCATGATCCCGACGGCCCCATCGTGGTGGGGGTTGATGGTTCGTCCAACGCCACCGCCGCCCTCCACTGGGCGGCCGACCGGGCCGTCCGATTGGGGCGGCGGCTTCGGGTGGTGATGGCATGGCGAGGCGAGGTTGCGGGATGGCTGGCAGGCACGGACGTGCTGGATGAATGGCCCGCCGACGATGACTTCAAGGCGCAGGCCCGTGACATGCTGACCGAGGTGGTGGACGAGGCCAGGCTGCCGGATTCCCTCGAGGTCGACCTGGTGCTTGGGGAAGGGGCACCGGCGACGGTGATTCGTGAGGCGTGCGGTGGGGCTTCGATGCTGGTTTTGGGTGCCCGTGGGAGGGGTGGCTTCATGGGGCTGCTGCTGGGCTCGGTGACCGCCCATCTTCTGAACCATCTGGAAGGACCCACCACGGTGGTGCCGTCGTCATGAGCCGCGTCGTTGTTGGGGTTGACGCCTCATCGATGCCGACGGCGGCGCTGCGCGAGGCGCTGAGCGAGGCACACCTGCGCGGTTCGGTGTTGAAGGTCGTCTCGGTCTGGTCCTATCCGCCGCTGTCCGCCGAGGAGCGCCTGTTGACCACGGCGTCGGCCGTGGAGGCCGAAACGATCGAGCGGGTGGGGGAGACGGTTGATCGGCTTCGACACGAGGGGCACAACTCCGAGTTGACCATCAAGGTGGACGTGCGGCAGGGAGCGCCAGGCAAGGTGCTGATCGACCTGGCCGTCGGGTGCGAACTGCTGGTGGTGGGACGGCGCGACCGGTCACGGCTTCGGCACCTGGTCCTCGGATCGGTGGCCGACCAGTGCGTGCGCCACTCGCCCGTGCCGGTCATGGTGGTGCCGTCGGACTGGGAGCGCCCGGATCGCTCCGGCGACGTGACGTTGGCCGTCGGTATGGACTTTTCGGATTCGGCGAACGAGGCGTTGCGGTGGACGCTCGGCGAGGCCGAGCGGCGCAACGCTGCGGTGCGGGTGGTGCACTCCTGGGAGGAGCCGATGCTCGTCGGCGGCGATCTGATGATGGCCATGCCACCTTCGGCCGCGCTGGAACACGATGCAGAGGAGCGCATGGACAGGTTCATGTCGGCCCTCGACGTTCCGGATGGAGTTTCGGTGACCGGTTCGGTGCGACGTGGACCACCGGCTCAGGTTCTGCTGGAGGCGGCCGAGGACGCAGACATGGTGGTGGTGGGCAGCCGTGGCCTGGGCGGGTTTGCCGGACTGTTGTTGGGATCGGTGGCCCGCCGGGTGACGCATCTGGCACCGTGCCCGGTCGTCGTCGTTCCATCTGAAAAACAACGAAGGTAGGCGAGGCCCCGATCGAGAACCAGGGCGGTGGGACGGTTCAGATTCGTTTCTGCCGCTCGTCGAGGCGGGCGGCCAGTGCGGCCGCCTCGGTTCGTCGTTCCATGCCCAACTTCATCAGCACGTTGGAGACGTAGTTCTTGACCGTTTTCTCTGCCAGGTACATCACATCGGCGATCTGGCGATTGGACATGCCCTCGCCGATCAGCTCGAAAATGCGCTGCTCCTGAGGGCTGAGCAGGTCGACTGCGTTCTGCCGACCGGACTGGCGTCGCACGCGATCGAGCGCCCGCCGGACCGCACCGGGATCCAACAGTGAGTTGCCATTGGCCACCTGGCGGATGGCGTGGGTGATCTCATCGCCGCGAATCTGCTTCGAGATATACCCGTGGGCGCCGGCCATCGATGCGTCCACCAGCGCCTCGTCGTCTGCGAATGACGACAGCATCAGACAGCGGACCGCCGGCCGGCCAGACCTGATCTCCCGGCACAACTCGATGCCCGAGCCGTCCGGGAGGCGAACGTCCAACACGGCGACGTCAAAGCTGAGCACCTCCACGAGTGCCAGGGCGGAGGCGAGTGTGCCCGCCTCACCGACCACCTCGAGATCGCCGGTGCCGTCGAACAGGTCGATCAACCCGCGCCGAACCACCTCATGGTCGTCCACCAGAAAGATCCTGATTCGCCCAGCGCCGGTCATCGAGCACATCTTGGTCGATCGTGGCCGCAAGGGGCAGGGGCCAAAGTCCCTCCCCGTTCGCTTGACGCCGGCGATCCGCTGCGTGAGCATCCATCCCAGGCGATGAGATCGGACGAACTTGAAACCGAATGTGCACTCCGGCGAGGGTTCTTCAGACCGAGCGGCGCCGTCGACCACGTTGAGCGACTTTCCCGAGTCTGCCCGGGTACTGCTGGATGCCATGCCCGATGCGGTGCTGGTGGTTGACGACGACGGCCGGATTGTGCTGTCCAACGCCGAAGCCGAGGCGCTGTTCAGATATGAGCCTGGCTCGATGTTGGGGATGGAGGTGGAGTCATTGGTTCCGCTCGGTCTTCGTCAGCGTCACGAGGAGCTGAGGGAGCACTACCATCACCAGCCGCTGCGGCGATCGATGGGCACATGTGGCCAGCGGCTGACAGGGATCACCAGCCATGGCTCGGTCTTCCCCACCGAGATCAACCTGAGCCCCTGTCAATATGGCGGAGCGACCTACGTGGTTGCCGCCGTGCGCGACATCAGCGATCGGGTGCAACTCGACCGGGACCACCGGCGGGTGCTTGCCAGCCTCGACTCATTGCCCAGCCTGGTGGTGGTCATCGACCCGGACAACCTCTGGATCGGATACGCCAACGATGGCGCCCGGAGGATGTCCGGCTATCCGGTGGACGAGCTCACCTCCATGACGCCGTTGACCCTCCTCCCCGGGATGAGTCGCGCGGAATTTTCGGCGCTGGTGGCGAGGGCTCGAACGGATGGCCAGGCGACGGCCGAGACGGACCTGCAGCACTCGGACGGCCGACGGCTGCCGCTGGAGATCTGGGCCACCTTTGTGGACGGTGTCCCCGGAGGGGACGCAGCGGTTTGTGTGTTGTTTGGCAGGGACGTGTCCGATCGGCGCCAGGCCCAGGATCAGCACCGGGCGGTACTGGACAAGCTCCGGCGTGTGGCGGTGTCCGCCGGCATCTCGATCTGGACGCTCGATCGCGAAGGTACCGTGGTGTTTGCCCAAGGGGCCGAGTTGAGCCACCTCGGGCGTCTTGGCGACGCAGTCGGCCGCGGCATCGCCGAGTTGTTCGAGTCCTTCCCGACGGTGGTGGCGGCATTTGACGAGGCGCTTGGCGGGGTTGATACCTCCACGGTCGTCAGCGTGGGCGGCGAGAGCCGACAAATCAGCTTTCAGCCGGTGATCGGCGATGGATCCGAAGTGGTCGAGGTGATCGGCACGGCGGTCGATGTTGGCGAGCTCGAGGCGTCACGCCAGGCGGCGGCATGGGAGCGGGACCGGCTCGACGCAACCCACCGGTCGATGAGCCAGGGCATGCTGACGGTGAGCATCGAGGGCACGGTGCTGGAGGCCAACCCGGCGTTCTGCGGATTGGTGGGTTTGTCGCATACCGAGGTGCTCAACAGCCGCCGACCATTTTCGTTCCTGTCCGAGCGCGAGGGCAACAGCGAGTTTGAGGCGACGTGGATGATCCTCGCCGAGGTCGGCCACGTGGAGTTCAGCACCGAGTTGGTCCGCCCGGATGGCTCCAGGATTCCGGTGCTGGTGACAGCCGACCGAATCGCCGGTCACCCGGATCAGGCCCTCGTGTTGTTTTCCGATCTGTCGATTCGTCGCCGCTTTGAGAACGACCTGGACACCGCCAACGCTGTTTTGGTGGCCGCTGATGAACGGGAGCGGATTGCCCGCGACCTGCACGATCGGGTGATCCAACGAATATTCGCCACCGGCATCTCGTTGCAAAGCACGCAAAGCCGCACCGCCGACGCTCGAATCGCAGCCAGGTTGGGGCAGGCGGTGGACGAACTGGATCTGGTGATCCGCGAGCTGCGCACCTCGGTTTTTGAGCTTCACCAAACCCCCTCGGGCGGAGCGTCCGGGGTCCGACGAGATGTTTTGGCGGTGATCGATGAAGCCACCCGTGTGCTGGGGTTTCGGCCTGACGTGCGCTTTGAGGGGGTGATCGAGGACCTGGACATCGAGGTGGAGGTGGACCTCCTGGCGGTGGTCCGGGAATCCCTGACCAACGTCGCACGACACGCAGCGGCCACTGCCGCATCGGTCGCCGTCACGGTGGACGACGAGTCGCTCGAACTGGTCGTTGACGACAACGGGGTCGGCTCGAAGCCGGCCACCGCGTCCACCGGGCATGGCATGAGCAATATGGCGGGGCGGGCGGAGCGGCGCGGCGGCAACCTGGTGATGAGCCCAAACGGTCCCGGCGCCGGGTCGACTCTTCGCTGGTGGGTGCCGCTGCCGTCCGAGCAACCCGAGAGCGGTCGTTAGGCCAACGCTGCGGGCCCCTTGGGGGCCAGTAACGCTTCGGCGTCTGCAATCCGGTTGCTGACAGCGAAGAAGGCGTCGGGCGTGACCGACACTGAATCGATGCCGGCTTCCACCAGAAGCCGTGCGTACTCGGGGTCGTTGCTCGGAGCCTGGCCACAGAACCCAACCGGTTTGCCGGCGGCGTGGGCAGCCTCGATCAGCTGTCGAATGAGGCTGAGCACGGCCGGATCGTCCGCCCCGAACTGCGTGGCAAGTTCGGCCGAGTCGCGATCGACTCCCAACGTGAGTTGTGTGAGGTCGTTGGAGCCAATGGAAAACCCGTCGAACCGCTCGGCAAATTCGGTGGCTCTGATCACGTTCGAGGGGATCTCCGCCATCACGTAGACCTTGAGCCCGTTGGCGCCGCGGGCCAGACCCTCCTCCGCCATCACCCGGAGGACCCGATCAGCCTCGTCGGGGGTGCGGCAGAACGGGATCATGACGATCACGTTGTCGAAGCCGATCTCGTTGCGCACCCGCGCGACCGCCTGACACTCCAGAGCGAATCCGTCGTGATAGCCGGGGTGGTCGTAGCGGGACGCGCCCCGCCACCCCAGCATCGGGTTGGCCTCGGTGGGCTCGAACTGCTCGCCGCCCAACAGCCCGGCGTACTCGTTGGTCTTGAAGTCGCTCATGCGCACGATCATCGGGCGGTCGGCCCAGGTGGCCGCCAGTGCGGCGATGCCGGACGACAACCTGTCGACGAAGTACTCCGCCGGGCTCGAGTGGTGCCCGGCGAGCTCCTCGATCGCCTGCCGGACCTCGGGATCGGTGATGCGGTCGGGGTGGGCCAGGGCCATGGGATGGGCCCCGATGTGCTCGCCGATGATGAACTCCATGCGGGCCAGCCCGATGCCGGCGGTCGGGAGCCGCCACCACTTCAACGCCGCCTGTGGATTGGCCAGGTTGACCATGACCTTGGTTCGGGTGCGAGGCACGTCGTCGAGCGACAGCTCACGCGTGTCGATGGTTGCGGACCCGTCGAAGACGATCCCGACGTCACCACCGGCGCACGACACGGTGACCCGTTGGCCCTCGACCAGCGTGGTGGTCGCATCGACGGCGCCGACGACGGCGGGCACACCCAGCTCGCGGCTGACGATCGCCGCATGAGAGGTTCGTCCACCACGGTTGGTGACCACGGCGGCCGCCCGCTGCATCACCGGCACCCAGTCGGGGTCGGTGGTGTCGGCCACCAAGATCGCCCCATCGGAAAATCGGTCGCCCTCGTCGGGCGAGTCGAGTCGACACACGACCCCCGTGGCGGCGCCGGCGCCGACCGACAGGCCCTTGAGCAGCACCGGCCCGTGACCGGAGACGTCGTACGTCGTCAGGGTGGCACCGCTGCGGCGGGCCTCCACCGTCTCGGGCCGGGCCTGCACGATGAACAGATCGCCGGTCACGCCGTCCTTCGCCCACTCGATGTCCATCGGACGCCCGTAGTGGTCCTCGATGATGACCGCCCACCGTGCCAGGGCCAACAGGTCGGGGTCGTCGAGCACCAACCGATTTCGCTCGTCCTCGGTGGTGTCGACCGTCGCCGTGGGACCGGCCTGGTCGTCGTGGCCGCCGACTCCGTCGTTATTGATGATCTTGAGACGCTTGCGCCCGAGCGACCGCTCGACGATGGGGGTCAACGACTGGTCGTCGAGGAACGCCTTGAACACCCGATAGCGGTCGGAGTCGACCACGCCCGACACGACGGCCTCGCCCAGCCCCCAGGCGGCGTCGATCAGCACGTGGTGGGGAAAGCCGCTCTCCGGGTCGATGGTGAAGATCACCCCGGCCGAACCGGTGTCGGACCGGACCATCTGCTGGATGCCGACCGACAGTGCGACGTCCAGGTGATCGAAGCCGTTCTTGGTCCGGTAGGCGATCGCCCTGTCGCCGAACAGCGAGACGACGCAGCGGTGGTACGCCGCGACCACCGCATCGGCGCCGCGCACGTTGAGGAAGCTCTCCTGCTGCCCGGCGAAGCTGGCCTCGGGCAGGTCCTCCGCCGTGGCCGAAGAACGGACGGCGACCGGCACGTCGAGTTCGCCGATCCGGCTACACAGATCGTCATAGGCGGCCCGAATGTCGCGCTCGAGTGCCTCGCTCACGCGGGCGGCTCGAAATGCGGCACGTACGGTGGAGCCGATCGACCTGAGCGACTCGGGATGATCGGACATCCCGGCACCGACCGCTGAGATGGCCGGTCGCAGCCCCTGGTCGTCGACAACGTGCCAGTAGGCGGCGGACGTGACCGCAAACCCGCCCGGCACCCGCACGCCTGCGGCCCCGAGGTGGCGAATCATCTCCCCCAGCGAGGCGTTCTTGCCGCCGGCGATGCCCACATCGTCGATGGTCAATTGCTCAAGTGGGATGATCCACCCGGTCTCGGTGCTCTGCATGCGATCGCTCCCTCGGACTGGCCTCTCGGTCAGTGTTGCCCGGCGGAACGACGTCGCCTAGAGCACAAGGTCCGCGTCTCGGAGCTACAGATCGCGCAGTCGCCGGTGGAACGCGGTGCCGAAGCTCGGTTCGGTTCGGGGGGTCAGAGGGTGTTCTTGTGGGCGACGCCGTTCTTGACGATCACGCGCAGGGTGTCCTGGTAGTCGTTGAAGAAGCTCAGGTCCTTGGTGGGGTCACCGTCGACCAGGAGGAAGTCGGCCCATGCGCCGGGCTTGACGACGCCGATCGGAGCGTCGATGTAGGGGTCGCGCAGGCCGCACATGCGGAAGAGTTCGGCGTTCGTTGACGTGGCCATGCGTACGGCCTCGATCGGTTCCATGAACTCCGACAGGCGGGCGAACATGGTGATCTGGTGGGTTTCCTTGTCGGGCTCGAGGAGGATGTCGGTGCCGAACGCCGTGTTCACGCCGTACTTCTTCGACCACTCGTACAGGTTGCCGGTTCCCGAACACACCTGCTCGTGCTTGGCCTGGGTGCGGGGGTCGGGGAAGTGGTGGTCATGCGACACGAACGGCTGAGTGCTGAGCCAGATGTTCTTGTCCTTCATGTGCTTGACCGTGTCCTCGTCGGCGAGGTGAGCGTGCTCGATCGAGCGGACCCCAGCATCGATGGCGCGGTGGATCCCCTCGACGTTGTAGACGTGGGACAGTACGTACGTGCCCCAGTCGGCGGCGGCATTGACCGCCGCGCGGATCTCGTCCATCGTGAACTGCTGCGAGTCGAGTGAGTCGTAGGCCGAGGTCACACCGCCGCCGACCATCATCTTGATCTGCGTGGCACCCTTCTTCAGCTGCTCGCGTGCGCCGGCGAGAACCCGGTCGGGGCCGTCGGCGACGAGCGTCATGCCGACCGAATCACCTCGGGTTGGGACGCCACCCAGAGCGGTCGCGACGTCGTACGTCATCGAGAAGTCGCCGTGACCGGCGGTCTGGGAGATCATGGCGCCGCTCGGGTAGATCCGCGGTCCGGGAATCGTTCCCAGATCGATCGCCTGCTTGATCCCGAACACCGGACCGCCGGCGTCGCGCACGGTGGTAAACCCGCGCATCAGGGTGCGTTCCGCCGCAGCGACCGTGTTCGCGTAGATCCAGCCGATGTCGCCCTGCATCATCGCTGGCAGCGAATGACACATACCCATGATGTGGCAGTGAGCGTCGGTGAGGCCGGGCATCAGCACCCGACCGTCGCCGTCGATCACCTCGACGTCGTCGCCGGTGCTCGGCATCGTCTCGGTGACCTCGACGATCTTGCTGCCCGAGACAACGACGTGCCCTTCGACGAGCTCTTCGTGAACTCCGTCGAACACTTTGACGTTCGTTGCCACCATGGTTGTTGCCTCATTCATGGAGCCGCATGATATTCGCGCTCTCGCGAGCGAACCCACAGCGCCAAAGCTTCTGCCCGAGATCGACGCAGCGACGGCCGAGCCGGTAGGGACGTGTTCTTTCCCGCTGAGGGCTACAAGTGGAACGAACTGAAGCGGTACAACGCCGCTCAGCGGGAGGCCCGGGCGGTCGTGGCGATCGATGATTCGAGTGGGACCGGGCCCCATTCAAATCGCTGCTCGAACTCGCCCGAGTCGACCACGAAGTCTCGATCGAACTGATACAGCAGCTCGATCGACTCCTTGACCATGGGGACGAATACGCCCATCACCGAAGCTGCCAGGCAGGGACCAGACGCAGTCGTGGGCGGACCCCGGTCGCCACGACGCCGTAGACGTTCTCGGCAGCGGTCAGCGGAGCGTTGGCGGACGCACAGGCGTTGAGCACGCTGCGTTGAAGCGGCGGGAACTCCTCGGCCCACCGGTGGCACGGCGGCCCGGCACACTGAAACCCCACGCTTGCGCCCGAGATAACCCGGCGGGCGTCGCTGGCATCCGTGATATCGGCTGCTCTCGAGCGAGCTCCGCGAGAAAGGTGGGAATGACCGTGTGGTTCCCGTCTTCGCGAGTGACGGCGATGGCACCGAACAGCGCGGCCAGGATGAACCCATTGGACGCGAAGGCGATCACGATGAATGCGTTGATGATCGCAAAGAGGATGAGGACCCCAAGAAGTGCCAGCGGCATCTTGGTAGTCGTGAGCTTGCGGAACTCGGAACGAATGAGTCGTCTCATGATCGGGTGTCCTCATCGGAAGCCGTCAGCTCGGAGGTCCAGGTCAGGATCAGCTCTTCGAGCGCTCCGTGGGTGACGAGCCGGCCTCGATTGATGACGATGACGTCGTCGGCGAGGTGTTCGACCTCGGCGAGGTTGTGGCTGGACACCAGGACCGTCCCGCCGTTCGCCGCGTGGGTTCGGAGTAGGTCGCGCAGCGTGCGGGTGCCCTGAGGGTCGAGGCCCAATCGTTGTCGCATTCCGAGGGAGTACGTCCCCGCGTTGCGATGAGCGGCGTCGGCGAGCCCGAACCGTTCGGCCCGAGAAAGCCGGTGACTCGCCCGGCGGCACCACGAAGGTGAGATCGTCGACGACGGTGTTGCCGTCGTAGCGCTTCGTCAGGTGATCGACCTTGAGTGATCGGGCATCCTCGGCGTGACGTGTCAGGTTGCTGTCCGACCGTGGCGAGGTACTGGGCAGTGTTGATGGGGCAAACACGTTCTTGGTTCTGGTCGAACCAGATCCCACTCCCTCGCAGCGGCACGGATGCCGTCGCCGCGATTGGTCTCCTGGCTGCAGACGCTCGACACGGGTGCCGAGCGTCTCGCTGGCCGAAGATGGTCTCGGCGGTCACCGGCGGGTGAGGTCGGCAGAACCTGCATCGAACGCTCCTCGCCTGGGGTATCCGACCGATTCTTGTGGGCCCGAACCGCCGTTCCTGGGAGAAGGTCCGCAATCGGGAGCATGCCCGTGCCCCCGAACAAGGCGATGCCGTTCGGGGGCACGGAGGGATCCCGCCAGGGAGTTGGGCCAGTCGCAGCAATGCGCCAATGGTCCCGCGCCATAACCCACCTATCGGACCCAGACCGCGAAGTGTGAGTCACCCCGGCATGTTGAGACCTTCCTTGACACCCTCGACGAGGCAACGATCACCGTCGTTGACCAGGACGACCGCCATGTCTACCAACCGGGCATCCTGTTCGTCCCCTTCGCACTGGCCCATCCCGATGAGATCGTGCGGTCGCGTTCGCGCCAACTGCACCGAGGGATCGACTTTGTCGAGTCGGCCGTCGAACTCGTCGATATCGAGACCAACACGGTGCAACTCGCTAAAGCGGCGCTCTGACCTATGACGTGTTGATCGTCGCCTCCGGCGCAGCGCTGGTACCCGAGGAGACCGAGGGCATGATCGGCCCCGGCTGGATGGAGCGGGTGTTCACCTTGAAATCGTCACCGTTGGCGAGTTCTACGAGAGCGCCGCCGGCGGCCAGATCATCTTCCGGACGAACCGCCTACAACAGGAGGTCGCGACGGTCAAAGACCGGGATGGACGCAGCAAAAAGCGCCAGGCCGACGACGGGCATCACGACCACCATCATCGGCAGCGACGGTGCCAACGGCCCGCCGGAGATCGCCTGGTAGAAGGGTGAAAGCTTCCGGTACGGCTTGAGCGAGTCGAGCAGTTGCCCGGCCACGTACAGCACGTAGGAGGCCCCGGCGAGTCCGGATGCAATGCCAACCGCCAGGCCTCGGCGGCCGGTGGCAGCGCCGGCCGCCAGGGATATCAGACCGAACTCGATGCCGAGCAGCGTGGTCGCCACCACGCCGTTCAGGCTGTCGAGCAGGCCGATGTTCAGCCCGAAGAGCAGCGACGACAAGATGGTGCAGGCCCACAGCACGGCTCCCAGCGCGGCCACACCCGTCACCAAGCCACCGGCCTTCCCCACCAGCAGGGCCCGGCGGGTGATCGGGGTGGTGGCCAGCACCTCCATGGTGCCGTCCTCCTCCTCGGCGCCGATCAGCCGGGCACCCCTTCCGATGGCGTACACGACGAACATGATCGGCAGCATCAGGCTGAACACCTCGGCGTTCAGAAAGCCGATGGGGGTCGACATGTCGGCAACGTTGAACACCTCCATCAGGCCCTTCGGGTACTGATCAAGAAGAGCGTCGAAGTCGATGTCTGAGAACGACGGCCACATGGCCGACATCAGCAGGACGGTGCCGCCCACCCCGGTGCCCCACCCGATGAGGCCCCGCCGCTGATCGGTAAGCGTCTTCACGAACACGGCGCGGGTGGCGCTCATGGCTGCTGCTCGTAGTACTGGAGGAACACGCCCTCCAGGTCCACCTCGTTGGACACAACTCGTTCGACACCGAAGGGCGCGACGAACCGCAGCAGCTCGGCCATCGATCCCTCCACCACCACCTCGACGGTCGAGCCCAATCGGGCCACCTGGATCACGCCCTCGACGGCACCCAGCTGGTCGAATGGCGGTTCCACCCCCTCGGTGAACCGCAGTTCCAATCGCCTTCGGGTGCGGGCCTTGAGCGCGTTGATATCCCTCACCGTGGCCAGCCGCCCATTGCGGATGATGGCCACCCGGTCTGCCACCTCCTCAACCTCCGCGAGGATGTGCGACGAGAGGAACACCGTGCGTCCGGCGTCGCGCTGTTCGGACAACAGCTCCAAAAACACCCGCTGCATCAGCGGGTCGAGACCCTGGGTTGGCTCGTCCAACACCAACAGGTCTGGCTGGTGCATCATCGCCTGGATCAGCCCCACCTTTTGACGGTTTCCATGGGACAGTGCCCCGATGGCCCGGTCGAGGTTCAATTCGAAGCGTTCGGCCAGATCGTGGGATCGCCCTTCATCCACGCCGCCTCGCAGGTTGGCGAGATACCGCAGGTAGCGCCGCCCGGTCATGTCCCGGTAGGCCGCGAAGTCGCCGGGCAGGTATCCCACACGGCGGTGCACCTCCTGAGGTTCGCTCACCGGGTCGAAGCCCAGCACCGACGCAGTGCCGCCGGTGGGGTTGAGCAAACCCATCAGCAGCCGGATGGTGGTGCTCTTGCCGGCGCCGTTGGGCCCCAGAAATCCGAAGACACACCCGCGTGCGACCTCCAGGTCGAGGCGGTCGAGCGCCAAGGTCTTGCCGAATGACTTGGTGAGACCGTGGGTGCGGATTACCGCGTCGCCAGGTTGCTGGGAGGTCATCAGGTCAATCCACGACCACGTAAACGGTGCCGACACAAGAAGGGGGCACGTCTGCGGGTGCACCTGTCTGCAGATTCGTTGGCACGGATCAGTGTCTACTCCGTGCTTCACGGCACAACCACAAGAACCCACGGCGGCTAGCGGGTGGGCGTGGGGTTTGGCATGATGGCGAGCTGTCGAGACGAGGTAACCGATGAAGATCGTGGTTGGAATTGATGGTTCGGCGGAGTCGACCGACGCGTTGCGCTTCGCCGCTGCGGAAGCGGGTGCCACCGGGGCGGATCTGCTTGCCGTCACCGTGTGGGAAGTGTCGACCCATGCGGCGAGGTACCTCAGCCAAGAGCACGTTGACGACGCAATGATCCCATGGATGGGTGAGTTCATCGACGAGGTGCTTGGGGCGAAGGGTGCCGACGTGACGAAGCTGGCGGCGTCGGGTTCGGCAGGGGGAGCCCTGCTGGATGCTGCCGCCGATGCCGATCAACTGGTGGTGGGTTCGCGTGGTCTCAACAGGTTGCAGCGCACCGTCCTGGGTTCGGTGAGCCGGCAGCTTGCCAGCCACACACCGTGCCCGCTCACCGTGATCCCTCCCGCAGACGTCGACGGGGGAGTCAACGATGCGGGGGTCGCTGCGAGCGGACCGGTCGTGGTGGGCATCGACGGATCCGCCAACTCCATGACCGCGCTCCAGTGGGCGGCCCAACGGGCTGTTCGCACCGATTCGCTGCTGCGGGTGACGATGGCGTGGCGGGGCGAGTCGGCAGGTTGGCGACCGGCTCCCGAGTTCAGCGATGTGCTTCCGGCGGATCAGGTGTTGGAGGCCCAGGCACAGGAGATGCTGGACGAGGCCATTCAAGCGGCGGCGCTTCCCGACTCGCTCCGTCTGGAAACGCTGCTGCACGAGGGCTCGCCGAAGCATGCGCTCGATGAGGCCGCCCATGGCGCGTCCATGCTGGTACTGGGCACTCGCGGCCACGGGGGGTTCATGGGGCTGCTCCTCGGTTCGGTGACCAGCCACACCCTCGACCACCTGCGTTGCCCGACCACGGTCGTTCCGGCGGCCTGATCACGCCAACAACGCAGCGTGGAGGGTAGGCAGGCCGGTTCTTCGACCGGTCAGGCCAGCGTGTCGTCAATCCAACTGCGCAGAGCGGGGCCGGGAAGGGCACCCACCTGGCGGCCCACCTCGTTGCCGTCGTGAAACAACAGCAGGGTGGGTATGCCCTGAACACCCAAACGGGCCGACACCCCGGGGGCCTCGTCCACGTTGACCTTCACCACTCGCAACTCGCCGGCTCGTTCGGACGCCAGCTTCTCCAGTTCGGGGGCGACCATGCGACATGGTCCGCACCAAGGCGCCCAGAGGTCGACCACCACCGGCAACGAAGACCCCTTGACCACCTGGGTGAAACCAGCCTCGTCGACCTCGATCAGCCATGGGAGCTTGGTATGGCAGCCGGCGCACTGCGGCTTGCCCGACGCGATATCGGGGACGCGGTTCTTGGTGGTGCAGCTTGGACAGGTGATCACGGTCGATGACATCAGGGCCTCCGGTGGTTGGATGGCTAGGAACGGGTAAGCGGCTTGTACTTGATGCGGTGGGGCTGGGATGCCTCGGCACCCAGTTCCTTCTTTCGCATCGCCTCGTAGTCGCTGAAGTTGCCCTCGAACCAGCGCACCTGGCTGTTGCCCTCGAAGGCCAGAACGTGGGTTGCGATGCGGTCCAGAAACCAGCGATCGTGGGAGATGACCACGGCACAACCGGGGAAGTTCTCCAGGCCTGCCTCGAGGGCGCGGAGCGTGTCGACATCGAGGTCGTTGGTTGGCTCATCCAACAGCAACACGTTGCCGCCGGTTCGCAGCAGTTTGGCCAGGTGCACCCGGTTGCGTTCGCCGCCCGAGAGCTGTCCCACCAGCTTCTGCTGGTCAGCGCCCCGAAAGTTGAAGCTGGCGCAGTAGGCGCGACCGTTCATCTCGCGCGTGCCCAGCTTGATGGTCTCATCACCGTCGGTGATCTCCTCGTAGACGGTGCGTTCGCCATCGAGGTGATCCCGGTGCTGGTCGACGTGGGCCATCTGCACGGTGGAGCCGACCCGGATCTCACCCGAGTCGGGCTCCGCATCCGGCGCGGCCGTTGCCTGTTCGCCGGCTTCGACCAGCATGCGGAAGAGCGTGGTTTTGCCGGCACCGTTGGGGCCGATCACACCGACGATGCCCGCCTTCGGAAGCGAGAACGTGAGATCGTCGATCAGCAGTTTGTCACCGAAGCCCTTGGTCAGGTGATCCACCTCGATGACCTGATCGCCGAGGCGATCGCCCGGTGGGATGTAAATCTCCAGACCATCGCTCGCGCCCCTGGCGGCCTGCTGCTCGGCGAGCAGTTGGTCGTACGCGGCCAGGCGGGCCTTGCTCTTGGCCTGGCGAGCCTTGGGCGCCATGCGCACCCACTCCAGCTCTCGCTCCAGGGTGCGCTGGCGGGTGGAGGCGTGCTTTTCCTCCTTGGCCAGCCGGGCCTGCTTCTGTTCGAGCCATCCGGAGTAGTTGCCTTCGAAGGGCATGCCCTTGCCGTGGTCCAGCTCGAGGATCCAGCTGGCGACGTTGTCGAGGAAGTACCGGTCGTGGGTGATCGCCACGACGGTGCCTTCGTAGTCGGCGAGGAACCGCTCGATCCAGGCGACCGATTCGGCGTCGAGGTGGTTGGTGGGCTCGTCGAGCAACAGCAGGTCGGGGCGCTTCAGCAGCAGGCGACAGAGTGCGACCCGGCGGGCCTCACCACCGGAGAGCGAGGCCACGTCGGCATCGCCGGGCGGCAACCGGAGGGCGTCCATGGCGATCTCGACGGTGCGCTTCAGGTCCCAGGCGCCGGCGGCCTCGATCTTGGCCTCCAGATCGGCCTGCTGGGCCCCGAGCGCCTCATAGTCGGCGTCCGGGTCGGCCCATCCGGCCATCAGCTCGTCGTAGTCGGTGAGCAGCTTGGCGGTCTCGGCCACCCCATCCATGACGTTGCCGGTGACGTCCTTGGACTCGTCCAGCTTCGGTTCCTGTTCGAGCATGCCGACGGTGAATCCAGGACTCAGGCGTGCCTCGCCCGTATACCCATCATCAATCCCCGCCATAATGCGCAGCAGGGTGGACTTACCCGAGCCGTTGGGGCCGATGACGCCGATCTTGGCGCCCGGGTAGAACGACAGCGAGATGTCCTTGAGCACCTCGCGCTCGGGCGGCACCACCCGTCCTACCTTGTACATGGTGAAGATGAACTGAGCCGACATGCATGCTCCAGCGACGGTGGGAGGGAAGCCCGGGCGTGTGCAGCACCAACCGGGCGGATCGTCGATGGTACAGCCCGCGCCGGCCTTGCCCGGACGGCGGTGTCGTCGTCGATGGCTCCGTATCGAACCGGCTGTGACTCAGTCGGCGTTGTCCCGGGCGGCGGCCATGCGTTTGGCGTGCTCAGACTTCACCGGAGCGTGTTGCTCGGGTGCTGCCTTCTTGACGGGTGCCGCCTTCTTCGCCGGTGCCTTCTTTGCCGGCGCTTTCTTGGCAGGTGCCTTTTTGACCGTGGCCTTTTTGGCAGGTGCCTTCTTTGCCGACGCTTTCTTGACCGCGGCCTTTTTGGCGGGTGCCTTTTTAACCGGTGCCTTCTTTGCCGGCGCTTTCTTGGCCGCGGCCTTTTTGGCGGGTGCCTTTTTAACCGGTGCCTTCTTTGCCGGCGCTTTCTTGGCAGGTGCGGCCTTCTTGGCGGGTGCCTTCTTGGCGGGTGCCGCCTTCTTGACCGGCCCTGCCTTCTTGGCGGGTGCCTTCTTGGCGGGTGGTTCCTGTGCGGAAGGGGACTCGGCGGGCGGCGACTTGGAGGTGCCCTTGGAGTCAAGCGGCGCCATCGTGCTGCCGGCCGGCAACCGCAGGTCGACGCTGCGCAACGGTGTGTCGTAGCCCTCGACCTCCAGCGTCAACTCGGCGCCCATCGACATGTAGTCGCGGGCACGGGTGGGCGGAGGGTCGGCCAATGCCCTGAGCGGCAGATACGCCTTGGTGCCGTTCACATCGATGTAGGCGCCGTGGGACGAGAACTCCACCACGGTGCCGGTGACGGTGTCGCCCGGCTGATGCTCGCTGATGAAGCGAAGAAAATCGCCGGGCGAATTGACGGGGCTGGGCGTGGACGAGCGGCGCTTGGACGAACCGCCCCGCTCGTTGCGGCCGCCATCTGGAGAAGCGGACCGCTGAGCGCCCCCTGCCGCCTTCTGTTTGGCCGCCCGGGACCGCGGCGCCGCGGCGCCGTCGGGTTTGGAATCGCCCACCTTGGGCTTGTCCCCACCGGACGAGCCCGACCGCTTGGTGGGGGTCTTCTTGGGCGCGGGCGCCGCGCCCCTTTTGGCTGGTGCCGCGTCCCTCTTGGACGGTGGCGTGGACTTGGAGTCTGTTTTGGCCTCTTTGACGGCTCGTCTGCTCACCGAACCCCGCACAGGAGTGCGGGCGACGAATACCCACCCCACTCCGGTGACGGGCTTGCCGCCCCACAGCCGATCCTTGTCGAAGAGCCAGGTGTGTTCGCCGTGGAACTCCTGAAAGGAGTCGTTGGAGAACACCGAAGCGTTGGCCTTGTCGGCCACCTGAAGGATGAATGCGTCCCCACGGCCGACTACGCCGGCGGGAGGAGCAACGATTGACCCGTCGAGCACGCGTGCCTCGTAGTCGTCGCTTTCCTTACTGGAGATTCGATGCCCAAATGTCGCGTCCACAATGACCGTGATGTCGGCCTGGGGATGTTCGGCAGCGAATGCTTCGATTGCCTCATCGAGTTGGTTCAGACTGGGTTTGGTTCGCCCTTCGGTTGCAATGTTGGAACCGTCAACGACCACATGTGAAAGGGTCATGACCGCACCAGTCAATCACCTCCGGCTGCGCAAGGTGGGGATCGCGTTTGTTGCCTACCATCGTCGGTCATGAACCCGCCCGCCTTGCCAGCGTCGTCCGAGCCTCCAATTGAAGCGGTGATCTTCGATCTTGGTGGGGTCGTGTTGACCAGCCCGTTCGAGGCGTTCGCCCGCTACGAGGTCCGGTTGGGTCTTCCAGAGGGGTTCATCCGCCGGCTCAACATGGACAACCACGACGACAACGCTTGGGCGCGGCTGGAGCGGGGCGAGTTGGATGAGGCAGGCTTCGCTCAGGTCTTTGAATCCGAGGCTCGCGCCGCCGGTGGTGCCCTGGATGGGCGGGCGATCCTGGGAATGCTGGTGGGGGAGGTGCGTCCGCAGATGGCGACCGAGGTGTTCAGACTGCTTGAGGAGGGCTACGGCGTGGCCTTCCTGACCAACAATGGGGTGCCCTTCAGCGAGGTGTCGGACGTGCTGCCCGACGGGTTGGCCGAGTTGCTGGGTGCGGTGGACGCCGTCATCGAGTCGGCCGTGCTGGGGATGAGAAAGCCCGAAGCGGCGTTCTATCGGGTGGCGCTTGGCGCCCTTGGGGTCGAGGCAGACCGGACGGCGTTTCTGGACGACCTCGGAGTCAACCTGAAGCCTGCGCGGGCCATGGGCATGACCACGATCAAGGTGGACGATCCGCAGGTGGCGTTGAGCGAGCTCAGCGCGGCGCTGACAGCCCGGCCGCGGCACGGGCCGCCGCCTCCTCCCGCGACGGGCTGAACACGACGGCGACGGCGACGGCAGCGGTGAAGGCGAGCAGTGCCGACACCCCATTGGCGATGTTGAACGCGCTGGTGAACGCCACGCCGGCGCGTTCGATGAGCTCAGCGCCGCTGCCCGACGCCTTGGCGACCTGCCCGGCTCCGCCGACCGAGTCCCTTGCCTCGGCTGCCTGCGCCGGGCTGAGACCGAGCCCGTCAAGGCGGAGGCCGGCCTGGTAGGCGCTGGTGATGATGCTGCCCAGCACGGCGATGCCCAGCGCCCCGCCAAACTCCCGTGTGGTGTCGTTGACGGCGGAGCCCACCCCGGCCTTTGCGTCGGGCACCGCCGACATGATGTTGCCGGTCGCCGGGGCTGCGGTGATGCCCATGCCGGTACCCAGCAGTGCGTAGGCGAACCCGAGAGGCAGATAGGGCCACTGGGGTGTGGCCATGGTGAGCACGGCAAACCCGGCGGCGATGAAGCCAAAGCCTGTGGCGATCACCCGCCCGCTGCCGAAGCGGTCGCTCAGCGACGAACTACGCGGTGCAACCCACACCTGCATCACCGCAACAGGCACTGCTGCCAGCCCGGCGTACAACGCCGAGTAGCCGCGTACGAACTGGAGGTACAGGGTATTGAGAAAAAAGAAACCGATCATGGCGAAGAAGGTCACGGTGATCACGGCGCTGCCCACTGCGAAACGCAGGTCGCCAAACAGCTCGAGCGGCAGCATCGGGTGGGCGGCGCTGCGCTGACGTGCGACGAAGCCGAACAGCGTCAGGGCAGCCGTCCCGAAACCGATGAGCACGCCTGGGTTGGTCCAACCCAGGTTGGGGCCCTCGATAATGGCAAACACCAACGCGGTGATGCCGATGAGCGACAGCACGGTTCCCGCCGGGTCGAGTGGCGTGTTGTGGGGATCTCGTGAGTGGGGAGCCAACATGGCGATGGCGATCATCAGGAGGATCACAATGGGGATGTTCACCAGCAGCGCCGAGCCCCACCAGAAGGCCTCAAGCAGGGTGCCGGACACGATCGGCCCGATTGCGGCACCGGCGCCCGCGAAACCGGCCCAGACGGCGATCGCCCGTCGGCGTTCGTCGGGTGGAAACACCGTGGTCACCAGCGACAGCGTGGCGGGCATGACGAAGGCTGCTCCTGCACCCATCACCACGCGACCGGCGATCACCTGGACGGCGCTCGCCGCCAGACCTCCGACGGCCGCGCCGGTGGCGAAGATCGACAATCCGACGAGCAGTGCGTTGCGACGCCCGAAACGGTCACCGAGCGCCCCGGCCATCAACAACAGCCCGGCGAAAACCAGGGCGTAGGAGTCGATGATCCACTGCAGCGCAGAGTTGGAGGCCTCCAGCGATTCCTGAATGGTGGGAAGGGCCACATTCAACCCCGAGACCGACATGACCACCAGCGTCAAGGACGCGGCCATCACACCCAGGATCATCCAGCGTCGCTCATGGATGTGAGGATCCTCGTAGAGCGGGGTGTGGGGCGCCGTCACGTGACGGCGCCGCAGCGGGTAATCGGGCCCAAGCGGGTGAACGCGCTCAGGCGAATTCCCGCCGGTCCTTCTCTGGCAGGGGACCGAAGGATTTGGTGAGAATCTCGTCCTGCTCCTGGCGGTGGATCAGCGACGACCCGGTGGCAGGGCTGCCCGAGGCCACCCGACTGACCCGACGGATCTGCATACCGCGGCCTTCGAACGCCTCGTACAAGCGACCCTTGATGCCGTTCCACGGTCCCATGTTTTCGGGCTCCTCCTGCAACCACACGATCTCGTTGCAGTTGGGGTATCGATCAAGTTCGGCCTCGATGGCAGCGAACGGCCATGGGAACAGTTGCTCCACGCGGGCGACTGCCATGGGTACGTTCAGTTGGTTGCGTCGCTCGATTGCTTCGTGGGCCACCTTGCCCGAGGCCAACACCACCCGGGTGACCGTCTCGGGGTCGAGGCCGGAGTCATCGGGCAGCAGCTCGCAGAAGTGGCCGTCCGTGAACTGGGAAATCGGTGATCGGTAACTCTTTGCCCGCAGGCCCGACTTGGGCGTGAAGATGATCAGCGGCTTGTTGCCGTCTCGGTGGATCTGGCGGCGCAGCAGGTGAAAGTACTGGGCGGCGGAGGTGACGTTGCACAACTGGATGTTGTCCTCGGCCGCCAGGATCAGGAATCGCTCGATGCGGGCCGATGAGTGCTCGGGTCCCTGACCCTCGTAGCCGTGGGGCAACAACATCACCAGGTCGGAGGTTTGCTTCCACTTGTCCTCGGCGGCCACCAGGTACTGATCGACGATGATCGAGGCGCCGTTGACGAAGTCGCCGAACTGGGCCTCCCACATCACCAGCGCGTCGGGGTTCTCCACCGAATAGCCATACTCGAAGCCGAGTGCCGCGTACTCCGAGAGCAGCGAGTCGTAGATCCAGAGCTCGGAGCCGTCGGTGGTCAGGGCGCTGAGGGGCAGGTAGTCGTCACCGGTGTGAAAGTCCACCAGGGCCGCGTGGCGCTGAGAGAAGGTACCTCGGCGGCTGTCCTGACCTGCGAGGCGCACCGGGGTGCCCTCGGCCAGCAGCGAGCCGAACGCCAAGGCCTCGCCGAGCGACCAATCGACCTCACCCGCCTCAAACATTTTGCGGCGGGTGTCGAACTGCTTGGCCAGCTTGGGGTGGATGGTGAAGTCGGCCGGTACCGTATTGAGCGCCTCGAAGATGCGGTCGAGCTCGGTGCGGTCAACGCCGGTGGCGACCGGACCGATGACTCCCTCCGGGTTCGGGGGAGCCGGCACCGTGCGTGGTTCCGAAGGTTTGGCCTCCCGGGTGGATTCCAGTGCGTTGGTCAGTTCGGCGTGGTAGGCGTCTGCCGCCTTCTCGGCCTGCTCCAGGCTGATGTGGCCCCGCCCGACCAGCGATTCGGTGTACAGCTCGCGCACCGGCGCCATGTTGTCGATCCGTTGATACATCAGCGGTTGGGTGTAGCTGGGGTCGTCACCCTCGTTGTGGCCGTGCTTGCGGTAGCAGACCATGTCGATCACAACGTCTTTGCCGAACTCGCGCCGGTACTCGTACGCCAGCCGTGCCACGCGCACACACGCCTCGGGGTCGTTGCCGTTGACGTGAAAGATCGGCGCCTGCACCATTTTGGCCACATCGGTGGGGTATTCGGAGCTGCGGGCCGACTCGGGCGGGGTGGTGAAACCCAACTGGTTGTTGATCACCAGGTGGATGGTGCCGCCCGCCTTGTAACCCTTGATGCTGGAGAGGTTGAGCGTCTCGGCCACCACGCCCTGGCCGGCGAATGCCGCGTCGCCATGCACCAGGATGGGCAGCACCGGATACTTGTTCTCGACGTTCTTCGGGATCTGGTCCATTTTGGCCCGGGCGATGCCGAGAACGATCGGGTCCACCGTCTCCAGGTGTGACGGGTTGGCCGCCAGTTCCAGATCGATCACGTTGCCGGCGACCGACTTGAACTGGCCGCGCTGGCCGAGGTGATACTTCACGTCGCCGGAGCCCTGCACCGCGTCCTCGTCGATGATCTGCTCGAACTCGCCGAACAGGTCCTGGTAGCGCTTGCCGACGATGTTCACCAGCACGTTGAGACGTCCGCGGTGGGCCATGCCCAACACCGCCGAGTCCATGTGATTGGCAGCGGCCAGCGTGAGCACCTCGTCGAGGATCGGAATGGCCGACTCGGCCCCTTCCAGACCAAAACGCTTCTGGCCGAGAAACTTCGTGCCGAGGAACTGTTCGAGCGCATCGGCCTTGTTGAGCAGGTCGAGGATGTGGATCTGCTCGTCGCCGGTCAGGGTGAAGGTTTTTCCGCTCTCCATCTTCTCCTGGATCCAGCGCTTCTCGTCCACCTCCTGCATGTGCATGAACTCGACGCCGATGGTTCGGCAGTAAGCGTTGCGCAGCACCCGGAGGATCTCGCTGAGGGGCAGGCGATCCTGGCCGCCGACGCTGGCGTAGATGCTCCCCGGACCGGTCTGAAACTCGCGGTCGAGGTCCCAGATGGTGAGGCCGTAGGTGACCGGGTCGAGTTCCTCGTGAATCTCGGGGATCTTGGCCGCCAGCGGATCGAGTTCGGCGATGAGGTGGCCGCGGCTGCGGTACATGTTGACCAGCATGGCGATGCTCATCTGCTTCTGGATGAGCCCGCCCAGGTGATCGGCGGGGTTGGAGTCCTGACGCCACTCCACCGCAACGTACGGCACGCCGATGTCGGCGAATATGCGACGGTAAAAATCCTCCTCGCCCAGCAGCAGTCGCTCGACGGTTCTGAGGAACGAGCCGGATTCGGCTCCCTGGATCACCCGGTGGTCGTAGGTGGAGGTGAGGGTCAGCACCTTGGAGATGCCCAGGTTGGCGATCGTTTCGGGGTCTGCGCCTTGATAGGCGGTGGGGTAGGCAAGCTTGCCCACCCCGACGATCACCGACTGTCCAGACATCAACCTGGGCACCGACAGCACCGTACCGATCGTGCCCGGGTTGGTCAGGCTGACCAACGCACCCTGGAAATCATCGACGGTCAGCTTGTTGGCCATCGTGCGGTCGACCACGTCGCCATAGGCGTCGACGAATTCGCGGAAGTTCATCGATTGGGCGCCCTTGATCACCGGCACCATCAGCAGGCGCTCGCCACGACGTTCCACATCGATGGCCAGCCCCATGCCGATCTCGCTGTGGCGGGTCACCTGCGGCTTCCCATCGTCGTCCCGGCTGAAGGTCACCGCCATGTCCGGGTGATGGTCGGCGATGGCCCGCACGATGGCGTACCCGATGATGTGCGTGAAGCTGACCTTGCCACCGCGGGTGCGGCCCAGGTGCCCGTTGATGACCCCGCGGTTGACCTCGAGCAGCTTTGCCGGAACATCGCGAACCGAGGTGGCGGTCGGAACCCCGAGTGAGGCCTCCATGTTTTCGGCGATCGCAGCGCCGATGCCCCGGATGGGCTTGGTCTCACCGGTGGCTGCCGGCGGCTTTGGGGGCGCTGCCTGCTTGGGCGGAGCCTGCTTTGGGGGCGCTGCCTGCTTGGGCGGAGCCTGCTTTGGGGCCACCTGCTGTTCGGGAGCCCCATCAGCGACCGGTGCGTTCTGCTGTGAAGGCTGGGCGGAACGACCGGCGCCGTTCGCGGAGCCATCGCCGCCGAAGTACTCGCGCCACTCCTCGGACACCGATGCAGGGTCTTGGTTGTATGCGTCGCGGTACTCGTCCACCAACCAGCTGTTGGGGCCCAGCAGTTCATCAGGTGAGGTGCTCATCAAGGCCGAGCCTACAAACCCGCACCACGCAAGCGGCACCTCCCGATTCCAGTCGGCATCGGCGCCGCTACGGTGGGGCGTCCCGCGTCATCCGATCGGTCTCGTTCGGTCGCCGATTCGCCCCAAGGAGCCTGCAGTGCTGGTCGCCACCTGGAACGTCAACTCGCTCAACGCCCGCATGCAGCGTGTGGAGGAATGGGTTGAGATGGTGCAGCCCGACGTGCTGATGATGCAGGAGACCAAGCTGGCCGATGACAAGTTCCCTCACTTGAGCTTTCAATCGATGGGATATGAGACAGCCCACTTCGGTGAGGGTCGCTGGAATGGCGTGGCCATCATCTCCAAGGTTGGTCTGAGCGACGTCCACAGCGGGTTTCGCGGTGACGATCCGGCGGGCTGGGACCACCCGGCGGAGGCACGGCTGTTGTGGGCAACCTGTGGACCTGTTCGCTGCGCATGCGTCTACGTGCCAAACGGCCGCGAGGTGTCCAACGACCATTACCGATTCAAGCTGGCGTGGCTTGAACGGTTGCGGAGTGATCTTGTGGACGAAGTGGCCGCGGCAGAACACTTCGTCATCGGTGGTGATTGGAACATCGCGCCCACCGATGCCGACGTGTGGGACGTCGGCGTGTTCGACGACAACTCCACCCACGTGTCAGTCCCCGAACGGGACGCGCTGTTGGCGATCACCGACGTCGGCCTGCGTGACACCTTCCGGGAGCGGTACCCCGCCGACGGTGACCTGTACAGCTGGTGGGACTATCGGGGCGGCAACTTTCACAAGCGAAAGGGCATGCGTATCGACTTTCTGCTGTCCAACCCCACGTTGGCCGATGCAGTGGTGAGCGACCTGGTGGACCGCAACGCTCGAAAGGGCACCAAGCCATCCGACCACGCGCCGGTGCTGGCCCTGTACAACCTCGATGGGGGACATCATGAGTAGTGCAGCAACGGGCGACAGTGCGACCGAGGCCGAGGTGGCGAGTACGGCCACCTTCCCGAACTCAAGCACGATCAGTCGCATCGAGCGGCTGGATCAGATCGAGATCACGCCGCAGCGGGTGGCGCTCCGGCGCGTCGCCGCCGAGATGCGGGCGATCATCGAGGGACTGACCTCCACCAGCACCGACGCCGCCGCGCTCGATGGCATTGCCTCCGAGCTTGCCGATATTGCCACCTTGATCGCCGAACACCCCAAGGGGCGGGTCTACGAAGGCTTCGCCGAGCTGGCCAACGCCGGGAGACTGACGCCCGACAACCCCGAGGTCCAGGCGTTGGCGGCCGAGATGTACGCCACGTTCGACCACAGCCCGTTCATCGGCCTGGCCAATCCGCTTTCGCCGCCCATGAGCCTGCATATGCACAGCGACGAAGTCACCGGCACGGTCACGTTTGGTTCGGCGTACGAAGGGCCGCCCGGCAACGTGCACGGCGGTTACGTCGCAGCCGTGTTCGACGAGCTGTTGGGCTCCACCCAGGGGCTCTCGGGTGCCCAGGGTATGACCGCCTACCTCCACACCGACTATCGGTCGCCGACGCCGCTGCACACCGAGCTGACCATGAGGGCGTGGGTGCACGATCGGGTGGACCGCAAGATCCGGGTACGTGGCACCATTCACGCCGGCGAGCGGCTGACCGCCGAGTGCGAGGGGCTGTTCATTTCGATGCAGCCGGGCGTCTTCAAGCAGTTGCTCAACGACCGCGCCGAGCTCGACGACGCCTGATTAGGAGTCGGAGTCGGCGATGAGCTTCAGGAGCGCTTGGCCGAAGAGGTCGGCTTTGGTGGGGCCGATGCCGCGGGTTTCGAGGAGTTGGGCGCGGGTGACGGGGCGGTCGCTCGCCAACCGGGTGAGCACGTCGTCGGTGAGGATGACGAATGCGGGCTTTTTTGCGGCACGCGACTGTTCCAGACGCCAGGCACGCAGCCGACCGAACAGCTCGGCGTCGGCGCCGGTGAGCCCGGCCTTGGTGACGGGCGCCGACTTGTGGCCCTGCCTGGATCGAGGAGCGCGTGGCCGCCGGTGTTCCACACCGTTGAGGAAGTCGAGTGCCGCCTCGACCGGTTCGAGAAATGCCGACGGCTTGCGGCGCATCTCCCGGGTGCCGGTGGTGCGTTTTTCGGCCCGATGCAGCACCAGCTCGTCCTCGGCACGGGTGATCGCCACGTAGAACAGCCGGGTCTCCTCGGCCAGCTCGCCCTGGGTCTCGGCGAAATGGATTGGGATCAGGCCTTTCTCCACCCCGGCCAGGTGCACCACCTTCCATTCGAGGCCCTTTGCGGCGTGAAAGGTGGACAACTCCACCACGTCGGTATCCGAACCGCCGGCATCGGCCAGGCTGGATCGCAGCCAGGCGGAGAACCCGGTGGGGGTGCCGGCAGGGTCGAGGTCGAGGTACTCGCGGCCCATCCGCACCAACTCGTCCAGGTTGGCCAGCCGATCGGCTGTGAGGTGCTGCGGTGCGATGCGACCAGCGTGGCCCGACGGACCCGCTGCGGTCTCGCGCCGGTTGGGCACAGCCCCCCGAGGAACGGGCCCGGAGGGCTCGGCTGCAGCTGTGGCTTCGTCGAAGTTGTCGTCGAAGTTGTCGTCGTCGTCGCCATCGAGCAACGCCTCGCTGCGTTCCACCTGCGGACGCACCTCCCGCAACTCCCGGGCCAGATCGCCGATCCAGGTGCCCACCTCGCGGGCCCGCCGGAGGCTGCGGAGGGCGTCGTTCACCTCGGGCTGGTCCAGCAGACCGCCGCCCCCCCGGGTGCGATGGGGGATACCGGCAGCTCCGAGGGCCTGGGTCAGGGGGGCAAGCTGCGCGTTGGTGCGTACCAGCACGGCAAGGTCGGCCCAGCGGCGCCCGGGTCGGCGTGCCGATCGCAGCTCCCGTGCGATGTGGCGGGCCTCCTGGACCTCGTCGGGATGGACTGCGACGGTGGGGATGGGCCCGTCGGGCCGGGTGGGCACCAGTGCGGCGCCCCGCTGATCGCTGCCGTCGCGCAGCACCTGGTTGGCCACCGTGAGGATCTGCGGCGACGAGCGGTAGTTGCGGGTGAGGCTGACCGTGGCCGTTTCCTGGAAATACCGGGGCATGTCCACCAGGTAGCTCGCGTCGGCCCCGTTCCAGGCATAGATCGCCTGATGTGGGTCGCCGACCACGGTGAGGTGAGCGCCCTCGCCCATCCATGCCGACAGCAGCTGAAACTGGCGGGGGTTGACGTCCTGAAACTCGTCGACGAACAGGAACCGGTTCATCCATTGACGCCCCGAGGCGTAGACGGGGTCGGCGCGCAGGTCGCGGGCGGCCAGGCGCAGGAGGTCATCGAAGTCCACAACCCGCTGGCGACGCTTGTGGTTGACGTAGGCGGCCATGATCTCGGCCATGCGGGTGGGGTCGTAAGGCGGATCCCGGCGGGCGGTCGTTGCGGCGGCCGGATAATCCTCCGGCTCGACGCAGCGGGCGTTGGCCCATTCGATTTCGCTCATCACGTCCAGCAGCGCTGTGGTGGTGCGCTCCCCGCTGACGCTTCGGATCATGCCCAGCTTGGACGTGATCAGCTCGGGGGGAGTGATACCCCGTTCCGCCCAGCGCTGACGGAGCTGGGCCCATGCGATCGAGTGGAACGTGCCGGCCTGTACGCCGTCGCGAAGGCCGAGTTGGCCCAACCGGCTGCGCAGTTCGGAGGCGGCCTTGCGTGTGAACGTGACGGCCAGCACCGCCCGTGGGTCGATGGCTCCGGTGGCGGACTGGTAGGCGATGCGCCGGGTGAGCACGCGGGTTTTACCCGACCCGGCACCGGCCAGGATGCGGAGGCGGAGGGACTCATGGGTGGCCGCTTCCCGCTGCTCGGGATTGAGGCCGGCGACCAGAGCATTCGGCTCTGTGGATGATTCGCTCACCCGGGCGAGCGTACCGGCCGCCGGTGACACTCAAGTCGGGTCAATCGTTCGCCCACGGTCATCTGCGTCCCGATATCGTTGGCGCCGAGATCTCAGGAGCACCCATGGCATATCCCACCAACCTGCTGCAACCCGACGAGGAGGTCGTCCTCGAACTGAATCCGCACTGGAAGTACCTGTTCTGGCCCACGCTCATCTTGGTGCTCAGCATCATTGGCGGCCTCTTCGTGCTGAACCAGGAACGGGTGGTTCAGGTCCCGCTGGGGCTGGTGGTCCTCATTGCACTCGGTTGGTTCATCAAGCGATTCATCCTCTGGCGCACCACCACGTTCGTTCTCACGACCGACCGATGCATCTACCGGTCTGGGGCGCTCGTGACCTCCGGGGTGGAGATGCCCCTCGAGCGCATTAACACCGTGTTTTTCCAGCAGACCCTGTTCGAGCGGATGCTGGGCGCCGGCGACCTGGCCATCGAGTCGGGCGGTGAAACCGGCAAGGAGTACTTCCACGACATCCGCAACCCGCCCGAGGTGCAGCACGAGATCTACACCCAAATGGAGGCCAACGAGAATCGCAAGTTTGATCGCATCGGCCAGGAGGCTGCCGAGGGTGCCCGCGCCTACAGCGCGTCGACGGCACAGACCGGTCCGATCACCGTGGCCGAGCAGCTTGAGAAGCTGGCGGAATTGCGTGAGAAGGGTGTACTCACCGACGAGGAGTTTGAAACCCACAAAGCCAACCTGCTGGCCTGAGCCCCTCCGGTTTGCGCTGCTCGGACCTGGTCAGTCGGGATCGGGCGACCACACCAGGTCCCAGCGGTCGTTGCAGCCGCTGCAGCGGTACACCAGTGGGATTCCGTCAGTGATTTCGTCGGGTTCGCCATCGAAGCTGTCGCCGGTGGGGATACCGGACAACTCCGCCCGGTCCCACGGGTCGAGGTTGGCGCCGGCTTCGGTGGACGGCGCCGCGGCGCCGACCGGGTTGGACCACGGAGCATCGGACGCCTCCGGGTCGGTGGGGTCGACGAGGAGGTGGGCCTCGAAGCCGCAGTCGACACAGATGATCACCTTGGGGGGACGGGCGGGGTCGTGCACGGAAGGAACCGTACCGGAGCAGGGGCCCAACACACCTCCCATTGCCGGCCCGGCCACCATCCGGAGGGGTGACTGCTGAGCTCAGGCCACCGCGTCGAGGGCGGCGACCTGAGTGGGCGACAGGGTGACCGAGGCGGCGCGCATGTTGTCCTTGAGGTGATCGATCGACTTCGTGCCGGGAATGGGAAGTACCACCGGTGACCGCTGGAGCAGCCATGCCAGTGCGACCTGGGCCGGTGAGGCGCCCACATCACGGGCCACGTGGTCCACGGGCCCGCCCGGCTCCGCCAACCTGCCGGTGGCGATTGGAAACCAGGGAATGAACCCGATGCCCAGTTCGGTGCAGCGGTCGAGGACGTCCTCAGAGGCCCGTTCGATCAGGTTGAACCGATTCTGCACGGTGGCAACCGGGATCTGCTCGCGGGCTGCGTTGAGCTCCTCGACCGACACCTCGGAGAGGCCGATGTGGCGCACCTTGCCCTCGTCGCGCAGGTCACCGAGCACGCCAAACTGTTCCTCCCGGGGAACCGCCGGATCGATTCTGTGGAGCTGGAACAAGTCGAGGCGCTCGACGCCGAGACGGCGCAGGGTGAGCTCGGCCTCCTGGCGCAGGTACTCCGGGCGGCCGACAGGGTGCCACTCGCCCGGACCGGTCCGAACCAGACCGGCCTTGGTGGCGATGGTGACGTCGTCATATGGGGCGAGGGCCTCGGCGATCAGTTCGTCCGCCACATACGGGCCATAGGAGTTGGCGGTGTCGATGAAGTCGACACCAAGTTCAACGGCGCAGCGCAGGACGGCGAGGGCGCCGTCGTGGTCCTCCGACGGACCCCACACTCCGGGCCCCGGCAGCTGCATCGCCCCGTAGCCCAGCCGGTTGACCGTCAGATCACCGCCGATGTCGAAGGTGGTTGTGGCGTCGGTGGTCATCGAGGTGCTCCTTGTGGTCGGAAGGCGCCAGGCTACGGCTGGCCACGACCGATCGGTTGGAGTGGCTACAACAGTCGGGCACCATCCCCGGCCTGAACGAGCCACGCGTCGGATCGAACGGTGGAGAGGTCGGTGCCCGGCCGGGCCAACACCACGACGCAGCCACCGAATCCCGCCCCGGTCAGCCGGGCCCCGAAAACGTCGCCCCGTGATGACAACTCCAGCACCAGGTGGTCGAGTTCGGGCACCGACACGTTGAAGTCGTCACGGAGCGACGCATGGCTTTGCAGCATCAGCTGGCCCACCTCGGTGGGGTCGTCGGCCTCCAGCGCAGCGGCAGCAACCCGAACCCGATCGCACTCGGTACGGACGTGGCGGGCACGACGCACGAGAACCGGGTCGTCGATTGCCTCGATGTCGTCCAGCGATGCCTCGGCGAGCGGGCCCACCAGCCTGGCTGCGACCTCGGTGGCGCGGCGCCGTTCGGCATAAGCGGAGTCGGCGAGTCGGCGGGGCACTCCCGAATGCAGCACCCACACCTCCACCGAGTCCGGCATCCTCACCGCTCGGTGGCGCTCGGTGGCGCAGTCGATCAGGAGGGCGTGTCCAGCGACGCCGGCGGCGATCGTCAACTGGTCCATGATGCCGGAGGGTACGCCCGACGCGACCTGCTCGGCCCGCTGACCGAAGCGGGCGAGCTCAAGCGGTGACCCGTCGAACCCCAGGGCAAGGGCCACCGCCAATTCCAGCGACGACGACGACGACAGTCCGGCCCCGACGGGCAGGGTGGTGGTGACCTCGCCGGATCCGCCCACGGTGGATGCCAGTTCCAAGGCGGCCGCTGCGACAAATCGACCCCAGGCGGGCTCCAACGTCGTCAGGTCTTCGGCCAGCACACCGCCGAGAGGCAGGTCGAGGTGCAGCGACTGGCGTCGTGCCGATCGCAGGTGGAGCGTGTTGCCCCCCGGCTGCAACGTGACCGTCGTGCCCAGGTTGATCGCCATTGGCAACACCAGACCGCCTGCGTAGTCGGTGTGATCTCCGATGAGGTTGACTCGGCCCGGTGCCCAGGACCGAAGGGTTTCGGTGACCATCAACGTGCCCTTCGAAGGTGTGTCGTCAGAGCGTGAGATCTGGTCATCGGGGCGAAACTATCGGGTCGGCCGGCGACCGGGCACGTGAGCGGAGACAAACCGAACGCGAACGGTGGGTCAATGGTCACAGTGCCTCCCGTGGGTTGATTGGCCCCTTTCAGCTACGGTCAGCACTCATGAGCGCCTACCCCTACGCCGATCGTTTCCCCGTCAACCGCACCCTTCCGAAGGAGGGCAGGGACCCGGGTGAGATCATCGACGAGCTGCGCACCCTGGCCACCGAGGAGGACACCTCCTGGGAGGACGGCAAGGTGTCGGGCACGATGTATTGCGGCGACCACGATCACTACGAGTTTCTCAACGAGGCGTTCGCGCTCTTCGCCCACGTCAACGCGTTGCAGCGCGACATCTGCCCGTCGGCCACCCGCTTCGAGGGCGAGATCATCGCCATGACGCTCGACCTGTTCCATGCCGACGCGGTCACCGACGGCACGCCGGTGGGCATCGTCACCTCGGGTGGCACCGCGTCGATCGCCCACGCGATCCTCGCCTACCGCGAGGCCGGCCGGGCGCGCGGGATCACCAACCCCAACATCGTGAAGGCCGAGACGGCGCACCCCGCCTTCGGCAAGGCCGCCCAGCTGTTCGGCCTCGAGCAGCGGAACGTGGCGATCGACCCCGTGAGCACCAAGGCCGACATGGCTGCGGTGCGCGCCCAGATCGACGAGAACACGGTGGCGATCATCGGCTCGGCCTGCAACTACGGCTACGGCACGATCGACCCGATCGGCGAGATGTCCGAGCTGGCGGTCGAGCGTGGCGTCGGCCTGCACGTCGACGGCTGCCTGGGCGGGTTCATCCTGCCCTTCGGCCAGGAGTTGGGCTACCCGTTCGAGGTGTTCGACTACCGCCTCCCCGGCGTGACCTCGATGAGCTCGGACACCCACAAGTACGGCTACGGGCTGAAGGGCTCGTCCGTGGTGACGTTCCGTGACACGGCGCTGCGTCGGGGCCAGTACTTCTACGAGACCGAGTGGACCGGTGGAAAGTACTGCTCGCCGTCGATGGACGGATCGCGCAGCGGCGGCCTGCTCGCCGCCACCTGGGCCTCGATGGTGAAGCTGGGCCGCGACGGCTACCTCAAGTACGCCAAGGAGATCTTCGAGACGGCCGACAAGATGATCGCAGCCGTGCGCTCGCACCCCGAGCTGAGGATCATGGGCGACCCCACGTTCCTGTTCAGCTTCACCTCTGACGAGTTCGACATCTACCACGTCAACGACTTCATGAAGCTGCGCGGCTGGCGCTTCAACGGCCAGCAGTACCCCAACGCCATCCACATGGCGGTCACCCGCCCCCAGACCCAGGAGGGCGTGGCCGAGGCGTTCGAGAAGGACCTGGCCGAGGCGGTCGTCTACGCCACGGAGAACTCCGACGGCACGCCGGACAGCGCAGCGATTTACGGCGGAATCCCAGGCGGCATGACCAGCGACGTCGACGAGTTCATCCGCGACATCATGGCCAACATGATGGACGAACAGCAGGGCGTGCCCCCGGCCTCGTGAGCGCAGCGGCGCTCGCCATCGGGATTGACGTCGGGTCGACCAACGTCAAGGTGGTGGCCCTCGCCGCCGATGGGTCGCTGGCGGCCCATCGCCGGCGCCCGCTGGCGACCAACGACCGGCCGCCGATCTGCGAGCAGGATCCCGAAGAGATCTGGGATGCGGTGCTCAGCGGTGTTGCGGAGTGTGTTGCCGAGGCCACGATCGACGCACCGGTTGTTGGCGTGGCGCCATTGGTGACGATTGGCGTGACCAGCCAGTATTCCTCCACGGTGCCGGTCGGCCCGGGCGGAACGCCTGCCGGGCCGCTGGTGATGTGGCGGGACCGGCGAGGCACCGAAGCCTGCCACGAGCTGCTGGGCACGCCTGGACTGTTCGAGCTCTGGGTGGAGCGCCATGGCATCCCGCCCATCGGTGGTGGGCTCGGCCTGGCTCACCTGCTGCACCTCAGCGCCGAGGACCCCGGCGGGCAGACCCGGTTTGTCGAGGTGATGGATGGCATCACCGCCCGCCTGACCGGCCGGGTAACCGCCACCCGACACAGCATGTTCACCAGCCAGCTGTGCGACAACCGCAGCCCGCAGGACGTGTCACGTGCGTACGACCCGGACCTGCTGGCCGCCTCCGGCATCGACCCTGCTCGGCTTCCTCCGCTGGTTGCCCCGGATGAACCGGTGGGCACGGTGACCGCCGACCTGGCCGCCAGGCTTGGGGTGGATCCAGCCTCGAACGTGGCACCCGGCATCAACGACACCGGCGCGGTCGCGCTGGCCACCGGCGCTGAGAAGCCCCGGCAAGGGGGGGTGATTGCGGGTGTCTCCATCGGGACCACCAGCGTGTTGGTCACCAGCATGGACCACAAGGCCGAGGACCTCGACCACGAGATCCTGACGATGCCCGCCCCGGACATCGGCTACCTGGTGATGGCGGAGAACGGCCTGGGCGGAAGGGTTCCTGAGGCGATGCTGGCGCTGCTCGACGGAGCCGATGAGATGGGCGAGACGCGTTTCGCCGGGGCTGAGGCCGCCTTGGCCTCTACGGAGCCGGGCGCTGGGGGAGTGCTGGGCCTGCCGTGGCTGGATGGCTCGATGGCGCCGTCGGGCAGCTCGACGGCGCGCGGTGGATTCATCGGCGTGTCGCTGTCGACGACCCGAGCCCAACTGATCCGGGCCACCTTCGAGGGAGTGGCGCACAACCTGGCATGGCTGCTTCGCCACGTCGAGGCGTTCATTGGCGCACCAGTGGACGAGATCCGCCTCACCGGAGGTGGTGCCCAGGTGGCGGGTTGGCCCCAGATCATCGCCGATGTGCTGAATCGTCCGGTGCGGGTCGTGGCCGAACCGGGGTTGGCGGCCGCTCGGTCGGCGGCACTGCGGGCACGCCATCTGGGTTCGGGCAGCGACGAGTGGTCCCCGACGCCCGCAGCGACCTCGGCGTCGCTCCAACCAAATTTGGAGGCACGGGGCGTGTACGAACGGCAGCAGCAGGCGTTCGAGCGCGCCTTCGATGCACTCATCCCGGTCTTGGAGTTGCTGAATCCTTAGTGGTGGACGGGCAGGGAAGGCACCGTCGACCTGGCCGCCCTTCAGCTGCTTGTGTCGTAGGCGCCGGAGTTTTGGTCGAGATGGAACTGCTCGCCTCCCCCGGGCAGTCCGGCCTGGCGCAGAGCGAACTTCCGAAGCCGAAACCAGGCGGTGCGGTCGATGTCCTCCACCACGTGGACCACCACCGGCCGCTCGTGGGCCGGAAGCCGGTCGAGCGCCTCCGACAATGTGACCGGGTCGATCTCGCGGCCGCCCGACCGGGTTACCGCAGCAACCGCCACCTCGTCATCCCCAGCGGGGGACGCCACGCCGTAGGCAACGGCGAGCGACACCTCATCGAGCCGACCCAGGGCATCCTCGATGGGCACAGATGGCACCGTGCCCTGTGCCGTTCGGATCAACGCAGGGACATGATCATCCAGCCAGAAGTCACCGTCTTCATCCCGGTGAAACAGGTCGTCGGTTGCGATCCACGCATCGTTGCGATTGAAGAGGCCGCGGAGTGGCGTGACGGCCATGATGCCGCTCGCTCGACGGGCCTGGGCCAAGAGAATCCCGGTCTCGCCGACGTCGCACTCGATTGCGAAGCCGTCGGGTCCCTCGATGAGCCGCCCGGCGACGGTGTCGTACCGGGCAAGTCGGACCTCGGCGCTGCCCGGCAGCGGGCGCCCCTTGGAACCAACCTTGCGGCCGCTGAGGTTCACCAACACCGCAGCGCCTTCGGTGGAGGCATAAAACTCCAGCACGGTGGCCGGAGCGAACCGATCCGTGACCTGCTTCCACAGTCCCGCCGGCATCCCGGAGCCGATGAACATGCGGACTGGATGGTGGCGCTCGGCCGGGTCGGGCGGTGCCTCGACCAGATCACGAACCAGCGTCCACGTGTAGGACACGATGGTGACGCCATAGCGACGGACCTCGTCCCAGAACGTGGTCGGGTCGAAGCGGGTGGCCAAGGCCAGCCGGGCGCCTCCGGCCACCGCCCCGCCGATGCTGGTCAGCAGGCCGCTGGGGTGGTGGATCGGCGTGACGCTGTACACCGTGTCGCTCGATGACAGCGCTGCGGCAGAGGCGGTACCGAACGCCGACAGGGCCCAACGCCGGTTGGTGATGTGGTTGATGCGGATCTTGTCGCCCCCGCCCGTGAACAGGATGAACGCCAGGTCTTCGGCCCGACCCGGGTTGGCCAGGTACCAGGCCGGAATCCGCACAGCGTCGGGGTCGATGCGCTCCATGTCGGTCACCCGTGGGCCGAGGTCCCGCTCGTCGCCGCCGCCACCCAACACATAGACGGGCACCGAGGTGGCGTCGACGGCCAGCGCGCCGTTCTCGGGGTCGGCCACGATCCGGTCCACCTCACCGAGCCGCACCTCGCGGGCGATGTCGGGGCCGGGTCGGAGCATCACGGCGATGGCTCCCAGCCGACTGAGGGCCGCCACCGCAGCGAGGCCGGATGGGCGGGTGTCCATCAGCACTCCAACGTGTTCGCCTTGGCGCACCCCAATCGAAATCAGGCCCTTCACCACGTTGTCGATACGAACCTTGGCGTCGGCGTAGCTGTGGCTGCGGCCCTCGAACAGGAAGAAGGGGTCGTTGGCGTGGCTGGAGGCCTGCTCATCGAGCAGCGTCCCCAGGCTGATGCGCGTGTCGTGGCCCACTTGCTCAAGGCGGGCCAGCCGAGGCAACTGGGCCATGGCCTGACCGGTCAGGCTCTGCACGGTCTTGCCGGTGTCGACGAGGGTGCCAACCACCGAGCGGGCCATGTTCAAGCCCACGCCGGCCGCCAGGTTCAGGTTGAACGCGGCCCGCTCGGAGGAGCCGACGATGTCCGCCTCGGACTCTGCCACGTCGCCAACCCGAGCTACGTTGACCGGCTGTTCGCCAATGCCATCGCGCCAGAGGGCCCACGCCGCCACCGTCGGCCAGGTGACGGTGGCAGCCGTGTTGCCCACCACCAAGCCAAAGTGTCCGGCTCGCATCGACGTCTCATAGATGTCGGTGCGAGGAGCGGCCTTGTGCACGGCCCGCACAGCCGCGGTTGGAGCGATTTCGTCGACCTCGCCGACGAACGTCAGCACCGGTACCGAGATATCGGCCAGCGTGACCGTGCGACCCTCGATCACGAAGCCGCCCTGCAACATGCGATTGTGGGCGACGAACTGACGCATGAAGTCGGCCAGCGCCGGGGCGGGCCAGGCGACCCACCCGTCGCCCATGAGAAATCGCCGCTGCCGCTCCCTGGGGAGCAGCGCATCCCGGTCGTGCAGTTGGGTGACGAAGTCGATTCGGGACCGCAACGACTTCAGCGGGTCCATCAGTTTGAAGCCGAGACTCGAGGCCCACGATGGCAGACCCCAGAGCTGCAGGTTGTCGGCCACCAGCCCGAGCACCCGGCCGGCCACGTCCTCGGGGATACCAAAGGGAACCATGCCGCTGGTGTCGGCCGGGCTGCCAAAGGTCACCACCGAGGTCAACCCGACGCTGCGCCGATAGGCGGCGGCCTGGTAGCAGAACATGCCTCCCTGGCTGTAGCCACCGAGGTGCACGTCACGACCCGTTTGCTCCCGTACCCGGTCGACCGCATCGCTGACCGCCAGCACGTGATCGGTGAGCGTGCGCTCCAGTCCGCCTTCTTCGTTTTCGGGTGCACCGAAGTCGACCACCCACGGGTCGATTCCGGCAGCGGCCAGGTGGGCCACGGCGCTGATGGCGGGTGCCACGTCGTACACGTCGGCCGACAACATCATGGGTGGTACCAGCACCACCGGCGGCCTGGCCAAGCGCTGCCTTTTGGTGGTGGGCACCAGGTCGGGGAAGTACCGACGCAGGCGATAGGTGCGGTGCTCGTAGGTCACCTCGAACGGTGAAGGCACCTCATCGGTTTCCAGGCCGCCGAACCGGGCGACCTCCATCGCGTTTTGGGCCGCCGCTCCGATTCGGTTGGCAAACTCGAGGAGGAATGCCGGAGAAAGATCCATGCTCGCATTCTGCCCGCTCAGCGGGCAACGCTCGGTCAGCGCGGAGCGTTCTTCAGGAGGCGGCCCGAGCCAGGTGCAGCAGGTCCTCCATGCCCGCCTCAATGCCGTCGCTGAGCACGCCGATGTCTTCGCACGTGTCGTAGTCGCCGGTGATACCGAAGTACACGGTGCCGTAATAGCTGAACATGGCCACCCCAACGCGCACCTGACCGGCCAGCGGCACGAACGGGAAGATCTCCAGCATCCGCCGTCCCAGCGAATACAACGGCAGTTGGGGACCGGGCACGTTCGTGGTCACCGTGTTGACGTTGCGCTGAGCCGCCCGGGCGGCCACCCGTTCTCCCAACGCCAACAGCATGGGCGGGGCGAAGTCGGCCATCGACGTGAGTGCCTCACCGGCCACCGCCTGCTTGGACTCCTTGAGGTCGGCCATCTGCTCCGAGACGGCCGCCAGGGCCTCGCCGGGGTCGTCAAGCATCACCGGCAGTTCGGCGAACATGGCGGACACCTTGTTGGCCATGGTGCCGTCGCCGGCAGCCACCTCACCATCGTTGCGCGGCCGTACCGACACCGGCACCAGCGTGCGCACCACACGGTCGGTGCTCTCGTCGCGGGCTCGCAACAGTGACCGGAAGCCCCGGGTGATCGTGGCCAGCACCACGTCGTTGAACGTGCCGCCGAGCGCGGCCCGAACCGTCTTGATGTCGTCCACCGAAACCGACGTCCAGACGTACCTCCGGTGGGGGCCGATGGGCCCGTTCAGGGTGCTCTCGGGTGTCGCCGACAGAATCCCCGCCAGTGAGCTGAGCCCGGCGCCCACCTCTTTGAGCTGTTCGATCGCCTGGCGTGGCACCCGACCGGCTGCACGCAACGCCCGCACCTGCTCGTAGGGGCTCTTCACAAGTTGGGCGACCGCGTCGGTGGCCAGCTCGATGTTGGAAGGTGACGATCGCGGCGCCCACTCGGCTGCTTTGGCGATGGTGGCGTCGGGGCTGATGTCCAGCACGGTTGACAGCAGTTCGGCGCCGGACACGCCGTCCACCATGGCGTGATGAACCTTGGAGATGAGCGCCCAGTGGCCATCCTCCAAACCTTCGACGACCCACATCTCCCACAGCGGTCGGCTGCGGTCCAGCTGCTGGGACATGATGCGGGCCACCAGGCGGCGCAGTTCCTCGCGGCCGCCCGGGAGCGGGAGCGCAGTGTGGCGTACGTGAAATTCCAGGTTGAAGTGACGGTCGTCGGCCCACACGGGTCGACCCAGGTCCATCGGTACGAAGCGCACCACCTGCCGGTACCGCGGAATGTCGATGAGCTTGGATTCCACGAGCGCCCGAACATCCTCGAACGGTGGGGGTGGCCCCTCGAAGATCGACGTGCTGCCGATGTGCATGTGCGCGAACTCGTTCTCCAGGTGGAGAAACGAGGAGTCCAACGGACTCAGACGATCGGTGGTGGTCATGTGTCCCCCCAGGGTGCTGAACCGTTGGTGTCGCCGCCACCAGGCGACGTCATCTCAGCATAGGGGTGCAGTTTCTCATCGGTTGAGTCGTCGCGGTGCATCAGCCACGCCACACCGATGCCACTGAGTGCTCCAAACAGGTGGCCGGTGAACGACACGCCGTGCCGGGGGATCAGGCCCCACAGCATCGAGCCGTACAACAGGGCGATCAGCGCGCCGCCCAGGATCCAGGTAAAGCGCCTGGCGAAGAACCCGCGGGTCAACAGGTAGGTGAGGTACCCGAACACCAGCCCGCTGGCGCCCACCTGAACCGAATTGGTCGAGCCGAACAGCCACATTCCGGCGCCACTACCGGCCATAACGAGCGCAGTGATCATGAGGAATGGTCGAAGCCCGGTGTAGGCGACGACTGCGCCCAGCACCAGAAACGGCACGGTGTTGGCGATCAGATGGCCAAACCCCGCATGCAGGAAGGGCGCAAACACGATGCCGGGCAGGCCGGCCAACTCGCGGGGTCGCACCCCAAAGCGATCCAGCCGCCCGCCCAACGGAATGTTGATGATCTCCACCGCCCACATCACCGCCAGCATCATGACCACCGGCGCCAGGGGGCGGAGCCACTGCGGAACCTGGTCGAGCGCGCCACCCCGAGGCGACTTCGGCGACGGCGTGGTGGAGGTCGGGAAGGACGCCATCGGCCCAGTCTTTCAGGCCGAGGGCCAGGGCCGCCGCCTAGCCTGAGGGCAATGGGACGCGTTTCTGAGAGTGAACTGCCGGGTGTTGGCGCACGCTTCGACTTCACCACCGACAACGGCGAACAGCTGGGGGTGGTGGTGCACCGGACCGGGCGTCGCGACGTGGCCTTCTACGACAAGGACGACCCAGACGCCTGCCGGGCCATGGTGCATCTGGAGGAGCACGAGGCACGCGACCTGGCCGAACTGCTGGGCGGCGGCCGCCTGTCCGACGAGGTGGCGCGCCTTCGCCATCAGGTTGCGGGCATCACCCTCGACTGGTTGACCGTCGAGCCGGGGTCGGCCTGGGCCGGGGTCACACTGCGCGAGTCCGAGGTGCGATCTGAGACGGGGGTGTCGATCGTGGCCATCATTCGCGATGGCGAGGCATCGCCGTCGCCCGGACCAGACGACCTTTTCGAGGTGGGCGCCACCGTGTTCGCCGTCGGTATGCCTGACGGGCTCGAGGTGCTGAGCGAACGACTGAGCAGCTGAGCGCTCCGTGAACCAGCTTGTGTTGGCATCAGCAGGTGCCGATGTCGCCCGCGCCTTCATCGAGTTGGGCGTGCTCCTGATCGGGCTGGGATTCTTGGCCCGTCTCTCCCACCGGATCGGGCTGAGCCCGATTCCTGCGTATCTGGCGGCCGGACTGATCTTCGGCACCGGTGGGCTGGTGGAACTGAACTTCGCCGAGGACTTCATCGACCTTGCGTCGGAAATAGGCGTGCTGTTGTTGCTGTTCGTACTTGGCCTGGAATACACCGGCGCCGAACTGACCGAAGGCTTGAAGAACGGGTGGCGGGCGGGGTTCGTCGACGTGTTGCTCAACTTCACGCCGGGTTTCGTAGCGGGCCTGGTGCTCGGGTGGGGGCCGATCGGTGGGCTGATGCTGGCCGGGGTGACCTACATCTCGTCATCCGGGGTGGTGTCGAAGCTGCTCTCGGATTTGGATCGCATGGCCAACCGCGAGACGCCGGCGGTGCTCGCAGTTCTCGTGTTCGAGGACCTGGTTGTCGCCGCCTACCTGCCGGTGCTCGGGGTGCTGCTGGTGGGCGGCTCGCTGTTGTCGGGCACGCTCTCGGTTGGTGTGGCTCTGGCGGTGACGACGCTTGCGTTGATCATGGCCATCCGCTTCGGTGGGCCGATCAGCAAAGTGATTTCGGCGCGCTCGGACGAGGCGCTGCTTCTGAGCGTGATGGGCGGGATCCTCGTGGTCGGGGGCCTTGCCGAGCAGGTCCAGGTCAGCTCGGCGATTGGGGCGTTCCTGGTTGGCATCGCGCTGTCGGGGGAGGTGCGCGACCGGGCCGAGGCGCTGCTGACGCCGTTACGCGACCTGTTCGCTGCGATCTTCTTCGTGCTGTTCAGCCTGCGTATCGATCCGGGCGACCTGCCGCCGGTGCTCCTCGTTGCAGCGTTGCTCGCCATCGTCACCACCATGACCAAGATCTCCACCGGCCGCTACGCCGCCAAACAGCTGGGGGTGGGCCCAAAAGGTCGCGATCGGGCGGGCATGGAGCTGATCGCCAGAGGGGAGTTTTCCATCGTGATCGCCGGGCTTGCCGCCGGCACCACCGTCAACGCGGCATTGGCGCCGACCGCCGCGGCCTACGTGTTGATCCTGGCGGTGCTCGGGCCGCTGTTGGCCAAGTTCAACCCGCCGATACCCAGCCTGGCGTCGATCCGCGGTCGGCTGCGCCCTCAGCAACCCGGGACGTCGCTCAGTCGGAGTGCGCCCGAGCGCCCGTGATCGCCCGCTCCGCCAATCGGACGTCTGAGCCGACCCAACTGATGGTGATCCCGCATCGCCACGGGCGGGGCGATGCGCCGGCACGTCTTGACCGGTCGGCCGCTGGCCGGTGAGCATGATGGCATGAGTGGACCGCTGACAGGAATCAAGATCGTCGAGGTTGCGGGCATCGGACCGGCACCTTTTGCCGCCATGATGCTGGCAGACCTGGGGGCCGACATTGTGCGCATCGATCGGGCGGGCAACGTGTCGGGGGGCAGCCCCGACCTTCCGCCCGGCGATCTACTGACCCGGGGCCGCCGGTCGATTGGGGTGGACCTGAAGTCGCCGGAGGGCGTCGAGGTGGTGCTCCAATTGGCCGAGTCCGCCGATGCCTTTCTCGAGGGCTTCCGGCCCGGTGTGGCCGAGCGGTTGGGCATCGGTCCCGACGAGATGCTGGCCCGCAACCCCAAGCTGGTGTACGGCCGTATGACGGGGTGGGGTCAGGACGGTCCGTACGCGCCGATGGCCGGTCACGACATCAACTACATCGCTCTGGCCGGCGCGCTGGCGCATCTGGGCCGCGCCGGCGAGCAGCCCACGCCGCCGATCAACCTCGTCGGCGACTTCGGCGGTGGCGGCATGCTGATGGCATTGGGCCTGTGTGCGGCGTTGCTCGAGTCCGGGCGTTCAGGTGCTGGTCAGGTGGTCGATGCGGCCATGGTGGACGGCTCGGCCAGCCTGATGACGATGATCTGGGCGTTCCAGGCGATGGGCATCTGGACCGACGAGCGGGGCACCAACATGCTGGACACCGCCGCCCACTTCTATGACACCTATCGCACCGCCGACGACAAGTGGGTGTCGATTGGTTCGATCGAGCCGCAGTTCTACGCCGAGCTGTTGCGCCTCACCGGCCTGGCGGGCGAGGACCTGCCCCACCAGATGGACCAGACCGCCTGGGCCGAGCTGAAGGACAGGCTGCGGGGCGTGTTCGCGGCCAAGACCAGGGCCGAGTGGATGGAGATCATGGAGGGCACCGACGTGTGCTTCGCCCCGGTGCTCACCATGTCTGAAGCGGCCCAGCACCCGCACAATGTGGCCCGTGGCACCTTCACCGAGGTGGCCGGCATCACTCAGCCCGCCCCTGCGCCCCGGTTCAGCCGCACCCCCGGCGAAATCCGTCGCCCTCCGCCCCACGCCGGCCAGCACACCGACGAGGTGCTGACCGAATGGTTGGGGGCCGACACCGCCAAGGTGGCCGAGCTGCGAGCGGGCGGCGCTGTCGCCTGAGCCCGAAATGGTTCCGGGTTGGCTCAAATGTGTCTCCGAGCCGATGGCGCGGCCCGAACACACATTTGAGGTGAACCGGTCCGCTGAGCGGAGGTTCGAGCCGCGCTCGTGGCGGTAGCCTGCTCGGTCGTGTCCACGCTCGTGTGTTTCCATGCCCATCCCGACGACGAGGCGATCGCCACCGGGGGCACGATGGCCCTGGCGTCGGCGGCCGGGCATCGGGTGGTGCTCATCGTCGCCACTGACGGCGAGCTCGGTTTCACGGTCGAGGGTGAGGCCGAAACCCCCGAGGCACTCGGCGCGTTCCGCCGGGCCGAAACCCAGGCGGCCGCGTCGATTCTGGGTGCCCACCGTGTGGAGTTCCTCGGCTACCACGACAGCGGCATGGCGGGGGAGTCCAGCAACGACGACCCGGCCTGTTTCGCCCAGGCCGATGTCGACGAGACCGCCGAACGTGTGGCGGCGATCCTGCGTGAGGAACGGGCCGATGTGTTCACGATCTACGATGATCACGGCGGTTACGGCCACCCCGACCACATCGCGGTGCACACGGTGGGTACCCGGGCGGGCGAGTTGGCGGAGGTGCCAAGCGTGGTGTGGGCCACGATGAACCGGGACAAGATTCGCGAGCAGATGGCGGGTGCCGCCGACCTGATGTCGGAACTGGGCGACGCCACCTCCGACGACCCGCCCAAGATGGACGAGGAAATGGGCAGTCCCGAGGCGCTGATCACCCACGGCGTCGATGTCACCTCGGTCGTCGGGGCAAAGCGGCGGGCGATGGTGGCTCACCGCAGCCAGATCGGCGATGACTCGTGGTTTCTCAAGCTGCCCGATGACATCTTTGCCGTGGCGTTCGGTCATGAGTGGTTCGTCGACCCGGCCAATCCCCGCCCGGCTGATTCGCCGATGATCGCCCATCTTCTGTGAGCGTCGCAACGCTGCACGCAAACTTCGCGTGGGTGGTGATTGGGGTGAACGCGGCGGCTGGGCTGTGGGCCCTGGGCGCACACTGGTGGGCGCCGTTGCGGGTGCGGGGTCTCTGGTGGTTCGTGATCGCCGCCGAGGCGTCGATCTTTATCCAGGTGGCTTTGGGAGTCGCCAACCTGGCCGGCAATCGGGCGCCCGGAGACGACTTTCACATCTTCTACGGGTTCGTGGCACTGGTGACGGTGGGGATCCTGTATGGGTACCGCAACCAGGTTCGGGCCTGGGCGTATCTCCTCTATGGGCTGGGCGGGTTGTTCCTGATGGGCCTGTGCATCCGGGCACTGCTGCTGGCGTGATCCTGTTCGCTCACCATCCGGCGGCCACGAAGGTCGCGAGGGCGGCCAGTGCCGCTGCCTGAACCTGGTGATCGGTCTTCTCGGCCCAGGCCAGGGCAACGTCGCCGCCGGTCAGGGCCGTCAGTTGTGTATCGGCCAGGCCGGGGGAGGTGTTGAACCATTCTCGGAACGGATGGCCGGGCGCGACCCTGGTCCACATTGGCGCGGCCTCCTGCCAGAACGGTGTATCGAAGTAGAGGATCACCTTGTCAAGCAGGCCCATGCCGAGGTCGTCGATCGCCGTCTGGTGGTCCTCCGAGAGCGCCGGCGAGAATGAGATGTCACCCGCCTGGAGCACGCCGAGTGGCACGGTGACGATCACCCGGTCGGCGCTCAACGTCTCGTCGGTCTGCGTGATGACGGTGACGCCGTCGGGGTCGTAGGCGACTTCGGCCACCGGTGTGCTGAGGCGGACATCGACTTTCGGGATCTGGTTCGCAAGATGCCGTGCCAGGTTGGAGTAGCCGCCCACCACCAGCAGGTCGGTGCCCTCGCTGCCCTCCTCCAGCGCCCACCGCGCTGAGAGCCGTGCGGCTGAGGCCCCGTACTCGTCGGTCACCTCGGTGGTCAGGTAGTGCTCCAGGGCCTCTTGGTCGACCTTTTCGGCGAACCCACTGGCCTCGACGGCGTCGGCGAGTGCCTGATCGGCGCCCTGTCGCCGGGCCCAGGCGGCTGCCTGCTCGACGGCATCGGCGGGCTCATCGAGGTAGTCGGTGGGCAGTCGCCGGCCCTCCAACCCCAGCGTCGCCTGGCGGTAGTCAAAGGGCACGGTGTCGATCCGGGCCTCGTGCACCAGCGTGTCCAGTTCGTTGGTTTCGATTCCATGCACCCAGGAGGCGCCCCGCTCGGCGTAGGTGTCGAGGCCGGCGGGTCTGACCGAGTCGAGCCGGCCCCCCAGGCGGTCGCGGGCCTCGACCAGCCTCACCCGGTATCGGCGGTCGGCGAACCTGCCGGCGCTCAACTCGAACGCCGCGGTCAGCCCCGCCATGCCGGCGCCGATGATCAGGAGGGTCTCGTCGGTGCCGGTCGCAGCCGCCACCTGTGTCGCCACCCGCATGCCGCTGGCCCGGGCCCCGTGCACCGTGCCGGGGTCGCCCAGGTCGGTGGCCTCACCGGCGAAGAACAGGCGATCGCCGATGGGGGTGCCCAGCGCCCGGCGTAGCTCGGGCGTTGCCCCCACCGGCAGGTAGCTGTACGAGCCACGGGCCCAGGGGTCCTTTGACCAGTTGGTGCGGACCATGGCGGTCGGTTCGGGAACGGGCTGCCGCGTTGAGGTCGACCCCCGGGTGGCGTTCCGCTCGGCGTCGCGCTGCGAGGAGCATCCGCCGGCCGTGGCCAGTGTGGCCCACCATGCGCCGCCCGTGGCACCCATACGAAGTAGTTGACGTCGTTCCACCAGGCCTCCTCTCACATCGTAGGGCTTGCCCCCCATGAGGAATTCGTCCCTCCAGGAGGCTGAATCCTCACGGGGTGTCGAGGGGGTCAGGCGCTGCGGGTGAGTTGCGGCTGCGTCGGTTGGCCGGTCATGCACCATGCTGGTTGGCATGACCCGTCGCCCCCGCTACCGCACCGGTGATATCCAGTTGGACGAGTCGATCAAGGCACTGGTGGAACAGGCCGACCTCGACGGCAATCACGACCTCTACACGGAGATCGTGACCTCGGCGATGCGGATGGGCAGGGAACGCACCGATCGTGGAGACGTGAAGATCGTAAACTCGGCACTCAAGGAGTTACGCAATGCGTTTGCGGTGTTTGCTCCGTATGGCGACGTGCGCAAGTGCGCCGTGTTCGGCTCGGCCCGCACCGCCGAAGACAGCGAGGCCTACCGCATGGCCCGCGAGGTGGGACGGCTGTTGGCGGATTCCGACTGGATGGTGTTGACCGGTGGTGGGCCCGGCATCATGACCGCCGTGGTCGAGGGGGCGGGCCCGGAAGCCAGCTTCGGGGTTTCGATCGTGTTGCCGTTCGAGCCGGGCGGTGCCGAGCATGCGGCCCTGTTCGACGGAAAGAACATCAACTTCCGCTACTTCTTCAGCCGCAAGTTGACCCTCACCAAGGAGTCGTCGGGCTACGTGGTCTTTCCGGGCGGGTTTGGCACGCTGGACGAGACGATGGAACTCCTCACCCTGATGCAAACGGGCAAGGCGCCGCCGTCGCCGGTGGTGCTCTTCGAGCCGCCGGGCGATGCGTATTGGCGCAGCTGGCGCCACTACGTGGAGGTGGAGTTGCTCGATGGCGGGCTGATCTCACCGGTCGACCTCGACATCGTGCACATCACATCCGACCCGATTGAGGCCGTCGCGTACGTGCGAGACTTTTATCGGGTGTTCCATTCGATCCGACACGTGGGCAACAAGCTGTACATACGCCTGAACACAGATGTCTCCGACGAGGCGCTGGACACGCTGAATGCCGAGTTTGGAGACCTGCTGACCTGCGGCACGATCGAACGCGCCGAAGCCGCAGCGGTGGAGGTGGAGGATAACGACATCCCCGACCTCCCCAGGCTGCGGCTCCGGTTTAACAACGCCGCCCATGGGCGGTTGCACGTGTTGGTGCAGCGTCTCGGCCAGCTGGCCTGACCGGGCCGTTCCCTCGGACGAAGGGATCAGCCCGCCGGAGCACCGACGGGCTCGTCGGCCGAGCTCGCCTCGGCTTCGATGCTGGTGGTGCCAACCCCGATCGGCACTTTCACGGCCTGGGCCTTGGCCGACACCGGGATGCGCAACTCAAGCACGCCGTTGTCGAAGTTGGCGCTCACGCTCTGGCCGTCCAGCGTGTCCGACAAGGTGACCTGACGGCGCACGGTTCCGAAACGCCGCTCGTTCACCAGACGTTGAGCGCCCTCGGGCAACTCGTCCTGGGTTCGGCGGGCGGTCAGGGTGAGCACGTGGTTCTCGACGGTGACATCGACGTCGTCGGCTCGGAAACCGGGCAAATCGTAGGTGAGTACCACCTCGTCGCTGGTGCGAACGGCATCGAAGGGCGCAGGGATCGAGCGGGTTCGGGGGTCGACCTCGAACAGCCGCTCGACGTCTCGGAAGGGATCCCAAGTAGTGAGCATGATGTGGCCTCCTGTTGTGGCAGTCGCTGCGGACTGGACCGTCGGTGTTGACGATGGTCAGTATGCCACGAAAGTTGAGTGTTGGGACATCAACTTTCCTGTTTGTGACTAGTTTCACGACGCAAGGTTCAGCGCACCCCCTCGGCGCTACTCACGTTCGGCGATCAGGTCGGCGACGAGTTCGCCATCCTCGGTGGAGTACAGGCCGGACACGACCCGCCGGAGTTGCTCCTGGTCGGCCGCGTTGGGGTCGAGGCCCATTCGATAGGTTGCCGCGGCCAGGACCACCTGGTCGAAGAAGGGCCGCCCGCTTCTGAGCGTCGACTGGGTGACGTCACCGTCGCCCAGCGTCACGGCGGCGAACACCTCCACTCCGAGCGCCCCCAGAACTTCGAGACCTTGTACGTTGACGCGACGTTGCTTGACCGCCCCGATGGGCGATGGTTCCTGGCTGATCGAGATGGAGTTCACGTCCTCGTAACCCATCGAGAAGTACAGGTGGCCGTCGGCGTGCTCATCGATTTTGTCGCTCAACGGGCTCTCACCGTTCATCTGGCCCAGCAGGCGACGGTCGGTCACGACGACGACGCCCTCACCGGAGACGAACGGAATGAGTTGGACGTCCGGGGCCTCGGCCTCGGGTAACAGGCGCATCGGCATGCCGCTGTTCTGTGAGACCGCTGAGAGGATTCCCCCGGTGAAGAGGTAGCGGGCGATCTCGGTCTCACCGGATCCTGGGATCACCTGCGACGAGGGATGGATACCTGCGTCGATCTGGTGGATCGCCTCCGCTGGTGGAGTCTCGGCGAGGTGCATGCGCGGGTTGAACTCACCGAGGTGTTCGATCAACGTGCTGACGGAAGGCATGGATCCCCGTTTCGTCATCGTGTCGAGACGGGCTCGACCGGATTCGATTGACACTATGCAAGTTGGTTGGCGGCCGAAGAGCGACCTTCAAAGTGGTACCACGCGAAACGGTCCGGGCCTGGGGCCCGGGCCGTTCTCACATGGCTGACGGCGCCGTGACGCCGACCGGCTCAGTTGGCCAGGCGCTTTTCCAAGTCGGACAGCTCGTTGGCCATCTCCTCGGGCAGACGCTCGCCGATGAACTCGTAATGGCCGCGGATCAGCTCGACCTCGTCGCGCCACGCCTCGTTGTCGACCTCGAGGATCTTGCCCATCGTCTCGTCATCAAGGTCGAGTCCGGAGAGATCGAGCGAGTCGATCGTCGGCACGTGACCGATGGCGGTCTCGTCAGCGTCAGCGGTGCCTGCGAGTCGCTCGACGACCCACTTGAGCACCCGGGAGTTCTCACCAAAGCCCGGCCACATGAAGGAGCCGTCGTCGTCCTTGCGGAACCAGTTGACCCAGAACAGCTTGGGCAACTTGTCGGCGTCGGTCGCCTTGCCGATCTCCAGCCAGTGGTTGAAGTAGTCGCCGACGTTGTAGCCCATGAACGGCAACATGGCGAAGGGATCAAACCGGACGTCGCCAACCTTGCCGGCGGCGGCTGCGGTCTTCTCCGAGCTCATGATCGAACCTTGGAACACGCCGTGTTGCCAGTCGAAGCTCTGGGTCACCAGGGGCACATTGGTGGCCCGGCGTCCGCCGAAGAGTATGGCGGAGATCGGCACGCCCTCCGGGCTCTCCCAATCGGCTGAGATCGACGGGCATTGCGAGGCCGGGGAGGTGAACCGGGCGTTGGGGTGGGCGGCCTTGGTGCCGGAGTCGGGCGTCCAGTCGTTGCCCTTCCAGTCCATCAGGTGCGCCGGTGCCTCTTCGGACATCTCTTCCCACCACACGTCACCATCGTCGGTGAGGGCCACGTTGGTGAAGATCGAGTTGCTCGCCAACGACGCCATGGCGTTGAAGTTGGTCTCGTCCGAGGTGCCGGGTGCGACGCCAAAGAAGCCCGCCTCGGGGTTGATCGCCCGGAGGCGACCCTCGTCGTCGAACTTCATCCAGGCGATGTCATCGCCAACGGTCTCCACCGTCCACCCGGGCAGGGTTGGGACGAGCATCGCCATGTTGGTCTTGCCGCACGCCGACGGGAAGGCCGCGGCGATGTAGGTCTTCTCGCCCTCGGGCGAGGTGAGACCCAGGATCAGCATGTGCTCGGCCATCCAGCCCTGGTCGCGGCCCATGGTGGATGCGATGCGCAGCGCAAAGCACTTCTTGCCCAGCAGGGCGTTGCCGCCGTAGCCGGAGCCGTACGACCAGATCTCGGAGGTTTCGGGGAAGTGGCTGATGTACTTGGTCTCGTTGCAGGGCCAGGTGACGTCGGGGCGCTCCTTGCCGTCGGCGTCGACCAGCGGGTAACCCACCGAGTGGATGGCGGGCACAAACTGACCGTCGGATCCCAGCACGTCGAGTGCGCCCTGGCCCATCCGGGTCATGATGCGCATGTTGGTGGCCACGTAGGCCGAGTCGGTCAACTCAACGCCGATGTGGGCGATGGGGGATCCAAGGGGGCCCATCGAGAACGGCACCACATACATGGTGCGGCCCGTCATCGAACCCCGGTACAGGTCGAGCATTTCGGCCTTCAACTCGGAGGGCTCGCGCCAGTGGTTGGTGGGTCCGGCGTCGATTTCCTTCTCACACGAGATGAACGTGCGATCCTCAACTCGGGCGACGTCGTCGGGATCGGAGAGGGCCAGGTAACTGTTGGGTCGCTTGGCCTCATCGAGCTTGGTGAAGACGCCCTCGTCGACCAGCAGTTGGGCGAGTCGGTCGTACTCCTCCTCGGAGCCGTCACACCATTCGACGGCATCGGGCTGGAGGATCTCTCGCCACTCCTCAACCCAATCGAGCAGCTTTTGGTTGGTCGTCGTACCCGCCATCAGGACAGGCCTCCTTCGTGTCGGATTGTGCGCGTCTCCGGGGCAGGCCCCGGAAGGTGTTCCGAGTCGGGAAACCCGGGCGTACCCATGTCGATCTCCGAGCCCAGGCGAACCGTGGTGGCAACCTTCGCCGGGTGAGCGGCGCCGGGTGGTCCGTCGGTCACCTCAAAAACGACGCGCTGGCCCTGCCGCAGCATGCGGAACAGTGAGCCGTCGAGCGCGTCGGTCGCCAGGTCGTATTCAGCGAGCGTGCTGTCGCTGATGACGCTGCCGTCACCGGTGGATGGGTCGTAGCTCTTGATCACACCTTGCAACGTGTGGGCTCCGTTCCTCAGAGGTTCCCGTGTGACGATCAACGCCATGCGAGTGGGGCGAGGATAACCCTACAACGCAAACTTTTCACAAGCGCCAATTCGGCGCTGAGCAACGCCGAACGGCACAGCCGGAATCAGGCCGACTCTGGCTGCCAGTTGCGGGCCGGGGGCTTGGTGACCTTGCCGGCTTTGAGGCAGCCGGTGCAGACGTCGATGCGCTTGGTGGAGCCGTTGATCACGGCCCGGACCCGCTGGATGTTCGGGTTCCAGCGGCGACGGGTGCGGCGATGCGAGTGCGACACCGACATGCCGAAGCTGGGCTTCTTGTTGCAGATTTCGCAGACACTGGCCATGGCAAGATCCTTACGGGTTGGGGGAGGCGCCGGGCACGAGACGAAAGCCGACGCAACGCAGCAGATCAGGCTAACCGGTGAGGCGGGGCCGTGCGCAACGTGGCCGGCGGTCGGTGCTCCACTGCGAGGTGTCAGCATAGAGGAGTGACCGCGGCCGGCCCCAGCTCCCAGCACTCTCCGATCTCACTGCGTGAGCTGGATGCGCTTGGTGTGGAGCGCCTCAAGGGCGTTGGCGGCAAGAAGCGCGATGGGCTGGCGGTCCTTGGCATTCACTCGGTGCTCGACCTGCTGTTCCACTACCCGCGCCGTTATGTCGACCGCACCCGAGAGGCCCGGATCGCCGATCTGGCGCCGGGCGAGGAAGGCATGTTCGTCGGTGAGGTGCAGTCCATCTCGAGCCGTCGGGTGCGGGGTGGTCGGGCCATGGTGGAGGCGCGGGTCACCGACGGCAGTGGCACGATGAAGGTCACGTTCTTCAACCAGGGCTGGCGGGAGCGCCAACTGCCCATCGGCACCAGGGCGGTGTTTTACGGAAAGGTCGACGAGTTTCGGGGCGCCCGGCAACTGACCAACCCGGTGGTCGACCTGGTGGGCGATCGCACCGGGCGGATCCTGCCGATCTACCCGCAGTCCGAGAAGGCCAAGCTGAGCACCTGGGAGTTGGCGGACTGGGTGGCCGAGTCGTTGCGTCGAATTGCGCCCCGGGGCCTGGCCGATCCGGTGCCGGTGACGGTGCTGGACGCTCACGACTTGATCGGACGCCAGGATGCGATGGCGGCCATTCACGCTCCCGAGTCGATGGGCCACATGACCAAGGCCAGGTCGAGGCTGGTGTTTGATGAGCTTCTGCGTGTGCAACTGGCCCTGGTGGCGGCCAAGGCCGAGCGGGAGGCCACCGTCACCGGGGTGGTGCACGCCGTGGGACAGCGGGCCTCCGAGGCAGTCTCTCCCGAGCTGGTCGACCGCTTCCTCACCGGGTTGCCATTCCCCCTCACCGGCGCCCAGGCGCGGGCGATCGACGAGATCATGGCGGACCTCGAGTGTCGCTCGGCCATGCACCGCCTGCTTCAGGGCGACGTCGGCTCGGGCAAGACACTGGTGGCGGTGGCAGCGCTGCTGGCCGCAGTGCAGGGCGGACACCAGGGGGCGCTGATGGCGCCCACCGAGGTGCTCGCCGAGCAACACCATCGGGGCATCGCCGAGCTGCTCGATGGCTTCGTCGTCCCGGCGCCCGACACGCTGTTGGGCGAACGGCCGCTGCACGTGGCGCTGCTGAGCAGTCGCCTGTCGGCGCCGCAGCGCCGAATGGTGCTGGCCCAGCTGGCCTCTGGCGAGATCGACCTGGCGGTCGGCACCCACTCGCTGATCTCCGAGGGGGTGGATTTCGCCTCCCTCGGCGTGGCGGTGGTGGACGAGCAGCACCGTTTCGGGGTCGATCAGCGGGCCGCGCTGACCGAGGTGGGGGAGGGCGACAACCAGCCGGACCTGCTGGTCATGACCGCCACGCCCATTCCCCGCACCGCAGCCATGACCGTGTACGGCGATCTGGACGTGTCCACCCTGGACGAACTGCCTCCGGGTCGCACGCCGATCGTCACCCACTGGGCGCAAACCCCGCTTGAGGTCGAGGTCGTCTGGCAGCAGGTGCGTGACGAGGTGGCCGCCGGGCGTCAGGCCTACGTGGTGTGCCCGCTGGTGGAAGAGTCCGAGAAGCTGGAGGTGGCCTCGGCCGAGACCACCCGGGAAGAGTTGGCGGCCGGCGAGTTGGAGGGTCTGCGGCTGGGGCTGTTGCACGGCCGGGTTGTCGCCGATGAGGGCGACGCCACCATGGCGGCGTTCCGGGCCGGCGAGCTGGACGTGTTGGTCGCCACCACCGTGATCGAGGTGGGAGTCGACGTTCCCAACGCCACTGTCATGGTCATCCTCGACGCCGACCGCTTCGGCATCGCCCAGTTGCATCAGTTGCGGGGCCGGGTGGGGCGCGGCACCGCAAAGTCGTCGTGTTGGCTGGTGTCCGCAGAGCCTTCCGACGATGGCGAACAGCGGATCTCGGCGATGGTGCGAACGACCGATGGATTCGAGCTGGCCGAGGTGGACCTGGACCTCCGGGGCGAGGGCACGCTGATGGGAGAGCGCCAGAAGGGCCGCAACGACCTGCGCCTGGCCTCGCTGCGACGTGACCGCGAGTGGGTGGTCAAGGCCCGGGCGGTGGCCACCGACCTGCTCGCCCAGGCGGGCTCGCTCGCCGACCTCGGTGGTCTCGCCGACGAGGTCGACCTCATCCTCGGTCAGGACGAGGTCGGCTACCTCATGAAGGGGTGATGGCATGGTACGTGGCATGCCGCGTGCGCGGATCTCTGCCACGGTGGATGCAGGTCAGCTTGAGAAGGCTCAGGGCGCAGCCCGACCTTCGCGACTCGGAGCGCTTCGACCGGGCCCTCGACCTGTTCGTCCGACAAAGCACGATCGATCATGAGGTCGCCGCCTTGGCACTGTTTCCATATGAGGTCGATCCTGTTCTGAATATGGGGGACGCGCCGGGTGACCCGCATGACGAGTTGCCCCACGACGGCGAGGTGCCAGAAGAGATTCTCCGGCTGGCCGCCGAGCGTCGGGGTAGGCGGGTTCGGCCGGCTTTGGGATCGAGGTCGGTCAGGGGCGGATCTGGTGAGCGGACTTGGAGGGCGACAAGGTGCGGCCGGTGGTGGTGCTCACCCGTAGCTGGATCGCTCTCCCTCGTCGGTCGCTGCCTCTTTCAAGATGGCCGCTCGGGAGACGGCTTGAGCTGGGATGAACTCGGGCGGTCCCCTTATGAATCTCATTTCATCAACCAAATTCAAGGTTGAGCCGCAAACTCAGACGCTCCGGTCACATTGGGTGGACAAGGCTCACCAACGGTGATTGAATGCCGGCTAAGAAGTGGTCTGAGAGTCTTTCGGGGGAGTTTCTATGAAGCGTGCACTTGTCTCAGTTTTGCTGATTGCCTCCTTGGTGGGGTTACAAGCTCCGTCGGTGGGAGCGCAGACCAAGGCGGTAGCAGGCCTCGATCAGAGCGTGGGCGACTCCGTCCCCGTGAATGCTTCTCCGAGTTCTGAGGTGCCTTCGGATGCGGCTTCGCTGTCGCCGGGGCAGCCCGAAACCACGGTCAAGGTTCAAGGCGGTGGTGGTCAACAGTCTCCCGACCCAGGTGTCACGTCACCGACTCCCTTGGACCCACCGGTGACCACAGCGACGGTGCCCGAGCCCGACCCGGCGACTGCACCCGCCGCACCGCCTGCAACCCCAACCAATACGCAGAGCCCGCCCGCACCCCTGGGCGGAACGCCCAGCACGGCTGGTCCGACCAACTCCGGCGCACTGCCCACCCAGCCAGGCGCACTGCCCACCCAGCCAGGCGCACTGCCCACCCAGCCAGGCGAGCCGCCCCAAGGGGACGCGGCTCCCAGCCGACCGGCGCCGGGCCAGGCTCCGGCTGTTGCAGGGTCGGGCAGCATCAGCGGCACTGTTACGGCTGACGACACTGCTGACCCGATCGGCAGCATCGATGTTTGCGCCAACAACGCTGACTACAGCGTGTACTTCTGCGTGCTCACCAGCGCCATCGATGGCACCTACACCCTCGCCGGTCTTCCATCGGACGACTACGTGGTTGCCTTCAGAGAGTCCGGTGGTCAGTACATCAGCGAGTACTTCGACAACGTGACCGACTTCGACGCGGCCTCCTTGGTGAGCGTGACCGACCCCAACGCCACGTCGGGTATTGACGCCGGGCTCGCACCAAGCGGGTCCATCAGCGGCACGGTGACCGCCGAAGACGGCGGCGCTCCCTTGGCCGACGTTCAGGTCTGCGCGAGCGCCAATAGCGGTTTCAACTGCGCTATCACGGCCAATGACGGTACCTACACCATCAGTGGGCTGGCGACCGGCAATTACACAGTTACCTTCGCCGACTTCGATGGCATCTACGTCAACGAGTACTTCGACGACGTCGTCGACTACGACTCTGCCACCCCGGTCAGCGTCACGCCTCGTACCACCACACCCGGCGTCGATGCCGCACTTGGGAGCGGAGCCTCCGTTTCGGGCACGGTCACCGAGGACGGCTCGGGCGACCCACTTGAGAACGTGTATGTCTGCGTCTTCGACCAGGCCAACGTTTACGAATGTGACTATTCGGGCGTCGACGGCACCTACAGCGTCGGCGGACTTCCATCGGGCAACTTCACCGTTGGTTTCTCAGACTTCACCGGCGCTCACATCAACGAGTTCTTTGATGATGTCACCGATTTCGACCTGGCCACCCCGGTCACCACCACGGTGCCCAACGAAACCGCCAACATCGATGCTTCACTTGGCCTGGCCGGTTCCATCTCCGGCACCGTGACCGAGGACGGCACGGGCGACCCCCTCCAGGACATCTACGTGTGCGCTGACGGCGTGGACAACGGCGCTTACAACTGCGCTACCACGGCCAACGACGGTACCTACACCATCAGTGGGCTGGCGACGGGCAATTACACAGTGACCTTCAGTGACTTCGATGGCATCCACGTCGACGAGTTCTTCGATGATGTCACCGATTCCGACTCTGCCACCCCGGTGAGCGTCACAGCGCCGAACCTCACTGCCGGCATCGACGCAGGGCTCGCAACCGGTGGTTCCATTTCGGGCACGGTCACCGAAGACGGCTCCGGCGACCCGCTTGACGCCATCAGCGTCTGTGCCGCGGGTGAGGACGTGAACGCCTATTCGTGCACCGGCACGGCGGCCGATGGCAGCTACACCGTTGGTGGTCTTCCGAGCGGCAACTACCGGGTTCAGTTCACCGACTACTCCGCCACCCACCTCGATGAATACTTCGACGACGTCGTGCAGTACGACGCAGCCACGCTGGTTGGGGTCACTGCGCCGGACACCACAGCAGGCATCAATGCCGGCCTTTCCACCGGCGGTTCCATCGCCGGAACGGTGACCGAGGAAGGTTCCGGCGACCCACTCGAGAACATTCAGGTGTGCGCCTCGGGCGTCAACACCGACTACTCCTCATGTGCTGACACGGCGGCAGATGGCACCTACAGCATCGGTCCGCTACCCGACGATAGCTACAGGGTTGATCTTCAGGACTTCGCGGGGACGTACCTCCGCGAGTACTTCGACGATGCCGCCAACTACGACTCGGCCACCCCGGTTGTGATTGCGGCGGCCGCTGACGCCACTGGAATCGACGCAGGGTTGAGTCGGGGCGGGTCGATTTCGGGCACCGTCACCGAGGATGGCACCGGTGATCCGCTGGAAGACATCAGCGTCTGCGCCTCAGAGGAAACGGGTGAAGGTTACGGATGCACGTCCACCGCTGCGGATGGTACCTACGCGATCGGCACCCTGGCGACCGGGTCCTATCGGGTCTCCTTCGACGACGACCAGGACCAGTACCTGGACGAGTACTTCGACGATGCCACGTACGAAACCGCAACCATGGTGGGGGTGACCGCACCGGACGTGGCTCCCAACATCGACGCCGCCCTGACGAAGGGGGGCTCCATCTCCGGCACTGTCGTCGGCGATGTGTCCGGTGATCCGCTCGAAGACATTGAAGTTTGCGCCTTCGATGACGCTGGAGGCTTCTACCGGTGTTCCAGTACCGAGACTGACGGTACCTACGTCATCTCCGGTCTGCCGTCCGGCGATTTCCTGGTCAACATTCACGATCCCGGCCAGGTCTATCTGGGCGAGTTCTACGATGACGTGACCGACTACGAATCGGCCACCCCGGTAAGCGTGACCGCCCCAGACCTGACGCCCAACATCAATGCAGGGCTGGCCGTGGGCGGAGTGATCGCCGGCACGGTCACCGAGGACGGGTCGGGCGACCCGCTCGAATACGTCCAGGTGTGCGCCGACAACGACGACGCCAGTCTGTGTGCAGGGACCGCCCCAGATGGCACCTATGCCATCACGGGCCTGCCGACCGGCGACTACACCGTCGCTTTTTATGACTACACGGCAATCCACATCAACGAGTACTTCGATGACGTGATCAATGCCGACCTGGCAACAGCAGTGAGCGTGACGGCCCCGAACTCGACGCCCAATATCGATGCCGGTTTGGCCGTGGGCGGCGTGATTTCGGGTGAGGTCACCGAGGAGGCTTCAGGCGACCCGCTTGGAGACGTTGAGATCTGCGCCGAGAACGGCGATGGAACCGATTATCAATGCAGCTACACCAGTAACGGCACCTACGAAGTCACTGGGCTGCCCACCGGGAGCTACACCGTCAGCTTCGATGCGTCGGACGACAGGTTCCTGCGAGAGTACTTCGATGGCGTCTTTGTCGGAGACTCGGCCACGCCGGTGGCGGTTACTGCGCCAAATACCACACCCAACATCGACGCCGCACTCAAATTGGGCGGGTTGATCACCGGCACCGTCACCGACGAGGTGACTCATGATCCGCTTGAAGACATTCAGGTGTGCGCCGAGACTGACAGCAGCGACTTCCAGCAGTGCGGGTACACGGATTCCAACGGTGAGTACACGATCGTCCAGCTCGTGACCGGAAGTCACACGGTTGAATTCTTCGACTGGTCCGGTACCTACGGTGCGGAGTATTTCGATGATGCCATCAACAGCATCGATGCAACCCCGGTCAGCGTCACCGCACCTAACACGACACCCAACATCGATGCTGAGATGGGCCAGGGCTGCTCGCGCTACCACGACTTCACCGACGTGGCTGACGGAGTGTTCTACGAGTGTGCGGTGGCATGGCTGGTGCGTGCTGGCATCACCGCAGGGACGTCGCCTGGCAAGTACTCGCCCAATGCCAAGTTGACCCGTGGGCAAATGGCGTTGTTCCTGTACAAGGTGGCGGGTTCGCCGCCGGTGGACGACTGTTCGGACAATCCATTCACCGATGTGCCCAGTGGCGCGTTCTACGAGTGTGCGGTGACGTGGGCGTCCGATGCGGGGGTCACCGGGGGAGTAGGCGCTACCAGGTTTGCCCCGTTGGGCAAGGTGAAGCGGGGCCAGATGGTGACGTTCTTGTACAGGTTGGCGGAGTCGCCGCCAGTGGACGACTGCTCCGATCATCCGTTCACCGACGTGCCCGCCAATGCGTACTACGAGTGTGCGATGACCTGGGCGGTCGGTGAGGGAATCACCAGCGGCACGACGGTCACGAAGTTCAGCCCGACCAACGATATCCCCCGTGGCCAGATGGCCGTGTTCCTCTGGCGGTTCTCTGGTTCGCCGCCACCTTGGAGCGTCTGACCGGGCCGAGAGGCAGGCAACTCCCAGGCTGATTGGGCATCGACGCGCCGAAGCGCCCATCCCGGGTGGAAGGTACCGATTTGGTTGGAAGTGGTCGGTTCCGGGGCGGCCGCTTACGCGGCCGACACTTCGGGCGGCGCCCCTGTGCGCACGCCGCAGCGTTGGCTGTGCACGGTGTGCCCGTATGGGGTCTGCCATTCGAAGAGCACCAGGCTGGGGTCATCCGGTAGCTGGCGACGGCGCATGGTCCAGCCGGGCCGGTGGGTCAGCCGATGATGAAATCTGCAAACGAGTGCAAGGTTATCGATGTCGGTGGGGCCACCGTTGTCCCACACGTCGACGTGGTGGGCGTCGCACCAGGAGGCGGGCCGGTCGCAGCCCGGGAAGATGCAGCCCCCGTCGCGCACGGTCAGCGCCCGGCGCATGTGCCGGTTGGCGTAGCGGATAGCCCGGCCCATGCGCAGCGCGTCGCCATTGCCGGACGTCTCCAGGGGCCGGATGACGGCGGCGGTGATCAGCCAGCGCATCAGCCGTGGGTCCAGCCGTTCGTTGTGAGTGTCGCGTAGTTCGCCGCTGTCGGCGTTGAAGTGCACAACCACCTCGGGTTCGGGCGCCTTGGTGGCATCGAGGTCTACCCCGGCAGCCCGTTCGCACAGCTCGACGAGGCCCTCGGCGCGTGCTTGAGGGCGGGATGGGGCGACGGTCAGGTCGCCTCCGGCCTCCTCGGAGGCTCGGTGATACTGCAACATCAATTCATCGGTGACCGCTTCGAGGTGAGCCCGGAGTTTCAGGGCGAGTTCGCCGACGAACTCGCCGGAGAGCCGGGTGACCCCGCCGGGCAGTTCGTTGAGGTGCAGCCGGTTGCGGCCGGCGTCGCCGAGGGGATCGTGGTTGCCGTCCTGGTTCAGCAGGTCGCACACACCACGCAGTTCTTGAACCCAACGGTCGTAGGTAGCCACCTGGGCCAGGTCGACGAGCGGGTCGATGTAGCCGTCGATCAAAGCCCGGAGGAGTGGCGTGACGTGGCGGCTCCACGCGGCAGCGTGGTGCCAACCCAGCCGTGCGTCCTTGAACGCCTCGGCGATGCGGGGGTGGTGGGCACGCAGCTCGGCGGCCACCCGCACCCGCCGTCTGGCATCCGCCCGGCCGATGCCGGTGCTGTTGGCCAGCCACGGGCCCGTCAGGTGTCCGGCGTAGGCAATGGTGTCGCCAGTGGCGTCCAGGTCGGCCAGCAACTTGGCCTCGCGCACATCGATGCGGTGACGCAGGGTGGCCAACTCGACCACCTCGGCCATCGGCGCGGTCAGCGCCGTCGAATGGTCGGTATCAGCCCGCGAACGGTCGGCCGGGGTGCCATCGCCCTTAGTCGATTCCGCCTCATCGAACATGTATCCCAGTATGAAGGAGGCCTGTGACAGTTAGGGGCGGTCTACGCCGATCTCGGGAAGGAGTCTTGAATTTCTCAGAACGGTTTCGGGTATCTGTTCTGGCACCAAGGTTGGAGGTTGCAGTGAGCCTTGCTCGATGTCGTCCGCCAGCTTGGCGATGCGTTCAGCCGCCTCGACCCTACGGCCTGCCGGTTCTGTTGAACTGGTTGGTCGGCTCGTCCGACGCCCCCCCGTCGGGTGGTCGACCCCGATGTGCCGGCGAGCGGCGCCACATCGAGCAGTGCTGTTCCCACAGAAGTCTCTGTGCCCACAGAAGTGACGGTGGATCACGTGTGGCACCAGCCCAATGCGGCCGTCGTCATCTCCAAGCTGCACGCAGGGGAGGTTCTGGTGCACTGCTGATTTGGGCCGGTGGGCTCTGGGCCGATGCGGCCTCGACACTTCCCGGTAGCCCCAACACCACCGCTCCAACCAACAACAGCCAACCAGTAACTACCCGACCCACAACACTTCGTCCCATAACCGGTGACCATAAGCGTCTGCCGTGGAAGCGCGCCATGTCAGCGATTGCTTTCGGCAGGAAGGAGCAGGCTTTAGGTTTTCGCGGTGCTTGAGATGATTCTGGAGAGTGGCGTCTGTGGAAGGCTCAACTGTGACCTCGTCCCGAACGGCTTCGCAGCGTTAGGACTCTACAGCGAGCGTTGGAGACCACTGTGGAGAACCCCAGAGATCTCCGACGCCGAGCTGACCCCAGAGATTGTTTCCCCAACAGGCTACTGAGCCATCGACTTTAAGTGCACAAGAATGGTCAATTCCCGAATCGATGGATTGCACTCCGTGCAGCGCATCTACCGGTGCCGGGACCGACCGAGGGTTGGTGGATCCATCGCCCAGCTGACCGTCGCCGTTCCACCCCCAGCACGCCGGGTTACCATCACCTTGCAACGCGCAGGAATGATTACCTCCAGCAGCTACTGAAGTGGCTCCTGTTAAGTTGATCACTGGCACGGGTTCCGGCACCGGAGTGCTACCAAATATAGAGCCAGACGTCCCCCAGCATTCAACGGTGCCCGTGTCGAGTACTGCGCAGGTTTGGTTCCTGCCGGCATCGATCATCGTCACTCCTGACAGGCCCGAAACTGACACGGGAGTCCCGCTGCCACTCACCCCCACGGGGTCTGGGATGGTCCCATTTCCGAGTTGCCCGTTTTGATTGAGTCCCCAACAGGCTACCGTGCCAGTTGCTTTCAGCGCACAGGTATGGTCAGAACCAGCAGTAATTGCTCGAACATCGGAAAGCGTAACCACACTCGTTGCTGTTAACCGCGGACTGGTGGCATAGGTGCCGTCTCCAATATGGCCGCCATCGTTGAGGCCCCAGCAGGCTACCGTGCCCGTCTCTTTGAGTGCGCAGCTGTGGCTTTCACCTGCGGTGATCGCAGTAGCGTCAGAGAGCCCGACCACCAGTGATGGTGTCCATTTCTTGATTTGGCTGCCATCACCCAATTGGCCCCAATTGTTGTCCCCCCAACACGCCACAGCTCCGTTGTCGATTAGTGCGCAGAAGTGGGCGAGTTGAGACATGGATGACCACCCTGCCGTGATTGCCGTAACTCCCGACAATCCATCGATGGGAACTGCCGCACGCTCGACTCCGAGCGTCCCTGATCCCCAGCAAGCAACGGTACTGTTGATCTTCAAAGCACACGACTGATGCCCGGCCGTGGCGATGGAAGCAACTCCTGTCAGCCACACCGGCGGCTTTAAACGAAAGATCGTGGTCCCTTCACCCAACTGCCCGAACTCGTTTCCCCCCCAACAGACCTTTGTTCCGTCGATCTTGAGGACACACGAGTGGGATTCACCAGCGGTCAACTCTGAGAACTCAGACAATCCAACGACGGTTGCAGGTGTCAGGCGATCATTAGTCCAGGTGCCATCACCAATTTGACCAAAGCCGTTGTCGCCCCAGCAGGCCATCCCCCCATTCTGCTTGGAGGCGCACGAGTGCTGACTGCCGAGGGCGAGTCCGGTCATCCCCGACATGCCTGCCAGCGGCGTTGGCGTTAGCCCAGACCTTTCAGTTGTTGGGTGGGGTGGGTGCTGACCGCTGGTGAGGGCTCGACGGCGCCCATCCTGGCTAGTTGAACGTCGGTCAGCGGGTGGTGGGGTGCGTCGGGGCAGGGCTCGTGGGGTGGTGGGTGTTGTGTGCCGGCGGGGACGGTGTGGGGGGTGCTGAGGGCGGCAGGGCTCAGCGGCCTGTTCAGGTGAGGGTCCGGATCTTGTGGGCCCGGTCGAA
>ERZ1026796.58-NODE-58-length-98143-cov-7.198162_pt1 | contig 98143 bp, 76 predicted proteins | sample MGYA00520874_ERZ1026796 | MGnify/ENA primary metagenome ERZ1026796 (study PRJEB33270, sample SAMEA104284474) | anaerobic digester metagenome | biome: Anaerobic digester microbiome; feature: mesophilic sludge digester; material: Anaerobic digester biomass | place...
ATCGGAGGGTGTTGGAAAGCGACCCCGACAACCAAAGGTGGATTAGCGAGTTGGATCGGGCATTACAGAAACTCACCGATCTTCGGGGCACGAACGAGAACTAATTGGACACACAAGGTGACGGTCAATGTGTGTGGATATCGTCACAACGCGTCCGCAGGTAAAACAGTGTCGATATCCACACAGTCCTGCGGCGTTGGTCTTCACCTCACCGGTGAGTCCTGTTCGTCGTTACTGGCCAGCGTCCTCCGTCTTCGCAGCCGCTGGGTCGTGGCCAAGGGCGGTGACGAAGAACTCGCGGTCGTCGAACAGCGAGACGTCCCGCATGTACATCTTGCCGTAGCGCTCGAAGTACATCAGCTGTTTGGACAGCAGGAAGGTGGCGCGGTCGAAGTCGGTGGCCACGGCACCTTCGGTCTCCACCAGCTTGCGGGCCTTGCGCTGCTCGTTCAGCCGCTGGATTCGGGCCTTGAACGAACCATCAGCCGGGTCGATCCCTGAGGCCTCGGCCACCGCCCGCTGGGGTGCCAGAATCAGGTCGGCCAGGCTGACCTGCCCAAAGGGCTGGGTCAGCACCGGTTGGATCATCATCTTGATGAACGCGGTCAGCCCGTCGTCGTCCCACCCCAGTGCCGCCTCGATCACGTCGCCGTAGTTGCGCTTGAACACGGCGGCGATGTCGGTCCAAGCGGTCTCGTCGCCCAACGCGGCCTCGATCATCTTCCGGAAGAGCAGATGGGTGTCGGGGTCGAGCCGCCCGACGATGCCCCAGTCGATGACGCCGATGCGTCCGTCGGGGCGGAACAGCAGGTTGCCCGCGTGTACGTCGCCGTGGAAAGTGCCCCAGCGCAGTGCGGTTAAGAGAAACGCCTGCACCACCTGCTGGACCACGGCACCGGCGTCGGTGCCGTAACCGTCGATCGTGGCCAGGTCGTCCACCGGCACACCGTCGATGAACTCCATGGTGAGCACCCGGCCGTTGCTCAGGTTGGGGTACACCAGCGGCACGGTCACCATCGGTAGGTCGACGACGCCCAGCAGGTCACGGAAGTGATCCATCGCCCGGGCCTCGTTGCGCAGGTCGAGTTCCTCGCCCAACTGCAGGCGGAATCCGTCGAACTGTTGCAGCATTGAAACGGCGGCCTGTTCGCCGGTGAATTCGACCACCTTGGCCAGCAGCGGTTGCAGCAGGTCGAGATCCACCGCCACCCGACGGTCGACCCCGGGACGTAAGACCTTGACGGCCACCTCGTCGCCTTCATGGGTGGTGGCGCGGTGAACGACGGCGATCGAGGCTCGGCCGATGGGTTCGGGGTCGAAGGTGGCGAAGGCATCTTCGAGTGAGCGGCCGAGTTGGTCCTCGATCAGCGCCCGAACCTCGTCGGCGGGTACCGCCGGACCGGTGTCGAGGCAGCTGCGGAACTCCGCAGCGACCCCCTCGCCGAACACGCCGGGGGCGGAGCCCACAAGTTGGCCGAACTTGAGGAACGTGGTGCCCAGGTCTTCAAACGTGTGGCGGAGCGCCGGTACCCAGTCATGGGTATTGACCTGGCGGTGGCGGGCACCGTGGGCAAGCACCGGGCCAAACCGTCGGGCGACCACCGCTCCCATCGCCGCCGCCCGCCTGGTTCGTTCGGCGACGGTGGTGGCGGGCAGACGCCGCCCGAACAGGTAGGGCGGGTCGAGTGCCACGGCATCGGCCGCTTCCAGCTCCTCGGTTGAGATGGCTATGGCGGTGCCGGTTTGGGCTGGCGGTGGCATCCGGGGATGCTACCGAGCATGCTCAGCGGGCGTTGACGAGGTGGTCGGCGGCCGAGGCGAAGTAGCTGATCAGCTCGCTGCGCTCGGGCTCGGCCACCTCAAGGACGTCGATCGCTCCGGCCATGGCCGCCAGCCACTGGTTGCGGGCGGTGGCGTCGATCCGATACGGGGCGTGGCGCATACGCAGGCGCGGGTGGCCCCGCTGTTCGACGTACGTGGTGGGCCCACCCCAGAACTGCTCGAGAAACATGCGCAACCGGTCGCGGGCACCTTGTAGATCGTCGAGGTCCGGGTAGTGACCGAGCAGTTCGGCGTCGGCCTCGACTCGATCGTAGAACTCGTCCACCAGGCGCTTGAAAAAATCATGGCCGCCCACCCGTTCGAACAAGGGTGGCGGAGCTGGTGTGGAGTCGATACCGACGCTCATCGGCTGAGTACCCGGACGAGCACCAACAGCCCGCACGCGCCAAGCACCGATCCGATGAAACCGCTGGTTGCAAACTCGATGCCGCGGCCATCGATCAGGTTGCCCACGGTGCCGCCGACCAGCGAGCCGATCACCCCCAGAAAGACGGTGCCGATACAGCCCAGGTCGCGTCCACCCCTGCCGGACGGCACCAGCATGCGGGCGATGAAGCCTGCGAAGAGGCCGAAGATGATCCAAATGAGCAGTCCCATCCCACCAATCTGCCACGCGGTGGAGGCGGCGGGTGGCAGTGGGCGCTGCGTCGGCTACATGGGCACGACCTCGAAGCTGGCGGCAAAGTCGACCCCGAAGCGCCGGCCCTGCTCGGCGGCCACATCGGTCAGCCACTGCTGGGTTGCGCCGGGAGTGTCGTCGACGTGATCGAGGTAGAGGCGATGCTCGGCCAGCGACGCCATGCCGGTGGCGTGGGTGGCGGAGGTGTCCACCCAATGGGTGGCCTGCGGCGAACCGCCGAAGGCGACGAACCGAGTGCCCTCCCATGCAGGTCCCCGGTCGCCGAACACCCACGGGTTGGCGGCGTCGCGCACCGCATCGAGCAGGGCCACTCCCACATGACGGTGGTCAACGTGGTTCCAGCCCGGCACCCCCCAGGTGTCGCGATGGTTGATCGACAGGATCACCTCGGGTCGGTGGTGTCGGATCGCCCCGGTCAGGTCGGCACGCAGCTTCAGGTCGGCCTCCACCAGGCCGTCGCGATGATCAAGAAACGACAGGTCGGTCACGCCGACAACAGCGCAACTGCGATGCTGTTCCTCCTCGCGCAGCGGGCCACATTGACCTGGAGGTAGTGAGGAGATACCCGCCTCGCCTCGGGTGACCAACACGTAGGCCACCTCCTTACCGGCAGACGTCCAGCGAGCAACCGCAGCGGCGGCGCCGTACTCCATGTCGTCGGGGTGGGCGACCACCGCCAACGCCCGCTGCCAGTCCTCGCGCATCGGAGGCAGTTCGTTCGTGCTTGGTGCTGATTCGACCATGGCTTCCTCTACTTCTGTCGGGTGAACCTCTCGGCGGCGTCGGTGTTGGCCGCTACCAGCAGGATGTCACCCTCGCCGATCACAGTGTCGGCGGTTGCGTAGGTGAACGGCGCCCCCATGGGCTTGATGCTGACCACGGTGATGCCAAAGCGGCTGCGGACTTTGAGCTGTTCCAGCGTTTTCCCGATCATCGAGACGGGCGCGGCCGCCTCGACGAGGGCGAACCCGTCATCGAGCTGAAACCAGTCGATCATTCGTCGGGTCACCTGATGGGCAACCCGCACGCCCATATCACGCTCGGGGAACACCACCTCGGTGGCACCGATCCGTTCGAGGATGCGGGCGTGAGGTTCGGTGAGGGCCTTGGCCCAGATCGACGGGACCTCCAGGTCGACGAGCGCAGCGGTGGTCAGGATGGATGCCTCGATGTCGGTGCCGATGGCAACCACCGCGGCGCTCACATCCTCGGCGCCGATCTGGCGCAAGGTCTCCAGGCGGGTGGTGTCGGCCTCGAGGACGTGGCTGAGTGCGCTGGCGTGGTCGGCGACGAGGTTGGGGTCGAGGTCGACCCCCATGACGTCGTGACCCATCTCCTCCAACGAGATGGCGAGCGCCGAGCCGAAGCGGCCGAGACCGATCACCAGCACGGTGTCGGCGTGGCCCAGTGGGCCGAGGAGTGTTTGGTGTTTAGCCAATGAGTGGACGCTCCTCGGGATACTTGAATCGACGGCTGCGCTCGCGGAGCACCAAGGCGGCGCCGAGGGTGATGGGCCCGACCCGTCCGACAAACATCATGACGATCAGCACCGCGTGGGAGCCGCCTCCGAGGGTGGGCGTGATGCCGGTGGTCAGGCCGACGGTGCCAAACGCGCTGGTGGCCTCAAACAGGCCGTCGCCCAAGGGAACGCGATCGAACGTCACCAAGGCCATCGTACCGGCCGCGACCAGCGCGACGCCGGAGAGCGCCACCGTGATCGCTTGGCGTTGTGCGGCCGCGGGGATGCGCCGCCGAAACGCATCGACCTCGCGGTCGCCGCGCAGTTCCGCCCAGATCACCCAACCCAGCACGGCAAACGTGGTCACCTTGATGCCGCTGGCGGTGGATGCGCTGCCGCCTCCGATGAACATCAACACGATGGTCACCAGGATCGAGGACTCGCGCATGGCGCCGTAGTCGATGGTGTTGAACCCGGCGGTGCGGGGCGTGATGCCCTGAAAGACACCGGCCGTCACCTTGTCGATCACGCCCATCGGTCCGAGCGTGCTGGGGTTGGTCCACTCCAGCACCAGCACGGCGGTTGCGCCAACGACGATCAACACGCCCGTTGCCAACAGGGTGATCTTGGTGTGCAGCGACCAGCGCTTGGGGAAGTGGTACTGGCGTCGGAGCTCCATCAGTACGGGGAAGCCGATGCCGCCGAGCGCGATCGAGGTGGCGATCACCCCCGAAATCCAAGGGTCGTCGACGAACCCAACCAGATTGTCGCTGAACAGTGCGAAACCGGCGTTGTTGAACGACGTCACGGCGTGGAACAGCCCAAGCCAGGCAGCTCGACCCACCGGCTCGCCGTGTATGCCGGCGAACCCGATGAACAGGGCAGCCGCAACCGTGGCCTCGACGCCCATCGACCACTTGAACACCCCGAGGATGACCGAGCGAAAGTTGGCGGCGCCGTCCAGGTTGACCTCTGCCTGGGTGGCCAGGCGGTGACGCAGCTCAAGCCGGCCTGCCAGAGCAACGGCCACCACCGAACTCACCGCCATCAACCCAAACCCGCCGATCTGAGCCAGCACCATGATCACCACCTGGCCAAAGTGGGTCCAGCCCGACGCGGTGTCCACCACCTGTAGACCCGTGACGGTGCCCGCCGACGTGGCGGTGAACAACCGGTCGCCAAAGCTGTAGTCCACCCCGGTGGTGGCGATGGGCAGGTGTAGGAGGGCTGCTCCGCTCAGGATGACCGCGATGAACCCGACCACCACCACCTGGGATGGATGCCAACGTCGGAGCGGGCCGTCCCACAGGCGTGATCGGTCGGCCACGTCCAACAGGGTAGAGGTACCGGCCCAACGGCGTCCTAGTGTGGATGCCGATGGGGCAGGGACGGCGTCTGACCAACGCATTGATCGTGTTGGTTGGCGTGCTGGTGGTGGGCGTCGTCGGCTACCTGCTGTTGGGGTTCAGCCCGCTCGACGCGGTGTACCAGACGGTCACCACGGTCTCGACAGTCGGTTTCGGCGAGGTCAAGCCGCTGTCCCGACTGGGTATGGCCTTCACCATCGCGCTGATCATGGTGGGTGTCTCCTCGGCGCTGTATGCGTTCAGCGTGCTGGTTGAGGGATTGATTGAGGGTCGCATCAACGAGTTGTTTGGGAGACGCCGTATGAATCATTCCATTGCATCGTTGCGTGGCCACGTGATCATTTGTGGTTGGGGTTTGGTTGGTCAGGCGATCGCCGAGGAGGTTGCCGAGGCAGGGCGGGAACTGGTGATCGTCGACACCGACCCCGACTGTTTGGTGGGGGTCGACCATCGGGTGATCGTTGGCGATGCCACCGTCGACGATGTGCTGCGTCAGGCCGGTATCGAGCGTGCTGCCACGCTGGTGGCCGCGGTTGATGGCGACGCCGAGAACTCGTTCATCACGTTGAGTGCCCGTTCGTTGAGGCCGGACCTGTTCATCGTCACGAGGGCCCGCAGCCCCGAGAGCAGCGAGAAGCTGATGCGGGCGGGCGCCGATCGGGTGGTCAACCCGCAGAGCATCGGCGGTGTCCGCATGGCGGCCTTTGTGCTGCATCCCCACGTGGCCGAATTTGTCGACGTGGTGATGCACGAACGTTCGCTTGAGTTCCGCCTGGAGGAGGTGCCGGTGGCCGAGGGTTCGCAGCTGGTGGGCAAGTCTCTGCGTGACACCCACCTGCGCGACGAGACCGGTGCGCTCGTGCTGGCGCTGCGGCGCCTGGACGGTTCCTTCCAGACCAACCCCTCGCCCGACACCGCAATCACGATCGGCGAGGTGATCATCGCCATTGGCACTCAGGAGGAACTGGAGGCGCTGGTGGCCTTCGCCGCCCCGTAAACCCTCCGGCCGGGCGGCACGGACCTGGGCGTGGTGACGTTTGGCTCTTGAAAACGAACAGGCGTTCGATATGGTGTCTCCGTGGGATGGAGGAACCCAGCCAAGTCGTGGTCGGAGCTGGAAGCCCAGCTCTCGGCGGTCTCCGGATCACCTGGCCGTGCCACAAAGCGGGGGCCATCCCCATCCGGTGTCGACCCGGACGAACCGGCGACGCGAGGCGACGTTATCGAGCCTCGTCAACGTGGGGGAGTCCGGGGTCGTCCCAGACCGGACGGTGCCAAGCGGCCTGGTGCCGCACAGCGCCAACCACCGAGCCGGCGAAGGGGCGTCGCATACGCCGAACTGCACACCCACTCGCACTTCAGCTTCCTCGATGGCGCTTCGTCGCCGGAGGACCTGGCAAACGAGGCGGTCGCTCTGGAACTGGACGCGTTGGCGCTCACCGATCACAACGGCTTCTACGGCGTGGTGCGTTTTGCCGAGGTGGCACGCGAGCTGGGGTTGCCCACCGTGTTTGGCGCCGAGGTGTCGATCGGGGCGGCCGAACCCCGGGCAGGTGAGGGCACCAGCCACGATCCGGCCGCCCGCCACCTGGTGATTTTGGCTCGCGACCCGGAGGGGTACGCACGGCTGGGCACGCTGTTGTCGACCGCCCAGATGGCGGGACAGAAGGGGCGGCCACGGCTGAGCTTTGCCGAGGTCGCCGAGGCGGCCGGACGAGCCCGTGGGCATTGGGCGGCGCTCACCGGTTGTCGCAAGGGCACGGTGCCGGGGGCGTTGATGGCCGATGGGCCCCGGGCGGCCGCCCGTGAGCTGCGGGCGCTGACGGCGTCGTTCGGTGCCGACTCGGTCTTCGCCGAGCTGTGGGATCACGGCGACCCGCTGGACTCGGCCCGCAATGACGCACTGGTGCGCCTGGCGGCGGCGGCCGGGGTGCAGCCGCTGGCCACCAACAACGTGCACTACGCCACCCCGGCGGCCCGCCGCCTGGCAGCGGCGATGGCGGCGGTTCGGTCACGCTCCAGCCTGGACGCCAGCGATGGCCACCTGCCCGCCAACGGTGGTGCGCACCTGCGCTCGGGGGCCGAACAGCTGACGCGATTTGCCCGCTACCCGGGTGTGGTGGCCGCCGCCGGAGCGCTGGGCGCCGAGTGCGCCTTTGATCTGTCGTTGGTGGCCCCATCGCTGCCGCCGTATCCCTGTCCCGAGGGGCCCGCCGGCAAGCCGCTGAGCGAGATGGCGTTCCTGCGGCGTTTGACCGAGGAGGGCGCCACCGTCCGCTACGGCTCCCGCCGGGCCGAGACCGCTCCGGGTGCCTGGACCCAGATCGACCACGAACTGGGGGTGATCGAACAGCTCGGGTTTCCCGGCTACTTCCTGGTGGTGTGGGACATCGTGGAGTTTTGCCGTCGCAACGACATCTACTGTCAGGGGCGGGGGTCGGCGGCCAACTCGGCGGTGTGCTTCGCCCTCGGGGTCACCAAGGCCGACGCCGTGCGCCTGGGCCTGCTGTTCGAGCGCTTCCTGTCGCCTGAACGCGAGGGACCGCCCGATATCGACCTCGACATCGAGTCGGGGCGCAGAGAGGAGGTGATCCAGTACGTCTACGAGCGTCACGGCCGCAGCCACGCCGCCCAGGTGGCCAACGTGATCACCTACCGGGGTCGGTCGGCGATGCGTGACGCAGCGAAGGCGCTGGGCTACTCGGTGGGCCAACAGGACGCGTGGTCCAAGGAGTTGGGGCGCTGGGGCCCGCTGCCCAAGCCCGGCGAGGGCACCGCCGAGGGGTTGAGCGCGCCGGACGCGGTGATCGAGTTGGCCGGGCAGCTTCAGGGCGCGCCACGGCACCTGGGCATTCACTCGGGGGGCATGGTGATGTGCGACCGGCCGGTGGTGGAGGTCTGCCCAACCGAGTGGGGGCGGATGCAGAACCGCTCGGTGTTGCAGTGGGACAAGGACGACTGTGCGACGGCCGGATTGGTGAAGTTCGATCTGTTGGGCCTGGGCATGCTGACAGCGCTGCACGCGTCGGTGGACCACGTGGCCGCCGCCCGGGGCGAAACCATCGACCTGGCGACGATCCCGCAGGACGACGAGGTGTATGACATGTTGTGCCGTGGCGATTCGGTGGGTGTGTTCCAGGTGGAGTCGCGGGCACAGATGGCCACCCTGCCTCGGCTTCAGCCGCGCTGCTTCTCCGATCTGGTGGTTGAGGTGGCGCTGATCCGTCCCGGCCCCATTCAGGGCGGCTCGGTGCATCCGTACCTGCGTCGCCGCCGGGGCGAGGAGCCGGTGACGTACCTGCACCCGCTGTGCGAGCCGGCGCTTCGCAAAACCCTGGGTGTGCCGCTGTTTCAGGAGCAACTGATGCAGTTGGCCATCGACGTGGCCGGGTTCACCCCCACGGAGGCCGATCAACTACGCCAGGCGATGGCGGCCAAGCGGTCGGCCAAGGCGATGGCCCGGCTGGCCAGGCGCTTCGACGAGGGCACCGCCGCCAACGGGCTGGACGAGGCCACCCGGGAGGAGCTGTGGTCCAAGCTGGCCGCCTTCTCCAACTATGGCTTTCCCGAGAGCCACTCGGTGAGCTTCGCCTACATGGTGTACTCGTCGGCCTGGCTGAAATACCACGACCCGGCGGCATTCCTTGCGGGCTTGTTGGATGCTCAGCCGATGGGGTTCTGGTCGCCGCACTCGCTGGTGCAGGATGCCCGACGCCATGGGGTGCAGGTGGACGCCCCGGACGTGGCGACTTCGGCGGCCAAGAGCCGACTGTGGTGGCCCGAGGGGTCGAGTGGCCATGGGGTTGACCCGGTTGATGGCGCCGCGGCGCCGTGGCCCGATCGACGGCATCGCTGGAACCGGCACCGGCCCCAGCCGCGGGTTCGGCTGGGGCTCTCCGGCGTGCGGCACCTGGGTGACGACGCGGCTGCGGCGGTGGTGGCGGGTCGGCCGTACTCGTCGGTGGAGGATCTGGCCCGGCGTGCCGGTTTGACCCGCAACCAGCTGGAGGCGCTGGCCACCGCCGGGGCGCTGGGCTGCTTTGATGACGAACAGCGGGGTGGACGTCCGCTCAGCCGTCGTGCCGCGCTGTGGGCGGTTGGCGCGGCGGCACAAAGCACGCCCGACAGGCTGGCGGGCATCGTCACCGGTGCCGAGGCGCCGCGCCTGCCGGGCATGGCACAGTGGGAGGAGGCCCAGGCCGACCTGTGGGCCACCGGGGTCTCGGCCGATGGGCACCCCACCCGGTTTGTGCGCCATCGTCTCGATGCGTTGGGGGTGTGCACCACCGACGGGTTGTTCTCGCTGCCCGACGGGGCGAAGGTGAAGGTGGGCGGCATCGTCACCCACCGCCAGCGTCCCCAAACCGCCGGGGGCACCATCTTCTTCAACCTCGAGGACGAGACGGGCCTGGTCAACATCGTGTGCTCGCCGGGCTGTTGGGTGCGCTACCGCAACCTCGCGCGCGATGCGCCTGCGCTGATCGTGTCGGGTCGCCTGGAGCGCACCGTCGACGATGTCGTGGCGGTTGCCGCAGAACGTTTCGACCCGCTGCCGGTACCCACCGGCACCAACCCGGGCGGGCGTTACTCGGGCACTACCGGCGGGCGGGGTCGAGGTTCGGGCGGCGGCCGAACCGGCCTACGTTCCCGTGACTTTCAGTAAACGGGCGTGTACCGGCGAAGGCGCCGTGGTGGTAGCGTGAGGTGCCCAGTATCCTTCGTTGATTCGTCGTGGCCATTCCGGCGTCAGTCCCCCGACCATGCGAGGCCCCCCGTGCACACCGCCACCCACGGTCGACTCCCTGACGAACGCGTTCAGGTGAGGTCGTCCATCCCGTTCTTTCTGGTCCATTTGTCGCCGTTGGCGCTGTTCTTCACCGGCATCAGCCGCACCGCCGTGGTGCTGTTCATCGCCACCTACACGGTGCGGATGTTTTTTATTACGGCCGGTTACCACCGCTACTTTGCCCATCGCAGCTACAAGACCAGCCGGGTCTTCCAGTTCATCCTGGCCTTCGGCGGCACCATGGCCGTGCAGAAGGGCCCGCTGTGGTGGGCGGGTAACCACCGCCTCCACCACCGGTATTCCGACACCGAGGCGGACCTGCACTCGCCCATCAAGGGGTTTTGGTGGAGCCACATGGGTTGGATCCTGTCCGAGAAGTCTTCGCCGACACCCACCGAGGTGATCTCGGACTTCGCCAAGTACCCGGAGATCCGTTTCGTCAACGAGAAGGACTGGATCGGCCCGGTCACCCTTGCGGCGTTCTGTGCGCTCGTCGGTGGCTGGTCGGGCCTGGTGCTGGGCTTCTTCGTCTCCACCGTTGCCTTGTGGCACGCCACGTTCCTGGTCAACTCGTTGGCACACGTCATGGGCCGTCGCCGCTTCGTCACCAACGACACCAGCCGCAACTCGGCCATCATCGCAGCGCTCACCATGGGGGAGGGGTGGCACAACAACCACCACCACTACCCGGCATCGGCACGTCAGGGCTTCTATTGGTGGGAGTACGACGTGAGTTACTACGTGCTGAGAGCGTTGGCGGCCGTGCGGGTGGTCCACTCGGTGAAGGTGCCCAACGCCAAGGCGCTTGAGAACGCACGCCTGCGCGACGGCGCCTTCGATGTGGGCATGTTCAGGTCGCACCTGGAGCAGGCCGCCACCGCCGTGGTTGCATCCCGGGACAGCGCCGCGCACCTGATGACCGACGGCCGCGTCGCCATTGCCGATCGTGCCGGAGCGGCCCGTGAAGGTCTTGAGGCCATGATGGAGGGCACGCTGGTGCGCGCCGACGAGGTGGCCAAGCTGACCCGTCGCCCAGGCGTCGCCACTGCGGTCGAGTAGCGGGGCGTTCGGCGCCGGTGGGCGGTGAGGCGCACGGCATCGGCCACGAAAATCTCGACGATTTGGGTATGTGTACCCCTTAGGTTCGGTACTGTGCCAGTGCACACCATCGGACATGACGGGGATGAAACATGCCTATCCACTGCAACGAACTGACCACGTTCTCCGAAGCGGAGGCGACCGACCAGTTCGTCCACCAGAACAAGAAGTTGCTCAAGATCAACCTGGCGTACGGCCCCGTACATGCCCGCACGGGCTCGATGGTCGGGTACCAGGGTGATGCCCGCTTCGAGAACACGGGTTCGGGCGGCATGTCCAAGATGTTCAAGAAGGCCGTGACCGGCGAGGGCGTGGACGTGATGAAGATCACCGGTTCGGGCGAGGTGTTTATCGCTGACCAGGCCACCGACATCATCATCATGTATCTGGAGAACGACATGGTGTCGGTGAACGGCAAGAACGTGCTGGCCTTCTCGGACTCGATCGAGTGGGACATCCAACGGGTGGGTAGCGGCATGGCCGGAATGCAGGCAGGTGGTCTGTACAACGTGGTGCTGCGCGGCACCGGTTATGTGGCGGTCACCACCGATGGCCCGCCCGTCATGCTGGACGTGACCCAACAGGCCACGTTTGGGGATGCCCAGGCCGTGGTGCTGTGGAGCGCCGGGGTGCAGATGAACATCAAGACCGACACCGGCGGCATGAAGTCGATGCTGCGCGGTGGCACCGGAGAGACGTTCCAAATGGCATTCGGTGGGCAGGGCTTCGTCCTCATCCAGCCATCGGAGGGTGCCATGGGCGGTCCGGCAGCGGCCAGCGGCGGTGGGGGTGGCGGAGGCCTTCTCAGCCAACTGGGCGGCTAACGGCAGCGCCGTTCGGGCGTCCCGAGCCGCTTGCAGGTGCCGGGGTCCGGCCGGGACCAAGGCGACCCGTCAGGATCTGGGTGGACACGCTCACCAACCAAACATCCAGGCTCGTGAGCCCGACCCGTTGCAGGAGGCCGCTCGCCTCGACGAAGGGCGTTGCCGCCAACGTGGTTGTGGCCAGCACCGCGACGCCCAGCGACAGCGCGGCCAGCCCCCGTCGACCCGAAGCGTGAAACGGACGCGTCGCCGCTGCGGCGGCGTAGACGAACAACACGTAGCCGGCGGCGGCCGCAAGCCCGTGGGCTGCATCGACCGTGTCGCTGCGGTCCAGCGGAAGTGCCGCCACGGCCGCAGTGGCCAGGCCCGTGCCCAGCACCCCGGTCCAGGCGCTGCCGGGAACGGCCCTGCGAACGGCGGCCGCGGCGGGCACGGAGGCCGCCGCAAATGCAAGGAACCCGGTGCTCATCAGCCACCGGGTGTCTGCTCCCACTGCGGCCAGCCTGCTGATGGCGTCGGTGATGGGGGAGTACCCATCGAGTACCACCGTGCCGGCGACCCACGCCCCGATGAAGGCCGCCGGGCCAACAATGCCGCCCACGGCCAAGCGCCGCCATCGTGGATCATCCGAAGGGCTGCTCGATCCACCGCCCAACGTCGGAAGTTGAGGGGACGGTCGCTGAGCATGTGTCACCACGGCAGCCTGCCACGCGACACTGTTGGCATGGCCGATGGCAACCACACCGAAGCTGAGATGTTGCATGCGCTGGAACGCGTCCGTGAGATCTGCATGGCCCTGCCCGAAGTGAGCGAGCGGTTGAGCCACGGGGCGCCATCGTTCTTCATCCGAGAGAAGAAGACGCTGGTGATGTTCCACGACGACCATCACGGTGACGGAGAACTTGGTATTTGGTGCCCTGCACCGCCCGGAGTTCAGGCACAGGTGACCGAGACCGAACCCGACCGCTTCTACGTGCCGGCCTACGTGGGGCACCGGGGCTGGTTGGGGATGCGCCTTGATCGAAACCCTGATTGGGCCGAGGTGGCCGCGGTGCTCACCGAGGCCTACCGGACGGTGGCGCCCAAGAAGCTGGTGGCACTCCTGGACGTGTGACTTCCGATGTCACCGCGCGGTTGTGGTGATTCGGGTATGGCGGGCCGCGCAGGCACCGTCACGACGACGTTAGGTTCGGGTGGGGGCGTCGATGGCGCCGTCGCCGGCTTTCGGACCGTCGGTGGTTGACGTGTCCTTCACCCGCTTGCGGCCGCCACCCCCACGGCTGGCGGCCAGGTCTTCTTCGCTGACCAGGTGGCGGCTGACCCACTCCCGGCCCTCGGCATCGGCCCAGACCAACATGGGCGGCAAGATCACCAATGCGGAGGCCAGCGCGATGACCACGTTGAGGGCCACGATTGCGCCGAAGTCACGCAGGAGGGGCAGCGGTGAGGTGGCGATGACGGCCACACCGGCAACGCCGGTGAGGCCCGACACGATGAACGCTCGACCCGTGCGGGCGGCTGCGGTGTCGGCGGCCTCAAGCGGCGCCATGTGCCGCTTTCGTTCCTCGACAAACCGTAAGAGCATCAGCGACGTGAACTCGGTACAGATGGCAACGATGAGCGGCCCGCCCACGGCGGTCATCGGCGAGAGCTTCAAGCCGAGTGCGAAGGCCACCAGCGATGCCATTCCGGTTGCGATCATGACCGGCACCAGCGAGAGCACCGATCGCACCACGCTCCGCAGTCGCACGGCCAGGAACAGGCCGACGAATGCGATCGACAGGTAGGTCAACAGGATTCGGTTGGACTCGATGTTCTCCAGCAGGCCGACACCAACCACGGCGAGGCCGGAGGGAACCGCCCTCACCCCTTCCGGAGAGGACTCCTTGACGTCGCCTCGGACGTCCTTGACCACGCCCTCACCATCGGTCAGCGAGGTGTAGCCCACCCGGAAGATCAGGTTGAGGTTCTTTGCCGCCTGACCGGGGCCGGTGGGTGGGGTTGCAGTGAACTCCTGCAGGCTCGGAGGTGCAACCTGCCACGCGGCCCTCACCAGGTCGGCGTTCGGCGCCCGAGGAACCTCGCCAGCGGGTGTCGCACCGGGAACGTTGAGGATGCCGCTGAGCGTGGTGACGATGCTGGATGCGGTCAACAGCGCCGGCGTGTCCTTGCCCTCCGAGTTGGTGAAGGTGCGTTCGCCCAACTGGTTGTAGGCGAATTTGTGCACAAAGTCGACCGTTTCCTGGTCGAACACGTCGTCGGAGCTGACGAAGATCCCAAGTTCGGACGAGCTCTTGGTCTGCTCCTTGATCGTGTTGATCTTCTTGATGGTGGGCGAGCTCTGGTTGACCCAGTCGATCGGGTCGCCCTGGATGGTGAGGCTGGACTCCACCAACAGGCCACCGACGAAGATCAGTAGCGCTCCGATGGCAAAGGGGATGGCCAACTTGGACGGCAGGCTGCCGATTTTGACCACGAATCGACCCAGCCGACCTTCGGAGAAGTCTGTGTCGGAACTGGTCGGCGACTTGTACTCGCGGATGCCCAGTGCGGCCAGCGGTGCGATGATCGACACCACACAGATGACGGCGATGCCAACGGCCAGCAGCAGCCCGAAGTCGCGGATCATCGGCACCTTGGCGAAGCGAAGCGCCGTAAAGGCAAAGACGGCATCCAGGGTGACGACCAGCAGCGCCGGACCCAGGTTGACCGCCGCCTCCTGGATGGGGTGGTCCTCCCGGTCGAGTAACACCTCCTCCTCGATGCGGCTGTGCATTTGGATGGCGTAGTCGATGCCCACACCCAACATCACCGGCAGGCCGGAGATCGTGACGAGCGACAACGGAATACCCAGGTAACCGGCAAGGCCGAAGGCCCAGGTGACGCCGATGAGGATGACGCCAAGTGGCAGAAGCCGCCAGCGCACATCGAAGAGCACCAGGAGGATCAGAATCATCGCCAGGATCGCGATGGCGCCCAGCTTGAGGATGCCGCCGCGCAGGTAGTCGTTGATGTCCTTGAGCAGGGTGGACGCGCCCACCACGGTGACCTCGGCCGCCGCAGGGTCGAGGTTCTTTGCCGCCTTGTCGATGGTGTTGGTGGTAAAGGTGGCGGCCTCACCCTCCAACTCGATCGACATGTTGCCCTTCAGCCGCGTGACGATCTGGGCCGTGTTCGCGTTGGGGAAGAACGGCCGCAGCGACTCGCGCACCTCGCCGGCGTTGTCGTAGAGCAGAAACTTGCGCCACTCAACATTGTCGAGTGTTCGCTCGGCCTCGGGAATGGCAAGGAGGCGGGCGGCGGTTGCGCCCGTGTCCTCGCTTCGCTTAGCGGCTTCGGTGGTGTTGCCGTCCGCCTCTGCCGCCGCGGCCGCTCCGAAGAGCGACTTTCCGGCGATCGACGCCGTCGGGTCCGATTCGGTCGGTAGCTCCGATGCGGTGATGGTGCCGTTGGCAAGTTCTTTGGCCTGTTCCTTGGTTGGCGGCGCCTTCTGGATCAGCGTGTCCGACAACAGCAACGTGTTGTACGGGGTGGCGACGGCCTCGATGCCATCCTGGGCGACCAGCGTCTTTTCGATCTCCTGGAAAATCTTCTGATTCTCCGGTGAGAGGAAGTCCTCGAGCGTCATGCCCTCGTCCAGACGGATCGCAGCCAACATCGCCTGGCCACCGAACAGGTCCTGATACTCGACGCTGTCCTTGAGGACCTGCTCGTCCTTGTTGAGGTAGGCGTCCTGGTCGGTGGCGAAGTCCAGCTTGGTCAGCCCGAAGCCCATGATGATCGTGATGGCCAACCCGACCACCGACACGATCCCGGCGTGCTTGCCCATGTTGACGGCCAGCCAACGCCAAGTCCTGTCCATACGTTCCTTCATGCGCACCGTTCCTTCATGAGTGACCTGGTGAGAAGTTAGTGGTGTGACCCAGGACACGACAATTCCTGCGGTGGGTGCTGCAACCGCCTGTGATCCGGGCGGCTCAGTGAGGTCCCCCGCCGAGACCCTGTTCGTCCGGGACCCGAGCCAGCTCGCGGTCGCCCTCGGGCAAGCCGGTCAGCACCGACAGTTCCAACAGTTCCAGATGCCTCGTAATCGGCCGGGCCCGCTCGGGTGCATCGCGGGTGGCCTCGGTCAGGTCGGCCAGCAGGGCCCGGAGACGTCGTTGCACCTGGACCGAAGTGGCTCCGTACTGTCGAATCTCGGTGAGTGCCAGATCGAGGTAGTCGTCCCAACGGTGGAGTGGGCGCATGGCTCGCAGCGCTCCAGGTTCGTCGAGGTAGTAGCCGGTTGGATAGTCGGCGGTCGCCAGGCGGCGCAGCAGGTCGTGGATCTGGTCGATGGCCTGCACCGCGGTGGTGGGGTCGTTCATCGCCGGTGAGAGGGCCTTCTCGGCTATGTCAACCAACTGGCGAAAGCCGAAGGCGGCGTCCTGGCCCATCGTGCGCTCGCGGCCAAGGGCAACGTGATCCCCCAACTGCTCCGGCGTTGGCATCCCGGAGTGTCCGGGATCGAACCAAACCCGGGCCAAGGGCGCACGGAGGGGCACGAAGTCGCCCACGTAGGGCACGATGCCGAGACAACAATGGTGGCGGCGGGCCAGCGCCACGAGCCCGGCCGAATCGATGTCGGTCACGATGCCCGGCCGGCGGTGGTTGTTGAGCACGGCGTCGGGTGGCCCCGATGGCAGCGTCGTTGGGTCGGGAACCGTCCCCGGTCCCATGAGCGCGCCGAGGGTTTCCCTGGTCTCCTCGGCGACCGCCTCGATGATGTGCACCACCCGAATCGCGTGGGCCACGTGATCGACGTAATAGATGAACACGCCGAGTGAGATCAGGGTGAGCAGGAATGCGCCCGAGACCGCAACGCTGGGGACAAACGCTTCCATCGCCTCGGACTGCGGCACCACCGAACGCAGCACGAGGATGCTGTAGACGAACGTGCCGAGCAGCATGCCGATCGCCACCTTGGTGCCACGATCGCGAAAGAACGTCCGCATGACACGGGGTGAGAACTGTTGAGACGCCAGTTGCAGGGCAACGATGGTGATCGACAAGCCGAGGGTGGCCATCGACAGAATGGCGGCTGCGATGGTGGACAGCAGGTCTTGGGCGCTGGAGGCGCCCCCGACAAACGTGTAGGGCACCCAGGCGGCCAGCGCTGAGTCGAAGGCCACAATGACCAGGGCGAGCACGCCGTACCCGGCCGCGAGCCCCATCGGCAGAAACCAGAGGCTGTCCGACAGCGCCTCCCGGGACGTGCCGATCCACAGGTGGCGCTTCTGGTTCTTGGTGGAGACCGCCACGGAGGTCAAGCTAGCTGGATGGAAGCTTTCAATACCGGCTTGGATGCGGTTGATGCGGTCGGCGAGCGGCTGGTGGCACCGCTTCGGGCTCAGGGTTTGATCGACCGGGCTGCGGTGGTCGCCTCGGGTGCCGGTGAGGGCGCTGCGGTGTGGTTTGGCTGGGGGGTGCTTCGCCTGATGGCGGACCGTCGGGACGACCCTCGCCAGGCCTTGATCGAAGCGGGTGGGCTGGCGGCGACCCTTGGCATCGAGTCTGCGGCGGTGAATGTTGGGCTGAAGGGGATTGTGCGACGTCCGCGCCCCGTGGAGGTGGCGCGATCCGGACGAGAGTTTCGCACCACCAGCTTTCCGTCCGGACATGCGGCGTCGTCGTTTGCCTCGGCCACCTTTTTGGGGCGGCCGGGTGCGTGGGGGTCGCTCTTCGGTGTGGCAACCGTGGTGACCACCAGCAGGGTGGTGCTCGGTGTGCATCATCTCTCCGACGTACTCGCCGGAGCCGTCGTGGGTGTTGGCTTCGGTTTGCTGGGCCGTCGGGCCACCGCAGCCTTGACCCGGCGGCTCTCTCAGGGCTGACGGGCCGGGCGCCCGGCAGTCGTCGGTGCAAAGGAACGCGCCGCACAGGTAGTGTGCGTTGGCGCCTATGGACGATCGCCCACGCAGTCTCCGAGCCATGCTGGCGGAGGCCAAGGACAACTCCGAGTTGATGATCGACCTGGCGTATGCCGCGGTGTTTTTCAACGATCCGGGGATGGCCGACGAGGTGGCGCACCTCGAGGAGCACATGAATGATCTCGTGCAGTCGATGCGGGAGGTGTGCATCCTGGCTTGTCGACGGCCGGCCGAGGCCGAGTCGATGGCCTCGGTGTTGCAGTTGATCTCGGCGATTGAGGGCATTGCCAACACCGCCATCGACATCACGCGAATCGTCACTCATCGGTTGGGAATCCCGCCTGAACTGATCGCCGACCTGTCCAACGCCGAGGAAGTGTCGCACCGGGTCTGGGTGCGGGACGATTCCCACATGGTCCGTCGCAGCCTGGCTGCCCTCGAGCTGCCAGTGGCCGCAGGCATGCGTGTCATGGCGATTCGCCGAGACCGTTCCTGGATCACCGATATCGACGGCGACGAGATCCTGCTGCCCGGCGACGTGCTGTTTGTCCACGGGTCGCCTGCCGGTCTGGTTCGTCTGCACGAACTGGCTGCGGCGCCCACCTGGGAGCCGCCCGCCCCGGCAACGTCGGGTGCGCTGACCGAGTTGGACCGGGCCGTCGACGTGTTGGTTGAGATGAAGAACATCTCCGAGGCGGCTGTTGGCCTGGCCTATTCGGCGTTGGCGCTGCGCGACGACGGCCTGGCCTCCGAGGTGCTGCACCTGGCCGAACGTCTGGATGAGATGAAGGATCATCTGCAGCTGTGGGTGCTGCGCGCCGCCGCCAACGACGCGGATCATTCGAAGCTGCGGGGCCTACTGCAACTGTCTCAAGCAGCCGAGGAACTGGGTGACCAGGCCAATCAGATGACCTGGTTGATTCGGGAGGAGATGGACTTCCATCCAGTGGTGGGCATTGCGCTCGGCGACGCCGACGAGGTGGTGGTGCGCATGCCGATCGCGTCCGGCTCGCCGACCGATGGTGCAACCCTGCTGGAGCTTCAACTGGATATCGAGCCGGGCTTCGCCGTGCTGGCCATCCGCCGCGAGGGTCGCTATGTCTATCGCCCCAGGGGTCTTGCCCAGCTACACGGGGGTGACGAGTTGATCGCCACCGGCCCGGACGAAGGCCGGGCACGGCTGGCCGAGTTGGCCGGCTGGCGCCTGATCGATGAGGACGAGGAGGCCGGTGGCGGGTTTCGCCTGGAGCCGCTGCAGGCCACGTCAGCACAGCGCCCGGGCTGAACCCCTGTGTCAGTTCAACTGTTCGGGTTGGAGCCCGGCCATGGCCGGTACGTCGGGCTCGCGTCGGGCAGACGCAATGTCCTGAGCCGTCCGTTGATCGGATTCGGCATCGACCGTTCCGTCTGCGTGCACGAGACGTCCGTGGTACTTGGGCCCGAACTTGTTGGATAGGCCCGACTCGTTGGTCCACCGAATAAACATCGCCAGGATGGCGCCCCAAACGATCGGTGTGGCGCCCAGCTTCATGATCACCCCGGCGAACTGTTGATCTTCCAGGGCCGACCAACTGGAGAGCACCCTGGGAGCAAGCTCGTAGGTGAGATACATCGGCTCTTCAGTGATGATCAGCGCTGCCGACGGCACGATGACCACGATGCCGACGGTGACGAACAGGTAGACCATCTTGCCGGGGTACGAGCTCAAGCGATGTGATTCGATCGGGCTGATCAAGGGCAGCCAGAGCGCTACCGCCCCGACGATCCACAACAGGTCCATGGCGAACGAACCCGTTTGGCTGCCCCGCAAAAAGTCGGTGACCGGTGGTGAGTGGGTGGTCACCATGATGATATTGAACGTGGCTGCTGCGACCAGTGGCTTTGACAGGAATCTGGTCGCCGACGTGAGCCGCAGCCCGGCGAGCGTCCTCCGAAACATCTCGGCCGGGACGCCAAGAAGTATCAGCGGGATTGCCGCCATCGTGTAGAGGATGAACTGGGCCATGTGGGCCGACGCCAGGTACCCGGCGCCGAGCGTTCCCAGCGGCCAGTCGCTGGCGCCCCAAAGCACCAGGATGCCCACAGTGAACAACGTCTTCTGCTTTCGGCTGGTTGTGAACCACCCTGCAGACCGCGCCTTTGAGGCCCCGCCGAAGTAGGCGAGCAGCGTTGCGCCCATCAACAGCCAGATACCCACGTAGATCTGGGGGGACCACGTCCATGGCTTCGTGCTGGCTGCGCACCACCAACTCATGGCGTTACCCCGATCATGAGGATCTCCTGCTCACTTGGACGCCCCGGCGACCGGGACCACGGGTACCAGGACATCGAGGTCACCCCCGCTCTCAAACGTAAACGTCACCGCCATCATGTCGCCGGCTTTGATCGGTTTGATGTCGATCAATTTTGCATAGACGCCTCCCGGCTCCAGAGGGACGCTGCCGTCGGCCGGAACCTCGAGAGCGGTCAGCGGCGCGCTTGCCGCAGCGCCCTCGGTGGACGCATCTCGGAACGTGACCCTGGCGGCCGACTGGGTGGTCACTGCGGTCAGTTTGTCGGCACCTCCGGAGTTCGTCACGGTGAAGTACAACGCACCGGCGTCCCCTGTTGACTGGCCCGGGCTCCCCGGTATGCCGCCGTGACCCTCGTGCCTGGGATCCTTGACCGGCTTGGGGAGCGCCACCGCTCTGGCATCGGCGATGGTGAGGTTGCCCAACTTGGCGCCGCCCCATTGGACGGAGGGTTCGGTGGTGGTGGTTTGACCGACGGCCTGGTCGCCGCTCTCGGCCTTGATTTTGGAGAGGACCGGGATGTCGGCTGCGTATTGAGCGGTGCGGGTGCCGAACGGATACACGGTGTAGCCAAGGTCGTCGGGGGCGAATGCCAGCACCTGGCCCGCATGCGACACGGTGTATCCGCCCTCCGGGTCGGGCTTGCCGTCCTTGGTGTCGATCTGTGCCGGGGGAACCCCCGCGGCCAGCTCGGCGGCGCGGATCTCCTTGTCGGTGCCCGTCAGCCCTATGAAGTCCGGGTTGAAGTTGCCGAGGAACTTCTTGAGCGCCTCTGGAGTGTCACGGGTGGGGTCGGCGGTGACGAACACCACCTTGGCGGTCGGCATGCCGGGACGAGCCAGGATTTCCGACAGCTGGGCCATGTGTACCGGGCAGACGTCGGGACAGTTGGTGTAGCCAAAGAAGAGAAAGGTCAGCTCACCTTTGGTTTCGTCGAAGAAATCGAATGGCTTGCCGTCGGGACCCGTCAGCGTGAAATGCGGACGTTCGGTCGGTTTGCCAAGCACCACACCTGCGAACTTCGACGGCGTATCGCCCGCCGCCTGTTCGGAGTCTTCGGAGCCGCACCCCGCAACGAGCAGCAGCGTCATGGCGGAGATGGCCAAGATGGCCCGCTTCAGCCCGACTCGCCGGCGTTTCAGAAGGTGAGCGGTGAGGGAGCTGCTCATGGTCGCACGCTAGGCCGATCTTTGGAGGTGGCACAGTCAGCGACGGAGGAAACCGGTCACATCGCCAGGCCGAGGCGTCGCCGGCCCCGGCCTGGCGGGCAGCGTGCGTGCCGGGTTAACCGTCGCTGTGAGCGTCGGCATCGTCGCCCTTGTCCGTGTCGTCCATGTGCCCGTCGCCCCCGAGTTCAGCCAGGGGCACCACGAGCACGTCCATCTCGACGTCGCCGGCATTCTTAAAGGTGAGGGTCACCGGCACCTCGTCGCCCGCCGCCAGCCTGTCCACCTTCATCATCATGGCGTGGGTGCCGCCGGGCTTGAGGATCACCGATGCTTGTGCCGGCACCTGAACGCCGCCGGGTAGTTCCTTCATCGCCGTGCTGTCGCCGTCCTTGATCGTCTCGTGAAGCTGCACCTCGGGCGACACCTTGGTGGTGACCGCCACCAGCGTGTCCGGCTGATCGCCGGTGTTGTCGATCGTCAGGAACATCCCGGTGGCCGGACCAGCGGGCTCTCCGATACGCGCCTCGGTGAGCTTGAGGTCGCCCACCTCGGCCGAACCGCCCTTGTTTGAGGCACCCATCTTCATCGACGTCGAGGTCTGAGCGGCCGCAGTCGTCTCGCTCGGGCTCGCCGAGTCGTCGGAGCTGCAGCCTGCGCCCAGCATCACACCGGTGACCAGAAGCGCCCCAAGGGCCAACTGCCGCGGCTTCCTGACCATTCGGAGGGTCTGACCGACGGGTGCGATGGTGTTTGTCATCATGTTGGCTTAGATGGCCACTGTGGTGGGCGGCAAGTTTTGGTTCTGTCGCTCTGGTCACATGATCGTTGGGGCTCCCGGACGATGGTCGGTATCCTCGCTCACCGTGAACATCAAGGAGACGCTGTGACCCATCATGGAGCATCGGTCTTGGACCAGGCCGACCCGGCGCCGACCGATCGGCACGGCAGGCCGCTTCGGTTGCTGAGCATTCACGCGCACCCGGACGACGAGGCGTCGAAGGGCGCCGGGACGGTTCGTCGATACGTCAACGCCGGCATCGGGGCAACGCTGGTGTGCTGCACCGGCGGAGAGGCGGGGGACATTCTCAACCCTGCGATGGATCGGCCCAGTGTGGTCGAGAATCTTCAGGCGGTGCGCATGGTGGAGCTGGGCCGATCCGCGCAGATCATCGGCTACGACCGGGTTGAGCTACTCGGTTATCGCGACTCCGGCATGGAGGGAACCGAGCCCAACGCGCACCCGGACAACTTCGCCAATGCGCCGTTTGATGAGGCGGTGGGTCGTTTGGTGGCCATGCTTCGCCGGGAGCAACCCCAGGTGGTGATCACCTATGGCGACGACCAGCGGGCCTATGGCCACCCGGATCATCTGCGGGTTCACGAGATCTCCATGCCGGCGGTCGAGGCCGCCGCTGACCCTGCATATCGACCCGAGTTGGGCGACCCGCACCAGGTGGACAAGGTGTATTCCACCGTGTGGTACCGCAAGCGCATGGAAGCGTTGCATCACGCCATGGAGGAAGCCGGCCTGGAATCACCCTTCGACGAGGAGTGGCGCAAACGCTGGGCCGACTTCGATCAGGACCACCGGGTAACCGCCTTTGTGGACGTGTCGGGCTATTACTGGGTGCGTCAGGACGCATTGTTGGCCCATGCCACCCAGGTGGACCCCAACGTGGGGTTCTGGTTCGGGGTGCCCGACGAGGTGGCCGACCGGGTGGAGCCCTACGACACCTACGTGCTCGACCACTCGGTCGTGGCAACACAGTCGCCGGAGCACGACCTGTTCGCCGGCGTGCGCGCCTGAGGGGCCACCGCCGAGGACCTGACCGACCATCCGCCGACGCCCCGCGAGTCGCTTGTAGCGTCGTTGGGTCGGCAGGCGAGCCTGGGAGGTGTGCCGTGAAACACATGGCGGCCACACGCGCGACCCCTCATCGGCCGCCCCTCGGACCCTCGTCCCGTCGGCTGGTGGCGGTGATCGCCATGGTGATGCTGTTGGTGGTCGCCGGGTGCACCGATGAGGGTGACGCCGACTTTGGCAGCGTCTTGGTCGACGACACGCTGGTGGACAGCCCCCCGGCCAAAGGGCCGCTGAAGATGAGCTTGTCGCGTGGTTTCGACGAGGAGATCGCAGACGCCCCGGTTGGTGAGACCTACGCGCTGCGATTTACCCTTCGCAACGGCACCGAAGGTCCTGTCAGCATGGGCGGCATACAACTGGATCAGGTGCAGGGAGACCTGCGCTTTGTGGACGCGCTGGCCGAGGTCCGGGTCAAGGGGCTGGATCGCGAGGCCAGGGTCTTCAAGGGGTGGCCGCCATCCAAGAAGCGGGTGGGCATGGAGGAGTTCGATCAGTTCTCGACGGCCACCGTTCCCGCCGGCGGGGCAATTGACGTACTGGTCGCGTTTCAACTCGGGTCGGGCCTGATCGGTCGGTTCTCCGGTGTCACGATCGTGTATTCCGCCGGGGGCGTGAACTTTCGGCCGGTGTTCGATCTGGCGGTTGCGCTGTGCAGTGGCGCCTACGTCGATGGCGAGGACTGTGCCGGCGAGTCGCAACTCGACAAGCTGATCGATTTGAACGACCTTGGACGGGAGACCGACCCCTCCGCTGACGTCGACTCCGCCAACTGATCTCGACCCGCCAACTGATCCCGACCCACCGCTGAAGGCTCTGTGGCGGCCATCGGCCATGGCACGCCGGTACGCTTCCGTGAAGTGAGCGAACTCTGCGAGGCGATGGGCCGGTCGAGCACTGACCGGCTGGTTATTTTCACGATGGATGGGCTGGGCCGCAGTCACGCGTCCAACGAGGGGGTCTATTCGGCGCTGCGTCGAGGTCTTGGCACCTCGGCCGGCTTGATGGTGCCGACTCCTTGGGCCCGACACGCAGCGAAGCGTTATCGGGGTGAGCAGGTGGGGCTGCTGCTGACGCTGATCGCCGAGTCCGACCTGTATCGCTGGGGTCCCGTCACCAGCGCGCCGTCGCTGCTGGACGGCGATGGCGGGTTTCCACGGACCTTGGAGGATCTGTGGGATCACGCCGACCTCGACGAGGTGTTCCGAGAGGCTCACGCACAGATCGAACGGGCGATTTTGTGGGGTTTCGACGTGACGTACCTGTCGTCGCACCTGGGAGCGATGGAGCGTCGGGCCGAGTTCTTCGGTGTCTATCTGGAACTGGCCGAGGAGTATCGGTTGCCCGTGCGGCTCCCGTCGGCGTCCGATCAGCGCAGCCTGGGCGTGCCGCTGAGCAGCCTGGCGGCGCAAGCGGGGGTGCTTTCGCCCGACCACGTCGTGGCTGTGCGCGGTGGTTCGGCCCGCGGCACGATCGAGCAGGCGCTGTCGAACCTCGAGCCCGGCGTGACCGAGTTGCGGCTGCGCCCGGCGGTGGACACCCCCGAACTGCGTGCGCTGGGCGGCGACTGGGCCGATCGGGTGGGGGACCTGGATGTGGCCATGGACGCCGATATCTCGGTGTTGATGCAGCGCGCAGGAGCCGAGCTGATCGGCTGGGCGGAGTTGCGCAGGGCGATGGGTCGCCGCTCAGGCTCGTCGGTGGAGGCGGCCCGTACGGGGAGAACCTGACGCTCCCTGGCGGGGAGCGAGCGCTGGGGTAGATGTCGGTTCACTCGAAGGGGCTTGGACATGCCCCCCAGGCCCCCAGCTTCTGCGCACGAGCCTGGTTGCGAGCCGCTGCAAAATCGGCCAGGTACGCCTTGTTTGGGCCGATTCGCAGGGTATCGGCGAACCCGCCGGCCAGCAGGTGCCGGTTGACCACCAGTTTGTCGGGCATCCGTGTGACGTAGGCCAACAGTCGCCCATATCGATCACGGAGCTCGACGTCGCGCTCAAGTCGTACCCAGGTGCCGGGCGGGAGCAACGCCTTGGTCTCGTGGCTGGCCTCCGGCCCGAAGCACCCAACCGGCCGCCGAGGGTCGACCGTTTCTGGCGTGTCGATGCCCAGCAGGCGCACTCGTTCGGTATGACCGTCGAGGGTGACGTCGATGGTGTCGCCGTCGGCTACCGAGCTGACCTGGGCCATGCCCGGTTTGGTGGACTGGGACGTGACCCGACCGACACGAGCCCAAACCAGAAGGCCCACCAGCACGACGCCGATCATGACAGCGACCAACGGCACACGCTTTGTGTTCACATCACTCGGGCCCGGGTAGCGGCGGCGAGGTGGGTGGCCGACTCATGCGGCGGGCCTGGCGCGGCGTGGCCGGCGAAGGGGCACCTGCAAGGCGTCGGCGACGTTGGCGGGGTTGTTCAGGCTGATGACCCCGGACAGGGCGGCACGTTGGCGGGCATCCGCCTCGTTCCGCGCGACCTCCTCGGCGCGGATGCGCGCGGCGGCGATGACCTCACGAGCCTTGGCAACGCGACGGCGTCCCAGCTCGCAGGTGCCGGCGTCCAGATGCACCGCCACCCAGCGCTGTGCCGGCTCGGCCTGACGCCGCCGGAGCGAGGCCTGCGCCAACGACTCGCGGGCCGCCGCCACGCGTGGGTCACCACCTGCAGCGGGGCCCACCTGGTCCGAGATGAGGTCGAGGAGAGACAACTGGGTACTCATGGCGCCCATCATGACGACGACCTGTGACAAACAAGGATGGGGGCTGCTCCCCGGGGAGGAGGTGCGCCTCTACGAGATGTTGGGCGCCACCAGCGGCCAAGGGCACTGTGCCTCGGCAAGCGCGGCCAGATCCAGCAGCAGTTCCTCGCTGTGATGCCGAGAGGCCACCTGCATGCCCACCGGCAGTCCGTTGAGTTGCTCCACGGGAATGGAGATCGCCGGGTTGCCGACAATGTTGTACGGGATGGTGAGTGCGCCATTGTTGCCCAGGTCGACCTTTGTGCCCGCCACCCGGGTGTTCACCTCGAGATGGGCCGGGAACGCGGTATCGGGGTTGGTGGCAGAGATGATGAAGTCCACCTGAGCGAACAGCTCGGCCAGGGTGGCGTTGGCCCGGGTCCGGGCCGCCTCTGCGGCGCCCATCGTGTCCAGGTTCATGGCCGAGTCGGCCATCTCCAGACCAAACGCCATCGCCGGTGTGAGTTGCTGCAGCTTGTCTCGCCAGTCGTCGCCCAGCTCGTGGCGCAGGTGGCACAGGTTGCCCATGGCCCACTCCAGACCCAGCCCGGGCAGCTCCACAGGTACGTCCACCAGCACCAGCCCGGCATCGGCCGCCAGGGCCTCGCCGGCGTCGCGTACGCGTCGGGCCACCTCGGGGTTCACGGTCGCCACGCCCAAATCGGGGCTGATCACTGCTCGACGGCCACGCAGGCTGTCGCCGTAGCTGCCAAGGTTGGCTTCCCAACCATCCCGGCGGGGCAGCGAGTACGGATCGACGGGGTCGTAGCCGGACGCCACGTCGAGGTGGCGGGCAAGGTCGCGCACCGAGCGGGCCAACACCCCATTGACCACGGTCATCGGGTGGACCGAGGCGTTGGGGCCCCGAGGAATCCGCCCGGCGGTGGTCTTCAAGCCGGGGAGCCCGCAGAAGCCTGCGGGGATGCGGATGGAACCACCCCCGTCGCCTCCGCTGGCCAGCGGGCAGATGCCGGCGGCTACCGCCGACGCCGATCCGCCCGAGCTTCCACCTGGTGTCATCTCCGGCTTCCAAGCGTTGCCCGTGACACCGTTGAGCCGGGTGTTGGAGACGTTGAGACCGCCGAATTCGCTGGCCGTGGTCAGCCCAAAGGGCACGGCGCCGCCGAGCTTCTCGGTCCGGTCCACGTTGAGCGACGTGTCGGTGGCGACCTCCTCGGCGAACAACAGGGAGGCCTGCGTGGCCGGCCAGCCGACATAGTGGTCCAACTCCTTCACCCCCAGCGGCACCCCGCCGAACGGCTTGGACGTATCGGCCTTGGCCGCCTTGGCAATGGCCATCTCGGGGTCGAGGTGGCTGAAGCAGTTCAAGCGGGTGGCATCGGCGGCGGCCAGCGTGGCCTCCATCTCCTCGATTGGAGACCGGTCTCCGCTGCGAAAGGCCTCGACGAGCGAGCTGGCGTCTCCGGTCCACGGTGCGTCGGTCATGTGCGTGAAGCTACCCTCGGCGTTGTGGATGTCGGAGAATTCTTGGGCCTCGAGGCCACGCACAACCCCCATCGTTGGTACCTGCCGGTGGCACCCGGTCTGGCCACCTTGGGCCGGTTTCTCTTCGGTGGCGCTGGGCTGGGTGCCGCCATCCTGGCACTCGAGCGCACCACCGGCCGGCCGTTGGTGTGGGCCACCGCGCAGTACCTCAGCTACGCCATGATCGACGAGATCATGGACTTGGACGTGACCATCCCGGCGGCTGGGCGCCACACCGCCCAGGCCCGCGTGGTCGGACGGGTCGGCGACCGGGAGATTCTCACCGTGAACGCTGCACTGGGTCAGCGTGACCTGGATGACACCGGCCAGTGGACGGTGATGCCGGAGGTACCGGGCCCGAACGAGTGTGAGGTTCGTGAGTCAACGGGCGGGCTCGGCACCTCGATCATGTCCCGCATTGAAAGCCGTCTGGCCGTGGGCCACCAGTGGGATCGTCTCAACGGCGACCCGGCGCCCGGGGGACGGGCCGCCATGTGGGTGCGGCTCCGGGACGTGGAGCCGTCGGCCGCCAGCCTTGCGGTCCTCGGCGACTACGTGCCGTGGGGCATCAGCCAGGCGTTCGGCTCGTGGACCCGCTCGAACAGTCTGGACAACACGCTGCGAGTGGTTCGCGTGGTGCCCACCGAGTGGGTGTTGCTCGATGTGCGAATCCAGGCGGTGCACAACGGTTTCGGCCACGGTGACGTGTACCAGTGGTCGGAGGACGGCACCCTGATGGGCATCGCCAGCCAGTCGGCCATCGTGCGGGAAGTGTCCGAGCCGACGCCCGGCAGATTGCCGCCGTGGATGGAGAAGGAGCTCAAGGGCGTCCGTGGGGTGACCCCGTGAAGCGACTGGGAATGACCGTTCCGTTTGACAATGTGCCACTGGGCGAACAGCGGGACCGTTTCGTGGAGCTGGAGGACGCCGGCTACAGCGACCTGTGGTCGGCCGAGGCGATGGGTACTGACGCGTTCACCCCGCTGGCCCTGGCCTCGGTGTGGACACCGTCGATGCGTCTCGGCACGGCGATCGTGCCGGCGTTCACCAGGGGGCCCGCCCTGTTGGCACAGTCGGTCGCCTCGCTGGCCCAAGCTGCGCCGGGACGCTTCACCCTGGGGCTCGGAACCAGCTCGGATGTGATTGTGGAGCGCTGGAACGGCATCGACTTCGATCGTCCATACCATCAGGTACGGGACATGGTGCGCTTTCTCCGAGCTGCGATGTCGGGTGAAAAGGTCACGACCGAGGTGAACCACCACCAGGTGAAGGGCTTCCGGCTGGGAGTGCTGCCGCCTGAGCCGGTGCCGATCCACATTGCGGCCCTGCGTGAGGGCATGTTGGCGCTCGCCGGACGCGAGGCCGACGGAGTGATCCTCAACTGGTTGGCCGCCACCGACGTGCCGCGGGTGACCAAGATCGTTCACGATGCCGCCGATGGCGCCGAACGCGAGGTGGTGGCCCGCCTGTTCGTTGCGGTCACCGAGGACCGCGACACCGTGATGGCCCTTGGCCGTCACGCCATTGCGGCCTACCTGAACGTTCCTGTCTACCGGGCCTTTCACGAGTGGCTGGGCCGAGGGGAGCAGCTTGGTGAGATGTGGCGGCTCTGGGGCGAAGGAGATCGCAAGGGCGCGCTCGAGGCCATTCCCGATTCGGTGGTGGACGAGCTGATCATCTGGGGTTCGGCCGGCCAGTGCCGCGAGCACCTCGGCGCCTACGTCGATGCCGGGGTCACCACGCCGGTGGTGGCGTTGTTGCCCTTCGGCTACGACGAGCGCGCCGCCGCGCGTGCCCTGGCTGTGTCCGGCTGAGCCTGAAAGACCCTCGTTGCAGCGAATTCAGTCCCACCGCAAACGCAGTCCGCCGCAAACTCAGTCCGCCGCAAACCAGTTGCCGTGAAAACCGAAGGGAACGCGGCGAGGCATCTTCACCCTGGCCACTGGGCCTGCGGCCACGTCGCGGGCATCGATGACGTCGAGGTAGCTGTGATCACGGGCCAGGTCGGTGGTCAAGGTCACCAACCAACCGTCGTTTTCGGCTGTTCCTTCCGGATCGGCTGCAAACGACGGTTCGCCGCACACCTCCGCCGGTGCGCACTCCCAGGTCACCGACTCGTTACGCTCCAGGTCCCAGGCGGTCACCCCGCCGAAAGTGGCATCGCCCTGCACCACGTCGCGGAGCCACCCGACATAGCCGAATCGATTGGTGCGCCCGGTGAGCGCATCGTTGATGCGGGGGAAATCGCCCGGACGATCATCGAGTTGGGTCGTGGTCACCGTTCCGGCGGCGTCGATGTGCCAGCGGTGCAGGGTCGGGGATACGTCGGCAGCGGGTTGGTCACCAAAGCTGACCGGCAGGGATGATGACCGGCAGCCGACCACGTCGATGTTTCCGGCGGCGTCCTCCGACGCGTTGAGAAAGTGGAAGACATAGCAGGGGTCGATATCGGACCAGCGAACCTGCCCGCTGCCGTCGAGGGCCAGCACACCAATGCGTGCACCCAGGTCGGGCTCCCAACGGGTGAAGGGCTTGCCCTCCATCAGCGCATTGACGTCGAACACTGCGGGAAGGTCGAAGAACAGCGCATGTTTGTCGGTGATGGCGAAGTCGTGCATCATCACCGCCTGCGGCAGGTCGATCTCGACGCTGGTCAGCAGGTCACCGTGGGCTGAGACCACGTGGTAGCGCAGGTACGGGGGAAACGGCCCATAACCAAAGAAGTGCATGTTGCCGGTTGCCGGGTCGACCTTTGGGTGAGCCGTCATCGCCCCCGCGAGCGCGCCGTCGTAATCGAAGACGCCCAGCGTCGCCAACGTGTCGGGGTCGACCTGGGTGGGGGGAGAGGCCTCCATGAGCGCCAGCATGCGTCCGGCATGAGACACGATGTTGGTATTGGCCGTGTTCTTCATCATGCCAACCTTGGCCATGACGTCGTCCGGCGGCGGCCTGAATCCGGCGAGGCCCCCGAACAGCGGCCGGCCCGCCTCGGCCTCGGCCATCATCCCTGCCGACCGAACCCAACGGTTGCGATAGGAGGCACCCGAGTGACCCAACGTGACCCCGTGCAGCATCGCGTCGCCGTCGAAGAGGTGGTAGGGGCCGTGCGGGGCAAGGAGTGGGTTGGGGCCGTTGCGCAGGTAACTGCCCGTCAGCCCTTCGGGTAGCTCGCCTTCCACCAGCAAGTCGGTGGCATCAATCTCGTCATGAACCGGTCGGTACTGGCCCAAGAGGTGCGGCACCCCACAGCGGGTCCAGTCGGCAAGTGCGGCATCGTCCAGCGACAGGCCGTCGGTCGGTGGTTCCACCTTTGGTGTCAGGCCGGTCTGGTTCATGGGGTTCCCTCCGCATCGACTGGTCGCACGCTATTACCCATCGCCGGTTGATGCCTCGGATCCACCTGTTGCGGGCGTGAAGCGGGCACACTGGAGTGCGACGGGCGATTGACCGGGAGGTCTCCTCCATCATGCGCGTTCGCCGAGCCAACAGCGTGAAGCCATTGATCGCCGCCGGGTTGACGGCGGCAACAGTGATTGCCGTGGGATTTTCGGGTTGCAGCGGGGCCCCCGCCGGTACTGGGCGCGCATCGACGATCACCACCACCTCCCCGGCCGGCTCCTCCCCGGCCACGACCGCTTCCCCGGACAGCACTGCGGTTGTTGTCGATGCGGCCGGCGGCGAGGGGCTGGGTGCGCCGGGGGCAACGTTGCCTCAGGTGAGCGGAAAATCGACCGGCCCTTTTGATTCGGGCAGGTTGGTCGCCTCCACCGGTCCAGCCGTCGCCGCCGTGGTGGCCCGTGCCTGCGACGGTGGGGTCGTACCGTCGACCGCATTCGCCATCGACGACCATCACCTGGTCACCGCGTCGACGTCGTTGGCTGATGACGGGCATGATCCCACCAAGGGAATCGACCCCCGACCGTGGCTCCACCTGGGCGACGGCTCGTGGGTTCGAGGGACGGTGATCGGCGCTTGGCCGGCGCCGAACCTGGCGGTGATCGAAGTGGACCGGGCGATCGAAGGGTCGCTCGGATGGTCCGAGGCGCGTCCGAAGCAGGACGAGTGGGGCGCCGTGGTGGGCTATGCGGCCCGCTCCGACAATGGTTCCGAACTACTGGCAACCAAGGTCACGGGGACGGTGGGCGGTCCGGACCTTCCGATGGTGACGGTCACCGGGGCGGCCGCTGGTCTCGCCGGTCCGGGGCATGTGGGAGCCCCGCTGGTCGATGACCAGGGACGGATCCAGGGCATGGTCGTTCTTCCGGATCCCAAGGGAGACTCGATGGTCGTTCAGGAGGCCACCGTCATGCGAGCTCTGGCAGAGGAGTTCGTGGCGAAGCCGGTGGACCCCAAGCCGGTGTGCGACGCCGACGCCCCGACGCGGCTGGGGCTTGGCTGGGGCCTGTTGCTCGAGCGCCACGGCAGCGACACCGAGGTGACTCAGCTTGGCGGCCGCGATGCCCTCACCAAATATGGACGGGTGGGGTTGGTCGATGCCTCGATGCCGTCGTTTGTGTCCGGTGGGGCATCGGTCGCCGTCGCGCTTGGACCCTTCGGCAGCGAGGCCCAGGCGAAGCTCGCGCAGCCGGCGGTGCGCCAGACGCTCGCCAAGCTGGACCTCGATGGGGAGGCCGAATTGATGCTGGTTCCGTGGAGCACGTTTCCCGACGTGAAGCCCGCGCCCCCAACGACCATTCGGGTGGCGCCGGCGGCCACGGCACCTCCCAAGACCACAGCGCCTCCAAAGACCAAAACCACTACCGACGAGCGCGCCTCGACTTCGGACTGCTCCGGCCCGACCTCGGTGCGGATCATCAGCGGAGCGCCGGCGGGGTACAGCTACAAAATGCGATCGGCGCCGTCAGCGGGCGCATCTGCAGATGCCATGGGGGCCAACGGCCGGCAGGTGTCGGTGGTCAACGGCTCCGAACGCAACGGCTTTGTGCTGATCGCATTGCCCGATGGGCGCTGCCTGTGGGGTTCCAGCCAGTTCCTCGGTTAGGACAACCTCAAACCGGTCGACGTGGTCAGACCAACGAGGCTTGAAGTTTGCGCATGCCCTTGATCCACCGCTCCCGGTCGGTTCCCTTGTGCGCGGCGTAGCGGCCCACCTCCTCGTGGGGGAGTATGAGGAACCGTTCATCGGCCAATCCTTGAAGTACCGCCTCAGCCACCTCCTCCGGTTCGATGATGTTCATCGCACGCACCACATCTGCGGCCAGGGGTGCTGGCTCACCCTCCTGGCCGGGAGGAAACAGGAGGGGCGTCCGGACACCCTGAGGGCACAGGCACGACACCTTGACGCCGCGGTCGCCGTAGGTGATCGAGATCCATTCGGCGAACGCCACAGCAGCCGCCTTGGTCACGGAGTAGGGCGCATCGCCCAGGTTGGTCAGGAGCCCGGCGGCGGAGGCGGTGGTCAACAGGTAGCCGCCACCCCGCTCCAGCCACAATGGGATGAGGGCACGAGCAGATCGAACGTGGGCCATGGTGTTGATATCCCAGATGGCGTCCCAGGTGGCGTCGTCACCCTGTTCTGAGGCGCCGGTTGCGATGCCGGCGTTGGCGACAAACAAGTCGATTGGGCCGATGTTGGCCTCGACCTCCGCGATGAACGCCTCGTTTGCGCCCTCCCGCCCCACGTCGAGCGACCATGCCACGCACTGACCGGACACGCCGTCTTCGATCGACCGGACCACGGCACCGGCGCCCTCGATGTCCCGGTCGGCCAGCACCAGGTTGGCGGGCCGCTCATCGGCACACCGTCGTGCCAGGGCCGCGCCGATGCCGCTGGCCGCTCCGGTGATCACGATGGTGGTGCCGGTGAGTTCCATGGTTGGCGACCCTACGCCGCTGCGTCCGCCAGCCGTCGACCGAACGTCACTGCGAAGCCGACGTGTCGATGAACCGCCAGAACCCTTCGACGGTCGCCCGGGTGGTACGAGGGCTGCCGATCGCCACCCGAACGGCCAACCGGCCGTCGACGAGTGTGCGGGTGCACAGGTAGCGAGGGTCGGAGTCGATGGCATCCAACAGATGCTGCGTCGCCTCGTCTCCAGCGACGTGGGCCAGGCACACGAGCGCCAACGAGCGCGGTGCCACCAACTCGAGGTTGGAGTGCCTGTCGATCTGCTCCTCCAGCCATGTTGCGTCTGCAACCCCCGCACGAATGTGCTCTCTGAGACCCTCCAGTCCGTAGTGGCGCAGGACAAAGAAAAGCTTGAGGGATCTGAAGCGCCGTCCGAGCGGCACCTGCCAGTCTCGAAAATCCACCACCTCGCCGGCGTCTGACCGGGCGGTGCGGAGGTATTCGGGCACGATGCTGAGGGCCTCGGTGAGCGCCGCGCGGTCGCGCACCCAGAACGCGGAGCAGTCGAAGTTGACCATGAGCCACTTGTGGGGGTTGAACAGGTAGCTGTCGGCGCGTTCGACGCCGGCGATCACCCAGCGATACTCGGGATCGATCGCCGCCGAACCCGCCCACGCCGCATCGACGTGGAGCCATATCCCGAGCGGTTCGGTGACCTCGGCGATGGCCTCCACCGGGTCGAATGCCCCGGTGGAGGTGGTCCCGGCGGTGGCGCACACCAACAACGGCACCAGCCCGGCCGCTTGATCGTCGGCCAGCATGGTTTTCAGCGCTGATGGGTCCATGGCGAGATCCGGGTCGGTGGGCACCGCGCGCACTCGCGAGCCTGGAATGCCTGCCACCCGGGCATCTTTTTCGAGTGACGAATGAGTTTCGGCGGTGCCGTACACCACGCAGTCGTCCACCGACGGACCGTCGCTGGTTCCGATGCCCAGGCGGTGGCGGGCGGCCAGGATGGCGCAAAGGGTGCCCGACGACGCCGAGTCCTGCAGCACACCTCCGCCCTCGCCGGTGCTGCCGTCGGCCCGGCGGTGACGGAACACCTCGGGCAGCCCGCAGGCCTCCACCAGCCAGTCCAGCATGTGCTGTTCCAACTCGGTGACCGCCGGCGACGTCGCCCACAGCATGCCCTGCACGCCAAGTCCGGCCGATACCAACTCGGCCAGCACCGCCGGCGGGGAGGCGTTGGCAGGGAAGTAGCCGAAGAAGCCGGGTGCCTGCCAGTGGGTGAGCGCCGGCACGATCACCCGGTCGAGGTCGGCCAGTGCTCCGGCCAGGTCGCCCCCAAGTTGGGGCGGGTGGGGATCGAGTTGGTCACGCACCCACCCCGGCTCGACCGAAGGCCCCACTGGGAGGTCGTCGGTGCGCTGCCAGTAATCCGCCACCCACTCGATCATCTGATGGCCCTGGGTTCGAAAGCCCGACTCGGCGATGCTCAATCGTTCCCGGCGAGTGTTCCCGTCGGTGCTGACACGCAGCGGCGCCGTCGCCTCCATCGTGGCGCGAATCGTGGCCATCCGGTCCTCGCCCCATGGCAGCGGCATGATGATCGCCTCGTCGACCCCGGCCTGGTGGTAGGCCTCGACCGCATCGGAAACGGTGGCCGCATCCCCGCAGATGTCGATGGCATCGACCATTGCGTCGCTCATGGCGGTGATCGCGGTGTCGCGGTCGCCGACGTCCATTGCGGCGGTGAACGCAGCGATCTCCTCACCGAACCCAGCTCGGGTAAAGGCTCGTGCGTAGGCGGGCACCACCGCGTACCCAAACAGGTCGCGTCGGCCTTTCGGACGGGCGACTTCGGGATCACACACGCCGACGTGAACGTAGGCGGAGATCCGCACTGACCCGGGTGGGCGCCCTGCGGTTTGCTCGCCGGTGCGCACCTGTTGGATGCACCACGGCACGGCCGACGCCGGGAGGTAGTTCAGGAGCACCCCGTCGGCGGTTGCTCCTGCAAGCCGCAGCATCTGGGTGTTGAGCGCGCCCAGTACAAGTCGTGGCCGTCTGTGGTCCAGACGCACACCCAGGCGGGTCGGTCCCAGCGAGTAGTGGGTGCTCTCGTGACGAACCTTGTCGCCTCCGATCAAGGCACGGGCCACGGCCATCCAGTCGCGTGCCTGGGCGAGCGGGGCATCGCCGTAGGTGGCCCCGTGCCACCGGTCCACCACCACCGGAGAGGAAACCCCGACGCCCAGGCTGATCTCCCGGTCCGGATGTAGCGCCTGCAGGGTGGCGGCCCCCTGCACCGCCAGAAGTGGAGTCCGAAGCTGGAGGGCCAGCACGCCGGTTCCCAGCCCGAGCCGCGTTGCCGCTGCACCTGCGGCGGCCAGGGTGGCGAAGGCCTCGGCGCCGGTGGTCTCCGCTGTCCAGAAGCTGTTGAACCCCAGTTCCTCCGCCCACCTGGCGGCTTCGAGCCCGGCGTCCATGCCCAGCGCCTGGAACGAGGCGAACGTGACGCCGGGTCGGGTCCGCCGACTGTCGGCGCTGGTGGCGGCGTGATGGTCGATGCGTGCGGGCATGGCCGGACCGTACCGGGCGACCGCTCGGTGGGGTGCTGGTCACGTTCGGATTCCCGCATAGACTGCCGGACGTGACCGAGACGACCGTAGATGATGCAGCCGCCACGACCACCGCCGCGACTCCCGAGACGACCCTGGCCGAACTCAAGGCCCTTGTCGACCGTGGGCTGGGCGACATCAACGATCGCAGGCTGATGCCTTCCGGCGAAGTGGCCGATCTCCTGCTGGATGTGCGGACGCTGCTCCGCCTGCTCGAAAGCGACACGCTGGTCAACTGACCGCTCGGTTTCACCGCAGCGAGAGGTCGCTTCAGCGGCCCGTCAACTTGCAGATCAGCTGGTGAGCGCCTCGAAGGCAGCCAAGATCCCGTCAGTAAAGTCCTTTGCGTTGTCGACCGCTGCGCTGTCGGTGTGAACGCCGATGTCCATCTTGCCGCGATAGCTCATGGTGGTGACGTTGACGGCTGCGCCGGTGAGCGGCCCAATCGGGTAGTTGGCCTCCACGAGCGCGCCCCCCATGAACGTGTCGAACGGCGCCGCCCGCAGGTTGGAAAGCACCAGGTCGATGTTGGAGGTCACCCATTTGCCCACCTGCGTCAGCACCGTGGTCGGCATCAGGCGGGCTCCAGCGGCCAGCGACCCCATGGCGGCCACCGACCGTTCGCTCTTGGCCCGGTTCATCACCTCGGCCACTGCGTGTAGGCGCTCCTCCGGGGAGAGGTCGGGTGAGGCCGGAAGGATGGTGAGGGTGGGTGAAAACAGGTTGCCGCCGGATGCGCCGTCTCGGGTGCTGATGGGTACTGCAGCACGGAACTCGGTGGGAACCGTGCCTGCATCGATGTGCAGGTTGACCGCCGCCTCCACCACGGCGGTGGTGAAGAGATCGTTTACGGTCACCCCGGCTGACCGTGACGCGTCGATCACCCGTTGAAGGGGGAACTGGGTGGTGGCCAGCGATCGGTCCTGCGAGCGTTCGGTCCACAGCGGGCTGAGGCGCCGGTCGACGCTTCGGGCCTGGCGGGCCAGCGACCCGGCCACATCGATGACCTCGGCCCCTGTTTGGACCAGACGCGTGGGGTGTCGAACGTGATCGACCACCTCGCCGATGCCGGACACCGTCCAGTTCCATCGCTTTCTGGTCGAATGCCCAATGGTCTCCAACAGGTTGCCAAGTGGAAGCCCCCCACCGCTGGATCCGGTCGCCCGGTCCACCGGGGGCGGATCCGGGGCATCGCGTTCCAGGTCGATGAAGGCCATCGACATGCGCAGACCACCCTCGCCATCGGTCACCGTGTGATCCATGCGCTGAACCATCGCCGCCCGGTCCCCATCCAGGCCGGTGATCAGCACAAACTCCCACAATGGTCGGTCGCGATGGAGCGGCTCCTGGTCGAGGGCACAGGCAAACCGCTCCAGTCCGCCGGGTCGCCGGTACTCCGCCGGGAGTTCGGTCACCCGGAAGTGATGGTCGATATGGAAGTCGGCGTCCGGCCGCCAGCACGGTGCTGCGATGCGCGCCGGTGCCTCCTCCACCCACTGGTGCAGGCGGGGAACGATCTGCGCAGCCCGATCGAGCCGAGCCCGCAGGCGATCGATGTCGGGCACCGAGTCGAGCATCGTCAGGTTGGCAAACTGCGAGGTCAGCAGCGGGTCGGCCTCGAGCAGCCACATGAGGTACTCGAGGTTGTTCATCCGCTGGACCTGCGTACTTGACCGCTGCTCGCCGTCAACCTGTGCCATGGCTGCATGGTAGGTGGCGGTCCCGGGTGATGGCCTACCGATGAGCCCCGGAGGTCGCTCTTGGCGGTGTGTCGCCGGTGCGACGCGATTCAAGCGGAACGAGCCGAACAGCGATTTTGCCGATGGCGTAGCCGAACAGCCCGCCACCGATGGTGTCCACCATCCAATGAATGCCCACATGCACACGGCTGAGCGCCACGGCTCCGGCCAGGGTGAACCACACCACCTTGGGCACGTCGCTGTCGTCGGACAGCAGCACGGCAGCGCAGAACGCCGAGCTTGAGTGACCGCTGGGGAACGACGAGGTGCGGGGCGTGCGCAGGCTCCATTCCCGAAATCGGGGGATGGGTCGCGGGCGGAGCACCAGGGCCTTGAGTGGTCCGTTCACCAGTGCCGATTCGGCGCCCAGCGCAGCGGCGAACCGGCCTGCCCGTTTCCAGCGATCCTGGCGAGGCAGCGACTGGGCTGCGCCAAGGACCGCCCACAGCACGCCATGGTTGGCCGCTTCCGTCAGCCCAAAGACCGTGCGATCCACCGGATCGTGACCGCGCAGCCGGTCCCACCACGAATCAATCCTGCCGTCGACGTGGTCGACCCACGCTGGAACGCCGATGAGCCCTGCCGATTTTGGCTCCGGTGCGGCCTTGACCGGCTCGCCAAATCCAGGAAGTGGAGGAATGACCGATTCGTTCATCGGAGTGATGGTACGCGTGATGCCGGGCCGGCTGAAGGGTTCGCACCGCAAGGCTCCCCGAGGGAGTCCCGTGGTGTGGGGAGCCCCACGGTCAGCTGGGGCGGGTGGGCTTGCTACCCAGTTCGACCGCCGCTTGAGCGGGGTCTCCGCCCTGGGTGGGGCAGTACTTGGCGAACGCGCACCAATTGCACAGCGGGCCTGGCTTTGGGCGAAAGTCCTCGTGCTCGCAGGCCCGCACGACCGCCGTCCAAATTGCGCCCACGCGACGTTCCAGCCCCTTGGTGGACTGTTCGCTGGGGGTGGCGATGATCGCCTGCGGGTTCTTCCCGAGAAACAGCAGCTGAACCCGGGCGGGTCGTCGGCCCAGCACCCGTTCACACAACAGCGAGTAGAGATGCACCCCGCCCAGCTTCGACTGCTCGTAGCGCTCGGAGGGTGGCCGCCCGGTCTTGTAGTCGGTGACCACCAGCTCGCCGTCGGTGGTGAGCTCCAGGCGGTCGATGATGCCGCGGAGGCGTGTGCCCGCGAGTTCGGTCTCCATACGCAGCTCGAGCCCTACGGCGTTGACCCGGGTGGGGTCCTCCAGCATGAAGATGCGCTGGGTCATCTCTGCGGCCTCTGCCTGGAAGGTGGCTTTGCCGGCGTCGTCCAGGCCCAGGGCCTGAACATCGGGATCGTCCCAGGCCTCCAGGGCGGCCTGGTCGAGGCACGCCGCTGCGGCATCGGGGGTGCGGTCGGAAGGCGTCAACACATAGAGATGCTCGAGCGCCCGGTGCACCAGCGTGCCCCGCTCGGCGGCAATCGATGGAGGCTCCGGCAGCCGCTCGACGGCCGAGAAGCGAAATGAGAGCGCGCAGTCGGTGAAGGTGGAGACCTTGGAGGGGCTCAGTGTTTTGGGCAGGTCGAACGCCATGAGGTCATGGTAAGGGAGCCCGGTGACAGTGCCGGCCGAACTCAGCCGAACCGACACGATAGGGCTGCGAGAGGTCGCTGAGGGTCGCTCCGCACCAGGTAAGCGACGATGGCGACCCACATCGACCAGACGCCGGCTCTTGACCAGCTGGTCTGCGCCACCGAGATGCTGCTCGGCGACCATGCCCAGGCATTGCCGGCTACGGCGGCGCTGAGGAGCACTTGGTGGACGGGGCCGACATGCTGAGTGCCGGTCCGGCCCGCACAGTAAAGCCACCCGCGGTCGATCTGGGTGTGATCGCTGTGACCCGGTCCACAGCGATCACACCCAGATCGAGCATGGGTGCCATCACTGCGGGCGCGCCGTCAGACCGGCAACAACGCTGCAGTGATCGAGCCGGCGATGGCGTCGGGCACCTGCATGGGGCCGAAGTGACCCAGGTCGGGGTGCGGCTCCAGCATGGCGCCGGGGATGTGATTGGCGATGTGGCCGGCAAAGCCCGACGGCGTGAAGCTCTCGACTCGTCCCAGTGCCACAGTGACCGGACGTTCGATCGAGGGCACCTCGCTCCAGAACGAATGCCTCGACCCCTCGACGTAGGTGCGGGATTCCACCTCGGGGGTGCAGCGCAGGCAGATCGGCCCGTCGGGTTGATCCGAGGCGGGGTCGGCCGGGGCGAACCCCCAGGTGAGGTAGGCCTCCATCGCCGCCGCCGAGAACACGTTGAGCGGGGCCTTGGTGGAGAAGTTGGTGCGGGCCACGATGCGACTGTCGAAGGTTGAGCGGCGGCGCAGGGCGCCGACCGCCAGCGGGCTGTCCTCGGGGTCGGGCAGGTCGGCTCCCGGTGGGATGCCCAGCTCCTCGGCGGGAGGAAAGATGATCGGCTCGTAGGCCCAAAGTGCGGTGAACAGCTCGGGGCGACGTGCGGCGGCAGCCAGCACGGCTGCTCCGCCCATCGAGTGCCCGGCGGCGCCGACCGGGGTGCCGGTGGCCTCGACGATGTACTCGGCGGCGGCGATGGCGTCCTCGGTAACCCGGGTCCACACCATGTCGTCCGGCTTGGCGGGGGAGTGGCCGTGGCCTCGAAAGTCGACCGCCCAGCACGAGGCACGGTCGGTCAGGTGGGCGGCAACCGGCTGCCAGATCCCGCCGGCAAACCCGGTGGCGTGGGCCAGTAACAGCGGCGGCCCCTCGCCGCCGAGGTGCCACAGCGCCAACTCGAGGCCGTCGGCCGACGTGATGATCGCGGTTGGGTGGCCGGGAGTTGGGTGACCGGGCAGCGGACGTCCGGTCTCGGCGCTCATGAGAAGGCAGCCTGGCCGGTGATGGCCTGGCCGAGGATCAGCGTGTGGATCTCGTTGGTGCCCTCGTAGGTGTACACCGACTCCAGGTTGTTCATGTGGCGCATCACCGGGTACTCCAGCGTGATGCCGTTGGCACCCAGCACCGACCGGGCGGTGCCGGCCACCTCCCTGGCCATGGCCACGTTGTCCATCTTGCCGAAGCTGACGTGCGGCGTGGCCAGGGTGCCGGCGTCTTTCATCCTGCCAAGGTGCATCGCCACGAGCGTGCCCCGTTGGACCGCCACCATCATCTCGACCAGCTTGCGCTGGGTCAGCTGGAACGCCGAGATCGGCCGGTCGAACTGCACCCGCTCGCCGGCGTAGTCCAACGCCGCCTCGTAACAGGCACGGGCGGCGCCGCAGGCACCGAAGAGGATGCCGAATCGGGCCTCGTTGAGGCACGACAGCGGCCCCTTCATGCCTCGTACGCCGGGCAGCACCGCGTCGGCCGGAAGCCGCACGTTGTCCATGACCAGCTCGGAGGTGATCGACGCCCGCAGCGACACCTTCCGGTGGATCTCCGGGGCCGAGAATCCGGGCGTGTCGGTGGGGACGACAAAGCCGCGCACCCCATCGTCGGTGCCCGCCCACACCACGGCCACGTCGGCGACCGAGCCGTTGGTGATCCACATCTTGGTGCCGTTGAGGATCCAGTCGCCGCCGGGCTGCTGCTTGGCGAAGGTGCGCATCGAGCTGGGGTCGGAGCCGGAGTCGGGTTCGGTCAGCCCGAAGCAGCCGATTGCCTCGCCGGTCGCCATCGCCGGCAGCCAGCGCTGCTTCTGGTCCTCGGACCCGAAGGCCCAGATGGGGAACATCGCCAGGCTGCCCTGCACCGATACGAAGCTGCGGGCACCGGAATCGCCCGCCTCCAGCTCCAGGCAGGCCAGCCCGTAGGCGGTGGCGCTGGTGCCGGCACAGCCGTACCCCTCCAGGTGCATGCCGAGCAGGCCAAGCCTGCCGAATTCGAGCGCCATCTCCTTGGGAAACGTGCCGCGCTCGTACCAGTCGGCGACTTCGGGCAGGATCCGATCGCCGACGAACCGTCGGACGGTATCGCGCAGCAGAACCTCGTCCTGGTTCAACAGCGCATCCAGCGCCAGCACGTCGCGAGGGTTCACCTGGTGGGAAAGCGGCTGGTGACTCATGGCTCGCAGCGTACCGGTGGGTCCGCTCGCAGGGTGCCGAATCCTGCGTCGTCGGCGCCCGGCCGGCGCTGCGACACGTTCGGTGCCGAAGCCAGGACCGGTAGGGTCGGCCGTATGAGCGATACGCCCGGTGAGCCATCAACGACCGCTGCGAGCACGGCTGGAATTGAGGCGGAGGCCCAGCTCTATGTCGATGGTCACACGACTGGCGCCACCTCGGGAGAGCGGTTTCCCACGTTCAACCCGGCCACCGGCGCGGTGCTCGCTCAGGTGCATCAGGCGAGCGATGCCGACGTCGACCTGGCGGTTGCCTCGGCCCGGGCGGCGTTTCCTGCCTGGGCCGCCCGCACCGGCGCCGAGCGGGGACGCATCCTCAATCGGGCTGCGGCGCTGCTGCGTGAACGCAACGAGGAGTTGGCCCGCATCGAGGTGGCCGACACCGGAAAGCCGATCGCCGAGGCCTCCACAGTGGACGTGCTGTCCGGGGCCGACGCCATCGAATACTTCGCAGGGGCGGCAGCCACGTTGACCGGCGAGCATGTCACCTTGGGCGACAACTTCGTCTACGTGCGACGCGAACCGCTGGGTGTGTGTGCCGGCATCGGCGCCTGGAACTATCCGATCCAGATCGCGTGCTGGAAGTCGGCTCCGGCGTTGGCTGCCGGAAACACGATGGTTTTCAAACCGGCCGAGCTGACCCCGTTGTCGGCGCTGGAATTGGCGGCGATCTATACCGAGGCGGGCGTCCCTCCCGGGGTGTTCAACGTGGTGCAGGGCGACGCCCGAACCGGACGGGCGCTCGTGGCCCACCCGGACGTTGCCAAGGTGAGCCTCACCGGTGAGGTGGGCACCGGCAAGGCGGTCATGGCGGCGGCCGCGGAAACGCTGAAGGCCGTCACCCTGGAACTCGGTGGCAAATCGCCGCTGGTCGTCTTCGACGACGCCGACGTCGACAACGCGGTTTCGGGTGCGCTGATGGGCAACTTCTACACGCAGGGCGAGGTGTGCTCCAACGGCACCCGGGTGTTCGTGCAGGCCGGCATCCACGATGAGTTCGTCGCCAAGCTGGTGGAGCGCACCGAAAAGATGGTGGTGGGCGACCCGCTGGACCCGACCACCGACGTGGGGGCACTGATCAGCGCCGATCATCTGGCCAAGGTCACCGGCTATATGGCGGCCGGGAAGGCGGCCGGCGCCACCGTGGCCGTCGGCGGAGCCCGCCGCACCGAGGGTGCCATGGCCGACGGATACTTCGTGGAGCCCACCGTGTTTACCGAATGCACCGACGCCATGACGATCGTCACCGACGAGATCTTCGGGCCGGTCATGGCCGTCCTCGTCTTCGATGACGAGGACGAGGTGATCGCCCGTGCCAACGCCACTCCCTACGGGTTGGCGGCCGGCGTGTTCACCCGGGACCTCTCCCGGGGGCATCGGGTGGCGGCGGCGCTGCAAGCAGGAACCGTGTGGATCAACAATTACAACCTGACCCCGATTGAGATGCCGTTCGGAGGGGTCAACTGGTCGGGTATCGGGCGAGAGAACTCGATGGCGGCATTTGAGCATTACACCCAACGCAAGGCCGTCTATGTGGAGACCGGCGATGTCGAGGCGCCGTACTGATGAGCGCACGAGACCACAGCGTTCGCTTCTTCAGCGGAGGCAGGAGGATCAGCAGATGAGCACCACCAGCGACATCGAGTCGACCAATTGGGACTACGTGATCGTCGGCGGCGGCTCCGCCGGCTCCGCGTTGGCCAACCGTTTGTCGGCCGACCCGGCCACCAAGGTGCTGGTGCTGGAGGCGGGCCGTAACGACTCGAAGTGGGACGTGTTCATCCACATGCCGGCGGCGTTCTCGTTTCCGATCGGCAGCCGCTTTTACGACTGGAAGTACGAGACCGAACCCGAGCCCCACATGGGCGGGCGCCGGGTGTACCACGCTCGCGGCAAGGTGCTGGGTGGGTCATCGTCGATCAATGGGATGATCTTCCAGCGCGGCAACCCGATGGACTATGAGCGGTGGGCGGCCGACCCGGGCATGCAACGTTGGGACTACGCCCACTGCCTGCCGTACTTCAAACGTATGGAGACCACCCTGGCGGGCGGCGACGACTATCGGGGCGACGACGGGCCCTTGATCCTCGAACGGGCCGATGCAGCCAACCCGCTGTGCCAGGCGTTCTTCGAGGCCACGGGGCAGGCCGGCTACCCCCGCACCAGCGATGTCAACGGCTATCAGCAGGAGGGTTTCGCCGAGTTCGATCGCAACGTGCATAGGGGCCGCCGCCTCTCTGCAGCCCGGGCCTACCTCCACCCGGTGATGAGCCGGACCAACCTCACCGTGGTCACGCGGGCCATGGCCACCACCATCAACTTCGACGGTACCTGCGCCACCGGGGTCAACTTCACCGCCGGGCGCAAACGCCACACCGCCAACGCAGCCGAGGTGATCCTGTGCGGAGGCGCGTTCAACTCGCCGCAACTGCTCCAGCTCTCCGGCGTGGGCGAAGCGGAACATCTGCGGAGTCTCGGGATTGACGTGGTTGCCGACGTGCCCGGTGTCGGCGCCAACCTGCAGGACCACCTGGAGGTGTACATCCAGCACTCGTCGACCCAGCCGGTGTCGATGCAGCCTCACCTGTCCAAGTGGCGGCGCCCGTGGATCGGCCTCCAATGGCTGTTCCGCAAGGGCCCGGCCACCTCCAACCAGTTCGAAGCCGGCGGGTTTGTGCGCAGCAACGATGAGGTGGCCTACCCCAACCTCATGTACCACTTCCTTCCGCTTGCGATCCGCTACGACGGCACCACCCCAACCAAGGGGCACGGCTATCAGGTGCACGTCGGGCCGATGTACTCCGACGTGCGGGGCACCGTGAGGATCACCAGTACCGACCCGCGGACACACCCGGCGATCCGGTTCAACTACCTGTCGACCGAACAGGACCGGCGTGAGTGGGTGGAGGCGATCCGGGTGACCCGCAATATTTTGAGCCAGGATGCCTTTGGGCCCTTTGATGGCGGCGAACTCTCGCCCGGCCCGACGGTGAAGACGGACGAGCAGATCCTGGAGTGGGTGGCCAAGGACGCAGAGACGGCGTTGCATCCGTCGTGTACCGCCCGTATGGGTACCGACGAAACATCGGTGTTGGACCCGGACACGTTGCGGGTCCGCGGCACGCAGGGCTTGCGGGTGGTGGATGCTTCTTCCATGCCGTATGTGACCAACGGGAACATCTACGCCCCGGTGATGATGCTGGCCGAGAAGGCTGCCGATCTGATCCTGGGCAACACCCCGCTGGAGCCCTCCGATGTTGCCTGGTATCGCGCCAACTGACCGCAACCGTTCCTTGGTCCGGCGTGGGGCGATCGCGGCGGTGACTCTGGCGTGCGTGGCGCTGGCGGTGACGATCAACCCGGCGGGAGCGGAGGGCTCGACCCTCATCCCGGCTGTGGGTGGAGCAGCTCATTCGGCGCCGGTCCCGCCGGGGCGGATCGGCGTCGAGGACCGGGCAGCCGTCGAGGAGGACCTGGCCTGGTTGGTCAACCAGCGGCGTCAACAGGCGGGGCTGCGCCCCTTACTGCTCGCACCCCAGGTGATCCCCGCTGCTCGGGAGTGGGCACAGCATCAGGCGGCGGCCGACGGAATCTCGCACCGAGCCGACCTCAGCCCGTATCCCGGCTCGGTGCCAGGACTGCCGTGGGTCCTCACCGGTGAGAACGTCGGACATTCCGGATCGGCGCAGGTGTTGGGACCAGCGGTGCTGACCGCCTTGGACCAGGCCTTTTACGATTCCCCCAAGCACCGCGACAACGTGCTGGGACCCTACAGCCACGTCGCAGTCGGTGCCGTCGATGACGGCGTCGACCTGTACGTGACCGTTGCCTTCGTCGACTGGGGAGGGGCGAGCGTACGAGGCGAGCGGTTGCCGGAATCGACGTTGCACGACACCAGATCGGCCCTCGACCGGGTTGAGGCCGTCGAGGGTGGTGTGCAGATCACGGGTTGGGTGAGCGACCCGGATGGAGACCCGTCGATGAACGCGTCGATCCGGGGGGATGCGACCAAACTTCAACCCAACGTGATCCGGTCCGATCTCCTTTCGGTTCTGGGTTCCCGCCCCGACCTGAAGAACGGGGTCGATCAGGTGGTGCCCGCCCATCCCGGCCCTGCGTCGGTGTGTGTCGAGGCACCCCCGGTGGGGTTCGGCAAGGGGACCGACCTGGGCTGTCGCGACGTGGTGGTGCCCCAGGGCTGGGATGGCATGATCGGGCCACCGGCGTCGGCCAAGGCGGTGAGCTTCGCAGCCACCGGTCCGCTGCCGGGAAGGGCCGACGGTGTTGACCCCACTGCCACCAGCACCAGCACCAGCACCAGCACCAGCACAACAACCGCCGCCGTCACCAGTACATCGGTCACCCTTGGGGCGCCGACATCGACTTCGACTTCGACTTCGACTTCGACGTCCGCTCCCGCAACCGGTTCGTCGGTGCCGCCGAGGGACACGGTTGTGTCGAGGTGGTGGCTCGGTCGCTCTCCAGCCACGTTGCAGCACTACCCGAACGACGGCCATGCCTCAGCGCCGATTCTTGTGCACGCCGATCCGTTCGGCCGGCTGCACTGGAGCCTGCCCGACGGCACCGCCGCGGTGGCCAGGCCCCCCGGGGGAGCTGTCGCGCCTGGGACGCTCCCGGTTGACCTGGGGGATGTCGACGGCGATGGCGACGATGACCTGGTGGTGCTCGTTCGGTCCGACGATGGCTGGGCGGCCACCGGCTTCGAGAACGCCGACCCGTCCAAGCCGCTTCCGGTGGTGAACCTCCCACAGTCGGACGACCTTCGCGAGGTGCAGGCGGCGGTGCTTCCCGACCCGGTCGTCAAAGGAGCCTCCAAGCCACGTGGAGGGGAAATCCTGGTGGAACGCCTGGCGGTCACGGGCCGCACGGCAGACAGCTCACAAGTATGGGCCTCGTTGAGAGGCGCAGCGGCATTCCCATTGGGCGTGTCGGTGCCGCGCTCGCTGGTCGTCGACGTGGAGTGGTTGGATGCCGATGGCGACGGTGTCCCGGATGTGGTGGTGAGCTCGCCCGGGGGTTCGGCGGGAACCACCCGGGTTCAGCTGTTCACCGCAGCGGGCTTGTACCAACGGGTCGACGACACCGTCACCCGATCGGGCTCGCCGATCGACCTCGAGTCTCGGTAACAAGAACCCACAACGAGTTGCTTCCCAGAAGGTCTTGCGTGGGCTCAGTCCTCGGAGGGGCTCAGCAGGCCCATGAGCTTCATGAGCTCGCCGGACGGGTCGGCGAAGATGTCGTAGTTGGAATCGTCGCGGATCGCTTCGAAGTTGTCGCGCACATCCTCCACGGTGTGGCCGGGCGAGAACCAGCCCTCGGTGAGGCCGATGAAGTAGCGGGCCACGTATCCACCGGCCACGGAGAACACCTCGCCGGACACCGGCACGTCCTCGTGGGCCAGCCATGCCACGGTGGGGGAGATGGCCTCTGGGGCCATCAGGTCGCCGGCGGCGCCAAACAGTTCCTCGGTCATGCGGGTCTTGGCGACGGGTGCAATGGCGTTGACCTTGATGTTGCGCTTGGCGCCCTCGTTGGCCAGCACCCGCGTGAAGCCAACCAGGCCCAGCTTGGCGGCGCCGTAGTTGCTTTGGCCGAAGTTGCCGAGCAGGCCGCTGTTGGAGGTGGTGTTGACGATGCGGCCGTAGTTCTTCTCGCGCATGATCTTGTAGGCGGGAAGCGTGGTGTAGAAGGCGCCGCGCAGGTGCACGTCGATGACGGCGTCGATCAGCTCCGGGGTCATGTTGTGGAACGTCTTGTCACGCAGGATGCCGGCGTTGTTGATCACGATGTCGACGGTGCCGAAGGCCTCGACCGCAGAGGCGACGATGGCCTCGCCGCCCTCGGGGGTGGCCACCGAGTCGGTGTTGGCGATGGCTTCGCCTCCCAGAGCCTCGATCTCGGCGACGACCTGGTCGGCGGGCCCATCCGCGTGCCCGACGCCGTCCAACGAACCACCGAGGTCGTTGACCACGATGCGTGCGCCGCGCCGGGCGAGCTCCAGGGCATGCTGGCGGCCCAGCCCACCGCCGGCGCCGGTGATGATCGCCACCTTGTTGTCGAATCCGAGATCAGCCATGTGTCGCTCCATGTGTCCATGTGGGGGGGGGTGTGCTCTTCGGCACGTTGTGCCGACCAGCCTACCGACCACGGCTGGGTGTTCCGGAGTCGAGTGGCTGCCCTGAAGCCAAGCGGTCTACTCCGGTCCGCCGTGGCAACCCGATGGTTTCGACCGTCGGTCAGCTGCCGGGCAGGGTGGTCGGGTCGACCACGTCGACCAGCAGGTAGGAATCACCGGGCTTGGTCATGACGAACGCCGAGGAGAACTCGACATCATCGGCGGTGCCATCGGCGAGCACCGCAAGGCTGGGGAGTGCCTGAGGACTGTCGCTGGTGCGAACGATGGTCACCTTGGCCTCCTTCAGGCCCACACGTTGGCCCGGGGTGGGTGGGGTGCCCGCAGGCTCCTCAACGCCTGGGAGGCTGCCGGGCAGGTTGGTGCTTCCGGGCTCCGAGGACGTGTCGGTAGGCGTGGCGAGGGTGGGGTCGATGGCGACTCGGGCCGCCTCCAGCCGTGGCCCGATGAGCGCCGAAGCCAACGGTGCGGGTTCACCGGCGTCGATGGCCTCGGCCTCGATCACCAGATCGGCAGCCAGGTCGTTGACCAGTTGGTCGGCCTGGGCCTGGTCGAACCCGGGGATCAGTTCGGCCACCGAGGGGTCCAGGGTGGCCTTTGGCGGAGTGCCGACCAGTGATGACACGTCGGGCCGTGCAACCTCGGCTGCGGAGACGGGCGTCCGCTGCCCCATGCCGGCGCCGGTGAGCATGGCGGCGGCCAGCAGCACAGCCACCCCGGACATGGCTGCTGCGGTGACACGGGGGTGGCCCGGGCCGACTCGGTGTGCCAAGCGCCCAAGACCGGCCCGAACATCGTCGCTCGGGTCGCCGGGGCTTGGTGTGAGTCGCTCGATGAGTGGGCGGAACAAGCACACCATCGTGAGGGCGCCGAGCAAGGCCACCTTGGTGGCGAACTCGGTGCCCTGAGCCGCCATGAGCGTGGCGGCGAGCAGACCGACGGCGGCCCCGTAGACGGCGCCGCCCACCTTGCCCTTCGCCGCTGTGGGGGGGTCGGTGATCATGAAGAACAAGAAGATGAACACCTCTGGCGATGCGACGACGATCCACCACCAACTCCATCCGGTCACCGGGCCGACGCTCCAGCGGGCGGTCATCGAGTGGCCGGACGCGGCAACGATGGCCAACGACGTCGCGTAGGTGATGACGAACGGCCACACCACGCGCTGGGTGCCGATTCGTCGGGTCAGGGCCACCCCGGCACCCACGATGATCACGTAGGTCAGTGCCAGCCCCAACGACCATGGCCCCCACCAGAGGTCCTGCGGGTCGGCCAGGTTGGAGCCGAACAGGAGGAACGCCACAACCAACGCACCATTGGATGGGTTGAGCAGTGGTCGACCCCCGACCCGGGTGACGTACTTCGACAGCACGGCCACCGCAGCGGTGGAGGCGAAGATCGGCCAGCCCCGTGTGCTCCACCAGTCGCCGTGCTCGGTGCCCGGGACCCGCATGATCAGCGCGACGCCATTGCCGGTGAGCAACGCCGAGGCGGGCCACGCGATGATGCCCTGCTCCCACGCCACCAGCACCAGGTCGAGCCCCCCGGCAACGCCGATCGAGATCAAAATCTGGGCGATCGACAGGTTGAAGCCCAGCACGGTCTGGCCCAGGATCTGCACGCTGATGATCACCGCCGCCACCGCGAGGCGAGGGTCGCCCCGCCTTGGCAGCGCAACGGGATAGGTGCGGCCGAACAGGTCGATCGACGGGCCGTGGGTCGGCGGGGCCAGCACCTCGGTGGTCATCTTAGCTTGGCCAGCCGTGTGTACATCTTGGCTTCGATCTTATGCAGCTTGAGGAACTCGGCGTACATGGCGTCGTAGACGTGCCGGGTGGACGGGTCTGGTCGGAACACGCGTTCAACCGGCACCAACGAGGCGATGTCATCGGTGCTGATGAGGCCCAGTGAGACCCCGGCAAACAGCGCGGCGCCGCGTACGGTGGCCATCAGCGGGGCCTCGATGCGGTGGATGGGACGGTTCATCACGTCTGCGTGGATCTGACACCAGAGGTCGGACTGCGCGCCGCCCCCGACGCCCCGCAGCTCACCCAGCGACGAGCCAAGGAACTTCTCGGACTCTTCGAGCAGCCACCTCGCGTTGTGGGCCACGCCCTCGAGTACCGACCGGATCAGATCCGCCCGGGTGGTCGACAACGACAGTCCGTGGAATCCGCCTCGCAGGTTGGCATCGGCCACGGGCGACCGTTCACCGTTGAGCCAAGGAGCAAACAACACGCCGCCGCTGCCGGGCTCCGCCGTGGCTGCGACGGCGACCAGGTCCTCGTAAGACTCGGTGATCGGGGTTGTGAGGCCATCGGTGGGGTTGACCAGCAGTCCCCGTGCCCACTCGAGGCACACGCCTGCGGTGTCGTGGTTGTTTGCCAGCACGTAACGACCGGGCAAAGCGGCCGGGATGGTGGCCATCATCTTCATGAGGGACGTCTTCTTGGAGGGTGCGTGACAGCCGATCCACGCCGACGTTGAGATCGACACGTGTCCTTCGTAATCGCCGATCGCTCCAGAGCCGAGCGTGACGGCGTGCAGGTCGGGAATGGCGGTCAGTACCGGGAGGTCCGAGGCGATGCCCATTGCCGCGGCCACCTCCGCCAGCACGGTTCCCACCACCGAGCCGGCCGCCAGCAGGGGCGGCAGTTTGGCTGGATCCGTGCCCGCCAGGGCGACCAACTTGGGATCGTAGGAGCACGTGTCGTCTCCCCGGTTGTCGGTGAGCCACGACAGGGCCATCGAGGGGCGCGATGCCGCCACCCGGCCGGTGAATCGGCCAACGAGGTAGTCGAGGGGTTCGACGAAGGCTGCGGTCCGGTTGTACAGGTCCTGCTGATGGGTGGCCATGTAGAGGCGGTGGCCCAATGGATCGTTGCCCTCGGTGCTGGGGGCGCCACCCGAGCGGTGGATCCAGCGCAGTGCCTTCGTTGGGCCGAATCCCTCGATTTTGACCCGGCCGCCCACCTGCGCGGCTGCCAGGGCGGCGCCTCGGGTGTCCATCCACGACATGCAGTCGCCCACGGCATGGCCGGTGGCGTCCACCGGTACGGTGGATCCCCACTGGCCGGTAACCGCGACCGCCACCAGGGCAGCTGCGGCCTTGGGGTGAGCTGTGGTCAGTTCGGCAGCGCCGTCGGTGACCGCGGTCCACCATTCGTCCGGCGACTGGGTGGCGGTGCCGTCCGAGGCCACCTTCGGCTCCACCCGGCGATAGGCGGACCCGATGATCGGACCACCCAATGACACGAGCGCGACCTTGGGGCCGCCAGTACCCAGGTCCACCGCCAATACCACCGGATCGTCAGGCCCCGGCGTTGTGGAGGATGCGGGGTTGCTCGGTGTCGAGATGGTCATCAAGTTGCTCCGTTCAAGGCTCAGCCCAGCGCCATCGGGATGATCTCGGTGGTTCCGTCCGGGCTGGTGTGTTCGATGGTTAAAGGGATCCCTGCGGCGCCGTGTCCGGCGCCGGCGCGACCGATGCCGAGGGTGCTCACCACGGTGCTCGCCAGATTCAGAATGTCGTCAACCGGCACGATCGCCTCGGGTGGATACACGCCCGGAGTCTCGCCGAGGATGCCTCGTTGCATCAGGGCTGCGCCAAGCGCCGCCGGTATGCCGGTGCCTTCGCCCGCACCCGCCCCTTGTGAGTTCAATGAACACACGTAGGTGTGGGGTTCGCCATCGACCACGCCGGTCACCTGCACGCGCAGGCAGCCGCCCGGCTCTGTGACCCCGGCCTCCGCCAGGAGGCGTGGCCGTTCCCGCTGGAGTAGGGCAACGGTGGCGTCGATGGGGGCCACCTGCACCTGCGTGCCGGCGGTGTCGGGCAGGCTGATCGGCCGATCGTCGGCCATACCCGAGCGAACCAGCGCCTGGGTCATGGCGAAGTACGCCAACGGATACACCGACCCCAGGTTGGTGGCCCGGGTGAGGGTCGGGAATGCCGCCGGCAGCGTGATGGTCTCGGGGTGGGGGTAGGGGTGAACGACTGTGGGGCCAACACCGGCAAAGTCGATCTCACGCACATGGCGCGCCCCGTCGTCGTCGAGCTGATGGACCTCGACGAACTCTCCGTCGATGAACAGCGGCACCGGGTCGACCATGGCGTGAATGCGGTGCTTGAGCACCGCGGCACCCTCGCTTGTTTCGCCGCCGTGTACGTGGCAGATCTCGGCCGTGTGCAGCTCGTCCAAGAGCTGTTCGGCGCACATCTTGACGAAGATGTTGGCAAGGCCGGGAGAGTTGCCCATGCCGATCAGGGCCGTGACTCCGGCCGACCGTGCGTCTTCGTCAAGTGCCATCATGGCCCGGGTGGCGTCGAGGTCATCGCAGATGTCCACGTAGTTCACCCCGGCCTCGATGGCGGCGGCCAGGGTGGGTGGACCGAACCGGTAAAACGGTCCCACGCAGTTGAGCACCACGTCGGCCCCGCCAAGGAACGACGCCAATGCGGCCTGGTTGGTGACGTCCACGGTCGCCGCCGCCAGGCGAGGGTCGCCGAGCTCGTCGATCACGGACCTGACTGCCTCGGGCCGGGCATCGGCCACGACGATCGAGGAGCTGTCCGGCAATGCCGTCAAGGCCTCGACGGCGACGCGACCAACGCCGCCTGCACCTCCCAGCACGACAATCGATCCCATTCTGGTGCTCCCTGGTCGTTTCGGCGGAGTGGGGTTCAGGCCCCGACGTGCTCAGCGGCGTAGGACTTCCAACGCTTGTAATCCACCTTTGCGTTGGGCGCTCTGCCGATACTGTCCACCACCAGCACCGTCCGGGGGGCCTTGTAACCGGCCAGCGAGTGTTTGGTGTGCGCCACCAACTCGTCGGCGTCGATCGAGCTGCCTTCGGTTGGTTGAACAACGGCGGCGATCGTCTCGCCGAAGCGGTCGTCGGGCACGCCAACGACCACGGCGTCGTACACGCTGGCATGGGTCTTCAGCGCCTCCTCCACCTCTTCGGGAAACACCTTCTCGCCCGCCGTGTTGATGCACACCGACCCGCGGCCCAGCAGGGTGATCGACCCGTCCGCCTCCACGGTGGCCCAGTCACCTGGGCAGCTGTAGCTCTTTCCGTCGATTTGGATGAACGTTGAGGCCGACTTTTCGGGGTCCTTGTAGTAGCCGATCGGCACGTGGCCGCCGACGGCCACTCGGCCCCGCTCTCCCGAACCTGGTTCTACGTCGCTACCGTCGTCACGGACCACTCGGGCGGCCACCCCGAGTGCAAACGAGGCTGTGTCGGCGGCTGAGTCGCCGGCGGAGACCGACTGGCCCAGCCCGATGGCCTCCGATGAGCTGAAGCTGTCGATCAGCATCATGTTCGGGTGATGTGCCAGCAGACCCAACTTGGCCGACTCCGACCACATCACCCCCGACGAGGTGATCAGCACGATCGAGCTGATGTCCCAACGATCCGGCTCGGCGTCCAGCGCGGCCACAATCGGCTTGGCGAACGCATCACCGACGATGGTGACTGCGGCGATCTTCTCCTGCTCGACGACGTCGAGCAGCTCGGGGATGTCCAGATGTCGGCTGGGAAGGCACACCACCGACCCGCCATTGGTCAGGTACATGTTGGCGGTGAACCAGCCGGTGCCGTGCATCAGCGGGCAGGCCGGCAGCCCGGGAGCCGCGGAGGCGCCGATCGTCTCCAGCGCGGCGTCGTATCCGGCGGTCTCGCACTCCTCGCCCAAAACCGGGTTACCGGTGGCGCACAGGGCGCGGATCAGGTCGTCCTGGCGCCACATGGTGCCCTTGGGCATGCCGGTGGTGCCACCGGTGTAGATCATCAGAATGTCGTCCCCGCTGCGCCCCCAGGGGGCCACGGTGTGGCCATCGGTTTCGGTTGCCGCCGCCACCTCGTAGGGAAACGCCCAATCGGGGCAGGGGCCCGAGCCGTCGTCCACCCACAGCCAGGTCCGTGCGGTGGGAACGCGGTTGCGTACCGCTGCGACGCGGTCGGTGAAACAGCCATGAAACACGATGGCGACGGCATCGGCGTTGTCCCAAAGGTAGGCGAGCTCGTCCTCGACGTACCGGTAGTTGGTGTTCACCGGAACCAGCCCGGCCTTGTAACACGCAAACGTGGTTTCTAGATACTCCGGGCAGTTGTACAGATAAACGGCGACCTTGTCCTGGTGCTGGGCCCCTTGGTCCAGCAGGTGACGGGCCAGCCCATCGGCACGTCGGTCGAACTCGCTCCAGCTGATTCGGCGGTCGCCTTGGACCTGGGCCTCGGCATCCGGTTGTTTTGATGCAATCCGTTCCCACAACTCGGCAAAGTTCCATCCGGCCATGCTGTCCCCCAACGTGTCGAGCTCCTTCGATTCTCTCAGCATAGGGGCGCAGGGAGGAGGCCAAGAGTGGCGGCCGCCGGGATGCGGTGCCCCGACGAAGGGCATCACGGGGTGTTCGCCCACCCGCGTCCGACGTCGGGCCCCGGGCTACGGTTTGGCTGATGGACTTCAACCTCCCGGGGAAGGACGACCCTCGGCGCCAGGCGGTGCGTGCATTCCTGGCCGAGCACCCTGCGCCCTCCGGGCCTCAACTGGGCGATGCCGGCTACATGGTGCCGCACTGGCCTCGACCCTGGGGCCTGGGCGCCGACCCGATCCATCAGTTGATCATCGACGAGGAGTTCCGGTCAGCCGGGGTGAGGCGTCCCCCCAACCCCATCGGGCTGGGTTGGGCCGGGCCGACCCTGATCGAGGCCGGCACCGAGGAGCAGCAGCAGCGGTGGCTCCACGGGCTCGTGTCCGGAGAGGACCTGTGGTGTCAGCTGTTCTCCGAGCCGGGTGCAGGATCGGATTTGGCGGCGATCAGCACCGTGGCCGAGCGTGACGGCGACGAGTGGGTGGTGAATGGTCAGAAGGTGTGGACCAGCCTGGCCCACCATGCCCGTTGGGGCATCCTGATCGCCCGCACCGGGCCGTCGGTCGAAGCCGCGCGTGACTCCGACGGCGGCGATTCCAAACACAGTGGCATCACCTACTTCGTCTGCCCGATGGACGCTGAAGGCATCGAGATCCGCCCGCTGATCGAGATGACCGGCGCCCATACCTTCAACGAGGTCTTTTTCACCGACGTGCGTTTGCCCGACGCCTACCGGGTGGGGGACGTCGGCCAGGGCTGGTCGTTGGCAAAGATCACGCTGGCCAACGAGCGCGTGTCGCTGTCGTCCGGCGGCGTGCTGTGGGGCCAGGGGCCGCACACCGAGACGCTTTTCGACGAGGTCCGGGCGGCCGGCGGCGTCGTCGACCCGGTGATGCGCCAGCGCCTGGCCCAAACCTGGATCGAGGGTGAGGTGCTGCGCCTCATTCGTATGCGGACGATCTCGGCGGTGGTGGCCGGGAAGAGCCCGGGGCCGGAGGCGTCGGTGCGTAAGGTGGTGGCCGATGAACACGGCCAGGCGGTGATGGAGTTGGCTAAAGACCTTGCCGGTCCGGCCGGCATGCTCACCGACGGCGGCCCGCTTGGCCGGTCGGTGGCGCTGTGGCACTACGGATACCTGTTTGCCCGGGCGCTCACGGTGGGGGGTGGCACCGGCGAGGTGCAACGCAACATCCTGGGGGAGCGGGTGCTTGGCCTGCCCCATGAGCCGAGCACGTCATGAGCGGCGAATCGACGGTGAGCGGCAAATCAACGGTGATGGCCATTCACCGCAGCGGTGTCGTGACCGATGCCGAAGGGACCGAGTACCCGATTCGACCCATGTCCATCCTGGAGGTCGAGGGCCGGGCGCTTCGAGATTTCATGGTGCAGCGTGGCTACTCCCAGAGCCTGGAGACCGGGATGGCCTACGGCGTGTCCACCCTGTGGCTGGCGGACGCAGCGGCCAGGGTGGAAGGCGGCCATCACATCGCCATCGATCCACGGCAGCACAGCGGGTACCACTCGATCGGCATGCTCAACGTCGAGCGAGCCGGGCTGAACAACGTGGTCGACACCTACGTCGAGTCGTCGGAGTTGCGCCTTCCCAAACTGGTGGAGGCCAAGACCAAGCTGGACTTTGCCTTCATCGATGGTCGGCACCTGTTCGACTCGGCGCTGATCGACTTCTTCTACGTCGATCGCATGCTGCGTGTTGGCGGCGCGGTCGCTCTGCATGACCTGTGGATGCCCAGCCTTCGCAAGGTTGCGGGGTTCATTCGCCAGAACCGCAATTACCGGCTGGTTCCGGTGGACTCGGTGTCTCAGCTTGGGTTGCCGCTTCGGGCGTACAAGGTGGCGAAGCGTCTTCGAACCTCCACCCTCGGGCGCGATCGATCGGGTTTCCGGGCCCGGGCGGAGAACCTGTGCGTCCTCGAGAAGGTCGCCGGCGACGATCGCCACCACGAGCATTTCGAGCCGTTTTAGCCGACCGACCGGGTTCGACCTGTTCACAGCGTCGGTGGTGCCGTCCGGGCGATGGCGACCACCGCTTCGAAGCGGGCGTGGCTCGATGGCTACAGTTGGAGCGGCTCTGAGCGAGTCGACCTGACCCCGAGACCGAGCGGAGCATCCGTGGCAGCCCCCAGAATCATCACCCCGGCCGACGAAGCCCGCGACATCACCAAGAACGACATCGTCGAGCTGATCGAGGACCTGCCGGGAGTCCCCGCCGGTACGTTGGGCAAGGTGTTGATGGTCACCGGATTCACCTGGATCCGCTTCAATGTGCTGTTCACCAACAGCGTCAACGTCGGCCAGATCGACCGGGCAAAGCTCCGCCTGCTGACCAAGGCCGAGGCCAAGGCGGCACGTAAGGCCCGACGCGCCGCCTGAGCGGTTTCTCGCACTACCCCTGGTCGAGATCACCCAGTTGGCGCCGGTGCCATTCCTCGAGCGGCAACGGATACCGATACGCGGGGCATTCTTCGAGCGGCCTGAGTCGCTTCAACGATTCGAGCAGCGCCGTTGTGTAGTAGCGCTGCCCTGGTTGTTGCGCGAGGTCGTACAGGTCGTTTGCCAGGTCGCAGGTTTGGTCCTCGTCGGGTGGCGAGGCGAACAGGTCGTCGATGCGGCCGTACAGCATGTTCGGGCTGATGCTTCGTGTCTGCGCAATGGTTCCGGTGTTGAGAGCGAACTGCACACCGGCGAGCAACGCCACTGCGGCGACGGCGGCCCTGAGTGCCTGTCCTGAGCCGCTTCTCGAAACGTGCTCGATGAGCGCCCACAGCAGAGTGGCGATGGCGAGAAACCCGAAGATTCCATCCCGCCATGGTGTCTGAGGGTCGAAACCGATCCGTTGCTGGCTGACGCTCAGTGCACTCATCGATGCGGCGGCCGCCCATGCCGTGAGCATCACCACCGTGACCACGATCGAGGGGCCCGGTGCTGGGGGCACCGAGACCTCGTCGGCGCCGGCGAGGTCGGCCCCACGATCGGCCCCATCTTCGATCCCGTGTTCGGCCTCGACCCCGGGTTCCACACCATCGTGCTCTTGGCGGGTGGCCCACATCGCAGCGAGCCCGACGCCGCCGCCAACCGCAATGGCCACGAGCGCGCCGGCGACCGTTGGTTGCTCCCACCCCATCGACCAATACGACTGCGGCACTGCCGACAGCAACCGTCCCGCCAGGGTGGGTGCCGCCCGCCCCGTCACCGCCAACTCCGACCCGGAATAGCAGGCCTGCTCGGCGCAGGCCCGGGCGATCATCACACGAATGGGGAGGAACACCAATGAAAAACCTGCGATGAGCGGAATGCAGGATGACCATGATGCGCGAAGAAGCCCGCTTCGTTTCTGGAGCACCCGCAGGCCCACGATGGATACCGGCACAGCGACCACCACCACGTAGGCCAGGTCGTAGAAGCATGCGCATACTGCGCCGAGCGACGCACAGCACCCGGCGAGCCTCCATCCGCCCTGGTTTGAAAAGCGGAGGGTGAAGGCACTGGCAAGGCAGACCAACGCGACGCTCAACAGGCCCTGGGTCGGGAAGAAGACGAGGGGTTGGTAGCTCCATGTTGCAAGGGTCGCAACAGCGGCGGCGCAGGCCACGAGGCCGATCGAACGGGTCAACTGCGGTCGGAGGTGTCGGCCGCTGGTTTCGACCGCCCGCCAGAGGACGACGACCGCAGCCACCGCCGCCCACAGCGCTGCCGTTCTGACCACGGCGTGGATGGTGGGCAACGGCACCGCGAGCGTGTCGGCGATGGCCTTCGAGTACACAAATTCGAACGAGTACGCGATTCGGCCCAGCGGTCGGATATTGCCGAGGTCGAGGAATGGGCGGATGTCCTTGAGGTTGCCCATGACGATCTTGATGGGGTTCAGGCCATATCGCACGGTCATGGTGTACGGATCCCGCATTTCGTCCGCGAACCGGGGGGCGGAGAAGTAGACGAGAAACGGAATCGACACGCCGATCACGGCAAGCACCGATTCGAAGGATCGACGTCGGGTTGAGGACATCACCGTCAAGGGCGCACGAACACCTGGTAGGGACGGTGGACCGGCCCAAGATCCTGAGGCTGCCATGCGGCGCAGCCGGTCCATTCGGCCACGACGCGTGCCGCCGCAGTGCGTTCATAACCAATGCGCAGGTAATCGGTCACGATCACCACGTCCACATCGGAATCGGCAAGGTCCTTGAACGCTTCCTGATGGGACTTCTGGGACATCGTGGGCTCCCAGTAGGCGTCAGCTCGGTCGGGCCGCCGGATCCCCGGGGCCATCTGATACAGCATGGGCATATAAGGGATGGTCATCACCGTGTCGCCTGGCTCCACGCAACCGCCTGGCTTGGCGAGGTCCTCGTTGACGAACGAAGCGACCACTCCTGCTTGCCGTCGAGTCCAACTGTTGTTGTTCCGGGGGTTCGGCGTGGCATCGATGGCGACGGCCTGCACCCCAAGAGCCAGGATGACAACACCGGCAAGGGTCGCCTTTGGAAGCCGTGGCACGAAACGGTTCCACAGGTCGTCGGTGGTCAGCATCACGGCGCCGAACATAAAGGGAACGACCGGCAGCAGGTAGCGGGTGTTGGTCGACAGGACGGCGCCGCCCCGCGCCGCGGCCGTGGCGAACAGCAACAGGCTGCCGAGGTACATGGCGCCCACGGCGCTGCGGCCGAGCAGGGTGGCGTCTCGGCGTCCCTTGCGGTACAGGCCGAGGGCCACAACGATGGTGCCAACAAACATGGCCGCCTCCAGCACCGACATCGCCACCAGGCCATAGGACGGGTCGATCCAGCTGACCGGCCCCTCCAACGACAGCGGGTTGTGCAGCGAGTTGAGGGCGCCCTTGAGGAAGTCGGCTTGGAAAAGACGGCTCTTGTAAAACGAGGCGAACTCCGACCTGGTTCCCCGAACCGCGAACTGGAGCCAGAGTTGGAAGGCGATCGTCGCAGCGACGAGTCCGGCCCCCACAAAGAAGGTTGGACGGAGCCGACCCGCGGTCGATCGCACCTGTTTGCTCCACTGGGCCTTCGTCGAGGTTCGGGTCAGGTCGCGCCAACGCAGGTCAGACGGTTCGAGCGCCTGGAGCAGATACAGGACGGTTGCGACGTGAGCTGCGATGAAGGTGGGTTTGGCCAGCGCAACCGCGAACGCCACTGGGAACAACAGCAGCGCCGGTGACCGGTTGCTCAGTACCCGCCGGGCGGTCAACAACAGCGCCACCCCTCCGGGGATGGCCAGTGCGTCGTTGTTGATGAAGGCGTGCGACATCGTGAAGTTGGAGGCCCCCACGATGGCCAGTGCCCCGGCGGCGGCGACCCACGGCGAGACCTTGAGCGCGCGGGCCAGCCACAGCAACGAACCCACCGTGAGCACGGTGAAGATGAGGCCGGCGACCCGGTACGTGTCCACGAACGGATCGAGGTTGGTCACCTTGTCGACCACCTTGGCGCTGAGGGCCAGCGGCAGGTAGTAGATCGGCGTGTGTTGGGCCTGGTGGGACGGGGACTGCAAATCGAACTCGCTGATGAACTCCGCGCTGAGACATTCTTTTCGAGAACCGATCGGATACCCCGGGTCGGCCGTACTCCCAAGCAGGCGATAGCGCTCGCAACGCCACGCCGAGGTCATTCCCGGCGACATGACGTCGTCGTGGGAGGCGAGGTGGCCTTGGCGAAGCCGCTCGGCATGGGTGATGTGGGCTGACTCATCCACGCCGAGTCCCGGAACCTGAAGGGCGACGAACCCGACGTACCCCACTGCGAACACCACTGTGAGCAGGGCGACGAGCAGGCCCCAACGTGGACGGAGCAGGTATCGGAGGCCCGCCACTGGACCGTCCACTTGTTGGGAGTCCTCGATCAAGTGCCGCCTCGCTCAGCGTCCGGCTCGGGCACCTCAACGACGTAGGCGGGGAGCACGCGCGAGGGCGCCTTACTGGTTCGGACCACCAGGTCGGCCAAGAAGCCGATTGCCAGGAGGAGTCCTCCGAACGTGGCCATCAACATCGTCGACACCGCCAGCTGTGGTGCGCCGAAACCGAAGTCGGTGAGCACCTTGATGGCGGTCGCAAGGAGGATCAGCAGCGAGGTTGGCAGGAACAGACGGAGGGGTTCCCACGACAGGGCCATCCGAACGACCTGAACCGCATACCGGCGCGTGTCCCGGTACCAATGAAACTTCGATTCGCCTGCGCGCTCCCGGTACTCGATCTCAACGTAGCGAACGGTATAGCCATTGGTGAGGAATGCCATCGTCAACGTGGTGACGCAGGAGAAACCTTTGGGCAGCAGGTGGGTGTATTGCCAGGCGACGTCGCGTCGAAACGCGCGATAACCGGAGTTGAGGTCGGGGATCCTGGTGCTGGCGAGGTACTGCGCCAGCCTCCGGATCAGCCACTTGGCCGCCGTGCGAAGCACCTTGTGAGTGCCCTCCTCGGTGGTTCGAGCGCCCACGACCTGGTCGGCGCCTTCAAGTTGGCCAACCAACTCGGCGATCCGGTCGTTGGGGTAGGTCATGTCGGCATCGGTCCAAACGACGACGGCGCCCCGGGCCGCCTCCGTTCCCACCCGGCGCGAACCGCCCGAGCCTTGGTTGACCCGTTGGCGAATCAGCCGGATGCCGTTGCCGGGCACCAGGTTGTCGACCGAGCCGTCAGTGGATGCGTCATCGACAACGATGATCTCCCACGAGTACCCGCTCGCCTCCAGGCTCGTTCGAATTCGAGCGAGTTCGGCGTCAAGATGGCCGGCCTCGTTGTGGACGGGGAGTACGACGGTGACATCCAGCTCGGCCGGCGATGAAGACAAGGGTGGGGCCACCGGTCGAGCTTACCTGTCGAGATGAGACCGCCGAGTTCCGCACCGATACGCCCTGAGCCCCCTCCGGTGGGGTGGTGAAACGCGCCGGAACCCAGGCTCGTGGGGTTGCGGTTGACGGCTGATCGACGATCGATCCTTTGGCGTCCGACCGGATCGCTTAGCGTGCCGGACATGGGTCAGGCACGGATCGCCCGAACGCGGCGCGCTGTGGTGCGGTTGGTCACCGTTGTTGGCGGTCTGCCGGCACGGGCCTCCAATGTTCCCTATCTGCGGCCGCTGGCGGCCATCGCGGGGACCGCCCTGGTCATCACCGTGAGCTGGGGCGCATGGCGGTCAGCTGATCTGGATGGTCTGCCCACGTGGGCGCTCCTTGGAGTTGGCGTCCTCATGATGCCGCTGGTGCTGGCACTCAACGGTGCCGAGTTCAAACTGCAGGCGTCGATGGTGGGGGTCCACCTGGGCTGGTCGGAGACCGCTCGTTACGTGGGCCAGGCCAGCGTCGCCAACATGTTGCCGGTCCCGGGTGGACCCATCCTGCGTCATCGGGTCCTCGCAACGCGTGGAGCATCCCAGCGGATGGCGGTTCGGGCCCAGCTGATGACCGCCATTTGGTGGCTTGCGGCCGGCCTGGTTGTCTCCGGACTGAGTTTTGTGGCCGCAGCAGGAAGATGGTGGCTGGGTTTGGCAATGGCGGCGGGCGGAGGCGTGTTGTGGGTCGCCGGATGGTCGATGCGCCCGACGACAACGGATCGACTTGGTGACTTGGGATGGCTGGCGCTGGTTGAGGTGGCGACCGTCATGCTTGGTGCGATCCGGTTCTGGGCGGTGGCGGTGCTGATCGGTGCCACGCTCGATGCCGCAGGTGCGTTCTCGATGGCGTTCACGTCGCCGGCTGCGGCGGCTCTGGGGATCTTTCCGTCAGGAATCGGGGCGCGGGAAGCGCTGATCGGCGTGACGGCTAAGGTCATTGAGGCCGACGCGTCGCTGCTGTTTCTTGCCGCAGCCATCGAGCGGGTGGTGAGCCTGGTTGCCGCTGTTCCGGTACTGACCTGGTCGCTGTGGGGTCGCCGTCACCCCTCCCACCCTGAGGCGGGCCTGCCCGATGCCCCACCCGAACTCGGGGAGGATGTCAACCCGATGCCCGCCTCGCTTGACTGATGAGCTGCTCGAGCGCTGAATAGAGAGGCTCGTATTCACGTTCGGTTGGAGGTTGGGGGCGCAATCTGTGGTGCGACGGCACCGATTCCAGTGCCTTGGTGAGCCCTGCTTCGGTCTCGGGGTAGGTGGACACACCGCTGTCGTGCGCGTAGCTCCGCATTTTGTGACCGGAGTCGATGGCACTCCAACCGTTGCCGAAGTGGTTGGCCATCAGCGCCACATGAAATCGGCCTGAGATGACGTGGTCACCGGGTTGAAGCAGCGACGAGGCCTCGGCCGGCGTTGGGCGCACCATGCTGGGAATCCGATCGCGCGAGCTCTGTTCGATCAGGCTGATCGCGTCGGCGCCCACTGCCTCATCCTCCGGCGTCATCGCCAGCAGGGCCACGTCCACTCGTTCGTGGATGCGACTCGTCGTGATCGCAGCAGCGAGTTCAGCGGCACGGTCACTTCGGTTGACGACGGTCCCCCGTGGGGCCAGCACGACCCGGCGAACGTCGTGCTCGCTGTGCTGGTGGTTGGGTTTGGCGAGGGCCAGGTGTGCCAGGTCGGGGGCGACTGCGGTGTGCCGAAACCCCAGCGTCGCAAGTAGCTCCTGTGAGGCCCGGTCGCGTGTGATCCACCGAGGTTGGGTTCGGGCCGCCAACCGAAGCGAGGCGCGTGAAGGCCAGCGGCTGATCGGGCCGACACCCAGCCCGATTCCGGCCGTTGGTCGCGCTGCGCCAACCACGGCAAATCGGCCAAGGTGGACGGCGCAGCTGATGGCGCTGGTCTGATCCTGCAACAATCCGCCGGGTCCGAGGATGAACCCGTCGGCCCAGCGCCTCGGCGCCCGAATGCTGCGCGTCGGGAATGCGATCACCCCGTGGAGTGCCGAGGTGGCGGGAGGGTCCTCGGAATACATGCCGGCCACGGCCCCGCGCTCGTGCAGGAGGTTGGCAAGTGCCGTGGCGATGAGTTCATCGCCCAGGTTGCCGGCCCCTGCCCAACCGGCGATCAGAATGTGGGGACTCATGAACCTGACAGACTGATCATGGCGCACCACCCGTGATTTGAGACGCCATGCCACCCCCGCAACGAAGGCGACGACGAGCTGTGCGGCACACCTTCCTGTTCGACATGGTCCATCCAGCCGATTTCCACTTCTTCGCCCCGATGATCGATGAGGTCCAGCGTCGAGGTGATCGGGCGGTGGTGGCCACGCGGCACAAGGACGTACTGGTTGATTTGGCCGACGAGGCGGGTATCGCCCAGGTGGTCGTGAGCAGTGCCGGATCACGGTCCCGGGTCCGGGAGGCAAAGGAGCTGAGCACCCGGGTGGGTGGGCTGTGCTCCCTGATCCGGCGGGAGGGCGTGGATCTGGTCATGACGAGAAACCCGTCGGGGGCGCTGGCGGCGAGGCTCATGAGGATTCCCTCCATGTTCGACACCGACGACGGCCCTGCGGTCGGCTTACTGTACTGGGCTGCTGCGATCCCGGCGACGGTGATCACCAGCCCGGCGTCTGGTGATGTCGACTATGGACGAAAGCACCAGGCCTATCGGGGATTCAAGGAGACTGCCTCCTTGCGGCCCGAGCGTTTCGTTCCCGACGCCACCCTGGTGAGGGGAGCCGGACCGGATCCGTCGCGCCCCTACACCCTGGTCCGCGCCGTGGCGATGGAGGCCACCCACGATCACGGTGAGGACGGTCTTGACGACCCCACCCTGCGTCGGGTGGTCGAGTTGCTCTCGCCGGTGGGACCGGTGTGGATCAGTAGCGAGCGCCAACTCCCCGTGGATCTTGAGCGACGCAGGCTGCCCAGGTCCGGCGCCTCGTTTCGCCATGTGGTGGCAATGGCTCAGGTGCTGGTGGGCGATAGTCAGACCACGGCGGCGGAGGCGGCGATTCTGGGTGTCCCGAGCCTGCGGCTGAGTTCCTGGGCGGGGAGATTGCCGTATTTGGTTGATCTGGAACGGCGTGGCATGACCCAAGCGTTCCTCCCCGAGCATCGCGACGCGTTCCTGCAACGGTTGGAAGCGATGACCAACAGTCTCCAAGCCGAACGGGACGAGCTTCGGCTCCGCAGGGATCAGCTGTTGGCCGAGACCGTGGATGTCGCCGATTGGATGATCGAGCGGATGTACAGGTTGGTCGAGCGCAGCCGGGACGCCAGGTAGGCGGTCTGTGGCTCTCCGTCGAGGAGCAGACCAGTTCCGGAACCGTGGTGAAACTGTTCAGCTGGGTGACTACCATTCTCGGATGAACAGAGTCGGTGAGGGTGGCGCTGCAGCGCCGCGACGCAACGTGTGGGTTTTGCTCGGTCTCGTGGCGATTCTCGGGGGCTTGGTGGCTCAGCCGATCATCGCCGGAACGGCTGGGGCCACCGGCCCAGGGGACAATCCGGCCAAGGGTGAGGACTCACCTGTCACCGACTCCCAGGACGGTCTCCGCTCAGATCCCATCCCGCCCGAGTTGGTCGGCAACGAGGCTGTCCCGCTGCCGGCGTCAAAGTCGGCGCTTGCGCTGGACGACATTGCATGCGTCGGTAATGGCACGTCCGGTAAACGGGTGCAGCTGGTGTACGCCTATCGAGCCGGCTCCAGCAACCGTTCGGCAGCGTATGCGGCGTCCATCCGGAGCTGGGCAACCCGGTTCGACGACTTTCTGGCAGGTGAGGGCGCAGCAACCGGTGGACAGCGCCGCATCCGCTTCGTTCACGATGGCGCATGCCAACCAACCGTGCTGACCGTCCAGGTGCCTTCGACGGTCAAAGATTTCGATACAGCAACTGAGGCTCTGGCCGCAGCCGGATTGACCAACCCCAACCGCAAATACCTCACCTATGCGGATTGGAACGTGTCAGGTCTCTGTGGCACCGCCACCTATTGGGGAGACGAGGATCCCAGTGCAAACAACTTCAACAACACCGAGATCGGTTACGCACTGACGTATCAGTCCTGCTGGGATTGGAGCAGCTCCCGAACAGCGCTCCACGAGTTGTTTCACACCTTTGGGGCGGTGCAGGGCGGGTCGCCAAACGGCAACGGCGGGCACTGTGATGACGGAGAGCTGGGCGGAGCCGACATCATGTGCTACGGCGATTACGCCCTCGACGCGTGCGACGCGGGTGGGCCTCGGGTCATGGATTGCGGCCGGGACGACTACTTCAACGTCACCCCGGTGAGCGGGTCGTACCTGGCTCAGTACTGGAACCCGACCAACAGCGCCTACCTGACGGTGCCGACCGGGTGCGCTCCTCAAGACTCGTTCGCATCGAGCTATCCGATCGGTGGCAACCGAGGGACGGTCAAGGGTTCCAATGCAGGTTGCGGCGTGGAGACCGGAGAGCCCACACATGCTGGTTCGCGGGCAAGTTCGGTGTGGTGGACCTACACCGCACCTTCGAGTGGTCTGGTCACCATCGATACCTTTGGCTCGGCATTCGATACCGTCCTGGCGGTGTACACCGGCAATACCGTCGGTGCCCTGACGTTGGTCAACAGCAACGATGACACCGCCCCCGGCAGCCGGAGCAAGGTGGCCTTTGCGGCGACGGGAGGCCAGCGGTATCGCATTGCCGTGGACGGCAGAAACGCCAACACCGGCGCGATCAAGTTGAACTGGAAGCACGCGGCCTCGCCGGCCAACGACAACCTTGCTGACGCGTGGGTGGTGGCGGGGGCCAACGGTGCCACCGGCGGATCAACCAACGGCGCCACGCGCGAGACCGGCGAGCCGATGCACCGGCATCGCGGTTTCGCCTCCGCGTGGTGGTCGTGGACGGCTCCCAGCACCGGCAACCTTCGCCTGAGCACCAGCGGGTCGAACTTTGACACGGTGCTCAGCGTCTACACCGGGACCGACGCAGGTGCGGCGGTGGCGAGGGCCCAGAACGATGATGATCCGACCAGCTACACCAGTGAGGTGTTGGTGCCGGTGAAGGCAGGCGTCACGTATCGCTGGGCTGTCAGCGGCTACGCCGGGTCTACCGGTGCGGTCTCGCTGAACTGGAACCTCCAACCGGTGCAGTGCTCGATCACCAACAGCAACCCCTTCTCTGACGTCCCCAACTCTGCCTGGTACCGCAACTCTGTGCTGTGGCTGGTGCAACGAGCCATCACTTCGGGGACCGGGCCGGGTAAGTACTCGCCGAATGCGCCCGTGACCCGTGGCCAGATGGCGATGTTCCTCTGGAATGTCTCCGGGCAGCCGGCGGCAACTTATTCGCACGGGTTCAGCGATGTGTCGCCCGACAGCTACTACAACGACGCAGTCTCGTGGCTGGTCGAGAACGACATCACGTCAGGAACCAGTTGGGACACCTTCTCGCCCAACAACAAGGTGAGCAGAGCGCAGATGGCCACGTTCCTTTGGAAGTTGGTGGGCGCGGTGTATCCCGGCTTCATCCATGACTTCTACGATGTGTATGAGGGTGCCTACTACGACCAGGCGGTCGCCTGGTTGGTGCGGGCCGGCATCACCGCCGGCACGGGTCCCGGGCAGTTCTCTCCCAACCAGAACGTCACGCGGGCTCAAATGGCAGCGTTCCTCAAGATTCGGACCTGTGGGTAGACCCTGACGGTGTCCGTGCGCGTGGCAGTCGTGGTTGGTACCCGTCCAGAGGCGATCAAGCTCGCTCCAGTTGTGCACGTGCTGCGCGAACAGCGCGGTGCGGACCCGGTGGTGTTCTCCACCGGGCAGCACCTTGAGATGGCGCAGGAGGCGCTGTCCATGTTTGGCGTGGTTCCCGACCGGCAACTGAGGATCGGGCAGCCCGCGAACGGTCCGACCGGCCTCTTGGCGGCGGGCGTGGCAGAGCTGGGCGCAGAGATCGGTGTCGGCGAGTTCGATTGGGTGTTGGTGCAGGGCGATACCACCTCGGCTCTGGCGGGAGCCTTGGCCGGGATGGCCCACAACGTGCCGGTCGCTCACCTCGAGGCCGGGCTTCGTTCGGGCGACGTCAACCACCCGTTCCCCGAGGAGCACCACCGAAAAGCAATCACCGCAGTCGCTCGGCTGCACTTGGCCCCCACACCTGAGGCACAGGCGCACCTGCTCCATGAGGGTGTGGCCGCGGTCGATGCGCCGGTGGTGGGCAATACCGTGATTGACGCGCTTTGGTGGATGCGTAAACGTCTTGACGGCACCGAGTTGGACCACCTGGGGCTTCCGACGAACCGTACGCTCGTTCTGCTGACCTGTCACCGGCGCGAGTCCCAAGGCCGGCCGATGAGGCGGGCGCTGGATGCGGTGGCCGAGGTTGCGGCCGCTCGTGCTGACGAACTGTGCGTCGTGGTGCCGGTGCACCCAAACCCGGTGGTGTCCGAAGCGGTTCGAGATCGGCTCTCAAACATTCCTGGCGTGGCCTTGGTGGAACCTCTTGACTACCGCACGATGGTGGCGCTGCTGAGCGCCGGCCGGATGGTCGTGACCGATTCTGGGGGGCTTCAAGAGGAGGCCCCGGCACTCGGTCTGCCGGTACTGGTTTTACGCGAGAAGACCGAACGCCCGGAGGGTGTGGCAGCCGGGGGTGTCGAACTGGTCGGCACCGACCCTGATGCCATCAAGCGAGGCATCGAACGGATCCTCGACTCGCCGGCGGACGCAGCGGTGGGTTCAGAGTGTTCGTCGCCCTATGGCGATGGGTTGGCCTCCGCACGTGTTGCCGACGCGCTCATGGGGCGCAGGCCAACCCAGTTTCGTCCTCAGTAAACACTTGTTTCTAGCTAGGTGCTGGACTCGGTTTGTTCGGCTGGTCGATGTCGACGTCCAACTTGATCTGTCGTTTTTCTCTCAACGCCTCACTTCTTTGAAGCGGTGTGGTGCCACGTCGATGGCTCGACCCACACTCTGAATTCCGCGTCAGTAAACACGTGTAGCAACATGATCCAAGCTCAATTGTTCGCGGTTGGGTGGATGGGCGATGATGCCGGTTCGCAAACCAAACGAAGGGGCAATGAGCGATCTCATGACCAAAAAATTAGCAATCTCACAATGGCTTTCTCGGCTGTTGGCGCTGTTGATGCTTGGCTCGTTGGTGAGCCTGGGGTCCGCAGCGACCGCCGGCGCTTCCGAGCCGAACGCGGAGGCGGGCACCGAGGGAGTGACGCAGCCGTCGGCCGAGGCAGAGGCAGCCGGCCCGGTTTCGTGCTTCTCGCCAAAGCCCCACCAATTCACCGATGTTGCTCCGGACGACTACTTCGATCAGGCAGTCTCATGGCTGTTCGAAAGTGAGATCACCGGTGGGGTCACCGCCGACCGGTATGGCCCGAGCGTGAACGTCTCCCGCGGCCAGATGGCGATGTTCCTCTGGAAGGACGCCGGGTCGCCGCCGCCGAGCCGGCCCCACAGCTTCGGAGATGTCGCCCCCGATGCCTACTACAACACCGCGGTGTCGTGGTTGGTTGGCGAGGGCATCACCGGCGGCGTTGCTGAGGGCCGTTACGGCCCGAACGTGAACGTCTCACGCGGCCAGATGGCTGTGTTTCTGCACACCGCTTCAGGAAGCCCGGCTCCGTTGGCGCCCCACAGCTTCACCGATGTGGCTGCTGACGCCTACTACAACACGGCCGTATCGTGGCTGGTTGGAACCGGTATCACCGCCGGCGTCGCCCCGGGCAAGTACGCCCCGAATGCAAATGTGACCCGTGCCCAGATGGCGGTGTTCCTGCACACCAATTCATGTGGGACCAAGCCGATCGCGGTTGACGGCGGCGAGCGCCACAACTGCGCCTTGAAGGCTGACGGAACGATCGCATGCTGGGGACACAACAGCGATGGCCAGATGGGCATCGGCACCAGCAACAATCAGCAGTGGATCCCGGTGACCGTCCGTGGAATTAGCGGTGCGACCGACATCGCCACCGGCTCGTTCCACACCTGTGCGGTCAAAGCGGACACCACGGTCGCCTGCTGGGGCAACAACCGCAATGGCCAGTTGGGTGACAACACCACGACCAATCGCAGCCTCCCGGTTGCGGTTTCGGGCCTGAGTGGCGTCCGCAACATCACCGCCGGCTCGTACCACACCTGTGCCACCAAGAACGACGGCACGGTCGCCTGCTGGGGAGAGAACAACAACGGTCAGCTCGGTGACGGCTCCACCACAGAGCGGCGGACCCCCGTCGCCGTCGGTGCGGGGCTGAGCGGAGTGACCGCCGTTTCCGGCGGTTCCGTGCACAACTGCGCCCAGAAGAGCAACGGCACCGTTGCCTGTTGGGGTCGCAACGACCGAGGTCAGCTCGGTGACGGAAGCAACACCACCCGCACAACGCCGGTGACCGTTGCCAACCTCAGCGGCGTGACCGCTGTCGACAGCGGCTGGCTCCACACCTGTGCCGCGAAGAGCGACGGCACGGTTGACTGCTGGGGCTACAACGGTGATGGCCAGCTCGGACTGGGCAACACCACCGACCGCAACACCCCGGCGACCATTCCGGCTCTGGCCGGCGTGACCACCATCGGTGTGGGCGCCTACCACGGCTGTGCAGTGAAGGCCGGCGGCACGGTCGCATGCTGGGGCTACAACAAGGACGGTCAGGCCGGCGATGGAACCACCAGCGTCAACCGGAAGTCCCCCGTTGATGTCGTTGGGCTGACCGGCGCCAAGTCCGTCGCCGGTGGCTCGTACACCAACTGCGCGGTCAAGGCCTCCGGTGCCACCCTCTGTTGGGGACTCAACTGGCATGGCCGGCTGGGTGACGGAACCGGCACCACCCGGACCACGCCCGTCCAGGTGGCCTATCCCAACCCCATCGTGAGGTAGGGAACCAACGCCACTCGGCTCAATTGAGGCCCATCCCAAGCGATCTCCGGATCGATGGGGTGGGCCTCGCCGCGTGCGGCGAGGGTTGCTGTCTTTGGACCGAACGCGGCCCTCTCAGTTGGAACCAGGCAGGTGGACTCGATGATTGACCTGGCGCTTCTCAACTTATGTGGATGGTGGTACCGGTCGCCCGGTGACGGGCGTGAGGCGGCAGGTGTTGTTCTTGAGGAAGACGGCCATCTGGGCGCGTGTGACTTTCGCGTTGGGCGAGTACTTACCGGGAGCGGTGCCGCCGGTGATGCCGGTTTCGACCAGCCAGCTGACCGCGGCGCTGTAATAGCTGAAAGGAGGTACATCGCTGAACCCGTGGTAGCCGGCGGCTCCGAGTCGACCGTTGTACTGCCAGAGGAAGACGGCCATTTGGGCGCGTGTGACTTTCGCGTTGGGCGAGTATTTGCCGGGAGCGGTGCCGCTGGTGACACCGGTGCGGACCAGCCAGGAGACGGCGTCGTTGTAGTAGGAGTCTGTTGGGACGTCGCTGAAGCTGTGGGGTGGGGTGGGGGTGGGTTGTCCGGCGTTGGTCCAGAGGAAGACGGCCATTTGTGCGCGTGTGACTTTGGCGTTGGGCGAGTATTTGCCGGGTGCGGTACCGCCGGTGATGCCGGCTTGCACGAGCCAGGCAACCGAGTCGTAGTAATAGGCGTCGAGGGCAACGTCGCTGAAGCCGGGGTCGGGAGCGCTGGCGCAGGTCCCGCTGATCACCGTCACCGGTGTGGTTGAGATTGTCGGGCTGCCATTGCCGAGCCGGCCCTCGTCGTTGCTTCCCCAGCAGCGTGCCTGCCCGGAGTTCAGCTTGGCGCAGGAGAGTTCGCGCCCGGCCGCGACGGTGACGGCATTGGTGATGTTGCTGACGGGGACCGGCTGCGATCGGTGGGTGGTGGTGCCGTCCCCAACCTGGCCATCGTCGTTGTAACCCCAGCAGCGGACCCCACCGGTACCGAGGGTGGCGCAAGTATGTTCGTAACCGGCTGATATTGAGACGGCGTCGGAAACACCTGCGACGGCCAATGGAGTCGAGGAGGGGAGGAAGGTTCCCGCTCCGAGCTGTCCCTCGAAGCTGTCGCCCCAGCATCGTGCCTCACCCGACGCAAGCAGTGCGCATGAGTGCCGGTTACCGGCGGTGATACTGACCGCGTTGGCGATGCCGCTCACTGATACGGGAGTTGATGAGCTGTCGCTGGTCGTGTCGCCGAGTTGGCCGTAGGCGTTGTCCCCCCAGCAGCTTGCCGCACCCGTGGAGAGCGTGGCGCACGAATGGTCACCGCCGGCGGCGACCGAGGTCGCATTTGTCAGGCCGCTGACCAGCACGGGGATGCTGGAGTGGGTCGTCGATCCGTTGCCGAGTTTCCCGTCTGTGTTGTGTCCCCAACACTTCACCTCACCCGACGTGAGGGTGCTACAGGTGTGCCGGTCGCCGGCGGCGATCGTGGTGGCATTGGTGATCCCGGTTACGGCGACGGGAGTGTTGGAGCTGACCTCCGTCCCGTTGCCGAGTTGCCCGTACGGGTTCTCCCCCCAGCAGCGGACCGTTCCGGTGGCGAGCACGGCGCAGGTGTAAAGAGAACCTGCAGCGATCGCAGTGGCATTGGTAATACCGCTTACCGGCACCTGAATGTTTGAGGAAGTGCCGGCACCGTTGCCAAGCTGGCCGTACACGCCATTTCCCCAACACGTGACCGTCCCGTTGGTGAGTAGGGCACACGTGTGGTACGAGCCGGCGGTGAGTTGGCTGATGCCGGTGAGTGGTGGTGGGCCGGTGGCTCCTGCCGGAGTGCCGGGAACGAGGCCGGTCAGGATGCCGAGCAAGAGGGCCAGGGTGGCGAGAACCCTGGTGGCGATCGACCTTGACCTGGACCTGCGTTGTGGCGAGTTGGGGTGTGCGTTCAGGCCGTTCTCGCTGGAGGTCGTCATGGCTGTTGCTTCCTGCTCGGTGGGGCGGATGGGGCTGGTGTTAGGCGGTGGTGGGGCCGCAGGTGTTGGCTTTCAGGAAAACCGCCATTTGGGCGCGTGTGACCTTGGCGTTGGGTGAGTATTTGCCGGGTGCGGTGCCGCCGGTGATGCCGGCTTCGATCAGCCAGCTGACCGCGGTGCTGTAGTAGCTGTTGGTGGGGACGTCGGTGAAGGTGTGGGGCGCGGTGGGCGTGGGCTTCGCGGCGTTGGTCCAGAGGAAGACGGCCATTTGGGCGCGTGTGACCTTGGCGTTGGGCGAGTACTTACCGGGAGCGGTGCCGCCAGTGATCCCGGCCCTCACCAGCCAGGCCACTGCGTTGTAGTAGTTCGCACCCGTGGAAACGTCGATGAAGCCTGGATCCGGGGCGGCTTCGCAAACGCCAACCACCACCGTCGGCAGCGGGGAGGCTGCGATGGTGCCGTTGCCGAGTTGGCCCGAGCCGTTGTACCCCCAGCATCGGCCCTGCCCGGTGCTGAGCAGCGCGCACGACTGGCTCTGACCTGCGGCCATCTTGGTGGCGCTGCCAAGGCTGCTGACGGTTACAGGTGTTGTCGAATCGGTGGTGGTCCCGTCGCCGAGCAGCCCTGCGTAGTTGTAGCCCCAGCAGCTTGCACCACCGTCCGCGAGTCTGACGCACGAATGTTGGTAGCCGCCGCTGACGCTGGTGGCGTTGGTGATATTGGAGACGGCCACCGGTGTCGTCGAGTCGGTGGTGGTGCCGTCGCCGAGTTGTCCGTCGATGTTCTGGCCCCAGCATCGGACCCCACCGGAGGTGAGGGTGGCACAGGTGTGCGCGAAGCCGCTGGAGATGGCCGTTGCGGTTGAGATTCCCGACACCATGACGGGAACTTTGGAGTCGGTCGCAGAGGATCCGTTGCCGAGCGCACCCCAGGCGTTGCTGCCCCAGCAGCGGACCGATTGGTCGGTGAGGGCCGCGCAGGTGTGGCCGCCACCGGCGGAAACGGCCGCCGCTCCGGTGAGGCCGGTGACGGTGGCGGGCACCAGCGTGTCGGTGGTGGTGCCGTTGCCCAACTGTCCGCGGTTGTTCCACCCCCAGCAGCGTGCCTCCCCGTTGCTGAGGGCGACGCAGGTATGGTCCTGGCCGGCAGCGATGCTGGTGGCGCCGGTGATGTTGGAGACGGCCACCGGAGTGGTGGAGTCGGTGGTGGTGCCGTTGCCGAGTTGACCGTGATGGTTCCGACCCCAGCAGCGGACGCCACCGGTGGCCAGCACGGCACACGTGCTCAGGCTGGTGGAGGCGCTGTCGATGGCCACCGCGTTGGTGATCCCGGCCACTGCCAGTGGGACGGATGCGTCCCTGGTGGTGCCGTTGCCAAGCTGGCCAAACCCGTTGTCGCCCCAGCAGCGAACCGACCCGGAGTTCAGCAGGGCGCACGAGTGCATGGCGCCAGACGTGATTTGGGTGATGCCGGTGAGTGGGGGTGGCCCCGTGGCTCCTGCAGACGAACCGGGAACGACCCCGGTGAGCACGCCCAGGACGAGGGCGAGCGTGGCGAGGGCCCCGCCGCACCTGGCCCGCACGGTCGACGTGCCCTTGAGGGTGGCGGCGGTGGGCGTCGTGCCTGTCGTCATGAGGTTGCTTCCTGTTCGGAGATGGCCGAGGACGGGTCATTGGCCGAAGGCGAGGCTGGCGACGCGACCCGTCTGAACGAGGGTTCTGGTCCAAGCTCATCATGTTTGGGCTTTGACCGCCACCCCCTTTCGGTGATTTGCCCACAAAAGGCAGTTCACCTTCCCTTTACGTCATGGCTGGACGATTCGTGGGTGGCGGCACGGTGAAATCCCAACAGATGGTGCCGGTCTCTCGCCCCTGAGGTGAACCCGATGGAACGCGTTATGCGTCGGTGGAGCGCAGCAGGCGACCAGCCAACGCTCCGGTGTGTTCGCCTGCTTCCATGAAGGGCAAACCGTTGACGATCGAGTGGTCGATGCCGGTGGCCTTTTGTACAAAACGCGGCGCGTTCCCAGGGAAGTCGTGAACGATCTCGGGCAGGGCCAGCGCCATTTCGTCGATGTTCAACACGTTGAGGTCGGCGTAGGCCCCCTCCTTGACGACCCCTCGGTCGACGTAGCCGATGAAGTTGGCCGTGTCGGATGTGAGCCGTCGAATGCCTTCCTGGAGTGACAGCACGCCCAGGTCGCGCACCCAGTGGCTGAGGAGGTACGTCGGTTGGGATGCGTCCATGATCTGGGTTGCGTGAGCCCCGGTGTCGGCCAAACCCAGAATGGTCACCGGCGAGGTGACCATCTCCTCGATGGCCTCGGAACTCTGGTTCATCACCGGCCAGTTGACGATCGCCCGCCCGTCCGATCGATCCAGCGAGTCCAGGTAGGCCTCCACCGGATGGATGCCGGCCCGCTGGGCAATGGCTGCGATCGAGTCGTCGTCGGTGTACTCGTAGCGCACCGGCTCATCGGCCGGCATCAGAAACATGCGGGCGAACGGATCGACGTCCTTACTTGAGCCCTGCTCGATAATGCGGTCACGTCGCTCGGGGTCTCGGATGCCGGCCAGCCGCCCGGCCAGGTCGCGGTCGGCGATCTCGGCGAAGGCGGGCACGTCGTCGATCAGGGTGTTGGCGGCCAGGCTGAACAGCACGCCCACGCTGCGTGGGGTGATCTGCGGACGTAGCTGCGAGCCGTTGTCGTTGGCCTGCTCGGCCAACTCCATCACCTGGCGATAGTGGTCGCCCATGTCACGGATCTGTTGCAGGTTGAAGCTGAACGGTCGGCCCAGGGATCGGCTGATCTCGGCCATCCACGCCAGTTCCTCTTCCACCCGCGATCCTGGCTGGTTCTCCAGGTTGTAGCGGGGGGCGCTTTCGAGCACACCCCTGCCAAGTTCGCCCAGGGGCGCGGCGATGGTGAAGAACTCGGAGGGGTCGCTCCACGTGCCGGGCACGTTGCGTCCGTCCGGCACGCGGTGAAACAGGCTGCGGCTGATCGAATACCCGAAGGCGCCACTTCGAATGGCCTCGTCCACCTGCGCGGCCATTTGGGTGAGTTGCTCGGGCGTAGCGACGAAGTCGCGCTCGCAGGCGGCGTCCCCGGCCACGTACAGCCGAATGGCAACGTCGCCCACGTAGCCGCCGGTGTTGATGCCCTTGGGCACCTCGTCGATGGCATCGAGGTATTGGCCGTAGGTCTCCCAGTCCCAGCTGAGGCCTTGAAGAATTGACGATGCGGGGATGTCCTCCACCGACTCCATCGCGTTGGCCAGCACTTCTGCCTGTCCAGGCCGTAGCGGGGCGAACGTCATGCCGCAGTTGCCCATCATCACGGAGGTGACCCCGTGGTAACACGACGAACTCATCTGCGGGTCCCAGGCGACCTGGGCGTCGAGGTGGCTGTGGAGGTCGACGAACCCGGGAGTGACGTGTCGCCCCTCGGCGTCGATCACCCGGCCCGCCCCTGCGGCGTCCACGGTGCCGACCGCCGTGATGCGGTCGCCATCCACCGCCACGTCGGCGCGCACCGGCTCGGCCCCGGTTCCGTCCACCACCGTACCGCCCGTGATCACCAAATCGTGTGCCATGGTCGCCCCCTCGGCGTCGAGATACGGGCCACGGTACGCCAACGTGGGTTCGTCTGTCCGAAACGGGTGCGAACGTGGTGGCCGATCTCTAAGGTGCAGGAATGCGTTGGTCTCGTGGTTTCGTCGGAGTTGTCATCCTGGTGAGTGCGACGGGTTGCTCCGCCGGACTGGGTGGGGGCTCGCAAACCGCCGACCCGGAGTCGACCAAGGTCCAAACCACCGGCCCCGCTTCCGAGGGAGCAGAGGTCGGCACGGGCGATGCCGGACCTGCCAACGACGCGCTTCCGTCCGGTACGAGCCTGCGCTTCGAGGCACAGCCCTTTGCGCTTGATGATGATGGTGAATACTCCGCCACCATCGTGGCGCCGGTCGGCTGGGACGAGGGCCGATTCTTGGGGGTTGCCTTTGAGCCACCGTCCGACGAAGACCTGGGGTTCTTCACGAAGATGAGCGTCGAAACCGGGTGCGACGGGATGTGTGAGCCGACCGACTGGGAGAAGCGGCTCAACGGACCAGACGGGTTTCTCACCCTGCAAACCAAGGATGTCGACGTCGTCGAACAGCGATCGACCAAGGGCTCCGATGGCACGGTCTTGATTACCGAGGACAGCTTTGGCACCAACGTGTTGGTGTTGCGTTGGGACGATTCGGCCGATCACTTCTTCCAGTGTGAGGCCGACCTTGACGAGGACGACGCCAACTTGGCTGAGGCGTTCACGGCCGCGTGTGAAGCATCGTTACCAGACTGGTTTCCGGTCGGATAGGCCCGTCGGTCGACCGGCGATGGGTGCATCTGTCAGGCTCGGCCGTTCGGTTCGACAACGAAGGGGAGCGCATGAAGCTGGCCATGCAGATCGGATACTCGGGGGGCTTTGAGGCGTCCGTTGCACAGGTTCAGGCCTTGGAGAAGGCTGGGATGGACATTGCCTATGTGGCTGAGGCCTACGGCTACGACGGCGTCAGCCTGATGGGCTACCTGGCCGCCAAGACCGAATCCGTCCAGATCGCGGCGGGCATTCTTCCCATCTACACGCGCACCCCGACGCTTTTGGCCATGACGGCGGCCGGGGTTGACGACTTGTCCAAGGGGCGCTGCATCCTGGGGCTGGGTGCCAGCGGGCCCCAGGTAATCGAGGGGTTCCACGGGGTTCCGTACGACGCACCGATCGGACGAACCCGCGAGATCATCCAAATCTGCCGCCAGGTGTGGGCCCGAAAGGAGCCGGTGGTCCACGACGGCCGCTATTACCAACTGCCCCTCTCGGAGGATCAGGGCACCGGCCTGGGCAAGCCGTTGAAGATCATCACCAAGCCGCTCCGTCCCAACATCCCCATCCACGTGGCCGCGCTGGGACCAAAGAACGTGTCGATGACCGCCGAGATCGCCGACGGATGGTTGCCGATCCTCTATCACCCCGACCGGGCCGCCGACGTCTGGGGCGCCGACTTGGCGGCCGGGGCGGCAAAACGCTCCGACGACCTGGGAACGCTGGACGTCATCGCCGGGGGGCTGTTGGCCATCGGCGAAGGAGCCGAGGCCGTGCGCGACTTCGCCCGTCCCATGGTGGCGCTGTACGTGGGTGGCATGGGCGCCCGGGACAAGAACTTTTACAACAACCTGTTCCAGCGGTACGGCTACGAGGACGCCGCCGCAGAGATTCAGAACCTGTACCTGGATGGCAAGAAGCAGGAGGCGGGCGCTGCGGTGCCCGACTCATTCCTGGCCGAGACGTCGCTGGCGGGCGACGAGGGGTTCGTACGGGAACAGATTCAGCGCTATGCGGACTCAGGAGTCACCGTGCTGAACGTCACCCCAATTGCAGCCGACCTTGACGGTCAAGCACGGCTGATTGAAAAGGTGAAGGGCTGGATCGGCTGACGCCTCGGATCGACCTCCCAGGTTCAGCCGTCGCACGACGGCTCAGCCGAGGTTCGTCCCCGCTGATGCGGTGCCATGAAGATCGGTGATGTCGGTGTCGTGGGCAACGTGGGGCACGACACCGACCTCGGCCATGCGTGGCGCGACGCCGGGGATGCGGGGCCCCTGATCAGCGAGCGTCACCACCGTGGGTTGGTCGTCGCCGACCCTGAAGCGTGAATCCCCAACCTCCACGTGCACCGGTTCGCCGTCCAACAGTGTGAACGAGATGGTTTCGGGTGTGAGTTCCACCAGCAGGCGGCATCCCAGCCTGTGCAGCCTGAAGGAGATGCCGGCCCAACCCTCCGGCAGACGGGGGTCGAAGCGCATGGTTCCCCACAGGTCGCGCATTCCGGCGAAGCCCTGAACCAGGGTGGTCCACACCCCGCCGGTCGATGCCACGTGTACCCCGTCGACGGTGTTTCCCTGAAGGTCGGCCAGGTCGACGAACAGGGCCCGATAGAAGTACTCGACCGCCAGCTCCGAGTAGCCCACCTCTGCGGCCAGGATGGCCTGGGCGCAGGCCGACAGCGACGAATCACCCGTGGTGATCGGGTCGTAGTACTCAAAGTTGCGCCGCTTCTCGTCCCGGCTGAAGTACTCGCCCTGGAGGAACATGGCCAAGACGACATCGGCCTGCTTCAGTACCTGGTGCCGGTAGATCACCAGCGGGTGGTAGTGCAGCAGCAGCGGCCGCTTCTCTTCGGGGGTGTCGGGCAGATCCCACACCTCCTTATCGAGAAACGCGTCGTCCTGGGGGTGGACGGCCAACTCGGTGTCGTAGGGGATGAACATGGCGCGTTCGGCGGCCCGCCACTCCGCCATCTCCTCGTCCCGAAGGCCCACCACCCGTTTGAGCCGGTCGTATGCCTCCGGGTCGGCGCTGCGAAGCACCTCGCACGCCTCGGCGGCCCGGCGCAGGTTGAAGCGGGCCATCAGGTTGGTGAACAGGTTGTCGTTCACGACCGTCGTGTACTCGTCAGGGCCCGTGACGCCGAAGATATGAAAGGTGCTGGGTCCGTTGGGCTTGTAAAACCCAAGGTCGGCGTACAGCCTGGCGGTCTCCACCAGTAGCTCGGCGCCCTCGGAGCGAAGAAAGCTCCAGTCTCCGGTCGCCTCGATGTACTGGCTGAGGGCATGGGTGACGTCGGCATTGATGTGGTACTGCGCAGTGCCGGCGGCATAGAAGGCGGAGGCCTCGTCGCCGTTGATCGTGCGCCAGGGAAACAGCGCCCCACGCTGGGAGAGTTCGGCGGCCCGCTCCCGAGCTTTGGGCAGCATCAGGTACCTGAACCTCAGCAGGTTCCGGGCCTGCCGGGGATTGGTGTAGGTACAGAACGGCATGACGTAGATCTCGGTGTCCCAGAAGTAGTGACCGCCGTACCCGTCGCCGGTCACCCCCTTCGCCGCCACGCCATGGTCTTCCACCCGCCCGGTGGCCTGGGCCAACTGAAAGAGATTCCAGCGCACGGCCTGCTGCGTGCGGGGCCGGTCGGCCACCACAACGTCCGAACGCTCCCAGAAGTCGTCGAGCCAGTGGCGCTGGTCAAGGGTGAGCGCATCGGCGCCGCGTTTGATGGCGCGATCCAAAGTATCGTCGCAGCGATCGGCCAGTTCGTCGGGTGGCACCCCGCGGGAGGTGTGGAAGGCGGCGAACTTGGTGATCTTCAGTGTCTGCCCGGCCACCATGCGGGTGTGGACGACGCTCTTTGCCGTGTCGTCGTCGACCTCGGTCTTCACCTCCAACTCGCAGTCGGCCTCCACCAGATGCTCCACCGCGCACGCCACGGTCATCTGGGAGTTGGCACAGCAGTAGCCCAGGGTGGCGCGCCCGTTTCGAACCCGGCTGAGCCGAGGCAAAAGCACCCGATGATCCATGGGTTGCGCCTGACGCGGGTCGTCGCCCTCACCCAGCGCCGCATCGGCAACGTGATACTCGTCCTGGCCATCCTGGCGATTCAACAACTGCGACGAGACGGTCACCGGCGCAACGCCCTCCAGCAGGGTCACCTCCAGCGTCATCAGCGTGAGGTGCCGTTCGGTGAAGCTGACCTGGCGGGTGGAACGCACCTGCAATCGTTCTCCGGCCGGGGTACGCCACAGCAGTGTGCGCTCCAGGGTTCCCGTACGGAAGTCCAGGCGCCGCGAGTACTCCTCGCAATCGGCCTCGCCCACCAGCAGCGGTTCGTCGTTGACGTACAGCTTGATCAGCTTGGGGTCCGGCACGTGCACCAGCGTCTGGCCCACCTTGGCAAACCCGAACGCGTCCTCGGCGTGCTGGATTGACCAGGTCTCGTGAAACCCGTTGACGAAGGTGCCGTGCGTGTGGGCGTCCCGACCCTCCTCGGCGTTTCCGCGAAGACCGAGGTAGCCGTTGCCCAACGCAAACAATGTCTCCGTGGTGCCCAGGTCATGAACCGAGTATTCGCTCTCGACGAGCGCCCACTCGTCGACGGGAAATCTGCCGGGGTCCAGCGCGGCGTCGACATCGAATGGGTGGGCCGGATCAGCCTCTCCGGGGCTGCCCGGACCTCGGTTCATGGTGTTCCCTGCATCTGGGTGGGATCCGCGTCGCCGGCCGGGAGCAACTCGTCCAGGTCGCTCACCACCTGGTGGGCACCGGCATTGACCAGGGCGTTGTGCCCAGCGCCCCGATCCACCCCGATCACCAGCCCGAAGGTTCCGGCTGCCCCCGCTTGAACGCCGGAGATCGCGTCCTCCAGCACCACGGCATGCTCAGGGGCAGCGTTGAGGGCGGCCGCCGCATGGAGGAAGTAGTCGGGGGCGGGTTTGCCGTCGAGGTGTGCCTCGGCGCCGACGTTGCCGTCGACGATCACCTCGAATCGATCGAGCAGCCCGGCTGCTGAAAGGACGGCGCGTGCGTTGCGGGAGGAGCTGACGATTGCCAGCCGCAAGCCGGCGGGCTTCAAGGCATCCAACAGTGCGATCGAGCCGGGGTAGGCATCCACGCCGTCCCGTTGGAGGATCTCGTTGAAGCGATCGTTTTTGCGGGTGCCCAGGCCTGCGACGGTGTGCGCGGCCGCGGGGTCATCGGCGTCTCCGTCGGGCAGGTCGATGCTTCGCGAACTCAGGAAGCTGCGCACGCCATCGGCCCTCGGCTTGCCGTCCACAAACTTGACGTAGTCGTCGTCGGTGAACGGCTGTTGACCATCCAAACCGGCGAGGAAACCGTTGAACATGTCGGTCCATGCACGCCGATGAACATCGGCCGTCGGAGTGATCACTCCGTCGAGGTCAAACAGAACAGCTGCGAACGGTGACCAGTCCATCATCCGAGCGTGTCACATGATGGGGTGCTCATGGGGGTTGGAGCGTCGCTGCGTTGCGGATGCCCGCAGCGATGGCTTAGGCGTCGGCGCCGGCGGCCGCCAGGTGCTTGGCCAGGCGTGCCTTGCGGTGGGCGGCGGTGTTCTTGTGCAGCACACCCTTGAGCACGGCGCGATCGATGCGGCTCTGGGCTTCGCGCACCAGTTGCTCGGCGTCGTCGCTTCCCTGGTCGGCGGCCGCCACAGCCAGCTTGACGCGGCTGCGGATCTCGGATCGGACCGCCTTGTTGCGCTCGTGTGCCCGCTCGTTCTGGCGGTTTCGCTTGATCTGGCTCTTGATGTTTGCCACAGGGGGCTCCTGGAGAGAGGGGAGAGGGGATGACCGCGTGCTGCGGCAAGCCCGTGAAGGATAGCGGGCCGCCCGGGGTGGCTGCGACACGCCGGGTGATCGGAGGCCTGTTCTGTGTCTCAGACCGGGTCGAGATCGTTTGCTTGTGGGCCGGGGAGCTCAGCTTCGGCCGAGCAGGTTCAGGGCCGCTCGGTACGAACCCTTCAGCAGCGGTGCTGATCGCACCCTGTGTTGGGCCCGCACCGCTCGGGAGCCCATCAGCGCATCGAGCCGCTTTTGTTGGTGATGGGCACGCGTCCGGGTTCGTCCCAGATCCCGTTCGGCGGTCTTCAGCCGTTTCCGAGTCTCGGCCAGCTCTTGTCGCAGGGTGTTTCGTTCACCCTGCACCATCGTCAGGTTTTTGGTGTCCCGATCGCTTCGAGCGGCTCGTGGACGCAGGTCCCACACCTCGGTCTCCAGGTTGTTGACATCACGAGTGACGCCCGACAGGAAGGTACCCATGGCGTGAGCGGACTCGAGAGCGTCCGGCAGTTCGGACGCGAGGGTGTCAACGGCTGCCTGGTACACGTCGACCAGCGCGTCCACTGCTTGAGTCACCCCGGTGTTGGCCCGCACCCAGTTGGTCACCGCGGCGGCGTCCGAAGGGTCATAGCCGGTGATCTGATCGAGGATGGTGGCGCTGGTGGCCGGTAGCGTTTGGGCGCGGATCCCGAAGTTCAGGCGTCGCAGATGCTCCACGTTGTCGCTGCGCACCAGCGGGCCGAAGGCCCGAGAGGATCCGACCATCACCGTTGCGCCCGCGGCGATGGCCTCCAGAGCGGAGCGTCCCTGGGCCAGCACCAGGTCGTACTCCCCCAACAGCTTCTCCGGGTTGGGCGTGGAGGTGCCCATCTTGTCGCCAACAACGTCCAGGTGGGCGCCAATCGTGCCGGCCGCCTCCCTGGCCGCCTTCAGGTAGGGCGAGCCCTCGGAGACGTAGTTCGAGAACAGCAGCATTCGTCGGGGGGTGGGCCCGGGCTCGGCGACCAGTTGAAATCGGTCGAGGTCGACGAAGTTGGGCACCACGACGACGCGTTCGTCGGGCACGCCGTGCTGGAGGGTCAGGCGGTCGCGGACCGCCTCGTCGACGGCAACGTAGCGGGTGACGTTGGGGTGCAGCACCGGCTGCTCGGGCCATGGCCGCCACCCGTGGCTCACTCCCACCATTGGCACGTCGCCGTAGTAGGCAAGCGCCGACATGGCAACCAGATGGTGCTGGCCGTGGATGACGTCCGGCCGAACACCGAAGGTGGTCAGGTCGTCGCTCACCGGCACCGTGGCGTTCAGGAGTTCGTCGGCCACAGCGCCCAGCTCGGAGCAGTACACCATGGGCCGATGGCCCCGCCGCAGCAGTTCGATGGCCAGGTCGCGGACGTAGAGCTCTGAGCCCCACCGGCTGGACATCTTCCGGTTGGTGATCAGAATCTTCATGGGCGGTTTCCAATCCGGTCGGTTGGTTTGGTGATCGATGCCGACGAGCGTCCGGCGGCGCGGGCAAGCAGCTCGTCCGCAGAGGAAGCGAAGTTGGTCAACGCCCGGCGGCCCCGGCGGCCGTCGCCGGCCAACAACTCTCGCAGCATGTCCACGCCGGGAGCGGGGCGGTGGGGCCCGATCAACAACGCCAGATCGTCCCGGCGGAGGCTGCGGTGCAGCGCCTCCACCAACGGACGAATCTCCCGGTACACGGTGACCTCCAGGCCCCATGAGCGGAGGGCCCCGAGGAGGGCCTGTTCCTCCGCATCGGTTGCCCAGTCGACCGGGCCCACGAAGTCTTCGTTTCGGGTGACGTGCACCTCGTCCACGTCGAGGCGCACCAGGATGCCGCCCAGGATCTCGCCCAGCTGGGCGTTCATGGGGATTCCACGGTTGCCCCGGACGGAGATACCGGCCAAGAAACGTCTGGCATCTCGGCGCAGTGGCGCCAAAGCATCCTCCAGGGTGTTGGCCACGCTGAGGGGGTTGCACATGTCATCGACGAGCGTGAACGGATGACGGGTCACCACCTGGAGTCGACGAGGCAGTCCCGCGTAACCGGCAAGCCCAGCCTCGACGCCCGCCGGGTTTGCCCCGGCGACCAGCGCAGCCGTCGCGGCCAGCGCAGCGTTGGTCAGCACGTGCGCGCGCAGCAGCGGGTTGGTGATGGGGACGATGGCCTGGGGGCGGCCGGTCAGCCGGGCGAACTCGGGGCCGAAGTGCAGCGCGTCGTCGGTGATTCGCACCACCGACCCGGGTGATCGGCCGACGGGGATGTCGATGGCGCCGGTGCCGGCGGCCACTTCCACCACGGCTGCGTCATCGCCGTGGAAGACCGCCACCCCGTCGGGCCCGAGTCCCTCGAACAGCGAGCGCTTGACGGCCCGGTAGCCGGCCTCGCTGCCGTGCACATCAAGGTGGTCCACCCCAATCGTGGTGCACACGGCGATGCCGACGGCCACATCGGCGACCCGTGCATCCGAGATGGCCTGCGACGAGACCTCAAGCACTGCGGTGGTGCTGCCCGAATCCCGAACTTCGCCCAGCCAACGCTGCAGCTCGGGAGCGTCGGGAGTGGTCAGGGTGGGTTTGGTCGTCGCATGGTCGATGCCCGCCAACTCGCTGCACGAGAAGGCGCTGGACATGCCGGAGCGGTGCAGGCAGGCGGCGGTCATCAACGTGCACGTGGTTTTGGCGTTGGTGCCGGTGATGCCGATCATGGCGATGTCTTTGGAGGGAAATCCGTGGAGAAGGGCGGAGCCCAGCGACATGGCCCGCCGCTCGTCGGTCACCTCCAGCACCGGCACGCCCTGGGCCCGCAGTTCTTCGACCAACTCGGCGTTGGGCTTGCTCCAGCACACCGCCACCGCGCCATCGAGCACCGCCCTTCGAACCGCAGCCGGAGCTCGCTTGGCGCCAAGCAGGTTGATGTGCAGGTCGCCGGGTCGGGTGGGTTCCAGGCTCCAGGTCACTCCCTGGTAGTCGGGCGCACCGGCCAGGTCGGGCACCCGGTCGAGCAATCCGAGCCTCGTGAGCCGGGTTGCCAGATCGGCCAGCGGTGTCTGAGGGCGAGTGAGGGTGGCGCCGGTCATGATTTGGGTTGCGCCATCGAGAGCAGCCGGTCGCGCACGCTCAGCAGATCGGCCCCGGTACCTGCCAACACCACCACCGCACCATCTCCGGCCGCGGCCAGTTCATCGGCCATCGTCACCGGGTGGTCCAGGTGGTCGGTCCCAATGCCCCAGCCTCCGGCGGCGATGCCGACCACTCCCGCTGCCGCAGCCCGATCCAGGATCGAACAATGCAGCCCCTCGACGGCGGTGGGTCCGTCGTCCACCGGACCCAGAATCGCGTAGCGTGCGTCGGCCGGGTGTTCGGCCAGGGCGGCGACGGCGCCGATCACGGCGCCCACCGAGGTGGCATCGCTGCGGTCCCAGACCGCCACCCCGTCCGGCAACGTGTGAACGGTGGCGTCGGTCAAGCGGGTCGACATGGCGGTCACCGCATCGTCGACCTCGGGCCCCGTGCGTGCGAGCGCAGCGCACGCCGTCAACGCGGCACCCTGAGCGTTCGCCAACCATCGGCGGCTCGCGTCGGTGGGTAGCGCCCCGCTGCTGGTTCTCCCCGACACGTCAAGGTGCAGCGTTGTCTCGCCGGCCGCGTTGGTGCCGACGCGGTAGGTGTGGCGTGGTCGTGGGGCGATCCATGGGTCGAGGTCGTCCTGCAGGCCTTCTGGGATCACCACGTGTGTGTCGGGTCCGCAGGCTGCCAGCACCTCTTCGGTCTGCCTCAGCGTTCCGTCCGTCCCCATCATGGCAACCTGTCGGGGTCCCAGGTCACCGATGACAAGCACGTGGGGATCCAGCAATGCCGCATCGGCGCCGGCGCACCCTCGATGGCGACGGTTGAGTTCCACGACCAGTGGCTGATCAGGCCCGTGGTTCAGCAGTGCCAGCGGAACCCGAAAGCGTTCGGTGCCGGGGATCTCCCGTTCGTCCGGCGGCCCGGGTCGGACCGGGGTGTCAGTGCGGCCACCCAAGGCAACCCGAAGGAGTTCGGCCATGGCCCATGGCGCGTCCGTGGCGATGACACCGACCCGGAGCGCGCCGGCCGGTCGCCCGCGATCGTCCCCGGCCATCGACCGCAACATGGCCTCGGTGCTGGGTCCGATGACCGCGGTACCCCCCACCCACGGGCGCTCCGTCAGGTATGGCACCCGTTCGGCGATTTCGTCCTCCAACCTCAGGCTGGTGTCACCAAGCGGCGGCGGGTGAGCGGACGTGGCGAAGAGCAGGTTGTCTTCGCCCACCACCTCACCGGGATCGATCGCAACCCGCTGCACCACACACGAGGGTCCCTCATGGCCGGCACCGGTTAGTTCGGCGATCTCCAGCGTGGTGAAGTTCATCGTCGTCGTCCGTCGGTGGAGGCTGAAGCGTGGTTCGGGCAGGTTGTTGGTTGGCCTCGGGCGCAGCTCCTGGCTGCTCACGGGGCAGGGTGAAATCACTCATTAGTATGTCAAACGCTCAGGGTGGTGGAGGACAAAGAACGGGGGTGAGACGTGCGGGTTTTGGTGGTACTTGGAGGTCAATCCCCAGAGCATGAGGTGTCGGTGGCCTCCGGTCTTGCCGTCATCTCCGGGCTTGAACAGGCTGGACATGAGCTCACCGCCGCCTATATCGACCGTGATGGTTCGTGGCATTCGGTCGAGGTTGAGGGTGTGTTGCCGAGCGACGCCGACCCGGGCGAATGGGCGCTGTCGGATCCTTGGAGCCTGCTGACCGCTTCGGGCACGGCACCTCGGGTGGTGATGGCGGTGCTTCACGGTCCCTGTGGCGAGGATGGCGTCATCGCAGCGTTGGCCCAACTGGCAGGGGTCGCCTGTGTCGGCAGCGGCATGTTGGCGAGTGCACTGTGTATGGACAAGACCGCAGCAGGCGATGTGCTCGATGCCCGAGGGATCGCTCAGACCCCCTGGCTGGGCATCCATCCCGGCTCGACATTGCCGTCCTACGAGGAGGCCGCCGAACGGCTTGGCTCAACAACCCTGTTCGTGAAACCCGCCAACCTGGGTTCGTCGATCGGTATCACCAGGGTGACCGAGGCCACCGGATGGGGCCCCGCCCTGTCCCAGGCGCTGGGTTATGACGACACGCTGATCGTCGAGGCTGCGGTCGAAGGACGCGAGCTGAGCGTGTCGATGCTGGGAAACCGCGCGGATGGATATGAGGTGTCCGAGGTGTCCGAAACAAAGCCGCATGGTGCGTTCCTCGACCATGCGGACAAGTACGGCGACGGTGCCGCCATGGCCCAGGTACCGGCGGGCATTGACGCTGACCTGCGTGACCGCGTGCGTGCCACGGCGCCGGTGGTGGCCGATGCGCTCCGCGTTGACGGCATCGCTCGGGTCGATCTGTTTCTCACCGTCGACGGGCAACTGCTGGTGAACGAGGTCAACACGATGCCCGGCTTCACGGCCGCATCCACCTTTCCCCGCATGTGGGCGGCCGCCGGTGTGGAGTTTCCCGATCTCCTCGATCGTGTCTGTGCCCTCGCCATTCGTCGGCATCAGCGGGCCCGCCTGCGAACCGACGCAGGCGTTCCTCGTGCAGCCCAGCATGCGGCCGAGGTTGAGGAGGCGGCTGACCATTCGGAGAACTCCGGCGCGGTCACCGTCAGGGACGCCACGGTGGGCGACTGGGTCCGCATCGGCGAATTGACCGTGGCGGCCTACGCGGCGGTACCCGGAAGGCCTTGGATGCCGGAGTACGACAGCGTGTTGGCCGACACCGAGGCACGGGCGGGGCGGGCCACGCTGTTGGTGGCCGAGGACGCCGCGGGCCGCGTGGTGGGCTCCGTTGGCTACTCACCAGTGGCCGGCACCGACGGTCGGGTGGGGCGAGCCCGTCAGGTGGCGGTCGACCCTGAGGCGCGGGGTCAGGGGGTTGGCAGCGCACTGATGATCGAGGTCATGAACCGCCTGCGGGCGGGTGGCGCCGCCGAGATGGTGGAGCGCACGGCCGACTACATGACCGGAGCCCAGGCGCTCTACAGGTCCCTGGACTTTCGGCGGGCACCGGAGTGGGACGAGGTACAGCGCGACGGCCCGCCATTGCTGGCCTTCCGCCGCCACCTGTAAACCGCCCTGCGCTGTTCCGGATCGGGCGGCACAAGGCGTGCCCTGGTGGGTCGCTCAGATTCCCGGATGGTCGATCAGTTCGGCGATCACCTCGTCGATCACGTCGTTGCGGCTTCCTTTGATCAAGACCGCCGAGCCGTCAGGGAGCGCGTCCACCCGTTCGCGCAGTTGGCGGCGATGCTCCACCACGGGTGTGCCGTAGTTCGGCGCCCGGTACGCCAGCATTTCCAGACCCAATTGCTCGGCTCGCTCCCGTGCGATGGTGTGGATCAGTTCCACGTAGGCCTTGCCATCGACGAGCGGTCCCATCACGGCCAAACGGTCCGGCGCGTCGATGGCGGCCAGCGCCTCCAGGGCACCCAGCACCGATTCGAGGGTGGCGTTGAAGCTGTCGTCGATCACCAGGATGTCGCGGTCGATCCGGTGCATCTGCATGCGTCGGGCAGGTGGTTCGGCCTGCTCGATACCGGCGACCGCCGCATCCAGCGGAACGCCCACGGCAAGTGCCCCGGCCAACGACGCCAACACGTTGGTCACGTGATGCTCGCCTCGCACGGCGGGGCGAAGGTCGGCCTCACCCCACGGCGTGGCCACCGACAGGCTCAACGACAGATCCCCGGAGAGGCGCACACCGGTTGCCCGAACATCGCCGACTGAGCCATAGGTCAACACGGTCGCGGTGGTTCGGCCGGGCAGCCCCTGGGCCAGCGGGTCGTCGGTTGAGATCACGGCGGTACCGCTCGCTGGAAGGTCCTCCACCAGCTCGCCTTTGGTGGCCACGATGCCGGCCTGTCCGATCATCGAGCCCTGATGCGCCCAGCCAAGCTTGGTGATGATCGCCACGGACGGCTTTGCCACCCCGCCCATCAGGTGCAGGTCGCCCCGGTAGCGGGCTCCAAACTCAAGGACCAGGCATTCGGTGTCGGACGGGGCCGAGGCGAGGACGCCCGGCATGGAGAACTTGGTGTTGAACGAGCGAGGCGTGGCGTGGGTGCGATACGTCGTCGACGTGGCCGCCGCGGTCAACTGTTTCACCGTGGTCTTGCCCACCGACCCGGTAATGCCGATGCAGCGATCGGTGAGCCGGGGTCGGACGTAGCGCCCCAACGCCAACATGGCGGGTTCCACCTCGGCCACCACGATGGCGGTGCCCCCAACGGGGGCCACCTCGCACAGGTACGGCCGGTCGGCGCTGACCGCCCGTGGCGTGTGACGGTTGGTGTCGTCGCGGAGAAACCGGTGGTGCCCGGCAACGAACAGTTCGTTGGGGCTGGTGCCCAGCTCGCGCACGTCAAAGCGGTAGTCGTCGACCGGCCGGGAACGCCCCTCATGGACGCCTCCTACCGCCGCAGCGATCTCAACGGTGCTCAGCCGCATGCCCGGTCCTGTGGGTCGGGTTGGCTGATCGAGGGGTTCACGCCGACCGATCGTAGGGTTTCAACCCCTCGGCGGGTGGAGCGTTCAGGCTACGTTCAACAAATCCCCTCACTTCGGAGTTGAACATGGCCGAGTTCCCGAGCGTCGCCGACGTCATCCAACAGCTGCGATCCGATCTGGAGAAGGCGGTTTCCGAGGGGGACGATCACGACATCCGATTTGGTCTGGGCGATATCCAGGTCGAACTCGAGGCTGTCGTATCTGCCGAGGCGGGCGGTGGCCTCAACCTGAAGGTCCTGGGCGTGGGCTTCGAAGGTGCCGGGAAGGGCACCTCAGCCTCCACCATCAAGCTCACGCTCAACCTCAACCCCAAGCGGTCCGATGGTGACGGCGGATGGGACAACGTCGTTGCCGCCCGTCCCATCGGGTAGATCGTGCCGACACCCCGCCCCGACCTGGCAGGCTCGTGGCGCTTCGACGGTCCGGCGCGCCTGTGCGAGGTCGAACTGGGTGGGTCCTTGTTGAGCGGCTGTGCCATCGCCAACTCGCTGGTGGTCACCTGCGCCCACACCACTGGCCAGCCGGTGCCGCTGGGAGGTCAGGCTCTCGTTCGTCGTCAAGGGCCCGATGGTGCTACCGAGGTTGTCGCGACCACGGTGTTCCTGGGGAGCGAGGTCGACGTTCGTCTGCTGTACACCCATGAGCCGGTGGTGCACCTTGCCTACCCCGTGCCCTGGGGCGGGTTGTTGAGCGACGCTGTAGACGACTGTCGGGTGTGGGGCGCTCCAACCGCGTCGATGCGTGGCAACGGCGACCTCTTCGACGGGGCCTGCATGGTGGAAAGCGGCGCTGGCGGTAGCCGCCGATTGACGGTGAGGTTGCGACCCCGATCGGTACGGACCGATTCCGAAATCAATTCGGAGAAGCAGGCGTCGGACGCGGCGCTCTGGGCCGGTATGTCCGGCGGTCCGGTAGCCCACAGCGGTCGGCTGGTGGGCCTGGTGCGCGCCGTCGATGGCCGGTTTGATGCGCTGGAGGTACTCACCTCGTCGGCCCTTTTGGGGGCCGAGGGGCGGTGGCTGGAAGCAGAAGGTGACGGGTTCGGCGGCGTGTCCAAAGCCGGTACGTTGCGCGCCGCCATCTGGGCGGCTCTCGCCGAGCAGGTGGCCGCCTCCAATCGCGGCCTGCTGGTGCCGGTGCCGGTCACGCCGGTCGGCCCGCCCGGCGGGCCGGCCATGGTGTTGGAGGCACCGGTGGTGCCGCCCCTCGACGAGCGCCTTCGGCCCATCGAAGCCCTCCAGTACCGCCACGCGGTGGTGCCGCTGATCGAGGGCGACCCGGTGACGCCACGGGTGGAACACGGCGATGTCACAACTGGCCACTCTGTGACGGTCGAGTCGATTCTGGACCAATTCCTGAACGGCGAGGTGCGCTTTGATGCTGCGATGCTCACCGGCGCAGGGGGCATGGGCAAGTCCCGAGCGGCTCAAGAACTCATGATCCGTGCGGCTGAGGCCGGTTGGACGATCGGCTTGACCCGCGGCGGACTTGCGGCGGCCGCCGAGGGCGCCGGCCTGCCTGCCGGACCTCTGCTGGTTGTGGTCGACTACCCCGAGGATTCCCCAACCGAGGTGGGGCGGTGGATGGAGGCCATGATGCGCTCGGCGGGTGGATCTGGGCAGCGGGTTCGGGTGTTGCTGCTCAGCAGGCGTCGAGGTTCGCTGGTGAGCGCAATGGTGCGCGAACTCACGCTGGACGCCGAGGATGTTCGTCCGCTGGGTCAGAAGGGCACCGGAGACCTTTCTGCGCTGGCGTCGTCAGCTCGACATCAATTCCGTCGGCTTGGGCTGGACGTGGCCGCAGTCGATGCAGGCCGACCGGTATCGGCCGGCGACACCACGCTGTTGGCGCTGGCGTCGGTGCTCGTCGGTGGTACCGCCGCCAAGGACGTCTTTGCCAAGCTGCTCGCTCGGGAGCGACGGTTCTGGCGCCGGCATCTGGTTCGGACGCAGTCGCAGGAAGCGGTGTCCGACGAAGTGCTGGACCGCGCGGTGGCCGGGCTCTCACTCGGCGGGAACGACGGCCCGGCTGCGGCAGCGGTACGGCTCGCCCAGGTTGGCGTCCCCTCCGAGTGCCGGGAGGCTGTCGTCGATGGCTTCCCGGGGCTGTACGGGCCGGGGTTCGCCGCGTTGCATCCCGACCCCGTCGCCGACCATCTCATTCGCTCGACGCTCACGCCCAACGACTTGTTTGTCGCTGCTCTGGCTAGTGAGGGCCGTCAGGCAATCGAGGTGTTGTCGTCGATCGCTCGCACGGTAACGGCGACGGATCCTGGCGATTTCGCGCAAGACCTCAGGTGGTGCCTGGTGGATTTTGCGCAACAGTTCGGTGGTTGGCTGAACGCCGAGTTCACGCGTCTTGATGGTGAGGATGGTGGCAGACCAACCGCCTTGGGGCTGGGGCTCGCCGCGGCCCGCCTGGTCGATGCGCTGCCATGGGGTGATCATCCCGCTCTCGACAGTTCGGTTGGTTCGGTGCTCGCTCGTGAAATCTCGGCGCTCAACAGCCTGGAGAGTGCGGTCGGAACCGAAGCCAGCAACCTGGCTATCCCCCAACAGCATCTCGCAGTGAGCATTGATCGCCAACAACAGCGGGTTGCGCGTGCCCAAGCCGAACAGAACCCCGCCTACCAACCCAACCTCGCCGCGGCGTTGAACAACCTCGCCATCACACTCGCTGAAACCGGTGACCGTGCCGGTGCGCTCCCCCCAGCCCAAGAAGCCGTCACCCTCTACCGTGCCCAAGCCGAACAGAACCCCGCCTACCAACCCGACCTCGCCATGGCGTTGAACAACCTCGCCATCACACTCGCTGAAACCGGTGACCGTGCCGGTGCGCTCCCCCCAGCCCAAGAAGCCGTCACCCTCTACCGTGCCCAAGCCGAACAGAACCCCGCCTACCAACCCAACCTCGCCGCGGCGTTGAACAACCTCGCCAACAGGCTCGCTGAAACCGGTGACCGTGCCGGTGCGCTCCCCCCAGCCCAAGAAGCCGTCACCCTCTACGAGCGGCTGGCAGCGGAGGAGCCGGTTTACGCCGATGCTTTGGCACAGGCAAAGGAGACGCTGCGGGGGCTGCAGGATGCCCCCGAGTAGCCTGACCGGTTCTCATGGCCACGCTTGACCACATCCGCAATTTTTCGATCATCGCCCACATCGACCACGGGAAGTCGACCCTGGCCGACCGGCTGCTGGAGATCTCTGGAGCGGTCAACGCCCGGGACATGCGTGCCCAGTACCTCGACTCGATGGACCTGGAGCGCGAGCGGGGTATCACCATCAAGTTGCAGTCGGTACAGATCGACTGGGCCGACCATAAGCTTCACCTGATCGACACGCCGGGCCACGTCGACTTCGGTTACGAGGTCAGCCGCAGCCTGGCCGCCTGCGAGGGCGTGGTTCTGGTTGTTGACGCCAGCCAGGGGATTGAGGCTCAGACGCTGGCCAACTGCTATCTGGCGCTGGAGAACGACCTCGAAATTGTCGCCTGCCTCAACAAGATCGACCTGCCCGCGGCCGAACCGGAGCGGGTGGCGGCCGAGATCGAGTCGGTGCTTGGGATTCCGGCCGACCAGGTGCTGCACATCTCGGCCAAGACCGGCGAGGGCGTGGGCGCCCTGCTGGACGCGGTCATCGAGCGCATCCCGGCACCGGAGGGCGACAAGGACGCCGACCTTCAGGCGCTGATCTTCGACTCCCACTTCGACCAGTACCGCGGCGTGGTCAGCTCGGTGCGGGTGATGAACGGGGTCATGCGGACCAACCAGAAGCTGTCGTTCCTTCAGGCGGGCAGTACCCACTCGGCCGAGGAGATCGGCGTTCGCCGCCCGATCAACACCCCCACCAAGGAACTGGGCCCCGGCGAGGTGGGCTACCTCATTGCCGGAATCAAGGATGTGGGTGAGGCACGCTCGGGCGAGACCGTCACCGGGTTCGGGCATCCGGGCGAGCCACTGGACGGTTACGCCGAGCCCAAGCCCATGGTGTTCTGCGGCCTCTACCCGGTGGAGGGCGACGCCTTCGAGGAACTGCGCGAGAGCCTGGAGAAGCTTCGACTGAACGACAGTTCGTTCACCTACGAACCCGAGACGTCCGGGGCGTTGGGATTTGGGTTTCGCTGCGGGTTCCTGGGCCTGCTGCACATGGAGATCGTGCGCGAACGACTGGAGCGCGAGTTTGACCTTTCGCTCATCGCCACCGCCCCGTCGGTGAACTACGAGGTGGAGACCACCGCCGGCGAGATGTTGCAGGTGCACAACCCTTCCAGCCTGCCACCGCCCACCGAGATCGAACAGATCAGCGAGCCGCAGCTGCGCATGACCATCCTGACCCCGGCCGAGTACGTCGGCACGATCATGGAGCTGTGCCTCAGCCGTCGGGGCGAGCAACGCTCCATGGAGTACCTGTCACCCGAACGGGTTGAATTCGTCTACCGGCTGCCGCTGGCCGAGGTGGTCATCGACTTCTTCGATGCGCTGAAGAGCCGCACGCAGGGCTACGCCAGCCTGGATTACGACACCGACGGCTACCTGCCCGCCGAGTTGGTGCGGGTGGACATCATGTTGAGCGGCGAGAACGTGGATGCCTTCTCTGCCATCGTGCACAAGGAACGGTCCTATGAATATGGCCGCCGAACTGCGGAGAAGCTGAAGGAACTGATTCCTCGGCAACAGTTTGATGTGCCGATTCAGGCCGCCATCGGAGGGCAGATCATCGCCCGCGAGACGGTCAAGGCGTTCCGTAAGGACGTCACCGAAAAGCTCTATGGCGGCGACATCACCCGCAAGCGCAAGCTGCTTGAAAAGCAGAAGGCGGGCAAGAAACGCATGAAGTCGATCGGCAAGGTGGACATCCCGCCGGACACGTTTATCAAGGCCCTCCGGATGGACTGAGGGTTGCTGGTGGCGGCGCCGCGGCGCCACCGTGCGGTGCTCGACTCATGTCTGTGGGGTCTCACCGGTAGAATCCCCTGTCCATGACTTCGATCGGCTTTCTCCTGCGCGCAATTTGCAACAGCGCAGCGGGTGATGCCCGGGTGGGCGGCGCCGCCGTCGGCGAGGTGCGCCATGGCTGATGAACGCAGGGTCGTGCTGGACGACCGCAAGTCGGCGGTGCTGCGAGCCGTGGTGCAGAGCTACATCGAAACCGCCCAGCCGGTGGGATCGGGCAACGTTGCCGGCGTCCCCGGGGTGGAGGTGTCGTCGGCCACGGTCCGAAACGACATGACCTTCCTCGAGCAGGAGGGTTACCTGGCTCAGCCCCACAAGTCGGCCGGACGAATCCCCACCGAGAAGGGGTACCGGTTTTTCGTCGACCACCTGGAGTTGCCCAGCGAACTGGACGAGCCCGAGTCTCAGCGTGTGGGGCAGTTCTTCGCCCACGCTCACGGCGAGTTGGAGGGACTGTTTCAGGAGGCATCTCACCACCTTGCTCGGCTGACGTCGACGGCCGCATTAACCGTGGGGGAGCGGGGCAGCACCGAGACGGTGCGCTCGGTGCAACTGGTGTCGCTTTCGGACCGGCTGGTGGTTGCCGTGGCAGTGCTGAGCAACGGCATGTTGGCCAAGCGCACCGTCGAGTTGTCAACGCCCCTGGAGGACGCGCAGTTGGCAGTGGCCACCTCGGTGCTGTCCGCCCGGATGGACGGTGTGTCGGTGGACGACATGGTTGGCGGCAGAACTCCCACACTGGCCGAAGCCGCCCCCAGGGTGGCCCCGGGGACCCCGGAGGTTGCGCTGGTCGACGAGGTTCTCGCCGGGCTGGCCGAGGCGATGGGCCACGATCACACCGGCCTGTACGTCGAGGGTGCGTCCAACATGGCACGCAGCTTCGAGGAGATTGACACCCTGCATCGTGTCCTTGCCCTGCTCGAGCAGCAGGTGGTGGTGGTGGGACTGCTGAGGGAGTTGATCGAGAAGGGCCTGACGGTGGCCATCGGCTCTGAAACCGGGCTGTCGCCGCTGAGCGATTGTTCGCTGGTGGTGGCCCCGGTGATGGTGGGCCCCGATCGGGCGGCCACGCTGGCCGTGCTCGGCCCCACCCGGATGAACTACTCCGACACGTTGTCGGCGGTCGACACCGTGAGCCGAGAGCTCACCCGGGCTCTCGGCGAAGGCGACTAACCGACTTGGGCGGTCCGGCAGCGCCCGGACCGTCGAGTCGAGCAGCACCCACCCAATCGACACCCATTCCCCCCCCAACTCTGAATCGCAAGGAGCAACGATGGCCCAGATCACCGAGGATCCCTATGAGGTCCTGGGCGTTCATCGCGAAGCCACCCATATTGAGATCAAGGCGGCCTATCGAAAGGCTGCCCGAGACAGTCATCCGGACGCCAACCCGGACGACCCCGGTGCCGAGGCCCGGTTCAAATCGGTGGCCGTGGCCTACGAGATCCTCTCCGACGGCCAGAAGCGCGAGAATTACGACCGGTTCGGCTCGGTGGACGGCAGCGCCGGCATGGGCGACGGCGTGGGCGGCCTTGGCGACCTGTTCGACGCCTTCTTTGGAGGTGGCGGCGGCGGGTTTGGCGCTGGTTTCGGTGGCGGTGCCGCCCGCGGCCGAACCGGACCACAGCGAGGCCCCGACCTGGAGACCACCCTTCGGCTGGACTTCGAGAAGGCCGTGTTCGGCGGCGCTCAGGACGTCACGGTACGAACCGCCGTGGCGTGTGACACCTGTGAGGCCACCGGCGCCGCGCCAGGTACGAGCCCCAAAACGTGTGAAACCTGTGGTGGGCAGGGCCAGGTGCAGTCGGTGCGCCGATCGATCCTTGGCCAGATGGTGACCGCGTCGGCCTGCCCCACGTGTCAGGGCACGGGTGAACTGATTCCCAGCCCCTGCTCGCGCTGCGACGGCGACGGTCGCGTGGTGGAGGACGCAACCCTCACCGTGGATGTGCCCGCCGGCGTCGACGATGGTTCCACCCTTCGGCTGACCGGACGAGGCGCGGTGGGTGGCCGCGGCGGACCTGCCGGTGACCTGTATGTGCACCTCAACGTGGCGAACCACGCGGGCCTGGTGCGCGACGGAACCACCCTGCACCTGGAGGTCCCGGTGTCGGTTGCCCAGGCGACGTTGGGCACCCAGGTGCAGATCGACACGCTGGACGGCCCCGAGGAACTGATCGTCCCCGCAGGCACCCAGTCGGGCTGGGACCACCGGTTTCGAGGTCTGGGCGTGCCCCGTCTGGACGGGCGTGGTCGAGACCGCGGCCGGGGTGAGTTGGTGGCCCACGTGGTGGTGGAAACCCCGAACGACCTCACCGATGAGCAGGAAGGCCTGTTGCGGCAGTTCGCAGAACTGCGTGGCGAGGCGGTGACGCCGCCGAAGACCGGACTGGGCAAGAAACTGCGCAGTGCCTTTAAGTGAGTGAGGCGGTGGTCCGGCGCGTTCCGGGTGGCGTCCGATGAATCTGGTCGGGCCACCGACGGACCTGGTGGCCCACGCGCTCGTCGACTCGCTGGGCGCGCTAGCGGCGGACGACGAACTGACCAGGCATCTATGGACCGCACGACGCTTGAAGGCGGGCACTGCAGTGAGTGTGACCGACGGGGCGGGATCGTGGCGGCTCGCCCGACTGGGAGCTCCCGGCGAACTGATACCTGACGGCGCCGTGCAGTCGGTCGCCACCCCCGACCCTGTGAGCGTTGCATTCGCGCCCGTCAAAGGGGAGCGGCCGGAGTGGTGCGTGCAGAAGCTGACGGAGGTCGGAGTCGATCGGATCGTCGTGCTTCAGACCGATCGTTCCGTAGTCCGCTGGAAGGGCGATCGCGGGCGCGGCCAGGTGGCCAAACTGGCTCGGGTCGCGAAGGCGGCGCTCGAGCAGTGCCGTCGGGTGTGGCTACCGACCATCGTGGGCCCTTGCACGTTGGATGAGCTGATCGGAAGCGTCGAGTCGGTCACGGATCTGGTGGTTGACCGCCCATGGGTGAGGGCCGACGGGTCGGGACGGCAGGCATCGACCGAAGATCGTTCGCTGCTGATCGGCCCCGAGGGCGGGTTCACCCCCCGGGAGCGGTCGTTGGTGACCGAGGCCATTTCGCTTGGACCCCATGTGATGCGAGCCGAAACGGCGGCGATGGTGGGCGGTGCCCAGTTGGTCGCGCTGCGTGAGTACGGTGAGCGCGGCGACCACGGAGAGCTAAGCTCGGGCGTCACGTTGCACTGATCCGTGGGAGGCGAGGTCCACGGCTGAGACCGGTGGTGAAGGGCCGACGGCCTTTCACGCCGATCGTTGCCGGGGTGCTCCTCGATCGACGATTGGGCGCGATCCACCGGTCGAAAGGCACACGCAGATGAGCACCGCCGCTTTGGCAGAGGACGAGCATGCGCACAGTCAATATGGCCGCCAGGTGGGGGAGCGACTGCGGCTGATTCGCCGTCAGAAGCGGTTTTCCCTCCAAGAGGTCGAGGCGATCTCCGACCAGGAGTTCAAGGCCTCGGTTCTTGGTGCCTACGAGCGCGGCGAGCGAGCGATCTCGGTTCCTCGTTTGCAGCGCCTCGCCCACTTCTACAAGGTGCCGGTTGATCAGCTTCTGCCCGAAGGCGATGAAGACGAGGCCGCCAAGAGCGACCAGACCGACTCCGGCGCGAAGATCGACCTCGCCCGGCTCGAGGGGCTTGATGGGTCTGAGGCCGACATGTTGAGCCGCTACCTGCGCATGATCCAGTTGCAACGTCAAGACTTCAACGGTCGGGTGATCACCATCCGCCGGGACGATATGCGGGCCATCGCCTGCATCTTGGGTATGGCTGAGGAGCACGTCCCAGGGCGCCTCGCCGAACTGGGCCTCCGCCTGAACTAGCGACTTGCGACCTCGCCGCGGAACCGGCGTTGGCTTCGGCGTGACCTCACGAGGGCGATGCGTGATGAAGGTAGTCCCGGTTCTGCCCGGCGCGGGTGAGCATCAGGTGAAAGGCATGATCGCGTCTTCGGAACGGAAGGATGCAACGACCACGAAACGAGGACAGCTGCTCTCACCTCAAATAGCGACTTTCGAAATACCATTTTCGACTGCCTGCTAGTAGACAGATCAGCAGCCAACTCGTCTATCCAGGAGGGCCGAAGTGAGTGATCAGGCGCAAGGGCCGGGGTGGTGGCAGGCCTCGGACGGCAAGTGGTACCCGCCGCAGACCGCCGCTCAACCATTTCCGTCTACCGCTCAAGGCCTTCCAGTCGCATCAGCAGCGAACCCCGGTTCGGGCGATCTTGAAGCAGGCAAGCAAACCCCGTGGTACGAACGAACCTGGGTCCTCGCCCTGTCATTACTGTTTTGCTTTCCAATCGGGCTGATCCTTCTGTGGGTGAACAAGCGGTTCACCCCGACGACCAAGATCATTGTCACAGCGGTAGTGCTTGCCCTCGCTCTGATTGCTGGGATCGCTGACTCCTTGAGCCCACCGGACGAATCGAA
>ERZ1026796.69-NODE-69-length-92965-cov-8.280758_pt1 | contig 92965 bp, 93 predicted proteins | sample MGYA00520874_ERZ1026796 | MGnify/ENA primary metagenome ERZ1026796 (study PRJEB33270, sample SAMEA104284474) | anaerobic digester metagenome | biome: Anaerobic digester microbiome; feature: mesophilic sludge digester; material: Anaerobic digester biomass | place...
GTGGCCCACGTGCCGGCGCCGACCGCACCGGCGGCAAACACGCCGGAGGCGGCGATGAGGTACCGGGTGAAGTCGCGTCTGGCGACAAAGTCCTCGCCTTCGCTGGTCAGAGGAAACTCGTCGCGCCACAACGGGTCGCCGGGTTGGCCACCCGCAGCGCTGGCACCCGACTTTGCAGGACGGTCGGTCGATTCTTCGCTCACGACTCCTCCAATCCAAACGGGTCGTCCTGCCACCCGGCGGTGGGCTGGCCACCCATCACGTCGATGGGGCCGGGGCCGGTGTCGTGCACCACGGTTGCCACCTTGGTGGGCACCAACTGGCGGCCGAACTGGAACTCGAAGAGCAGTTCGCCGGTGCGGGTCTGCTCGAACTCGGCCGGGGTGCCGAACCAGAGGGCCTCGCTGGGGCACACCGACGCACACATCGGCGCCTTGCCCACCGAGGTGCGGTCGTAACACATGTCGCACTTCATCATCTGATCGGGCAAGGCGAAGTACTTCGGCACCCCGAACGGGCACGCGACCACACAGTTGGAACAACCGATGCAGCGCGGCTTCAACGCCGACTGCACCACGCCGTCCTCGTTCTGTTTGATTGCGTCGGCCGGGCACACCTCTGCACAGGTGGGGTCCTCACAGTGCATGCACACCATCGGGGCGGTCTGGGTGTTGGCGCCGCGGTCGAGATATTCGAGGTGGATCAGCGACTGCCCCCGGTGGGTACCGCACTCCTCGCACGCCTGCACGCACGACTCACAACCGATGCAACGGCTCTGGTCGATGACGAACATCTGGTCGGAGATCAATGCGCTCATCGGTGGGCCTTCTCCTGAAGTGTGTGGACCCTGCGGTCCCGGATTTCGACGTGGCCCTCGGCCTTTTCCACTTTGACCGCGCACACCTTGTACTCGGGGATCTTGGAGATCGGGTCGAGGGCCCGGTTGGTCAACTGATTGGCTGCCTTGTTGCCACCCCAGTGATAAGGGATGAACACCGTGTCGGGTCGGATGCTCTCCACCACTCGGGCCGGCGTGACCATTTCACCTCGGCGGGAGCTGACACGCACCAGGTCGCCATCGACCACTCCCACCTTGGCGGCCATGCGGGGATGCATCTCACACAGCGGCTCGGGGTACTGCTCCACCAGCGGTTTGATGCGGCGGGTCTGAGTACCGGAGAGATACTGCGAAATCACCCGTCCCGTGGTGAGCCACACCGGGTACTCGTCGTCGACCACCTCGGCGGGTGGCCGGTAGGTGATCGGGTGAAAGCGGGCCTTGCCGTCGGGGAACGCGAACTTGCCGCCCTCATAGAGGCGGGGGGTGCCCGGATGGCCCTCTTCGGGGCAAGGCCAGAAGATGCCCTTTTCGTCGACGATGCGATCCCAGGTCATGCCGTTGTAGTCGGCGGTGCCCCCGTGAGAGGCCACCTTCATCTCCTCGAACATCTGCTGGGTGTTCGTGTAGTTGAAGTACTTGCCTCGGCCCAGGCGTTTGGCCAACTCGACGAAAACCTCCCAATCGCGCCGGGCGTTACCGGGCGGATCGACGGCTGCGTTGATTTTGACCGTGCGGCCCTCGACCGTGGTGACGGTGCCCTCGTCCTCCTCGTGCAGGGAGCCCGGGAACACGATGTCGGCGTGCTGGGCGGTCTCGGACAAAAAGAAGTCGATATTGCCGTAGAACTCCAGCTTGTCGAGCGCTGCAGCGGTGAAGTTGGAGTCGGGCAGCGACACGACCGGGTTGAAACAGATCGACAGCAGGCCCTTGATCTCACCTTCGTCGATCGCCTCGATGATCTCCTCGGCGGTGATGCCCTTTCCTGGGATCTCGTCGACGTCGCAGCCCCACACCGATGCCACGTAGGCGCGGTGTTCGGGGTTCTCGACGTCGCGGTTGCCGGGCAGTTGGTCGCACTTGTGACCCTGCTCGCGCCCGCCCTGGCCGTTGCCCTGGCCGGTGATCGTGGTGACCCCGCAGCCCGGTTTGCCGTACTTGCCGGTGGCCAGGCCCAGGTTGATGCAGCTGAGCACGTTCTCGACGCCCTTGGACTGGTGCTCGATGCCCCGGGCGTGCAACAGCATGCCGGTGACCGACGTGCCCCACAGCCGGGCCGCTTCGATGATGCGGTCGGCGGGCACACCGCACACCTCGGCCGCCCACTCGGGGGTGGCGTCGGCGACCGCTGCCGCCGCCTCGGCGAAGCCGACGGTGTGAGCGTCGATGTAGTTGTGATCGAGCCAGTCGTTGGCGATCAGCACATGCAGGATCGACGTCATCAGCGCCGAGTCGGTGCCCGGCTTGAGGCCGAGGAACACGTCGGCCGTGCGGGCCAGCGGGGTGACCCGCGGGTCGGCGACGATCAGCTTGGCGCCGCGGTCGCGGGCCCGCCAGATATAGCTGGTGGTGATCGGCGCACACTCGGCAACGTTGGCGCCGGCCACGAACACCACGTCGGCCAGCGGGATGTCGCTCCACGGATTCGACGCCCGGTCCATGCCGAGGGCCTTCTTGTTGCCGGCACCGGCCGACACCATGCACAGCCGGCCGTTGTAGTCGAGGTTGGCGGTCTGCAGCGCCAGCCGGGCGAACTTGCCGATCAGGTACGACTTCTCGTTGGTGAGCGACACGCCGGACAGCATCGCAAAGCTGTCCTTGCCGTAGGTGTCCTGGATGCGACGGATCTCGGCGACCGTTCGGTCGAGTGCCTGATCCCAGGTGATCTTGCGGAACCCACCGGGCGACGACGGGTCGCGTTCCAGAGGATCGAGGAGACGGTCGGGGTGGCTGCCCTGCAGGTAGCGCTTCACGCCCTTGGGGCACAGCTTGCCTTCGTTGAACGGGAAGTCGTACCAGGGCTCGAACCCGACGACCTCGTTCTTGGCCACCTTCAGCTTGATACCGCACTGTTGGCCGCAGAAGCAGCAGTGGGTCTTGACTTCCTTCTCCACGTCCAGACCGGCGTTCCAGCCACCCGGAGGTGCCTGGTTGAGGTGCGGACCGTACTTCTCGATCAGTTCTTCGTCGGTGACGGGCTTCGTTGCCATTGAGTTGTCACACTCCAGTCGGGTGGTTGAGAAAGATGGGATACGGAGGGTGCACAAGCAGCGCCCTCATCCGAAACCGCCCACTCTGGCGGTTTGGGCCAGCGCCACCTGACCTCGTCGACAGGCCGGGCAGGTGTCCTGCCAGTTGTTGCCTGCCCCGTCGGAGTAGTCAAAGCCCAACTCGGGCAGAATCTGCTTCAGGTCGGCCACCTGCATCTGGGTGGCGAAGTGCTGCTCGCAGCTTCGACAGGTTTGGCCGCCGCCCTCCCTGCCTGCATCCTGGTAGAACTTCACGCCCAGGTTGGCGGGACGTTGAAAGATGTGGAACAGCTTGCCGAAGGGGATGTACATCAACCCGACGATCACGGTGAGGGCGTGCAGGTTGTTGAGGAACGAGTAGTACTGACCCTCCAGCCACAGCGAGCTGGCGGTCAGGAACAGGCCCGTGATCGACACGGCGAACAGCCCGGCCAGGGCGGCGAAGTCGCCTGCGCGCTCGACCGCCAGTGCGCCCGGGTCGCCAAGGCGCCGATACAGGAAGATGACCACCCCGGCGATCACCAGGAACGCCGAGATGTTCAACAGGTGGAAGATGGTGAAACCGAAGACTGATTCAGCCTTGAAGGTGCCGCTGCCGACGCCAAACAGGAACGCCTCGTAGCGGCCGCCCGTTTGCCCGACCGACTCGAAGTGCACCCAACCAAAGGTGAGCGGGAAGGTGACCATCGCTGCCAGAATGCAGCCCCAAAACACCAGCTGGTGGGCAGCCCAGCGGGAGGTTGACCGGCGACGGATGAACCCCTGGGTGAGCAGGTTGGTGACCACCAGCCCCCCAAGGCCCACCACGTTCTTGCCCCGGCTACCCGAACGCCTGAACGACTGCCAGCCCCGCCTGCTGAGCATCGCGGTCGGGGGACGCTGGATCCAGATGAGGTAGCGGTAGACGGTGGCGAACACGGCCAGCACCACGCCCACCAGGTAGCCGGCAAGGGCGGCATCAAACCACTTGAGCCCTCCGCTCCCCAGATAGACGAGCACCAACAGCACGACCACGGCGGCCATGCTCCATGCTGCTGCCCGAAGGTCGACGTTGGACCTCCACGAGCGTGATGCGTGCGTCCGGGCCGGCTGTGTCACTGGGGCTCCTTCTCACTCTGGCAAGGCCGAACCCTAGTTGCAGAATTCGACCACGTTGGAACCCCACAGGATCCTGCTCGCCGAACCTGCATCATCCCTCCCCCCAGGCGGCGGGAGCAACATCGTGACGGTCGGACCAGAGCAGCGACGCCTCCGACAACATCGGCACCGTCCACGAGGGAACATCCAAGACCGGCCGACATCGGACATCCGTCGCTGCCTTCACAGACCAGCGGTTCGTATCCAGCCTCTTCGAGTACCTCGACCATCACCGGGGGCGCGGCGTTCGCCGGATACTCCAGCAGGACGCGAACCCGGCCATCGCTGCGGTGAGGCCACCACGCGGGCGATCGGCGTTTGCGGTCGCTCTGGCCGATGTGCACGCGTAGTTTCACGTCCGAATCCCTCCGGATCGATGACTCCCACTCCACGATGGAACGATTCCCTTAAGTCTGTGTGCCCGATCGTCGTGATGGTAGGGCCCGAGGTCCCTACCCGGGTGGTCAAATCCGTTTCACCCCAGCCACGGCGGGCGGGGCACGCTTTCGGTCACTCGGACGTCGCCGGTGGTTCGGGGGAGCAGAGAGGCATCGTGTGTTCGGCGAGAGCAGCGCTCACGGCGGCGGTGACGGACGACTTCGAGACCGGTGTCCGCAGGTGGATGCTTGGACCGACCAGGTCGGGGTAACGCTCGGAGCTGGGCTCGGTGCACTCGACCACCAGCGGTACCTCGGGATGGCGGCTTCGAATTGCCGCCGGGAGTTCACGGTCGTCCGACGTGGTCACTCCAAAACCGCTGACCACCACATCGGCGCCGTCCACCAGGGCACAGTCGCCGCCGGCCACGATGGGGCAACGCTCGGTGCCTTCACAGATCAGCGTCTCATACCCGGCGTCATCGAGTGCTTTGGCCATCGCCGAGGGCGTGGAGTGGGCCGGGTATTCAAGCAACACTCGAACCCGGTCGTCGCTGCGCTGCGGCCATGCCGACGGCCGTTTTTGACGGCCGCTGTGTTTGGTTCGCCAGCGTCGCTCCACGTCGAAGTCCTCTCGGGTTGTTAATTCCGGTCCATGGTAGAACTAAACGTACCGAGATTCGGGATCGACGATCGGTGTCATGGGTCATAGCCACCACAGCGCGGACTCCAGGAGACCGAAGCCTTGGAAGTCCGGCTCATGACCAAGCACCGCCCTTCCCGCAGCGAGCACATCCTCCAGGTCGAGGAACACCACCTCGGGCTCGTTCACATGTCGGCAAGCCGCCGAATGTGGCTCCTCAGCACTCAGCCTCAACGTCATGGCCGGCTACAGGCGGTACCGAGTGGTACCAACCGGTGGCACCCTGCGGGGCCGCGAGGCCTTACGCGGCAGAACCCTCACCATTCGGCCGAAAGGTCGAACCTCACGCTCATCAGCGTGACCACCTCGCCCTTCAACTGACCTGTCACCAGAACCCGCGGGACGAGAGCCAGTGGCTACCAACGACCGGTAGTCCGGTCGCCCGGGGACGGGTTGAAAGAGTCGCTCGAAGTCCACAGCAAACGATTCAGCAATCTGAGGTAGGTCAACCAACAAGAAGTCGGCGGCACAGAGTTCGCCCTCGGGGCCACGTTCTGCCGGCAGCTGGGCATCCAGTTACTCGAAGAAGCTGGAATCAACCCGAACCGTGTATCGCATGGTGTCAACCGTCAGCCGATACTGCCTCCGAGGCAGCAATGTGGCGTCGGATGTCTGACCGAGCCTCTTCCAGAAGCTCGGGCGGCACCTCGGAGATATCCTTCGCCATACATTGCTTGAAGATGCTGCGCCGCTCGTCGGGGCTCATCCCCATCAGCTCGTCCGCAGTCCAGACCGATCCGTCGATTTGCCCAGGGTACGCCGGCCCGATGCCGGATTGAGCGGGTCGCGATCCCCTTTGCTCACGGAGGAACCCGGGTCAACACCCAAGTCACCGTCCCGCGCAGTAATTGCGTTTCGCACCAACCTACCCGCCCCGAGAGACACCTACTCCCACGATTCCGCCAACGCCTATCAACCCTCGGCCACCTCGTCGGTGGCCCAGCGGACCTCGGAGTAGGCGTTGGTCAGCGGCATACGCCGGTCGCGGCCGAAGGCCTTCTTGGTGACCCGCAGCGCAAACGGGGTCTGCCGACGCTTGAACTCGTTGCGATCAACCAGGCGGGCCACCCACCGGGCCAACTCGGGATCGGCACCGGAGGCGAGCAACTCCTCCACGGTGAAGTCGTTGTCGACGTACCGCTCCAACACGGGGTCGAGCTGGTCGTAGGCGGGCAGGCTTTGGTCGTCGCGCTGGTCGGGCCGAAGCTCGGCCGACGGCGCCTTGCTGATGGTGTTCTCGGGTATGGGCGGTGTTTCACCCCGCTCGATCGCCAACTGGTTGCGCCACCGTGCCAGCCGAAACACCCGGGTCTTGTAGACATCGCCGATTGGTGCAAGGGCCCCATTGCTGTCGCCATAGAGCGTCGAGTAGCCGACGGCGAACTCCGACTTGTTGCCGGTGGCCAGTGCAAGCCACCCGAACTTGTTGCACAGCGCCATCACCAGGGTGCCCCGAATGCGGGCCTGGAGGTTCTCCTCGGTCAGATCTGCCTCGGCTGCCCCGAAGCTGCCCGCCAGGCCGTCCATGAACGAGTGGTACATGTCGGCGATGGCCACGGTGCGGTAGTCGAGCCCCAAGGTGGCCGCCAGCACCTCAGCATCGTCGCGGCTGTGATTGGAGGAGTGCTGTGACGGCATCGATACGGCGTGCACGCGCTCGGGGCCAAGCGCGTCAGCGGCCAACACGGCCACCAGCGCCGAGTCGATGCCCCCTGAGAGCCCGAGGCAGGCGTCGGTGAACCCGCCCTTTGCGAAGTAGTCGGCCAAACCGAGGCGCAGCGCCTCCCACACCTCGGCGTCCGGCGGCAGGGCGAGTGCAACCATGGGTGGGTCGATGACGGAACGAGCGGTGTGGTTGGGAGCGCTGGGCATCGCGACATCGTGTGGTTCGATCGTCACCAAGGGCAGCGCCACCTCCAGCCCACGAGGGTCCAGCTCCAGATCGACGATCATCAGGTCGTCGACAAACTGCGGCGCCCTTGCCAACACCTCGCCGTGGCGGTCGACCACCATGGACCCACCGTCGAAAATCAGTTCGTCCTGGGCCCCGACCTGGTTGACATAGGCCACCGGGACTCCTGCGCGTCGGGCACGGTCGGACAAAAGCTGCTCCCGCAGCTCCAACCTGCCCTCCTGATACGGCGAGGCGTTCAGGCTGATGAGCACGTCGGCACCCGCCGCCGACTGCTGGGTGGGCGGACCGTCGACGTACCAGATGTCCTCACAGATCGACACGCCGACCACCAGCCCGCCGATGGAGAACAGCGGCTGGTCCTCAGGCCCCGCCGTGAAGTAGCGGTCCTCGTCAAATACGCCGTAGTTGGGCAGGCGCTGCTTTTGATAGCGGCCATGGACCTTGCCACCTGCCGCGACCGCCACGGTGTTGGCCGTGCGGATACCGCCGACCGAGTCGACCGCCAGGTGATCGTCGGCGTAACCGAGCAGTGCCACGCACCTGCCGGTTCGTGCAACCACACGATCGAGCGCCTCGACGTTGTCCTCAAGAAAGCCCCGCCGGATCAGCAGATCCTCGGAGGGATATCCGGGCACGGCCAACTCGGGAAACGCCACCAGGTCGCATCCCGCGGCTTCGGCCTGGTCGTACAACTCGCCCAGCCGGGCCACGTTGCCCGCCAGATTGCCCACGTGCGGATTCATTTGGCCGAGGGCGACGCGCAGCGTGGACATGATCCGACACTACCGAGCGCCCTCGCGCCATCAATGTGCCCACACGCAACCAGGCTGCACCGGCAGGCTCAACTACCGCTTGGACCAATCGGAACAGACGGTGTTGGTCATCAACGCCGCCACCTCGTAGGGATCGATGTTGGCGTTGGGGCGGCGATCCTCGATGTAGCCCTTCTGGTCTTGAGCCACCTGCCACGGGATGCGTACCGAAGCGCCACGGTCGGAGACGCCGTAGCGGTACTCCGAGTAGTGGGCGGTCTCGTGGTCGCCGGTGAGTCGATCCTCGTAGCCGTGGCCGTAGGCGGCCAGGTGCTCCTCGATCTTGCCGGGAGCACCGAGCGATTCACATGCGGCGATGACCGCGTCGTAGCCCTCCCGCATGGCCTTGGTGGAGAAGTTGGTGTGGCAACCGGCGCCGTTCCAGTCGCCCTCGATCGGCTTGGCCGAGATCGACGCGTTGACGTTGAAGTCCTCGGCGATCCGGTACAGCAGGTAGCGGGCCATCCACATGTGATCGCCAACCTCAACGGTGCCCACCGGGCCGATCTGAAACTCCCACTGGCCCAGCATCACCTCGGCATTGGTGCCCGAGATGGCCAGGCCGGCGGCCAGGCAGGCATCGGTGTGAGCCTCCACGATCTGGCGACCGGCGATCTCGATCGCACCCACCCCGCAGTAATAAGGACCCTGGGGGGCGGGGTAGTAGTACCCGGCTCGTGGCCACCCCATCGGTCGGCCCTCCTCGAAGAACGTGTACTCCTGCTCCATGCCGAACCACGGCTCCTGGTCGGCGTAGCTCTTGGCCATCTCGACTGCGGCCGCCCGCCTGTTGGTCGGGTGCGGCTGCATCGTGTCGGGCACCAGCACCTCGCACAGCACCAGCTTGTCGTCGCCGCCCCGGATCGGGTCGGGGGTGATGAACACCGGGCTGAGCACGCAATCGCTGTTGGCCCCCTGAGCCTGGTTGGTCGAGGAACCGTCAAAGCCCCACACGCCCACCTCGGCACCATCGGGGAGGATCTTGGTCTTGGAACGCATCAGCGGCACGGGCTCGGTGCCGTCGATCCAGATGTACTCGGCGCGGTAGGCCATGGTGACTCCTCAAGTTGGCGGCGCTCGACGCGCCGGGGGATGGCAGGGCCTCAGCATGCGTTCGCCGGGTTTCGCCGGCATTGCGCAAATGTCACGGGAATGTGAACAGATGGCCTCCGAGCCTCAAATCGGGTGGAATCAACCCATCGACGTGGTGAACTGGGCACCATGAACGGCCCGACGCACAGCAATTACGTCCTGCGCACCGTCGAGGAGCGTGGCATTCGGCTGATCCGACTGTGGTTCTGCGACGTGCTGGGCCACATGAAGTCGGTGGCCATCTCGCCGGTCGAGCTGGAGATCGTCTTCGAGGAGGGCCTCCAGTTCGACGGGTCGGCGATCGACGGGTTCTCCCGCGTGTACGAGAGCGACGTGTTGGCCCGCCCCGACCCGTCGAGTTTCGGGGTGCTCCGGGGTGGCGAGGACGGCGGTCCTGCCACCGCCGCCATGTTCTGTGACATTGAAACCCTCGACGGCGAGCCATTCTCCGGCGACCCAAGGGCGGTCCTGCGTCGTGTGATGGCCGAAACCCGCGCTGAGGGGTACGAGTTCATGTGCGCTCCCGAGGTGGAGTTCTTCTACTTCGCCTCGGGCGACCCTGGTCACCAGCCGCAGCCGCTGGACGAGGCCAGCTACTTCGATCTCACGATCAGCGAAGTGGCCTCCGACCTTCGGCGCCGCACCATCGGCCGCCTGGAGGCGATGGCGATCCCCGTGGAGTACTCGTTCCACGAGGACGGCAACAGCCAGCACGAAATCGACCTCACCTGGGACGACGGCCTCTCGATGGCCGACAACATCATGACGCTGCGCATGGTGGTTCGGGAGGAGGCCCACGTGGAGGGCGTGCACGCCACCTTCATGCCAAAGCCGCTCTCCGGTCAACAGGGCTCCGGCATGCATACCCACATGTCGCTGTTTCAAGACGACACCAACGCCTTTCACGATCCCGACGACCAGTACGGCCTGTCGGAGGTGGGCCGGGCCTTCGTGGCCGGACTGCTGCGCCACGCATCGGAGATCACCGCAGTGACCAACCAGTTGGTGAACAGCTACAAGCGGCTTGTGCCCGGTTTCGAGGCACCCAACACGATCAGCTGGGCCCGCAACAACCGCTCGGCGCTGGTGCGCATCCCGCGCCACAAGGCGGGCAAGCACGTGTCCACCCGGGTGGAATACCGGGCACCCGACCCCGCATGCAACCCGTATTTGGCCTTCGCCCTCATCCTTGCCGCCGGCATGAAGGGGGTGCGGGAGCGCTACGAGCTGCCACCGGAGGCTCCCGACAACCTGCACCGGCTCTCCGATGCGGAACGGTCGGACCTCGGTATCGGCACGCTCCCCCGGTCGCTGGCCCAGGCGTTGGAAGACATGGAATCGTCACAGTTGGTTCAGGACACACTGGGCCCACACATCTTCGAATGGTTCGTGCGCAACAAGTACTCCGAGTGGGCCGACTACAAGGCCCACGTCAGCCAGTTCGAACTCGATCGCTACCTCAGGGCCTGGTGACCGGGTGGTGAGCGAACCGTCGAGTCGGCCGCCCGACGGGCGCCCCTCATGACCCACCCGTCCGGTGAACTGTTGGTGCACCCGGCACCTTCCCCCGAGCTGGCACGACTGTTGGATTTCGCCGGCCTGCGTTGGGTGACGGTGGCCGACGACTTGGCGGCACGTAATGCTGCCGGCACGCCGTCGGGCGCCATCGTGAGCCTTGGGGACGGCGACCCCCGTGCGGTCGACGATGAGGCAATGGCGAACGAACGTGACCCGGCTTGGCCAGTGCTCGAAGCGTTGACGCGTCGCGACCCCCCCGTGTCGGCGGTCGTGGTACTGGTCCGGGGAAACCGGCTGGGTGAGCTGGCCGGACGCGACGAGCTGTTCGCCGACTTCTGCCTCACCCCGTTTCACCCAACCGAGTTGGAGGCCCGTCTGACTCATCTGCTGGCGGTCTCGACAGGCTCGCCCATCGGACGTTCCACGGCCGGTCCCGACGTTACCGACCTGGTGCACTGCGGCCCGCTGGTGCTGAACACGGAGAGTTACCAGGCGCGCATCGCCGACCGTGCGTTGGACCTCACCTACATGGAGTACGAACTGCTTCGATTTCTGGCCGAGCGCCCCGAGAAGGTGCACAGCCGCGAGGTGCTCCTCAGCCAGGTGTGGGGATACGACTACTTCGGCGGCGCCCGCACGGTGGACGTACACATCCGACGGCTGCGTTCCAAGCTGGGCGAGGAGCACGCAAGGATGATCCAGACGGTGCGCTCGGTGGGTTACCGGTTCGGACGAGCCGACTGATTTCGGTGAGTTACTTGTTGAGCTCGATCAACTCGGAGCCCTCGTTGCGGACCTCGCCGTCAACGGTCAGTGTCTGACCGAAGGCCGCTGCGATGAGCGGGCTGGACGCCAGCACCAGCACGGGGATGACCACCAACAGAACGATCACGATGATGACTGCACCAACCATGGAGCTCAGCCTACCTTCACCACGACACGTGCAACTGAACGTGAGCGGCCAGGCCTCGCATCGCTACAGCACGGCCTCCTGGCGTTCGCTGTCGACGACGGGCCGGTAGGCCCACGCCTCGATCTCCATCAGTGCGCCTGCTGGCAAGGCCGACACGGCGACGGCCGAGCGGGCTGGACGGTGGGCTCCAAAGAAGGCGACGTAGTGCTCGTTGATCACCCCGTAATCGTCCATCGACACCATGAACACGGTGGTTTTCATCACATCGGTCGGCTTGAGTCCCGCCTCGGCCAGGCGAAGGCCCAGGTTGGCCAGGGCCGCATCGCACTGGGGGCCGAGGCCATCCACCATGACGTTGTCCACCAGGCCGATCTGTCCGGAGGTCACCACCCACTCCCCCGCCTCAACCCACGGTGAATACGGCCCAATCGGATCTGCGCTCATGCCCCTCAGGCTGTCACATACCTCTTCTCAAGGGACGTGGTTCAAGGGTCAAGGGTCAGCAACAAGGCCGCCTCGTAGACCGACTCGGCACGCGCCCACCATTCCGATGATTCCGCCGCCAGGCGTTCCAACATGACGCCCGAGTTGACCTCGAGCACTTCCCGCCCGGCACTGGAATCCACGATGTCGACCGAGCAGAACACCGCGCCCAGCTCAGCGGCGGCCCCAAGACCCAGAGCGGCCAGCGATTCGGCTTCCGGGCCCGGACGCACCAACACCGGCGAGGATCCGGCCCCCAGATTGTGACGAAGGCCAAGGTGGGTGACCTCTCCGGCGACGGGAACGTGGGCCAGCAACGTCGGATCGTGAGTATCGAGCCAGTCGCGCACAACGTCGGGCGTCACGTCGCCGGCCACCACCGACTGAGCCACCAATTCCACAACCGCCGATCGTCCATCACCAACCACGTTGGGGCGATCCTTGCGATAGATCAGCGGCGCTGCTCCGTCGACCACCACCACGCGATGCTCGGCGGTGACCTCACGCCAGGGGCCCACCGCAGCGCCACGGTGGCGGGCGAGGATGGCGGTCAGCGCAGACTCGGCGGCCGATCGTTCCGCGGCGCGTTGCACGTTGGCGCCACCGGTGCCATCGTTTGGTTTGACCACCAGGGGCCACCCGAAACGATCAATGATCTGGTCCAGGCGTTCGCCGACCGAGTTCTGGCCCACCCAGGACGCGAAGCTCGGCTCGATCACCAACTCGTGAGGAACCATCGGCAGGCCGACGCGACCGAGCAGATCTGCCGTGGCCACCTTGTCATCGCAGATCAGGGCAACCGCCGACGGGTTGGCGTCGAACGAGTAGCCGTACATGCCAACCCGGTGGCCCGCCCGGTCGGTCAGGCGCACCACCCAGTCGCCACCACCGGCCTGCATGCGCCAGCCGTGGGCATCGGCCAAACGGGCGCACATGTTGACCAGCGCCCGGCCCCCGTTGCGGGCGGGTGCGTCAGGCACGTGCACGCCCGCAGGCCCGTCCTGGTTGTGGGTCATCTCCGCATCATGGTCGGCAGGTCCACGGGAGCGACCCAAGCGGCCAGGCAGGGGCCCATCCGCCCGCCGACCATGCGGCCGCCGCAGTCGCGGCAAAGACCGCGCCGCCGACTGGCACGGCTGGATCGGTTGCCACATCGTGGTCGATCGTGACGGTCACCTGCGGCAGCTCCGAAGCCTTCAGAATGCCGAACGACCTGACGGTGAGATCCTGCGGGATCCCTTCGGCATCGACTGCCAGGCCCTCGGAGGCCACCCAGGACAACCCGGCGTGGACGGCACCGATGACGTACGAGCGCAGCACCACGGCGTCCAGTGGTGCGCCTGCCGAGACGGTGACATCGATGCCTTCGGGCCCGAAGGCCGTGATTCGGGCGCGGCCACCCTCGGGCCCGATGACGTTCACCTCGTCGGGCCGGGTTTCGGCGAGCGCCACTGCCAGCACCTGCGCCTCTGCCCATCCGGCGCCGCGCAACTCCGCCGAGGTGGGGGGCCCGAGAACGGGCACCACCTCGACGTCAACATCCGGCAGCACCGACACGATTCGTTCGATCACCGGGGCGACGTCGGCCCCACCCGACCACCCGACCAGCACACGGCCACTGCCGTCGGCGCGCAGTCCCGCGGCGATGGGAGGCCGCTTGGCGCCGCGCCGCACCACGTCCTCCCGGCTGAACAGCACCCGCACCGGCTCTCCCAGGCGGTCGGCCCACTCGCGCGCCACCTTGGCGACGTCGTTCTCATCGGAGGCTCCAACCTTGCCGCCGAAGGCGCCGCCGTTGGCCAGCGGGGTGGCGGGTTCGCCGCCTGGCACGCACCACGAGGCATCGGTTTCCAGGTAGGCGGGCTCGATCCACGAGGTCGCCAGGCGCACCGCCCAGTCGCCGTCGGGCACCTCCAACGGCGGCTCGGCCACGACGGTTGAACGCCGTCCCTGTACCTTGCCTGAGGCCATCCGTGCCTCGGCCAGGGTGGCTGCCACCGTCCACCCGCCATCGCCGTCGGGGACGACCACCCGAGCACCTTCGGGCGCCGTGTCGGCGGCAAACCCAGCCGACCCGGCAACGACTGTTGCGCCAACGGACTGGGCACTTCCACCTTCGATGACGGCCCGGAACGAGGCCCTCGTGACGGCATCGGCGTCCCGATCGGGCGCCGTCAGTTCGCCGAGCCCCACCGCCGCCTCGGTGATGGTCTGCCAGCCCGTGCAGCGGCACAAGTGGGCCGCCAATGCCCGATGGACAACAGGTGCGGAGAGCCCGGGCGCCCCGGTCGGGCCCAGTGGGTCGGCCGGCTCGGGCGAAGCCTCCGAACCAGTCGCCACGGTGGTGGCCCGGTTGGCCGTTTTGATCGCCAGTCCCTCCAGGCGGCACACGATGCCAGGGGTACAAAACCCGCATTGGGAAGCCCCGGTGGCAAGAAAGGCCTCGGTCCACAGCCGACGCCGTTCGGGGTCAAGCCCGTCAAACGTGGTGATCCAGCGTCCGGCAAGGCGCCGCACCGGCGTCACGCAGGCCACCCTCGGGGCGCCGTCCACCAGCACGGTGCAACAACCGCATTGGCCTTGAGGACTGCACCCGTCTTTGGCCGAGGTCACACCGGCGACGTCACGGAGTGCGTCCAACAACGTTGGAGTTCCTGCGGGAACCTCGATTTCGCGTCCGTCGACGGTCAGCCTGACCAAACTCACAGCGGTGCCGGAGGTCGTCGGATGCGGCGGCCGCTCAGCTGAAGGACGAGCCGCAGCCGCAGGTGCGCTGCGCGTTGGGGTTGGTGATGGCGAAGCCGCTCTCCATGCCGTCCTTGTAATCAAGTGTGGCGCCGTCGAGCATCTCTGCAGAGGAGGGGTCGCTCACGACCTTGATCGAGCCGTAGGCCTTGGAGACATCCTCGGCGTCGGTCTCAGAGTCGAAGAACATCTCATAGGAGAAGCCGGAACAGCCGCCGGGCCTGACGGCCACGCGCAGGGCCAAACCGTCATCGCCCTCCGCCTCGATGAGCTGTTGAACCTTCTCGGCTGCGTTGTCGGTAAGCGTGATCATGTGTCGACTCCCAAGGATCGGCGGGCCCGCGTGGTGCCATGGTAGCGACCAGGTGCCGTGCGGTCACGGGCAGGTGCAACCCAGGCTACCGAGTCCGATCCCCGCGAGTTCGGTCGCCGTCGCAAACTCGACACGACGGCCCACCGTCGCGTGGCTCAACCGGCCACCGTGCTCCCGTGGGTCTGGCCGAGACCTACCCGGGAAACGCGTCCTCATCGGCATAGGGGAACCATTCGGGGTCGGGCCGGGCCTCCGGCGCGATCATCACCATCTTCGAGCGGCGAAACTGCTCCAGGCCCTCGATGCCCAACTCGCGTCCGCTTCCAGTGAGCTTGCGACCGCCGAAGGCGACGGCGTCGTTGTCGTTCAGCGGTGTGTTCACCCAGACAATGCCGGTTTCCAGTTCGTGCACCGCCCGGAAGGCCTCGGCAAGGTCCTCGGTATAGATGTTGGCCCCCAGCCCCACCTCGGAATCGTTGGCCAGTGCAATCGCCTCGTCCAGGCTGCTCACCCGGCACACGGGCGCCAGCGGCCCGAAGGTCTCGCCGTGCATCAGGTCCATCTCGTGGGTCACCTCCAACACGGTCGGCTCGTAGAACCAGCCGGTGGGCAACGCCTCGGGCCGCTTGCCGCCGCACAGCACGGCGGCGCCCTGTTCAACCGCTCGGGCCACGATGGCCTCCACACGTTGCCGCTCACGCTCGGACGCCATCGGGCCCAGGTCCACCCGCTCGAGCCCACTGCCCAACCGCAGCGATCGAGCTTCGATGACCAGGCCCTCGACGAACTCGTCGAAAACGTCATCGTGCACATAGAACCGCTCGGCCGAGGTGCACACCTGTCCACAGTTGAGGAAGGCCGCAAAGGCCGCACCACGGGCCACCATGTCGATGGGAGCCGACGGCATCACGATGAACGGATCGTTGCCTGACGCCTCGATCAGCACCGGCTTGAAGCGCTCCGCGGCGGTTCGGGCAACGGCCTGGGCGGCCGTGACACTGCCCGTGAACGCAACCGCATGGGTGTCGGGGTGACCGACGAGCGCCGCCCCCACCTCGGCACCTCCGGTGAGCACCTGCACCAAACCCGGCGGAAGCACCGAAAACGCCTCCATCAGGGCCAGCAGCGTCATGGGCGTCAGTTCGGATGGCTTGACGATCACGGCGTTGCCCGCAGCCAACGACGCGGCGGCCTGCCAGCCGAACAACAACACCGGAAAGTTGAATGGCACGATTGAAACCACCGTGCCCAACGGTTCCTTCAGGGTCAGGTGGGTCTGCCCCGGCAGCGCAGCACCGGCCACCCTGCCTTGATCGTGGCGGGCCAACTCGGCGTAGTAGCGAAGGGACGATGCCGACGTTCCGCCCTCCCAGTTGGACTCCACAAAGGGCTTGCCCATCTCGCGGGTCATCACCTCGCCCACCAAGGGGGCAACCTCGGCCAGTGCGGTGGCCACCTCGTGCAATGCCTCGGTGCGTTCCAATGCACTGAGCGCCCACCAGGCCCGTTGGGCCCGCATCGCGGCAGCAACGGCGGTGTCGATCTCGGCGGTCGTTGCCTCGGCAAAGACGGCGCAGATCTGCTCGGTGGCCGGATCGATCACCGGCGTCGTCGGTCCCTCACCCGCCACCAGAACCCCATCGATGAAGTGCTGCCCCGACAGGTTGGCCATCAACACCGTGACGTCGCTGCTCATCTGTATCCCCCGGTCGTGCTGAGGGGAGGAGGTTATGCGGTGGGTGGAGGCCTGGGTCGGGCCTACGCGTCGATCGACACCTGTTCGGTTTGGGGGACGTCGAGCACGACACAGCAGGGTTGGCGGGCGGTTCGATCGTGAAAGTCGACGGGGACGTCATCACCGCGCGCCTCGAGCAGCCCTTCGATGAGGCCGCGGTGCAGCGAGCACACCAACTCTGGGTTGGCCTCGGCCAGCTCGGAGAACGGGCAATGCCCGAACCAAATCCAGCTTGCATCGTCCTCGGCCGCCACGACTTCGGGGTCGAATCCCCAGTCGCTCAGCAGCGCCTTGGTGGCCTCCAGTGCGTCACCGTGCCGGCCCGACGCCAGCGTGCGTCCATGAGACCGACCGACCTCGGCGGCATCCTCGCCCGACAGGCCCGCCTCGGATGCCAGCGCCAGCAGCATGCCCGCAATCGCCGGATACACCGGCGGTTCCAAACCCAGGCTGGGGGCGTCCGCGGCCAGGGAGTACAGGTGCTGAGGACGGCCCACGCCACCGCTGGTTCGAGGTCGCACCTGCAACAATCCGAGCTCGCGCATGCGTTCCAGGTGGGGGCGCACCGTATTGGGGTGCAGATCGAGCAGCTTGGCCACGTCCGAGGTGGAGCGGGGTGACGGCGAACGCGCCAGCTCCAGATAGATGGCGTATCGGGTGTTGTCGCCGAGCGCTTTGAACATCGCCAATTGGTCGGACTTCACGACTCCAGTTTACACGGCCACCGCCAGTAGAATGTGGTCATGGCGACTCCGGCCCCTCTCCCAGCGCCCTCCGAAGACGAGGTTATGGCCATGCTCACCCACGTGATCGACCCGGAGTTGGGGGCCGACATCGTTGAGCTCGGCATGGCGCGTGACGTGGTGGTCGCATCACCGGAGCAGCTCCCCAAGCGGGTGTCACGCATCGTGTTGAGCCGCACCGACAGCGGGCCCGACCGGGGTTCGGGTGGCACGTCCGATGGTGCGGTGGTCGTGGTCACACTGGCGCTCACCACAGCCGGTTGTCCCCTTCGGGCGCAGCTGCGCAGGGACATCATCGAACGGGTCGGTTCGCTGCCCGGGGTCGCCGAGGTGCGCATCAACTGGGCGGAGATGACCCAGGACGAGAAGGCTGCCGCCATGGCCATCGCCCGCAAGCGGGCCGTCGAGCGGGCACCGGACGACCTGTTTGGCGAGCAGACCCGGGCCATCCTGGTGGCCTCGGGCAAGGGCGGTGTCGGCAAGTCGTCGGTGACCGCAAACCTGGCCGTCGCCCTGGCCGGACGAGGCTTCACCGTCGGTGTGGTCGATGCGGACATCTGGGGGTTTTCCATTCCTCGGATGCTGGGCATCGATGGACGCCTCGAGGCCGCCGAGGATGCCGCACCCACCGGCGGCGACAACCACGACAGCGAGGTTTCCTCGTCCGCCAAGATCCGGCCACACGGCATTTCAATCCCCGGCATTTCCAGCCCCGGTGTGGGATCGTCGCCGGGCCGCATCGAGGCGGTCTCGATGGGGTTCCTGGTGGACGACGAATCGGTGGCCTTGATGTGGCGCGGGCTGATGTTGCAACGAGCCGTGCAGCACTTCTTGGAGGACGTCGCCTGGGGCGACCTGGACTACCTGCTGGTGGACCTGCCTCCAGGTACCGGCGATGTGCAGATGGGCCTGGCCCGACTGCTGCCTCGTGCCGAACTGCTCGTGGTGACCACCCCATCGGTGGCGGCAAGCAGGGTGGCCCGCCGGGCCGTGTCGATGGCTCGCAAGAACTATCTGCGCGTGATCGGAGTGGTGGAAAACCTGTCGCACTACGTGGCCCCCGACGGGTCGGTGCACGAGATCTTCGGGTCGGGTGGCGGCGACTATCTGGCCCACGAGGCAGGCGTCCCCCTCCTGGGGAAGATCCCCATCGAGCAGGCGGTGGCCACCGGCGGCGACGACGGCAAGCCCGTCGCGCTGCAACTCGGCGCCACCCGCCCGGGCTCCGGCAACGACCCCGCAATCGGGCCGGGACCGGCAGCACTGGCGTTCGGTGCCCTGGCCCGGCTCATTGCCACCGAGGTGTCACCCCCCATCGAGATGACGGGCTGCACCGCCCACATTGCCCAGCCCGTCCCCAGCGAGACCGCCGTTCAGATCGGCTGACGCCGAGACCCGGTCAGTCCAACGGGGCGGCGGTTTCCGCATCGAAGCGGCTGCCATCGGGCAGCCGAATCACCAGGCGCTTGCCCTCGGTGATGAGTTCCGGCGTCACGGCCGTCGGGTCATCACGCCCATCCAACGCCACCAAGGCTTCGGTGGCGGTTGTAAACCGGTTCAACCAGTGCATGGTGACCACGGTTGGGAAGATCATGGTGATCGTGCCCGCGGCCGCCTCCGCCAAAGCCTGCGCCGGTGCCACCCAACGGGTCGACACCAGCTCGACATCGTCATGCAACGCCACCTGGCGGGGCGGCGCCAACGCCACGTAGAAGCGCGTGTCGTATCGGCGGTTGGCACCCAGCGGGGTGGTCCAGCGCGACAAGGGCATCAGCCGGTCGACCTGCAACACCAGGTCTTCGGCCACGCACAGCTGACCCATGTTGGCCGAGCCCGAGTCGATCAACTCACGCCACGACGGGGTGCTCGACGGGGCCGCTCCGGGAATCAGCCCGTCGATCAGCCGAGCCGCCTCGGGTTCCTGCAGCGACACGGTGTGCTCTTGATGGCTGCGTCGGGCCAGCAGCAACCCTGCCTCTTCGAACGCCTCCCGAACCGCTGCCACCCTCGGGGCCAGTTCCCAACCGGGCCGCAGCGACGCATGGGCGATCCGAGGCTGGACGACGGGATCGTCGTCGGGGTCCACCGCACCCCCCGGAAACACGTAGGCCCCGCCCACGAAGTCCGAGTCGAGGTTGCGGCGCATCATCAGCACCTCGAGGCCGGGCCCCGGAGTGCCGGTGGGTTCGGTTCCATCACTGTCCCGCAGCAGCACGACGGTGGCCGCATCCAGCACGGGCACCGACTCCGGGTTCTCTGCAATCATTCCGACAGGCACGGGCGACCACGCTACTCGCAGCACTCACGTCCCATGCCTCCCCCACCGAATCCACAACTAACCTGCCGCGCGTGCATCCGCCCTCGATCGATCGCCTGGCCCGGGCCCATGCCGGCTCCGGGTTGCCCCACCCAACCCTGGTGGGGCTGGCCCGCCGGGTGGTGGCCGAGGTGCCCGCCGACCAGGTCGAGGGGGTCCTCGACTCGGCCGTCGCCAAGCGGGTGGCCCTTGAGGCCCGGGAGGTGATCAACGGCACCGGCGTGTTGCTGCACACCAACCTTGGGCGGTCCCCGGTGTCGGCGTCGGGCAACGACCGATACACCAACCTGGAGTTCAGCCTGGCCGACGGTGGGCGCGGCCCCCGGGCTGCGGCGGTGACCGACCTGGCCACCATGCTCACCGGCGCCGAGGCCGCACTGGTGGTCAACAACTGCGCCGCGGCTGTCATGTTGGCGTTGGCCACGCTGGCCAACGAACGGGGCGTCATCGTCAGTCGCGGCGAACTGGTGGAGATCGGCGGGGGGTTTCGGGTTCCGGACGTGCTGGCCCAGTCGGGCGCCACGCTGGTGGAGGTGGGCACCACCAACCGAACCAACGTGGGCGACCTCGTCACGGCCCTAGAGCCCAACGGTGGTGCGGCCGATCCGCCGGTGGCCATGGTGCTCAAGGTTCATCAGTCCAACTACCGCATCATCGGCTTCACCGAATCGGTCTCGGTGGCCCAGGCGCGAGAGGCGGCGCCGGACGAGGTGGTGGTGATGGCCGATCTCGGCTCTGGTCTGCTGGACGCGCGGTGCCAGTGGTTGCCCGGGGGGCCTCCATCCTGGCTGGGCGACGAGCCCGGGGTCGCCCAGGTCCTTGCGGACGGGGCCGATCTGGTGGCCGTGAGCGGCGACAAGCTGATGGGCGGGCCCCAGGCAGGGTTGTTGGTGGGCCGTGCCGACCTCGTGGATCGCTGCGCCCGCCACCCACTGATGCGGGCCGTTCGTTGCGGCGGCGGCACGCTGAGGATGCTCGAACGCACCCTCACGGCCTACGCCAACCGCGACCTGGACGGATTGCCGTTCTGGTCCTTGGCCACCACCACCTGCGATGCCCTGCGGCAACGCGGAGCCTCGATCCTGACCCAACTCCCCAACGACCGGTCCGTCGAGATGATCGACACGGTGGCCACCACCGGTGGCGGAACCCTGCCGGGCGCCGACATCGCGTCCGTCGGCCTGGCGCTACCGGGTGACCGCGTGGCCGCCTTGCGGGCGTCCGAGCCACCGGTGATCGCTCGGGCGGCCGAGGGAACCACCGTGATCGACCTGCGCACTGTTTTTTCCGACCAGGACGCTCCTGTTACGGCTGCGCTGGCCCGGCTGCTCGACCGCACGCGGGCATGAACGCCGGCAACCGGACCACCACGGCCTCCGGCACAGGCCCGGACACACCATGACGGTGCTCGGCACGGCAGGCCACGTCGACCACGGAAAGTCCACCCTGGTACGCGCCCTCACCGGCGTCGATCCAGACACGCTCGCCGCCGAGCGGGAGCGCGGGCTGACGATCGATCTGGGCTTCGCCGTGGCCCCGCTGCCATCGGGTCACCGGGTGCATCTGGTCGACGTTCCCGGCCACGTCAGGTTTCTGAAGAACATGCTGGCCGGCGCCGGCGCTGTGTCCGGGGCGATCTTCGTGGTCGATGCGCTGGAGGGCCCTCGGGCACAGAGCATCGAGCACTTGCGGCTCCTCGAACTACTCGGCGTGCATGAAGGTGTGGTGGTCATCACGAAGGCCGACCTCGTCAGCGCCGACCGACTCGATGATGCAACCTTGGAAACCCTCGTGCTGCTCGAGGGCTCACCGCTCGCCGACGCCGACCCCATCGTCGTCGACTCGGTGTCGGGGCGGGGTCTGGACACGCTGCGCCAGGCCTTGGACGCCCTCGTCGAGCGGATTGAGAAGGGCAACCAGGCCGGCCGAGCCGGCGCCGGCCGAACCCGACTCTGGGTGGACCGGGCATTCACGGCCGCCGGGGCGGGCACCGTCGTCGCCGGGTCACTTACCGGGACGGCACTCGAGGTGGGTGACACGATCGAGCTGCAACCCGGTGGAGGGACGGCACGCATCCGCGAGCTCCACTCCGATCATGCAGCGGTTGACCGGGCCGATCCGGGTAACCGCTACGCCATGGCACTCAGCGGAGTTGCCCGCAGCCAGGTCGGACGCGGCATCGCGGTGGTGAGGCCCGATGACTGGTGGCCAACGACCATGGTGGACGCTTCGGTCAGCGTGCTGGGCGACCTCGACCATGAGCTGTCCCGCCGCGGAGCCCACGTGCTGCACCTGGGCTCCGGCGAGTGGCCGGTACGCGTGCGGGTGCTCGGCTCCGACGCAATCGAACCGGGTGACCAAGGGTTCCTTCGCCTCCACCTGCCTCGGCCGCTTCCGCTGGCACCCGGCGACCACTACGTACTGCGTGAAAGTGGCCGTGGCGAGACGATGGGCGGCGGCACCATTTTGGAGGTGGACCCACAGCGGCGCGCAGCGGTGGCCCTCCCCAGCGCCGATCCTCAACGGGTGATCTCCGACCGAGGCTGGGTGAGCTCCCGGGACTTTCGTCGACTGACCGGCTGCGACCGTGCACCCGACCTCGGCGACTGGCTGGTGGACATCGATGTCCGCGTGGAGGCCGAGCGTGCACTGGTTGCCCGGGTGGAGTCGGCAGGAGCCGTCGGGCTGGCGCTGGCCGAACTCTCCGGGCACGACCGGGTGTTGGCCGATTCGCTGGGCCGGGACGGCGACCACCTCGAAGTGCGTGACGATCGCCTGGTGCTCCCGGGCACCGTGCTGCATCACCCATGGCTCGACGAGGTGGCGGCCGGGGGGTTCGATCCACCTCCCCCATCGGGCATCGACCCGGCTGCCCTGCGCAGCTGGGTGGCCGACGGACGACTCGTCAAGGTGGGCGAGGTGTGGTGGTCGGCCGAAGCGATCGGCGAGGCGGCCCGCCGCCTTGCCACCGAACTCTCCGCCCATCCAGACGGCATCACCGTGGCCGAGGTGCGCGATGCGCTCGACAGCTCCCGCAAACCCACCCTGGCGCTGTTGGGCCTGTTCGACGAACGTGGCCTCACCCGACGACGTGACGATCTACGCATTCGTGGGCCCCGCCTCGACGCGGTTGCCAACGGGCACCCCATCAACACCTAAATCGCCGGCGGCGGCCCCACCGGCGTCAGCTGGCGGCCAATTGACGCTCCATCATCGACTTGCGCTCAGACTCACTGAGTCCACCCCAGATTCCATGCGACTCGCGAATTTCCATCGCATAGCTCAGGCAATCGGATCGAACCGGACAAATCCCACAAATAGCCTTGGCACGACGTTCCCGCTCGAGACGATCGTGCTTGCGCTCCGACTGACTCGGTGGAAAGAAAACCTCGGACTGTGGACCACGACAGGCGGCCTGCAACTGCCAGGCAACCGGCGACAACTGAATGCTCACGCTCTTCCCCCGATGAGCTCGCTGGTGATTAGGCTTACGACTGTAGGTAAGCCGACCCGTCGTCCGAAAGTCAACAGGCAAAGAATCAACGATTTCGGCCACCCCGGGCCAAAGCGGTCGCCGGTCATGGGGCGGCCCGCCCGCACCACCAGCCCCGGATCAGCGCTTGCGCATCTCCCGGTAGTCCTTGGCGCCGCCCGCTTCCGGCTCCACCTCCAACAGCAGGCCGTCCACCTCGACCACCCGGGCTCGATCCCCTACCGCCAGCGGGGTGGAGCGGTTGGCCCGGGCCTTCCACAGCGCGCCCTGAACCCGAACGGTGCCCTCGGGATCCACGGCCTCGGTCACATCCCCCAGTTCGCCCACCATCCAGGTGCGTCCGATGGTGGGCGTGCCAAAGCGGGCCCGCACCATCGAGGGCATGCCCGAGAACATGACCGACGCCATTCCCACGATGCCGACCGCCACGGCGATCCACGGGAACGGGACACCATCAAACAGGGTGAGCGAGCCGATCGTGAAGCCGACCATGCCCACGCCCGCCCAGAACCGCGGGATGCCGGTTTGCACGTCGACGGCAAAGGCCACCGTCGATGCCACCAACAACGCCACCGCCCAGTTGCGCACCGGCAACACCCCAAGGCCGTATCCGCCCAGCAGCAACGCGACGGCACCCACCACGCCGGCCACCCCGACCCCGGCCGTAAAGAACTCAAACAACAACAGGCCCAACCCGATCACAAAGGCCAGGTACGCGACTGCCGGGCTGGCCGCGGTGTGCAGCAACTGACTGGGCAGGTCCAGCTTGACGAAACGCACCTTGGTCACCGGCACTCGTTGTTGCTTGCCGTCAACCGTCTCCACCTTGGTGTCGAACCAGTCCAGGCGGCCAAGCGCGTCCACCAACACCGGCGCCGTCGAGTCGACCAGGCCCGCCTTCTGGGCCTCCTCCGCCCCGATGGGCGTGTCCAGCAACGCAGGGTCCGATGGCAGGAGGTTCCCGAACTCGTCGGGGTCCAGCCGCTGGGTGCGGTCGAAGCGCAACGTGGAGCCCGGAGCCTGGGATGCACTGGGACTGAGGGTGACCAGCTCGGCTGCCCCACCGTTGGCCTCCGAGCCACTGGGGCCGACCCATACGGCCAGCTTCTTCGAGAACCGGTCGAGCCGACGGGCCAGGTTGGTGAACTCTGCGTCGGAGAGCACCACTCCGGGGCTGTCGATCTGCAACACCACCCCCACAAAATCCTCCCGTCCCAGCGCCTCGTCCAGACGATCGATAATGCTGTCCGCCACCAACGGATCGATCAGACCGGTGACCGTCACCAACGTGACACAGCCGGCCTTGCCACAGTCCTGACTCGGGGATGCCTGCGACGGCGTCAGCTGCGTGATCTGCGACGACGGCGCCGCCTGCGTTGTCTGCGAGGCGCCGGCGGTCGAGGCCCCCACCAGCCCCACGAGCGCGGCCAACGACCCCACCACCAACGCTGCACCCACCACGACGCGGACGGCCCGGCGGGGCTCAAAGACTGGTTGAACTAGTGTGCCCACAGGCAGGCCTCCGAGGGGAGAACGTGGATTCGACGCAGTTCTTCGCTGCATCCCGACTCATCATCGTTGCTGGCAAGGGTGGCGTCGGCAAGACGACGGCCAGCGCTGCCCTGGCGGTTGCCGCCGCCCGGAGCGGCCTGTCAGTGCTTTTGGTGGAGTTGGAGGGCAAAACCGGGCTCTCGCGCCTCTTGGGTTGCGAACCCCTTGGTTACGAACCCGTCCAGGTACCGCTGCCCGGTGAGGTTACGGGTTCGCTGACCGCAAGGCTGATCACTCCCGACGAGGCACTGCTTGACTACCTTGCCGACCATGGGCTGAAACGGGTGGGCAGGGCCATGGTGAGTTCGGGCATTCTCGAGATCGTCTCGACCTCCACCCCCGGCATTCGCGACCTGCTGGTGCTGGGCAAGATTCGCCAACTGGAAACCGAGGGGGCCGCCGACCTGATCATCCTCGATGCTCCCGCAGCCGGTCACGCCATCACGTTCCTGCGCAGCGCCACCGGCATTGCCGAGGCGGCCACCAGTGGGGCGTTGCACAGCCAGGCCACCGAGGCCCTCGCCATGCTGGGCGACCCCACCCGCACCCGGGTCATGCTGGCGACGCTGCCGGAGGAGACCCCCATCAACGAACTGATCGACACCGCGTACAGCCTGGAGGAGGACGTGGGCGTGATGCTCGGTCCGGTCATCATCAACGGCACGTGGCCGCCTCTGCCAGGGCTGGAGACGGACGTTGAGCAGGCAGCCAAAGCTGCCGACGTGTCCCTCACCGACGACGAGGTCGTCTCGCTGGGTTCGGCAGGGGCCTACCGGACCGAACGCTGCGACATGCAACAGGGTCAACTGGCTCGCCTCGCACGGGAACTGCCACTCACCACCCTCAACCTGGACTTCGTGTTCACCAACGAACTCGACCAGAGCGATCTCACCCGGTTGGCAGACGAGCTCCTGGCCGGAATCGATGCCCTCGACCCAGCCCTGACCGACTGAGAGCAGGCGCCATGAGCCCCACCAAGTCGGTGCCTGACGGCCCCCCTCCCCACGACCCGGCCGACCCGGCAGACATGACCCAACTGGTGGACACCGCCGAGGTGATCATCTGTTGCGGATCGGGAGGCGTGGGCAAGACCACCACCGCCGCCGTGATCGGGCTCGCCGCTGCGGAACGGGGACGCCGGGTCGCCGTGGTCACCATCGACCCGGCCCGCCGCCTGGCCGATGCGCTGGGTCTTGACCACATCGGGGCTGAACCGGCCCGTATCACCGGCCAATGGCCCGGCGAACTGTGGGCGCTGATGTTGGACGCCAAGTCCACCTTCGACTCGCTGGTGACCCGCTACGCGGCGGATGAGGATCAGGCAAACCGAATACTGGTCAATCCCTTTTATCGCAACATCTCAGGCACCCTCTCGGGCACCCAGGAGTACATGGCATCCGAGAAGCTCTACGAGTTGCATCGCAACGAGGCCTTCGACCTCGTGGTCGTCGACACTCCACCCACACGCAATGCACTCGACTTTCTGGAAGCACCGGAGCGACTCTCACGGTTCCTCAATCACCGGCTGTACCGGGTGGTCACCGCTCCCAGTCGCGGCTTGCTGAAGATGTTCAATGCCGCCACCGCCGCCCTGCTGCGCCAGGTGGGCAAAGTGGTTGGCTCCGAAGTGATCAGCGATGCCGTGGCGTTCTTTCAGGCCTTCGAGGGCATGGAGGAGGGCTTCAGGCTTCGGGCCAACGCGGTGACCGAGCTGTTCGCCGACCCGAGGTGTGCCTTCGTACTGATCACCGCCCCCCGGGAGGACTCAGTGGCCGAGGCCCGCTACTTCGCACATCGGCTGCTCGATGACGGCATCAACATCAAAGCGTTGATCGTCAACCGCATGCACCCCCCGTTCGGCGAAGCCGACCCGGCGGCCGACGAGGCCGCGCTGACGGCGTTGCAGCACTCGCCGGGCGGCGAGGCAATGATCGACTACCACCGTGCGCGCTGCGACCTCCGGCGACTCGCTCGGGAGGAACGCTCCAACCTGGCCGAACTCACCGCCCAGGTGGGCTCGGCGGCGGTGGTGTACGTCCCCTCGCTTGCAACCGACGTACACGACGTCGAAGGGCTCAAGCGGGTTGGCCGATCGCTGCTGAGCAGCGATCCGTCCTGAGGCCCCACGGCTCTTCAACCCAACCGGGTCAGCCCTGCTCACCCGACTTCAACGACAGTCGGGCCTCGTCCACGCTGCCCACCACCGACACGATCTTGTCGAAACCGGTGGTTTGCAGCAGGCGCACCAGCGTGCTTCGGTTACACGACACCACGATGTCTCCGCCCGCATCTCGGGTGCGACGTATTCCCCCCGCCAGCGCTCCGAGCCCGGCAGAGTCCATAAACGGCACTCCCGACAGGTCGATGATGACGTTGCCCTTCGTGGCGGCTTCGGTCAGCCGCTCTCGAAAGGCAGGCACGGTATAGGCATCCAGGTCGCCAACCGGTTGACACACCGTGACCCCATCTGCGTGTTCGATCTCGATCTCCAACGATCCACTCCCCCCACATGAGCGTCACCGACGAAAGCTGCTCAGACACGATGACGTTTCGAGACTCTAGATCGTCGGCCACCAATCGGGTAGCCCCCGGCGACAGCTCACTACTCCAGCCTCACCCCACACACGTCGAAACCCAACAGGTTCATCGGAGCCCCACACTCCAGCCTCACCCCACACACGTCGAAACCCAACAGGTTCATCGGAGACTCGGGCTGCACTACGATGGATGGTCGTGGAGTACGTGCTGGTCGCGACCGATTCCGATGCCCTCGCCGACGATGTGGACGCCACCCTGGGCGACGACCGCTGTGAGGTCGGTCGGGTCAACAGCGGGGCGGAGGTGTTCGGTGCGGTGCGGGAGCGCCAACCCGACCTGGTGGTGCTCGACCTGCAGATCGGCAACATGGGTGGCATGGCCACCTCGTTGCACCTGCGCAACGAGGAGGGCGGCCGGCGGTTGGCTCCCCAGCGGATCCTTCTCCTGCTCGACCGGGGCGCCGACGTGTTCCTGGCCGGGCAGTCCGAGGCGGACGGCTGGATGATTAAGCCGCTCGACTCATTCCGCCTCCGTCGGGCCGCAGCGGCTGTTGCGGCCGGGCGAGGCTGGTTCGAACACGCCGACGGCACCATCGACGAGGGCGAACCCGCCGTCTGAGCTGATCTCGACACCGGCGGCCACACGCAACCGTGCCGCCGTTCCCCCACCTCTCTTTCGTGACCGGCCCGAGCTGAGCCAAGCCGCTCAGGTGAGACCGAGCCGCTCGGAGAGGTCGCTGCGGAACACCCCGCGGGGATCCACCGACGCCCGCACCTCTCGCCAATCGTCCAGCCTCGGGTACATCACCGGGAGCAGCTCCGGTCTCATGCGGGCATCCTTGGCCAGGTAGATCCGACCTCCCGCCTCGGCAACCTGCTCGTCGAGTCGATCCAACAGCCGGGGCAGGTCCGGGTCGCCCACCGGCACATCCACTGCCAAGGTCCATCCGGCCGTCGGAAAGGACAGCGGCGCCTGGTTGCCCGGCCCCAAACGCTTCAGCACGGTCAGAAACGACCGGCCCCCGGTTTGGGTGAACTGGCGCATGATCCCCGCCAAAACGTCGGTGGCGGTGTCGGGCACCACGCACTGCCACTGCAGGAACCCGTTGGGCCCGTAGATGCGGTTCCAGGACCCCAGCAGGTCCAATGGGTGAAAGAAGGTTGGGATCGAGTTGATGACCTGCTTTGGACGCCTGGGGGCCTTGCGGTACCACACCTCATTGAACGCCCGAATGGACACCGGGTTGAGCACCACCGGCGGCGGGGTCACCGGCACGTCCACCGGCAGCCCGGGGTCGAACGCGAACGGCCGATCTGACCATCGGCGGGGCAGCTCCTCGGGACGGGCAAACCGTCCCGAGGTGATCACCGAACGTCCGGCGCCGGCACCGCCGGCGGCAAGGTCCAACCACGCAACCGTGTACTCGGCCTCGCGGTCCAGTTCGATCAGGCGGGCAATCGAGTCGCTCAAGTTGGTGGTGCGCTCGGCCAAGACCACCAGGCGCGACGAGGTGATCGGCTGGGCCTGAAATGTGACCTCCTCGATGACCCCGGTCAATCCCATGCCACCAACCGTGGCCCAGTACAAGGACGCCTCCGCGTGAGGACCGATGACCCGTCGTTCGCCGTCGGCGGTGCGTAAGACCATCGAGGTGACGTGCGACCCAAACGACCCATGCCGATGATGGTTCTTGCCGTGGATATCAGCGGCGATGGCCCCGCCCAGGGTGACAAACCGCGTGCCCGGGGTGACCGGCACGAAGTAGCCCCGTGGCACCAAAACCCGCAACACGGTGTCGATGCTGGTGCCGGCCCGGACCCTGCACTCGCCCGTCTCGACGTCGAGTTCAACGTCGGTCAGACCGGTCAGGTCCACCACTCGGCCCCCCGCCCGCTGGGCAGCGTCGCCATAGGAGCGTCCCAGCCCGCGGGCCACCATGCCCCGCGCGGGCGGGTCGGCCAACGCCGCGGTCAACTCGGCCGCCGAGGCCGGTGCCAACACCTCGGCTCGGGTGGGGCTGGTTCGGCCCCAGCCGCTCAGCAGCGCAGTGCGCTGCGGTTCAGGAAAAGAATACGCCCGCGCCATACACACCCATCCATACCAGCGACAGCACCAGCATCTGACGATCACGAACCAACACGTACTCCGGCTCGGCCGCCTCGCCCCGATCGACGATCAGCACGAATCGCAGCACCGCTGCGGCGAACGGCGCCAGGGACACCTTGAACAGCACATCCCCGGCACCACCCTGCGTGGCGATCGCCGAGTCGAATGCCCAGAGGGCATATCCGGCCAACGCCAGGGATGCCGCGATCACCTCAACCGAGCGCAGGTATCCGGAGGTGTATTCGGTCAGCACAGGCCGGGTGGCACCCGTGTCGCCCAGGTGCGCCAGTTCGGACGAACGCTTGCCGGTCACCATCAGCAGCGCACCGGCGGACACCACCACGAAAAACCAGGGCGAGATGGGCACATCGGCCGCAACGGCGCCGGCTACGGCCCGCACAACGAAACCGGCAGCGACCGCCACCAGCTCGATCACCGCAAGGTGTTTCAGCCACAGCGAGTACGACGTGGTCAGCACCACGTAACCCAAGACGACCCACACCAGGTGTGGCCTGAGCAGCGATACAGCGATGGCTCCGGCCAACGTGGCCAGTCCCCACACAATGCCGACACCCACCGGAACAGCACCCGAGGCGAAGGGACGATGCCGCTTACGGGGGTGGACCCGATCCTGCTCGAGATCACGCAGGTCGTTGAGCACATAGGTGGCGCCTGCGGCCAGGCTGAACGCAACGAACGCAATCACCACGTCGATCACGCCCTCGACGCTGCCCAACACCCCCGCGCCCAGCGGGGCCGCCAGCACCAACAGGTTCTTGGTCCATTGTTGGGGTCGCAGCGACCGGATCAGACCGACGAGCAGCGAAGTTGGTCGCTCGCTCACCGCTTCGAGATCTTGCGCCAGATCGGTCCGGGCATGACCGAGAGCACACCGAAGACACCCTGAAGCGGCGCCGGAGCCCAGATCACCCTGCGGCCCCTGAGCAGACCCACCACGGCGGCCTCGGCCACCTCATCCGGGTCGGCGCTGAAGGGTTGCTCCTCCATGCCTTCGGTCATCCGGGTGCGAACGAAGCCCGGACGCAGAACCGACACTCGCACCCCCGTGCCCTCAAGGTCGTCGGACAGACCCCGTCCGAACGCGTCCAACCCCGCCTTGGTGGAGCCATACAGATAGTTCGAGGCCCGAGGGCGAACCGCAGCCACCGACGAGATCATCAGCATGCGTCCGTGTCCCTGGCTGCGTAGCTGAGCTGCTGCGGCCAGACTGGCCGATACCGCCCCGGCAAAATTCACGTCGACCAGTGCCGCGGCGCCGACCGGATCGTTCACCAACGACCCCTGATCGCCGAGCTGACCATGGGCCACCATCACCAGGTCGAGGTCTCCGACGGCCTCGACGGCCTTGGCCACCACGGCCTCGTGCTGGTCGTGCCTGACGGCGTCGAACTCCACGACGTGCACCGTGAGGCCTGCGCCTTCCAGCTCGGCCCGGGCTTCGGCCACCCGGGCGGAGTTGGGATCGCGCACCGCAACGACCACCTGCCGCAAACGGCCGACGCTCAGTTTGTTGGCGATGGCCAGCGCGATCTCCGAGGTGCCGCCGAAGATCAGGGCGGTGCGCGGCTCGGCGTGGGCGTCTTCCAAGGCGGGTTCCTTCGTCTCAAGCACCCGATCAACGGGGGATCGGCCCAACAAACCCTACCGGAGGTTCGCAGATTGACCGGTTACCCGGCGTTGCCACCCGAGCTGGCCTTCCCTGCCCGACCCTGATGCACCTCGGAAGCCATGGAACCCGAGCCCCAATCCAAACGCATTGTCGTGATCAGCCGATCCAGCGTTAGCATGTGGCCCTACTCCGGGGAGTAGCGCAGCTTGGTTAGCGCGCCACGTTCGGGACGTGGAGGCCGGGAGTTCAAATCTCCCCTCCCCGACTGCGTCGAGCTTCAGGGAGTCACCGGCGGGTGACCCCTGAGGCTCGCAGCCCGCCTTCGGATCCAAGTGCTGTACTGAGGCCCATGGAACTCGCTGAGGTTCAGACCCTGATGGATCGCCTGTATGGCGACGCGGACCGCGAGCGCGGAGTACCCGCCACCGTGGCGTGGCTCTGTGAGGAGCTGGGTGAGCTGGCTCAGGCGGTGCGCAAGGGCACCCGGGCCCAGCAGGTGCACGAGTTCGGTGATGTACTGGCCTGGCTGGCGTCGCTGGCCAACCAATGCGGCATCACGCTGGACGAAGCCATGGAGCGCTACGTCAACGACCCGCCGGTGTAATCGGCACAAGTCCGGTTGGGAGCGTTCCTCAGGCGAAACGACCCCGCTCGATGAGCGCCTCGGCGATCTGGATGGTGTTCAGCGCAGCCCCCTTGCGCAGGTTGTCACCGACCACGAACATCGCCAGGCCGTGCTCAACGGTGGGGTCAACCCTGATGCGGCCGACCAGCGACGGGTCGCGTCCGGCCGCATCCAACGGCGTTGGCAGGTCGCTCAGCTCAACCCCGGGGGCGTTCGACAGCAACCCGGTGGCCCGATCGGGGCTGATCGGACGGGCAAAACGGGCGTTGATCGAAAGCGCATGCCCGGTGAAGACAGGGACCCGGACGCAGGTTGGCGACACGACCAGGTCGTCAATACCCAAGATCTTGCGACTCTCGTCACGCAGCTTCTGGTCCTCGTCGGTCTCACCCGAGCCGTCATCCACAAACGACCCACACCGGGGCACCACGTTGAACGCGATGGGTGCGGGAAATGCTTTCGGGGTGAGCCCGTCGGCCAACGAGCCGTCCTCGGTCAGCCCGACACGTCCAGCCCCCAGCTGGGTCACCTGTGAGTCCAGTTCCTCCACCCCGGCCAATCCGGCCCCGGAGATGGCCTGGTAGCTGCTGACGACCAGGTGGGTCAGCTTGGCCTCGGCGTGCAGTGGGCCAAGCACCGGCATGGCCGCCATCGTGGTGCAGTTGGGGTTGGCGATGATGCCGAGCGGAAGATCGTCCAGGGCTGCGGCATTCACCTCGGGCACCACGAGCGGTACCTGAGGATTCATACGCCAGGCGGAGGAGTTGTCGATCACGATCGGGCCGGCCGCCGCCACCTGGGGGGCAAGCGCCTTCGAAGTTGCCCCACCAGCGGAGAACAACGCCAGGTCGAGGCCTGCGTAGTCAGCGGTGGAGGCATCCTCCACCGTCACCTCGCGGCCGGCCGCCAACACCACCTTGCCCGCCGAACGGGCCGAGGCGAACAGCCGCAGCTCTTCGATGGGAAAGTTCCGCTCTGCCAGGAGGCGCGCCATGACGCCCCCGACCTGGCCGGTGGCTCCTACGATTCCGATTCTCATGGCCCCCAGGCTAAGCCGTGAACCGCGGGTGCCCAACCGGGTTTGCCCGCCGGAGTGGGCTGATGACCCCTACCCCCCGAACTCCACGGCGTCGTCGCCCTGTCCCAGACCGAAGCGCTTGTGCAGCACCATGACAGCACGCTCGGCGTCGGCCTCCGCAACCACGCAACTGATGCGGATCGTGGAGGTGGAGATCATGTCGATGTTGATTTCGTTGGCGGCCAACGTCTCGAACATTGCCGCCGCGACCCCCGGATGCGACTTCATACCCGCCCCGATCACGCTGACCCGGGCGATGTCGGAGCTCGCTGACACCCCGCTTGCCCCAAGCTCGCCCAGCAACCCGTTGACCCCGGCCAAGGTGGCCTCCAGCTCATCGTGGGGCACCGTAAAGGAAATATCGGTCTTGTGATCCTCCGAGGTGTTCTGCACGATCATGTCCACGTTGACCTGCCGCTCCGCCAGCGACCGGAACAGCGTTCCGGCCACCCCCGGGCGATCGGGCAGGCTGGCCACGGTCACCTTGGCCTGGCTCGGGTCGTGCGTGATGCCTCGGATGACGGCTTGTTCCATGTCGGGTTCCTCCTCGACGATCCAGGTGCCCGGTTCCCACGTGAACGCCGAGCGAACGTGCAGCGAAACCCCATGGCGTGAGGCGTACTCCACCGATCGCATCGCAGGCTTGGGGCAGCCGGTGGCACACATCTCCAACATCTCGTCGAAGCTGATGCGCTTGATCTTGGTGGCCTCGGGCACGAGGCGGGGGTCGGTGGTGAACACGCCCGAGACATCGGTGTACAACTCACAGCTGTCCGCTCCGAGCATCTCGGCCAGCGCCACCGCGGTGGTGTCCGATCCGCCGCGGCCGAGGAACGTCACGTCGCCGTCGGTTGAATAGCCCTGCGAGCCGGCCACCACCGGCACCTGACCGGCTTCGAGCGCCGATCGAATGCGGTCGCCCTTGACCTCCACGATCTTGGCCGACGTGTGGTTGGTGTCGGTGATGAAACCGGCCTGACTCCCGGTGAACGACGCTGCCGGCACTCCAATATCGGCAAGCGCCATCGATACCAGGGCAACCGCCTTGCGCTCACCGGCCGTGATCAACATATCCATCTCGCGTCCCGGCCGGTTGGACGACACGTCCTTGGCCAGCGCCAGCAGGTGATCGGTCTCCTTGCCCATCGCCGACACCACGAGCACGACGCGATCGCCGCGCCGACGAGTGCGCGCCACGTTGTCGGCCACCTGACGGATTCGATCCGCGTCGGCAACCGAGGTGCCTCCGAACTTCTGCACAACCGTCTTCACAGCCCATCCAGGCTACACGGTGGTGGATCATCTTCTTTCGGGACCGTCTCCCCGGCGAGGCATATCGCCGCGCGGCAACGGTAGGGTTGCCCGCCGTGGGTACCGAGCGACGAGAACGCCAAAAGGAACAGCACCGTCAACACCAGGAGTCGGTTCGCACCGCCCTCAAGCGTGAGCAGCGCCGCCGCAACCTGATCGGCGGGGTTGCGGCACTCGCCGTGTTGGCCGTCATCGGCGTTGCCACATGGGCCCTGTTTGGCGACGACAACACCTCGTCATCGCCGTCGCCCGAGAGCGAGACCGCAGCGGAGGCGGTCTCCGAACTGCCCTGCCCACCCAAGGACGGCACGCCCAAGCGCATCACCACCTTCGATGCCCCACCCAAGATGTGTATCGACCCCACGCAGACCTACACCGCCAAGGTCGCAACCAGCGAGGGCGACTTCACGGTTGCCTTGGACGCCAAGGCAGCCCCCAACACCGTCAACAATTTCGTGGTACTGGCCCGATCACACTTCTACGACGGCATCCCGTTTCACCGCATCGTCCCCGACTTCGTCATCCAGGGCGGCGACCCCACCGACACCGCTGACCTCACGCAACTGGGTGGCGGTGGCCCGGGCTACACCATCGCCGAGGAGCCCCCTGCCGACGGCCTCTATGCGCCCTACGACCTGGCCATGGCCAAGACCCAGGAGCCCAACAGCACCGGGTCGCAGTTCTTCGTGGTCACCGGCGACCCGGCACCACTCAACTCCAGCCCCACCTACTCGCTGTTCGGCAAGGTGACCGACGGCAAGGACGTCGTCGACAAGATCGGCAACCAAAAGGTGAGTGGTCCCAATGGCGACACCCCGGAACAAGCCGTGAAAATCGAATCGATCACGATTTCCGAGAAGTAACGACGCCCACTCAGCGATGCAGGTCGGCGGGCAGATCCGCCACCTCGGCCTGATGGGCATCAACGTAGACCGCCACCCGGCCCGGCCCCTCGGCGCTCCACGACCCGCCTGGGGATCTCACCAGCGCCGTCTGAGCGTCCAGGCCCACCACCGGCAGACCGGACGGCGCCAGCGACACCGTGCGGTGCAGCGTCTCGGCGGACCAACGCTCGTAGCGCGGCAGGACGGTCAGGGTGTTGATCAGGTCGAGTCCCACCGTGAACGCTCCGCCTCGAGGATCGGGCAGCGCGTCGCAGAACACCGACGCAGCTTCGCCGGCTCCCACCAACGTGGCGCCCCGCTCGAATGCGTCGATCACGGCATCCCACAGCGGGGTATCGAACAACACCGACCGCAGGTGCATGGGCGAGCCCCCGGTGAGATACAGCCACTTGGCCGACGCCGCGCGCTCAGCCCATTCGGGCTCGAACGCCTGGGCCCGCTGGTACACCGGGAGGACGTTGATGGACAGGCCCAGCGCGCCTAACGACCGTTCGGCGCGCTCCACCCGGGCGCCGGGATTCTCGTAGGCCGTCGCCGTCGGAAGGATGGACACCTCGGTCGCCGAAGATTCCTTCGACAGCGCGGCATCCAGGGTGACACCCTCGGTCCATTCGGCTCCGCCCAGCAGGGCCAGCGTTCCGCTCATCTCAGCTCCTTCGAGGTGGACCGAGATGCTGCCACACAGGCCCGGCATGGCACGAGACGCCCCTTGGTCTGTACCCTCCGGCGCCATGACTACACGCGTTGGCATCATCGGATCGGGAATCATGGGCTCAGGCATCGCCGAGGTGGCGAGCCGGGCGGGCTACGAGGTGATCCTGCGCTCACGCAAGCAGGAATCGGCGGATGCCACGCTGGCCAAGATGGACTCCAATCTGAAGCGTGCGGTCGACAAGGGTCGGCTTTCCGAGGAGGACCACGCCGCCATCCTGGGTCGGGTCACCGCCACGGCCGACCTGTCGGCCGTCGCCGACTGCGACCTGGTGATCGAATCGGTCGTCGAGGATCTCGCCACCAAGTCCGCCCTGTTCACCGAACTCGATCAGGTGTGCGGACCCGACACGATCCTGGCAACCAACACCTCGACCCTGGCGGTCACCGAGTTGGCGGTTGCCACCGGGCGCCCGGACAAGGTCTGCGGCATTCACTTTTTCAACCCCGCGACGGCGATGAAGCTGGTCGAGATCGTGACGCCGATGACGGCGAGCGACGAGACGATCGAGGCCGCGGTCGCCTTCGCCACCAAGTGCGGCAAGGATCCGGTCAAGGTGGCCGACCGGGCCGGGTTCATCGTCAACCACCTGCTGTTCCCGTACCTCAACAACGCCGTACGCATGCTGGAGAACGGCACCGCCAGCCGCGAGCACATCGACCAGGCGATGATGGGCGGTTGCAACTTCCCGATGGGCCCCCTGGCGCTGCTCGATCTGGTGGGCCTGGACACGTCCGTCGCCATTCTCGATGCCCTGTATGACGAGTTTGGCGACCACCATTACCGGGTGGTTCCGCTGCTGCGTCGCATGGTGACCGCCGGATACCTGGGTCGAAAGTCCGGTCAGGGCTTCTACGACTACAGCAAGTAGCGGCTCGTTTCGGATCGCAGGGCGGTGGGTCAATGGACCTGATGTGGAGCTTTCCCCGGCCCGACCCCGACGCTGACGACCTGGTTGCCGCCGGCGCCGACCTGCGACCCGAGACATTGGTGGCCGCCTACGCCGCCGGGTATTTCCCGATGCCACTCGTCCACAGCCCGCTGGACCTGCTCCGACGCGCCGGACCGGACGCCCCCGGGTTCGGCTGGTACTCGCCAAGGCACCGGGGCGTGCTGCGTCCCGAGGCTCTGATGGTGTCGGGGTCGCTGGCGAGGGCGACGCGTCGGTACCACCTCAGCGTCAACGGAGCGTTCGAGACGGTGATCGAGCGCTGTGGGGATCCCGCCCGTCGAGGTCACTGGATCACCGCTGAGATCGTCGAGGCCTACGAGCGCCTTCACGCGCTTGGCATTGCTCACAGCGTGGAGGTCTGGGACCCGGACGACCAACTGGTCGGCGGCGTGTACGGCGTCTCGCTGGGTGCGCTCTTCGCCGGCGAATCCATGTTCCACTCTGCACGTGACGCCTCCAAGGTGGCACTGGTTGGGCTGGTCACCCTGCTCACCGAAGAGCGCACCGCGGGCAAAATGTTGATCGACACGCAGTGGCAGACGGACCACCTGGCGTCCCTCGGCATCGAGGAGTGGGATCGCGAGCGGTACCTCGACGGGCTCCCCGCGCTGACTTCCACCAATCCGCCGGACGTCGCCCGCTGGGCGGCCACACCAACCGAGTTCACGCAGCGAACCCGAGCCAGAGCCACAGCGCTTCGATCGACCCGTCGGTAGGATCGGCCTCATGGGAGTTCACCACGTCGCCTACGCAACCGCCGACCTGGACGCCACTCACCGCTTTTACACCGAGATCATGGGATTCTCGCTGGTGAAGACGGTGTCGGCGCCCACACCCCAGGGTGGCTGGGCAAAGCACCTGTTCTATGCCACCACACCCCCAGGCCATGTGGGCAGTCCAGGCATGATCGCGTTTTGGGACCTGCACATCCCCGACCTGGAGCCGCCCAAAACCGCCATCTCGGTCGACCTGGGCCTACCCGACTGGGTCAACCACCTGGCCTTCGACGCCGTCAACGAGCAGCGTTTCGCAGCCAAACGCGACGCCATGATGAACGCCGGGTTGGAGGTGGTCGAACTGGACCACGAATTCTGTCGCAGTGTGTACGCCCACGATCCCAACGGCATCCTGGTGGAGTGGTGCCTGGACGTGCGACCATTCACCGCCGCTGAGGCCACCCAGGCCGAGACCAAGCGTCTGGCCGAGCAGCCCGAGTTTGATGACCTGCCCGACCTGGTCTCCTACCAGGCCGCTACCGAGCCTCAGATCCCGTGATTCAGGGCGTGTGGCGCGGGCGCCTGTGCACCGCCACCACGTAGCCACCGTCCGGGTCGAACACCTGTCGATCCCAGGTGCTCCAGCGTTCCACCGGCACCAATCCAGCCGCCTCGCAGTCGGCATCGAAGCAGTCGAGCGGGTAGCGCCCGGCCTGAAGCTGAAACCCGCAGATCAGCGCGCCTCCCGGCACCAGGTGGGCCGCCAGGTTGGCGACGGTCGCCGTTTCCGTTCCGGGCGCCAGGAAGATCATGACGTTGCCCGCGGCCACCACCACGTCGAACCGGCGAGCCTCAGCCGTGTCGTCGGCGATGACCAGGGTGGAGATGTCACCGATGAGCCACTCGCCGTCGGGGTCACGCGCCACCGCAGCAGCCAACATGCCCCGGTCGGCATCGACACCCACCGACTCGATGCCACGCCGCCGGAGTTCCATCGCCACCCGTCCGGTGCCGCATCCCGCATCGAGGACGGACCGGGGCTGGAAGCCGGCGACAAACGTGGCCTCGCCGTGCACGTCCTCGCCCGAGGCCGCCAGCCGCGCAAAGCGCTCGTCGTAGGCGGCTCCTCGCGGGCCGTCGGTCGTGGCCCACCGTGAACTCGCCTGCTGACCCATCGCGCTCCCGTGCATCTCAACCAATCGTGATGTGACCGTAGATCACGCAGAACCCGGCGGCGTCGACCAACAGGATGCTGCCCACCACGGCCAGCACCACCCGACGACGCCAGCCACCCACGACTTCGGCCCGGCTTCCGGGCTGGGGCATGTACCAGTCGGGCAACAGCTCAAACTCGTGCCCACCGGTCAACTCGTCAAAGCTCACCGCGTTGTCGGGCACCTCAACATCAGGGTCGGCTGCCAGCGCCTGAGTGACCAACTCGTCGGCGTCCACCGACACTTCATCATCAACGCGCACCTCTCGAACCTATCCCCATGAAAGCCAACCTCCGGCGCGGCACCGCCGTCGCTGAGGCCGGCTACGTTGGTGTCTCCACAACAGGGAGACCACGTGAAGAAGCCACTCGTCATCGCGCTGGCCGTAGCCGGCGCTCTCGTCATCGCGGTGGGCGGCGGCATTGCCTTCTGGGCCCTCAATGATTCAGCCGAGGACGAGTTCCAGCTCAGCGAGACCAACGGCGGAGCCAACACCTCGGTCACCACGGCGGCGGCGCCAAAGGAGTCCGTCGACGAGGCGGAGGCAACGACCTGGAAGGTCGCTGAGGGCAGCCAGGCCGGTTACCGCATTGACGAGGTCCTGCGAGGTTTGGAGAAGACCGCCACCGCACGAACCGAGGACGTCGCAGGCAGTCTGACGCTGAAGGCCAACACGGTCAGCGACGTCACCGTGACCGTCCAGACCGGCACGCTCACCTCCGATGCAGCTCTACGCGACGACCGCGTGCGAGCCGACTACCTCCAGACCGATCAGTTTCCGGAGGCGACCTTCACCCTGGACGGGCCCTTGGAGCTGCCCGGAGAACCCACGGTGGGCGACCCGGTGTCCATGGAGGCCGAGGGGACGCTGAAACTGCATGGCGTGACCAAGGACGTAGCCGTCAAGCTCGATGCGCAGCTCACGGCCAAGGACCAACTCGAGGTCGTGGGGTCCACGCCGATCGCCCTCGCCGACTACAAAATCGAGGTGCCCGACATCTCCGGCATCGTGAAGGCCGCCCCGAACGGCACCCTCGAGTTCAAACTGCAGCTCACCCCGGCCTGAGCCGGTCACAGGCACCGAAGGTCGGCGGCTCGAGCCTCAGCGGGGTTCCGGGGTCCACGGTACATCCGCGTAGGTCTCCCGCAGCTTGAACTTCAGCACCTTGCGCAACGTTTCGTTTCGCGGCAGGGCCTCGACGACCTCAAGCTGCTCGGGGATCTTGCGGGTCATCAGCCCTGCGGCGTTGAGATGAGCAGACATTTCGGCAAATGTCAGGTCGTCAACGCCCTCAGCCCGTTCCACGACGGCGGCAACGCGTTCGCCGCGATCCTCGTCCGGCAAGCCGATGACGGCAACATCGGCCACTTTGGGGTGGGTGAAGAGCAGATCCTCCACCTCCTTCGCCGAGATGTTCTCACCCTTGCGGATGATCACATCCTTCAGGCGCCCGGTCAGCGCAAGGTGGCCATCGTCTCGCAGGATGCCCAGGTCGCCGGTGCGGAACCAACCCTCGTCGTCGAACGCGGCTGCGGTTGCCTCCGCGTCGGTGTAGCCCAAGCACACCATGGGGCCCTTGAGGCGAACCTCGCCCTCCTGCCCGGTCGATGCCACCGAGCCGTCCTCGGTGACGATGCGAACCTCGCATCCAGGCACCGGGGCCCCCTCGGTGTTGGCCAACTGCTCCTCGGTGTCGCGGGGCGACCCCTGTGCAATCATCGGCACCTCGGTCATGCCGTATCCGTGGCACACCGGTACACCGATCTCATCGCGAATGCGGGCGGCCAACTCGGGCGGCTTGGGGGCGCCTCCGCCGGAGATCAGCTTCAACGTGGGAATGAACTTCGTCCCCGGGGTCTTGGCCTGCTCGGCCAGGAACATCTGGTAGAACGCCGTCGAGCCGCCGATCATCGTCACGCCATAGCGGTTGTACGTCTCGACGGCGGCGGGCGGGTTGAATGCCCCGATGAGTACAAACGGAAACCCGGAGTGCAGACACATGATCAGGTAGTCGGGTCCTGCGATGTGGGCATACGGAAACGCCATCGACCCGACATCGTCGGCGCCCAGGTCGACCGCTGCCGCCAGGCCTCGCCCACCGGCCAACAACGTGGCGTCGGTGTGGCGCACGCCCTTGGGCTCGGACGTGGTGCCCGACGTGTAATAGATCCAGCGCACCGCGGTGGCCGGGTCGTCAGGCGGCGCAAATGGCGCCAGAGTAGCGGCATCGCCCGTAGGGCGACCGTCGGCCAGGCTGAGCACGCACGGGCGGGCTGCACCGTCCACGTCGTCACCTTCCAGGCTGTCGAGCACCCCGGCGGTCATCGCCTCAAAGTCGGTACCCATCCACTCGCCGGGCACGATCACCAACTCGGGACGGGTACGCCTGATGGCCACCCCCAGCTCGCGCTCCCGGTAGATGTGCAGGATCGGGTTCTGCAGCGCACCGAGGCGGGCCAGTGCCAGCGAGGTGACAACGGCATCGATCGTGGTCGGCAACTGCCAGGTGACCGGCGTGTTTTCGCCGATGCCCATCGCGGCCAGCCCGGCGGCGGTGCTCAGTGCCGCGTCGCGCAGTTGGACACAGGTGAGCTTGGTATCCGCCTCGTCGATGAGCATTACGGCGTCGGGTGTGGCCTGCGCCCGTGCCTCAACCAGTTCCCAGATCGTGTCGGCGGTCTCCGGTGTGCTCACGCTGTCCCCTTTGGAGGGGCGCCACCGCCCCAATCGACTGGGGCGAAGATTAGTGGCTCGCCCCGGGAGGCCTACCCCTCTTCCCGTGCCTCGTTCTCAAACAGGGTGTGGTGGGGCAGGAACACCAGACGGCAGGTGCCGGTGGGACCGGCCCGGTGCTTGGAGATGTTCACCTCGGCCAGGCCGGCATCGGGGGTGTCCGGGTTGTACACCTCGTCCCGGTAGAGGAACAGCACCACGTCGGCGTCCTGTTCGATCGAGCCCGACTCCCGCAGGTCCGACAGCATGGGGCGCTTGTCGGCCCGCTGCTCCAGCGAGCGGGACAGCTGGGACAGCGCCAGCACCGGCGTGTCGATCTCACGTGCCAGCACCTTGAGGCCGCGGCTGATCTCGGCGATCTCGGTTTGACGGTTTTCGGCCCTGCCCGGCCCACTCATCAATTGGAGGTAATCGACGACGATCAGGCCGAGGGATCCGCCCAGCTCCGATTTGAGCCGGCGGGCTTTTGCCCGCAATTCCATCACGGTCAGGTTGGCGTTGTCATCGATCCACAAATCGGCGTCGCCCAGGCGCCCCAACGAACGGGTGATGCGGTTCCAGTCCGCGTCGGACACCTTGCCGTTCCGCAGGTGGCTGGAGTCGACCCGTGCGTCCATGGAGACCAGGCGCTGGGTGAGCTCGAGATGGCTCATTTCCAGGCTGAAGTACACCGCCGACTTGCCCGATGCCATCGCCGCGTTGCGTGCGATGGCCAGGGCCAGGGCGGTCTTTCCCATGGCCGGACGGGCCCCAAGCACGATCAGCGCGCCGGGTTGGAGGCCATAGAGCTTGGTGTCCAGGTCGGTGAAGCCCGTGGGGGTGCCGGTGACCGCACCCGCCTGCTCGTACATCTGCTCGAATCGATCGAGCGTGTCGCCCAGCAGATCACGCAACGGCACCAGGGTGTCGGTGACCCGGCGCTGGGCAACCCGGTAGATCAGCGACTCGGCGGTATCCATGGTGGAGGCCACGTCGTCGGCCGGTTGAAAGCCCAACTCGGAGATCTCCGACGCGGTCGCGATCAGACGCCGCAGGAGGGCGTTCTCCTCGACCACCTTGGCGTAATGGACCGCGTTGGACACCGCTGCCGCCGAGCCCTGCAACTCGATGAGCGTGCCGGCGCCGCCGATGGCGTCCAGCAGGCCGTTGCGGGTCAGTTGGTCGGCCACCAAGACGGAGTCGACCGGCGAACCCGCGGCGTAGAGACCGGCGATGGCATCGAACACGTGGCTATGGGACGGTTGATAAAAATCGGCTGCCTCCAAGCGTTGCATCGCATCGCCGATGGCCGAAGGACTCAGCAACATCGCGCCCAGTAGCGACCGTTCTGCCGCCAGGTTGTGCGGAGGCTGGCGGCCGGAATGTCCGGCAATCCGAACCGGTCCGCCGGAACCGCCGTTGGCACCTTGCGGCTCGGCGCGTTGTGAGAATGTTGCCGTCATCGTTGAGCTCGGCTCATGAGAACTGCTGCGCCCATACGATCTCCGTTGGTCTCCGGGTGTGCTCAGGCCATTGTGACCCGTGCCGGTGACAGTCAAAGAAGGTCACAGGCAGAACACCGTTGTCCACACCAACTGTGGATCGTTGGGAGGAGTCTGCGGGTACCGGTCAACAAAACGCACAGGTCCTCCACAGCTGTGGAGGACCTGTGGAAATCTTTTCGCGATCCCACCCGCGCTCTGACGGGCGGGTACTGCCGGGGTCAACCGCTAGGCGGCGACGACCTCAACATTCACCGGGAACGCCACGTCGTTGTGCGGCTGCACGGTGACGGTGTGGGCGCCCAGGGTGCGCAGATGTTGATCCTCGATCGAAATGTGCTTCCGATCGATCGAAAAGCCGGTTTGCTCCTCGATGGCCTCAGCCACATCCGCGTTGGTGATCGAACCAAAGAGCTTGCCCGAGTCACCGGCCTTGGCTGGGATCGTGATGGCCGCGGTCACCAACTTCTTCGCCATGTCCTCGGCCTCCTCACGCGCTGCGGCATCGCGCTGGTCGCGACCACGACGCATGGCGTCGGCCTGAGCGGCGGCGCCGGCGGTGGACGGCATGGCAAGGTGCTGCGGGATCAGGTAGTTGCGGGCATACCCGTCAGCGACTTCAACAAGGTCGCCCCGCTTTCCCAAATCGGCCAGGTCGGCTCGCAGGATCAGCTTCACGACGTGACCTCCGTGGTCTCCAGTGGGCTCGACTCCGTTGAGGAGGCGTCGTCACCGGTCGAAGCGGACCCGCCACGGTCACCGCGATCCCCGCGATCTCCGCGGTCGCCACGATCCCCGCGATCACCGCGGTCGCCACGATCACCGCGATCGTCACGGTCACGGCCGCCACGGCCACCGCCGCCACCCCGATGGGTGGTCACGCGGTTCGTGTACGGCAACAGAGCCATCTCGCGAGCGCTGCGGATGGCAACCGCCACCTGGCGCTGCTGCTGGGTGTTGTTGCCGGTTACTCGGCGGGCACGGATCTTGGCTCGGTCGGACTGGAAGCGACGCAGCAGGTTGACGTCCTTCCAATCGACGTACTCGATGCTCTCCGTGTTGAGAATCGACACCTTTTTCTTGGTGCGACGGCCCGACTCTTTGGGCTTGGGGCGGCGTGGTCGTGCCATTAGAAGGGCTCCTCGTCGTAGTTGTATCCAGCGGGGGGTGCACTCGGCGGCGGGGCTGCGGCACTGCCGCCACCTCCACCGGGTCCGGCGTCGCCGGCGCTGCGCTTTTCGTTTTTGGTGACCTGAGCGGACGCCCACCGAAGGCTGGGGGCGATCTCGTCGGCCACAATCTCCACCTTGGAGCGCCGATCGCCCTCGGGGCCGTCCCAGCTGCGCTGGTCCAGGCGACCGGTAACGATCACCCGCGTGCCTTTGGGGCAGGATTCGGACACGTTCTCACCAAGTTGTGCCCAGGCCACGATGTCGAAAAACGACGTGGCCTCTTCCCACTCGTTGGTCTGGCGGTTCTGCCAGCGTCGATTGACTGCAACGCCAAAGTTGGCGACGGCCTGACCGCTGGGGGTGAACCTCAGCTCAGGGTCACGGGTGACGTTGCCGATGATGGTGACGGTGTTGGTTGCCATGACGGACCTCCTCAGTCCTCCGCTGCCATCGCGGCCAGGCTGCGGCGCTCAGCCTCGGCCTCGGGCAGTCGGATCAGCTTGTGACGGACGACCTCGTCCGCCAGCCTGAGAAAGCGGTCCATGGGGTCGAGTTTGGCCGGGTCGGCCGTGAACTCGAACACCACGTAGTACCCCTCTGCCTTATGGTTGATCAGGTAGGCGAACTTGCGTCGCCCCCACCGATCGGTGCTGGACAGCTCTCCGCCGGCCGCTCCGATCAATTCTTCGACCCGATCGACGACGACCTTGTTTTCAGCGTCGGCAACATCGGCATCGATGATCACCATCAACTCGTAAGCGCGGTTCATATATGTACCTCCCTGTGGACCACGGCACTCGGCCGTTCGGACCCCGGAATCTCCGGGGCCAGGGGATTGCGCAAGGCGCCGAGCATAGGGCGTTGGAATACCAACTTCCTCATCGGGTCAGCATGACAGAGCACGGTGACAATCGGCTGGGTCGTGCACCCCGGTACCCGCACCCCCACCGTGAGGCGGGAGCAGCGAGTCGACGGCTACCGACCGCCGCCGTAGATCGCCAGCGTGTCGGTGGTGGCCTGCGACGCATGGTAGGTCTCGGCCTCGGAGGGAAAGGCGCCCGACCTCACATCGACCACGTACTCGCCGACGGCTCCCGAGAGCAGTTCGAAGCCCTGCGCATAGCGCCGCACGAACTTGGGGGGACGGGCCGGGTCGAGACCCAGGAGGTCCCCAAACACCAGCACCTGACCGTCGGTTCCCGAGCCGGCGCCAATGCCGATGGTGGGAACGTTGACCGACTCCGTGACCAGGTTGGCCACCACATCGGGGATCGCCTCCAACACGATGGCGAAGCAACCCGCGTGCTCGAGCGCCTTGGCCTCCTCCACCAGGGCCATGGCCGCATCGGAACTCTTGGCCTGCACCCGAAACCCGCCAAGCGCGTGCATCGACTGGGGGGTCAACCCCAGGTGACCCATGACGGGAATCTCAGCATCGACGATGGCATCGATCACCGACACCCGCTTGGCGCCACCCTCCAACTTGACCGCTTGGGCACCGGCACGGATCAGCGACGCGGCGTTGCGCACCGCATCATGACGACCGGTGTGGTAGCTCATCCATGGCAGGTCGCCCACGACGAGCGCCTCAGGCCTGGCCCGAGCGACCGCTGCGGTGTGATGCACCATGTCGTCGATGGTCACCTGAAGGGTGTCCTCGTATCCGAGGGCAACCATGGCCAACGAGTCTCCGACGAGGATCATGTCGACACCGCCGGCATCGGCGATGCGGGCCGTCGGGGCGTCGTGCGCCGTAATCATCACCAGCGGCTCGGCGCCGTCACGCACCTTGCGGGCGCGAATCTGAGGAACGGTCGGACGGTCACTCATTTTGCCTCCTAGGGTCCAGCGCCCGAAGGCTGCCGGCCGGAATGGATCAGCATAGCCCAGCAAAGCACCCGCCGATCGGCGCTCCCGCCCGCAGGTCACCCAAGGGAGGTGTCCGTGTTTCCGCGGGTATCGTTCCACGCATGAACCCAACGGTCCGGGACCCGTCGTCGTCGGACACCGACTGCCAAAACTGCGGGTCGACCGGCCTCCCCACCGAACCGGTGCAGCGGGTTTATTGCAGCCCGGAATCGCCCTCCGACCTTGATGCGGCCACCATTGATAACGAAATCGAGGTGTGGTGCGCAGCCTGCGTGGCCAACTATCCACACCTGGCGGTCAAACCGGGCTGACGCGCCTACCCGGCGTCGGACCCGTCGGCGGTCCCGCCCGTGTCACCGGTTCCGCCGGTGGTCGAGCCATCGGTTGTGCCCCCGGTTGTGCCCCCGGTGGTGTCACCGACTTCGGGTGCCGGCGGTGCATCGGACGTCGGGGTGGGCGCTGCAGTCGCCTCCGGAGCGGGCGGTTCGGGGTTGGCGGGTGCAGACCCGTCGGTAGTCGAACCGGCCGGCGAACCACCGCCCGTCGATGATGAGCCACCGGAGGTGCTCAAGCTGGGTCCGGCGCCCGTCGGCGACGTGCCCGACCCACTCGACGAACCTCCTGTGGTTCCCGTGGACGACGAGCCCCCCGCGGCCGCACCACCGTCGGTGGGTACCCCCGGCACACCAAACGGACCCGCGTACTCGGGCACACCCTCGTCATCCAACACGAGGTTGCCATCCTTGTCGGTGACCGGGATCCGCGGCTGGTCCGGTCCGGTCTCGACCTTGGGTCCCCCGTTGGCCACGGCAAACTCGCAGCCCGGATCGTCGTCGGCCACCTGGCTCATCAGGTCATGCCAGATCCGTGCTGGAACGTTGGAGCCGGTGACCGTCTTCTCGCCATCGACGTTGGTCATCTTCTGCTGACCCGCCGGGTAGCCCATCCACACCACGTTGGCGATGTTGCAGGTGAACCCGGCAAACCACGCGTCGCGGCTGTCCTGTGTCGTGCCGGTCTTACCGGCGGACTGGGTGATGGCCAGCGCCGAGTTGCGACCCGAACCATCGTCGGTCACCACTCCTCGCAGCGCCGATGACACCGACTTCGCCACGGCCGGGTCCATCACGGAACGACGGGTGATGTTGCCGGTGTCGCCGACGTCCCACAGCTTCGTGCCGTCGGGTCCGTCGATGTGGGAGACCAGGAACGGTTCGGTGTAGGTACCGTCATTGTCAAAGGTGAGGTAGGCGGCCGCCAACGCCTCCGGCGACACTTCGCTGGTGCCCAGCACCAGGGACGGGTCGGGATTGAACTTGCCCAGGCCCAGCTCAGCGGCCAGCTTGACCACCTGCTCGGGGGTCACGGTCTCCATCATCTGGGCGTAGGCGGTGTTGATCGACTTCTTGGTCGCCTGTCGAACGGTCACCCGACCGGCATCGAGGAAGCCGTAGTTGTCCACCTTCCAGTCGGTGCCGTCGATGTTGGCTCCGGGCACCATCAACCGGGGCGGGGCGTCGTAGGTACTGTCCAGGCTGTAGCCCTGCCGGATGTACTCGGCCAGAACGATCGCCTTGAACGTCGAGCCCGGCTGACGCCCGGATCCGCCGCCTTCGGACCCCAAAGCCAGGTTCACCTGGCTGCGGTCGTAGTCGCGGCCCCCCACCATCACCCGCACGGCCCCGAACTTGTCCAGGGTCACCATGGCGCCGTCCGGATCACCCGCCGGGTCCGGGAGGCGGCCATAGATGGCTGCATAGGCCTTCTTCTGCCACTCGGGGTTGATCGTCGTGTAGATGCGAACGCCCCCCTCGTTGACCAGTTCCTTGGCCTGAGCGTCCCCACCCAAGAGCTTCTTCGCCTGATCGCGGGCCTGCACCAGGATGAACTCGTAACCCGCGTCCTTGAGGTCCTTTGGAATGCCGGTGAAGTTGCGCGGTGTGTTTCGGTTGACGTCACCGGCTTGTCGGTCGGAGGTCACCACCAACAGCTTCTTTTCCCGTTCGTAGTCGGCCTTGGGCAGATACCCCTCCTCCACCATGGCCGCGAGCACCGAATTGCGCACCTGAACCGCTGTCTCTTGATGTTCGGTGGGTTCGGCCCGAGCCGGGTTTCGCACCAACCCCACCAGAAAAGCCGCCTCCGAAGCTGTGAGCTCGGACGCCGGCTTGTCGAAGTACACCCGGGCCGCCGCTTCGATGCCCGTGGCCGAGCGCCCGTAGAAGGCCTGATTCAGGTAGTTCTCAAGGATCTTCTGCTTGGTCATCGAGCGCTCGAGCTTGATCGCCAGCACCGATTCCTGCACCTTGCGCACCAACGAGCGCTTGTTGGTCAAGTAGGCCAACTTCACGTACTGCTGGGTAATCGTGGAGCCGCCCTGCAGGCTGCCTCCGCCCTTCGAGTTTTGGTAGAGACCGCGGGCGATACCGAAGGGATCGAGACCTTGGTGCTCAAAGAACTTGCGGTCCTCCGAGGCCACCACCGCCTGCTTCACCACCATGGGAATGTCGTCGTAGGCCAGCGGACTGCTTTCCGTGCCGGAGAAGATCTGCCCGGCCGCATTGTCGATGCTGCAGGTGCCCACCGGCACCGACGCGTCGCAGATCAAGGAGGTGTTCGCCAACGGATTGGTGATCTCTTCGGGGAGATCGACCTGGTCGAGCAGGCGCCACACACCGCCGGCACCCAGTACGACGACGACCACTGCTGCAAACCAAAAACGGCGGCTCCGCCAAAACAGGCTGCGGCGGGCGGGGGGCTGGGAGGACATGACGCTTCCATTTTGGCCGCTGCGGCGGGCTGACGGGGAGCACACCCCTTAGACGTGCCATTTGGCACTCAGGTTGGGGACACCCAACCTGGTGAGATGACGGACGGAATCACGAAGCTTCGCAGCAGGTGATTCCATGCGCACGAGGTACAAACCTCCACCACGTAACACCGAAAATCACCTTTTCGACGTCCGATTCGGTTCATTTCCTTGGCCGAGGCCACCACTCGGCCGCCCGAGGGAAGACGGGGCCCAAAAACGAACCGGACGAGGCGCAGACGATCCGGCGACCTGCACACCGGGCACTCCTCCCCCGCCGATTCCGAGCAGCCCAACGCCACCCGCATCAACTCCCGTTGGGCATCGCACACCTCGGCGCGGTCAACCTCGCCGGCGGCCAGGCTGCGAAGCGTGGACCGGCGCGTGAGGCGATAGTCCACCTCCCCCGAGGGCGACGTGCGCCCTTGAAGCCGGGCAAAAAGCTGCTCCACGGTTCGACAACCTACCCCTCGACTCAGCGAACCAGAACCGGCGGCGTCACGAACACCTGGCATCACCCCGCCTCCAGCCCCGGCCATCACCATCACCCCACCAGGCCGGTCACAGCGACAGACTGGGATCGTGTCCAGCCTCGACAATCGCACCGTGTTGCACCGCACCCGCCGTCACCCGTCGGCCGGCAACCTCGGCCCGCGCCCGCTGCTCCTGGCCCCGGGAACCCCGCCCCCGGGGCTTCCACCCACCAGCTTCCCCCACGGTCTCAGCCAGCAGACCAACTTCGTGGAGTTTGGCCCCGACCTTGACCATTCCACCCACCAACGCCTCCTGGGCAATCTGGAGGGGCGACGGGTGCTCGAGCTTGGGGCCGGAGCGGGGGCCGGCTCGGTGGCCATGGCCCGGGCCGGGGCGCGGGTGATCGCGGTCGAGCCGTCTCCTGCCCGGCTCAGTCGCGCTCGGGCGCTGGCCGAGGACGCCGAGGTCAGGGTGGAGTTTCATCAGGCCGACCTCGCCGACCTGGCCTTCATTCGGGCCGACAGCGTGGACCTGTGCGTGTCGATCTATGCCATGGCCCAGGAGCTCGACCCCAGCCGGGTCTTTCGCCAGGTGCATCGGGTGCTGCGGCCGGATGGGGCGTTCCTGCTGTCGCTTCCGCACCCGGTGGCGCACCTCACCGAGCCGGACGACTACGAGCGACCGGTCTTATCCACGCCGTACCCGTCCGCCGGCACCATCCGGTGGCGGGTGGCGGGGGAACAGGGCGAGGTGTTGTTGCACCCAATCGCCGAGGTGTTCACCATGTTGGGACGGGCCAATTTCCGGGTCGACACGCTGGCCGAACCGTTTCCGGTTCCCGGCTCCGCCAACTCTCAGCATTGCCACCCCGCCCGTCGCTGGTTGCCCGAGACCGTCATCTTTCGGGGTCGCAAGGACGGCCGCTGAGCAGTCCGCCTCTTCAGGCATTCTGCCCGGCCCACCACGCCCGTAGCTCCACCTCGGCCCGTTCGGGTTCAAGCGGGCCGTGCTCAAGGCGCAGCTCCAACAGGTGGGCCAGTGCCCGGCCCACGACCGGACCCGGTTCGATGCCCAACAGCCGAATGACGTCCTTGCCGTCAAGGTCCGGTCGGAGGGCCGCCAACTCCTCCTCGGCAGCCAGGACCGCAATGCGCTCCTCGAGGGAATCCATGCGGTCGCTGAGCTGCTCGGCTTTGCGACGATTTCGGGTGGTGCAATCCGACCGTGTGAGGTCGATCAAGCGGTCCAACAGCGGGCCGGCATCGCGCACGAAGCGACGAACCGCCGAGTCGGTCCAACCCATCTGGTAGGTGTGAAACCGCAGGTGCAGGTACACCAGCCGGCTCACATCGGCCACCAGTTCATTGGAGTACTTCAACTCCCGCATCCGCCGTTTGGTCATGCGTGCGCCAACGACCTCATGGTGGTGAAAGCTCACCTTGCCCGAGTCAAACGAGCGAGTATCCGGCTTTCCGACGTCGTGAAACAGCGCCCCGAGACGAACGATCAGTTCGGGTTGGGTCTTGGCCACCACGGCGATGGTGTGGGCCAGCACATCCTTGTGCCGGTGGATGGGATCCTGTTCCACCCGCATGGCCGGCAGCTCGGGGAAGAACTGGTCCGCCAGGTTGGTGTCGTGCAGAAACCACAGCCCCGGCGAGGGATCGGGAACAACGATCAACTTGTTCAGCTCGTCCCGAATGCGCTCCGCCGACACGATCGACAGCCGCTCGGCCATCTCGGTGCACGCCGCGACGATGTCGTCGGCGGGCACCAGCCCATGAGAGGCGATGAAGCGGGCGGCTCTCATCATGCGCAGCGGGTCCTCACCAAAGGAGATGTGAGGGCCCGATGGAGTCACCAGCCTGGATGCCGCCAGGTCGGCCGCGCCTTCGAAGGGATCGATCAGCTCGGGGGCGGATCCCGTCACTTCGAGTGCCATGGCGTTCACCGTGAAGTCCCGCCGGGCCAAATCGTCGATGATGTTGGTGGAGAAGGTCACCTCCGGCTTTCGACTCGCAGGGTGGTACACCTCGGCCCGATGCGTGGTGATCTCCACCGTGACGCCGAAGACCTTGGCGCCGATCGTGCCGAAACGCTCGCCCTGGGTCCACAACGCGTCGACCCAGCCATCCAGCGCCGCTTTGATCGCCTCCGGCGACGCCTCGGTGGTGAAGTCAAGGTCGTCGGGCAGGCGGTCGCTGCCAAGCAGCAGGTCGCGAACCGACCCCCCAACCAGATAGAGGCGGTGCCCGCGGCCGGCGAAGCGCTCGGCCAGAGGAGCGAGTTGGTCCAGCAGAGTCGCCAGTCGGGGTGGAATCACCCGGAGAACGCTACAAGCGCTTTGATGATCACCCCACTTGCTGTGGTTGGCGGTCGTGGCTATGTCGGGAGTCCAAGCCGGGCTCGAGCCTCGGTAAGGTTCGCCACCAGCTCCGAGCCCGGGCCACCACCGGAATACCCATCGACGGGATCCAGCCCCGCATCGGTGAGGGACGACAGCGTGGCGCGCACCGAGTCCCTCAGACCCTCCAGGTCGTAGCCTCCCTCGAGAAACAGGATGCGGCGTCCCGGCCTCGACCAGCCCATCAGCTCAGTGGTCAACAAGCCGAAGTCGGCGTCGGTGAGTGCCAGACCACAAAGCGGGTCCCGACGATGAGCATCGTAGCCGGCGGAGATCAACACCCACGTGGGGTCGAACGCCTCGATGGCTGCCCCCACGGGCCCGGCCAGCGACGCCAGATAGTGCTCGATGGTGGCCCCCGATGGCAGCGGCACGTTGACGGTGTTGCCCAAGCCGGCGCCCCGCCCCATCTCGCCCAATGCCCCAGTGCCGGGATACTGCGGCCACTCGTGCCAGCTCACCACCATCACGTCATCCCGGTCATAGAAGATGTCCTGGGTGCCATTGCCGTGGTGGGCGTCGAAGTCAGCGATCAACACCCGCTCGCCCCGCTGGGCCAGCGCGGCGGCGCTCACCGCCACATTGTTGAACAGACAAAACCCCATTGCGGTGGTGTGGGTGGCGTGGTGCCCGGGGGGCCGCACCACACAGAAGGCCGAGTCCAGGTCTCGTGCCGTCGTTCCGGAACCCTCGGCGTCAAGCAGCTCGATGGCGGACAAGCCCGACCCCGCGCCAAATAGCGCTGCCGGTAGTGATGCGGCCACCACCGGCGTGTCGGCATCCAGCGACCCACCGCCCGAGCCGCACACCACCCGGATACGGGCCACGTGTTCGGGTGTGTGCACCATGTGCAGCTCATCGTCGGTGGCCTGGCGAGCCTCGACGAATCGCAGTGCCCCATCCAGCTCCGGGTCGCTGAGCGCCGCCGTGGTCGCCGTGAGCCGGGCGGCCCGTTCGGGATGCCATTGGCCGGTGTCGTGGCGGACGGATGACTCGCTTCGGACCACCAGCACCGTCATTGGAGCTCCCTTTGTTGGGTGCGCTCACCGTAGCGGAGCACCAGGGCGTCAGATCGCGCCGACCGCAACCCGAGAGCAAGTGGGCAGACCGCTGAGAGCACTATCCTCGAACCCGGGGTCCTCACCGGGCACCACCGGCTCACCCACCACGTCCCATCCGAGGTTCACCACGAGCACCATGGCCCGCTCCTCAACACTCGCCTGGCGCGGAGAACGCTTCCGGGTCACGCCATGGCGAGGTGTTCCCATGACCGCCCAGCTGGCGGTGGATGCCCGCGGCGCGCATCCCAGCGTGGCAGGCGTGGGTCGGTGCGTGGCCGACGCAACCGAGCGCGGCTTTGACCGAATCCTCACTGCGGCATTGCACCGGGACGACTTGTTTCCCTTCGTCCATCATGGATTCGAACCTGTGGAGGAGCTGGTCGTGCTCGCACACGACCTGATCGAGGTGCCCGTGGCGCCGGCCTACAGGTTGCGATCGTTTCGACTTCGCTACCGCAACGAGGTACTCGAGGTCGACCAGCGCTCGTTCGAGGAGTTCTGGCAACTGGACTCCGGCGGCCTGGATGAGGCGTTCGGCGCAACACCGCGCGCCCGAGGGCGCCTGATTCGTGATGCCGGCGGGGTAGTGGCCTACAGCGTGGTCGGGCTCGCCGGTGCCGAGGCCTTCATCCAACGTCTGGCCGTGGACCCGGCACACCAGGGCGTGGGTCTGGGTCGGGCGCTGACGGCCGACGCTCTTGGTTGGGCCAAGATCCGCTCGGCCAGGGTGGCGTTCGTCAATACCCAGGCCACCAACACCGCGGCCCTGGGACTGTACGAACGACTGGGATTCGAGCGCCGTCGGGCCCCGTTGACGGTCATGGAACTCCACCTCGCCGGACGCGACACGCCACGATGACGACCCGGCAGGTTCACCGGCTGGTGGTGGGGATGATGATGCTGCTGCTCACCACGATCGGGCTCCCGGTCGGGACCGGCGGTGCGGTCGGGGCCGGCGGTGCGGTTGCGACCAGCCGGGGAGCGGCGCCACAAGAGACCCTGCGCATCCTGCACACCACCACCTTCGTGCCGGCCAACGGAACCTTCACCTTCACCGTCGACACATCCAGGCTGCGCCTCACCGACGAACTCGCCTGGACCGTGCACAGCCTGGTGACCAACAACACCGACGCCGTGCGGGAGGCGCTGAACGTCGAGCCTGGGCCGCCCCTGCGGGCCGAACAACGTGCCACCATCGGTGCGCTGGATGCGATGGGGTCAGGCTCGACCACGCCTCGGACCCCGGGCCAACAGGCCATCGACGAGACCACCGTGGCGATCCCGGTGCGGGCCACCTCCACCGGTGGCGACCGGGTCTTCCTGCCAGACACCGGCATCTATCCGGTCAGCGTACGAGTCCTTCGGGACGGCAACGTCCTCGACGAATCGACGATCCCGCTCGTTCGCCTGTCCCAGAAACCAACGAGTCGTCAGCGCCTGGTGCACCTTGTTGGCACCGTGGAAGCCTCGCCGGTTCTTCAGGTGGACGGCACGATCAAGGCATCGCCGGCAGATCTTGCAACACTCGCTGCGCTGACCGACCAGTTGTCGGGCCTGCCGGGCGATGGCGAAGGCATCGACCCCAACGGGACCGAACCACCCATGTCGGTGTCCATGCCCGCCGAGCTGGTTGACGACCTCGCACGATCCGACTCGGCCACCGATACCCAGGCGGTCTCCGCCTTGACGAAGGTTGCCGATCGGGTCACCTGGAGTTCCTCACCGTACGTGTCGTTGGACCTCGGCGCGTGGGCTGCGGCCGACGTGGCTCAGAATCCCGCATTGACGCTCAGCTATGACACGGCGGCCGGCCGGCTGGCCGGCGTGCTCGGCGTCGAGGTGGCCATCGGCCTCGTACCCACCGATTCGACGATGGCGGCGCCAACGGTGGGGTTTCTCGCCGACCGGGGCGCGACCGGCATCCTGGTCAAGCCGGCCGGATCAGCGTCAAACTCCCTTCCCTCCACCGCCTTCTCAATGGTCGGAACCTCGGCACCCGAGTCGGCCCGCCCACCTCGTCAAATTGAACTCACCACCGACTCGGATGCGCCGACGACACGGCGCTCGCTTCCGGCCCTGACCATGACCGAATTTGATGCTTCGGTCCTCGACGAGGTCCCCTCTGACGCAGCAGTGGTGGCCCGCGAGTTGGCCATCCTGAGCGCCGACCCGCTCAACTCACCGACGCCGGCCAACGGGTCCGCCACCCCCGTTGATACCTCGCCTTTCGACGTCGTCGCGCTTCGGGTCCCGCCATTGCTCGACGGACAGCAGATCGCCAACCTGGTCGAGTCGTTGAATTCGGCGGACGGCGTGTTGGCACCCACCGGCGTGAGCGGCGTGGCCGCGGCCCTCAATCAGCAGCTCCAGGCGTCTCAAACCAATCGCGAGGTGGTGCTTCGACCTGCCTCCAGCCTCGGCCTGGGGGCTCTGGAGCCGGCCACCTACCGAGCCCAGCAGGCGATCAACGCCGCAAACAGCCTGGTGGCCGACGATCCAGGCCTGTCGAGTGCCCAGCGTCAGGTCCTGATCGCACCCAATCGGCGATTGAGCGTCGAACGGGCGCAGGCCTACGCACAGTCCGCCCGGGGTGCGGCCCAGGACATTCTGGACGCGGTGACCCTTCGGGACGTGTCCACCATCACCTTGGCAGCACGCAAAACCAAGGTGCCCTTTCGGTTTCGCAATCAGTTGCAGCAGCCGGTCACCGTTTCACTTCGAATCCGATCCGATCGTCTTCGGCTGAGCGATGCAGGGCCTGACGACCGGCTCGATCTGGTGCTGCCTCCGGGCCAGAGCACCTCGGAGGTGTCAGTGGAGGTGCTTACTTCCGGCGTCTTTGCTGTAACTGCGGACGTGATGACCTCGTCGGGCAACGAGGTACTTCAACGCCAGGAGTTCCAGGTGCGGTCGCGCGCCTTCTCGGGCGTCGGGGTGGCCCTCTCGGCCGCATCGCTCCTGGTGCTCGGGATGTGGTGGCTGCGCACGGCACTGGCGAAACGGCGCGAGGCGACCAAGTAACCAACGGTTCGCAAGCATGGCACCCGGCCATGGCTCAAGATGGGGCGTGGGACCAGTAGCCTTCACCCCCATGCCCGGGAACGCGACCGACTCGCCTTCCCCGTCGGCCGACTACATGCCAGGTGCCATGCTCGGCAACCGGTACCGTTTGGAACGCAAGGTTGGAACCGGCGGGATGGCGCAGGTGTGGGAAGCCTCCGACCTCGTTTTGGATCGTCGCGTCGCAGTCAAGATCCTCCACCCGCACCTGGCCACCGACACGTCGGTGGAACGCTTCCGACGCGAGGCCATTGCCGCCGCCCGGTTGGGCCATCCCAACGTCGTCTCAATCTTCGACACCATTTCGGAGAACGGGGTCGAGGCGATCGTGATGGAGTTGGTCGACGGAACCACGTTGCGCCAACACCTCGACCGTCACCAGCGCCTCAGCCCCGACGACGCACTGCATATCGGTACCTCGGTCTGCGATGCCCTTGCCGCCGCTCACGCTTCCGACCTCGTTCACCGTGACATCAAACCGGCCAACATCCTGCTGTGTCGGGATGGACGGGTGAAGATCGCCGATTTCGGCATCGCCAAGGCCACCGCAGGCGACGGGCTGACACGCGAAGGCACACTGGTGGGCACGGCCGCCTACCTTGCCCCGGAACAGGTGGAGGGCGCTGAGGTTGATGGGCGCTCCGACCTGTACGCCTTGGGGCTGGTGCTCTACGAGGCCCTCACCGGGTCGCTGCCGTTCTCCGGCGACACCGACGCAGCGGTCGCGCTGGCCCGGCTTCGAGTCACCCCACCGAACGCCCACCGGGTGCGCAGCGCCGTGCCCCGGGCCTCGGCCGCTGTGATCGCCCGAGCGCTGGCTCGAAACCCCGACGACCGATATCCCGACGCCGCGTCGATGCGGCGAGCACTCCTCGAGGCGGGCACCGGTGAGGTGGGCACACTCGATGCCATGCCGGTGGCCACCGATGGCGGTGACGATCCCACCCCCACGAACGAGACGTCCAACTTCTCCACCGAGCGACGGTGGCTGGTGCCGGCCCTGGCGATCTTGCTGGTGGGTACCGCGCTGCTCGTTTCGGCCACGCTGTTCAGCGGCGGAAGTGCCAAGCCGTCACCGACGACCCAACCGGACAATTCCCAGGTCGAGGCCACGATCATCGGCGCCCAGGACGTCGACCCCGCCGGCGATCAGGTGGAGCACCCGGACGAACTCAAGAACAGCCATGACGGCAACGCCGACACCAGCTGGTCGACCGAGAGCTACGGCTCTGCGGATCTGGGCACCAAACCCGGCGTCGGCATCGCCTGGGTGGTGAACGACGCCCTCATCGAACGTTTGGAACTCACCTCGCCATCGCGTGGCTGGTCGGGCGACGTGTACGTACTGGAGACTCAGCAGGACCTGGCGAACTTCGATCCAAACTCCGGGGCCGATGCGAGGCCGATCGGCCCGGTGACCGACGACGACACCACGGTGAACCTCCAAGGGCGGCAAGGTGAGGTCGTCCTGTTGTGGATCACCGACCTGGGCGACCCCAAGCCGGGCGAGGACCTTCCGTTCTCGGTTCGAATCGCCGATGCCAGGATCATTTCACAGCAATCATGACGTCTTCCCGGCGAGCCGGGGCCACCGACGACGAGCTGGTCGCGTGGGCTCAAGGCGGGGACCGTCTCGCCATCGAGGTTCTGCTGCGACGTCATTACGACCGGCTCTATGCCGTGTGTCGCGGCGTGGTGGGCCTCGGTGATGCCGATGACGCGACCCAGGCCACCATGATGGGCATCGTTGGAGGCCTGGCCCGGTTTGACGGACGAGCCAAATTCACCACCTGGAGCCATCGGGTGGCCGTGAACGCGGCGCTGGACGAACTGAGGCGCCGCACACGTCGACCCGTGCCCCACGACCCGCGAGAAACGTCCGGTGACGAGAAACACCCGGGCCAGGGGGAACTCGAGCGGGCCCGTGCCACGTCCAATGAGACGATGCTGAACCATGGCCGCACACAAGGCGCCGACCCCGACGGTGGCGACCCCGCCCAAGCGGTCGCCGACCGGGCTCTGGTGGAGGCCGCGTTGGCAGCCCTGCCCGATGAGTTCCGCATACCGCTGGTTCTGGCCGAATACGGCGGCCTGGAGTACACCGAGATTGCCGAGGTGATTGGCGTGCCGGTCGGTACGGTGCGCAGCCGCATCGCACGCGCCCGACGTCGCATTGCGGTTCATCCCGGCTCAAATCACCAGAAGCAGCCCGCTGCCAAAGATCGGGAGCGCTCGTGAGCGACGAACCACTCCGCCCCGGTGCGCTGGGGCCACCACCCCAGCCCGAGCCCTCCGTCCGCGAGGCCGCCATTGCGTCCTCCTTGACCCGATTCGACGAGCTGATCGTCGACGGTCGCCTGACCGAGGGCAATGAACCTCACTCACGGTCCGATGGGTCGATGCCCTCCTCCGCACCCGTCGACGAATTGGCACAAGTTCGAGAGCGTCGTCAGGCCCGGCGTTCCAACTCACCTCGATGGCTGGTGGCGGCGGTGGTGGCGTTGGTGGTGGGCATCGGCGGAGCAGTCGTCGCTCAGTCGATGGGGGGTTCCAACCCTGAAGCCGCCAACACCGCGGCGCAGGCTGAATCGGCCCCGGTCTCCGACAGCGCCGCGCAAAGCGGAGCGCAGGAGAAGGGCGCGCTGACCGAAGCACAACCAACCGGGCTTCCGGCCGCGCAGCCACCCGCTCCCCAGGGTGCCCAAGCTGACACTGCGACGTTCCCGACCTGGCTGTGTCGGCTCGTGGCGCCATTCCGCGTGTCCGGCTGCGCCGAGAACCAGCCGTAACTGGGCATCGAGGTCGCTGCGCCTCATAGGCTGGCACGATGGCCACGTCACCTGCTGCCACACACGATCCACCGTCAGCGCCCGCTGGGCCCTCCGGCACCCAAAGCCACGGCGATGCCCACTGGGCGGACCAGGTCGCAGACCTGATCGTCGACACCGTCGATCGCGTGCGCGACCGTACGGTGACCCCGGCGCACGCACTCGCCAAATATGTGGTGTACGGCGCGGTGATCGCAGTGCTGATTCTTCCGCTCCTGGTGTTCACCCTGGTGGCGCTGGTTCGGATCATGGATGCCTTCATCCCCGGCAGCGTCTGGATCCCCTACCTCATCCTCGGCCTGGCCTTCGGTTTTGGTGGCGTTTTCCTTTGGTCCAAACGGCACCCTAAATGAGCACTATTCATCGCAAGGTTCTCATCATCGGCTCTGGTCCAGCGGGGCTGACTGCCGGCATCTACACGTCTCGGGCCCAACTCGAACCGCTTCTCGTCGAGGGCGAGCCGTCATCGACCTCGGACCAACCCGGGGGGCAGTTGATGCTCACCACCGAGGTCGAGAACTTCCCTGGCTTTCCTGATCAGGTGCAAGGCCCTGATCTCATGAACAACATGCGGGTGCAGGCGCAGCATTTCGGCACCGAGATCATCACCGCCAAGGTGTCCAAGGTGGACTTCTCCGCCGAACCCCACCGTTTGTGGGTCGGTGACCCCGACGCGGCCGAACCCACCTACACGGCCGATGCGGTCATCGTGGCAACCGGCGCTCAGGCCCTCATGCTGGGCCTTGATGCCGAATGGCGCCTGATGGGCCGTGGGGTCTCCACCTGCGCCACGTGCGACGGCTTCTTCTTCCGTGAACGCGATGTTGCTGTCGTGGGCGGCGGCGACTCGGCCATGGAGGAGGCGCTGTTCCTGGCCCGAATGGCCGGTTCGGTCACCGTCATTCACCGACGCGGCGAGCTGCGCGCATCCAAGATCATGGCCGAACGGGCGTTGGCCCACCCCAAGATCTCGTTCGTGTGGAACACCCTGGTTGAAGATCTCGTTGGCGACGAGGCCTTGGAAGGGCTGCTCCTTCGCGATGTGACCAGTGGTACCACGCGGACGCTGCCCATGGCCGGGCTGTTCGTCGCCATCGGCCACCGTCCCAACACCGACCTGTTCATCGGCCACCTCGATGCCGACGACGCCGGCTACCTGATCACCCAAGCCGATGGTTCCCAGACGTCGGTGGAGGGTGTCTTTGCCTGCGGCGACGTTCAGGACGAGACCTACCGTCAAGCCATCACGGCGGCCGGGAGTGGATGCATGGCGGCCATCGACGCCGAACGCTGGCTTGAGAGCCGCGGAGAATAGGCAAACCACTCGTCCCGCTTGACTGCGGGAATGCGGCGGCCATCCACATCGTTGTCACCAGTTCACCCCTCAAAAACGGAGCCCCCATGTCCGCAGCGATCACCCATCTCACCAACTCAAGCTTTTCCGAGGAGGTCACCGGCAGCGACCTTCCCGTCCTGGTGGACTTTTGGGCGGAATGGTGTGGACCGTGCAAGACGATTGCTCCGGTCCTCGAGGAACTTGCGCAAGAACACGGCGACAAACTGCGGATCGCCAAGGTGGACGTCGATTCCGAGCAGGCGCTGGCCTTGCGTTTCGGCATCCAGGGCATCCCCACCATGATCGTGTTCTCCAACGGCGAACCCGAACTTCGCATCACCGGCGCCATGGGCAAGCCGCAGCTTGAAGCCAAGCTGGGCAGCTACCTGGAGTAATCCACAGCGTCGTTGCCGTCGCCCCCAGCGAGATCCACAGCCATATCCACATCTGTGGATGTCCCGGTCCGCATCGGATCAGGTCACCCGTTGACCCCGGGACCTTCGTTGCCGATCACGATGCGATACAGGCGTTCCAAATCGTCCAGATCGGCGAACTCCACGACGATGCGGCCACGCTTGGAGGAGAGTTCGACCGATACCGGCGTGTCCAGGCGGTCGGACAGTAGCTGCTCCAGCTCCAACACACCTGCTGGGCGCTGTTCCGAATGCGCTCCGGAACCGGTGCTCGGGTCATCCGACGGTTTTGGAGGCCCACCTCCGATCGACTTACGCCGTCCACTGGGAACCTGCCCGGCCAGTTGATGACGTGCCCGAACCAGTTCCTCCACCGCACGCACTGAGAGTTCGTCGTCAACCGCCCGCTGAGCCACAGCGGTGCGCGACGGCTCGTCGGGCAGCGAGAGCACCGCTCGGGCGGCGCCGGCGCTGAGCACGCCATCACGCACCAGGCGCTGAAGCTCGGTCGGCAACTGCAGGAGGCGCAGCAGGTTTGTCACCGCCGGACGGCTTCGACCAAGCCTCGTGGCCGCATCGGACTGAGACAGGCCAAAGTCGTCCATCAACTGCTGGATGCCCACCGCCTCCTCCAGCGGATTGAGATCCTCACGGTGAAGGTTTTCAACCAGGGCCTCCTCAAGGGCCGCCTGGTCGTCCCCCTCCCGGATCAAAACCGGCACGGTCGCCAGACCTGCCTGCCGAGCGGCCCGCCAGCGACGTTCACCTGCGATCAGGTGGTAGGTGCCCTGTGCTGCAGGACGGACCAGCAGGGGCTGAAGAACCCCGAGCGCGGCGATCGAAGCCGCCAGCCCACCGAGCGACTCGGGGTCAAAGTCCACTCGGGGCTGAAACGGGTTGGCGCGGATGTCATCAACGGCAACTTCCAGCACCCCCCTGGGCACGGCGCCCGTCGCATCTCCCGATGCCGACCCCTCGCTGGGGCGTTCCGGCTGGACTTCGGTTGGTGGGATCAGGGAGTCGAGACCCCGACCCAGTGCACTACGGCGCCCCACGTTCGTGAACCTCCTTGGCCAGCTCCCGATACGCCACGGCGGCGCGGGAGGACGTGTCGAAGAGTGTGATCGGCATCCCATAGGAGGGTGCCTCCGAAAGGCGAACGCTTCGAGGGATGACGTTGCGGCAAACCTTGTCCCCGAAATGCTCCCGGACCTGGGCGGCCACCTCCTCAGAGAGGCGGGTACGACCGTCGTACATGGTCAGGACCAGGTTGCCCAGCTTCAACTCCGGGTGCAGGTTTCGTTGCACCTGGTCGATGTTTCTGATCAGTTGTCCCAAACCCTCCAGGGCGTAGTACTCGCACTGGATCGGCACCAGCACCTCAGACGCTGCGGCAAAGGCGTTCACCGTCAGCAGACCGAGCGATGGGGGACAATCGATGAGCACGAAGTCGAACTGGTCAAGGACCGGTTCGATCGTCCGCTTGAGCCGCTGTTCACGACTGAATGCCGGAACCAACTCCACCTCAGCACCCGCAAGGTCAAGGTTGGAGGGGGCAACGAAAAGCCCCTTGACGGAAGTGGGCTCGATGCAGTCCTCGAGCGGCTGGTCGTGGAGCAGCACGTCGTACATCGAGGTGTCCACGGCCCGAGTGTCGAGCCCCAGACCGGTCGAAGCGTTGCCCTGGGGGTCGAGGTCGATCACCAACACGCGCAGGTCACGTTCAGCCAGCGCCGCCCCCAGGTTGACGGTGGTGGTGGTCTTGCCCACCCCACCTTTCTGGTTGGCGATCGCCACCACCCGGGTGGTCATGGTTTGAGTCGGCTTGGCAACATCGCCCTTCACGTCAACATCAGACTTCGGCTTCTTGATCTTCTTGGTCTTGCTCGTCACGTCAGTGAGGCTACGGCACGGCGCGCGGGGGCTGGTGCATCCCCGTGTCGGTGGGACATGTTTCACGTGGAACATCGGATCCGAAACCAGGAGAGAGTCGGCGCACACGTTTCACGTGAAACAACCCCGGCTCTCACGACTCGCCGCAAAACGGTCGATGCCCCGACCCTGAGGCCGGGGCATCTCTGGATTGCTTGGACGTGCCGCTCTGTCTAGCTGGGCTTGATGACCACCCTGCGGTCGCGGCCCTGGCCCTCCGATTCGGTGCTGACCCCGTCCACCGCATTCGCGGCGTCGTGCACGATCTTCCGATCGATCGAACCCATCGACTCCAGCACCATCGGTTCACCCGATTCGGCCACCTGTCGGGCCAGGTCTCCACCGAAGGACTCCAACGCTTCGCGTCGCAGCACCTTGTATCCGGCAATATCCACTCCAAGCCGCACCTCGGTGCCGCCCTTGGCCTCTTTCAACATGACCGCCTTGGACAGCTCCAGGATGGCGTCGGCGGTGGCGCCTCGATGGCCAACCATCACCCCAAGGCCGTCGCCCGTCACCGACACGTCCACCCGGTCGCCATCAATCTCGCTGGTCGTCGACACCGTATGACCTGCGGCTGTAAACAGCCCGCCCAGGAATGCCTCGACCGTCGACGCAACCTCGGGGGCCGTCATCGGGGCTGCCGATGGATCGCTCGGGGTGCCCGACCGGTCTTGGCGTCGGCCGCCACCGCTTCGTTGGCCCCGTGAGGCCTGCGCACCCTCGCCGGACGGCGAGCCGTCTTGGCCCTTGTCCGATGCGGGGGCTGCCGATGGGGCGGCCGCCGTCTCCGATGCGGTGTTTCCACCACCCTTTCGGTCTTGGCCTCGACCACCGCTGCGCTTCGAGTCGCCACCGGACCCACCCCGGCGACGCCGCTCCTCTTTCGCCGGTGCAGCCACCGGGGCGACACGGGCTCGAATTCGGGCCATCGACTTCACGCGTCCAAACATGGAAACGCTGGGATGTTCCAGCACCTCCACCTCGGCCTCGGATTCGTGCACGCCCAACTTTTCGAGCGCCAGGTCACGCGCCTCGTCGATGGTCTTGCCGGTCAGTTCGATCCACTCCATAGCTGCTTCCCTTGGTCATCCCCCGGAACGGGGGTCTCCTGATCGACGGCCGCGGCCGCCCGATGATGATGTCGATGACCGACGAGCGCTTCCGCTCTTCGGCTTCGACGTTGTTCCAGTGCGCTTCGACGGTTGGCCTGGCTTCGGTTCCGTTGAAGCGGCCGATCCGTTCGATGCCGACGCCTTGTCGGACTGCGCCTTGGCGCTCTCGCTCTGCGGGTTGGGGCGCTTCTTCTTGGCTTTGGCATCCGCCTCAGCCTCGGTGAGATGGCCCTTTCCTTTGCCGGGCACTCGATGCACCCCGGGGCCGTCGTCGCCGTAGAGCTCCTTGGTGATGTAGCTCTGCGTGGCGATCCTCACCAGGCCCTGTACCCCCCAATACACCGCCAACGCCCCAGCAAAGTTGAAGGCGAACACCGGCAACACAAACGGCATCACCTTGAGGATCATCGCTTGGGTGGGGTTGGCGTTGGCATTTGGGTTGCGGTTCTGGATCTGGCGGTTCTGGATGAACTGGATCACCAGAATCAACAGCAACAGAATGAGATAGGGAATGAACGGCACGATGCCCTGCGCCCAGGCCTCGGCCGGGGTCTTCGCCAGATCCAGACGGAAGCCCCTCCCAAAGAACGGCATCGTGTTTTGGGTGCTCATCGTCTTGTAGAAGCGGGTGGCGACGTTGACGTGCTCGGGGTTGAAGTACTGGTCGGTGAACACCCAGGACGTCAGCGGCTTGCCGTTGGCAGCCTGCGACACGATGTGACCGACACCTGCGGACGTGCCGCCGAGGCGGTTCGTCAGGCCGCGGATGAGGTGATACATCACGATGAAGACCGGCGCTTGGGCAATCACCGGTAGGCAGCCGCCAACGGGCGAGATGTTGTTCTCCTTGTAGAACAACATCAACTCGGTGTTCAGCCGCTCGCGATCGCCTTTGTACTTCGCCTGAAGTTGTTTCAGCTCGGGTTGCAACCGCTGCATCTGGAGCATCGACTTCGTGCTCTTCACCGTCAGGGGCGTGGTGACCACCATCACCAGGAAGGTGAAGAGCACGATGGCGACCCCGAACGAGGGGATCACGGCGTAGATACCGGCGACGATGGCGCCGAAGAACTCAAACAGTGGGTCGAAGGGACCAAGCAGGTCAGGCATCGGTACTCAAGTCATCTCGTGAGGAAGAAACTGGCTCGGGGGCGCAATTTCCATGGATATCGGGAACCGGATCCCAACCGCTGGCTCCCCAGGGATGGCATCGGCTCAGTCGGCGCAGCGACATTGCTCCACCTTTGATGGCCCCGTGAACCTGCACCGCTTCGTCGGCATAGGACGAGCAGGACGGTACGTACCGACAGGGCGAGGGGCGGGCGTTGGTCATCACCTGGTAGCCGTGAATGACGCCCTGGATCATCCGGGCGAGTGGCGACGGGTGCCTTGGACGCTGCGTTCCGCTGACGTCAGGGCGTTGTTCAGATGGGTCGACAGTTCGTCGAAGCTCAGGTTGGAGATCGCCGGCCCACCCACGATCAGGTAGTCCTTCGTAACCAAGGTTCCGCGTCGTTCCGCGTCGGCCATCAGATGCCGCAGGCGCCGACGCACCCGGTTGCGTGTCACAGCCGGTCCCAGCCGCTTGCCGAGAGCGAACGCCACCCGAGGCCGATTGGCGCTCGTGGGTGCTGCTATCACCGTGACCGGCCCGCTGTGACCCTTGCTCCCCGCTTGACGCAGTGAGCGAAAGGCCTGGCGACCGGTGAGCCGCCACGTCAGGCCGACAAGCGGGCACGGCCCTTGCGGCGGCGCGCCTTCACCACTGCTCGACCTGAGCGCTCGGCCATGCGATGACGAAAGCCGTGTCGACGAGCACGACGGCGCGTCTTTGGCTGGTAGGTACGCTTCACGAAGATTCCTCCTGGATGGGCCCGGACAAGCTTGCAAGGGGCTGTTGCCGTGCGGAGAGCCGGCCGCGCCGGCACACGGAACGAACACGTTACGGGCAGCGCCGTGTCGGGGGCAACCCGCGCAGGACACGAACAGATTTGTCGGAGGGCTGGAGCGCCCTACCAATGAGTGCTACGGTCATCCTCCCTTGCCCGAAGCTTGGGGACGTGCCGGCAACGATGCCACCGGTCCCACACGACGAACGCCGTCAACGGGGCACCGGCGCACGGAAAGCTCCGACAGTTCGTCCATGGGAGACTGTCCACAGTTTGTGGACCGTGCTGTGGACAATTAGGCCTGAGGTGAAGCACCACCCCATGGAGGATGAAGCAACATCGGTCTGGGAGGCAGTGGCCCGCGGCGTCACCCACCAGGTGTCGAGCGTCGTTTGGCGCACCACCTTCAGTGAGGTTCGGGCCGTCGACTACGACGGTGCAACGCTCACGATCGTCGCGCCCAGCCTGGTCCTGAGGGATCGCATCGACAATCGATTCCGCCCACTTCTCATGGGTGTCATCAGCGACCTCGGCCTCGAGGGCGTTGATCTGGCAGTCGAGGTCGATCCCGACTCCAACCTCGCCGAGCCCCTCAACAGCGAGCTGAGTCCACTCACCACCACTTCCAGTTCAGGCGCGTCCACTGGCGGCGTCTCCGTTCCGACCACGTCGTCGGATCAGGCCCTGAGCGGCCTGCACGGGTCCGGCGCCCCCAACAGTGTTCGCTCTGGCGGGCTCAACAACCGCTACACGTTTGCCTCGTTCGTGACCGGCCCGTCCAACCGCTTCGCCCAGGCGGCGGCGCTTTCCGTCGCCGAGACCCCCGCCCGTTCCTACAACCCGCTGTTCGTGTACGGCTCGGCGGGATTGGGCAAAACCCACTTGTTACAGGCGATCGCTCACTACGTCTCGGAGAACTACCCCACCTACCGGGTTCGCTACCTCTCCACCGAGGAGCTGTTGAACGAGTTCGTCGATGCCATCCGCAACAACGCTCAGCCGGACTTCAAGCGGCGTTACCGCGAGAACGACGTGTTGCTGGTCGACGATATTCAGTTCATGGAGGGCAAGGAGCAACTCCAGGAGGAGTTCTTCCACACGTTCAACACCCTCTACGAAGCCAACCGTCAGATCGTGCTGAGCTCGGACCGCCCGCCCGATTCCATCGCCACCCTGGAAGACCGCCTTCGCAGCCGGTTCAAGATGGGGCTGATCACCGACATTCAACCGCCCGACTTTGAAACTCGCCTGGCCATCGTCCGGAAGAAGTCGGAGCAGTCCGAGTTCCCGCTGCCCGGCGAAGTGCTCGAGTTCATCGTCACCAACATCACCAACAACATCCGTGAACTCGAGGGTGCGCTCAATCGGGTCACCGCCTATGCCAACCTCACCCGCACCCCGGTCACCATGGACAGCGCCCGGCAGGTGCTGGGCGATCTCTCCGCCGGCGGTGGTCGCATTGTCACCCCCGAGCGCATCCTCGAAGCCACGTCCGAGTTCTACGGGTTCAGCATCGACGAGTTGAAGTCCAAGAGCCGTCGACGTCCGCTGGTGACGGCTCGACAGGTGGGGATGTACCTGTTTCGGGAGCTCACCGAGTTGAGCTACCCCCAGATCGCCAAGATCTATGGGGGCAGGGACCACACCACGGTCATTCACGCCTACGAGAAGATCAAGGCGCTCATGGCCGAGCGCCCGCAGATCTACCAGGACGTCCAAACGCTGATTCAGCAGATCAAGAACGGCCTGTGACACACCTGGGGACACGGCTGTGTGTGAGCCGCTCGATCCTGGGGACGACACCACCGTTATCCCCACGGGCCGGCTCCCTCGGACCTCGTACCTGGGGATCATCATGGACCACCGGTGGATTCAACTCGTCAGATCCCGCAAGGGTTTCGGCTAGGTTTTCCACAATCCACAGGCCCTACTACTTCACCACCCTGTAAGTAGTTACATCAAGACGACAGTAGGAGAGTGCACGAACCGTGAAGTTCCGATGTGAACGTGATGTTCTGGCCGACGCGGTTGGAAGCGCCGGCCGAGCGACTTCAGGCCGCGGCGGTGCCCTGCCGGTATTGGCCGGCCTTCGGCTCCGCCTCGATGGCGACCACCTGGAGATCACCGGTTCCGACCTCGACCTCACGGTCACCGCCGAGATCGAGGTCGCCGGAGGGGACGACGGGGTGGCGGTCATTCCCGCTCGTCTGATGGCCGACATCGTTCGTGCGTTGGAACCGGGTGCGGTCAACGTGGAGGTGACCGAGGATCAGGCGACGATCACCGGTGGCCGATCGGAGTTCTCGGTCAACGTGATTCCTCCCGAGGAGTACCCGCAGGTTTCCGAGCCCACGGCCGATTCGGTCACGCTGTCGGCCGAGGCGCTTGCAGACGGACTTCGCCAGGTGGTGCCGGCCGCCTCCAACGATGACAACCGCTTGATACTCACCGGCGTGCAGTTGGCCGCCGAGGGTGATGGGCTTCGTCTCGTGGCCACCGACAGCTACCGCCTGGCGGTGCGCGACCTGGGCGGTCAGTCCGTGCTGGAGGAGGGCCAGTCGGTGCTGGTGCCGTCGCGAGCGTTGACCGAGGTCATCCGGTCGTTGGGTGATGCCGAGGAGGTCACGCTGGTGTTGGGCGCTCAGGACGCCACCTTCAGGATCGGTGGAGTGCGCGTCACCACCCGCTTGATCAGCGGCGATTTCCCCAACTATCGGGGGCTGATTCCCGAGACTCAGGCCAATACGCTCACCGTCGATCGTCATGCGCTGATCGAGGCGGTGCGCCGCGTGAAGTTGATGGCCCGCGAGTCCACCCCCATTCGGTTGGAGATGAGCCACAACTCCCTTGAACTGGTGGCGGTGACACAGGACGTTGGGCATGCTTCCGAGCGGATGGACGTGACTTTTGAGGGTGAAGGCCTGACCATCGCGTTCAATCCCGACTACCTGCTCGATGGGCTTGATGCAGCACGGGGCGAGGAGGTGCGTGTGGAGACCATCGGCGACAACAAGCCGGCCGTACTGCGCGGCTCCGACGCTGACGACTTCCTGTACCTGCTGATGCCGGTACGAGTTTCGTAGCGGGCCGCACCAAACCATGTTTCTGCGACGGTTGGAGTTGCGGCAGTTCCGCTCCTACGAGAAGTTGTCGCTGGAACTGCCGGTGGGCTTGACGGCCCTGATCGGTCCCAACGGCATCGGCAAGACCAACCTTGTTGAGGCGGTGGCCTGGCCACTGCTGTTGACGAGTGTTCGCGGCGTTCCCAATGAGGCGTTGGTGCGGCGAGGTGCCGAGGCGGCCGTGGTGAGGGCCGAGTTCGAGGAGCCGTCGCCCGACGGTGAGTGGCAGGGCGTGGGCGAGGCTCGGCGGGCGTTGATCGAATCAGAGATCTCCACCCGTGGACGAGGGCGGGTGCTGTTGAACCGCCAGGCTGGTGCCCGTCGTCGTGACGTGGCCGAGGTGGGGCGGGTCACGGTGTTCTCGCCCGACGACCTGGTGCTGATCAAAGGATCGCCTTCGGATCGCCGACGCCTGCTCGATGATGCGCTGGTGGCTCGTGATCCTCGGCTGGATTCGGTTCGATCCGACTACGAGAAGGTGCTTCGACAACGAAATGCGTTGCTGCGTCAAACCAGAGGTGGGCTCGATCAATCGGCCGAACTCACCCTGGAGGTGTGGAATCGTCAGCTCTCCGAGCGAGGTGACCGGTTGGGCACCGAACGTGCGGCGCTGGTCGAGGAGTTGTCGCCACTGGTGAGTGCTGCCTACGAGGAATTGGCAGGAGCGAAGTGCGAGGTGGTGCTGACCTACGATGCCCCGTGGCGAGACACCGGGTTGGCGGCTGCCTTGAACGACGCACGACGCGAGGAGTTGCGACGCGGCGTCACCATGGTGGGGCCGCATCGTGACGAGTTGGTTGTCAGCCTCGACGGGATGGCGGCCCGCACCCATGCGTCTCAGGGCGAGCAACGCAGCCTGGCGTTGTCGCTGCGGCTGGCAGTACACCGTCTCCTGACGGACCGCTTTGGTGCGCCGCCGCTCCTGGTGCTTGACGATGTCTTGTCGGAACTCGATGCGCAGCGGCGCTCGGCCTTGTTGCGCGCCGTTCCAAGCGGGCAGACGCTGTTGACCACTGCCGCCGAGCTTCCAACGGAGATTGACCCCTCCGCCGTGCTCGAGGTGACCGAACCCGGATCGGTGAGGTGGCGATGAGGTCTCAGCGTCCGTCCCGGCACGTGTCCAGCTCACTCGATGCGGTACTGGCACACTTTGGCCGGCCGTCGTTGGACGCTCACGCGGTGATTGAGGGCCAATGGCCCACCATCGTCGGTGCGCGGCTGGCCAAGTGGTGTTGGCCAAGCGATCTGGTGTCGGGCCGGCTGGTGATCAGCACCACCGATCCAGCGGTGGCCGAGGAGTTGAACCTGTTGGGGCGTGAGCTGGCCGGCACGCTGAATCAGTTGGTGGGGGACGACGTTGTCGCCACCGTGAGGGTGCGTGTCACTTCCGAGAGCCGTTCCCCGGGGGTCCCTACAGAACAGGCCCCGAAGGGCACAGACGGACGCTGAGGGCCCAGTCCGGTCTGGGCCCTCGTCAAAATGAGCTATGCTGGGCTCGGCCGACTTGGCCGGGCGGCGTAACCACATTCAATTCAGCCACAAGATGTCCACATAGTTATCCACAACCTGTGTATTCATTGACGGCAAGTGGTTCATTCGGCCCATTTCCACCAATCTCGCACCCCCAGAGGTCACCTAACGTGACAGTTGAACCCAGCACGTACGGCGCCGAGCAGATTCAGGTGTTGGAGGGCCTGGAAGCGGTTCGAAAACGTCCGGGAATGTATATCGGTTCCACCGGCCCCAGCGGGTTGCATCACCTGGTGTACGAGGTGGTCGACAACTCGGTCGATGAGGCGATGGCAGGGTTCTGCGATCACATCGAGGTCACACTCCTGGCCAGTGGTGGCTGTCAGGTGGTCGACAACGGCCGTGGCATTCCCACCGACCCACACCCGAAATACCCGGGCATGTCGGCCGCCGAGGTGGCCATCACCGTGTTGCACGCCGGTGGCAAGTTCGGCGGCGGTGGCTACAAGGTGTCGGGCGGACTGCACGGGGTTGGCATCTCGGTGGTCAACGCATTGTCGGCCCGAACCGAGGTGGACATCGACCGGGAGGGGCAGCGCTGGTCGATGAGCTACATCGACGGGGGCGTCGCCAACGAGCCGCTTCGACAGATCGGCCCCACCCCGCCGAGCACCGATGGCATCGAGCGCCCCACGGGCACCACGGTGCGCTTCTGGCCCGACCCGGAGATTTTCGACGAGGTCACGTTCCGCAGCCAAACCCTGACCGAGCGCCTGCAGATGATGGCGTTCCTCAATGCCGGTTTAACCATTTCGTTTACCGACGAACGTGGCGAGGAACCAGAACGAACCATCTTCTGTTATGAGAACGGCGTGCGGGATTTCATCGTGCACATCAACGGCCCAAAAGAAACATTGTTCGACGACGTGGGCCACTACCACCACTCGGAGGAGGCGGCGGGTGCCCCGATGCAGGTGGAGATCGCCTTTCAGTGGAACACCGGCTACAACTCCGACGGTCTGCACAGCTTTGCCAACGGCATCAACACCATCGAAGGCGGCATGCACGAGGAGGGCTTCAAGAAGGCGCTCACCAACACGCTCAACAGGTACGCCCGCGAGAAGGGCCACCTGAAGGAGAAGGAGACCAACCTTCAGGGCGAGGACATCCGTGAGGGCCTGACCGCGATCATCTCGGTCAAGCTGGCCGACCCGCAGTTTGAGGGTCAGACCAAGTCGAAGCTGGGTAACGTGCCGGTGCGTTCCATGGTCGAGCGGGCGACCAACGACCGGCTGGGGGAGTGGCTCGAGGAGCATCCCACCGAGGCGCGACGCGTGGTCGCCAAGGCGATTGCCGCATCTCGTGCCCGCGAGGCAGCACGGTCGGCCCGAGAGGCCACCCGCCGCAAGTCGGCCCTCGACGGCGCAGGGCTGCCGGGCAAGCTGGCCGACTGCTCGTCGAAGAACCCGGACGAGTGCGAGCTGTACATCGTGGAGGGCAACTCGGCCGGCGGCTCGGCCAAGGACGCCCGCGACCCGGCCACCATGGCAATCCTGCCGATTCGGGGCAAGATCCTCAACGTTGAGCGTGCCCGGCCGGACCGCATGCTGCGCAATGCCGAGGTCACTTCGCTGATCCAGGCGGTTGGCGCGGGCATGGGCGAGGAGTTCGACCTCCCTCAGATTCGATACGGCAAGGTGGTGCTCATGGCCGACGCCGACGTCGACGGCAGCCACATTCGCACGCTGTTGCTCACCTTCTTCTTCCGTCAGATGAAGCCGCTGGTGGAGGCGGGTCGGGTGTTCATCGCACAGCCGCCGTTGTACTCGACCAAAGTGGGCAAGGAGACGGTGTACCTCAAGGACGACGAGGCCCGCCGCGAGTTTCTTGTCGGGCGGCCCAAGCACTCTGAGGACTTCGCCCGCTTGAAGGGTCTGGGCGAGATGGATGCCGACGAGCTTTGGGCGACGACGATGGACCCGGAGCGACGGACCCTGCTGCAGGTGACCGCCCAGCAGGCCGCCATCGCCGACCAGGTGTTCTCGGTGCTGATGGGCGAAAGCGTTGAAAGCCGCAAGCACTTCATCCAGACCAACGCCAACGACGTCCGCTTTCTCGACATCTAATCGGAGCCTGAGCCATGTCAGATGAACCGCCAATCCAGCCAGAGAACGACGAGCCTGCTTCCGAGGATGGCGTTCCCGAAGATCTCGTGGTGCCGGTCGAGTTGGTCGACTTCAGCGGCGAGGGCATCGAGCCCATCGAGATTCAGGCCGAGATGGAGCAGTCCTTTCTCGACTACGCCATGTCGGTCATCGTCAGCCGGGCGCTGCCCGACGTGCGCGACGGTCTCAAGCCGGTGCACCGCCGCATCCTCTGGGCGATGCACGAGGCCGGACTGCGCCCCGACCGTCAGCACCGCAAGTGCGCCACGGTCGTCGGCGACGTCATCGGCAAGTACCACCCGCACGGTGACAGCTCGGTGTACGACGCCCTGGTGCGCATGGGCCAGGACTTCTCGCTGTCGCATGTGCTGATCGACAAGCACGGCAACTTCGGTTCGCTGTCCGACGGGCCGGCCGCCTACCGCTACACCGAGTGCCGCCTCGATCCGCTCGCCATGTCGATGCTGGCCGAGATCGACGAGGACACCGTCGACCGGATCCCCAACTACGATGGGTCGACCGAAGAGCCCACCGTGCTGCCGTCGCGGTTCCCCAACCTTTTGGTTAACGGCTCGCAGGGCATCGCAGTGGGCATGGCCACCAACATCCCGCCGCACAACCTGGGCGAGGTGATCGACGCGGTCGACCTGCTGATCGACCACCCGGACGCCACCGTCGACGAGCTGATGGAGCGGGTGTTGGGCCCCGACTTCCCCACCGGCGGTGAGATTCTGGGTCGAGCCGGACTGATCTCGGCCTACCGGACCGGACGGGGCTCGATCAAGCTTCGAGGTAAGGCGGAGATCGTCGAGGACGCCAACGGCCGCAACAGCATCGTCGTGTCGGAGGTGCCCTACCAGACGGCACCCGAGGTGATTGAGGAACGTGCCGCCGAGCTGGTGAACAACCGTGAGCTCGAGGGCATCCGGGCTATCACCAACAGCTCGGCCAAGGGCCAGATCAAGCTGGTGTTCGAGCTCAAGCGCGATGCATCACCCATGGTGGTGCTCAACAACCTCTACAAGTACACGCCGTTGCAAACCACCTTCGCCGCCAACATGGTGGCGCTGGTTGACGGCGTGCCGCGCACGCTCAACCTGCGCGACGCCCTGGTGCACTACCTCGAGCACCAGCGCGAGGTCGTCCGCCGCCGCACCGAGTTCCGTCTGGCCCGTGCGCAGCGGCGGGCCCACATCGTCGAGGGGCTGGTGCGGGCGCTCGACCTGATCGATGCGATCATCGCTGCGATCCGGGCCTCGGCCGACCGCGGCGTGGCCCGCGCCGCGTTGATGGGGGAGGGCTTCGAGTTCTCCGAGATTCAGGCCAACCACATCCTTGACCTGCCGTTGGGTCGCCTCACGCGGTTGGGTCGCACCGAGCTGAATGAGGAGCTGGCCGAGCTTCGGCGCATCATGGCCGAGCTCGAGGCGATCCTGGCCGATCAGGGCCGCCTCGATGCGGTGATCCGCGAGGAACTGGCCGACATCCGCAGCCGTTTCGCCGTTGATCGCCGCAGCGCCATGACCCACGATCCCGGCGACCTGGACGTCGAGGATCTGATCGACGATGAGGATGTCGTCGTCGTGATGACCAGCCGGGGCTATATCAAGACCACGTCGCTGGACGCGTTTCGCACACAGGGCCGCGGTGGCCGCGGGGTGGCGGGTGCCAAGCTCCGCGACGAGGACATGATCACCACGTTGATCAAGACGTCTGCGCACGCCTACCTGCTGTTCTTCACCAACCGGGGCAAGGTGTATCGCCTCAAGGTGCACCGCATTCCCATGATGGACCGGGGCGCTCAGGGCACCGCCATCGTGAACCTGCTGCGCCTGGCGTCCGACGAGCGGGTGGAGGCGGTCATCGACACCCGCGACTATGAGTCGCACCGCTACCTGATGTTCACCACGTCCCACGGCGTCGTGAAGAAGACCCGGTTCACGGCCTACGACTCGTCGCGCCAGGACGGCCTGATCGCCGTCAGCCTGCGCGACGGCGACGAGTTGGTCGAGGTGTTGCCGGTGAATGACGACGACGAGGTCATGTTGGTCTCGTCGTCGGGCATGGGCATTCGCTTCGCCGAGTCCGATGTCCGGCCGATGGGTCGAAACGCCGCCGGTGTGCGGGGCATGCGTCTCAAGTCGGGCGACCGCGTGATTGGTTCGGCCGTGATCACTCCCGACACGCGTTTGCTGACCGTCACCGACGGTGGCTACGGCAAGCGCACCGACCCGGACGAGTTCACCCGTCAGGGCCGCGGTGGTCAAGGGGTTCGGGCGCACCGAATCCGCGACGACCGGGGTCGGGTGGTGGCCGCCAACCTGGTGGCCGAGGACTCGGAGATCTTCCTCATCACCGACGCAGGCGTCATCATCCGTACCCCTGTCGGTTCCATCAGCGAGTACGGACGGGATGCAATGGGGGTCACCGTCATGCGCCTCGATGGTGACACGAAGGTGGTGGCCGTTGCGCCGGTGGTCAGTGAGGACGGAGCCGTCGACGAGTCCGACGAAGCGGACGTTGAGGCCATCGTCGAGGCGCAACCCGGGGAGTAGCCCGGGGAGTAGCCCCCGGGGCACGGTGTCCATGGCCGGCGCTGTTTGGTGCCTTCACCCTGGGATGATGCGTCGGAACGAGCGTGGCTCGGTGGTGTGGTGGGTGGTTGGGGTGATGGGCTGTGTGCTGTTGCTCTTGACCGCCCTTGGGGTCTTGGCACAACGGTCACTCCGAATCGCGCAGGCCCAGGCGGTCGCCGACCTGTCCGCCTTGGCGGCCGTCGGGTCGGCCGAGGCCGGCCGCCAGGCGGGCACTGTCGGGTCGGCACCAGGCGCGGCACAAGAGGTGAGTGCCCGCAACGGATGGGTGCTGACATCGGTGACCAGCTCGGAACTTGCGCTGGGTGGTCGATTGTGGCGGGTGCGCATCAGCGGCGATGGGGTCTCGGCCGTCGCCGCGGCCCGGCCCGACCCCGTTCACCGCGACTTGGCTGCGGGGCCCTAGACTCACCGGAATGGCACAACCGGATGCGGGCAAACGGATTCCAGGTCCTCGCACGGCGGTGGTGCCGGCGCCCGTGCCCGGTACCGACTCGACACCCAAAGAAGCTCGGTGGCAGCGCGAGGACGTTGCCGGGTCCTCGAAACCGGCGGCCAAGCAACCGGCGGCCAAGAAGCCGAAAGCCGAGCAACCGGCAGCCAAGAAGCCACCAGTGACGGTGGCCAAGAGGCCGGCGGCCACACAAGGTGACTCGACCACGCCCGCAGTCGAAACGACCAAGCCCAAGAATGACCCCGCGCCGCCGGCGAAACCCGTCGAAGAACCGCCGTCGACAACCCCGGTCACAGGTTCCAAGTCTTCGGCTCCTGTCGTACCTGCAACCCAAGCCGCTCCGGTGGTCGAGTCACCGGAAACTCAGCGCGTGGTGGCGGGTCCCCCCGCAACGAGTGTCCAACCTGCTGTTGAGACGAGCAACTCCACCGGTGACGGCTCCGACGGCGACTCGGCGATGGTCGAGTCCCGCAGCGGTTTTGGTCGTCGGGAACGGTTCCGGGCGCGGCGGGTTCGTCGACTGGTCCGTCACGTCGACCCGTGGTCGGTTTTCAAGCTCACGCTGGTGCTCAACGTGTGCATGTGGTTCATATTTTTGGTTGCCGGTGTCACGATGTGGTCGGTGGCACGATCATCGGGCACGATCGAAAACCTAGAGAAGTTCGTGGCGCAATCGTTCAGCCTCACCGCCGTCACCATCGACGCCGATCTGCTTTTTCGTGTGTTCTCGCTGATCGGTCTGATCATCACGTTGGCACTGACCGGTGCGGCGGTCATCGGATCGATCTTGTTCAACCTCATCTCCGACCTCATTGGCGGCGTCTGGGTGTCGGTTATCGAGGAGGAGTCGGCGGAGCCGGTCTAACCCGTTCGCTCGACAGCACACCCGGCGGCTAACTTGATGCACAACCCGGGGCTATAGCTCAGTTGGTTAGAGCGCACCCCTGATAAGGGTGAGGTCGCTGGTTCGAATCCAGCTAGCCCCACAGAAAGCGGAGGAGTCCATGAGAGCGCTGCGCCGAGGTGCCTTTGCCATGGCTGTCGCCGGTTTCGTCACCGCTGTGCTCCGACTGCGTGGCAATGGAGGCCTACCACCTCAAGAAGGGGGCTGGCACGAGCTGACGGGGCCCGAGTACCGGTGATCGTCGAGCTCGTCGGGTTGGGTGCTGTCGGACGGCGGTTGCTGAGCGAATTGTTGTCGACCCGCTCCGTCGAGTTGGTGCGGGTTCGAAGTCGACGAGTTGATGTGGCGGCAGCTCAGGTGGGTGGCCTGGCCCGAGTGGAGGTGGTCGGTGAGGGCCGACGCGTCGACGCCGACTGGATGGCGGTCACCACCGAGGCGGGTGCACAGCGGTCAGCACTTCGCTTGGCCGCGGATGCCGGTATCCCGGCAGTTTCGGTGTGCGACGACCCCGACTTGGTGACCGAACTCTTGGAGGGTTGGGCGGCGCCGGTGGTGGTCGGAGCCACGTTTTCACCCGGTTTGACCGATGTGATGGCTGTGCACGCCGCAGGCCTGCTCGACGAGGTCACAGAGTTGCACGTGGCTCGCCACCTCTCAGGAAGTCGCTCCTGTGCGGAGGCGAGGGCGCGGGCGCTGAAGCGAGAAGGTCGGGACTGGCGTGATGGCGCCTGGCTGGAGCGTGCTGCCGGTTCGGGGCGTGAACTGTGGTTCTTTCCCTCCCCCGTGGACGGTCAGGATACGTATCGGGCCGATTTGGCCGAGGTGCACACACTTCGGGCCGCCCACCCGGAGGTCGCTCGTCTGAGTGCCCGCATCTCGATGAATCGGCGGGAGCGCCTGCCGGTGATGGTGGGCCTGCCGCCCTTTCCAAGCCCGCAGAAGCCGGCTGGTGTTGGAGCGGCGGTGGTCGAGGCCAGGGGACGACAGGGCACCTCGACCGCAAGCGTGGTTTTGGGCGTGGTGGATCGAATTGAGGCGGCGACGGCGGCGTTGGCAGCAACCTGCGGAGAGCTGTTGGTGTCCGGCGGTGCTGAACGACGGTCGTGTGCAATCACAGCCGGTCAGGTGGCGCCCTCGGTCAGCATGTTGAAGGTGCTTGCCCGACGGGGCGTGACCATCGCCCGGTTCGGTCAATTGGACGTCGATTGAGTTCGCTCATGCGGATTGGTTCACCCCGATCGACGAATCCGTCGGCCGGCAATGCCGCTGGGGTGGACGCATGATCTCAACCACCGACGCCCACCCCACCGACGAGATCGCCAGCCTCGTCAACGCAGCCCAACCCCACGCCACCAGTTGCTCGAACTGAACCTGCAGCCTCGACGGCAGCGGAGCGCGCGGCTCTTGCCAACGACACCGACCCTTCCGTCGATCTTTCCTCGGAGGTGACTCCCGATGGAATCGTCGCTGACGATGAATCCCAGACCATTGAAATCTCCGCCGACCCCGCTGAGGGCATTTCCATCGCGTCCGACGAGGCCGCAGAGGTCACCCTTGGTATTCCCGGCAGATCCACTGCCGACGGCGTGAAAATCGGCGACAGCCTCGTTTACCAAGACGCTGCCACCGATTCAACGGTCGTTGCGCGACCGACTGAAGACGGGGCACAAGCTCTCATTGTGCTTGACAGCCCCGCTGCTCCCTCTCGATTCGTATTTCCGATCGAGGTGGCCGGCAGTCCTGTCGAACTACGTGCCGGCAGCGATGGTTCGGTGGAGATTTTTGCGCAGGGGAGTACGTTCGGAACCCGAGGCGCAGCCTGCGCTGTCTACGCTGCCGCCATCGTCTATCAAGCCAACCGGGCCAGTAATCGGGGCATGTGTCTCAAGTTGAAGTACCCGAGATTCGGTCCGAAGGGCTACGTGCCGGACATCTACAAGAGCGGGTATGGTCGCTGACATGCGTTTGCTCACGCTCCGAGAGATTAAGGAGTTCACATACTCGAATCTCCGAGGGTTGGCTGCGGGATTGATCGTTCTACTCGTAGCAGGGTTGATCTTGGGGTCATGGCTTCACTATCAGTTCGGCGAGGGTTGGGCAGCTGCAGCGGTTGTCTCGCTGATCCCTATCCACTATTTTTGGGTTTGCCACAGGCTGGCCAATTCGAGCGATAACCGAACGAGACACCCAGGGCTGTAGGGGCCAAGCAGCGGTCTGGATTTGGGCTGGTTGACGGTGTGCCCAGGCGGTGTGTTCGTTGTGGGGGGTGCCGGTTCGGTGGCCGCGGTGGAGTTAGCCGACGAGCCAGTTGCCGAGCGCTCTGAGTGCTTGGTGGTGGAGGTCACCAGCGGCTCTGTGCTGGCGTGCAGCGAGCAGAATACCCATTGGTCGATGGCGTCGTAGAGGCGCCGGTTGCGGACATGGCGGGCGAGCACGGCGTGCTTCTTGCCAGAGGCGATGGTGGCGTTGAGTCCGGCGATGACCTCGACCAACGCTTTCGTTGTTGCAGCGAACGCTGCGGCGACCGCTGGCGGGGCGGCGAGCTGAGGGGACCGCAACGCGGTTTGGCTTTCGGCAGCACGCCCGTCGAGGTTCCGTTGGCGTCCGCCGCACTTCAACGCGGAGCGGATCTGGGAGATCGACAATTGTCGGGCCTGGTCGGGGTGTTGCGCTTTGGTGAGCACTGCGACTGCGTCGCGGCCAGCGCGTTTGTCGTACGTGACCAGTGCGGCGGGGAAAGACTCGCGGAGATCGTTGGCGAGCCGGTTGGCGTGCTTTGAGACCCTCAGGAAACCGTTTCGCAGCGGGTCTGTCGCCGGCGTCGTTCATCAGATGGACTTCGTGATGGGTTTCGGCCCAGTCACCGCCCACGAAAATGGTCATCGTGTGCCTCCTCGGATCGGTTCCACATGTGAGCCGGCGGGCTTCCCGAGCGGCGACCTAATGGACCAGTGCTCTACGGACGACAGCCCATGAGCGCTTGCTGGGCAACCCGAACCTGCCGACCGGGGCACGAGCTAGCCGTAGGAATCCCGGAGGGCTCCAGGCCAAACAAGTGTCACGGACCAGCGGCTCGAATCCAGACTCTCAAGAACCCAGCAACCCCATTGGGTAATTCAACTCATTACGCAGGTTGTGGTTCAGGTTCTACGTGGAGTGTCCGACACATCGGGTGCGAGTTCGGTTCGACATCCCAGGAGCGCAGTGTGACCACGAAAGAAGAAACTCGAGTTCTGATCGAGGCCAACCTCAACCTGGTCAATCATGTGGTTTTTCAGGTAGCCGTCCATTTCCCTCGCCATGTCGATCGTCAGGATCTGGCACGAGCGGGTGCGCTCGGTTTGGTGGAGGCAGCGCAGCGTTACGACGACGCTCGTGGCGTCCCGTTCGAGCGATTTGCAGCGCAGCGCATCCGCGGCGCCATTCTGGACTCGGTCAGGTCGGCCGACTGGGCCCCGCGCTCGGTTCGGAGCATGGCCCGACGATTTGATCAGATGGAGCAGCGCCTGGCATCGGAGTTGGGACGAGTGCCCGAACGTGACGAGGTGGCCAAGGCCCTCGGAATGACCCGGGAAGAGATTCATCGGTTGCGGGACCAAACGTTCAGGTCGGTGGTGTTGGCCTTGGAGAGCCTGGTCACCGACTCGTCCGAGGAGCATGTGACGCTGATGGACGTGCTGGAGGACCCCAAGGCGGTGGAGCCGGCACGAGAGCTTGAGGGCCGAGAGATGCTCGCCTTCCTCCGGGATGCTGTGAGGCTGCTGCCTGCACGCCAGCGTCTGGTGATCGTCGGCTACTTCCTGGAGGACAAGACGTCGCAGGAGTTGGCCGTACTTCTGGGCGTCACCGAGAGCCGCATTTCACAGATGCGGACCGAGGCCTTGGAGTCGATGCGTAGGGGAATCGAGGCTCAGTACGAGCCGGTCGAACCTCAAGCGCAGGGCCGATTGGCCAAGCGTCGGGCGCAGTACGCGTCCGCCATTGGTGGCGCCTGTGATTGGAAGGTCCGCCTTGATCACGCACCGCAACTCCTGCCGGTGTGAACACTCTCCACAACCTTACGCAGCGGGATGTCGCCGGCGCTGCTGATGTCGTTGTGAGCTGATGAGCTGACCGGATGACGTTCGCCATCTGAATCTGACTTCGTCGGTGAAATAGGGGTCTCGGCTCATCACCCAACCGGGCCGGTGGGTCACTCGGTGGTGGTGGCGACACAATTCGGCCATGTTGTCGATATCGGTGGGGCCATCATGGTCCCATTCGTCGACGTGGTGGGCGTCGCACCACGAGGCCGGCCGGTCGCAGCCGGGGAAGACGCATCCGCCGTCGCGGATCATGAGTGCCCGCCGTTGGTGGCGGTTGGCGTACCGAAGGGTACGTCCCATGCGGAGTGGGTCGCCCGAGGTGGAAACCTGCATCGGGCGGATCACGCCGGCGGCAATGATGAAGCGAAGGATCTCGGGTGACAGGTGATTGCCCTCGCCGTCGGTGAGCTCGGGGGGCGCATCGTTTCCTTCGTCGAGCTTCATCACGACGATGATCTCGGGTTCGGGAAGCCTGCCCTGACCATCGCGCATGCCGCATGAGCGTTCCAACATTTCGCAGAGTGCCTCGGCGCCGGCCTGGGCGCGGCTGGGGACCTGGGTCGCGCCATTGGTTGCTTCGGCGTCGGCGCGGAAGCGGCTGAGGACCCGGTTGGTCTCGTCGTCGATGATTGCCTTGATCGAGAGTGCCAGCTCGCCGACCAACTGTCCGGAGAGATGGGTTACACCGTCGGTGGTCGATACCACGCGGAGTTGGTTGTTGGCCGGGTCGGTGGCGGGGTCGTAGCCGCCATCCTGGTCGAGTCTTTGCCCGATGCCTCGAACTTCTCGGGCCCAGCGTTCGAAGGTGGCGACTTGGGCGAGATCGATCAGCTGGGGCAGCAGGTCGGCCATGTCCTGCCAATTGCGGTCGTTGGCGGCCGAGTCGAACACCTTGACGTGTTGCCAGCCGATCCGTTGGACTCCAAGCGCTGCTTCGAGGGCAGGGTAGCGGCGGGCCATGCGGGTGGCGGTCATCACCTGACTTCGACACAGCTGCGGCGGTTGTTGGAGCCGGTGGGCCAGCCACATGGGGGAGGTGTGCCCGTGGAGGATGTCGCAGACTCCGTTGGCGGCGACCTCGGCGATGAGCACGGCCTGGCGGTGATCGATGCGCCGTCGTTGGGTTTCGAGGTCGATCAGCTCGGCCAACTGCGGGGAACCCTCGGTGGACAGGTCGTGTTCTCGCAGAAAGTGAGACGCCTCGTTGCTACTGATGCGTCCGTTCTCGGTCGGCTCGACGCAAACCTTGCCGCTGAATTTGTTGAGATCTCTCCCGCCGGAGGACATACGACTATCGTACACCTGTTCGATGATCTCGGCAAGCAATTTGCTCGGAAGGCCGCTTCGATGCGCTCGAACTGTTAGGAACCTTCGAGGCAGTCGGGCTGCTCGGCCTCCATCCAGTCGAACAGTGGCTGCGCGGAGAACCAGCCGGCCAGCGATGAGCCGACCTGATCGCGTACGCCGCGGGCGATGTCGTCGGGAATCGGTTGGGGTTCGCCGGCCGCCATGGCCAGCAACTCGGCCTGGCAGGTGCGCTCCATGGTGACGAACCAGAACGTGGCCTCCTCCACGGTCGCGCCCACGGTGAGCGGCCCGTGGTTGGCCAGGATGGCGGCCTTGTTGCCGCCGAGCGCGGTGGCGATGCGCTTGCCCTCCTCGACATCGTTGGCGACGCCGCCATAGTCGGGGTCCAACACGTGATCCTCGAAGAAGATGCAGGCGTCCTGGGTGAGGGGGCGAAGTGGGCGGTGAAGGCTGGAGAACGCTTTGCCGTGCAGTGAGTGCGAGTGGGCGGCGGCCACCACGTCGGGACGTGCGGCATGAACCTGGCTGTGGATGGCGAATGCCGCCTGGTTGACCGGCCAGCTGCCCTCCACCACCTCGCCGTGGTGGTCCACCAGCAGCAGGTCGGCCACCCGGATCTGTTTGAACGACATGCCGAAGGGGTTCACCCAGAAGCAGTCGTCTCGCAGGGGATCGCGGGCGGTGATGTGCCCGGCGACGCCCTCGTCGAAGCCGAGGCGGCCAAAGATGCGGAAGGCGACCGCCAGACGCTGCTTGCGGTGCAGGCGTTCGTCCTCGGGGGATCGCTCGGCGAAGGGGTTGTGGGGAGTGCGCTCGACGGCGGTCGGCATGTTCGTGGCCATGGCCCCAGTCTGGCACCCGACCGGCGCGCTATCGGCCGACCAGGCGATGTGGGGTGAGCGCCGCAAGGTCGAGCGTGACCCCATCGAAGAACGCCGAAGGTGCCCCGTCCAACGTGAGGTCGGCCAGCAGACGTCCGGCGGCGGGTGCGGTCTGTATGCCGGTGCCACCCTGGCCCACGCACCACACGAAGCCGGGCATCCCAGGATCGGGGCCGATCACCATCGACTCGTCCGGGGCAAAGGTCCGCAGCCCGGCCCAGGCCGAGGCAACCGTGCGGATTCCCAGCGTGGTGGCCTCGTTGATTCGCTCGATTGCCAGGGCCACATCGAGTTCCTCCGGCTTGGCATCGCATGGCGCTGACGGTGTCTGGTCGGCAGGCGAACACAACAGCTGTGGCCCGTCGGGCTTCACGTACCAGCGATGGGCCACGTCCACCACCATGGGCCACTCTGCCGATCCAGCGACACCACTGGGTGTCATGAACGCCGTGCGACGTCGGGGTTCCAGATCGACGCCGGGCAGGCCGCAGATGCCGGCCACGACGTCGCCCCATGCCCCGGCGGTGTTCACCACTGTCGCTGCTGACAGTGTCCGGCCGTCCTCGGCGATGAGGTTCCAGCGAGGGTGATCGCCGCTGCCTGAACTGCCGCTGCCTGAACTGAGCTCGGCTGCGGCGAGGCGCCACGCCCGTTCGACCGTGGCCCCGGCGCGTCGGGCGCCCACGGTGAAGGCCTGATGCAGCGCGGCAACATCGATGTCGTCGCCTGACGGTTCCAGCATGCCCCGCCCAAACGCCTCTCGTCGCAGCGCGGGAAACAACCCGACCGCCTCGGAGTATTCGACCTCGGTGGCACCGGGATCGACGCGTCGGGCGGCTCGCAACTGTTCGTCGAGCGATGCCTCCTCGCCTGGTGGGGCCACGGTGATGACGGCCCGCGAACTCACCAGCGGGTGCTCGGCGAACCCGTCAGGTGGTTGTCGAAAAAACGGTACCGACGCCACGGTCAAGGGTCGAAGCGGTTCGGCGCCCAGGTTGGGGATGAGCTGAGCGGCCGACCGTCCGGTGGTGTGGTGCGCCAGGGTGGCCTCGGCTTCGAGCACCGTGACCGACGGCGCGCTGGGGTGGAGGGCCAACCAGTAGGCGGCCGATACCCCGGCGATCCCCCCGCCGATGATCGCTATGTCCGTCATGGAGCCATCTTGCCTCACGGCGTGATGGAACGCGACGGAAGTGTCAGCTGAACCCGTCGAGGATGGCGTTCAACGTGGCGCTGGGCCGCATGGCATCGGTGGCAGCCTGGGGCTTGGGCCAGTAATAGCCACCCAGGTCCACCGGGTTGCCCTGCACACTGTTGAGCTCGTCGACGATGGTGGTCTCGGCTTCAGCGAGTTGGGTTGCCAACGACGCGAAGACCGCTGCCAGGCCGGCGTCCTCTGCTTGGGCGGCCAACGCCTCGGCCCAGTAGAGGGCCAGGTAGAAGTGGCTGCCCCGGTTGTCCAGTTCGTTGACCTTGCGGGATGGCGATCGATCCTCTTCCAAAACCCTGGCGGTGGCGTCATCCAGCGTGGTGCTCAGCAGCCGGGCCCGGGCGTTGTCGGTCGAGTCGGCAAGGTGCTCCAGCGAGGCGCCAAGCGCCAGGAACTCGCCCAGGCTGTCCCAGCGCAGGTGGTTCTCGGCCACGAACTGCTGCACGTGCTTGGGCGCCGAGCCTCCGGCGCCGGTCTCGAACAGCCCGCCGCCGGCCATCAGCGGCACGATCGACAGCATCTTGGCTGACGTGCCCACCTCGAGGATCGGGAACAGGTCGGTCAAGTAATCGCGCAGCACGTTGCCGGTCACCGAGATCGTGTCGAGGCCGTCGACGATGCGCTCCAGGGAGAAGTGGGTGGCGGCCTCGGGGGTCATGGTGCGAATATCCAGACCCTCGGTGTCCTCGTCTCCGAGGTACGCGTTGACCTTGGCGATCAAAGCGGCGTCGTGGGCACGCGTCTCGTCCAGCCAGAACACCGCAGGGGCGCCGGTGGCCCGGGCTCGGCGAACGGCGAGGCTCACCCAGTCGCGCACCGGGGCGTCGGCCGCCAGGCACATGCGCCAGATGTCGCCGGTACTCACCTGGTGGGTGAGCAGCACGTCGCCGGCGCCGTCGAGCACCTCGACCACGCCGTCTGATTCGATCTCGAAGGTCTTGTCGTGGCTGCCGTACTCCTCAGCCTTCTGGGCCATCAACCCCACGTTTGGCACCGAGCCCATCGTGGTCGGGTCGAGCGCCCCGTTGGCACGACAGAAGTCGATCGCCTCGGCGTACACCCCGGCGTAGCTGTGGTCGGGGATCACGGCCAGCGTGTCGGCCGATTCGCCGTCGGGTCCCCACATCTGCCCGGAGGTGCGGATCATGGCGGGCATCGATGCGTCGATGATCACGTCCGAGGGCACGTGCAGGTTGGTGATGCCCTTGTCGCTGTTCACCATCGCCAGTTCGGGACCGGCGGCATACCCGGCGGCCAGGGCGGACTCGACCGAGGTTCGGGCATCGACGGGCAGGTTGTTGATGGCGGCATCCAACGAGGCCAGGCCGTTGTTGGGGTTGAAGCCGGCCTCGGCCAACACGTCGCCGTACTCGGCGAAGAGACCGGGGAAGAACGCCCGAACGGCGTGCCCGAACATGATCGGATCGGACACCTTCATCATGGTGGCCTTGAGGTGGATCGACCACAGCACGCCCTCGGCCTTGGCCCGAGCGATGGCGGCGGTGAGGAACTCGTCGAGCGCCGCCGCGCTCATCAGCGAGCCGTCGACGATGGTGCCGGCGCTGACCGACACCGGCGCGCGCAGCTCTCGTGCCTCGCCGTCGGTGGGGGTGAAGCGGATGCTCAGCGAGTCGTCGTCGGCCACGGTGACCGACCTCTCGGTCGAACGGAAGTCGCCGTCGGTCATCGTGGCCACCCGGGTCTTCGAGTCGGGCGACCAGGCACCCATCGAGTGGGGGTGGTTGCGGGCGTAGGCCTTGACCGCCGCTGGTGCGCGTCGGTCACTGTTGCCCTCGCGCAGCACCGGGTTGACCGCCGAGCCCATCACCGAGGCGTAGCGCGCCAACACCTCGACCTCGGCGTCGGTGGCCGGTTCGTCGGGGTAGTCGGGCAGGTCGTAGCCGTCGGCCTGTAGTTCGGCGACCGCCTCCTTCAGTTGGGGGAGTGAGGCCGAGATGTTGGGCAGCTTGATGATGTTGGCCTCGGGCATCGTCACAAGTTCACCGAGCTCGGCCAGGTGGTCGTCGCGGCGCTGCTCGGCCGGCAGCCGGTCGCTGAACGCGGCCAGGATCCTTCCGGCCAGCGAGATGTCGCGGGTCTCCACGTTGACGCCCGACGCCCCGGCGAACGCGGCGATCACCGGCAGCAACGATCGGGTGGCCAGCGCCGGTGCCTCATCGGTCAGGGTGTAGATGATCGTGGAGGCGGTGGGCTTGGTGGCGTCGCTCATGGAGGTCCTGTTCTGTCTCGTCGTTCTGTCGAGGGTAGTGCCGATGGATAGTGTCCACCCACCGAGGTTGGGGGTGCGATGGAGACGGTGATGTTGGTGGTGATGCTCGCCGTCTTCGGTCTGGCGGTGGGGTCGTTCAGCTGTGTGGTGATCGACCGCCTGCCGATGCCCCTCGATGAGCCCAACGAGTTCGGTGAGACGTTTGGGATGAGGCCGTGGGGCGAGGTGGCCGGTGGCCGCAGCCGCTGCTCGGGTTGTGGCACCGAGGTGCCGGCGCACCTGAATATTCCGGTGTTCGCCTGGCTGGCGCTGCGAGGCAAATGCCGTAACTGCGGCGCGACGATCGGCGCCTTTCATCCGATGGTGGAGGCGTTGGTGCCGGTGCTCTGGATCGGCCTGGCGCTGTCGTTGGGCTGGGGCTGGACGCTCATTCCCATGCTGTGGTTCGTGCCCGTCGCCGTCATCGTCGGGGTGATCGACCTGCGCACCCTGATGGTGCCGACCAAGCTGGTGTGGCCGGCCGCAGCCGTGTCGGCGCTGCTGATTGGCGCGTCGGCGTTCGCCGAGGGCGAGGTGAACATCGCCATCGGCGCTGCGCTCGGCGCCGCCGTGCTCAGCGGCGCACTGTTTGCCATCTGGTTTGTGCGCCCGGACGGCCTGGGTTTCGGCGACGTGCGCCTGGCCGTGCTGATCGGCCTGCACATCGGCGCACTGGTCGGCAGCGGAGGGAAGATCCTGGCGGTCTTCGCGGTGGTGCTGACCATGGGGGTCGCCGCCATCTTCGGACTGATCCTCGGCGGCGTGCTGTGGGCGCTCGGCAACCGCCGCACCGCCCCCGTCGGAGCCGTCCCCGCCGCGGAAACCGACGGTGCGTCGCAAGCGACCGACCCGTCAGATATCGAGACCGATCAGGAACCCGAAGCCGACGTCGCTACCGGCATCGCCAACCTGGCGGTGCCGTTCGGCCCGGCGCTCTTGGCTGCGGCCTATGTCGTGGCTGTCGTCTCACCTCAACTCATCGACAACCTGGGTCTCTAGCGTCGGCTGAAGGAAGGGTGACGAACCTGGCAAAAGTGGTCGGTATTACTGGTTATACTCATTCCATGAAGACAGCGGTATCTATCCCGAACGACCTTTTCGAAGCGGCTGAGCAGGTGCGTCGCCAGTCTGGAGAGTCCCGCAGCGCGTTGTATGCAGCCGCGATCCGGTCGTACCTCCTCCGGCGTAGTGGTGAGGTCCGCCAACCCGGGTCGTGGGCGGGGCGCTTCGAAACCCATGAGACCGAGGAGGAGGCCATCGGGTCCGACCCCGATGTCGTTGCCATGTTTGCAGCGTCTGCCGAGATTGAGGATCTGTAGCGGTGGCGAGGCTTCTTCTCGACAGCCATGTCGTGAAGTGGTGGCTGGACGACCATCCCATGTTGGGTCCGGCAACGCGTGAGCTGATCACGGAATCGCCAGACGTTGTGATCTCGGTTGTGACCCCCTGGGAACTCGGAATCAAGCGCGCGTTAGGCAAGTTGAGCTTTCCCGATGGATTGGTCGAGGAGATCGAGGCGAACGGCTTCTCCATGCTGAGCATTTCCCCGGCGCACGCCGAAACTGCTCCCAACCTGGCGATGCACCATTGCGACCCGTTTGACCGCATGCTTGTGGCGCAGGCTCAGTGCGAGGCGTTGACCCTGGTCAGTGCCGATCGGCAGTTGCTGCACTATGCCGTGGAGCTCTCAAACGCTCGCCTGTGAGGTTGAATCGAGTTGCCGGCGCCGTCATCGTGACAAAACCACTGCTACGACCCTGCCAAAACCGCGACTACGGCGCCGCGAAAACCGCTACTCCGACCGGATGCCCAACACTTGACCGGGTTTTGTGATCGGCTGCTCAAGAATGTGGAGTCGGAAACGTCCTTAAGATGGTCCTCCTCGAAGCTCGACGTACCCTGCGGTCAAGCGCATCTGTTCGGCGGGTGCGGCGTGGTCGCTTTCTCGCCTCAGCCCGTCGATAGCCTGGGATCATGAGTGGTTTCGCCAACCTGATCGGTGGGTCCGAACAGGACAACATCGAGTGGAAGCGCGACCCAAAGAACCGTGACCAGCTTCGGCGGGCGAAGTCGCTCGGCTGACGTGTTGTTCGATCAGCACCCCGTTTCGGGAACCAACATTGCCGATCTCGACCTTGAGCTCTTCCGGTCGACTTATTTGCCTGCGGCCGTCGACCCGGATGTGCTGGCCGAGAACGAGCGGACGCTTGCCCAGCAACTGGCATCGCTGGGCATGATCGATCCGAAATCGGAAGAGGCCCGCGTCTTGGGCCTGCTCGTGGTTGGTGCCGACCCGTCGAGTGTCGTTCCAGGTGCTTATGTACAGTTCGTTCGCTATGAGGGCTCGGACGAGTCGTCGCACGTGGTTGACCAAGAGGAGCTCCGGGGCAACCTGATCGGCCAGCTCGACGTGCTGGGTCGGCTGCTCACCTCAAACATTCGGACGTCGGTCGAGGAAGTCGGGGGGCTCCGCCAGGAAAGCCGACCCGACTATCCGCTCGCAGCGCTGCGAGAGTTGGTGCTGAACGCGCTGACTCACCGCGATTACGAACACTTCAACGCCCCAGTTCGGTTGGTGTGGTTTGACGACCGAATTGAGGTGTCCAGTCCGGGTGGGCCCTTCGGCGTCGTCACCAAGCAGACGTTCGCCGAACGAAACGACTATCGAAACCCAGCGTTGGCGGCGGCGATGAAGAACCTCGGCTACGTCAACCGGTTTGGGCGAGGGATCACGCTGATCCGGCGCTCACTCGACTCCAACGGTAATCCGCCTGCGGAATACCACGTGGAAGATACGTACTGGTCGGTTGTCGTCAGGGGGGTGTCGTGACTACGAGGATCGCGTTGTTCAACAACAAGGGTGGGGTGGGAAAGACCACGCTGACCTCTCACTTGGCGCACATGGTGGCGCGTCTTGGCTGGCGGGTTCTCGCTGTCGATCTCGATCCTCAGTCCAACCTGACGTCTGCCTTCTTTGATGAACAGCGACTTGAAGCGTTGTGGGAGCCGACGAGCAGCGGCACGATGCTGTCGGCTCTCGCGCCCCTGGTTCGAGGTACCGGGGACATCGATGTTCCCGCTCCGAACGAAGTCGCGGAGCGACTGTGGATTCTCCCTGGAGACCTTGGCCTGAGCAGCTTTGAGGACCGCTTGTCTGATGCGTGGCCAAGGAGTCTGATGGGCGATGAGAGCGCCATGCGGGCAACGACGGCCTTCCATCGCGTCATCGAGCAAGTCTCCTTTCAGGTCGACGCCGACGTCGTGTTCATCGACGTGGGTCCCAACCTCGGTGCACTCAACCGTTCAGCGCTCTTGGCGGCTGACGAGGTCGTGATCCCGTTGGCGGCGGATCTGTTCTCGCTGCAGGGAATCCGCAACCTTGGACCCACATTGCGGGCCTGGCGCCAGTCATGGCAGGAGTTGGGACTGCCGAAGGTGCCGGCGGATATCAGTGCGCCGCTGGGGCGGATGAACCCACTTGGCTACGTCGTTCTCCAGCATGCGGTACGGCTGGATCGGCCGGTGTTGGCGTACGACCGGTGGTTGCGTCGCATCCCTGCCGAGTTTCACCGCTCGGTGCTTGGCGAGGGTGATCCGACGGTTGCTCCACATGGAGACGTCTATCAACTTGCCAGTCTTCGCAACTACCGAAGCCTTGTGCCTTTGGCCCAGGACGCACGCAAGCCCATGTTCGATCTGCGTGCAGCCGACGGCGCGCTTGGCTCCACCAGTCGCCTGGTTCAGACGTGCTATCGAGAATTCGAGCAACTCGCCAACGAGGTGATGTCAGCGGCAAAGGTGCCAAGTCCGGTTGCGTCCTGATGGCTCGCTCGACGCTTCGACAGGCCTAGTTGGAAGATTGACAAAACCGCTAGTTTGGCGCTGACAAAACCGCTAGTCTGGCCCTGACAAAACCGCGGATAGCGCGAGGGCAGGTTTGCGATGGACATCGAGCTTTACCTCCCTCGCATCGTGGACGGGCCTCTCTCGTCACTCATCCAGGCGGTGCCGGTCGTACTTGTCGATGGGGCGCGAGCGAGCGGCAAGACAACCAGCGCATCGCGACTCGCGAACTCGACCCTGCGGCTGCCACAGGATCTGGCCTTACTCCAGTCCGATCCTTTGCAGGTGTTGACCTCGATGAAGCGCCCGGTCTTGATCGACGAGTGGCAGCTCGCTGGCATCGAAGTGCTCTGGACGATCAAACAGATCGTGGACGCCGACCCGACCCCGGGCTCGTTCATCCTCACTGGCTCGGTCGAACCGGAGTCATACGGGTCGACCTATCCGCTCACCGGTCGGTCGGCCCGAGTGTTGCTTCGTCCCATGAACCGTCGCGAGAAGCTTGGCGCCGGGAATGAAGTGGGATGGCTCGACCGTCTCGCCTCCGGAGAGATCTTCACGACCAACCCAAACGGTGATCGCGCGGAACTCGACCTGCTTGTCGAGTCGGGCTTTCCAGGAGCAGCACCGAAGCATGATCCACGAGAGTGGCTTCGTGCGTACGCGTCGACGGTCGCCGAACGCAGCGTGGCCGAGCGACGTGACCCCGAGCGTGTCGGTCGTCTCCTCCGGGTGCTCTCCGAACTGGAGTCGCAAGCGGTCCCAGACGAAACCGTCTGGCGAGCGGCCGACATCAACCGCGAGACGCTCTACTCCTATCGGGACATGCTTGCCCGCGCCCATGTGGTCACTCCGCTTCCAGCGTGGGAAACGAATCGTCTGAAGCGAATCACGTCGTATCCGAAGCGACAACTGGTCGACACGGCGCTCGCGTTGGCGCTGGCAGGGATCGACGCGAACGAGCTAGCCAGCAATCCAACGCTTGCTGGCCGCTACGTCGAATCGTTCGTAGTCGCACAGCTGCGACCGGAAGTCGACGCCGCGGGCGGGTACTTGTCTCATCTCCGGACCCGCGGAGGAGACCAAGAGGTCGACATTGTGATTGACATCGGTGGTCAGCTCATTGCGATCGACGTGAAGGCTGGCGTCAACCCAACCCCCCGAGATGCACGGCACCTGTCATGGTTCCGTGACCGGATGGATGCCCGCATTGACGCATCGGTCGTCCTCCATCGCGGCGAGGCAACCTTCGAACTCGTGGACGGGGTGTGGGCCGTTCCGATCAGCTCACTGTGGTCCACCTCATGACGTCGCTCGACGCTTCGACAGAGACCTCAAGTTGCATGCTCACCGAGGCAACAATGCCGCTAACGCGGTCCCAACATCCGAGGTTGCAGGTATTGCATGTTAAGCGTAAAATGGGTTAGTGACGTCGAGCGCAGTGTCCGAGATCCACGCCACCGCTTCTGAACGTGAAGGCCTGGCGGAAGTCACCCGACTCGTGGTGGCCAACGGCTCGCTCGTGCGACTCACGGTTGGTGACAGCGAGGTGGAATTGCCTCCATCGCTGGTTGCGTTGATCACAGCTGGTGCGGGTGCGCTCGAACGGGGCGATGCGTTGGCGGTGGTGAGCGAAGAGGTTGAGGTCAGCCCAAGCGAGGCGGCCAAGTTGCTCGGGGTCTCCCGGCAGTATGTCGACCGACTGGTCGCCAAGGGGGTTCTCCCGGTTCGACGACTGCCCCAGAGCCGGTATCGAAAGATCTCGGCTCGATCGGTCTTAGATCACTTGGCAGTCAAAGAGTCAAAGCGTGAGGGGATCGCCTCGATTCTTGACGCTGCAGAGCAGGCGGGTCTCCAGTAGTGACTCGAGCCGAGGCGCTTGCGGTGGACGAATACCGTCGGTCAGGCGTCGTCACCGCCAAGTTCCTCGACCTTGACGCCCATCTGGCCGAGCTTGCCGGGGATGTCCTCGTAGCCACGCTTGAGGTAGCCGATGTCGTGCAGGGTGGAGGTGCCCTCGGCGATCAGCGCGGCGAGCACGTAGGCGAAGCCGGCGCGCAGGTCGGGGATGACCAGGTCGGTCGGCTGCAGCGGGGTGGGCCCGGTGATGACGGCCGAGTGGCTGAAGTCGCGGTTGGCGAACCGGCAGGTGCGGCTGCCCAGGCATTGGCTGGTGAGGCTGATGTTGGCGCCCATGCGGGCCAGCGTCGAGGTGTAGCCGAACCGATTTTCGTACACGGTCTCGTGCACCACCGACGGGCCGTCTGCCTGGGTGAGCAATACGACGAACGGCTGCTGCCAGTCGGTCATGAACCCGGGATGCACGTCGGTTTCCAGGTGGTGCGCAATGAGGGGGCCCTCGGCCCAGAAGCGAATGCCGCGGTCGTGCACCTCGAAGTTGCCACCCACGCGGCGCAAGGCGTTGAGGAACGTCAGCAGATGTTCCTGCTGGGCACCGATCACCTCGATGTCGCCGCCGGTGGCCACCGCGGCCGCCGCGTACGACGCGATCTCGATGCGGTCCTCGATCACCCGGTGGGTGGCGCCGCCCAGGCGTTCCACCCCCTGAATCACGATGCGTCGATCGATATCGACGGCGATGTTGGCCCCCATCTTCTGGAGGAACAGCACCAGGTCAACCACCTCGGGCTCCATGGCGGCGTTCTCGATCACCGTGGTGCCTCGCGCCGTGACGGCTGCGAGGATCAGGTTTTCGGTGGCGCCCACCGAGGGGTAGGGCAAACGGTGGCGGGTGCCCACCAGCCGGTCGGTCGTGGCTCGGAAGCGGTGGGGGGAGATGTCGATCTCGGCGCCCATCGCCCGCAGGCCCTCGACGTGGTAGTCCACCGGCCGGGGTCCGATGGTGCAGCCGCCCACCAGCGGCACCTCGGCCTCGCCGATCCGGTTGAGCAGCGGCCCCATGAACAGGATCGGGATGCGGTTGATGCCCGAGTACTCCTCGGAGATCTGTCCGGTGATCTCGGGGGTGTGCAGCGTGAGCGTGTGCTCGTCCACCCACTCGTACTTGGTGCCCAGTTGGGCCAGCATCGGCAGCGTGGCGTCCATCTCGCCGATGCGGGGCACGTTGGTGAACGTGCACGGCTCGTCGGTGAGCAGGGTGGCCACCAGTTCCTTGGTGACTGCGTTCTTTGCGCCCGCGGAGCGCACCTCGCCTCGGATCGGTGAGCCGCCGGTGATGCGCCAGCGCTCGTCGTGGCTTGAATCAGCTACAACTGCCAGATCGGAGGGTGGGGCCACCGCGGAGAGTTCGGGTTCGGTGATCGCCATGACCTCAAGGCTACTCCTGCGCGGTTTCGCCACGAGTCAGCGGGCAGAATGACCCGATGCTCCCCCGACCCGAG
>ERZ1026796.74-NODE-74-length-88591-cov-7.681712_pt1 | contig 88591 bp, 93 predicted proteins | sample MGYA00520874_ERZ1026796 | MGnify/ENA primary metagenome ERZ1026796 (study PRJEB33270, sample SAMEA104284474) | anaerobic digester metagenome | biome: Anaerobic digester microbiome; feature: mesophilic sludge digester; material: Anaerobic digester biomass | place...
ACTCTGACCTCGTACAAGGCTGCAAGTGCCGGTTCGATGGTAGTACTGGTAGATCCAAGAAATACGTCTAAGATGTGTTCCAGGTGTGGCATTCTGGTTGAAAAGACGCTTTCTGATCGCGTCCATAGCTGCCCTCAGTGCGGGCTATCCTTGGATCGAGATTGGAATGCGGCAATCAATATACTCAGATTGGGACTACAATCTGTCGGAATCAAAACCGTAGAAGCCTGCCCCTTTTAAGGGGTGGGAGTAGTCACCGTTGGCGCTGATCCCAAAGAGGGCAGGGGGCGGGGCGTTGTTAGCAGCGCATCTTATGAGGCCTACCTTGACCTCTCCGGTCGAGTGGAGGATCTCGATCAGGCCGCCAACCTGGCCAGGACAATAATGCAGGAGGTCCTGGATAGAGAGGATCTGAGCTGCTCGGTCGGAGTCGCCCCAAACAAGATGCTGGCTAAGATCGGCTCGGACTTCAGAAAGCCCTATGGATTGACTGTCATCAGTGAAAAGGGAGCTAAGGAGTTCCTCTCTCCTCTGGGAGTCAGGAAGATACCCGGAGTGGGGCCGAGGACGGAGGAGATACTGCTTGATCTGGATATCAGGACCATCGGCCAGCTGGCGGCAGCTGATCCCGACCGCCTGGCAAGGCAGCTGGGAATCCTCGGAAAGAGGCTCTATGAGCGTGCCCAGGGCATCGACCCCAGCGAGGTTGTAGTGAACTATGAGACCAAATCCATTGGCAGAGAGGTGACATTTGAGAGGGATATAAAAGATGCTGCCCCCATCTTGCAGATGATGGACGGGCTGGCAGAAGAGATTCATGGTGAGCTGATCGAGTGCGGCTTTCGCTTCAAGACCATCACCGTCAAGGTCAGATACGAGCACTTCGATACATTTACCCGCGCCAGGTCTCTCTCTTTTTCCACCAATGACCTGGATATTCTCCGGAACAATGGCAAACGACTGGTTGATCAATTCTTGAGAAAGAAAAAGAAGGTCAGGCTGGTTGGACTGAGGGTCTCGGCCTTAAGCAGGGTCTAACGGGCTACAAGCTCCCTCATGCTCCGCAGCTCTGTGCAAATGCCACACCTCACCTGCTTTTTCTTTTGTGTCCAATCCTCCTGTTATCTGCGCAATATCTCAATTCGATGTGGCAATACTCTAACGACCGCCGAGGGCAGCTCCCGCAGACCGCGCCATATCCAGCAGTTCCCCTTTAGCCAGGACGGCATCCGGGGTGATGCCATCTACCATACGAATAATATCCGCCACCTCAAATCCGAGCATCTTCAGGGCGAGGGCAAAATCATCCGCTGCTCTGGCATAGTTCTCAACTTCCGCATCTGCCTGGCTGGTCACAATGATGGCCTTCTTTCCTGGGCGGAGGCGGGGGACGAATGCCGCATCGATCAATGAGTACATCCTGTCCTCCATCAGCTTGAACTGTCCGCTGAACAGGGAGAAGTATATCGGCGAGCCGAAGACCACGGCATCCGCTTCTTTCATCTCCTCTAAGAGCTTTGTGACGTCATCATCCAGGCGGCAGTGATCATGAGACTTGCAGTACTCGCAAGCCTGGCAGCCGGAGTACTTCATCTCATTGAGCAAGTACTTGGAGGTATCAAGCCCCGCCTCCCTGGCTCCTTCCAGAACCCTTGATACCAGGATGTCTGTGTTGCCGTTCTTTCTTGGGCTTCCCACAATTCCTATTGCTTTCATCGCAGTTCACACTCGACAATTATTGGGCCTTCGTATCATTTCAGCATTTCGCATAGCCGATTATGGCCGTAGAATGAAGAGAGTGAGCAATGGAGCTGGCCCCAGGAATAGGATGACCGTCCAATTCCATCTTCCAAAAGACAAATAAGCTTGAACATCCTCGCCTTGCCCATGGCCCGCTTCATCGTGGTGCTGGGCACCACCTCCCACTCCGGCAAGAGCACTCTTGTCGCTGCACTCTGCCGCCTTCTGTCCGACCGGGGATACCGCGTAGCTCCCTTCAAGTCCCAGAACATGAGCCTCAACTCCTGGGTCACAAAAAGCGGTGCGGAAATCGGCATCGCACAGGCGGTGCAGGCCCGAGCCGCCAGGGCCGAGCCTACGGAGTTCATGAACCCCATCCTCCTCAAGCCCAAGGGGGATAGAACATCCCAGGTCATAGTCCTGGGAAAGCCCCTGGCCGACAAATCGGCAGAGGAGTACTACCGGGACATTGAGGGTCTGAAAGAGGTGGTGGACCGCTCGGTAAGAGAGCTGGAGAATGAGTACGATTTCATTGTTGTGGAGGGGGCAGGAGGAGCAGCGGAGATCAACCTCTTCGACCGGGATATCGCCAACATTTACGTCGCCCGGCTGCTTCAGGCCCCCATTATCCTGGTGGGTGATATCGAGCGGGGAGGTGTCTTCGCCAGCTTATACGGCACAGTTCAGCTCTTGCCCCCGGACGTTCGCCCTCTGGTCCGGGGCCTGGTGATCAACAAGTTCCGGGGCGATCCCGCGATCCTCGGCACTGGTTTGAGGTCGCTAGAAGAGCTCACTGGCGTTCCCGTCCTGGGAGTCCTGCCCTATCTCGATTTGGACATACCATCTGAGGACTCGGTCTCCCTGGGCGACAAGAAGGCCCGCTTCTCCTCCGAAGCGGTGGAGATCGCGGTGATCAGGCTTCCCCGGATCAGCAACTTCACAGACTTCGAGCCCCTGGAGAGGAGGGCTTATATCAGATATGTGGATCTGGACGAGCCCCTGGGCCATCCGGATGCAGTGATCATACCGGGAACTAAAAACACCATATCTGACCTTCTGGAGATGGAGAAGAAGGGCATGGCGGATCAGATCAGATCCCTGCAGGGGACTCCAATCCTCGGCATCTGCGGGGGCTATCAGATCCTGGGAAAGGAGATCATCGACTGCGGGGTAGAGGATACCGAAGGCAGCCTGCCCGGGCTGGGATTGCTCAATGCTACCACCCGCTTTGACCAGTATGAGAAGAGGACGGTACAGGTGAGAAAGCCAGTCACAGGAGGTGGCCCAATACTGGATAGAATCAGCGGCCAGGAGGTCACAGGCTATGAAATTCACATGGGAGTGACAGCTTCCGTGGATCCGGCTGCCTTTGGAGATGATGGCGCAGTGGCGAACTGCGGCCTGGTGATAGGCACCTATCTGCACGGCATCTTTGACAACCAGAACTTGAGGGACGCATTCCTGGATTTCCTCTATGAGAGAAAGAATTCAACTGGGATCAAGGCGTCAGGCCTAAAGGCAGAGGGCAAGTCTCATCGGGCAAATGCCCAAAAGGGCAGTGGCTACAGAGAGCTTGCCCTGGCGGTAGAGTCCCACCTGGATATGGAAAAGGTCTGGCAGATGCTCGAATTGGAGATGCCAGAAGCTGAGGACAAGGCGAGATAGGCCGCCTTCGCCGCTTAAGCCGACAAGAGAAAAAGGTGCAAAGTGGAATCTATGAGGCTAGGGGTGTTGTTTTCCGGGGGAAAGGATTCGGTATTTGCCTGCTGGAGGGCGCAGGAGAGGAATACCGTAGCCTGTCTGATAACCCTTCTCTCTCAAAATCCGGACAGCTATATGTTCCACACCCCAAACATCTGCCATACCCATTTTCAGGCCGAGGCTATGCACATCCCCCAGCTCTGCCGGCCCACTCAGGGGGTAAAGGAGAAGGAGCTGGAGGATCTGAAGTCCGCCCTGGCCGAAGCGCGGGACTGCTATGGCGTCCAGGGAATCGTCACCGGGGCGATCGAGTCGATCTACCAGGCGGCCAGAGTGCAGAGGATCTGCCATTCTCTTGACCTGTGGTGCTTTGATCCCCTCTGGCAGACCGATCAGATCGATTATCTTAAGACTCTCTTAATTGAAGGCTTTCGGGTGATCATCTCTGGGGTCTATGCCTACCCCTTTGATGCCAGCTGGCTGGGAGCGGAGCTCACAGAGGAGAAGATCATGAGGCTCGCCCAGCTGCAGGAGAGGTATCAGATCAATCCCTCTGGCGAGGGAGGGGAGATCGAGACCTTTGTCCTGGACGGCCCCATCCCCCTCTTTCGAAAGAGAATCGAGATCTTAAGAGCATCCGGGACCTATGCCAACTACCGGGGCCAGTACATCATTGAGGAGATGAGGCTGGTGGATAAATGAACGGCAAAGCAAAGATCCTCCTGGTGGACAGCTGCTACGAGGCCGATTCCCTCTCCCAATATGAGTTCGTCCGTCCGGTTCAAAGGATCCTGGAGAGGACAGGCTTTCCCTGCCAGGTCTGCCATATCTCCCTGCTGAATGAAGAGCGTCTGAAAAGCTGCGATAAAGTGGTTCTCTGCGGCACTGCCTTGAAGGATAACGAGTACCTGAATCATCTGGAGAGATACACCTGGCTGAAGGAAGGAGACCGGCCCGTCCTGGGGATCTGTGCCGGCATGCAGATCATCGCCGCCATCTTTGGGGGAGAGGTCAGATCGCGACACAAGCCCGCCATCGGCCTGGAGATGATCGAGGTGGTCGGGGAGTCGGATATCCTCGGTCCCTGCCGCAAAATCGAGGTCTATCATCTGCATGGCCTTGATCCCACCCTGCCCGAGGGATTCATCCGTCTGGCAGGGACAGAATTGTCTCCAGAGGCCTTCTCCCACTGCTCTCAACCCATTTGGGGACTCCTGTTCCACCCCGAGGTGCGCAACCGCTGGATTCTGGAAAATTATGCGAATCTCTAACTCTGAACTTGCCGGAAAGCTCATTCCTTCGAAACCAATTTATGTAATGAATCATCATTTAACCGCATTATGCAAGACTATTCCCTGAATCAATTTCTCAGTCTGGCCGGGACTCCGCCTCTGGACATAGAGATCTGCGATGTAACTTTGCGCGATGGGGAGCAGATGCCGGGAGTGGTCTTTAGGGCCGATGAGAAGCTGGATATCGCTCTCCGGCTGGACGAGATCGGCGTGGAGGTCATTGAGGCGGGCTTTCCTGTGGTCTCTGCCGCAGAGATGAACGCGGTGAAAGAGGTCTGCAACCTGGGGCTTAAGGCCAAGATCTCTGCTCTCTCCCGATCGGTCAAGAAGGATGTTGATGCTGCTATTGACTGCGGCGTGGACATGATCAGCGTCTTCATCGCTACCTCGGACCTCCATCTCAAGCACAAGCTTCACATGAGCTGTCCTGAGGCCATAGCCTGTGCTCTCCAAACGGTCGAGTACGCCAAGGATCACGGCCTGATAGTACGCTTCTCAGCGGAAGATGCAACGCGCACCGATTTTGAAACCTTAAAGAAGCTGTACAAGAAGGCTGAGGAATACCATGCAGACTACGTGAGCGTCGCGGATACTGTGGGCATCATGAACCCCCGCACGACTTACTATATGATAAGCGAGCTTCGCAAGTCCATAAAGACCCCGATCTGCATGCATTGTCATGACGACCTGGGAATGGCCCTGGCCAACACCCTTGCTGGGGCAGAGGCGGGGGCCAGGCAATTGCATACCACAGTGAACGGAATTGGCGAGCGCAGCGGCAACACTCCCTTAGAAGAGCTCTTGATCGCCCTGAGGTTGCACTACGATATCGAGAGCTATGATCTCTCCAAGATAAAGGACCTCTCCCAGCTGGTCCAGACCTATTCCGATGTTCCAGTGGCCAAGAACAAGGCGGTAGTGGGGACCAATGCCTTCTCCCACGAGTCAGGGATTCACGTGGCTGCGGTGTTAGAGGAGCCTAGGACCTACGAGCTCTACTCCCCGGAGTTGGTGGGCGCAGCAAGGCATATCATCATCGGCAAGCACACCGGAGTCAAGGCCCTGAAGTACATCACCCAGAGGATGGGCTACTATCTTAAGGATCAAGAGCTAGGCGACCTATCAGAGAGGGTGAAGATGTGCAGCGAGTACAAACATGCCATTAACTGTGAAGAATTGAGAAAGCTGATATTGAACATGGAGAACATCGAGGTCATATACCCGGGTCCTTGAATTGGCTGCCAGGCCAATCGGATTTGCACCACTTTTATCAATGATCTATTCAGCAGATCGAAGGGTATATCTTGCCGTTATGTACAACCCTGAACCCATGGATGCAGAATTAAGGGCTTTTTGAGGTGTGAACTGTGAAGGCGCTCATACTTTCAGGCGGCTCAGGGACGAGGCTGCGACCTCTGACCTATTCGCAGCAAAAACAGCTCATTCCCGTAGCCAATAAACCAGTTCTTTTCTATGCCCTCGAGGATGTGATCGAGGCCGGGGCGGACGAGATCGGCATAATCCTGGGGCCGAACAAGGAGCAGGTCATAGAGACAGTGCGATCCGCAGATTGGTCGGTCCCCATCAAATTCATCTATCAGGGTGAGCCCAAGGGACTTGCCCACACCATCCTGGTGGCGGAGGATTTCCTGGATGAAGATTTTGTTATGTACCTGGGGGACAATATCCTAAGAGACGGCATAGTCAGCCATGAGAAGCGTTTTCATAGTCTGGGCAGCAGCGCAAGCGTTCTGCTCACCCCGGTCGACGATCCTCAGCGCTTCGGTGTGGCCGACCTGAACCCGGACGGGAGCATCAGGCGCCTGGTGGAAAAGCCCAAAGTCCCTCCCTCCAATTATGCTCTGGTTGGGGTGTACTTCTTCACCCCATTGATCATAGAGGCCTGCAAATCCATCAAACCATCCTGGAGGAATGAGCTGGAGATCACCGACGCCATTCAGTGGCTGATTGAGAATGGCCATAAGGTGGATGCCTCCTTTGTGGAGGGGTGGTGGAAGGATACCGGAAAGCCAGAGGACATATTCGAGGCCAATCGCCTGATCCTGGACGATATCGATGGAAGGTGCGATGGCGAGGTGGAGGAGTCCCGGATCATGGGAAGGGTGGTAATGGAAGAGGGAACCAGAATCAGAAGGTCGGTGGTAAAGGGGCCCTGCATCATCGGAAGGGACAGCATTATATCCGATTCATATATTGGCCCTTACACCTCAATTGGCATCGGCTGTCAGATATGCGGCACGGAGGTAGAGGACTCGATCATCATGGATGAAAGCAGGATAGTTAATGCTGGAAAAGTGGTAGAGAGCCTGATCGGCAGGAACGTCAGGATCAAGGAATGCGATAGCCTGCCAAGAGGAAGCCGGATGATCGTGGGAGATAACTCCGATATATCGCTGTGATCGCTATGAATCTTCTTGTTACCGGGGGCCTTGGCTTTATCGGCAGCAACTTCATCCGATTAATGCTGAACCGGCATGATGACTGCAGAATCCTGAACCTGGACGCCCAAGGTTTCGGCTCCAACATCCAGAACCTGGCGGACTATAAGGATGACAGGAGGTACACCTTTTTCCGGGGGGATATAGCCGATAGCAGCCTGGTATCCAGTCTGGTGGAAAAGGCGGATCTGGTGGTGAACTTCGCTGCTGAGACCCATGTGGACCGGTCCATCTCCCGACCCGACTCATTCCTGCATAGCAATGTCAATGGGGTCTTTTGCCTGCTGGAGGCCATAAGAGATCATAATCCTTCCGTCAGATATGTCCAGATCTCAACCGACGAGGTCTATGGGGACATCCTCAGGGGCTCATCCACTGAGGATTCGACATTGCGGCCCTCATCCCCCTATTCCGCCAGCAAAGCGGCAGGGGACGTATTCGTCCTGGCCTATGCCCGAACCTACGGCCTGGAGGCCATGATCACCCGCTGCACCAACAATTACGGGCCCTACCAGTTTCCCGAAAAGCTGATTCCCAAGACCATAATAAGGGCTAAGGAAGGGCTGAAGATCCCCATTTACGGCACAGGAGAGAATGTGAGAGACTGGATCTATGTGACAGATCACTGCCGGGCGGTAGAGCAGGTTCTCAATAGGGGGAGAAGGGGCGAGATCTATAATATCTCTGCCGGAGAGGAGAGGACCAATCTGTTTATCGCTAAATTCATTCTCGAGATGCTGGGCAAAAGCGAGGATCAGATCGAGTTTGTGGAGGATAGGCCGGGACACGATGCCCGCTACAGCCTGGACTCGTCCCGGATCAGAAAGGAGCTGGGCTGGCGGCCTGAGCGGAGCTTTGAGGAAGGGCTTCAGACGACAGTGGAATGGTATCTGCAGAACCCTGATTGGTACGGCCCGCTGGTGAACGATTCGGTATTGAGTGCCACCCCCTGGCGGCTGAAGTGGTAGGGGCGATATTCCATGAGAATCTTCATAACCGGTGGCAGCGGCCTTGCGGGAAGCAAGCTGGCAGAGATGGCCTTGGCCAGGGGAGAGCAGGTCTATAGCGGATATGCTCATAACCAGCCCCCCTATGGAAAAGAGGTAAAATTCGATCTCTTGGACGCAAATGGCATCCGCGATACCATCGAGAGGATGAGGCCGGATGTAATCGTGCACAGCGCCGCCCTGACCGATGTGGATCGATGTGAACGGAAAAAGGATTTGGCCTACAGGATTAATGTGGAAGGGACTCGGACGATAGCAGAGGCGGCGAGAAAGGCCGGCTCTTATCTGGTCTACATATCGACGGACTACGTCTTCGATGGCCAGCGGGGGCTGTACCGGGAGGAGGAGGAGACGAACCCGGTTAGCTATTACGGCCTTTCCAAGCTCCTGGGAGAGCAGTTCTGTCTTGATCAGGGGTGTATTGCCAGAACCTGTGTGATCTATGGCAGCCGGCCGGCCAGCGGCAAGGTCAACTTCGCTCTATGGCTGTTGAACGCCCTTAAATCAGGAAAAGAGGCGAGAGTGGTCACAGATCAGTTCATAACCCCCACCCTGAACAGCAATCTGGCGGCAATGGTGCTGGAGGCGGCGGACCGGCATCTATCCGGGATCTATCATCTCTCAGGAGCCGCCAGGGTATCCAGATATGATTTTGCCTGCGAGCTGGCCAGAGCATTCGACCTTGATCGCCGACTGATCATCCCCTCTCAGATGAGCGACATCGGTTGGCTGGCAAGAAGGCCAATGGATTCATCCCTGGATACAGCAAAAGCCAGCAGGACGCTGAAAAATGGGCCCCTCAACCTTTATGAATCCCTGCAAGTGTTAAGAGATGAGCTTCTCTCGGGCTCGAGGAATAGAAGATCTCATGAGAATGCTTATAGAAAGCCTGAATAATGGGCTGAAAGAAAGCATGGCAAAGGCCAAAAAGTTGGCCTTTGATAGACTAATAAAATACGAAGATGATGAGGTCATGTGATGCTGCCAGGAATTGTGATAAAACCCTTGAAGAGATTCGCCGATGAGCGTGGATTTTTCACTGAGATCATGAGGAAGGACTGGAAGGATGTTATTCAGGATGACATTGTGCAGGCCAATATGTCTCTGAGCTATCCGGGCATGGTAAGGGCCTGGCACCGGCATGAGAGAGGACAGGTAGATCATTTCCTTGTAGTTCGAGGCGCGCTTAAGATCTGCGCTTACGATGATGATACCCGGGAGCTTGATGAGATCATCTCCGCGGGAGACAATCCCCAGATGGTCAGGATGCCAGGGCATTACTGGCATGGCTTTGGGGTTGTGGGAAATGAACAGGCCACGCTGATTTATTTCGTAAACCGGCTTTATGATTATGCCAGTCCCGATGAGGAGAGAAGGCCCTGGAATGATCCGGCTATCGTTCCGGATACGATCAATGGCAAAAAGGACGAGCGCTGCAATAGAACATGGGATTGGTTTCTTCCAGCGTTCAAGTGATTTGCAGTGAATACCATTCAGAGGATAGCCAAGAACACCATATTTTTGGCCTCCTCAAATATCATTGGATTTGTATTCAGCTTCTTCTTTTTGGTCTACACCACCCGTTATCTGGGAACGGAAAGGTATGGCCTGCTCTCTTTTGCCATCGCTTTTGCCTCGATTACCATCTTCCTGGCGGATATCGGAATCTCCTCGGTGATTGTCAGAGATGTAGCCCGAGATAGGTCCAAGACGGCAATATATATTGGAAACTCCATATTAATGAAAGTCGTCCTGGCTGCGATCACCCTTATGAGCACGGCCGCCATAGGATTTGCCCTGGGCTATCCGTTCTCCACCATGAAGATAGTGATGGTGATCCTCCTCTCTCTCATCGTCATCTCCTTTTCCGGCATCATCAGCTCAGTCGTTTCCGCTTATGAGATAATGGAGTACATCTCAATAGGCACGGTAATATATAATTTAATTATGCTCACCTTCGCCCTCCTGGCCATAAGTTCAGGGGTAGATGTCTACGGCTTTGCCTATGTATACCTCTTCTCGAGCTTCATCTCTCTGGGCTATTTTGCCCTTGTAGCTCTGAGAAAGCTTCCTCGGCCCAGGTGGAATATAGATATAGACCTCTGGAAATATATGATAAAGGAGGCCATTCCCTTCGGCCTATCCTCAGTCTTTGTGAGGGTGTATTATTATGTCGATACAGTTATGATATCTTTATTGATATTAAATCCCAATGAGGTTATGGGATGGTACAATGCGGCATATCGTATGGTGATCATCCTTTCCTTTATTCCAGTGACTTTTTTGGGGTCAATATATCCCATTATGTCAAAATTTTATGTCTCTTCAGACCAATATTTAGGATTCATGTATGAGCGATCTTTCAAGTATCTGATGGCGATTGCCATTCCTATTGGAGTGGGAACAACGGTATTAGGAGAGGATTTGGTCTCCCTTGTGTACGGGCCGGCCTTCGCTCCATCAGCCATTGCCCTGCAGATATTGATCTGGTCTGAGGCATTGATCTTCATCAATTCAGCTTTTGGGTATCTATTCAATTCCATTAACCGCCAAATGGTCGTGGCCAAGCAGACCATGCTAGCCGCTGGATTGAATATAATCTTGAATCTGTTTCTGATACCTCAGTACAGCTACATAGGAGCGAGCAGCGCAACAGTGGCCACGCAGCTCTTCTCATTTCTCTTCCTCTTGCACATTGCTTCAAAAGAAGGCTATGGGCTTCCCAGGAATATGATTTCCTCTCTCCTCAAGATTCTAGTTGCCTGTCTTGCAATGGTGCTTTTCATAAGAGGATTTGACCATCTTCCGGTACCGTTATTGATAGTGATATCCGCCATTATCTATTTCTTCCTGATAATCATTTTGAGGGTAGTGGATAAGGTTGATATCCAGATGGCAGGACAGCTGCTGAGTGGGATTAGAATACCTCGCAAGAAGGAGTGATTATAGGACAAATTCAACGGCATGCTCTGATCATGCTGGCAAAGCTTTATAAAAAACGGAGAAAAGAATGACAAAGCCAATCGACCAACAATTAGCTGCTTGCAGGAAGTATCCATGGCCATCGATCCTTTGGTGTCAATAATTACTCCTACATACAACCATGAAAATTTCATCTCAGAATGCCTGGAGAGCGTCCTCGCCCAGAGCTATGCCAGCTGGGAGCAGATAGTGATCGACGATGGGTCCACCGATAAGACTGCCAAGATAGTCTCCAAGTTCAAAGATGATCGGATCAAATATATTCGTCAAGATAATAAGGGCATTCTTAGGCTTGGCGAGAGCTACAATTTGGCCCTTCAGATCTCAAAGGGCGAGTACATAGCCGTTCTTGAGGGGGATGACTTTTGGCCTTCTGATAAGCTGGAGATCCAGATCGATGCCATGAGGGGCAGTGATGCCATCTTGAGCTGGGGGAGGGCGGAGGTGATGGACGAAAAGGGCGATCTTCTTGCCGTCCTTCCCAATGATATGGAGCGCTTTATGGGTCTCTCCAGGGAAGAGCAGTTGGGCAATCTGCTCATCGAAAATCCCATGCATTCCTGCACTGTTGTGTGCAAAAAGGTTGCATTGCAGTCGATTGGAGGATTCAAGCAGCCCCAAGGACTTCCTTTCGTGGACGGATCGACATGGCTGGAGCTTAGCCTTATAGGAGATTTCTTGCCCATAGATGCCGTTTTGGGCTGCTACCGAAGGCATGATCGCCAGATATCGTCAACCATGAAAAGCTCGATGGTCAGGGCAGGGCTCTACTTCACAGAATTCTTTAAAAATCTTCCTGCAGATGTCAAGGCATCTCTTGCCAATGAGGACAATGATATTGCTGCCAGAATGGATCGGAAGGCGAGGGAGATCGATTACTATCTGGGAAGAGCCTACTTGAGAGAAGGCAAATGGTCTGATGCCCGGGAATCTCTCCTAAAAGCCATCAAAGAGGAGAATCTTCCCTCCATCAAAGCAAAAGCCATTTTGGGGATCTTATGCGGCCTGCTGAGGACGGATCTGGAGTGGCTGGCTGCATTCATCGATCCAAGAGAGGGCCGGAGATGAGATTAGGGGCTCAGCCATCATATATAATTCAACGCTCTCCAACCAATTTCAGCCTTCAGCCAGCTCATTTATCGTCTTTATCAACCCATCCTCTCTTCTTTTCTCTGGAAATAGCTCAATTATCCGTTCTCTGGCTTTTTTGCCCCTACTGCTCCGATCCGCCAGGGCTTTTTTGATGGCCTCCGCCGCAGCTCGTGGATCGCCATAGGGCACAATAAAGCCAGTATCTCCAATTGCTCTGGGAATGCCGTTGCGATCTGTGCCCACAGGAATGCACTCGCAGAGCATCGCCTCGCACAGAGCATTGGGTAGCCCTTCCCTCATGGACAATTGGCAGAAGACCCTGGCCCTCTGGTAGGACTCAATGAGATCATCATGGGTGACAAACCCCGTGAATTCCACATTATCAGGAGCCATCTCCTTTAGCCTTGATAAGGCATCACCTTTGATCCCCACCACCTTGAAGCCAGCCTCCGGAAGATGTTTTGCCGATTCTACAAAAACATCGAGTCCCTTTATCAGGACCCGGTCCCAGCTCTCTCCCATGGCAACGGTCAGCGCCAAGGGCTCCTTTTCTCCCTTAGGATAAAAATCTGTATCTGAAAAACCTGAAGGAAGATAGTCTATGTTATGGCCGTTGATCCTGGCATTTTTTATGGCATCGTCCTTTAGGGATGGATCAACCACCAGCACCCTGTCCGCGTACATTAAGGCAAATTTGGTGAGAATGCTCTTGATCCTGCCCTGAGCGAAACGGCCGTAGTTTATCTCCGGGATGCATGCAACATCGAAGCCGCCAACCACGATGATGGTCTTTTTTCTCAGAAGCTTTGAAAGGAGGACTGTGGCTGCTGCATGTCCTCCAGCAAACCATATCAAGGCCATGCGGCATCCTATCATCGCCCCTGCCAATTTCACTGCATCGCCAAGGGAAGATAAGCTGACCACCTCCACCTCATAATGGCGGGACAGCATATCGAGATCTTTTTGGATGAAGGAAGAAAAGTAGCCGTAGTAAACAAGGACGATCTTCATAGAAACCTCAGGCCGGAGAGGAAAGCCGTACGCTTTCTGGCATTACTTTCGCAATGCACTACAAACATATTTATTCGCATGAAACCATCTCCACATGTTGTTTTCTCAGACCACAAGACACTCTTTGGAGCCAACGGTTCAGTGGGATGACCGAGAGACACACACTAACTCAGATCGGAATAGGCAGCAATGCCTAAGCTGAAATGCATTTGAAGCTATGATCTGTTTACGGGCTGCCTCGACCATGAAATGGCTCGACCGATTTTGCAGGTCGGTGTCAACCAGCCTATTGTTTCGGGAAAACATCTTACCTCAGGAACAATCTCCGCTCTCTAGGGCGGAGTAGTTGACTTGACTCCCCTTCGTTGCAGTGTGATTGGATCGTTTTGCCTTTCTATTATAAGATAGTTCCTGATAGAATCCCCTTTATCTGATCATATGAAATTAGCTATTCATCAGGCTCTTCAGCAGAGACTGCAATGCCTCCTCTCTTCTCCTCAAGCTGAACCTCTCTTCCACCCGTTTTCTCAAGCCTATCCCATTTTTTGAGGATAAAGCCTTCTCTATTGCCTCAGCCGTGGCCTTAGCACTGCCGTATGGAACATAATAGCCAGCGTCTCCCACAACCTCAGGAATTGCTCCTCTCTCTGTCACCACTGGCACGCATCCGCAGGCCATGGCCTCAGCCAGAGCCATTCCAAAGGACTCCCGATAAGAGAGCTGGCAGTAGACCCTGGCCTCTTGATAAAAAGCCAACAATTCTTCCCTAGATACATATCCGAAAAGCGAAACGTTTTCCGTAGATCTGGATTGCAGCTCTTCTCGGTCCTGGTCGGATAGTCCCACAATCAGAAATCGGATCTCGGGAAGCAGAGCAGCGGCCCCGATAAACGCATCCAGTCCTTTAAGCTTTATTATGCGACCCGAACCGGAGGCCACCGTCATCACCAGATCCTTTTTCTCCCCACCGGGCTGGAATCTGTCCAAATCGATCCCCGGATAGAGAACCTGAACTCTTTTCGGTTTAGCTCTGGCCAGGACCTCCGACTTGGTGAATTCAGATACAGGAAGGACAATATCCGCATTTCCCAGAACAAAGTCAGAATACACTCTCTTGAGTCTGCCTAAAGTATACTGGCCATAGCTTATATCCGGCTCAAAGGCCACATCGTAGCCCCCTACGACGACCGCTGATCTCTTTCTCAATAGCTTGGAGAGCAGCACGGCAGCGAAAGAATGTCCGGAGGCAAACCAGGAGAATGTGAGATCTGATTGCCAGATCGGCCTCATCATTTTGAGGATGTCGCCGGCGCCGCTGTAGCCCAGCCTTTCGACCCGGAAATGCCCTGACAGGGATGAACAGTCCTGCTTTACGAATGAGGAGCGTGGGTAATATACAAATGCTATATTCATTCTATATTATCCATCACAGTGTTATTTTAGTCGCATCAATCAGCAGCTTCAAGCAAGACCTTCTGATAATCTTTCGAAATGGCTCTCCAGTCATACCGCTCTGCCAGAGACCGGAATCTCTTTGTGGTCGGCTCCACCGACAGAATGCTATTCACCTGAGCTATAAAGCTCTCCACATCATCAAAATAGTATATCTCATCCCCAAGCAGCTTTTCCAATGATATCATCCGGCTGGACAGCACCGGCCGGCCGCAGGCCAGGTAATTGAAGACCTTCCCCCCGGCAGCATACTCGTTCTTCTTCATCATCTTGAGGGGATTCAGGCCGATGTCCATGGCGCTGATGTACCTGGAAAGCTCATTATATGGCACCGCTCCGGTACAGACCACCCTTTCCGCCACCCCTAGATCCTCCGCCATCCTCTTTATCCCATCCCCATAATCGGTAAAGAGCCCTGGCCCCACCACCAGAAGGGTAGCATCCAGGCGCGGCAAAGCCTCGATCACCGTCTCCAGGTCCACCCAGTGCTCCAGAGAGCCGACATATCCCAGGACTGTGCCCCCAAGGCCCAGAGAGCTCTTGGCCTCTGACATGGGAAGCGGTCGGAGGACTCTGGTGTCCACGCCGTTGGGTATCACAGCTACATCTTTTACTCCCACCCCCAGGAGATACTCCTTCAGCTCTTTGGTGACGGTTATGACAGAGCGGGCATGGCGGAGATTGAATTTGGTGATGAAGCTCACCACATACTTGACTATCTCTCCTAAAGCTGAGCCGGGATAGTAGATCGATGCAGACTCCTCCAGGTGATCCAGATAGTCGAATACGATTGGCGTTCGGGAGAAGTTGGCGGCAAAAGAGGGGAGGATATTGGTGGAAAGAATGACATCGATCTTCTTTTCTTTCACAATCCTTCTGATCTTCCAGATATGGTAGGGGAAGTTCAGGATATAATAGAGGGATGGATCCTGGGTCTCTATCCAGCTTGCTTTCAATAGCTGGCATTTCGTCTCCCTCTCCGGCAAATCGCTAAACCTCTTCAGGCCGAAGTGCAGCACATATACCTCATGCTCTTCAGCCAATGTATCGAAGATGAAGTTCAGACGGTTGGGAACGGGATGCCTGATCCAGTCGGTGGTGGGTATTACCAGTATATTCATATTTTGCCTTCATCATGCCGTTTTGCCTTTATCTGCAGGATATCGATCCATTCAGGCGGCATTATCATCTTGCCGGACGACTTTGTCAGGGCTCCTATAAAAGCCTGGGCCTTCCTACTGCTTTTCATTATGATCTATTCATATTTTTTAAGTACAATTGACCGAAAAGATCTAGAGCAAGATATGAGCGTATCCATTTAGCATTCTGGCTGTGATAGATTTGAAGGGAGTGATATTGGCGGCAGGAGAAGGCCGCAGATGCAGACCGCTTACCCAGACCCGATCCAAGGTCATGCTTCCCGTGGGCAACCGGCCTTTTATGGAGTACGTCATTCGCGCTCTGGCTGCAAACGGAATCGAGGACATTTATGTGGTGGTCGGATACCAGAAAGAGAGGGTGATGGACTACTTTGAGGATGGCATAGACTTTGATGTTGCCATCACCTACATCGAGCAGAATGAGCTCTTGGGAACTGCTCATGCCCTGCTCAAGGCCGAGCAGTATGTGGACGAGGAGTTCCTGGTGGTAAATGGAGACAACCTCATAGATAAAAGGGCAGTGAACGAGCTCGTCTCGGCGAAGGGAGATAATGTGATCCTGGCTGCCCTCCGCCGCCATACCGGCGACTATGGAGTCCTGATCGTTGACAACGGATTGGTAACGGAGATAATAGAGAAACCAGGGCGGCCTTGCTCGGGGATTTTGAATACAGGCTCCTATAAATTCACCCCCGATGTCTTTGACGCCCTCAAACAGGCTCCCATATCGGAGCGGGGCTCCTATGAGCTTCCTGAGACCATCATGCAGATGATCAAAGAAGGAACCCAGATCGTTCCCCTCATAACCAAAGGGATTTGGGCGGACGCCATATTTGCCTGGGATCTTCTCAACGCCAACAGCCTGGCTTTAGGAATGGATGAGCCAAAGATCATGGGCGATGTGGAGAAAGGAGCGATGATCAAGGGTCCAGTCCATTTGGGCGAGGGAAGCATTGTTCGTTCAGGCTCCTATCTGGTCGGTCCGGTCTCCATAGGAGAGGACTGCGATATTGGCCCCAATGCCGTCATCCTCCCCTCCACTTCTGTCGGCGACTCAGCCCGAATCGGCCCGCACTCCGAGGTCAGAAACAGCATATTGATGAATGACGCCAGGATCGGATCGGGATGCATAATCTCCGACTCGGTAATCGGAGCAAGCTGCACTCTCCGCGATCAGGTGGTGGTTGAGACAGGTTCTTGCGTGGTGGAGATTGAAGGGGTCTTCCAGAGGGCGGAGTTCGGCGCCATCCTTGCCGACGACGTATCCGTCGGAGCCAGGGTCCTGGCAAGCCCGGGTACGGTGGTGGGCACAAAGGCGAGCATAAGCTCTGGGGCGGCAATCCGCGGCACGATCAATAGGGATAGCAGGGTGATCTGTTAATGTGCGGCATTGTGGCGTATATCGGAGATGATAAGGCAGGACCCATATTATTTGATACCCTGAAGAGGCTGGAGTACAGAGGTTACGACTCTGCAGGAGTGGCCGTTATATCTCAGGGTTCAGTCGAAGTGCTGAAGTCGTCCGGGCGGATAGTGGACCTGGAGAAGACCTACAAGAGCATGGGAAGCCCGGGAGAGGGAATGGGAATAGGCCATACCCGCTGGGCTACTCATGGCCGGCCCAGCGACATAAATGCCCATCCCCACACATCCGGGGAGATTGCAATAGTACATAATGGGATCATTGAGAACTACCTGGATCTGAGAGACCTCCTCACCGAGATGGGATATGAGTTCCAGTCCGAGACGGATAGCGAGGTGCTGGCTCATCTCATCCATTTTTACTATAAGGGGGATCTATGTGCAGCCACCCTAAAAGCCCTGGAGAAGGTGGAGGGCTCCTATGCCATTGCAGTGATGGCCGCCAGCTCGCCTTACATCGTCTGCGCGAGATATGAGAGTCCCCTGGTGATAGGCAAAGGCAGCTCTTCCGTTTTTGTGGCATCCGATATACCCGCTCTTCTTCCTTATACCAAGGACGTCATCCGCCTGAAGGACGGCAATATTGCCCGTATCTATGCGGACAGGATAGAGGTTCTGGATTGCAGCGGCGCGCCTTTGGAGTCGGAGGTCGAGCGCATAACCTGGGATGCGGATGCGGCTGAGAAGGGCGGCTATCCTCATTTCATGCTCAAGGAGATTCATGAGCAGCCCAGAGCCATCAGGGAGACCATCGCCGGCAGGATATCAGAAATAGATGGGGATGTGAGGCTTTCCTTGGGCATAAGCGAGGAGGAGATATTGTCGCTGGAGAGGGTGACCATCATCGCCTGCGGCACCTCATACCACGCCGGTATGCTGGCCAGAAACCTCTTCGTTCGCGCTGCCGGCCTGCCGGTGGATGTGGAGGTGGCCTCGGAGTTCCTCAGTCTGCAGTTGCGACCCAGAACGCTGCTCCTGGGGATAACCCAGTCCGGTGAGACAGCTGATACCCTTCTTGCCTTGAAGAAGGCCAAGACCTGTGGCGGGCGGAGCCTGGCCATAACCAATGTCGTAGGCTCGACGGTGACAGAGCTTGTGGACGGGACCATATTCACCCGCTGCGGACCGGAGATCGGCGTTGCCGCCACCAAGACCTTCACCTCTCAGATGGTGGCCGTCATCTTGCTTGCCATCCGCTTGGGTCGTGCTCGAGGCCATCTGACCCCAGATCAGGCGAGAAAGATGTTAATCGAGCTCACCAAGCTGCCAGGCCTGGTGCAGAGGGTCCTGGAGAAAAGAGAGGAGATCAGGAAGATCGCCGAGATGTTTGCGGGGGCAGGCTGCTACTTTTTCATAGGCCGGGACTACCTCTATCCCATATCCCTCGAGGGCGCTTTGAAGATGAAGGAGATCGCCTACATCCCCTCCGAGGGTTATGCCGGTGGGGAGCTCAAGCACGGGCCCTTGGCACTGATCACCGAGAAGACTCCGGTGGTGGCCCTGGCCACCTGCGGCAAGAAGATTCAGTCCAATATCAAAGAGGTCAGAGCCAGAGGGGCTGAGGTCATCGCCCTGGCCACGGAGGGAGACCCCGACATAGAAAAGGTGGCAAGCAAGGTGATAGAGCTTCCCGAGACCAGGCCCATCTACTCCGCCGTGCTATGCACCGTGGCAGTGCAGCTCCTGGCCTATTATACCGCCAATAAGCTGGGACTGCCAATCGATAAGCCCAGAAACCTGGCCAAGTGCGTGACTGTGGAGTAAACTACCCCCAGTTTGGGTGAGATCGGGATCAGGGCAATTTGGATTTGAGAATAGAATGGATATTAGAGTGCATAAAGGCACTTGAGCCTGTGAGCGCTCACAGGCTCTCGTAGACCTCCTTGATGACCCGATCGTTCAAGTCCCAGAACCTATAATCCTCCCGGTCCATCGGCTCAGGCTCTCGCAGCAGGTTGTCTCTCACTGCTCTCTCCAGATCCCGGGAGGGCACAATCACCAGGTTCTTTCTCTTCTCGATCATGGTCACCCCCGATGCCACCACTATCTTGCCCAAAGCCAGATACTCATTGAGCTTCCAGACGCTTTTGTCCGTGGAGTAGGGGGTGAGGGCATTCTCCTCCCGGGGAATCAGGCATAAGCTGGCTTTGCCAAGCAGTGCCGCCACCTTCTCATGCGGCTGCCAGCCCAGATTCCTGACGTTTGCCGGCTTTCTCCACAGATAATAGCGGGCAAAAGGACCGCCGCCCACAATCCAAAACTCCCTTTCCGGAATTGCTCGAGCAAGCTCCAGCAGTTTTCCGATTCCCTCCTGGGTGCATACCCTGCCGATGAATATTATCGGCCCTTTTCCCGGCTGGACAGCATACTCCCCCCCGTCGATCTCATCAACCTTCTGGCAGAAAGAGCGCTGCGGATAGTTGGGAACGATGTGGACTTTCTTTTGAGGGGCATACTCTTTCACCTTCTTTTCAAGCGGCTCATTGACGGTGGTGATGACGTCCGCAGCTTCTGCCAACTCCCTTTCGAAGCGCTCGGCAAATGCCTTCCCTGGAGCTAGAAAGGTCTGAGCGAACTCAACCCCCCAGGGGGAGCGATAGTCGTAGATCAGCCTTTTGTAGCCCCTTCCCCGCAGCCCGGCAAAACCGTGATAGATCACATCCGGGACATTGAAGATATGAACCACATCCGGCTTATGGTCCAATGCCATCCTCTTCGCCTGCCTGGCAATGCTGATCCAGTTTCTAGTGCCGAAGCTGGGAACGATCACCTCATGCCCCTGGGACTGGAGGGTGCCCCTGAACATCCTGAGCCTGGTGGTCCTCTCCGGCTGATTGGCTAAAAGGAGTATCTTCAAGACCCACCTGACCCGACCAGCTTCTCGATCAGATCCACGATCATAGCGCTCGCCCTCCCCTTTCCGAATACATCCTGGCGCTCATGCCTCGGCCGGAAATCCCTGATCGCAGAGGCGATATCCTCCCCCGGCCGGACGAGGACGTTCCAGCCGTCATTTACCGTCTCTATCCATTCCGTCGTGTCCCTCAGGGTTATGCAGGGAATGCCCAAGAGATATGCCTCCTTTTGCACCCCACCCGAGTCGGTGACGATCTTTTTGGCGTTCTTCTCTAAAAGAAGCATATCCAGGTATCCCACTGGCTTTATCATCCTGATCTTTTTTTCCAGATCATCCCACAGGCCGAACTTCTTCAGGTACTTCTCCGCTCGAGGATGGCAGGGAAAGACCACATCATCCAGATCCTGGAGGGCCAGAGCAATCGCCCGGAGGTTTTCTGGATCATCGGTGTTGGATGCCCGGTGAACAGTTGCCAGATAGTAGCTCCAGGGCTTGAGCCCCAGAGCCTCAAGGATATGAGATTCGCTCTCGGCAATCCTCTCGCAATCCTTTTGCGCGTCCACCATCACATCTCCCGTCAGATGGACGTTCTGGACAATCCCTTCTCTTTTCAGGTTATCGATCGCAGTCCTTGTCGGACAGAGGAGGAGATCAGAGCAATGGTCCACCAGCACCCGGTTGATCTCTTCGGGCATCCTCTTGTCAAACGACCTCAGTCCGGCCTCGATATGAGCACACTTGATATGCATCTTTGCCGCCGCCAGCCCACCAGCTAGAGTGGAGTTGGTGTCTCCGAATACTATGACTGCATCCGGCACCTCCTTTTGCAGGACCTCTTCCGTTTTCTTGAGCATCTCACCGGTCTGAAATCCATGGCTGCCCGAGCCTATGCCCAGGTGATAGTCTGGAGCAGCTATCCCCATCTGATCGAAGAATATCCTGTCCATCTCATAGTTATAGTGCTGGCCGGTATGGACGATGACCTCCTTATGGTCTCGCTTTCTTATCTCCTTTGATACTGGAGCCAGTTTGATGAAGTTAGGACGGGCACCGACAATGGTTGCTATCTTCATGCGATCAAGTCCCTAGAGTGCTTTCCCAGATTCGAAGTTCAATTGGAAGGGATCGAATACCAGGTCGGCCTCTTCGGGCTTGATGCTTTCAAAGCCCCTGGCGGCCACCTCATCATTGTTCAGCAGTGGATCGGCCACATAGACGTCCAGCCCTTTATCATAAAGAAGCCTTGCCAGTGCAAGGTTTCTGCTGTGATAGAACTCTCTGACCCCCGCACGGAATGTTATGCCCTTGATACAGATCTTGATTTCACAGAGCGGTTTGTTGATCTTCATGCATTCCAGCAATATCCTCTCCGCCCAGTACTGGATCATCTCATCATTGAGGATGCGGGAGGTATGAAGAAGACGGCATTTGTCGAACATCTCTCGCTTTTCCATCTCTTTGATCAAAAACCAGGGGTAAACAGGGATGCAGTGCCCTCCCACTCCGGTGGAAGGCAGGTGGATATGGCAGAACTGATGGCAAGCCTTCTCTCTCGCCTCGAAAAAGTCGATTCCCAGATCCTGACAGATCTTATAAAGCTCATTGGCCAGGGCGATGTTCACATCCCTGTAGCAGCCCTCCATCACCTTGATCATCTCCGCCACACTGGCCGATGAGACCAGATGGAGGTTGGAGATGAACTGCCGGTAGAGCTGATATGCTGCCAGGCCGCTCTCCTCGTCCGTGCCCCCTATCACCTTGGGAAACTCCCTCAGCCGGCTTATGCTATATCCGGTCATTATCCTCTCCGGGGAGTAGGCCAGGAAGAACTCACCTTCCCCAAGACCGCTGCACTCGCACAGCAGCTTTTTGACCCTGCCCGATGTCGTCCCGGGAGGGAAGGTGGTCTCCAGGACCACCAGATCCCCCTTTTTCAGTATCCGGCCTAAAGAGAGCAGAGCCTTATCCATAATCGAAAAATCAGGGTTATTGCTCTGGTCTACGAATAGGGGCACAATCACTATGAAGCTTGAGCAGTCTCTCGCATCTTCGAAGCGTGGTGTGGCAATGAAGCTCTTCCCTCCGTGCCGAATTATCAGCTCCTCCAAACCCTCTTCTTCGGGGATGGGGTTGGTTCCCTGGTTTATCAGCCGGCAGCGCTCATCATTTATGTCAACACCCAAAACAGCAATTCCTCTGTCGGCAATGACCGCAGCCAGCGGCAGGCCGGCATTGCCAAGGCCAACTACCGCTATCTTCGCTTTAATATCGGACAATTCCATAGTTCTTCTCCTTCTCCCGCCCTTCTCCCCTTCTATGCCTTTTTTATGTCTTGGTTATGCCCTCTTTACTATCTCGACATCCGTTCCACAGGATGAACATCTATACACGGTCTTGCTGCCGTCATCATGCAAAATCGTATTCAGACGACGGCCGCAGCGGCAGACCCAACCCCTCTGCCGGCCCGGATTGCCCAGGATCAGGGCATGGGATGGCACGTCCTCTGCCACCACGCTTCCCGCTCCGATCATGGCATACTCGCCTATTGTTATTCCGCATACAATGGTGGCATTGGCCCCAATGCTTGACCCCCGGCAGATCCTGGTAGCTGAGACGTGCTCTTCGTCCCAGATAAAGGCGCGAGGATAGAGGTCATTGGTGAATGTAGCCGATGGGCCCACGAAGACATCGTCCTCGATCTTAACTCCCTTGTAGACGGAGACGAAGTTCTGGATCTTCACATTGTCCCCTACCTCTGCCCCGATATCTATGTAGACGCTCTTACCGATATTGCAGCCCTTACCGATCTTAGAGCTAGGGCGCACATGGGCAAAGTGCCAGATCTTCGTTCCCTCGCCGATGGATTCGCTCTCCACAATGGCTGTGGGATGAGCATAATAGGCCTGGGACTCATCCTGAGAATTGCCTTTAGAATTGCCCTGGGATTTTGTCATTCCGATATTGATCCCTTCTTGGCATTCAATCCCGATTTGATCCTCTCGCAGATCTCCAGGTTCCGTTTGCCCTCTTCTGGAGTGACCGGGAAGCTCTTATTCTGCCGGACGCAGTCCAGGAACGTCTTCAGTTCCACCTTGAGGGGCTCTACCTTGTTAACCAGAACCTTCTCGATGATGTTCTCCTGCATATACCTCTCGTCCTCTACCCGGTATTTTCCTGGTTTTCGGTAGACGTATACCTCCTGGGTCATGAAGTCGCCCTCGGTGGTGAACTCCTCTGCCTCCACATAGAAGGTGCGGAACTTCTTGGAGGACAGGCGGCTGGCGGAGATGGAGACCACGGATTCGGAGAAGACCGCCATCGCCTCGCAGACGTTGCGGCTGCCGGCGCTGAAGATCTGGTAGTCCTCCTCCCCTTTGAAGAGGACATTGAAGACTATGTCGATATCATGGATCATGAGGTCCTCGACCACTGAGGCATCGGTTATGCGGTTGGAGGTGGGATTATGTCTCTTGATGGAGACGTAGTCCGGTCGCTCGGCGATCTTCTTGATCTCCTCCACGATTGGATTGAACCTCTCGATATGGCCCACCCCCACCACAAGATCGGTCTTCTCGATCAGCCCCAAGAGACGCTCTGCCTCCTGGACAGTCATTGTGATGGGCTTCTCGATCAGGCAGTTTACCCCTGCGTTTATGACCTTGCTGGCCGTATCGAAGTGGTATCGAGTGGGAACGCATACGCTTACCGCATCTACCTTTGCCAGTAGCTCCTCGGGGCTTGAGCAGACGGTGGCGAGGTCACTGGCACGCTGAGCATTTTCCGATATGGGATCGTAGACGTAGACTGTATCTACCCCTTTAAGCTCCGAGTAGACACGCACATGATTCTTTCCCATGGCCCCGACGCCAATAACTCCAACGTCCATGTTCAGTCCTCGAAGCAATTTATGGTCTGGGCGATATGCTGGAGATCAGAGGCGCTCAATGAGGGATGCACAGGAAGGCTCATCACCCGACGGGATACGTCCTCTGATACCGGGCACCTATCCCGTCCATAACCCAGCTTTTGGTAGATGGGCTGCTCATAGACCGCTTTGGGATAATGTACTGCGGTGGCGATGCCATTGGCATTGAGATACTCCATCAGCTTCTCTCTGGAGACGGGGAAGTCATCTTCCACCCGCAGTACATACTGGTTGTAGACATGGCGTACATCCGCCGTCCGGAAGGGAACTGTCAGCCCATCGATCTTGATCGTTTTATTCAAGGTATCGGCATTCTCGATCCTCTTGGCGATGAATCCCTCCAGCCGTTTGAGCTGGCCCGAGCCTATGGCACCCTGAATGTTCGTCATCCGGTAGTTGTAGCCTATTGATATGTGGTTGTACTTTCCGGTGTCGCCGTGGTTTCGGAGCAGCCGCATGCGATCGGCCAGGGCGTCATCGTTGGTGGTGATCATGCCTCCCTCGCCGGTGGTCATGTTCTTTGTAGGATAAAAGGAGAAACAACCGGTTCCGAATGAGCCCGCCATCCTTCCCCCCATCATCGCACCGTGGGCCTGAGCGCAATCCTCCACCAGGGCAATATTACGATCCTCGCAGATCTGACATACGGCTTTGGCATCGAAGGGCTGGCCGTAGAGGTGAACCCCGATCACCGCTCGGGTACGAGGGGTGATCTTCTCGGAGAGGTCGTCTGGATCGATATTGAACGTCCTGGGATCCACATCAGCGAAGACGGGCACCGAGCCCTGGTAGAGAACGGTATTGGCGGTAGCAATAAAGGTGAATGCCGGTGAAATGACCTCGTCTCCCGGCTCGAGCCCCAATCCTTTAAGGGCCAGGTCCAGGGCCACAGTGCCGTTGCTGACGGCAATAGAATGCTCTACACCCAAATACTCGCTGAACTCCTCTTCAAAATTCTTGACCTTTTCGCCCTGAGTGAGCATGCCGCTCCTCAGCACCTCTCCCACCGCCTCTATCTCTTCTTCCCCCACCGTGGGCTTGGCTATGGAAATAAAATCTCTCATCAAGATCTCCTTGTATCCTGTTCTGGTCGCTATATCCTGTGCTCATCTTCACCCTTGAAAAGGCTTGTCACTAAAGCCCATTATCTTTCATTTCTGGAGATATATGGCCCCGTATGACCTCTGCAGGCTTGCCCCAGTAGCCGGCCTCAATCACCGTTCCCGGATAGATTGAGGTGTTGATCCCGGTCATGACTCCATGGCCCATGATCACACCAAGCTTGCGCCTGCCGCTGTCTACCTTCTCCCCTTTGAGATATGACTTAATGCTACCCTTATCGTGGCGCAGGTTTGAGCAGATGGTCCCTGCGCCGAAGTTGCATCTCTCCCCGATGATGCTGTCTCCCACATAAGAGAGGTGGCCGATCTTGGTGCCATTCATAATGGTGCTGTTCTTGATCTCCACGGCATTGCCTATTCGGACGTTGTCCCCTATGCAGCATGTAGGCCGGATATAGCAGTTGGGCCCGATCTCCGAGTCCTGGCCGATCATAACCGGTCCCTCGATATATGATCCAGAGCGGACGACTGTTCCCCTGCCGATGGAGATCTTTCCTTTCAGGGTCGCTCCCTCTTCCACCTCTCCTAAGATCCGGGGCTCGACCTGAGCGAGCAGCGCAAGATTAGCCTCCAGGATATCCCAGGGCCGGCCGATCTCCAGCCAGCTGTTCAGCTCTACGATCTCTATGGCCTCTTTGTTTGCCGCCCGGTTCAGGCCGTCTGTCAGCTCGTACTCGCCCCGAGTGGATTTGGGTATTAACCGCAGCTCATCGAAGATCCATTTCTTGAAGAGATAGATGCCTGCATTGGCCAGGTTTGAGGGAGGATCTTCGCTCTTCTCCACCACCGACTGGAAGATGCCGTCCTCCTCCAAAAAGACGCCATACCTGCCTGGGTCATCGACCTTGATCGCCGAGACCGCCATACCCTTGGCAGCCAGCTCCTTCAGTGCGCCAATATCGGGAAGAACGTCCCCATTCAATACCATGAAACTGTCCTCGGCCAGGCTCTCCGCCGCCATCAGCGCATGGGCAGTTCCCAGCTGCTCATTCTGGTGAGCATATTCTATCTTCACCCCGAGGCTCCGGCCGTCCTGAAAATGATCCCGGACTGAGTCGGCGCCGTAACCCACCACCAGAACGAACCTATCAATTCCTGCCTCTTTGGCCCGGAGAACGATATGCTCGAGAAGTGGTCTGCCAGCTATTGGGAGCATGACCTTTGGCACCCCTGCGGTCAGTGGGCGCATCCTGCTTCCTTCTCCCGCGGCGAGAATGATCGCTTGCATTGTCTAACCCTGAGATCTGAGGATGCAAGGGGGATAAAAATGCTTCTGCAAAAAAACCGAAAAGGCTTTACGGTTATTTGTCCCAGAGGTCCTCATGTTGGATGAGTTCGCCCGCTATACCGCCCTGCAGCGCGATCAAATGCCTCTGGCAATGCTGCTCGTCTATCTTAAGAGGAAGGGGGGGTTTGTGCAGCTGAACCAGATCTGGCGGGAGCTGGGGCCCACCGGCGGGGGACCATTCTGGAACCAGACCACCCTCATCAATAAGCTGGACAAGCTGGAGAGGTTGGGGGTAGTGGTCATGGAGAAGAGAATCCTCCCCTCTCCCCGTGCCGAGGCTAAGAAGAAGACCAACACCTTTTACCGGCTCAGTCCGGCCACACCCCTATATCCCTACGTCTATGGCATGCTCAAGATCTACAAAGAAGAGCAGGACCGATACTCCTCCCAGCTGGTTGACAAGCCCTTAGACCATCTCTGTCGCCTGGCGGGAAGGTCGAGTGCGTCCGATCCCCTCATCGGCAGGGAGCTGGAGGTGGCGAAGGAATTGATATCCGAGGTCTTCAGCGTGGGCGGCGATGAGGTGCGGATGATGATCAAGGAGAGGATGGTCCGCAAGGGGATGATACGGGATCGAAGAAGGGCCTCGCCAGAGGAGAAAACGGAGGAAAAGGCGAAAGCCGAAAAAAAGGAGGGCGGGAAGGTGCAGGTCGGGAAGGCTAAAAGGCCGACCCGGAGGAAGAGGAAAGAGGCGCCCGGACAGAAAGAGAGTGAGTGATCAGCTCTCAAACAATGTCTTGGTGATGATTTTCTCGCCATAAGGCAAGATCATCACCCTGATCATCTCCCTCTCGATAAGCAGTCATTCGACAAAGATTTGAGCATCAGCGAGATCGTCAGACAGACTGGACACAGCCGGGTTACGGTGCGGAAGTATCTGAATTCGCAGGTCCCTCCTTTGACCCAGAAGAGATCCCGGAAGCCAACCAAACTGGATGACCTCAGGGAATACATAATCGATAAACTCAAAGAGTGCCCTCTTTCTGCTAGCCGCATTTATCGTGAAATCCAGGATAGAGGATTACAGGAAAATATACAATTGTTAAGGATTTCGTGCATGAAGTCCGACCTAAGATCGGAGTTCCAGCGATATACGATACGAGACCAAACCAGGAATTCAAGCTCAGGTTGATTGGGCCGAATGCGGTTATATCGATATCGGTGGAGACAAAAGGAAACTCTACTGTTTCACCATGGTTCTTGGTTATTCGCGAATGAGATATGCCGAATTTCCTCTGCGAATAGACGTTTATTCCCTCATCCAATGTCACATAAATGCGTTTGGGTATTTTGAAGGTTATCCGCAAGATCTTCTATATGATAACATAACACAAATCGTGAAAAAGCAAGCCCTAAAATCATCGAATTCCACCTGGAATTCTCATTTCCAGGACTTTTTCGAGCATTAAGGATTTATTCCCCGTTTGTGTCGTCCCTATCGACCCCAGACCAAAGATTTTGAGACGGGATTTGGTATTTTTTCATACTCGCAATGTATTGAGATAGATCGAATTTGCGCTTTAGATAAGACCTCGGAGAGTCGGATTCTATAATATCTTTCAGATAGGTCCGTTGTGATACACTCTCTGCCAATTCTCCAAAGTATCGTGGCAAATGGAAGGCAAAAATTATAGTTCTCCTGGGCATAGGAAAATTGCAGTTCGGACATTGGGGAATCTTTGTGAAGATATAAATCAAATATATGATGCCCAGACCCCGAATAAAATCGCTCCATCTGCAATGTATATTCGGCTTTGCCCTCTCTTTGCAATTCTTACAAAGCACCATATATCCTCGATTTATTGTTTTCAACACCAATCTAACAGGCGATTCGCATGGAGAGCCTTTGAGATGAAGGTTCAGGCGGCATCTTAAGGTTCTTAAATAGCCCCTAACTTGCCTAATATTATTACTAATAGGATTCGATAGTATTTAAAATATCGTATATGTTTAGCTGGCTAGTCTTGCGGTTAGCATTTGGAGACACCCCAATCCTCTCTGCCCTATTATTTATCGGCTCCACGTCAGGATTGAGAATGAACGTGAACCAGTAGTCAAACCCTATGCTGATTTTGCCGATGAATTTCCGGACCTTCCCTTCCAAGTACTCTCTATCTGGAAAATTTTTCGGAGAGGACGCCGCAATATGAAGCATCCAAATTATATTTCCGTCAAATATACATCACGATCAGGGGCAGCATCAATACTCCCATGGCATGGATCCGGTGGATGCCTGCCACCGGGGCGATCAGCCCCACGATGGTGGAGAGGAAGAAGACGAACAGGCCGAAGATGCCGGTGAAGGCATAGGTCATTGCCAGCAGGAAGACCAGCACAATGATGCAGAGCCTGGGGTAGTTCAGGCTGGATATGCTCCTGGCAGCCAGCTGGGCAGCGGCGATGGTAGCCAGATATGATGCCAGGACCACAATTACTGCCATAATCATCATCTGAGCCATGATGTTCTGGTCCAGGGTGAGGAGCTGCTGGATGGCTGCCGCAGCCCCGCTCCTGGGCCGGTCTATCACATAGAGGGCGACGAGCGAGAATAGGGCATTGGCCGAGTTCACCCCGGCGATGGAAACCAGAAATTCCTCTGCAGTGCCGGGGGACCCCAGGCGGGCGGCGATCGAGGCCACTGAGGGCGAGACTCCTGGAATCCAGGCCACCAGCGATCCGCCCAGGCCGCCGGACAGTACCGCCTTGGCAATGGTTGGGCCCGGCATCTTGATTTTGCTCTCCGTCTGCTTGGGAATCTGGACCTTTGTGGTGAGGCTCAGGATCAGGGATGAGGCTCCGAAGATCCCTGATAGGAGGGGGAGGAGAACCTGTGGCTCGAGATCCAGTGGGGAGTATAGCAGATCCTCATGCTCAAAGGCGAATATGCCCAGAACGCCGCTGGTCAGAAAGAGCATCCCTGCGATCAATTTATACTTCCAGTGAACCAGACTGCCCTGGCCCTCGATCCACGGTCCCCTCTCGGACTTGATCATCATCAGGGAGATGGCCAGGAGGAGAACGCCCACATACTTGACCAGGTAGTCGTAGTAGCTGGAGATGATCCAGGATAGGGGATAGACCAGGAGAAGGGCGAAGGCGATCGAGCCCGCGCTTCCCAGGGCCGAGAGGCGAACCGCCTCAATCCCCCGCCCCTCCAGCATCAATCTCTGGCCGGGAAGAACGGAGAGGGCGGTCTCTGAGTCAGGTGCTCCCAGGAATATCGCCGGGATAGCATCGAAGAACGTTTGGGAGATGCTGGCGGCGAGGATTATGGAGGCCATCTGAAAGGGAGTCAAGCCGAGGAGGATGAGCTGGGGAGAGATGGCCAGGAGCATGGAGGCGAAGTTGTTCAGATGCAGGCCGGGTGTCAGGCCGCTGATGATCCCCAGGGCAAATCCTAAAGCTACACAGAACGCGAGGGTCATGTCGATGAATTCGATCATTAAATTCGCCCAGACCAACTTAGCCTTAATTTATAATAAGTCTTCGACGGAGCATGCTGGAATATTAATATCAAAAGCAATAATATCATCAGCAAATATTATCAGCTAATACTATCAGCTACTTTCATCAGCTGATAGGCCCCGCAGCCAAATATCCCCCTAGCAAACCCTTAAATACTGGTGGATTGTCGAGCTACATATTCCGCACAGGGATTATTATGCCCTGGGCGCATGAACCACATGGTTCGAACGCGCACAAGACGCGTGAGTCGGCCTATTTCGGCCATGCGGAGGATTCAAATGACGTTTGAGAAGACAAACCCAAGGATAGTCCGCCTTATCGGCGAATTGAAGGCAGCCACCCGCGATACGGGCGCTCCCCTCTGGCGTGATATTGCCCGGAGATTGGAGAAGCCCAGTCGCAACTATGCTGCTGTGAACCTTAGCAAGATCAACAGGCACACCCAGTCAAATGATACTGTTCTCGTGGCCGGAAAGGTCCTGGCCTCAGGCAATCTGGAGCACAATGTGACCGTGGCCGCCCTCAACTTCAGCAGCCAGGCCATGTCCAAGATTCAGCAGGCTGGCGGCAGGTGCATTCGGATAGAGAACCTGATGCAAGAGCACCCCAAGGGATCGGGCATTAAGATTTTGAGGTGAGAGCGATGTTAGTAGTAGATGCAACTGGATTGGTCCTGGGGCGCTTAGCAAGCGTCACCGCCAAGAGCCTCCTGGCAGGAGAAGAGGTCAATATCGTCAATGCCGAGAAAGCTCTCATCACCGGGGACAAGGAGCACATCTTTACGGATTACGGTCAGACTAGGGCGCGTGGCGGCAAAGAGAGAGGCCCCTACTTCCCCCGACGACCGGAGATGATCCTGAAGAGGACGGTGCGGGGCATGCTTCCCTACAAGATGAGGCGGGGAAGAGATGCATTCTCCAGGCTCAAGATCTATGTGGGCATTCCCAGAGAGTTCAAGGGAATGGAGTTATCCCAGCCTGATGCTGCTAAGATGAGAACTGAGAGCAACAACAAGTACATCGAGCTTGGCGCCTTGAGCAAGAGGCTCGGAGCAAACTTCTGAGAGGTTCAATATGAAGATTATTAATACCTCTGGCAAGAAAAAGGCGGCAACTGCAAGGGCCACTCTGAAGGAAGGAAAGGGCATCGTGCGTATCAACAAGGTGCCTCTGGATATCCACGAGCCCAGGCTTGCCAGACTCAAGATTCAGGAACCGGTCGAGATCGCCGGAGACCTATTAAAAGGAATGAACATCGATGTCGTCGTCAGTGGCGGCGGGATCATGGGGCAGACTGACGCCGTCCGCACTGCAATTGCCAAGGGCATAGTAGAGTGGACGGGCGATACGGCACTGAAAGAGGCCTATTCCGAATACGACCGAAATCTTCTCGTCAGCGATCACCGCCAGAAAGAGAGGAAGAAGTTCGGTGGCCCTGGTGCCAGATCCAAATACCAGAAGTCCTACAGGTGAAACTGCTTGATACCAGTCAGGTGCTTTTCCTGCGGCAGAGTGATATCCCATGTATGGGAGGAATACCGGGAGCGCATCAAGACAGAGCCTCCCGGCAAAGTCATGGATGACCTGGGAATAGACAAATATTGCTGCAGGCGTATGCTGCTCTCCCATGTGGAGATAGTAGATACCCTGAGGCGGTACCAGTAGAAGGGGGTTGTAGGGTAGCCTGGTCCATCCTACAGCGTTCGGGACGCTGTGACCTGAGTTCGAATCTCAGCAACCCCATCATACTCTTCCTTTTGAGGTGGCTATTTGAAGGGCGAGAAATATACCAGATATGAACGTGCGCGCATCGTAGGAGCACGAGCTTTGCAGGTTTTCATGGGCGCTCCAGTATTGATCGATACAAATCATACCGACCCTCTTGAAATAGCGCTTGAAGAGATGAGACTGGGCGTAATTCCCATCACCGTAAAACGCAATCGCTATTAAGGTAGGTGAATTAGTTGGAAGAAGATGAGGTGATGACGGTAGCGGGAGAATATGAGACTCTCATACCGATAGATGAGTACCTCGCCGCGGGCGTACATATTGGTACTCAGCAGAAGACAAATGATATGATGCCTTACATTTACCGGGTAAGGTCAGACGGGCTCTATGTCCTGGATGTTCAATCCACAGATAAGCGCATCCGCCTGGCCGCCAAGTTCCTGTCCAAATACGATCCGACAAATATTCTGATTGTATCCGCCAGGCAGTACGGCCAGAGGCCTGCCCTGATGTTCGCCAAGGCTACAGGAGCAACGGCAAATGTGGGACGCTTCGTGCCCAATACCCTGACCAATCCGGCCTTTCGGGGATTCATAGAGCCGGATGTGATCATTGCCACTGATCCCAGCGGGGACGCTCAGGCGGTAAATGAGGCGGTTGATGTGGGGATACCAGTGATCGCCCTGTGCGATACCAACAATATGACCTCAAATGTCGACCTGGTTATACCCACCAACAACAAGGGCAGAAAGGCTCTCACTCTGATCTACTGGCTCCTTGCTCGCCAGGTGCTGCGTGAGAGTGGACAAGAGGACCGGTTCAAGTACACTATCTCGGACTTCGAGATGGAGTTCTGAGTCCGTGAGGCCTCCAGCTGTTGCCGGCCAGTTCTACCCAGGTAGCTCAGCGGAGCTTAGGCGCCAGCTGGATGAATTTATGCCTCCTGTAGAGGAGATGCCAATAGTGGGCGGCGTGGTCCCCCATGCCGGATATGTCTATTCTGGCCGGATTGCCGCAATGGTCTACTCCCGCTTGCCAAAGAGAGAGACCTATGTGATCCTGGGGCCTAACCATCATGGCTTAGGATCTCCGGTAGCACTATCTCGCGATTCATGGAGAACTGCTCTGGGGGTGGTCACGCCAGACCTCGAGCTGGCCGATCTTCTGACCGGGAGCATCATCGACCATGATGAGGCCGCTCACCAGCATGAGCACTCAATTGAGGTGCAGATTCCATTTCTTCAGAAACGGTTTGAGGATTTCAAGATCCTCGCCATCTCCATGGGAATGCAGGATGAGGAGACGGCAGTAGAGGTGGGCGAGGAGATCGCCCGGGCGGCCTTGAAGCTTGGGCGAAAGTGCACCGTGATTGCTAGCAGCGATTTTACCCATTATGAGCCAAGGGAAGTGGCAAGAAAGGTGGATTCACAGGTCATTGAGGCCATCCTGAATATGGATATCCCCCAGATCTACTCCCGGGTCTACCGCTTTAATGCATCCTCATGTGGCATCGGACCGATTGCGGCAACCATTGCCGCCTCTCGCCTCTTGGGGGCCAGCAGCGGCAAGCTGCTCTGCTACGGCACAAGTGGGGACGTGAGCGGCGACTATAGCCAGGTAGTAGGATACGGAGCGATTGTCTTCACCTGAAGAGGGCTTCTCATGACGATGGCATCGGCTCCCGGCAAAATCATCCTCTTCGGAGAGCATGCCGTTGTCTCCGGCACTGCCGCATTGGGAGGAGCCATAGATCTGCGAGCTAGGGCTATTGTGCAGAGCCTGCCGGGAAGGATTTTGATAGAGACTGACGACCTTTCTCTGCGAGGTTTTTCTCTGGATCTCTCTACCGGGGAGATCAGATCAGCCAGTGCGGCCTATGCTACCAGATATGTATCAGCTGTTTTAAAGGAGCTTGGTGCAAGGGATGTTAGGGTCATGATCGAGTCGGACATCCCGCCGGCAGCGGGTCTCGGATCATCGGCGTCCATAGTGGTTGCCACGGTAGCTGCTCTAAACGGTCACCTGGGCCTGGAATTATCACAAAAAGAGATTGCAGCTCTCTCCTACCGCATAGAGAAGGAGGTTCAAAAGGGGAGAGGCAGCCCCATGGATACTGCTCTGGCCACATATGGCGGCTACCAGAGGATTGCAGATGACAACCAGCGTCTCGATCTTCCACCTTTAGAGATGGTGGTGGGATACACCAGACTGCCTCATGATACCTTTTCCCTGGTGGAGAAGGTCCAGCTCTTAAAAGAGCGCTATCCAGACCTGGTGGGTCCCATATTCCAGGCCATAGGAGCCATATCCGAGAGGGCTGCTCCTCTGATCCGAGAGCAGAGACTGAAAGATCTGGGCGAGCTGATGGACATCAACCATGGCCTCTTGGAGGCCCTGGGGGTGGGCTCCAGAGAGCTGTCCGAGCTAGTCTATGCGGCGAGGAATACCGGAGGAGCCTTAGGGGCCAAGCTGACGGGAGCGGGAGGAGGAGGATGCATGATCGCCCTTCCCGGGATGGCCGGAAAGGATGCATTATTGGTGGCCTTGAGGCAGGCCAGAGGAATGGCATTTGCAGCTATGATGGGCTGTGAGGGCGTCCGGCTGGAGGTTGCGTGAGTCGGGAGGGCGAGCAATGGTTCGGGTCTTGAAGATCGGAGGAAGCATTCTGACCGATAAGAGCTGTGAGAGAGGCGCCCTGCCCATGGAGATTGAGCGGGTGGCCAGAGAGGTCGCCTCCAGGCCCCACGATCTGGTGCTGGTGCACGGAGCAGGGTCATTTGGACATATTCCTGCCAGACAATATGGCCTGCCACAGAGGTTCAGTCCGGAGGGCTTGAGGGTGACCCATGAGTCGGTGGTCAGACTGAACCGTCTGGTGCTCGAGGCCCTGGCCAAAGCAGGGGTCGGGGCCCTGCCCGTCCACCCCTTATCCTGCTTGATCCTGTCCGGAGGAAGAATAGAGAGCTTTGCCACTGAGCCGATAAAAAAGATGCTGGAGGATGGCATTATGCCCATATTGCATGGTGATGTGGCCATGGACTTGACTCAGAGGGCAGGGATAGTATCCGGGGACCAGTTGGTAAGCCATCTGGCCAGAGCTCTCAAGGCAGAGATTGTGGCCGTGGGCTGCAATGTGGATGGGGTACTGTTCTCTGGCCGTCCCATGGCAGAGGTCAAGAGATCGGATCTTCCGTTAATTGAGGGAGCCATCGGAGGAAGCGCAGGTATTGACGTCACCGGCGGGATGAAGGGAAAGCTGGATGAATTACTGGACCTGGCAGATATGGGCATGAGCTCAATGATATTCAATGCCTCCAAAGAGGGGAACATCGTGCGGGCTCTGCGGGGCGAGGCCATAGGGACCAAGGTCTGGAGGCCGGATTGACCACCTCCAGTCGAAAGCTCGATCATATCAGAATCTGTCTGGACAATCCTGTGGAGTCTGAGGGAGTGGTGGCTAGGTCCTTTGATGATCTGGTGCTTGTCCATAAGGCTCTGCCGGAAATCGACGAGGCAGATATCGATACTTCCTGCCGGTTTTTGGGAAGAAAGCTATCAGCACCACTCATGATCAGCGCTATGACCGGAGGCCATCCCAGCGTCAAGGAGATCAACGTAAATCTAGCTCTGGCTGCATCCGAGCTTGGCATAGCCATGGGAGTGGGCTCGCAGAGGGCAGCTCTTGAGGAAGAGAGCCTGAAGGATACCTTCTCAGCGGTGCGGGATGCCGCTCCCGATATTCCGATCATCGGAAACATCGGCGCGGTGCAGCTGAAGCGGTCCGGACCCGGGATTTTGGATCAGCTGGCAGAGATGATAGATGCCGATGCTATCGCCGTTCATCTGAACTTCCTCCAGGAGAGCATTCAGCCGGAGGGGGATCGAGATGCCTCCGGGGTGGTCAAAGTGTTAGGAGAGGCAGCAAATGGATCAGTGCCCATAATCGTCAAGGAGACGGGGGCGGGCATATCCAGGGAGACGGCTGCCAGCCTGGCAGATGTGGGAGTCAAGATGATAGACGTATCCGGGCAGGGGGGCCTCTCCTGGGCCGGAGTTGAGACCTACCGGGCAGCTGAGATCGGCGATTGTGACCTGGAGGAGATGGGAAGGCTGTTTTGGAGCTGGGGAATTCCTACTCCTGTGAGCATCGTCGAGTGCCGATCTATCGGCCTGGACGTCATCTCCTCGGGAGGGATCCGGAGCGGCCTGGATGTTGCAAAGAGCCTCTCACTGGGGGCGAGCCTTGCCGGGACTGCCCTTCCCATGCTTAAACCGGCAACAAAAGATGCAAAAGCCGTGGTCAGAGCCATGAGCCCGTATCTGCGCGCTCTGAGGATCTGTATGTTCCTCACCGGTTGCAGAAGGGCTGGGGAGCTGAAAGGAGTCCCTCTTGTGGTTCTAGGAAGGACCAGAGAATGGCTTGGGGCCCGGGGTTATGATTTGAATGAGTTTTCTGCTTATAGAGAGTTGACAAAATGAAAGATATTGCGATAATCGCCGTCGGCGGCTATAATGAGATCGGCCGCAACATGACTGCGATAAGGATAGGAAAAGATATTGTAGTAATGGATATGGGGATCAGGCTGGATCGGGTGCAGATTCATGAGGATACCGATGTAGAGTCCCTGCATGCCGCAGACCTGATCAACATAGGCGCCATTCCCGATGACAGCATAATGGAGAACGTTGATGGAAAGGTCAGGGCCATCGCCTGCACTCATGGTCACCTCGATCATATCGGAGCCATATCCAAGCTGGCTCATAAGTACCATGCTCCGATAATTGCCTCTCCGTTTACGGCAGACCTGATAAATCAGGAGATCAAGTCGGAGAAGATCTTCGGGGTGAACAATCCCCTGAAGACCATGAACGCTGGAGAGCGTTTTCAGGTTACGCCGGATATCGATCTGGAGTTCGTGCGGGTACAGCACAGCATTGTGGACTGCGTGTTTGCCGCCATTCACACTCCCAAAGGGATTATTCTCTATGCCAATGACTTCAAGATCGATCGATCGCCGACATTGGGTGAGCCGCCAGACTTTGCCCGGCTGAGGGCCTTGGGAAAGGAGGGGGTGCTGGCTCTCATCACCGAGACCACCAATGCCGCCATCTCCGGAAAGACGCCGTCCGAGCAGATAGCCAAGGACCTGGTGATGGACGTTCTTATCGGCACAGAGGAATCCAGGTCTGGGGTCATGGTCACCACCTTCTCCTCCCATATCGCCCGGATCAGAGCGATAATCGAAGCAGCTCATAAGATGGGGAGAAAGCCGGTGCTCTTAGGCCGGTCCATGGAGAAGTACTGGGGTACGGCAGTGCGGACCGGTTATGCCCAGCAGGGGGAAGTCTCAGTCTTTGGAAGGAGAAAGTCGGTGGACAAGGCCCTGAAGAGGATCATGAGCGAAGGCAAGGACAAGTATCTGCCCATCATGACCGGCCATCAGGGTGAGCCGGGGGCGATATTGAGCCGGGTGGCCAATGGAGAGACCGACTTTCTGGTGGATTCCGGAGATCGAGTGATCTTCTCCGCAGGAATCATTCCCCAGCCTCTGAACGAGTCCAACCGCCATACTGTGGTGACCAAGCTAAAGATGAGAGGAGGCAGGATCTACGATAATGTGCATGTCTCCGGGCATGCCTGCCAGGAGGATCACTGGGAACTCTTGCGGATGATCAATCCGGAGCATGTCATACCGAGCCACGGGACACTGAGGAGTCATGGCAGCTATCTGATGATGGCTGAGGAGACGGGCTACTCTCTGGGATCAAATATCCATCTAGTGAGGAACGGCCAGGAGCTTCTCATCGATTGAAGCTCAATTTAAATAGAATCAAGGTAGGTTGTGAGAAGGATGATGGAGGAAGAGCTGGAGAGGCGTGCGGCTCTGGTAACGGCAACCATCGAAAAGCTGCTCCCAGTGATGCATCCGCGCGGCCTGTATGAGGCGAGCCGGCACCTGGTGGACTCCGGCGGGAAGAGGTTGAGGCCGTCGATGCTGCTACTTGCGGCTGAGGCTGCGGGTGGAGAGGCTCTCGCCCTGGCTCCGGCGGCGGTATCCATCGAATTGGTCCATAACTTCACTCTCATTCATGATGACATCATGGACAATGCCGATGTGCGTCGGGGGAGGCCTGCGGTGCATAAGATCTGGGGGCAGTCGGGAGCTATTCTGGCTGGCGATACCCTTTACTCCAAGGCCTTTCAGGTTTTGGGGATGACTGCTGCCAGCCCGGAGCGGATCTTAGGGGCGATGAATATGCTCTCCCGGACCTGTACAGCGATTTGCGAGGGCCAGTGGCTGGACATGGAGTTCGAATCTAAAGACCGGGTGACTGAGAACGAGTACATGGAGATGATCGAGAAGAAGACCGGTGTTCTCTATGGCGCTTCTGCAGGGATGGGGGGTCTCCTGGCCGGGGCATCGCCCGAGGTGGTCAGGGCGCTGGATGAGTTTGGCCGGCTGACAGGCATGGGATTTCAGCTCCAGGATGATGTCATCGATCTTTTGACCCCGGAGGAGGTCTCGGGAAAAAGGCAGGGCGGGGATCTGATCGAGGGGAAGAAGACATTGATCATGATCCATGCCTTTGCCAATGACATAGTGGTGCCGGTCTTCAGCAAGAAGGATGCATCGGCAGAGGAGATCTTCCGGTCGATCTCCATTCTGGAAGGGAGCGGCTCGATTGAGTATGCCAGGTCCAGAGCAGAGGAGATGGTAGCACAGGGCAAGAGGGCTTTGGATGTTCTGCCTCCATCACCGGCCAAAGAGACGTTGCTGGAGCTGGCCGACTACATGATCCGCAGAAGGTACTAGGTCAAGCGAAGAGTGCAAGAATTGAGCCGGTATCGGATTGGTATCGGCTTCGAGTTCTTCTGATACTATTTTTATCTCTAATTCAAAATCATTTGCATCCAATGGAGATTACCTTTGCAGATATCGATGATATCTTTTCTGAGGCTCTTCGCTGAATTATGTGGGGGAAGTCAAGAAGAGAATATGGCCTCTGTTCCTCTGTTTCTCTTTGGTTGGGTCAGAGCATAGCGTTTCACCACAGAGGCAAAAAGATACAGAGAATTAGCGATTCAGGTTCACCCATTCAAAATAGCGAGGAACCTTTTCTGATTTGGAACGATTGCCCCAGCCTAACGATGAAAAAAACGGTAGAGGACACCCTAAAAGGACCATACGCAATCGAGCTTTCTTGGAGAGATATTCACTGCCCTCTGCATTGGCAGTCAACCACCCTTCGCCCGTCCCGGAAAACCATGGCCACATTTTGAGCATCCTTTATGTCCTGGAGCGGGTCGCCATCCACTACCAGCAGGTCTGCAGCGCGCCCGGGTTCAATAGCTCCGATGCTATCCGTTCTCAGTGCCCGGGCGGCCTCAATGGTCGCAGCTCTCAGGGCCTCCTGTGGGGTGAGTCCACAATCCACCAGCAGCTCCAGCTCGCGGTGAACGCCGGCGCCGAAGGGAACGCCGTTTATGGGCGCGTCGCTTCCCACAACGATCCAACCACCTGCAGCATAAAGCTCTCCCACTCGCAGTCTGAGCTGCGAAGAGATCTGTGGAGGAAGTACCGCGTCTGTGACTGACAGCGTCGGCGTAATTGGCACGTTTTGTTCCACCAGTCTGTCCAGGACATCCTCTGGCCAGCCATCAAGAACAGCCCTCGCTTCGACATGCTCCAATCCGTCAACCCCGGCGGCGAGAACGTCCTCCAGGTCTTCGAGGGTGCCCCAATGGGCGGTGACGGCAAGGCCTTGCTCGTGCGCCTCAGTCACAATAGCATCAAGGACTTCGGGGGCTATTGGCTCAAGGTCGCGCCCAGGCCCCCCTCGCTCCTGAACCACCTTGATGAGGTCTGCTCGATCTTCGCCGCTGGCGAGCTCCTTCACTGCTCTGCGGGCTTCTTCCGTGGTGCTTGGAAGTCGCACTGAGTCAGATGCCGGATCAACTCCAAAGGTAGCCACTGGATGGCCGCCCGGCGTCGTGAATATGGGGCCGGCAGCAAACAGGCGCGGCCCTTCCAGGGAACCGTCTCGAAGATGCCGGCGAAGCTCCATGATCCAGCCATGCTCGTTCCCCAGGTCCCGGACGGTGGTGACGCCGTTCTCCAGAAATGCACGCCGCGTATCGGGGTAGAAGCGCACCCAGTCGAAGACCAGCTTTGGCATCTCCAGGATGCCCGGCTCTTCATTGGCTTTATAAGTCTGCGGTCCCAGATGCACATGCATATCGATAAGGCCCGGCATCAGGGTGTAGCTGGTCAGGTCGAGAACTTTTGCTCCAGGTGGGATGTCGATTTTGCCCTCTTCTCCGACCTCAATTATCGTGCCATCTTTAATGAGGACCTCAGCCCTATTGATCGGTTCTAAGTCTTCTCCTTCCAGCACAGTCGCATTGGTCAGGGCAAGGTATCCCTCCTGTGCCGCTCCGGCTGTGTAAAGCGTTGCATTATAGCAGATAAAACAGCCTGCAACAAGGATCGCGACTACTGCAAATGCATCCAGCAAGATGCGCTTCAAGTGAAAGGATTCGCTCATTTGCTTTTCCCCCAAGACGTTTTGAATTTTCTGCTATACCCAAGCTTCATATCTCTTTTTATCTGCCCTTATCTTCCATGCCGCCAGCAGAAGCAGCATAACCACGCCAAGCAAGAAGACTGTTCTCTGAACCAGCTCGTCATAAAACATCGCCTCATCAAATGGCACTAAGAGGAAGGCAATCCATACTCTGGTCAGGAGAGCTCCCCCTGCCAAAGAGAGTGTATGGGAGGCGCTCCAATCTCTGCTCTGCGACCATCGCCATGTCAGGGCAGCCAGCAGGCCTACTGTGAGGATGTTAATTATGAAGCCTGGCCAGTCGATCATGAACATCGAAGGGATGCCAAGCATTTCGCATCCTGTTTCTATGATGTTCGGCAGGCTCAAGAGCATAAAGGCAGCAGTTCCAACCACCCATGGTTTGGGCAGCCGTATGGCGGCAAAGGGCCGCTCTTCTAATCTGACGGAAAACGCCAGGGCGATCAAGGCCATAACGACGATGGCCGTTCCAGCCATCTGAAGAGCAGATGGGAAAAACTGGTCATCTATAGCTATCCCCCAGCAGAGGATTGAGGACGCCAGGATATACAGGAGCGATATAATAGCTAACCCGAGGTTGCCCAACCACGGCACCGTCCTGCTCCTGGGAACAAAGGTCTCAATTATTGCGATGGGCGCGCTTATGCTCCAGATCACATGCCCCAAAACGAAATACAGTGCATCCAGATAGCTGATGCCTAGTGCCGGGATATATGTGGGATTTGGCATGTCATGCCATAATTCTGTGATCTGAAAGGATGGATCGAACAGGCTGTGGTCGATCAAGCCCGCCATGAAGATTCCGAAAGCAAGTGAGAGCAGAATTATCGTCGGCCAGCCACGGCCTGTGCGGCGAGCGCTCTCTCGGATGATGATGGCTGCGCCACCATAAGTCGGCGCTAAGAGCAATAAACCCACCAGCATCTCGGTGAAGGTCTCAGACGAATAGCCGATGAGATACTCCGCGGTCAGAGGCGCCAAGAAGAATAGCCCGAGCACAGGTGCGATGCTATTCCAGAAGCCCAATCCCCTTTGAGGCTTTCTCAATCCAACTGTTTGAGATATCGTACGATCCATAGTCTTACCTCTGATCCGCTTTGGTTGCCCGATCAAATATCTCGAAGATCTCGGCACAGTAGGTCTCCAGGCCGACTATGGCGATGAGGTACTGATCTGCCAGATACTCGCCAATGGCCCCCTGGATAGCGCTGGCCATGGCATGGATATCGAACTCGCGGAACTCGCCGCTGGCCTGGCCTTCGGTAAGGAGCTGTTCAAGCGCATATACAACCGGGTCCTCCCCATCATCGGACAGCTTATAATAGGGAACGTTGTCGGGCGTCCTGGCATTGAAAACGATCTCGATCAGGGCGACGTTATGTTTGGAATGCGTTCCCTGGTATGCAAGCCTTGCCTCGATGAATATGCGCAGCTTCTCCCGCGCTGTACTTCCTTCTTTCAATCGCTCTGTTACATACGCGTTAGCCTCAGAGAGCAGTGTCGTCAAAGTCTGGTTTATCAGGTCGTTTTTATCGCTGAAATGGTATGAGATCAGGGGCGTGCTGATTCCAGCTCTCTTGGCTATTTGCGCAAGGCTGGCGTTTACATAGCCGATCTCATCGAGAGTGGCAATCGTGGCCTCGATTATCTGCTCTCGCCTCGCCTCAGCAATGAACGATTGCCTTTCGTCTGCTTCTTTATCGTTTGTCATCTCTTCTCCCTTTGGGATCGGCCCAAACGCTCTCGTTCAAGCGCCCATGCCTTTTTGACTGTATGCTCAATTTTTTGATCATGCGATCAAAAATCCGTTTCAGCATTCATATATAAATAGATTGTCCACAAGTCAAATTTCCGGGGAAGAATCCTGCTGGAGAAATCCTCCCCCAATGTTGCCCGGATCCAATTCCCTAAACTCTGTTGCCGTTTCGCGCTGTTTCGGGCTTCCCGTTGCAGAGGATTTTACGGCTCCTCGCTAATCTTCATTCATTTTCCTTCATTGAGGCGGCGACCTCATGGGTGGCGAGGATGCCGTTCAAGGCGGCTGGAAAGCCGGCATAGATTGAGATGAGCAGCATTATCTCGACGATCTCCGCCTCGGAGAGGCCTGCCCTGAACCCGCCGCCAATATGAAACCGGAGCTGCGATGGGGCCGTCCCTTTTGCCGCAAGCGCTGCAATGGTCGCGACCTGTCGGTCCCGCAGGGAGAGGAGACCCCGTGCATAGATATCGCCATACCCGAATGCAATGACGTATTTTGCGATGTCCGGGTTGATCGGGTCGTATGTCTCCTTAAGGATGCGTTCCTGTTCAGGCGCAATCATGGCAAGCAGATTCTTCCCTCTTTCATACCTCCCTTCGGATCCGGCGTGAAGGGAATCCGTCGGGAGCGCTTGGCCGGTCTCCTGCAGGACCTCGACAAGCGTCTTCATGGCGTTCAGTGTTGCCGGGAACCCAGCGTACCCGCACATCTGAATGATGACCTCGCGGATCTCCTCCGGTGTGCAGCCGACATGAAGTGCGGCATGGGTGTGGACCTTCAGCTGAGGCGCTGCAGTGCCCATGGCTGTCAGGGCGGCAACCACCGCGAGTTCTCGGGTCCTGTTGTCGAGTCCGTCACGAGCATAAATCTCGCCGAACGAGTATTCGATGAGGTACCGGGCAAGGTCGGGGCAGATCCTGTTGATGGTCTCTTCGACCTGGATTCCGGCTTCCATCGATCTGGAGCAGTTTTCTCCTTCCAATCTCTGCGTAGTCTTTCATTGTTCCTCCCTTTCAGGCAAATCCATCATGCCAGCCCTACAGCCACGCAACCACGAGTGGCTTGCGGCGCGGAATCCCGTAGATCTCGTGCTGCGGGTGGCCGAATATCATCGCATAGGCGCTTCTCCGCCCGGCGGGGATACTTAGGTCTTTTTGCAGCGGCTTGTACGATGATGCCGCCATCGCAACAAAGCCGGCCCAGCAGGTACCAATCCCGTGTGCCGGCGCCGCGAGATCGAAGTGGGTGAGCGCAATGATGGCATCGGTCTGGGCCACTGGATATTCTTCCGGTATGGTGGCTACGAGCAGGTGCGGGGCGCCCCGACAGATAACATCGCTGCCGCTCTCCCATCCCCTAATGAGCGCCGGGACGTAGCCGCTCATGGGATGGTTTGAGCCGGCGAGCGTTCTCATCCATTCGATGGTCATGGCAGCGATCTTCTTCACCCTCTCCTGATCGTGGACAACGATCCATTCCACTGGCTGTCTGTTTCCCGCGGATGCGGCATACCGGGCGATATCGAGGAGTTCGAGGATCTTTTTCTTTGGCACCGGATCCTTCGTATAGTGCCGGACAGAGCGCCGCTTCCTCAGGTAGTATCCCATATTATCAGGTGCAATATCCCCCGCTCCCGCTGGCAGGCGCATCTTTTCGTCCGGGCGATCTTCCAGGATTAGCGCCTGCGACGGGCAGTGGGCTTCACAATGCCTGCATTGGATGCAAATGCCAGCTTTGGTGTCATTCGTTTTCGGCAGTGAGTTCTCATCGGCAGGCTCAATGATACCCATTATGCAGACCGTGGAGCAGATCCCGCAACGAGTGCAGAGATCTTGGTCGACCAGTATGGTTGTCATGTAAATCGCTCTTGCTATGATGTCATCGCCGTATCAGCTTCTTTCCGGCGCTCCACGCGTCACCGGCATGCTTCCCAAGCGTCCAGTAGCGGTTGTCGGGCATGGTCAGGAAGAGCGGGTCGATCCCCGGGAAATCAGGCTTTCCATCTTTGATTACCCTGCCATCTGCATATGCACCGACTATCTCGCCGATGTAGAGGCTGTTGGTTGGGAGGGGCACGATCTGGACGAGCCGGCACTCAAGCGAGACCGGGCATTCCCGGATCATCGGGGCGGTCTTCAGCGAGCCGTAGAAGATCTCGAAGGTCTCCGATTTGTCGACCTTTTCTCCAGACACAAGCCCGCAGTAATCGGTCTTATCGAGAAGGTCCGATGAGGGGATGTTCACCGAGAACGTCTTTGTCTCTGCTATGCCTTTCGGTGTATAGTGACGATTCGCAATCCCGCAAACGAGCATCGGCGGGCTCGCATTCGCCCGCGTGCACCAGCCAACAGCCATGAAATTGGCGATTCCTGAAACCTGTGTCCCCACAAGAACCACAGGCATCGGAATGAAAAAGTTCTGTCCGATCTGCATTTTATCCATATTTTTCTCCTGTAATCTGAACTGTTAGCGAAAAAATTGCGTTAACTGTATATATAGGAAATACAGTCAAAATAGTAACATACTATCATAGGAGTAACTATGACCTTTACCAAGAACGGGAAGACCTTTCACTGCCCGGTGGAGGCCGCGCTGGATGTGATCGGCGGCAAGTGGAAACCCCTTATCCTCTGGGCACTGGGAGATGCAGTGTTGCGCTTTAATGAGCTGCAAAAAGCGATACCAGGTGTCAACACCAAGATGCTGACAAAGCAGCTTCGCGAACTGGAGGAGGATGGGGTTATCAAGCGGACAGTCTATCCCGAAGTCCCACCCCGGGTAGAATACAGAATCACGGATTTCGGAAAGACATTGATTCCAATCCTTGAAGCGCTCTGTAACTGGGGAGCAAACTATCTTGGGATCGAGGATGAGGATGCATCCGCGCGCCAGTGTCGACAGAAGCAGCAAAGAAGAAATGAGGTTTGCGAGTGATGTGCTCACTCCAAGATCGAGTTCGCTCTGGCTTTCGTTTTATGGCAAATGATTTTGAGTTAATTGAATCCGGCGCAGCGGATATGCTCATCCACCGTTTATGATGTTAGAAATACAAAACATTTAAATATCTCCATGTGATAAATACCTAACATACATACTGAGAAACACTGCAGTCCATCGGGTGGGGTGGCCGATGACCAAGGCCATCGCCTAACGGACAGAAGAGGTAATCATGAGAATAGATAGATTTTCAGCAGGCATGCTGCTCGGAGCGGCATTGATCTTTGCGGGAGTACTTTTAACTCAAGCGGGATACGATGCATTCTTCCTGGTGGCAGGAGGGGTAGCCGCACTGGCCACGACCGCTGTCCGGCGATGGCAGAGAGGTAATGAGCCGGAAAAGGACGAAAGGACGAATAAGATCAGGGCCTTCGGCCTGGCCTATTCTTGGTTGGTGAGCATAATTATAGTCCTGATCATTTTCTGTGCCACAATCATGGGATTCATCTCTATTGATGCTATCACGGCCTTATCGATCACCATTTACATTATGACCGGCAGCGCCATCGTCTCGCTCGCCGTTCTTCACCGCCGGGGCGATGTGGATTGGTCCTGAGAACGCGCATCAAAGAGCTGAGGGCCAGACACGGGCTCACCCAGGAGGAGCTGGCCCGAATGGTAGGAGTGCGGCGGGAGACGATTCTCTTCTTGGAGAAGGGCAAATACAATCCATCGCTAAAGCTTGCCTGCAAGATCGCCCTGGCTCTGCAGGCCAGCATCGATGAGATATTCATTTTCGAGGAGGAGGATCTGAAATGAGACAAAGCCGAGATCATAGTTTTAGCGATCGTATCAAAAAGCTTTCAGGATTATTGCTGCTGATTTTCATGCTCATTCTGTTATCCAGAGATGGATATTGCAGTCCCAGCCCCCTTGGCGAAGACGGCTCTTTAATCCCCCGTCAGATACTGTTCGGCAACCCGGACAAGACCAGCGTCAAGATCAGCCCTGACGGGAGCCGAATAAGCTATCTGGCTCCGGTAAACGGAGTCCTCAACTGAATTATTGCGGATTGCCGGATTTCCACGTTGATGGCAATGAAAATGCGTTCGCTGCGGCGAATAAATGCGAGGGCGGGATTAGAAATCAGCTATATGAGACGTCTTCTGATCGTATCGGCAATTCTTGAAGGAATGGCTGGGGCAGCCTTGGTGCTGCTGCCTTCGGCATCGATTTTTATGCTACTGGGTGCGCCCCCAGATACGCCGGTGGCGTTTAGCATTGCTCGTGGAGCTGGGGTGGCGCTGCTTTCCCTTAGCGCTGCATATTGGCTGGCTCGAAACGATGTTTATAGCGTGGCTGCGAGGGGACTGATTATAGCTATGCTGCTGTATAATAGTGCCTTCGTTTATTGCTTCACGTCGCACTCGTGATTTGGTGCGTGGTCTGCCTGAGACGAAAGACCGCATACCAAAACTCCTATGACCTCGTCTACTCTTTAACCGATACAGTCTAGAATATATACTGTTGCGGCGGCTCATTTTAATTTCGGTAGAACACTGCGTTTTCAGTATCCGGAAAGGACGTGCGATATTAGCCGCCCTTCAGCCTTGCGCAGGTGCTCGATGGTCGCAGACTTGCCAATCCCCAGCCTTTGCGCAAGCTGGTCAGCGTTGATCTGCCGGGGGTAATCATAGTAGCCGCCCTTCTTGGCCTTGATGAGGATATCTCGTTGCCTGTTGGTAAGGCAGGATAAGACATCATGATGCTGATAGCTTGCCCTCTGGCAGCTGATGCTTTTAATTTCTCCCAAAAATCTTATCCTCTCGAAGAATTTCTTCAGGTTTGGCTGGTCGCCTATGACAGTGTAGACGAGCTTCTCGGAGGTGAAATAGGTGGGCAGATCCCAGATCAGTTCCAGGTCAAACTCTTTAAACATAAGCCTTAACTCATCTGGCACTCCTCCCCTCATCAGACATATGGCCTCTTTCCCGTCAACCTTTAAGACATCCATTACTTCAATGCCTGGCGGATAGGGCAGGTCTTCCGGGGAGTATCCATCCCTCATAAGACACCTGACTATAGCCGTCTTGATGTCTCTATCAAAATCGAGGCGGACCATCTGTAAGAGTTCAGCGTATTCTATCTTCTCAAAATAATCATGCAGCAAATCCTTCAAAAAAGGTTGCGGGACTAACTCCACTGTCGCCTTTCTCATAAAGACTTGATTCTCTACCAGGTATAAAAAGTACCCCACATGAACGGCACAAGCTAATTATCAGCCAGGTAGATTCTATAACGGCCATGAAGTGTGTATTCTTTCTCCTCATGGCTTCAAGCCTTCTCCTTTTGCCCGCTTTAGGCAGGAGGTCGTTGACCTCTACTCCGACCTCCAGTCCTGCGATGTGACTGTTGCTGGAACAGGAGCGGGCGATCTGCTCAAGCTAGAGCTCTTCTCCTCAGGGAAGGTATTGCAGTCCAGGACCCTAGCTCTGGACGGTCCGGGAACCTGGGTAGCGAGATGGGACAAAATGCCCTCGACGGAGGGATCCTACAGCGCCCGGGCGACGCTTTTCCGGAATGGATCTCTCCTATCAGAGAAGAGCATTGACTTTCACCATGGTGGGCGGGTTCCGGTGAAGTTCGATGTAAGGGACTATCAAGCAGACAGCAGCGGGGTTCATCTTCTGATCTATTCTCCGGACCTGGCGATAGTGGATATCTATCACATGCTCATTAAAGATGGAAAAGCCCTATATGTCGCTCGCGAAAGCCCCGTTTCCATATCAGACGGCATTCGCAATATCGATTTTGACTGGAAGCAGCTTCTTGTGAGGGGCGAGCAATACTCGGGTCGGATTAAGATCGTAGAAAAAGAGACCGGTCAGACCCGAGCCTTCATGAGCTCCTTTCTGGCCCGGGAGGATGCGAGGATTACCGACACTTATGAGGACGAGACAGGTGCCAGCGCCACGATTCTGGGGAAATCCATGACTCCCTTTCACGGTTTCCTGAGGTTTCTCCTCTCGCAGGATGAAAGGTCCCTCGCTACTCTGGAGAAGAAGACCCCCGTTCTTCTCAAAGGAGATGACGAGACGATTGAAGTATCCTGGAACAAGACCCTGAACCCCGGGATATACCAGCTGAAAATCCAGCTCTTGGGTACAGAAGGAGATCTGATAGACTTTACTGAGAGGGTGATCGAGGCAAAGGCCAGGACTAATCTGACCGCCGTCAAGACAGAAACGCCCAAAGACTCATCCTCGAGCATGATCTTAGGCCTGCTTGGCCTGGTCGCTTTTGCAGGGATCATTTATGTAATCCGCGGGAGGCGCTGAGATGCTGGCCTTCTCTTCATTCGAGATCTTCGTGGCCATGAGACATATAACTTACCGCAAGCGGCAAGCAGCTCTGGCCATAACAGCTGTTGGAATGGCGGTGGCCGTATCCCTCCTGATCATAGCAGTTCAAAACGGCTTCTCCGATTACATGCTGGATATAGTATTCAAGAGCCTCCCTCATATAATCATCAAGCCCATAGACGGAGAGAACTACCTCAACCTCTATCAGAATGTCATAGATGGCGTCTGGGGCCTGGAGGGGGTAGTAGGGGTCTCACCGGTCCTGGCGGCCACCGCGACCTTCACCCACGAAGACAAGGTCGCAAATGCTGCAATGCTTGGAGTTCTGCCTTTCGAGGCCGATAAGATCAGCAAGATAAGTGAGAGCATGGTGCAGGGAGACCTGAACTCCATCATTGGAGGAAAAAAGATCCTCCTGGGCAGATCTTTGGCAGAGAAGCTCGACATGAAGCTGGGAGATACGGTGCACGCTGACTTTCCCGATGCCAGGGACCTCAACCTCACAGTATCGGGGATCTTCGATACTGGTTATGCCTCCGTCGATGAGAAGACATCCTACGTATCCCTGGAGACTGCTCAGGTGTTTTTGAACGAAGGGAATGTAGTGACCCAAATCGATATCAAACTGAATGACATCGACCAGGCCCAAGCCGTGGCTGGGCAGATCTCTTCGGATAGGTACGAGGTCCAGGTATGGCAGGAATCCAATCCTGAAATCGTGGAAAGCCTGGCCTATGAGAAGGCCTCTAACATGATCACCCTGCTTTTGATCATGGTCATCGCCACCTTCGGAATAGCCAGCATCATGAATATGCTGGTCCTTGAAAAGACACGGGAGATAGGGATGCTGATGGCAGCAGGGGCTGATAGCTCTCATATCAGGAAGATCTTCCTCCTGGAGAGCGGCCTTCTCGGCCTCATGGGGGCCTTGCTTGGCTGCGCCATGAGCCTCGTTTTAGCCATCAGGCTTCGAAGCCTTCAGATCGAGATGCCCACCGGCGGCATGGTCGATCTGCCCGTAATCCTCTCCTATCAGGATATGGTCACGCTCTCATTAATAGCGCTGATTCTGAGCCTTGCGGCCGGGATCTATCCTGCACATATAGCCTCGAAGCTGGACCCGGTAGAGTCCCTGAGGGGATAGAGATGTTTGAGCTTATCATTGCCTGGAGGCATATCACAGCCAGCCCCAGGATGGTGCTCTTCCCCGTCCTCGCTGTGGCCCTGGCTGTGATGGTTATAGCAGCTATGATGGGGCTCATGGAGAGTTACAGGGAGGAGATCATCAGCAGCACAGTGGAGAACAGCCCCTACCTGACGGTTGAGCCGAAGGAGGGTGAAGACTATATCCACCTCTACAAGACGCTCTCAAGCGTGATCTGGGGCTATTCCGGGGTTGAGGCGGTCTCGCCCAGGCTCTTGGGGATGGCTGCGGCCAAGTACAGAGAACAGGTGAAAGGAGTCTCCATCATAGGCATCGACCCGCTGCTTGAAGATCCTCTCCTGGGTGTGCAAAGCGACCTGGTCTGGGGCGATTTCAATGATCTGGCTTTCAAGAAGCATTCGGCCATCGTTGGAGCCAAGCTGGCAGAAGATCTGAAGCTGAAGCCTGGGGATGGTTTTTACCTGGTTCGCAAGGGAGTGTCTTTAAAGGTAACCCCAGCAGGCTACATCCGGACGGGAACCGGAGCTGATGAGTCGCTAGTGTACCTTCCCCTGGAGACTGCTCAGAGGCTGATGGGAGAAGGAGATGTAGTCTCTGAGATTGGGATTAAAACATCAGATCTCTATGAGGCCCCAGCCATCGCTTCCGGGTTGAGCCGGGACAGTTTCTATAAGGCCCAGAGCTGGCAGGATAAGAGCCGGAACCTCCTGAATCTCCTGGATACACAGAGGTTTTTCACTTACCTCTTTTACCTGCTCATATTCGTCATCTCCGGATTTGGCGTGGTCAACACCATGATTATGACCATCTCCCGCAGGACCAGAGAAATTGGCATCCTCATGGCCATCGGTGCCAACAGAGGATCTATAATCAAGATCTTTATGGCCGAGAGCCTGATCCTCGGTCCTCCATCAGCCGCTCTGGGATGCCTTTTGGCTTATGTAGCTGCCAAGCTGATCGAGGCATTTCCGATTGAGATCCCCGCTGAGGTCTATGCCGCTTCCAGGATGAGCATCCTCTTAAGCCCCGAGATCTTCGCCTATGCCGTAGCTTTTGCCATGATGGTGGATCTGGCAGCGGGACTGTATCCTGCCTATAAGGCATCTCGAATGGATCCGGTCGAGGCCATAGCCTCGGCTTAAATTTAATTTTCAGGAGAATGATATCATGAACATAATCGTCGCCAATAAGTTGAGAAAGGTCTTCGGAAACGGCGTGGAGTTGCTGGCTCTGGACGATGTCGACCTGACGATCCTGGAGGGGGAGTTCCTCTCCATAACCGGTCCCAGCGGCAGCGGCAAGTCCACTCTGCTGAACATGCTTGGGCTGCTGGATAAGCCATCGGGAGGCGAGATATGGCTGAAGGGCAGGGAAGTGTCGCAATCCAGCTCCCTGGAGAGGTCCCGGCTTCGAAACAAGGAACTGGGATTCATCTTCCAGTATCATCATCTCTTGCCGGAGTTCACTGCGCTGGAGAACGTCATGATTCCTCAGCTCATTGCCGGGGAAGACAAAAAAGCAGCTCGCCATAGGAGCGAGGAGCTATTGCGGGAGATGGGGCTCGTGGAACGGCTGAACCACAAACCAAGCGAGCTGTCGGGAGGCCAGAGCCAGAGAGTGGCTGTAGCCCGGGCCCTGGCTAACAGGCCATCTATCGTGATCGGCGACGAGCCCACTGGGAACCTGGACACCAAGAGCTCGGAGATGGTCTATGAGCTGCTGAGAAAGCTGAACCGGGAGATAAAACAGACCTTCATCCTGGTGACACATGATATGAGCATGGCTCAGAAAACCGATCGAATCCTCCGGCTGGTTGACGGGAGGATAGTGAGCGAGATGCGCAGAGAGAACGGCGGATTTGTAGAGTGCCTGTGAGATGAAAGAAGCTGCAAAAGCAAACTACTCCTGCCTAAAATATTGGGTGGGCAGAGTGAAAAGCTGCTTCGGGCCTTTCGAGGAGCGGGTCTATTTTCTCTTCAGGTGGAATATGTGGACGAGCTTTCTCTTCTCCTCCGGGAGGAGTGAATATGCTATTTTTTCCACCTCCTTTTGATCCTGCCCGCCGGCGATTATTATCCCTTCGATTATGGCAAACCAGCCTTCGTTAATGCCGATATCTTTAAGCTTCTTTCGATACTTTCTTGCCTGGACCCTGCCCATCTCCTCGCTGTATATGGGCAATAGCTCTGGTTTTTTACTGAGCAGCTCCTCAATCTCCTGCCAGTGAATGTCTCTGCTCTCCTGGGACCGCAGAAATGCCCTCAGCCTCTCTGCATCGCTGGGGGCGGCATCCTTGGGTGAGAAAGGCAGCGAGGTTATAATTCCATAGCTCGCTTTAGCCTGGCGGAAGCTGTCGTTGATGCTGCTTTTCATCCCTGAACCGAAAAATATATTGTAGCAGCTGAATGAGCCATCGAAGATGATCTTTCCTTTAAAGGGCAGAAGGGTGGCTTGGACGATTCTGGGCAGATTGCCGATCAGCTCCCACTGCATGGCCAGTCCCTTAACGCCGTAAGCCTTGGGTGAACGGCCTTCATTCATGAAGACTGCATGATCCTTGAGAAATCGGACGATGTAGAATCTGCCTTTCACGAAATGTTGCCAGCTGGATATGATCTCCAGCTCTTCTGCTGAAAAGCCCTGAGGATTCTCCCGCACAAATGAATCGATCTGATCGGGCTTGGAGTAGAGCTTCTCTTTGAGCTTCTCAATGTCCTCCAGAGCCTCCTTGAAGAGATCCTCAGGACTCTGAAAGTCCTTCAGAATCTTGTGTTTGTTATTTACATAAAGCAATAGTGAATGGTACAGCTTCAGAAATAGCCTCCTGTCGTCATCTGGAAGGTTCATGGCAGATTCATAAAGCTACAAATATTTGGCTTTATGCTCCTCCGCGGATAACACCCATGCGCGTTGTCCCAACAAAATTACTCCGTATCCACGAACCGATCTCTCAGGCAATCCATTACATGAGGCAGGGTGGTATACTCCATTTCCTCCATGGGCAGCCGGTGCGGCTCGAAGGGGCCGTGCGCCCTCATGTAATCGGTGATCTCCAGACACCTCTGCCGGACGCGATCGAAGGCCACATCCTTGAATAGATCCACCGGCCCCACGAACTTCCCCTCAGCCATCTGGAATCCGGCGGCTATCACCCGGGGCGGGCCGTCGAACCTGGTGGGATGAGCGGTATCAAATGAGCAGGGCATAAGTGGCCCGTTGTGGCTGCCCCGCATCCATCCGCTCACCAGATGCCCCAGGGCGAAGGGCTCGAGCACCTCGCCCAGCGCGGGCAGGCCGGACTGCGACCTCACTAAGGCCACGGGATCGTCCTTGCCCACATACTTGCCAGCGGTCTGGTAGAGCTTCTCAGTGCTGATCACCGCCACCGGCTCACTCTGGGGTATCTTGCTGCCGGGCTTGGCAAAGACTCTCTTGATCACATATCGGCTCTTGGCACCGATCAGCGCCAGCATATCGTACATCTCCTCCGGGCAGTTCATGAGGACCTTCTTGTGCTCTAGGATATCCCAGACCTCAAAAGTGAAGCCGTGATGGAAGGAGGGATCTATTATCAGCCCGGCGGTGTTGAATGGATCGGCAAACATCTTGAAGATGGGGAGATTGAAGGCTCCGGGCTCGGTCTTGTCCATCATAAAAGCGATGATGGGCTCTGCCGTGCGCTCGGTTATCTCCATCTCCGCAACCCCTGGACCCATGCCCTTGATGTTTCCGGAGAAGGCGTCCGCCAGCAGGTCCTGGCCATAGCCATAAAGCTTGAGGCCCTTGGCCGTCTCAGTGGCTGCCTCGAATGTCTCCCAGGCTAGGCCGTGGATGTCGCCGCAGTCGCAGCCCGTCCTGTGGCTCATGAGCAGCTCCAGATCGTCGCCGCAGGCCATAACCCTGTAGTCCACCAGACAGCCGGACTTTTTGGCCTCTTCCAGCTTCTCCTCCGCAGTCTTGATCAATTCTGGATGGACCGAACAGTGGCCGGGATAGCCGCCTACATCGGCTTTTATTAAGCTTATAGTTATCTTTGTCATATCAATCCCACCTGACGCTCCCTGGAGAACGGCGTATTTATCACTATTATCTCTAATAGATACGATATATTATGGCCTTTATGGTCATAAATCTTTGTGGACCAAAATCTCTAATGCGGGATCTCCTGAAAAGAGAGCGTCTGGGAGTTCCCCAGATCATTCCTGATGTTCTCCAACACAGCCGCATTTATGCCGGCATTGCTTAATTGATAACTTTTAGCCCTTCAGCATCTTCGGCATTTCCAGCGGCACATCCGCAGGCTTGATGAATTGATCCAGCACTGGCCGGGTGCCCATAACCATGAGCTTATCGAATAAAAAGGCGAATTTGCCTTCCAGTTCTGCGCAGATCTCATCCCGGACGTCAGTCGGCAGCTGCCACAGCTCAGGCTTGAACGGTCCGAAGCCCTTCTTGCGGGTCTTATAGATGAACTGCTCTTCCGTATCCTTTTCCTTCCATTCTCCTTTCAATTCTCCCCGCAGGTGATCATAGATCTTAGACCGCAGCTGGCCAGGGAAGCTCCTGCTATCATAGATTATGTTCTGAAAGCCTGTCGCCAGGTGAATCTCGGCCGTTCCGGTAGCTGGAAAGCGATCAAAAGCCTCATCTGGAAGGGTTGATGCCCCGTGCTGAACCGCCCCTGAGAGGCCGTATTCGGCGCGGGCGGTCTCCGAGAGCTTCTCCAGCACCTCAAAATCGATCTTAACCTTAGCCACTGTGCCGTCGGCCAGGGGCACGCCGCCATGGGTCGTCCCGGTCTGCACGCTGATCTTGCTGATTCCCTTTAAAGCCGGTCCACGCTTTTTGAGCTCTTCCAGGTAGCCGTCCATGAATGTCTGCAGCTCCTCGACTGTGCTGTTTTTGCCGCCAACCTCACCGATCTCCCCACCCACGGAGACGGTTATGCCTTCCGGCTCCAGATCGCGAATCAAGGCAGTCAGCTCCGCCGCCAAGGTGTAGTTCAATCTCTGCTGATCTTTGATGGTGGCCTTAGATAGATCAACCAGGGTGGAGGTATCGATGTCGATATTGTAAAAGCCGGCCTGGATGGCTTCCCGGATCAAATCCTTGACCGACTGGGTCTCCTTTTCCCCGTCCGCGGCGAACTTTTTGGCGTTTATCTGAAAATGATCGCCCTGCAGGAAGACCGGGCCCCGCCATCCGGATTTGATCGCTGCCGCCAATACGGCACAGGCATACTCCCGCGGCCTTTGCTTGGTATAGCCTATCTCCGAACGGGCGATTTCGAAAATGACCGGACCAACATTGCCTTTCATTGACGCCCTGAATACCGCTTGCGCCACGTGGTAAGTGATGCCCCGGATATTTATCGCTGGAACGGTAAACCCGCTGACCTCTTTTCTGCCCATGGCCTCATACAGGGATTGGATCGATGCAGGCAAAATTCCCATACTGGCAGCGCCCCGACGAATCAGATATGCCGCTGCTTCTTGAATAGCCGGGTCGGGGCTGAAGACGGCAGTATAGATCAAATCATCGATTAGCTTTTCTCTAAAACTGGGCTCATTCAGGACGCGAACATCACCCTCTTGACAGGTGAGTATGGATTCGCATCCCCTTTTCAGCTGATCTTCATTCTGGTAAATCATTGCTGCACCTTTCCCTCTAATGTATTTATTATTTATATGTTAATTATAACTCATTTACTGCGACAGGAATTCTCTCGCCATGGTCACTTCCGTCCTCGAACCGATATAGATGGGCGAGCGCTGATTAACTGAATTCACTTTGAGGGATAGTATATCGTCTTTCCCATCAGTTGCCATGCCTCCTGCCTGCTCCACAATAAAGGCCATGGGCTGAAGCTCAAACAGCAACCGCAGCTTTCCCTGAGGCGATTTTTTCAGTGCCGGATAGGTGAACAACCCTCCCCTCTTGATGATGACCTGATTAATATCGGGGACGAAACCACCGCTATAGCGCAGCTTGTAGCCATCTGCCTCCAGCTTATCGATATACCTATGATGGCTGTCCGTCCAGTCTTTGCGCAGACCGCCAGGGGAAAAGATGGATCCTCTCTCATTGAGCCTGATATTCTCCTCGGACAGGACATACTCTCCTTCGCGATCCAATACGAACTCATGCACGCCCTTTCCTGCAGAGTAGATCATGGTGATGAGCGGGCCGTAGGTGATATAAAGAGCGGCGACCATCGAATTTTTGCCGCAGTCGAATATTGAATTTCTGTGGATGCCGATGATCGTCCCAATGGCCAGATTGGTATCCACCAGGGAAGAGCCGTCCACTGGATCAGCGGTGACAATATACTGTTCCTGCCCTTGACCGATGGTGATGATATCCTCCTGCTCCTCGGAGGCATACTCGCGGACAAATCCGGAGTTCCGCAGCATATTTTTCAATATGTCGTCGGAGATGCGGTCCAGCGCCAGTTGGTCCTCGCCATAAACGTTTTTGAAGCCGGCCAGCTTTCGGTTTGATTCGTGGATCTTTGCAGAGATATACTTGCCAACAACAGCAATCTGCCAGATGAGCCGCCGCAGTTCCACCTCGATGCCACTCATCCACATGTGCCGCCTCAGATCAACGATAAATCGAGTATGATTATTTATGCCGTCAACCATGGATTCTCCTCGATATCTTTTAGCAGTCTGCAAGTTTTTCCTCGATAATAAAGATGTTGCCCCATACTGAAAAAAATGTATTATCGATTCTCTAATTGCCGTTTTTTGATGAATGTGAATCGCAAATTCTCGGTATCTTTGCAGAAGTACTTGTATTTGCCAGAGATATCTATCTGCGGAGTCGGCCAATGAAGCCTAATGCTATTAATAGCGAACGATCTTGCTCGGTCTGATGGGTGGCTATGATTGATGCCAGGAGCGGTAATGGAACTTGCTGCAAAATATCATGTTGAAACCGACCTTCCCATCTAAAAGGCGGCGGAGGCCATTGCTGCCGAGCAGTCGACCGGCAACTGGACCGATATGCGGGGCCAGGACAATCCGTTGGCCGCGCGGGTGATATCCGTTCAGGGCAGTGAGGTCGAGATCGCATTTCCCGATGATCTCTTCGAGCCGGGAAACGTCCCCCAGTACCTCTCGGTGGTGGCAGGAAACCTCAAGAAGGTGCGCCTGCAGGATGTCATCTTTCCTCAGAGCATAATCCGGGCGCATAAGGGTCCCCGGTTCGGGATAGAGGATGCATGAAGGATTCTGGGCGTCTACGACCAGCCCCTCGTCGGCACCATCGTCAAGCCCAGGATGGGCCTGGTCAAGGACGACGAGGCCCTCACCGATCAGGGCTTTTGCCCCCTTATTCTCAGGCTGGAGGCGGTCATGTCCGCTCTGGGCCGGGTGGAGAAGGAGACGGGCAAGAAGGCCTTCTATGCAGTAAGTGTCACCGCTGGGGCGGACAGAATCCTGGAGCGGGCGGAAGAAGCAGTGGACCATGGGGCCAATATGGTCATGATCGATGTCCTCCCCGCAGGCTTCTCCTCCCTTGAGCCCCTTTCCCAGAACCTGAACGTCCCCATACATGTGCACAGAACCTTGCAAGGCGCCTCTGCCAGGGACAAGAGCCACGGCATCTCCATGCTGGTCATAGCCAAGCTGGTGCGCATGGTGGGAGGCACTAACCTGCATACCGGAAGCTGCATGGGCAAGATGTCTCTTGAGAGGGAGGAGAACGACCTGTGCCGCGACGCTCTGCGAGAGGAATGGGTAGCTATAAGAGGTTCTTCCCCGTGGCCTCGGGCGGGATCTATCCAGCAAAGGTCCACGGGAACCTGGATGGCTATGGCATAGACTGCATCGTCCAGGCAGGGGGCGGCGTCCACGGCCATCCGGATGGTACCACCGCTGGAGCGCGGGCAATGGTGCAGGCGACAGAGGCCTGGTTAAAGCATATTGACTTAAAAGAATATGCAAAAGACCACAAAGAGCTGGAAGTTGCTCTGAAATTTTGGGGATGTTAGGCGATGAGGCAATGGCCCCTCCTCTCTTCAAACCAAAACCGAAGAGTTTATATTGGTAGATGAGGATGCAAAAGAGCGTTTATCACGAGCCAAAAGTGATGTAGCGCTGTTTGAAAAACAGGAGTGGTGTAGTGAGGGAATATGTAGAGGGATCAGATGGCTAGAGACGAAATCTTATCGAAAATCAAATCGGCAGAGGCCCAATCCAGGGCTGCAGTCCAGCAGGCTCTGGAGGAGAAGGAGAAAAAAATAGCCGCTGCCACTACCGAAGCAATGAACCTCGTCAAATCCGCCGAGATTGATGCACAGGACTACTATGACAAGAGCGTTGCCAAAGCAGAGAGCGATGTAAAGGCAAAGAAGCAGTCAATCATCCAGAGTGGCGATAAAAACGTCGCCTCAATGAGCGGCAGCGCCAGTGCCAAGCTGGACAAAGCAGTTGAATATTTGCTAAAGGAGTTTATGGGGTCGTTACATGCTTAGGCCCGTTAATATGAGTCGTGTGGTCGTAGCCGGGTCAAAGGACGTAATATCTCCAGTAGTAGAAAAGCTGCATGAGTTGCGCTTATTGCACATTGTGAATTACAATGGCAACCAGCCTGAATTTGCATTGGGAAAGCCCATAGGCAAAGCCAGGGAGTACTCTGAGAACCTCATTAAGCTCAGATCGGTCACCAGGTACCTTGATATAAAGAACAAGGCGCCTGAGAAGACATATCCTGAGTCACAGGTTCTATCCGAGATGGACAATCTTCTCAATAACGTGGGGGGCGATGTCACTGCCACCTACGAGAGGATCGTTGCTATAGAAGCAGAGATCAAGTCCAAGCAGGATCAGATCAGGGCTTTAACTCCGTTATCCATATTGCCGTTGCCCCTGGAAGCTTATCATGGTTATGATTCTCTGGCGACATTCGTAGGCACTGCTGTTACGCCTGTGGATGCAGATGTAGCCCGGGTCTCTCCAGTAAATGAGATCTTTACCGGCACCGCCAAGAATGCGACTTATGTGGCAGTATTTGTGCCTGCAGAAAAGGCCAGCGAGGTATCTGCGGTCCTTTCCGAGCACGGTTTCTCTGAGATGTCCGTTCCAAAGCTCGAAGGCAGTGTTGATTCAGCTATTGCTTCACTCAATGGCAGCATAAAATCTCTGGAAGGCGAGCTAGCGCCTCTCCATAAGAAGCTTGTCGATGTGAAGAAGCAATATGAAGATCTGATGCTGGCGACGGATGAGTATCTGTCGATGCAGGTCAGCAAGACTGAGTCTCCTCTCAGGTTCGCAGAGACGGACAACGCCTTTGTGATAGACGGCTGGGTTCCTAGCGATCAGTACGGCCGGCTGAAGAGCGAGTTGGAGAGTGCTGCTGGAGGAAAGCTGGACGTCCAATTGATAGCCGACAAAGAGGCCGATGACCTTGTCAAAGGCGGCGAAGACGTTCCAACCAAGATGGACAATCCAAGCATTGTCAAGCCATATGAGTTGATCACCAGGCTATTCGCCATTCCGGAGTACAAGGAGTTCGATCCATCGCTGCTTATATTCGTCTTCTTCCCGATCATGTTCGGCATGATCCTGGGAGACGTAGGCTATGGCATTGTGATCCTGCTGATTCTGACTCTGCTAAAGAAGAGATTCAGGACAGAAGGGTGGCAGCAGCTGATCAACATCGTCATGATTGCGGGAGTATGGGCAGTCATATTCGGCATATTCTACGGTGAGATCTTCGGGCCCCTTGGCCTGTGGAACTATATGGTAGGAATGCTATCTCATCATGAGATGATTGAGCTTCAGGAGATGGGCTTGTTCTTCGGCGAAGGAACTTTCGGCCCGCTGGGAAGGCTTGGCCCGTTGGGGATCTTCCCGTTATATAGATTGGCAACGAATGCTGTTCTGCTTTTGATCGGCGTGAGTCTGTTCATCGGCGTGATCCATTGTTCTGTGGGATCCATTCTGGGAATCAAGACGGAGTTGAACTATGGCGAGAAGAGGCATGCCTATTTCGAGCGGCTTCCTGTGATGCTCTTCCAGGTGTTCTTCGCCGTGGCGCTTCTTGGATTGGTCATGGGACAGATGATCATGGTGTACATCGGTGCCGCAGTGATCGTATTATCCATAGTGATGATGGTCATGGGTCCGGAAGGCGCCATGGGTCTGGCACACGTGCCATCCTATGTGAGCAACCTGATATCCTACCTTAGGCTTCTGGCCATTGGCTTGGCTTCGGTAGGTCTGGCATACGCTGCCAACCAGCTATCGTTCTATGTCATAATGCCCATGTTGAGCGGTGGAGCGACTAACAGTGCCGATTTCTCGATACTTGCGATCATCGTAGGCATAATGGTATTGGTAGCAGTGCATTTCATCAACATTCTGCTGGGAATTCTCTCTCCCTTCATGCATCCTCTCAGGTTGCATTATGTGGAGATGTTCACCAAATTCTACAGCGCGCATGGTGGTGGAGTGGAGTATAGCCCCTTCGGACATGTCCGGAGGTTCTTGAAGGCATGAAAGCGATCTTTGAAATTAGAAATATGAGCACAGATTGTAATATTCATAAAAAGGAGGATTGAGGAAAATGGTAGTTGTAGCAGATGCGGGAATACTGTATGGATTGATAGCTGTCGGCGCTGGCCTCGCTACTGGATTAGCAGGCATCGGTGCAGGTGTTGGTGAGCAGGGTATCGGAGCGGCTGTGGTTGGTGTAGTGGCTGAGGAGCCTGGATTCCTGGGTAAGGGTCTTTTCCTCATGCTTCTGCCTGAGACCCTGATCATCTTCGGCCTCGCTGTATCGCTGATCCTGATGTTCGCCTGGACGCCCTTCTCTGCAATAGTGACACCCTGAGCTGGCCATTTCCAAAGGGTGAGAGGCAATGGCACTAGATGCAGTGGTTGAGTCGGTTCTGGCAACCAGTAAGGACAAGGTCGCTCAGATAACGAGCGAAGCGGACCTTGAGGCTGCAAGAATACTCAATGAAGCTAGGGAACGTGCCGCTGAAATCAAATCCAGGAAGGAGTCTGAGGTCGGACACGCCATAGAGGCTATCGAGCGCAGGGAGATCTCCAGCGCCAATCTCGAGGTCAAGAGATCGGAGCTTAATGTTCACAAGGATCTCCTGGAGAAAGCAAGGACGAAGCTCCTTGAGAAGATATCCAATCTTCCCAAGAAGGATAATGAGGCCATGCTTAAGAAGATGCTCGAGCCATACGATCTCAAGGATATGAAGGTCTACTCCAACAAGCGAGATGAGGCCTTCCTATCCTCTCTCGCCCCCAATTACGGCGGGAACCTGGATATCATCGGCGGCGTTGTGGTTGAGAGCGGTGATGGAGCTCTACGTTACGATTTGTCATATGAAACTCTTGCGCGTGAGGTCTTTAATAACCGCATGAAAGAGGTTTCCAAGGTACTATTCGGGTGAGGACTATGCCTGTACTACGTTTGCCGAAGTTCGGTTTACCGGTGAAGTACGCTTACATCACGGGCAGAGTCAGAGCGATGAAGACCAAGCTCATTCCTGCGGAGATGTATCCCCGCATGATGAACATGGAGATGTCAGAGATCGCACGATACCTGGAAGAGACCCAGTACAAAGAGGAAATCGACGCGCTCGCCAAGGATTACTCCGGAGTGGATCTGATAGAACACGCCACATTCGACAATATGGCGAAGACCTTCAGGAAGCTGGCGGAAGTCTCCATAGACGAGCCATCATTCCTGATTCTGGAGTATCTGAGGCGCTGGGATGTCTGGAACATCAAGACACTCCTGCGAGGAAAGTTCTCGGGAGCCTCCGACACAGAGATCATGAAATATCTCGTGCCTGCGGGCGAGCTATCCCCAGAGCACCTCGAGGAGCTGGCGAAGAAGGATAGCATTCAGGATATCATCTCCGCCTTTGATGGCACCGATTATGCCAGCGCTCTGGCACAATACGATGGCAAGAATCTTGCATCTCTGGAGAATGCACTGGACAAGCTCTATTACTTCAGGATGGAACGCGCTGTAGGCGGCACATTATCGGTAGGAGGAGGACTGCTGCTCAAATACGTTCGCAGGGAGATAGATATCAAGAATCTGATCACTCTCTTCCGGATGAACAAAGCAGGCATCGATGCAGCCGTAATACAGGAGAACCTTATTCCTGGAGGAAAGCTGCACGATGAGCTGTCCCGCATGGCAGGTCAGCCTTTTGGCGAGTTTCTGCGCGGATTGGAGGGATACCCCTTCTGGTCGTCAATATCCGATATCGCAACATCAGATCTTGACGCCGTTAGCAGAGTCGAAGCCAGGTTAAAGGCTTATCTCATACGGTATGCATGGGCTCTTTCCAATTATCATCCGCTATCCATCCTGCCGGTGCTCGGATATATGGTGAGCAAAGAGACAGAGGTTTCCAACATCAGAAAGATCGTTAGGGGCAAGGAAGCTGGACTCCCCTCTGAACTCATAGAGGAACAAGTGGTGGTGGCCTAAAATGGAGATTGCTTTTGTAGGTGGAAGCGAGAGTGTCCTCGGGTTCAATCTGGCAGGAGTCAAGAAGTCATATGCTGCCAACACGGAAGATGAGATGGTCTCAAAGATTGGCGATGTCATGGCCGATTCCAGTGTTGGAATTCTGGTGTTGAAGCAATCGGATTATAATAAGCTGCCCAAGAGGCTTCAGGAGCAGTTATCCGAGTCTATCAAGCCTACCATGATTACCATCGGAACCGAGCAGAGCACAGAGATGAGAGAGAAGATTAAAAGGGCAATAGGTGTTGATTTATGGAAGTAGGGAAAATTAAGCGAGTCGCCGGACCACTGGTTCAGGCCACTGGCCTGAAGGCTTCCATGTACGACCTGGTATTGGTCGGCGAGGAAGGCCTGATGAGCGAGGTCATCGGCATTTCCGGCAATAAACATATCATTCAGGTATACGAGGATACGGGCGGCGTCAGGCCTGGCGAGCCCGTCAAGGAGACAGGCGCTCCTCTCGTAGCACAACTGGGACCAGGCATTCTGACCCAGATTTACGACGGTATTCAAAGGCCGCTACCCAAGCTGGCAGAGGCATCGGGAGATTTCATCAGCCGGGGTCTGTTCGTAGACGGCATCGACCACAAGAAGAAGTGGGAGTTCAAGTCCGTAGTGAAAAAGGGCGATACGGTCAAGCCCGGCCAGGCCATTGGCGAGGTCCAAGAGCAACTTCTTATCAAGCATAAGATCATGGTCCCACCCAACCTAAAGGGCGGTGCCATCAAAGAGATCTATGATGGAAACTTCACCGTTGATGAGACCATTGCGGTCTTGGATGACGGAACCAAGCTCTTCATGATGCATAAGTGGCCGGTAAGACAGGCCCGACCAGTTACAGAAAAACTGGCACCCACCATTCCTCTGAGAACAGGACAGAGGGTCATAGACGGATTCTTCTCCCTGGCCAAAGGCGGAACGGCAGCCATTCCCGGCGGATTCGGCACCGGAAAGACGGTTATGCAGCAGACCCTGTCCAAGTGGGCAGATGTCGACATTGTGGTCTATGTGGGCTGCGGCGAACGTGGCAATGAGATGGCCGACCTGCTCCATGAGTTCCCCGAGCTGCAGGATCCCAGAACCGGCAGGCCTCTGATGGAGAGGTCCATCGTTTACGCCAATACCTCCAACATGCCTGTGGCTGCTCGTGAGGCTTCTGTTTACACAGGAATGACCACCTCAGAGTATTACAGAGATATGGGCTACGATGTGCTGATGACCGCTGACTCCACCTCCCGGTGGGCAGAGGCCATGAGAGAGATGGGCTCTCGTCTGGAAGAGATGCCTGGTGAGGAAGGATATCCCGCATACCTGGGTGCCAGACTCGCCGACTTCTATGAGCGTGCCGGACGTGCCGAGGTTTTAAATGGCGGACAGGGTTCCGTTAGCATTGTAGGTGCCGTGTCCCCGGCCGGCGGAGATTTCACCGAGCCCGTTACTCAGAACACACTGAGAATGGTCAAGGTATTCTGGGCTCTTGACTCCAAGCTGACACAACGCAGGCACTTCCCGTCCATCAACTGGCTGGATTCCTACTCGCTATACGACCTGGACCTCGAGCCCTGGTTCGTAGAGAACGTCAGCGCTGACTGGAACAAGAACAAGAGACGGGCCATGGCTATACTGCAGGAGAACGCCGAGCTGGAAGAGATTGTGATGCTCGTAGGATCCGATGCGCTGCCTGAGGATCAGCAGGTCACACTGGAAGTAGCCAGGATGATCATCAACTTCTGGCTGGCACAGAGCGCATTCCACCCGGTTGATACCTTCTCTCCCTACAAGAAGCAGTTCGACCTGTTGGAAGCCATCCTGAAGTACAGGGACTACGCCTTCGAGGCAGTCCAGAAAGGCATACCTGTTGGGCAGATCACATCTGTTCCATCCAAGGATGCTCTGGCCAAGGTAAGACTGGAAGCTGAGTATGAGCCCATACTGGCAAAGGTTCTGACTCAGATGGATGCCGAGTTTAAGGCGCTGAAGTGAGGAGGGTTCAAAATGACAAAGGAATACAAGACGATTACTGAGATCTCCGGACCACTCATCTTCGTGGAGAAGACCGAGCCAGTGGGCTACATGGAGCTCGTCGAAATCAGAACTGGCGGAGATCTGAAAAGAGGACAAGTGCTGGATTCCTCTGATGACATCGTGGTTATTCAGATATTCGAGGGAACCGGTGGTCTGTCCAAGGATTCTGCCGTCAGTTTCACCGGAGACGTCATCAAGATGCCATTGTCTCCCGCCATCGTGGGACGCGTTCTGTCCGGATCTGGAAAGCCCAGAGACGGCGGCCCTGAGATCGTACCCGATGTATTGAGAGATATTGCAGGAGCTGCCATCAATCCAGCTTCCCGTGAGAAGCCTCGTGCATTTATCCAGACGGGCATCTCAACTATCGATGGCACAAATACCCTGGTGCGCGGCCAGAAGCTGCCCATCTTCTCGGGCGCTGGTCTGCCTCACAACGATCTTGCTCTGCAGATCGCCAGGCAAGCCAAGGCCCTTGGTGAGGCCGAGTCCTTCGCAGTTATCTTCTGCGCCATGGGCATCACCAACGAAGAGGCTCAGCACTTCCTGGCTGACTTCGAGAGAACTGGCGCTCTGGAGAGAGCAGTCGTTTTCCTCAACCTGGCCGATGACCCGGCTGTGGAGAGGATTCTCACCCCCAGGCTGGGGCTGACCACCGCCGAGTACCTGGCATTCGATCTGGACATGCACGTGCTCATCATCTACACCGACATGACCAACTATTGCGAGTCGCTCAGACAGATGGGTGCTGCTCGTGAAGAGGTGCCCGGACGACGTGGCTACCCAGGTTACATGTACACCGACCTGGCCTGCCAGTACGAGAGAGCAGGGATCATCAAGGGCAAGAAGGGATCCATCACCCAGTTCCCCATCCTGACCATGCCCGGCGACGACATCACCCACCCCATTCCGGACCTGTCCGGATACATCACCGAGGGTCAGATCCTCATCTCCCGAGAGCTGCACAGAAAGGGCATCTATCCGCCCGTTGACATAAGGCCTAGCTTAAGCCGGCTGATGAACTCCGGTATCGGAAAAGGCCATACTCGAGAGGATCACAGAGCAGTGTCCGATCAGCTCTATGCTTATTATGCAGAGGGCAATGATCTGCGCGGCCTGGCGGCTATCGTGGGCAAAGAGGCTCTCTCTGAACGCGATAAATTGGTCCTGGAGTTCGCCGACAAGTTCGAGAGAAGATTCGTCAACCAGAGCAGAGATGAGGATAGGTCCATATTCGAGACCCTCCAGATCGGATGGGATCTCCTGGCCGACCTTCCGGAAGCAATGCTCACCAGGATTGACGACAAATACATCAAGCAGTATCATCCCAAGTACGCAAGCACGGCGAAGAAGTGAGATCATGCCCGTAATTCCTGGAACGAAACCGACCAGGGCGGTCCTGATCGCTCTCAAGAAACGAATGAAGGTAGCTCAAACTGGCCACTCGCTCCTCAAAATGAAGCGAGACGGCCTCATGATCGAGTTCTTCGAGGTGCTGAATAAGGCCAAGACAGTCCGGAAAGAGCTGGTCGAAGCTCTGCTCATAGCTGAGCAGAGGCTTCAAATGGCCATGGCCATCGAGGGAACAGTTGCCATCGGAAGCGTGGCCTACTCCCTGCAAAAAGAGCCAACCATCCAGCTCGAGTCCCGAAACATCATGGGCGTAGTGGTTCCCAAGATCGAGGCTGAAGCCGTGCAGAAGAAGATGTACGAGCGAGGCTACGGCGTAATTGGGACCAGTGCTGCAATTGATGAAGCTGCGGATGCCTATGAGGTCCTGCTGGATAAGATCATCCTGGCTGCAGAGGTAGAGACCGCCATGATAAGGCTCGTCGAGGATATCGATAGCACTAAGAGGCGTGTCAATGCTCTGGAGTTCAAGGTGGTTCCTGACCTCAAGCTAACCATCAAGTTCATCTCCATGGCCCTGGAGGAGATGGAAAGGGACAATCTGGTCAAGATGAAGATGCTCAAGGGCAAGTCCGAGAGGAAAGCCGCAGCAGAACTGGCCAAGAAGGAAGCGGAGATTGCAGCCGCTGCCATGGCTGATGCGTAAACCTGAAGCAATGGGCAACTGGTTTGAGCGAAAATCTGAAGACTGGTTTGGGACGCCTGAGAAGAAGATGCGTCTTCTGCAGTGGTTGGTGTATATCACCAACCTCTACGTTATTTTTGGGATATTTGTGCTGATCTGGCTACTCTATGGTGAGTATATAATTCAGGCCTGGGAGCACTTCACCAGCGCGAGTTAACCATATCACTCTACAGTCTGGAAGCTGCTAGGGTATCCTTCATCTGAGCAATTCTATAGCCAGTCACCACCTGCCTCATTCCGGCCAGAGATTCATCCAGATCCTCGTCTCCTGTATCCACCAAGAGATAGGGTATCTCAGCCAGCTTATGAGGGGTGGAGATGATTATCAGCTTATCTATGCCCACCCTGCGGATCACCTCAGCGCTCAGCTGCTGATTTCCTCTGCCCAGTATGAAACCCTGCGCTCCTATGGGAGAGATGATGATCATGACCCTGGTCTCTCGGTCAAGCAGCTCCAGAAGGTCCTGCTCAGAAGCATCCGTGATCATCAGCCTTCCGTCCTTGACCACATCCACCCCCAGAAGGGTCTTCTCCAGACCAAGGATATCCGCTATCCGGCTGGTAGTGGTTCCTGCTCCGATTATATAAGCTGAGCCATCTCTCATGAACTCGCTGGCGAATAAGGCGATCTGATCTTTGAACTCATCCTCCTGGTCTGAGCTATAGATCCTTTTTCGCTCCGCTACCAGAACGGGGAGGTAGGGAGTCTTGGCCAGAGCATACAGCTTTGTCTGGAGAATCCCTGCACGATAGAGCTCCTCGTCCACATCCACGATCTCCGTATCCCTTAGATTCAGCTCTCCATTTAGAAATCGTATCACCAAATCAGCTGCTGCCTGTGGGCTGGCGGCAAATACCCCGGAATGCATCTTTACACCAGCTGGAATTGCAAGTATCGGGGTGCTGCCTGCTATTCCCGCCACGTCCCGGGCGGTGCCATCGCCGCCACAAAATAAAATGAGATCCACCCCCTCATCCAAAAAAGCCTGGCAAGTCCTGATGGTGTCCCTGGAGCTGGTGACGGGCAAAGCGGAATATACCACCTTATAGTCCAGGCCGCACTCTTCTAGACAGCTTTCGCCCATAGAGCCGCTGGCAGTAAAAAAGAGAATGGCATCCCTCTCTTTGGAAAGGAGATCAAGGCACGCTCTGGCCCTCTCCATCGCCCTGGGCCTAGCTCCCATAGCTATTGCCTCCTCTGCCAGCCCGTCCGTCCCTTTGAGGCCTACCGGCCCGCCCATGCCGGCAATGGGATTGACCAGAAAGCCAATGCGCCCTTTACCGGCTGCCATTATGTCTTGCTCTTCCTCTCAATTCTTGCTCAATCTTGCTTCTTCGCGCTTTTTCCTTCTTTGGATCAGGGTTTAGGCAGCTTGGCCAGGGACTGCTTGACCAATTCGGCGGGATATACATAGTCCACCAGCTTGCCATCGTTATAGGCATCATAGGATGACAGATCGAAGTGGCCGTGGCCGCTCAGGGAGATGAAGATGACCTTCTCTTCTCCGGTCTTCCTGCAGTTAAGGGCCTCGTCTATGGCCGGCTTGATAGCATGGGCAGATTCTGGGGCGGGGATTATGCCCTCAGTGCGGGCGAAGAGGGTGGCCGCCTCGAAGACCTCAGTCTGCTGCAGAGCAGTGGCCTCGATCAGGCCGTCGTGCACCAGATTGCTGAGCAGTGGTGCATCTCCATGGTAGCGCAGGCCGCCTGCGTGAATGCCCGGTGGAATGAAATCATGGCCCAGGGTGTACATCATGATCACCGGCGCCATGCCTGCGGTATCGCCGTAGTCATAAGCAAAGAGACCTTCCGTAAGGGTAGGGCAGGCTGTGGGCTCGCAGGCTACCATTCTCAGGTCCTTTTTGTCCTTTAGTTTATCGGGAATGAAGGGGAAGACCATTCCTGGGAAGTTGCTCCCTCCACCGCAGCAGCCGAACATCACATCGGGATAGTCCTCAGTCATATCGAACTGCTTTTTCAGCTCCTGGCCCTCGATGGTCTGGTGGAGCAGGACATGGTTTAGGACCGATCCCAATGAATAGTTGGTGTTATCATGGCTTGCTGCATCCTCCACCGCCTCAGATATGGCTATTCCCAGGCTTCCCGGCGTGTCAGGCATCTTTTCCCTAATCTGCCGGCCGAAGTTCGTCCGGTCCGAGGGGCTAGATAGGCATTCAGCGCCCCAGACTCGCATGGCGCTCTTGCGGTAGGGCTTGCTATCGAAGCTTGATCTGACCATATAGACTGTGCACTGCAGGCCGAATAAACAGGTGGCCAGGCTTAGGGCCGAGCCCCACTGCCCGGCTCCGGTCTCCGTCGCCAGCCTCTCTATTCCCTCCTTCATATTGTAGTAGGCCTGAGGGATAGCGGTATTTGGCTTATGGCTACCGGCGGGGCTCACACCCTCATATTTATAGTATATCTTTGCAGGGGTCTTGAGCGCCTTCTCCAGGGAAGCGGCCCGATAAAGCGGAGTGGGCCTCCATAGCTTGAGGATCTCGCGTACCTCCTCTGGGATATCTATCCAGCGCTCAGTGCTCATCTCCTGCTGGATAAGCGCTTTGGGAAAGATCGCTTCCATATCCTGGGCAGTCAGCGGCTTGAGCGTTCCTGGATTCAAAGGCGGTTTCAAGGGCGTTGGCATATCTGCGGCTACGTTGTACCACTTTTTGGGTATCTCTTCCTCGTCGAGCAAGTACTTGATCTTCATCTGGGACACTCCATCTTTATGCTAGCGCACTCCATCGTTGTGCTGAGATGCTGTCTGATGTACATCGATGGTTTCCACGCGTCATTATTTAAATGCTTTGAAATGGTCTGAATAGATTTTGCCTGATCTCCCCAATCCTTGCCCTAGAGGAGAAGGTTTCTGAAGGGAGATCAGATCACTTTGGCCTTCTTCAGCCATGAGCTTCAGGTCCTCTGCTCTCAAGCATTGTTAATGAATGGCCACCCAGGATTCCGCAAGCAGCTCATGTGGATCCAGATCCGGGAAATCGCTTTCGTGCTATGCTTCCCGTTTTCTCTGCCAGATGGTAGAAGTATGCTTTTCTCTTCAAGATATCTGATAATGGCCCAGGAAGTGATAGCTCTATCTGCCAGAGCACGAATTGGCAGGCTAATATCCTTGTGGTAGGCCTTGATCTTCGACCAAAAAAAATTTTAGTGTAGAGCAATCAGCTGTCCAGCACTCTGCTCATCGCCTCCACTCCTACGCCGCAGGAGTGGATATTGCCCTCTTTGAGCAGGATCAGCTCCAGGGTCTGAATAGTCCTCAAGAGGTCGCCGCTAGAGCAGACTCCCATGGTACCGATGCGGAAGATCTTGCCCTTTAGCTGCTCTTGGCCTCCGGAGACGATGACTCCTTTCTTCTTCATGCCGCCGCGCAGCTTGTCATCGCTCACGCCCTCAGGCATCTTCATAGCGGTCACTGTATTGGAGTAATGAGAGTTTTCATTGGTCTGGGGGAAGAGCTCTATCCCCAGCGCCTTGGCCGCAGATCGAACCGATTCCGCCTGTTTTGCTGCTCTCTCTCTCCGGGCGGCAAATCCCTCCTCCGCCGCCATATGCAAGGCCTCCTGCATGGCGAAGAACAGTGGCACTGCTGGGGTGAACGGAGTTTGAGCCGGGCTCTTTCTCGCGCTCTTCAGATGGGCCTTCAGGTCGGCATAGTAGCTTGCGCTCTGGGCAAGGAACCTCTCCTCTGCCCTGGGGGAGACGGATACCACCGCCAGGCCCGGGGGCACAGCCAGAGCCTTCTGCGAGCCGGTGATGGCGATGTCAATGTTCCACTCATCGGTGAGGAACTCATTGCCGCCGATGGAGGATATGCCGTCTACTATGAACACCGCATCGTACTTCTTCGCCAGCCTTCCCACCTCTTTCGCGGGGTTGGTCAGGCCTACTGAGGTCTCATTATGGACCATGGCCACCGCTTTGGCCCCCTCTTCCAGGGCAGCCTCGACTCTATCCAGATCAAATGGCATGCCCCAGTCGAACTTCACGGGCACGCACTTGCCATATCGCTCGCCGATCTCAGTGAATCGCTCGCCGAACTTGCCATTGGATATGGTGACTATCTTATCCTCATGACCGATGATGCCTGCTACGGCCGCATCCATGCCCAGCGTTCCGCTGCCGGTCATTATCGCGATCTGGTTCTTGGTCTGGAAGAACTCCTTGAGCAGTTCGGCGCACTCGCTGTAAATGGCTCCGAACTCGCCGCTTCTATGGCTGATCATGGGCTTGGACATGGCGCGCAACACTCGAGGTGCGACCTTGACCGGCCCTGGAATCATGAGCAAAGTATCCTCTATATCCATTTGATCCCTTCTTAGGCATCTTGATTTCAGGCGGCCTATATAAAACTAGCTTTGATGCGTTGCGCCGTTGTCCAGCTATGCCTGGCGCAGGGCGGGAGGTCTTTATTCTCTCGAACCCACTCCGAGAGAAAGGCGATAGTATCGCGATCATGAGGATATCCACTCCCGATCTTGCAGTGCATCTCGTTCTCCAGCTCCCGCATGGACCGGTCCCTGCGTACCTTGGCCAGAATTGAGGCGGCAGAGACTACATGATGCCTCTGGTCTGCCTTATGCTCTGCGATCAGATCCATGCTGGTTTTTGAATGATTGCGAACTGCCTGGGCAAACCTCTCCGCATTAACATCAGCGGCATCGAGAATCGCCCTATCGGCATGCAGTCGTCCCACCACCTGGGAGAAGCTTCTCACCATGATATCATTCATGGTCATAACCAGGCGCAGTTCGTCGATCACCTCCGCCCTGACCTCTAGAATGTATTGATCGGTAGCAATGGTGGTGATCTTCCTTGCCAGAGCCTCCCTCTTCGCTGGCGAGAGCATCTTGGAGTCTTTCACCCCCAGAACAGCCAGGTCAAAAAACCTCTCCTCATCGATCACCAGTCCAGCGACGAACATGGAACCAATAACAGGCCCTTTTCCTGCCTCGTCTGCGCCCATCAGCAGCATAAAAGATGATTGAACAGGTGATACATTAAGTAAACGAGTCTCAGATTAACGTATCCCGGCAGGCAGATGATTGCCAACCAGTGGCAGACAGCAAATCCAGCCCCTAATCTATCCTCGCCTATTCTGAACGGCATCGGTAGGTGAGGACAATTCAAGAGAAGTGAGGGCAGGACGATCCTCCATATGGGCCTATCCAGGCAAATGGCGATGGCTTCTATACGCAAGCCTTATAAGCAAGTATAAATCACTGAGTATGTCCCATATGAAGCGGGGTAGGGTAGTCAGGATATCCCGACGGGCTCATAACCCGTAGACCAGTAGTTCAAATCTACTCCCCGCTATCACTTTTGCCATCGTTCTCGTCCTGCAGAAAATCATTCTAATTCCCCTTCAATTGCAGATATTTCATGATAAGGGAGGGCTGGCACCGATCAATCTTGCCAGCGGCAGCAATTGATGAGCATCTCATGCTCCCTCCCGGAAAATTTGCCCCATGCATTTTAATGTATTTGTTAATTAAAAAATTATTTAAGTATTTAATAGCGAAAAGCATATAAATATCATAGGTTTAACTATTCTAATACCTGGCAATATTAGGCAAAATAGATATACTTGGAATTAATTGTACCAGCTGTAATCAATCTTTGGAGGATGAAATATGAAAATTGACTGGCTATCTTCGGCCTTAATGACATTTATTCTATTTGCATTTATGTCCGGAGCTAATGGAGCGGAAGCTGTGGCATTAAACAGCCAACAAGGCGGCACATTGGCCAATTTTGATAACTCAGCCCCATTCAATGAATACTATGGATCGATTATGGGATCTGTGCCAACCTCTCTGCTCACAGTTCCCGTGCAGGTTGATCTGACGAGCAATGCACCTGCATATGTCTATTTAGGCACAGCGATGCAGAAGGTTGACTACTCTGCATATCAACCCGCAGCAGTCAGCAATTCCCTATGGATTGCTGGAGCAACGAGCTGGTCACAATATGCCATTGTACCCCAGGGCTCATTGGTGAATCTGTTGGCCATCTCTACCAAGGAAGGTCAGGGAACCTTTGTCGTCTACCATCCCAACGGGCAGAGATATGATTTCAACTGCCTCCTCTTCCCCACCAGCCAGCTTCAGCTATATGCTGATGCACCTGGAAGCTATCAGGTCTCCTTCATTATGGATGGGGCAGCTAGCAATACAGTGATGATAGATGCATTGGGTACTACCCCGACAATAGTAGATACAGGCTACTTGGCAGGAGAGGCTGGCGGAGATTATCTGGCATCCATCTTCGGCGTACCCAAGACCAGCATGGGCCCGCAAGCCGGCCTGGACAATAAGGCTGCTTTAAAGGAATACCAGAAGAAGATCAACAGCGAGTATTGGAGCAGTTCCGACAACGATATTGCTTGGGCCATTGGAATAGACAGGTGGCTGAACGCAGCTTAATTGGCATAGAGCGAGCGCAATCGCTCTTTTTTTTTTAATGCAGTAGTTTAGTTTGCTTTTCCTGATAATTTAAGAGAATCTTAAACAGGATTCAGGGAATCTATTTAACCGGCTCTTCGCTGAATTATGTGGATCAGGCCCGGCAGAGATTATAACCTCTGTTCCTCTGCGCCTCTGTGGTTGAGTCAGAGCATAGCGGTTCACCACAGAAGGCACGGAGACATAGAGTTTTTCCGATTTATGTTCACCCATACCACATAGCGAGGAGCCATTTAACCTGTAGGGTTGCGAAGGACGAAGCGGGAAGCCCCCGTCTTTTCCATGAAAACAAGATTAAGATGTCGATAGATCTTGCTTTTTATTTGCCTCGTATGGCTCCAGTCCTGAGGCCCATGAGTGTTTAGGGTGGGGGGCGTTCACCATATAGATATTTAATATGACTTAAGATGAGGTTTTTTGGAATTTGTAGCAAAGCTTAAGTATAGTGAAGCGCTAAATCAGATCGGTGTACAATATATGAGAAGCCTATTGCTGATAGCTGTGCTGCTAATGCTATTTTCCTCGGCAGCGGTGGATGCGCATCAGATTTTCGTCAGGCCCATATCCGGCTTTGCGAATTTAGGAGATACAGCCATGCTCCCTGTGGCCGCCGGTCATAATACCTCCTCCACAGAGATGCCGGAGGGATTGACCAACCTGACCGTAATCAGACAGGATGGCGGCGTGATCGATCATATCCTCAATGAGAAGAGCGATACCATGGGCAACTGGCCCATATTCAGCTTCGACGTTGAGCATCCGGGATTGTATGTCATAACCTCCTATAACGGCGGTGGAGCCTGGACTCACATCATCACCAATCCCCCGGCGATTGGATACTGGGAGGCGGGAATAGTAGATGAGATCGACTTTGACGCCATCAACAAGACCGGCTGGGCCAAGGACTGGTATGTCGAGAGGTCTTATCCCCTCCACACCTATGGCAAATCATTCATTGCCGGTCCAGAATCTGATTACTCCATAGCCTCAAAGCCAGTGGGACAGATCCTGGAGATCATTCCCCTCACCAATATCACAGAAGTGGGCAATGGCGACTTCGAGTTCCAGGTTTTATATCAGGGCCAGCCTTTCAGCGACCTGGAACTGATCGCTCAGAAGGTTGGCGATGATACGAAGATAAGAGGCACGACCGATGCAGAGGGAAAGGCGATGCTCAATCTGTCCAGCACAGATGAGCTGAGCGAGTGGGTGGTTGTTGCCGATACGCTCATGGACACCAGGGTGGTAGAGGTGAGGGACGCACCCAGAGGTGAGGCCTCCAATGAGAAGTCGTATGTAGGTCCTGTCTACAGGGCGACCGTGGTCCTGAGAACCGACTTTTGATCCAGTGGACTATTTGCTGGTCCTCCTTTTCTCTTTTTTGGTGGCTTATGCCATTCTCCCTGGTCTTTCTTTCTTGAGAGGCCTGTACCGCCATCCAGAGAAATCAATTCCAATCAGAATCCGAAATATCCCTCTTATTGCTACTAAAAACAAAAAGTTTATTAACTAGTATTATCTTAACTCACCGAATAGCGACAAAGCACATTGACCTCCTTTACCGTCGTCTATCTGTCGTTGGGCTCCGGCCAGAGTTGCCAGGCCGGACTCTTCCTCAAAGACCATCCTCTCCTGGTCTGGTTCCTCAATGCGTGGTTCGTCAGGAGGAGAGGCAAAAAGAAAAACCTAGCAAAATTGGAGTGATAGCTTGCATGAATAGCAAAATCGCGGTATCAATTCTGATGCTCCTCGTACTGTCCTGGCCGTCTGTTGGATCGGATTGCATCTATCTGGGAAGCGGAATCAGAGACCAGGTCATAAATCTCGATGCGGGTGCAAGGGTGCCCGGCCAGAACTACCAGTTTACCAGGTCCGGTTTCGTAGCGCCCAGCATTCCCCAGCCAATGGCCCTGAGCCCTAATATTATGATCACTCAAGCTAAGAACTTAATGGATGAGGCTGCTAGAGCCAAAGACGAGTCTGTAGCTGCCAGAAATGAGTCTTTATCTGCCAGAGATGAAGCAAAAGCGGCATATGGCGAGGCAAAATCCTTGTTGGCGGAGATGAACGAGGCGGAGAAAAATATCCAATCCCAACTGGTAAAAGCAGAATCCTGGGCAGATGTCTCTGCCACAAATGCCGTTCGGGCAGGAGGCCTGTTCAATATGACTGATGAGGCTTGCAGAAAGACGCTGGCACTCTCTAAGGAGGTAGAAGGAAATGCGAGCCGGACAGAGTCTATGATGGAGCAAGCCAGAGATTATGCCAATGCATCTGCAAAAAGCGCTGGTCAGGCAATCGAGAGCCAAAACCGCACTTATTTATTGCATAATGAGACGGCAGTCATCTTCAGTCAATCCTCGGCTGTATACAATAACATGACGCTTCTGGCAAAGGAGATGCAAATCAATTCTGATAAAATAAGGACATGGATGAGCGAGAAGACGCCTTGAGTAACAACCAGCTTTGGTATCTGCGTTTCCTATTCCTAATGGAAGCCTGCTCAGATTTGCCCCACTCCTCCACACTTCATCATAGCTCTCCGGTCAGGCCGCCGTGCTTGTGGGGAGCGGGGCGGGGTTTTTTGGGCCAGTAAGATGGGATGCCCTGGCCCATGAAGATCGTATCCGAGGTCTGCTGCCTATCTCATCGATGGAGCATCTCTCTTATAGTCCCAATGGCCTCACCTTTTTTAAAGGGAATGGCACCGGAATACAGGCCCTCCTCCTGCAGAGTCTCGAATAGATCAGCAAGGATGGGCATCTCCAGGCCCAGATCATCCATCAAATCCCTCCTGCTCATGATCTGATGAACACTGCCCTCTGCCACAATGCTCCTATTGAGGAGAAGAACCCTGTCCGCCAGCAGGGGTACAAGGTTTACATCATGGGTGGCGGTGATAATGGCCGTCCCATTCCTCTGCTGCTCTCGGATAAGGGAGACCATCTCCATCCTGGAACGGGGATCCAGGTTCGAGGTGGGCTCATCCAGGACCAACACCGGTGGCCTCATGGACAGGACGGTGGCAAAAGCGGCTCTCTTCCTCTGGCCGAAGCTCAGGTGATGAGGCACCTTTGCCGCCTGGTCGGAAAGGCCAACGCATTTCAGTGCCCACTGCACTCTCTCGTCCACCTCCTTTTGGGATAATTCCATATTCGTCGGACCGAAGGCCACATCCTCCTCCAGACGGGACATGAAGAGCTGATCATCCGGGTCCTGAAAGACCATTCCCACCTGGCTTCGAACCCATCTCAGGCTCTCATCGCCTATCTCTTTATTCCTGATCCTGACCTTTCCCTGCCCCCTCAATAGTCCATTCAAGTGAAGCAGCAATGTGGACTTGCCTGCTCCATTGGGCCCGAGAATCGCCAAGGATTCACCTTCTGCCAGGGAGAAGCTGACTTGATTCAGGGCACGCGTTCCATCAGAGTAGCTGTAGCTGAGGTTCTCAACCTCTATGGCCATTTTTTGATTCATCGTAATACCTGCCAATATCGCCGATCAAATGAGAGTCATTAGACGTATTGTATAATGAGAGCTGCAGCGATGACCAAAAAGCCCTTGAGCAGATCATCGCCTTTGATCATCATCTTCTGGCCAGAGGGCAATCTTCCCTGGTAGCCACGAGAGAGCATGGCATTGAAGACATCCTCCGATCGTTCATAGCTCCTGATGAGAAGCATTGCCACAGACACCGCAAGGATGCGAGCGGATCTGGCAGATGACCTCATCTCAAATCCCTTGGAGGCAAGAGACCTTCTCATGGTCTGCAGATCATCGTAGAAGAGGAAGATATAGCGATAGGCGAATAGGAAGATCTGAGTGAGAGGGCCGGGCATGCCAAGGCTCCTCAGGGCATTGATGTTCACATTGAATGGAGCTGTTCCCACCATAATCAGGGCAAGCAGGGCGGCGGCAATTCCCCTGATCATGAACAGCACTCCGAGTTGCAGACCCTGACGGCTGACAGTCAGAATATGGTAGCTAAACAGGTTATCCCCTCCAGCGGTGATGGGAAGGATGACCAGCAAGGGGAGAAGGAATAGGAAAGGCCACTTCATGAATCTCAGGACATGACTCAAAGGAAGCCCAGATATAAGGACCAACAGCATCGATACTATCAGCCCAGCCAGGGCCTGACCGATCCCTCCCGCAATTACAATGGAGATGAGCAGCATAAAAAGGGATATGAGTTTGGCTCGCGTCTCCCAGCGGTGCAAGGGAGAATCGAGGTCAGAGTACCTTTCCGGGTCGAAGATGCTCATGCTTTCTTCTGGCTTCTCTTTCTGGATATGAAGATCATTGACAATCCTGCGATCCCCAGCAGATAGCCAAGGCCTGCCGCTGCTCGGAGTGGCCGTGAGATCTGCTCTTCCGCTTCCTTCTGCTCCAGGTCAAGCTCCAGCTCTGCCTTATGTCCGGCAGAGTAGCTCACAAACCTGAGATCTCCAGTTCCCTTGCTGGGGCGGAGGACATAGGCACCCTCATCGTCCGTCACCCCTTTTTCTATGGTCTTGCCGTCGCTTTGAACCTCGATCTCTACTCCTCCTGCGGGGGTTCCATCGTCATATAGGGCGGTCACCTGAATCTCGTTTACCTGATAGCCCATCATCATCCTGTGGCCGCAAGAAGTATTTAAGGTCAAAAGGAAAAGAAGGAGAATCAGGACTAATCGAGCCTTCATGCCATCACCTGCTTTTTGCGAGGGTATTATTGATGATAATGGATCCCTTCTCAGTATGTCCTCCTCCCTCGACCTCATAGCTCCAGTCTCCCGTTCCTTTTCCCGGAAGAGTGAAGGTAAACCTCCCTGTTGCATCGGTGACGTTTTCGGCAAAAAGAGCTCCCTCCTGATAGAGCTTCACCTCAGCATTGGCTGCCGGGCTGCCATCGTCATAGAAGACGAAAAGGTCCAGGGTTATCTGCTGGCCCACAAACATCCTGTGAGCACTGGCCGCTCCTGCCAGGAGCAGGGCGGCAATAATCACAGCTAGTATCCACCTCATATCAATTTACCTCCATAATCTTACTGCTGCTATCCGCAAGCATTTCTGGCTTGACCTTCAGGAGAAATCCTGCTGCTGCTCCCACAACCAGGGCCTCTATGATTATCACCGGCAGGTGAGCGCCTATCACCAGGAGCGATATCTCGTTGAATGCCTCACCCAGAGCCAATAGCTCCAGGGAGACCAGTAGCACTGAAGTCAGCACTGCCAGCCCCCCGGCCAGAGCTCCGAAGACCGCCTCCAGATGGGGTGACTCCAGGCCTCTTCTCTTCTCAAATAGCTGCCAGGCGAGCAGAGCTGGAACGCCTATATTAAATGCATTGACCCCCAACACGGACAGGCCTCCGTGCTGAAAGAAGACCGCCTGCAGAGTAAGGGCCACAAAAACGCCGATAAAGGCCCTTCGTCCCAGCAGTATGCCAGCGAGACCGTTCATGATCAGGTGCACCGATGTTGGGCCTATGGGGAAGTGGACCAGGCTGGCCACGAACAGCGCTGCAGTGATCAATGAGACCTTGGGAATCTCCTCTATCCGAATGTTTCTCATAGAGAAAACAAGCAAGATAAGAGTGAAGAGGAATCCTGCCGCCAGCATGGCCAGGGGCAGTACGCCATCTGATATATGGACCATCTATCGCCTCAATCGTTCACCCAGAAGGTGAGGTATGCGGTGGGAGCAACCTCTTCGTACTCGATCTGGTCTCCTTTCTTGTAGTTTTCAGATGGATCGTCCTTAACTGCAGTCCAGGTTCCACTTTCATCTATGGTGGCCTCAAATGCCAGCACCCATAATCCCGCTCTTCCAGTGGCAAAGCTGATGATGCCGTCCTCGCTCTCTCCGGAGATCTCGCTCTCCTGGGCATGCTGGACCACCAGGACATCCTCAGGAGAGCGGGTGATGATTGCGCTGTAGCTGCCAGGCACTGGCTTGCCGTCGTAGAGCACACGGGCCCGGAAGTCTTCACCTGATTTGAGCTGATAGGGATCGGCTTCGGGCACGATCTCCAGGCCTTTTCCGCTGGACCAGTCATAGCCCTCGCCCGACTGGTATGGCATGAGGACCCGGCCGTACTTCTCCACCAGGCTCTTTTTGCCCGCTGCTCCAAACGAGGCGGGATCAAATAAGGTTGTATCCATCTGCAGGTCCAATATATAGCAGCCAGGATCATCGAAAGCAACAGATCCCTTGAGCCCATCCTGATAGGGCTCAAAAAATAGCTCGCTCTCGCTGCCGTCTGGAGAGATCAGGCGGGCCAGAGGCAACGATTCAATCTGGGAATCAGCAGATCCTCCGTGGCCATAAGCGATCCAGAATTCGGTCTGGGAGTCGGGGCCTGTGTCTTGGGGAAACTCAGCATAGAGAGAATGAGCTGCTGCTGAGGATATCATCAATCCCAACAGTATCAACAAAGCAATCGTCCTCATAGTATCACATATACAGATATGCCTTAGTGTTAAAAAACCTTTCCATATTAGAATTAAATCATATTTTTTGTGGGAAAAAAAATGAAAAATCCGAAGGGCTCACTTCCTCACATACACCATCATATAGGTGCTGTATCTGGTTGTGTTGTATGGGACCATATCACCAACCTTGTAGTGGCCGGCACTCTCCATTGTTGCCGTCCAGGTTGCGGGCTCGTTGATATCATAGCTGGCGCTGACCTGCCATAATCCTCCCTGGCTGAAATTGACCATAAATGAGCCGTCACTTCCAGTGGATCCGGTCTGAGTGAGGGCCATGGCATTGTTGGGGAAGGCAGAGAAGGTGGCGTTCACAGGCTGGCCGTTGTATTTAGCCAGGAAGGTCACGTTCTCTCCCGCATGTATTGCATAGGGCGCTTTATCGGGATTTATGTCAAATGCTAATCCGGTATCCCAGCTGGTTTTGTTGCTCTCGTTCCCTACATTGATCGCCATTTTGGCAACGCTATAGCCGAGCCTGGGATTGCTGGGGCCGCTGCCATGCCAGGAGGGATCATAGACCGATGGAGTCCGAGCGATAGCGAAGAGGTAGTCGCCCGGCGAGGAATAGGTCATATCGCTGTAAGCATAGCCTATCCAGCCATATCCGGGAAGCCAATCTCCGGTATTCATATCCAGGTCCGTTTTCTGACCATCTGGAGCCAGCAAAAAGGCAGATTCAATTGCAGGAGAGGTTATGCCGGTTACATCATCAAGATGGCCGTAGAGAGCATACAGCCTATCGCTATCTCCTACATCCGCCTGATCCCGCGATTCCAGCCACACACTGTGGCCGCTTGCATTCATGGTCGCTGCTCCAATGAGGAGCAGTAACACAAACAAAGCCTTCTTCATGGAATTCACCAATCCTTATCAGCCTCTTTTGTTAAATACTTTTCTATTAGTAATAATGTGTGTTAAATATTTAAATATTGCAGCATGTCATACCGCTGAGGTTGTCTAGCTCTCCTTTATGCTGAATTGGATCACCTCATCGTGTCCATCCCCGGATATCACAAACATCCAGTCTCCAGCTCCCGTTCCTGGCAGGGCCATGCGGAAGAATCCAGTGGAATCGGTCTGATTTTGGGAATAAAGCGCACCGTTAAGGAAGACCTGAACCGATGCGTCTGCTGCCGGCTCGCCATCGTCATAGATCGCAGAAATCCCCAAGGTCAGGCTCTGGCCCACGAACATCCTATGCCCGGAGGCGGCCATGCTACCGGCCATCAATGTCAAAAGCAATATCAATAAAACGAGCAATCTCAAGCTGATCACCTAAAAAAAGGAATGGCTATCCTCGACTACTTCCTGACCCAGACTGAGAGGATAGTGGAGTATCTGGTGGTGTTGAATGGCACTGCGTCTCCGGTCTTGAATATATTGCTGCTGGAGTCGTAGGTTGCGGTCCACTCGCCATCGCCGATCACATCATAGTAGCAGTTGACAACCCACATGCCGGTCTGGTTGAAGTTGATGACGAAGGAGTCCTTATCATTGGTGAATCCTTTCTGCACCTTGGTAGCAGTCATCTGCGGATAAGCGGAATAAGTAGCATTGACCTGCTGATCCAGATACTTAACGGTGAAGGTTACGTTCTCCTTGTTCTTGATCTGATAGAGAGGCTTTTGGGATGATATCTCCATCGGCAGGCCGGACTTGAAGCTGGCGGAGCTATCGTTGCCGGCATTAATGACGGCCTCAGCGGCGCTGTAGGTCAGGCGAAGGGTTTTGTTGCTGTAGGAGGGGGCGCGGGGTGCGACATAGACGTAGTTGCCCGGCCAGTAGGCGACGACTGGGCTGACGCCAAAGTCTCCTGTCCAGCCGTATCCAGGAACCCATTCCCCTTCGACTTTGTTCGTATTCAACGTGATCTTCTGGCCGTCAGGGGTCATGAGATAGGAGGATTCCATAGCCGGAAGAGCAAAACCTGCCGGGTCATTGGCATGTCCGTAGAACACATAGGCGTCCTGGCTCTCGCCGACCTCTACCAAGTCCTTCACTTCAGCCCATACACCGTGGGCGCTGGCGTTCATGGTCACTGCTCCAATGAGGAGCAGGAACAGTGCTAATGTTGCTCTCGTATTAATCACCAGATAAGTAGTAACATTAATAACATATAAACTCTTCTAAAATATGATTTTATACTATTTATTTATTATATATTAACACACAAACAAGAAGCTGCTTTTATATATAATATTTACATTTATCTCATGCAATAGTAATAGAAATCTTAAAATTTTGTATTACGAAAACAATTTATAATATGATGGCAGAGTACCAGTGCGGAGTCGATACCAACACTCCATCTTTGCGAGGCTGGCATGCATCTTGCAGAGCATATATCTACGTCCATAATCGATGTATGCCTTTTAAAGGCTCATGGGTATCGAACTCTGCTCTTCTTTTTTGGCTCTTCGCTGAATTATGGGGGGTGAGTTGAGGCAGGGAATATGGCCTTTTGTTCCTCTGCGCCTCTGTGGTTGGGTCAGAGCATAGCGGTTCACCACAGAGGCAAAAAGATACAGAGAGTTTCCGATTCAAGTTCACTCATGCCAAATAGCGAGGAGCCTCTTTTTTGCTGGAGGCGGCCATGCGTCTTCTCCCATCAGGATTCGTCGGATGGCACCGCTCTGCAGGATTATAGCCTATGCTCGTCTCTGATGATGACCTTGGGCACCAGGAGCATCACACTGCAATGGCCCCACCTCTGGCACAGTCCTCGCGAGGTTCCCGCCCCAGAAGGCTTTCTCTCTTTTTCCTGCCAGAGACATTCTTCTGATATCCTCTATCTTAAAAGATAAAGCAAAGCGTCTTTGCTCGAGAAGGAGGCCCACAATCCGTCCTCCCTCTCGTGCAGCCGCCCTTCCGACCGCAGGTGATCGGCGATCTCCTCTGCTTTCCTATTGCTGAAACGATACTGTTTTTGCACCATCTCTAAAGGAAGATGATAATCTCTGGGGAATAGCATCACATCGAATTGATGTCCCATATCTTTGAGGATGTTATAGAGGCAGAGGTAGTTAGCCTGGGGCCTGGGACCATAGGCGAATTCGCTCAATGAGTCTGGGGGGCTGCCCCGAAAGACGATAAAAGTGCCCTCTCGAGCGATCTTGATCATCCTAGCCAGAAAGCCCTCTATCTCCTCGTCGAAGAGGCTGTAGGCGGCAAGGGCGTAGTCAACTTCAGGTCGGCTTATCTTCTCTAGCAATCCATTTTCATGATGATCGAACCGACCGTTCCGGCAGTTGATATTCATCTCGATCAGCTCATTGATCTCTCCCGGCCTCGCATCCTTCCATTCCTTCTCGATTATAGCGATGTTTGTCAGGCCCTCTTCTCTGGCCTTGCCAGTCAAGATCTGCAGATGATATGCCGAGGGATCGAGGGCAACAGTTGCAGTGGTTAGATGAGAGAGGGGAATGGCAAAGGCTCCCGTGCCTGCTCCGATGTCCAGGAGGGTCGAGCCGGATTTGATAAAGGATATGATCCTGTTAAGAACCTCTCCTGGATAGCCGGAGTGCTTGAGAGCCTGGTCATAGATCCCGTATCCCCTCCAGAATTGATCATTGGAGATCTTCTCCTCTCCAAGATCGTGCAGATAACTGGTCTCTCTGATGAAGCTCCTCCACTGATCGGTCCAAAAGCTCATCAGGCCCTCTTCACAGATAGAAGACTGTCCGAATTGAATATCCCACAGATGCTGGCAGACTTCACAATACTGGGAGCGCCAATTTTGTGAATCGGAGCTGATATCAACTTGCTCAGAACGCGTCTCATAAATATTTCATCTCTTTTGCTACTAATAAATATAATTATCATATAAAACTTACGATTATTCTTAAATATTCATATAAATTTTATATCAATAGATCTATTGCAGAAATAAATTAACCTTTTTAAGGTTCTATTCCAATAGGCTTATTACTAAGTAATACCATCATTTCGTTTGCGATAAAAATGGAGCAAGACCTGATGAGAATAGGCATATCATTGCCAGAGAATCTTCTTAATAAGTTCGATGAGATAATAATGAATAGGGGCTATTCCTCTCGTTCTGAGGGCGTTAGAGATGCCATAAGAAATTATATAGTCAACTTCGAATGGATGAGCGACGTGGAAGGGGAGAGGGTGGGAGTGATCACCATCCTCTACGACCATTCTCAACGGGGCCTGATGGACAATCTCACCGAGATTCAGCACGATTTCGGCAGCATAATTCAGTCCAGCCTGCATGTTCATCTGGACCAGGACATATGCCTTGAGGTCGTGGTTCTCCGAGGGGATGGTCCGGAAGTCAGGAAAGCAGCGGAGAGCATGATGGCCTTGAAGGGGGTAAAGCATGTCAAGCTGACCACTACATCCCTGGGAAAAGAACTTTAGATGGAAAGGGCAGATCTCAAATAGGATGAATCCATATCCTCAGAGGACCGAATTCACAGGAGGAACTCATATCAAAGCCTTTACCATCTTCATTCTGATCGCTTTAACGCAATCCATGTGCTTTGTATGCTCATGCAGCGAAGAATACACAGCCAACTACTGGCTGGAAAAAGGGGATGAATTCTTAAGGAACTCCACCTTCGAAATCGCCCTTGACTGCTATAATAAATCCATTGAGCTGGATAGCACCAGTGCCTCCATCTGGATAAAGAAGGGACGGGCCTTGGTCGGCCTGAACAGGTATTCAGAAGCTCTCTATGCCTACAATGAATCCATCCGCCTCGATCCCCAGCAGGCACTGGCCTGGTACAGCAAAGGACTGGCCCTGGCTAATTTGGGCCTGTACAATGAGTCGATTGCCGCTTTTGACGAGGCAATAGTTATTCAACCAGAGGTTGCCCTGTCCTGGCTCAGCAAAGGAATCAGCCTAGCCAATATGGGATTGTTCAATGAATCCCTGCAGGCCATGGATATGGCCGCATCAATGGATGGAAATCTCTCTGACGTCTGGCTCAACCGGGGCCTGGTCCTGGCAGAGCTGGACAGAGACGACGAATCTGTAGACTCTTTTCGAAGGGCAGCGCAGCTGGACAAGAGCAGTGAGGAAGCATGGCTAAACTTGGGGCTGGCCCTTATGAGCAAGGGAGACCACAGTGATGCCCTTGCTGCTTATGAGAATCTCACCGAGTTGAATCCGATCAATGCCAATGCCTGGATCAAGAAGGGTGAGGCTCTGCTCACCTTGGGAAGAGCAGCTGAATCCAGCGAGTCTTTCTACAGAGCCACCATGATCGATCCCATCAATGCCGATGCCTGGTATGGCAGGGCAATGGCTCTGCGCCTTTCCGGCAGATATAACGAATCCATTGAGGCCTATAATCGAACAGTTGAGCTGGAACCGGGGAATTCTGATGCCTGGAACGGCCTGGCGATCAGCCATGTGGAGATGGAAAGGTACAATGAATCCTTAGAGTGGTTCGATAGGGCTATCGAAATAGATCCCGATGAGATCGGATTTCAGTATAACAAGGCTCTGGCCTTAAACAAACTGGGAAACTATAGCGAAGAGGTTGCCGTTCTGAACAGGACAGTGGAGCAGCACCCTGATTGTGCCGTCTGCTGGAATAACCTGGGCCTGGCTCTGGCCAGACTGGAGCAGTATGACAGTGCCATTGAGGCTTATGATAGGGCCGTTGAGCTGAACTCCAGCTACATGGAGCCCTGGAACAATCGGGGGATCGCTATGGTGCTTGGATATGAGGATGTTGCTGGTGCCCTCCAGAGCTTTGACAGGGCCATCCAGATCGATCCCCGTTCCGTGGAGGCTTGGGTGAACAAGGCCAATGCCCTGGATATGGCCGATCGGGGACCTGAGGCCCAGGAGGCCCGGGAAAAGGCAAAGATGCTGGGCTACCAGGGGTAGTGGCAATGGAGGCTATAGCAGAGGCGCATCTTTATGGGATCGTCGTTCTTATAAAGTGTAGGAGAATCTGGAAGAATGTCCTGCTATAGCATATTCTTCTTTTTGGCTCTTCGCTGAATTATATGCGTGGGCCCAGCGGAGATTATAGCCTCTTTTTCTCTGTGGTGAACCGCGATGCTTTGACCCAACCACAGGGACGGAGAGGAAATGAGGCTAAAATTTCTGCCGGATCTCATCCACATAATTGCGAAGAGGCCAATTTATTCCTTCATCCTTTTCATCATAAAAAGAAGCATCTGAGACCTAGCCTTCCCTTAAGCTGCTCTACGTCGTCCGGTGTATTGGCCGGCAAAGGTTTTATAGGGCAGGATATCATTGCTCAATCTATGACACATGAAACCTCTGTGGGGAATCGTCTTCTACGACGTTCATTCGCTTGTTAATGAAAAAGTGCGCATTTTTGATACCACCCTTCGCGATGGAGAACAGACTCCTGGCGTCTCTCTCACCACGGATGAGAAGATCCAGATCGCCCGGCAGCTTGACAAACTCGGAGTGAATGTTATCGAGGCCGGTTTTCCCGTCTCCTCAAAGGGCGAGTTTGACAGCGTCCGCCAGATCGCCAGATCCGGCCTGCAGGCTCAGGTCTGCGGCCTCTCCCGCATAGTAAAAAAGGATGCCCAGGCCTGCCTTGACGCTGATGTGGACCTGGTCCATGTCTTTTCTCCCACCTCCGATATTCAGATCGCTCATACCATCAAGATGAGCCATGATGAGATCGTAGAGGGAGCAATGAGGACGGTGGAGCTTGTGAAGGATAACGGACGGACCTGCCTCTTCTCGGCCATGGATGCCACCCGCACATCGCCTGAGTTCCTGCATCGCATATTTAAAGCTGTGGAGGAAGTGCACTGCGATATTATAAATATACCGGATACGGTCGGAGTGGCAGTCCCCTCCTCATTCTACCGGCTGGTCAAGGACATCTGCGACGATGTCCATATGGTGGTGGATGTTCACTGCCACAACGACTTCGGCCTGGCGGTGGCCAACAGCCTGGCTGCAGTGGAAGCAGGTGCAAGGGAGGTCCAGGTCTGCGTTAACGGCCTGGGGGAGAGGGCGGGCAACGCCAACCTGGCGGAGGTGGTGATGGGCCTGCACTCCATCTACAACGCCAAGACCAGCATTAAGACCGAGTACCTGGTGGAGACCGCCAGGATGATTGAGCGGCTCACCAAGGTGAAGATACCCATAACTGCTCCTATTGTGGGTGAGAACGCCTTCTCCCATGAGTCCGGAATTCACAGCCACGGGATTATCGAGAACAGCAAGACATTCGAGCCTGGCATAATGACCCCGGAGATGGTGGGCCATAAAAGGAGGATAGTCCTGGGCAAGCATACCGGAAAGCATGCCGTGGCCAAGGTCCTGGAGGAGGCGGGTTACCGGCCGTCTAATGAGCAGCTTCAGGAGATCTTAGAGAGGATCAAGGAGCTGGGCGACAAGGGCAAGCAGGTCGGGAACATCGATCTTCAGACCATAGCCGATGTGGTCATAGGAGATGTGGCCAAAGAAAGCCAGGCGGTGGTGCTCAAGGAGGTCTCAGTGATGACCGGGAACATCATCACTCCCACCGCTACGGTTAAGGCCATGGTCAGGGGAAAGGAGAAGGTCCTGGCCAATACCGGGGTGGGCCCGGTGGATGCTGCGGTCAATGCCGTACAGGGACTATTGGATAGCGATACATCTATACACCTCTGCGACTTCCGGATCGAGGCCATATCCGGCGGTGCCGATGCTCTGGCTGAGGTGGTGATTGGGGTGGAGGATGACCGGGGCAGGAGAGTCAGCGCCCGCTCGGCACGAGAGGATATCGTCATGGCCTCGGTGGAGGCCCTGGTAAGCGCCATCAACAGATTGATGCTGCTGGAGGAGGCCGCTGCTCGCTAAATCAATGATAGGGGATGTGCAGAGATATATGCAGGGAACTACCCAAGGAAATATGCAGGGAAACGTACAGATGACATTGAGTGGGGTAATCGATTCGCATTGCCATCTGGATTTCAAGCATTTCAATAAAGATCGGGAAGCGGTGATGGAGAACGCCCGGAAGGCGGGAGTGGTCAGGATGATCAACTCCGGCGTGGACTACTCCACCAACAGCAAGTCGCTGGAGCTGGCAAAGAATTACGACTTCATCTCTGCCACCCTGGGCCTCAGCCCGAACTCAATTGACGGGAAGAACGATCCGGAAATCAAGATGATCCTGGATCAGATCGAGAGCAACGCCAGCCAGGCAGTGGGAATAGGCGAAGCAGGCCTGGATTACTACCACACTAAAGATGCTCCCAGCAGAGAACGGCAGGCAGAGATCTTCAAAAAGGTTATCGCTATAGCCGAGTCCCTGAACCTGCCCTTGGTCATCCATTCCCGGGATGCAGAACAGCCTGCTCTGGACATGGTCAAGCACCTGGATAAAGTCGTTTTCCACTGCTACAGCGGCACCCTTCCCACCATGAAAGAGGCCCAGGATAGGGGATACTACATATCTTTGGCCACAAACGTTTGCCGATCCGGACATCATCAGATCCTGGCCCGGAATGTCTCCCTCGATCATTTGCTGGTAGAGACGGACAGTCCCTTCCTCTCCCCTCGCAAGGGCAGAAATGAGCCGGCAAATGTACTGGATTCCGTCCGGCTAATCGCCAGGATAAAGGGGCTAGAGCCGCAGGAGGTGGCGGCGCAGACCGCCACTAATACCAAACGAATTTATAACATCCGTTGAAATGACCTAAAATGATTGAGACGTCCTGCATTAAGAGCCTCTGAGGCCAAGAACTCCTGAGGCCGAGACGTTCATGCGCAGGGATGAAGACTGGAAATCAGGTCATGACATCAAGAAAAGGGTCAACATGGATCGGATGACTGTGCCTTTCGAGCATATAATGAAGTATCTGGGCTCGAGAAAGGAAAAGGGAAGAAAGAGAATCGGCCTTCTGGTAGATGGGCCCAATATGCTCAGGAAGGAGTTCCAGATGGACCTGGAGGAGATCAGGGACATCCTGAAGGACTATGGTGACATCAAGATGGGCAAGGTATTCTTGAATCAGTATGCATCTGAGAAGCTGGTCGAAGCGGTGGAGAACCAGGGATTCGAGCCGGTGATCTGCACAAGCGACGTGGATGTGAGGATGGCGGTGGAGGGTGTGGATATGATCTACAATCCAGTCATCGACACCCTGGCCCTGGTCACCCGCGATGCGGACCTGAAGCCGGTTTTAATGAAGGCCATGGAGCATGGCAAAGAGACCATCATCTTCGGGGCGGAGCCCGGGTTCTCTGTGGCCCTGAGAAATTCGGCCGATTATGTGATAGTGCTGCGCGATGGCCAGTATGTTACCGAGTAAAGAGTGATTCTGTGAGGTATAAGGTGCAATTGCAGTCGAATCTATCCTCTTTTTCATGGTTCGCCCGGAAAAGGCTTGCTCAGGAGAGATGGAGCGGGCTTGGACCGCTCCTGGCACGGGCGGGAAGAAGAGAGGACTACAGAAATAGGGACGAATGGGGATATCCAACGGCTCCCAACGCTAGCTGGCAGGATCGCATCGGGGCCCTGATGCCCGTATCCTATTC